>Ga0080064_1000132_pt1 | contig 222320 bp, 204 predicted proteins | sample Subgrocontami54m_FD_69260 | JGI IMG/M metagenome (GOLD analysis project Ga0080064, IMG submission 69260) | Subsurface groundwater microbial communities from S. Glens Falls, New York, USA - GMW46 contaminated, 5.4 m (SPADES assembly) (version 2) ...
CGGGGGGGCGGGGGGCCGGTGTCTCACCCCCCGCGGCGCCGCCCCGGCGGGGGGGGCGGCCCCGGCCGTGGCCCCCGGGGGAGGCGGGTTTACGGGGGGGGGGGGGGGCGCCAGAATCTCAAATAAACGTCATCCCGTCATCGACCTGCAGGCTCTGTCCGGTGATGAACTCCGCGTCATCCGAGCACAGGAACAAGGAAACTAACCGCGAATTCTCAGATTAACCGCAAGAACTCGCGGCGCCCAGCCGCGCTCGCTGTTGTCCGCTCATCGGACAGCCTGGCGCCCTGGTGCAGGAGGTGGCATAGTTCGCGCGGCCGGCCTGGAGATTATCGCGGGAGGACCCTTGGATGAACCGGAAGACTTTGTTGCCGCTGTCCCGGCGCGGTTCGCCGCACAGGGCGCGGCGGGCGTCACGCTGCGCGGCGGATTGTGGCGCCGGCGCCGTACTTGAGGACCGCAATGCCAGCTCGTCTTGAAGGCAAAGTCGCGGTAGTGATGGGCGCCGGATCGTCCGGGGAAGGGATGAGCAACGGGCGTGCCAGCGCGGTGCTTTTTGCGCGCGAGGGCGCGCGCGTTTTCGCGGTGGACAGCAGCGCGGACAACCTTGCCGGAACCCGCGCGATGATCGAAGCGGAGGGCGGCACGCTCGAATGCTTCAGCGCCGATATCACGCGCGCCGAGCAGGTCCAGGCGGCGGTAGCGAGATGCGTGGAGGTCTTCGGCGGCATCAGTATCCTGCTCAACAACGTGGGCATCGGCGGTACCGGCGGCGCCACCGCCATCAGCTTCGAGGATTGGGACCGGGTGATCGAGACCAATTTGAAAGGGGCGCTGATTACCTGCCGCGCCGTATTGCCTGTCATGGAGAAGGCGGGCACGGGGTCTATCGTCAACGTGTCCTCGCTGCTGTCGCGCCTCGCGCTGCGCAAGATATCCAACATCGCCTATTCGGCCAGCAAAGCCGGGCTCGAGCAGTTGACCCGGGTGATTGCCGTGGAGTACGCGCCGAAGGGCATCCGGGCCAATAATCTGGTACTGGGGCTGATCGACACGCCGCAAGTCCGTGGCGGGTATGAGCGGCGCCGGAAGATCCAGCCCGAGGAAGCGGACCGGATCTGGCTGGGGCGCAGCCAGTTTCCTGCGATGCTAAGACAGGGCACCCCATGGGACATCGCCTACGCGGCCTTGTTCCTGGCCTCGGACGAATCGCGCTACATCACCGGGGCCGACTTGCCGATCGACGGCGGTCTGGCGATTCTCCTGGATTAGACCGCGGTCCTCAAACTGGGGCAGGCGGACCGAGAACATTTCGAAAGTGACCGATAGTGAAAGTGACCGATAGGTTTGTACTTTACAGGAGGAAATTTCCATGAGTATTCGCAAGCTGTTGCTGGCCCCCTTGGTTGCCATCGCAAACGCCGCTATCGCGGCCGGTGCATTCGCGCAGACGTCGAACTGGCCGACACGCGCGGTCACGATCGTCATACCGTCGCCGCCGGGCAGCTCCACGGATCTCATGGCGCGCATAATCGCCGAGAGGCTGCCGGCAGCCCTGGCGCAGCCGGTGATCGTGGACAATAAACCGGGCGCAGCAACCAATATCGGACATGCGATCGTCGCGCACAAACCGGCCGATGGCTACAGCATCCTTTTGACCCAGAATACGCTCGCGATGATCGGCAACTTCTACAAGAAGCTTGATTACGACCCGGTCGCGGACTTCGCGACGGTATCGATGGTCGGCACGGCGCCGTTGCTGCTGGTTGTCAACTCCGCGTCCCCGGTGAAGAGCTTGAAAGAATTCGTCGACTACGCCCGCGCCAACCCCAACCGCGCTACCTACGCGACCGCCGGCGTCGGCTCGCCGCATCACCTCGCCGTGGTGCTGCTGGGTACGATGACCGGAATCGAGATGACCCATGTCCCGTACAAGGGTTCGGCGGCGGCGACGCAGGCGATCCTCGCCAACGAGATAACGCTCGCGGTCGCCGCCGTCACAGCCGCCGCGCCGTTTATCAAGCAGGACAAGCTGCGCGCGCTCGGGGTGATCGAGAGCAAGCGCAGCTCATTGCTGCCGGACGTGCCGACGGTCGACGAGACACTGCCGGGCGTGGTGCTGGATGTGTGGCTCGGCGTCCTGGTGCCGGCCGGCACGCCGCGTCCCATCATCGAGCGGCTGAGCATCGAAATCAACAAAATTATCAGGGACCCGCAGGCTAGACCGCGCCTTTTGGCCGCGGGCATTGAACCGGCCGGCACGACGCCCGAACGTTTCTCGGAGGTTTTTAAAGCCGATGTGGCGAAGTTCGCCAAGCTGGTGAAGGCCGCGAACATCCAGCCGGAATGAAATCGCGGGATGGGCATTCTTGAGATGCCGCTTGGGGCGATGACCCGCCCGTAATTGAAGATCTGATCGCGGGTATTCGCGTTGCAGGAGAACACGTCGGCGTCCGGCGGGGCAAATCATCGCCGCCAGCCGGTGCCGCCGGTTTCAGCTCAGGTATCCGCGCTCGCGGTAATAGCGATCAGCTCCCGGATGCAAGGGAATCTCGGTGTTCTGGCACATCTCGTTCATTCTGATCACAAACGGCTCCGGGAGCGTTGGCTGGATCTCTTTCTCGAACTGATGCTTTTTCTCGTCGATGGTTTTGACGATCAGGTAGGCCAGATCCGCGTCCAGGTTTTCGCGGCAAAATAGCAGCCACCCGCGGAAATCCACGCTCGGAATGTCCTCTTCGATGCCGGGCGCCCTGCCCTTCCCGATCTTCCATTGGCGCAGTCCGTACTGTCGCTCCAGACGTTCCAGCACCGCTGAATCAAAGCGCAGGAAGCGCGCGCCACACTCACGCCCGATCCCCGGTCCCCAGCCGACGAATGCCTCATCGAGCACCGCGTCCAGCTCGCCCGCCTTCATCTGTGCGATCCGTCCGCCGTAAATCATGTGGACCCGATTCTGCCAGGTGACACGCCCGCCCCAATTCTCGATATCCTGGAGGCTGAAGCCGTACTCGGCCAGCAATTGATCGACAACTACCCGGGCCGGATGGCCCGGCGGCGCGACATCGAGGCGGAGCGGAATGCGCTCGTCGCGCACTTGCTCCAAGGATTGAATCTGCAATCGCGGAGTGACCGCAAAAGCCAGAACATCGTCATGCGGGAAGACGGCGAGCGCCGTCACCGGGCAAGCTTCCTTGAAATCACCTTTACCTTCACGCGCCATGCGCACCAGTGTCGAGGGAGACATGATCCCAAGATCGGCCTCCCCCTTCCCTACCCTTGCGATGCACCCCATCCCGAAGGTGATGGGGCTGCCGGTATGAACGGCGATGGAGTAGTCGTGCAGCGGCTCGCTGTATCCGGTCAGATTGAGCGCGAGCACCTGACCGATGCGGAAGAAGTTTCCGCCGGCCATGTACATCCGCAAGATCACCTTGAATGGATCAGACATATGTTCTCCTCTTTCTTCAGGTCGCAGGAAGGCGACTAGCGCCGCAATTCTGTACGCAAGCTGGCCGCGCGATACGAACGATGCATACTATGCCACGTGGCGGAGTAACAGGTACGGTGTCCGTTGAACGGACACCAGCACTATGGGTTTACGCCGGTTTTGCTGCGGGCGGACCGCATGGCTATTTATGTCACAATCACCTGGCGTTCGCCGGGGCTTCTGCAAGCGCTGAATTGGCCCAGCTAGCACTTTGGTGCAGCGCAGAGCAGTTTTGAGGAAGGAGGGTCCCATTGAGCAACGCCAAGACGCTGTACGACAATATCTGGGACGCGCACGTGGTCGCGTCGCTGCCCGGTGGAGTGCCCCTGTTACATATCGACCGCCATCTGGTGCACGACATGACATCCGCGCAGGCTTTCGATGGCCTGCGAACCCGTGGGCAGCGGGTGCGCAACCCCGATCTGACCTTTTGTGTTCAGGACCATGCGCTCGCGACTCAGCCTGGGCGCAAGGAGGACACTTACCGGAAGGGTGCGCCCTTGATCCGCGCTCTGCGCAGCAACGCCGGCGAGTTCGGCATCCGACTTTTCGACGTCGATGACCCGGAGCAGGGCATCGTGCACGTCATAGCTCCCGAGCTCGGACTGGTCCTGCCAGGGATGACGGTGGTGTGCGGCGACAGCCACACCTGCACAATCGGCGCGCTGGGAGCGCTGGCCTTTGGCATCGGCACCAGCGAGGTCGAACATGTCCTCGCAAGCCAGACGCTCGCAATGCAGAAGCTCAAGCGCATGCGCGTGCTCATCGATGGTGCGCCGGCGCGCGGCGTAACGGCCAAAGACATGGTGCTCTATCTGATTGGACGTATCGGCGCTGCGGGCGGTACCGGACATGCTGCGGAGTACGCCGGATCGGCGATCAGTTCCATGGCGATGGAAGGCCGCATGACGATCTGCAACATGTCAGTCGAGTTCGGAGCGCGTGTCGGCATGGTGGCACCGGATGACACGACCTACGAGTATCTTGCCGATAGCCGCTATGCGCCCAAGGGCGCGCAGTGGGACCGCGCGCTCGCTCACTGGAAGAGTCTGCCGTCGCACCCGGTCGCGCGGTTTGACAAAGAGGTGAAGATCGACGCGGCGCAGATCGCCCCGCAGATCAGCTGGGGCAACAGTCCGCAGGACGTGATCGCCGTGACCGATGTGATTCCCGATCCGTCCCAGGCCGAATCGGCGGATCGGCGCAACGCTTCGGAGCGTGCTATCAAATATATGGACCTTACCCCGGGCCAGCGTATCGAGGGACTGAAGATCAAGAGAGTATTCATCGGCTCCTGCACGAACTCGCGCCTGAGCGATTTGCGCGCTGCGGCGGGCGTGGTAAGGGGACGCAAGGTCTCGAACGGCGTCAAGGCCTTTGTCGTGCCCGGTTCAATGGGCGTGAAGCGCGCGGCCGAGGCCGAGGGCCTCGACAAAGTGTTCCTCGAAGCGGGCTTCCAGTGGCACGAGGCCGGATGCTCGATGTGCGCCGGCGCGAACGCTGACGTGGTGGAGCCAGGCGAGCGCTGCGTTTCCACGAGCAATCGCAACTTCGAGGGCCGGCAGGGCCCCGGCAGCCGTACCCACCTCGCGAGCCCGATGATGGCCGCGGCGGCCGCCATCCGCGGAGAGATCACCGACGTGCGCAGGATGATGGACTGACCATGGAAAAATTCACCACCCTGTGTGCGACCGCGGCACCGATGATGTCGCCGAACATCGATACCGACGCCATCATTCCCGTCGAGCAAATGAAGAACCTGGATCCCGATTTCGGCAAGTGCCTGTTTTTCGCCCAGCGCTATCGCAAGGACGGCAGCGACAATCCGGAGTTTGTGCTCAACCTGCCGGCGTACCGCACTGCGAGGATCCTGGTTGCGGGAGATAATTTCGGCTGCGGCTCCTCGCGCGAGCATGCGGTCTGGGCGCTCGTTGGCTTCGGGATTCGCTGCGTCATCGCGCCCAGCTTCGGCGACATCTTCTTCGACAACAGCCTGAAGAACGGACTGCTGCCCGTCCGGCAGCCTGCCGCTGCGGTCGACGCGCTTGCCGCGAGCATCGTCGCGGCAGCCGACCCGGAGGACCGCCAGCTCACCGTGAGCCTGGAAGACTGCACCATCCGCGGCCCGCGGTCAGGCAGTGTTGTCCTCAGGTTCGACATCGATCCGGCCAGCCGCAAAGCGCTGCTGGAGGGCCTGGATGCGATCGGCCTGACGCTTCAGCACGAAGCGGAGATTGCCGAATTTCAGGCGCGGGACGCCGCAGAAAGGCCGTGGATCTACACCAGCACTCGCCCACCCCGCGCGAAGGACGCATGAGGGAAATGGGGTTTGCAACGAGGCGCTGTCGACGACCATGAACCGATTACCGCTCGAAGGCGTGCGCGTGGTTGAGTTTTCGCACATGGTGATGGGACCCTCCTGTGGCCTGGCGCTCGCCGACCTCGGCGCCGAGGTGATCAAGGTCGAGCCTCTCGAGGGCGACAACACGCGGCGGCTGCAGGGGGCCGGCACGGGATTCTTCCCGGTTTTCAACCGCAACAAGAAGAGCATCGCCGTGGACCTGAAGCGCGGCGAAGGGCGCGATGTCGTGCTGCGCCTGCTCGATACGGCGGACGTTCTCACCGAGAACTTTCGCCCCGGCGCGTTGGACGCCATGGGCTTCGGCCACGAAGTGCTCGCGGCGCGCAATCCGCGCCTCGTGTACTGCTCCCTGAAAGGATTCCTCGACGGACCCTACGAAAACCGCGTCGCGCTGGACGAGGTGGTACAGATGATGGGCGGGCTCGCCTACATGACCGGGCTTCCCGATCGGCCGATGCGCGCCGGATCCTCGGTGGTCGACATTCTCGGCGGTACCTTCGGCGCGCTCGGCGTGCTCGCCGCGCTGCGCGAGCGCGATGCGACCGGCCGCGGCAGGCGCGTGACGAGTGCGTTGTTCGAGAGCACCGCCTATCTGGTCGCGCAGCACATTGCGCAGTACGAGATCACGGGCGAGGCGCCGCCGCCGATGTCGGTCAAGCGTCCCGCCTGGAGCGTGTACGACATCTTCGAGACCGCGGACCACGGACACCTGTTCGTCGGCGTGGTGACGGATACGCAGTGGCAGATTTTCTGCCGCGAATTCGGCGAGCAGGAGCTCGCCGCGGACGCGCGGCTGCAAATCAACGGCGATCGCGTGCGTGAGCGCAACTGGCTGATTCCGCGTCTCGTCGAAACGCTCAAGCGATTTACGCAAGCGGAGCTGGCGGAAAAACTGGAGCGCATCGGCCTACCGTTCGCGCCCATCGCGAAGCCCTGGGACCTGCTGGATAATCCGCATCTGAACGCTTCGGGAGGGCTGCTTGATACGCGGCTTCCCGATGGAAAGACGATCCGTGCGCCCGCGTTGCCGCTCACACTGGACGGTGTGCATCTTCCCAAACGCAGCGATCCGCCCGGCGTGGGGGAGCACACCCGTGCGCTGCTCGGCGAGCTCGGTTTTGCGCCTTCCGAAATTGAACGATTCGCGGCCGAGCGGGTGGTAGTGGCTCGGCCATAGGATCGTCCGAGTGCCCTCTATTGTCCGGTGAGCGGACAGCTTGGCGTGTTAGCGAGGGAGTGTCATAGTTGGAGCAGTTCGAGGGAAACGACGGCGGGGCGGGACGGAGTCGGTCTTGCGGACCAGCCTGGAGATTATCGCGGGAGGATCCCTGGATGAACCGGAAGACTTTGTTGCCGCTGTTCCGGCGCGGTTCGCCGCACAGGGCGCGGCGGATTGTGGCGCCGGCGCCACCGCCATCAGCTTCGAGGATTGGGACCGGGTGATCGAGACCGATTTGAAAGGGGCGCTGATTACCTGCCGCGCAGCCAGTTTCCTGCGATGCTAAGACAGGGCACCCCATGGGACATCGCCTACGCGGCCTTGTTCCTGGCCTCGGATGAATCGCGCTACATCACCGGGGCCGACTTGCCGATCGACGGCGGTCTGGCGATTCTCCTGGATTAGACCGCGGGCCCCGAATGGCGGCAGCGCGCGCTGGCTTTGGACAATGTAGCGTACGCACATAAGGAGGATGGAATCAAATGATCATACAACCGAGCTCGACCACGCCCTACGAAGACTACGAGGATTTTGACCATACCGGACCAGGCACGCTGATGGGGCGCTGGCTGCGCCTGTTCTGGCACCCGGTGTTTCGTTCGGAGGACTTGCCGGTGGGCTGGCCGAAGCCGATTCGCATGCTGAACGAGGATTTCAATCTTTTTCGCACCGCCAGCGGCGCGGTCTATATGACCGAGCCGAAATGCCCGCATCGGCGCACGCAGCTTTCCCTCGGATGGATTGAAGGTGAGACGATCAGCTGCCGCTTCCACGGCTGGAAGTACGACGCGCGGTCCGGCCAGTGCGTCGAGCAGCCCGCCGAGCCGCAGCCGTTCTGCGGCAGCGTCAAGCTGCGCACTTATCCCGTGCAGGAGTACCTGGGACTGATCTTCGCCTATTTTGGCGAGGGCAAGGCGCCGCCGATGATGCGCTTCCCAACGCTGGAAAGCGCGGACGCGGTCATTCAGGTCGCCTCCAATTACTTTGACTACAACTATTTCGCCAATCGTGAGAACGATCTGCTGCACGCGCCCTTCACTCACCGCACCCTTGACGGCGGCGCATTCGGCGCTCGCGGGGCTATCGGCATGATCCGTTCAACAGAAACCAGGTGGGGTTTCAACGGCATGGTCCAAATGCGTGACGGCAGCAGGATCACGGCCCAGTACGGCATGCCCCTGATCAACCATATCCCCGGCAGCGCGGCTATCGGTGCGGATATGGAAATGGGCGTCTGGACGGAACATATGAGCTGGAAACTTCCGGTGGATGACGAACACGGCGTGCAACTGGCGCTGCTTGCCGCCCACGTACCGGACAAGAACCGTGACAAATACCTGCAAAGACGGGCGGCGCGCGCCGAGAAGCTCGCGAGCGACGGCGGGAAGCGGCCATCGATCCGTGAAACGGCGCAAGCCGTATTGGCGGGGCGCGTGAGGCTGGATGACCTCGGGCCGGACGATGTCGATCCGCCCGGGCTGGGACTGGTCATGGTGCAGGACTGGGTCACTCAGGCAGGGCAGGGCGTCATCCAGGAGGATCGCCGCAAGGAGCGGCTCGGCGCCAGCGACGCGAGTGTTGTCATGAATCGGAGAATTTTGCGGCGCGAACTTCAGGCGCTGGCGGCGGGGCTTCCCCTTAAGCAGTGGGAATACGATGCGCAGGAGTGTGCCGTATATCCGCAGGGTGGGGTCAGCAGCGAGCTGAAAAGGGTTGAGCCAGGCAAGGCCGACCAGCCTGCTTGACGCTCCTTATCGCTCCTTATTTGAACCGTATCCAAAGACTGGAGTTCCCATGAAGACATGCACGCGGCGGGTGTCGAGTTGTTTGGTCGGAATTTCAATGGCCGGTCTGGCCGGAATCGCATTCGCCCAGAGCGCCGGCTGGCCGGCTCGCTCGCTGAAAATCGTGGTGCCCTCGCCGCCAGCCAGTGCAACGGATTTGATGGCTCGCATCGTTGCCGAGAAGCTGCCGGCGGTGCTGGGGCAAGCGGTGATTGTGGATAACAAGCCGGGCGCGGGCTCCAACATCGCCCACGAATTTGTCGCGCGCCAGCCAGCAGATGGCTACACCATTCTGTTAACCCAGAACACGCTCGCGACGGTCGGCAGCTTCTACAGGAAGCTCAGCTACGATCCGATCGCGGATTTCGCGCCGGTTTCCCTGATCGTCACCACGCCGCTGCTGCTGGCGGTCAATTCCGCGTCGCCGATCAAGAGCCTGAAGGAACTGATCGATTCTGCGCGCGCCAACCCGAACCGCGTGACCTACGGCAGCGCCGGCATCGGCACGCCGCACCACCTCGCCATGGTGATGCTGGGTTCGATGACCGGAATCCAGATGACTCATATCCCGTACAAGGGTTCGGCCCCCGCGGCGACCGCAGTTCTCGCCAACGAGGTGAGCGTAGCGGTCGCCGCCGTGACTGCGGCAATACCGCATATTCAGCAGGGCAAAATCCGACCGCTCGGCGTGATCGAAGCCAGACGCAGCTCGCTTCTTCCGGACCTGCCCACGCTCGACGAGAGCGTGCCGGGTGTGATTCTGGATGTCTGGCTCGGCGTCCTGGTGCCGGCTGGCACGCCGCGCCCGATCATCGACAGGCTGAATTCGGAAATCAACAAGATCGTCAGGGACCCGCAGGTCAAATCGCGTCTGCTGGCCGCGGGCATCGAGCCGGCGGGCACGACGCCCGAGCGTTTCGCGGAGATTTTGAAGGCCGATATCGCAAAGTTCGCCAAACTCGTGAATACGGCGAACATCACGCCGGAATAGCAAACCCGGACCGAGAATTCCACTAACCCCGGCCTGGGGGGACAAAAGCTATCGGCGGCTCGTTTCTCGGCCTCTACTGGCATCTACTGGCTTCTATTGCTCCATCCTGCCCGTCACCGCGCGCTACGCCGGCCGGGGCGTTATTTTGCGTCGTGGTGCGGCCAGTTGTGCGACAGCTTTTCCCAAGGGATGAAGCCATGCTGCCCGCCCATGGGCGTCGTCGCCATCAATTCCGGCGGCATTCCTTCCCAGGTCGTGACTTCGAGGTTATTTCCATCCATGTCTCGGAAGTACACCGATACAACCGGCGTCCGGTGGTGGCTGCGCGGTCCGTTGAACGGTATCTTTTCCTTCTTGAGATGGGCGACAAATTCGACCAGATTCTCCGGGGTGGCGCCGAATGCCCAGTGCGGGTTGGTGTTGGTACCCTTGGGATCGGGGTAGCTCTTCTTGTCGTCCTGTTCCACGACCTCTATCAGTTGCGCGCCCACGTGGTAGAAAATATGCCGTAGCCTTCCGAGCGCGCGATCCTCTTCCGAGTAACCCGCTCGGTAGACCTCGACGCCGCCGAGGATGTGCTCGATGAAGCGGCCCGAGGTATCGGGATTCCGGCAGGCAAGGCCGACATGGTCGATTCCCGAAAGTTTGAACCGGTTGGCAGGAACAGCTACGCGTTCCGCGGCTGAAACTGTGAAATCGTCTTTGGCGAGGGTCTGGGTCATTGTGCGCTCTCCGTAATTGGCGAAACACTGATCGGCAACATAGGATTCGATACAGATCCGACTGTAACCTGGTTACTATGCCATATTGGGCAGAAGGGACCAACCTGTCCGGTCTGCGGACAATTCTGCGCAGGCTCTGGTTGTTGATTGTTTTGGGTCGCTTCGCGAACTTTGCCCATCGTCCCGCAAGAGGAACTGCATGATCACCGAGGAGAACCCCTCCCACTACCACAGCAAGAAAGACCGCGTGTTCGTGCGCGCCATCGCGGGCCACTACGGCCTCAAGGACGAGCTTGCGCGTCTGCGCGCGCTGCCGCGCGTGGTCAAGGGCAGCGAGTGCCGCTTCATGGACGGCCCGCAGGCCTATTCGCGCCACTATGTCGAGCCGAAGGACGGCATCACCCAGACGCTGCACATTCATATCGAGGAATACGGGCCGGGCGGGAAATCGCAAAAGCACGGCCACGTCAACGAGGCGGCGTTCTACATCCTCGACGGCAAGGGCTACGAGATCCACGACGGCATCCGCTACGACTGGCAGGCGGGCGATGTTTCGGTGGTGCATAACAACTGCGTGCATCAGCACTTCAATGCCGACCCCAAGCGCCCGGCGCGAGCGCTGGTGCTGAAGACCAAGCCCATGTATATGTTCCTTAATATGCTGTTCCAGAAACTGGTCGAGCCGCGCTCGAGCGAGCCGGCTCCGGGCGCGGAAGACTTCAGGCCGCGCGAGGCCGAGTCCGACTACAACCACGACCATGATCACGGTCACTGCCGCTAGAGCGGATCAGGAGAGCGCCGACATGGCATGGGGGGAATCCAAGGCATGGCTCGCCGGCGAGGCGAACGGCAGGATGTACCAGAGCCTGCTGGACGAGGTGCTGCAGGCGCCGCTGCGCAACGCCCGGCGCAAGAAAATCGTGCGCCCGCACGAGATGCCCTGGGAGATGTCGCGTCAGGGCCTGCTCAAGCACCTGCTGAACGAGGAAATGAATACGCGCATGGAAACCGTGGACGCTTACATGCAGATCATCCCGCCGGGCAGCCGCTCCGGCAGGCACCGCCATCTCGCCGAAGAATGTCTGTATGTTCTGGAGGGCCGCGGCTACGATCTGCACCAGGACTGCGATGTGGAAATCACCGACACCTACCACTGGAAGGCGGAGGACGAGGTGAAGCGTTTCGAGTGGGAGGCCGGCGACATGATCTACATACCGCCGAGCACCATCCACCAGCATTGCAATGCCGACGCGACGCGTCCGGTGCGGCTGATCTCGGCGATCAGCAGGGTCTACCGGCACAGCGGACTGAACGATCTCGAACAAATTGAAGATGCCCCCGAGTACGACCCGGCCGTGGTGCTCGATGCCAGGGTGATCCAACGCTATCTCGGCGCTGCAGGGGGATAGACGCAGGCACCTTGCCGGCGGGTCCGGCGCGCGCCAGAAGGCGTAGATTGTGCGACCAGTTACCGGAAAGGAATGATCCATGGCGAGCAAAGCAATCGTCCTCGAAGACCTCGGCAAACTGCTGCTGCGCGTGAGCCTCGGCGTGCTGATCCTGTTCCACGGCGTCGACAAGATGCTGCATGGCGCGGGCTTTGTCACCGGGATGGTGGGCCAGCTCGGATTGCCGCAGGATCTCGGCTATCTCGTCTATGTGGGCGAAGTGCTCGCACCGCTGCTCCTGATCCTCGGCCTGTGGACCCGGCCGGCCGCGCTGGTGGTCGCGATCAATATGCTCGTGGCGGTGTGGCTGGTGCACATGAAGGAACTCCTCACCACCGGGCCCGGCGGCGGCTGGGCGCTGGAGCTGCAGGCCATGTACCTGATTGTCGCGCTCGCCGTCGCGCTGTTTGGCGGCGGACGCTTCGCCGTGGGCGGGAGATGGAACTAGCCTGCCAAGGGAGTCCCCCCCGGCCGGGGGATATTTACGTGAAGGCTCGCGGCACGCTGCGCCGGCCAGCGCAATAGCCGGCGCAGCGTGCCGCCGAGTATCAGGGCCTTGTCCGTTTCGGACAGTTCGTCCGCGTAGAGCAGATAGCCTAGCGACTCGGCGTAATTGTAAAGGCTGCTGACGCGCGTGATATCGCTGCCCCAGAGCACGCGCTCGGGGCCAAAGGCATCGAGAATGCGCAGCAGATGCGGCCAGAGATCGGCAAACGGGTAGCGCTCGCGAGATAGTGCGGGCGCCCCGGTAATTTTCACGGCGACATTGGGACAGCGTGCGAGCGCGAGCAGCTCTGGCAGGTGCTGGAACGGTTCCGGGTCGGGCGTCATGCGCGGCGGCTGTTTCAGTCCAAGGTGATCGACGATCAACTGCAGGCCCGGGTGGGCGCGCGCGACCGCACCCGCCTCGGAGACGCGCCCGGAGACGAACAGCATGAGCGGCACCTGGTGTTTTTCGGCCGCGGCGAACAGCGGCCGACAGTCGCCGCGCTCGAATGCATGCCACTCCGCGGTGGACCGGATGACGACGCGAGTGCCCAGGCCGCCAGGGTGCGTACGGGTGCCGGCGACGAGAGTCTCGATCTCCGGGTCGCGATGGTCATAGTGCGCGACATAGGCGAAACGGCCGGGATGGCTGAGCGCTGCCTGCTGTCCGTAGCTGCTGTCGTAGCGGTGAAATCCGGCTTCCGTCATGACCCGGTAGTTGGGCGGCAGCGCGATGACCGCGGCGTCTATCCCCACCGCGTCCATTGCGCTGCGCGCCGCGGAGAGGGTGTATGGATTTTCCATGTCAAACGGAAAATCGTAGCCCGTGTCCCAGGGCCGCGTTGGCGTTCCTACGCCTCCGGGCGTTCCTTCCCAGATATGGATCTGTGCGTCGATGATCTCCATCAAAGTCTCATTGCTCCGCGGTGCTAGTTCGCGGTCAGGACACGATGCGCCCAGTCGAGGATGCTCGCCAGACGCGGGGGCAGCAGGTCTTCGGCTTGCTCGAAACTCACCCAGCGCCATTCCTGGTGCTCGGGCCGGCCGAGCTCGGGAGACACGGGGAGTTCGATATCCTGTTGCGCGGTTTCGGCCAGGTAATAGCGCGCGATCTTGCCGCCTGAATAGGGCACCGTTTCGCGGTAAGCGTCGCCGAATGGAAATTCCAGTTCCGCCAGCCCCGTCTCCTCGGCGATTTCACGCCGTGCGGCATCCTGCTGATCCTCGCCAGGGTCGATTAGGCCCTTGGGAAAATCCCAGTTGCGGTAGGCGCGCAGCACCAGCAGCAGCGGGCCGGCGCGCGTGCGGCGAAAGATAACCGCGCCGGCGGAGCGGGGCGGCCGCGTCATGGGGTGCATCTCATCGGCGAATCATAGCGCGGCGGGCGTGCCGCAAAACAAAAAGCCCGCGCAAGCGGGCTTTTTGGCTGCCCTGCCGCTTGCAGGCGCAGGGGATCTAGGCAGGCTGCGGCTACTTGATCTTGCCTTCCTTGTAGATGACGTGCTTGCGCGCCTTCGGATCGTATTTCTTGATCTCGATCTTGTCGGGCGTGGTGCGCTTGTTCTTGGTCGTGGTGTAGAAGTGGCCGGTTCCGGCGGTGGATTCGAGCTTGATCTTTTCACGCATGACGGGCTCCTGGATTACCCGGCCTTGGCCAGCGCCGCTTTTTTGGCGCTTGCCTTGATCTCGAGCAGCACGGCCTCGATACCAAGCTTGTCGATACGGCGCAGCCCCGACGTCGAGACGCGCAGGCGAACCCAGCGATTCTGGCTTTCGATCCAGAAGCGGCGGTAGTGCAGATTCGGCAGGAATACACGCTTGGTCTTGTTGTTGGCGTGCGAGACCAGGTGGCCCGTCATGGGCTTCTTGCCGGTGACTTGGCAGACTCGGGGCATGTGTGGCTCCACGAAAAAGCCGGCATTATACGGGTTTAAGAGGGTCTGCGCGGCTATGCATTCGGCGGCCGCAGGTGATTCGGCGCGCAAAGACCCTCATAATTCATGGCGACGCCAGCGCGCGCTGTCCTGGCAGTTCCATCCGGCAATGCGCTTCACCGGGAGATATGGATGAGCCAGCGGGACCAGGTCGATCGCTTCATGCACGCTTTTGGCGCGCTCCGGACCGAAGTCGGCAAAGTGATCGTCGGGCATGGCGAGATCATAGACGGCGTGTTGATGGGAATGTTTACCGGGGGCCATGTGCTGCTGGAAGGGGTGCCTGGACTGGGCAAGACCCTGCTCGTGAAGACGCTTGCGCAATGTTTGGATCTGACTTTCTCGCGCGTCCAGTTCACCCCCGACCTGATGCCGGCCGATATTGTGGGCACCAACATCCTGGTGGAGGATTCTGACGGCCGCAAGCATTTCCAGTATCAGCGTGGCCCCATCTTCGCCCACATCGTGCTCGCGGACGAAGTCAACCGCGCCACGCCGAAGACACAGTCCGCGCTGCTGGAGGGTATGCAGGAGCACGCCGTGACCACGGGAGGCGCATCGCACCCGTTGCCGATGCCGTTTTTCGTGCTGGCGACGCAGAATCCGATCGAGATGGAGGGCACCTATCCGCTGCCCGAGGCGCAGCTCGACCGTTTCATGTTCAAGCTCGCCGTCGGCTACCCGCAGATGGAGGAACTGAACGCCATTCTGGATCGCACCACGCGCACGCACAAGGCGGACATTCAGCGCACGATGGACGGCCCGACCGTGCTGCGTTTTCGAGAACTCATCCGCGAGGTGCCGATCGCGAGCCACGTGCGCGACTACGCGGCGCGCCTGGTGATGTCGACCCATCCGCAGTGGGCGCAGGCACCCGAGATCACGCGCAAATACGTGCGCTACGGCGCGAGTCCGCGCGGTGCGCAGGCGCTGGTGCTCGGCGCGAAGGTGCGCGCGCTGACCGAGGGCCGCTACAACGTCAGCATCGAGGATATCCGCACCCTTGCGGCCCAGGCCCTGCGCCACCGCATCATCCTGAATTTCGCGGGACAGTCGGAAGGCGTGGATACGGACCAGCTGATCGCGCAGGTCGCCGAGCATGCGGGGCGGGATAGCGCGCGCGTCGCCGAACGCGTGGTCCAAGCAGTGAGCTGAGCGGCGCTTACGGAAGCGCCGCGCGCGCATGACGGACACCAGCCTACTCGAGCGCGTCATCGGCCGCGTGCGCCGCGAGGCGCGCTGGCGGCATGCCGAGGGCGGTGCCTGGCGCGGCCTGTTCTGGGGAGCGGCGGGAGGCGCACTGGTGCTCGCGGCCAAGGGCGCGCTCGGGCCGGGCGCGTTGCCGTTTGCGCTCGCTGCTGCGCTCGGCGGATTGCTGGGTGGCGCGCTGGTCGCCGCGCTCAGGGCGCCGACACGGCTCGAAGCGGCGCGTCTTGCCGACCGCGCGCTCGGGCTGGATGACCGCGTTGCCACGTCCGTGGAATATGCGGCGGCGCGCGCGCAACGCGCGCCTCTGGTCGAGGCGCTGCTCGCGGACACCGCCCGGCGCCTCTCCGGCATTGAACCCCGCTCGCTTCTGAAGCGCGTCATGCCGCGCGAGGTGCGCTATCTGCCGCTGCCTCTGCTTGCGGTCCTGATCCTGATCCTTGCGCCCGCGTTCACCGGACCGGCCGCGTGGATACCGGAATGGCTGGGCGCGCAGAGCCGAGAGCGCAGCGCCCAGCAGCCCGCACTCGCCGCGTTGGAGCAGCGCGGCGCCAGCGTCCAGGAATTTCTGCGCCGCAAGCCGCTGGCGGCGCAGAAGGCGAATCCCTCCGCGCAAAAGCGCAACGCGCCGACCGCTACCGAGGCGCAGGCGCAATTCAGGGACAAGGCGCTGACCGTGAGCAAGGTCGATTTTTCCAGTTTTCTGAAGAAAGGGGATGAACGCCTGCGTCTGCTCGAGAACGCAGAAAAGCTGCCCGACCTGCAATCGGATTTCGCCTCCTCGAAGTACAAATCGATGCTGCGCAAGAGTCAGGAGCTGTCAGCCGGTAACCGGCCGCGGAACATTTCGGCGCGCAAGCTCGCGGAACTGCTGCGCGAGATGGAACGCCTCGGGCGCAAGGACCCGAATCTTGCGAACGAGGTGGCCGAGGCCATGGAGGCGCTGGAACAGGGGCAGACCGGCAACGCGCTCGAGGCAATGCAGAACGCACTGGAAAAGCTTCGCGAACTGGAGGACCGGCAGCGCGGGTCGCGCAATCTGCGGGGTGGACGCGATACCGACCAGGACGCGCGCGCGCCGACCTATCGGTCCGCGGACCAGGAGATGCTCGAGCAGAACCCGGAGCGCCAGGGCGTGGGTGCCGGTAGCGGCAAGGGGCCCGACGGCAAGGGCAAGCCACCCCCGCGGCTGCGCTCCACGCCCTACACGAGCGGCGTGCAGGGCGACAGGCGCAACCGGTTGCCGAATTACGAAACACAGATGCAGGGCAATAGCGGCAGCAGCGCAGCGCAGGCCCAGTATCCAGGGGTCATTGGCCAGTACCGGCGCATGATGGAAGACGCCATGACGCGCGAGCAGGTGCCGCGTGATTACCACGAACAGATCCGCGATTATTTCAAGTCTCTCAATGAACGCTGATGTCGGGGGAGCACGAGGGGCGAGTAGTCCCTCGCGTCCCATTTCTTAGAATGAACGCTGATGTCGGGGGAGCACGAGGGGCGAGTAGTCCCTCGCGTCCCATTTCTTAGAATGAACGCGATGTCGGGGGAGCACGAGGGGCGAGTAGTCCCTCGCGTCCCATTTCTTAGAATGAACGCTGATGTCGGGGGAGCACGAGGGGCGAGTAGTCCCTCGCGTCCCATTTCTTAGAATGAACGCTGATGTCGGGGGAGCACGAGGGGCGAGTAGTCCCTCGCGTCCTATTTCTCAATGAGCGTGAACGATAAGCTCGGCGGGGCTTCCGCGTCGGGCCTGCTGGAGCCGGATTTCCTTGCGCAGCTCGAGCGCCTTGCGCTGGTTGCGCGCCGGCCCGTGCGCGGCTGGGCTGCCGGGGACCGGCGCAGCCGCCGTGCCGGGCAGAGCGTGGAGTTCATCGACTATCGGCCCTATAACGCGGGCGACGATCTGCGCTATGTCGACTGGAACGTCTACGGGCGCACCGACCGCCTTTATCTGAAGCTTTTTGTCGACGACGAGGACATGTGCCTGCACCTGCTGGTGGATGCCTCGGCATCCATGGCCTGGGGAAATCCGTCGAAACTGCGCTGGGCGGCGCAGTTCGCCGCGGCGCTCGGCTTCGTCGGCTTGTGCAGCGCCGAGCGCGTCGGCGTGGGCATCCTGCGCGAGCAGGCCGCCGAAGGCTGGGCGCCAGGCAGGGGCCGGGGGCGCATTGCAGGGTAGCGGCGACACCTCGTTAAACCAGGCGCTCTCCGGCTACGCGGCGCGCGCCAAGGGCTCCGGTTTGGCAGTAGTCATTTCCGATTTTCTCGATCCGGAAGGTTACGAGCGCGGGCTCACGGCGCTGCTCGAACGGCAGCTCGAGGTGCAGGTAATCCACGTGCTCAGCCCGGATGAAATGGATCCGACCACATCCGCATCGATGACCGGAGATGTGCGCCTGGTCGATCACGAGACCGGCGATTCAAGGCTGCTGTCGCTCGATGCCGCGGCGCTGCTGGCCTATTCGACGCGGCTCGAGGAGTTTCTGCAGGGCGTCGAGGAGTTCTGCAGGAAGCGCTCGATTCTCTACCAGCGCGTCACCAGCGACACGCCGGTGCAGGAGATCGTGCTCGGCCGGCTGCGCGGGAAGCTACTGACTTGAGCTTCCTGGTGCCCATCGCGCTGAGTTTGTTCGGCCTCGCGCTGCCGCTGGTCCTGCTCTATTTCATCCGCCTGCGGCGCCGCGAACAGAGGGTATCCAGCCTGCTGCTGTGGCGGCCACTGCTGCAGGAGTCGAGGGCGCCGGCGCTGTTCCAGCGCTTTCAGCGCGATCCGCTGCTCATCCTGCAGCTGCTTGCGCTGCTTATGCTCGCAATCGCGCTCGCGCGCCCGGTGATCACGCTGATGGGTGAGGGCGAGCGCAAAGTGGTGGTGGTGCTCGACACCTCGGCATCGATGAAGGCCACGGATGTATCGCCGTCACGCTTCGCGCGCGCGCGCGCCCAGGCAAGCGCGTTGGTGGAGGACCTGCGCGAAGGAACGGCGGTGATGGTGATCGAGTCCGGCACCCAGCCCAGGGTGAGCGCCGCGATGTCGCGCGATCGCGGCCCGGCGCTGGATGCGATCGCGGCGGCCGCGCCGCGTGATCTGCCCGATCGCCTCGGCGACGCACTCCGCACAGCCAAGGCGCTGCTCGGCGATGACAAGCGCGCGGAAATCCACGTTTTCACGGACGGCGCATTCACGGAGGCGCCGGAAGCCTCCGACAAGCGCATCCGCTGGGTCGGCGTCGGTGTGCGCAGCCGCAACGTCGCGATTACCAATCTCGCGGTGCGCAAGAACTACCAGGGCGCGGGCAACTTCGAAGCCTTCGTCTCGCTCGCCAACTTCTCGACCGAGACGGAAACCTTTAACTTCAAGCTGAAGGTGGATGACCGGACAATAGTCGAGCGCGCGGTAACGCTCGAACCCCAGGTACGGCGCGCGCTGATTCTGCCGTTCCGCCACTTCCAGGCCGGTACGGTGAGCGCGGAAGCGGACCTGGACGACGATCTCGCGGCGGACAACGTCGCCTATGCGGTGCTGCCGCCGCCGCGCAGCATCAATGTAACGCTCGTCAGTCCGGGCAATCTGTTCCTCGAAAACGTGCTGCGCACCGATCCGGAAGTGGCCTTGCAGGTGCTCTCGCCCGAGCGCTATGCGGGCGGCATGGGCAAGGCGGACGTGGTGGTTCTCGATTCGGTGACGCCGGCGAGCATCGGCGCCGGGCGCTTCATCCTCGTCAACACGATTCCGCCGGACATCCCGGTCGATCTGCTCGGCGTGGTGGAGCGTCCCGCGGTGCTCGACTGGGATCGCACGCACCCGGTGATGCGCAATGTCGAATTCTCCAAGATCACGATCGAGGAGGGCATGCGGCTGCGCCCGACCGCGCCCGGCCGCACGCTGGCGGAGTCGATCGCCGGGCCGCTGGTCTACGCGCTGGAGGAGCCGGAGCGCCGCGCGCTGCTGCTCGGCTTCGACCTGTTCAAGGCCGACTTGCCGCTCAGGGTGGCGTTTCCGCTCATCATGTCGAACGCGCTGCGCTGGCTGAGTCCGGGAGGCCTTGAACAGGCGAGTTTGCAGGTGGCGGCGGGCAGGCCGCTGCTGCTGCCGGTGGCGCACGGCGTGGAGAGCGCGACGCTGACGCGTCCGGGCGGGCGCACGCTGAGCGCGCGCATGACGCGCGGTGAGGTCAGCTTCGATGATACCGACGAAGTGGGGATCTACAGCCTGAGCACCGAGCGTGGCGTGAGCCGTGTCGCGGTCAATCTGATGAACGCCGAGGAATCCAACCTTGCGCCGCGCCGCCTGCCCGCGCCGCCCGCCGAGGGCCAGGCGATCCTGGTTCCGATCGAGCGCGAGCTGTGGCCGGCGTTCGTTGCGATTGCCGCGTTCCTGCTGTTGCTCGAGGCGCTTCTCTACTGGAGGCGCCAGGGCTGGGGGGTGCCCGGGCAGTCCGCGGATCGCCTGGCGCTCGGTTTGCGCGGTGTGCTCCTCGTCACACTGTGCGCCGCTTTTCTGCGGCCGGCGATTCCGCAGCTGCTCGATCGCATGAACATCGTATTTCTGCTGGATGTCTCCGACAGCGTGAATCAGGTTGCGCGCGAGCGCTCGCTGCGTTTCGCGCAGGAGGCCGTCAAGGCAAAGCACCCGGACGACCGGCACGCGGTGGTGGTGTTCGGCGCCGACGCGGCGGTATCGGAGGCGCTAACGGGGCAACCGGCCCTCGAGAGCGGCGATGTGAAGGTGAGCCACGATGGCTCGAATATCTTTCAGGCCATGTAGCTCGCTCTGGCGATGCTGCCCGCGGGCCAGCCGAACCGCATGGTGCTGCTCTCGGATGGCCGCCAGAACGCCGGCAATGCGCTCGATGGCGCTCGTGCCGCGAAGAATTCGGGCGTCGATCTGCACTATGTCACCGGGCCGCTCGACCTCGACCAGGAGGTCGTCGCGCAGGAACTGCTGTTGCCTCAGGAGGTGAAATTCGGCGAGCCGTTCCACGCCAGGGTGGTGGCCTGGAGCAACAAGGCGACGGCGGCGCGCGTTGCGCTGTTCCGCAACGGCGAGTTCGTCGGCGCGCAGCGCGTGCAGCTCGAGGCCGGCAAGAACGTATTCAGCTACCGCCAGGCGCTGGAGCGCGACGGCATCCATGTCTACCAGGCCGCGGTGGAGGCCGATGGCGACACCATCGAGCAGAACAACCGCGCGGTCGGCACCGTGCTGGTTCGCGGCCGTCCGAAAGTGCTGATCGCGGACAAGGAGCGCGCGCATGCCGAACCGCTCGCGCGTGCATTGCGCACGCAGCGCATCGATGTCACGGTGATCGAGCCCGGAGGACTGCCGAAGGATCTGCCCGGGCTGCAGAAGTACGACGGATTGATCCTGTCGAACGTGTCCTCGGTGAGGCTCGACAAGTCGATCATGGCGAACATCCGCGACTATGTGCGCGACCACGGCGGCGGCCTGATCATGATCGGCGGCGAGGAGAGCTTCGGTCTGGGCGGCTACTACCGCACGCCGGTGGAGGAGGCGCTTCCCGTGACCATGGAAGTGCGCCAGAAGGTGGATATTCCGAACCTGTCGATCATCGTCTCGATCGATCGCTCCGATTCGATGACCATGCTCTCCGGCGGTAAGGTCACGCCGCTCGATCTCGCCAAGGAGGCGGCGCACCTGGTGGTGGACCTGCTCGACGAGAGAAGCGAAGTCGGCGTGCAGGCCTGGGATACCGAGGTGCTATGGAGCGTGCCGCTCTGTCCGGCGAAGAACAAAAGCCAGATACACCAGGGGATCTCGTCTATCAAGTCGGGGGGCGGCACGAACGGGATTCCGGCTTTGACAGAAGCTCATGGCGCACTCGCGCCGCGCCCGGCGCTGCTGAAGCACGTGATCTTCCTGTCGGACGGCCAGATGTTCCGGCGCGACTTCCAGAATCTGGTCGAGCGCATGGCGAAGGACCAGATCACGGTGTCCACCGTCGCGCTCGGCCGCTTCTCGGACCAGCCGCTGATGCAGAACATCGCGCGCTGGGGGCGCGGGCGCTATTACTACACGGAGGAACTGAACAACGTGCCGCGCATCTTCGCGCTCGAGACCCAGCTGGCTTCCGATGCGACCATGGTCGAGCAGGCTTTCCGGCCGCAGCTCACCGACGCCCAGCACGAGGCGATTCAGGACATCGACTGGAAGCGGGTCCCGGCGCTCGGCGGCTATGTCGCGACCACCGTCAAGCCGACTGCGGAGCACCTGCTCACCAGCCACCGCGACGATCCGGTGCTGGCCACCTGGCGCTACGGCCTGGGCCGCGCGGCCGCGTTCACATCCGATGCCAGCGCGCGCTGGGCGCCGCTCTGGCTGCAGTGGCAGGACTTCAACAAGTTCTGGTCGCAGCTCGCGCGCTGGACGCTGCGCAGCGGCGCCAGCAGCGGCACGTCCGCGACCCTGGCGCGGCGCGACGGCCACGGCGAAGTGCTGGTGGATGCGATCGACGCCAAGGGGCAGTTCATCAACTTCCTCGACACCCAGGTCGGCGTGGTGGCGCCGGACAAGCAACGCAGCGTGATCGAACTGGAGCAGGTCGGGCCCGGGCGCTACGTGGGGCGTTTTCCCACCGCCCAGGAAGGCGTCTACCTGGTGGGCATGGCGCAACGCAAGGGCGACCGCGTACTCGGCTCGCAACTCGCCGGCCTGGTGGTTCCCTATGCGGAGGAGTTGCGCGAGCTCGGCACCGACCTGGCGCTGCTGCAGGAGCTGGCCGAAACCGCGGGCGGCTCCAAAATCTCCAGGCCGGGCGAAGTGTTCGAGAAATCGCGCCGGCCGTTCCGGGTCGCCGTGGATTTGTGGCCGTGGATCGTCGCGCTGGCAGCTCTGCTCCTGATTCCTGAAATCGCGCTGCGCCGGCTCGATCTGCGGGAACTCTGGCGCCGGCGCCGCGTGCTTTTCCATGAGGCGCCTCAAAGTCATTGACGCGTTCTGCGGCCGGAGTTACTGTTGTTCGGTTCGAAGAGCAGACAAGGAGATCGAGAAATGCCAGCCCGGCAAGAAGAGATCAAGGTCTACAACGAACTAGTCCGTTCGGTGCGGGAATATTATTCGCAACCGTCGGAATACTTTAAGGTGTTGCGGGACTGGGACACCTGGCCGCTTGAAACCCTGCGCGGTGTGGTGCAGATCCAGCTCAAGCAGCAACGTCTATGGGTTATTGGTTTTCCTCGCTGGCTGGCTAACGTCTACGGCAACTGCCCGGATGTCGAGGTGCGTCGCATCCTGCTAGAGGACATGGATGATGAGGATTTTCGTGATTCCCGCTGGCATGACGGACATGTCGGACTGCAAAGACGCCTGGCTTTCGCGGTCGGCTTGGAGGACGAAGATCTGGACGAGGGTCCGTTTTGTGCCGAGGTCCTGGCCAATTACCACGCCATGGAGAACATCAGCCGCACCTGGCCCTGGCTGGAAGCGGTGGCCTGTCTAATGGGAACCGAATGTCTGACTCTCAACAATATGGTCAAGCTCTACCCGGATATGGAGGAGTTGGAAACGCCCGGAATAACAGGGCCATCAATGCATATGTACAGAAAGCTGGGCCTCAAGACTGAAGACCTGGCCTTCTTCTGGGCTCATGACCTTTCCCTATTGGAAGAGTGGGAGACCGGGAAAAAGCCTCAGCGCGCGAAAGGCGCTGAAGCCAAACATCAAGCTCATATCATTCGCACCTTGACCGAACGCGCCGTCGCTGACGTAGAGAAGCGCCGGGTCGTCAAGGCTCTAAAAACAGGTCATGCCATCTACCGCCTTCGGTGGGAGGGTGTCGGCCGTGCCATTAAAGAGTATTTGGAATCCGGCTTCACCGCCTATGGTCCCAACGCCTGGAATCGAAAATAGACAAGTTCCGGGGAATAAAGGGAACGGAAGCTCATTGGAAGGCCTCCAGAACAAAGTCGCCGTCGTTACCGGCGGTGCGTCCGGAATAGGCTTCGGAATTGCCAGTCTGTTCGCCGCGTCCGGCGCCCGCGTAGCCATTATCGATGTTGACTCGCAAGGCGGGCAGAAAGCGCAACGGCAGATAGTCGCCGACAACGGGACCTGCTTGTTCGTCCGGGCTGACGTCAGCCGGAACGGCGACGTGGCAGATGCGGCTCGGCAGGTCACGCAGGAGTTGGGCACGATCCATGTCCTGATCAACAACGCGGGCATTCGCATCCTGGGCACGGCAATCGAGATCACGGAGGAGCAGTGGGACAGGGTCATCGATGTAGACCTTAAGGGCGTATTCCTCTTTTCCCGGGCGTGTATTCCGGTCATGACCCGGAATGGAGGCGGTGTCATTATCAATATCTCCTCGTCCGCCGCTTACGGTCGCGAGAACCGGGCCGCCTACTCCGCGGCTAAAGCCGGCGTGATTGGTGTAACGAAAGCGATGGCGCTGGACCATCGCAAAAGTCATATCCGAGTCAACTGCCTCATACCGGGCTTTACCCTAACCGGCATGACTCGGAATTACCCTGAGGCGCGGCTACAGGAGATGGCGGCTCAAACTGTATCCGGGCGCTGCGCCACGCCGGAGGATGTTGCCAGGGCTGTCTTATTTCTCAGCTCGAAGGCGGCGGAGACCATAACAGGAGCGGTTCTCGAAATGTAGCCGTGCCCGGTCTATGCCCGGTAGCCGCACATCCGTCTCCTCCCGTTCTTCATGTGCCCGCCCTATCGCGCCAGCGCCGATAAGATTGCCAAGAGCCTGCAAGGCAACTGGCGAGGCGAACACCTGTTCGCGTTCCGGTAGCGATGGTGGCTCTGCCGTTCATTCGGGAAATTGCGCTGCGCCGGCTGGATCTGCCTGAGCTGCCGCGCCGCCGGCGCGGCAGCAGTTGACTTTATTTTCGTAGCTGATTTTTTGTGTTTCACCTATCCAAGAGAGGAATGACAATGGATGCAGATGCAAAGAAAACCGCCTTGCGTATGATTCCCTACGGCCTGTACGTGCTGACCGCGGCGGGCAAGGACGGGAGCATGAGTGCTGCCACGGTGAACTGGGTGACCCAGGCGTCGTTTGCGCCGCCGCTCGTCGCCGTCGGCGTGAAGACCGACTCCGGCGCCCATGCGCTGATAGAGGCGAGCGGTGCGTTTGTGCTGAATGTAATAGGCAAGGGCGGCAACGGCCTTGCGTTCAACTTCTTCAAGCCGGCGGCCGTGGAGGGCAGCAAGATCGGGGGCGAGTCCTTCGTCTTGGGCAGCGTGGTGAGGGCGCCGGTGCTGGAAAAGGCGCCCGCGCATCTCGAGTGCAGGGTGTCGCAGGCGGTGAAGATCGGCGACCACACGCTGTTTGTCGCCGAGGTGGTCGAGGCGCAGGTCAAGACGCCGCCGTCGGGACGCGCCGATGACGCCATCCTGTGGCTGAAGGAACTCGGGGAGAAGGTGTACTACGGCGGGTAGCGCGCGGGGCAGGGTCCGCCGATTTCCCGGATACTCAGTAACATACATGTTACTGTATGGCTGTTTCCGGGGCGCGCCCAGTCACGAGGCGCGCAGATCGCGGTCGCGCGGGCGCGGGCTTCAAACCTGCTCGATCTCCACCAGCGTGCCGTGGAAGTCCTTCGGGTGCAGGAACAGCACCGGCTTGCCGTGCGCGCCGATACGCGGTTCGCCGTCGCCGAGCACGCGGGCGCCGGCGAACCGCAGCCGGTCGCGCGCCGCGATAATGTTCTCCACCTCGTAGCAGATATGATGCATGCCGCCGCTCGGGTTGTTGTGCAGGAACTTCGCGATCGTGGAGTTCTCGCCCAGCGGATGCAGCAGTTCTATCTTGCTGTTCGGCAGTTCGACGAACACGGTGGTGACGCCGTGCTCGGGCAGCGCCAACGGGTCCGAGACTTTGGCGCCAAGCGTCTCGCGGTAGGTCTGCGCTGCCTTGGCCAGGTCCGGTACGACGATGGCTACGTGGTTCAGTCGTCCAATCATGATTTTTCGTTCTTCCCGTTCTTATGTTTCCAGAGTTTTTCGACCAGTTCGTGCGCCGCCGTGCGCGGGGCGCTGCGCCCCGCGCTGACCGCCCGCTCAAGGTCCGCCATGCGGCTTGCCACCTCCGGGTCTTCTTTCAGCATGTCCATCAGGTTCTCGGCGGTCTCGCTATGCAGCCATTTGCGTGCCTGCGCAGCCCGCGTCTGCTGCAGATCGCCGCTTGCTGTCATGGTCGCGCGGTAGCGCTCGATCAGCGTCCAGAGGGCGTCGATGCCGCGCTTCTCCAGAGCCGAGCAGGTTTCGACCGGCACCTCCCAGCGCGCGGAGCGCTGCCGCAGGTAGCGCAACGCGTTGCGGTACTCCGCGGCGGAGCGGCCGGCCGCAGCCGCCATGGCGCCGTCCGCCTTGTTCACCACGACGAGGTCGGCGAGTTCCACGATGCCGCGTTTGATGCCCTGCAACTCGTCGCCGCCGCCGGGCAGGAGCAGCAGCATGAACATGTCCGTCATGTCGGCGACCGCAGTCTCCGACTGCCCGACGCCGACCGTTTCGACGATCAGCACGTCGAATCCGGCGGCTTCGACGATCAACATCGTTTCCCGTGTGTGGCGCGCCACCCCGCCGAGCGTGCGGCCGGCGGGCGAGGGGCGGATGAAGGCTTCGAGCCGCTTGGCGAGCGTCTCCATGCGCGTCTTGTCGCCGAGGATGGAGCCGCCGGAGAGGGCCGACGAGGGATCCACCGCGAGCACCGCGACGCGGTGGCCCCGGCCGATGACATGATTGCCCAGCGCCTCGATGAGCATCGACTTGCCGACTCCGGGCACGCCCGAGATCCCGATGCGTATCGACTTCCCGGCATGCGGGGCGAGCGCATCCAGCAGCCTGTCGCCGGGTGCGCGGTCTTCGGGATGCGAGGACTCGACCAGCGTGATGGCGCGGCCGAGCGCGCGCCGGTCGCCGGCGAGCACTTTTGCGGCAAGTTCAGCAACGAAAGGCGGCGACGTTGTGAGAGCCATGATGCCGTCTGTGCATCTGCGGGTCGGGGGCCGGGTTGGCGCGCATGGTAGCTAGTTTCGGGTTTCTATTCCTCGCCTGTTACCCGAATTCCACGATCGGCTGGTCCACCACCAGGCTCTGGCCCTGGTTCGCCAGCAGCTTTTTGATCGTGACATCGCTCGGCGCGCGCAGGCTGTTTTCCATCTTCATCGCCTCGACCACGCAGATTTCCTCCCCTGCCTTCACCTCCTGGCCTTCCCTCACCGCAAGGCGCGCGAGCAGGCCGGGCATCGGGGAGAGCAGGAATCGGGAGAGATCGGGCGGTGCTTTCTCGAGCATATAGCGCGTCAGTTCGGCCGACTTCGGCGTGAGCACCAGCGCATCGATCTGTGCGCCGCGATGAAACAGCCGGATCCGGGTGCCGATGCGCTCGACCTGGAAAGTGACCTGGCGGCCGTTCACGTCGGCGCGCAGCAGCGGCGTGCCCAGTTTCCAGTCGGTGATCACGCGGTAGCTGTGCTCGCGATGGACCACCTCCCAGCCGTGCGCGATCGCGCAGATCGCGACGGGGTGGTGCGCCTTGCCCAGAATCACCACGCACTCGGTGCCGAGTCTGCGTTCGTGGTTCGGCAGCTGGCCCGAGAGCTTCGCGCTGCGCTCGGCGTGACAGCGCTGTACCACGGCGGCGATGGCGATCGTGAGCGCCGGGTCGTCATGCGGCACCAGCGCGGCATTAAAGCCGTCGGGATATTCCTCGGCAATGAAGTTGGTCGAGAGTTTTCCGGCGCGAAAACGCGGGTGCAGGATGAGCGCGTTCACGAAACTGATGTTGTGGGATACGCCGCGGATGTAATAGGCGTCCAGCGCGTCCGCCATTCGCTCGATCGCCTGCGCCCGGTTGTCGCCGTGGGTGATGAGCTTCGCGATCATCGGATCGTAGAACATCGAAACCTCGCTGCCCTCTTCTATCCCGGTGTCGACGCGCACCACGCCGTTTTGCGCCGGCGGCTGGCAGCGCACCAGGCGGCCGGTCGAGGGCAGGAAGTTGCGAAACGGGTCTTCGGCGTAAATCCGCGCTTCCAGCGCCCAGCCCTCGAGCCTGACGTCTTTCTGCGCGAAGCCGAGTTTTTCGCCCGTGGCCACGCGGATCATCTGCTCCACGAGATCCAGTCCGGTGACGAGTTCGGTAACGGGATGCTCAACCTGAAGCCGCGTGTTCATCTCGAGGAAGTAGAAGTTGCGCTCGCGATCGACGATGAATTCGACCGTGCCGGCAGACTCGTAGTCCACCGCCTTCGCGAGCGCCACCGCCTGTTCGCCCATGGCTTTGCGCGTCTTCGCGTCCAGGAACGGCGAGGGCGCCTCTTCGATCACCTTCTGGTGGCGGCGCTGGATCGAGCATTCGCGCTCGTTCAGGTACAGGACCTTGCCGTGTCCGTCGGCGAGAACCTGTATCTCGATGTGGCGCGGCTCTTCGATGTACTTTTCGGCAAACACGCGCGCGTCGCCGAACGAGGCGAGCGCCTCGCTGGCGGCGCGCTGGAATCCTTCCCTGGCTTCATCGTCGCTTCGTACCACGCGCATGCCCTTGCCGCCGCCGCCGGCGCTCGCCTTCAGCATGACCGGGTAGCCGATGTCGCGTGCCACTTTCACGGCGTGCGCCGCATCCTTGATGATATCGGTGTATCCCGGGATGGTATTTACGCCCGCCTGCTGCGCCAGCTTCTTGGAGGCGATCTTGTCGCCCATCGCGGTGATCGCGCGCGGCTTGGGACCGATGAAGACGATGCCCGCCTTCGCTAGCGCCGCGGCGAACTCGGTCTTCTCCGAGAGAAACCCGTACCCCGGATGCACCGCTTCGGCGCCGCTGCGCTTGCTGGCATCGACGATGGCGTCGATTCTCAGATAGCTCTCGGCGGAAGGCGGCGGGCCGATGCGCAGCGCTTCATCCGCCATGCGCACGTGCAGCGCCTCGCGGTCGGCGTCCGAATACACGGCGACGGTCCGGATGCCCATGCGGCGCGCGGTGCGGATCACACGGCAGGCGATCTCGCCGCGGTTTGCGATCAGGATTTTCTTGAACATGATTCTTCTAAAGTGGGATGTTGCCGTGCTTGCGCCAGGGGTTCTTCAGGTCCTTGTCGCGCAGCATGGCGAGCGAGCGGCACACGCGCGCGCGAGTCTGGCGCGGCATGATGACGTCGTCGATGTAGCCGCGGTTCCCGGCGATGAAGGGATTGGCGAACTTGGCGCGGTATTCCTCGGTGCGCGCGGCGATCTTGGCCGGATCACCCGCGTCCTTGCGGAAGATGATCTCCACCGCGCCCTTGGGACCCATCACCGCGATTTCCGCGCTCGGCCAGGCGAAGTTGACGTCGCCGCGCAGATGCTTGGAGGACATGACGTCGTAGGCGCCGCCATAGGCCTTGCGCGTGATCACGGTGACCTTCGGCACCGTCGCCTCGGCATAGGCGTAGAGCAGCTTCGCGCCGTGTTTGATGATGCCGCCGTACTCCTGGGCCGTGCCCGGCATGAAACCCGGCACATCGACCAGCGTGAGCACCGGGATGTTGAAGGCGTCGCAGAAGCGCACGAAGCGCGCGCCCTTGATCGAGGCGCCGATATCCAGGCAGCCCGCGAGCACCATGGGCTGGTTCGCCACCACGCCGACGCTGGCGCCCTCGAGCCGGATGAAGCCGATCACCATGTTCTGGGCGTACTGCGGCTGCAGTTCGAGAAAATCGCCCTCGTCCGCGAGCTTGACGATCAGCTCCTTGATGTCGTAGGGCTTCGCCGGGTCATCGGGCACCAGCGTGTCCAGCGAGGCCTCCTCGCGGGCTGCCGGGTCGTCGCAGGGCCAGACCGGCGCCTTGGATTTGTTGTTCGAGGGCAGGAAGTTCATCAGCCGGCGCATGGTCAGCAGGGCTTCGAGGTCGTTCTCGAGCGCCAGGTCGGCCACCCCCGAGCGCGTGGTGTGCGTGATCGCGCCGCCGAGCTGCTCGGCCGTGACCTCCTCGTGGGTCACGGTCTTCACCACGTCGGGACCGGTCAGGAACATATAGGAGCTGTCCTTCACCATGAACACGAAATCCGTGATCGCGGGCGAGTACACCGCGCCGCCCGCGCAGGGACCCATGATGACCGAGAGCTGCGGCACCACGCCGGAAGCCATCACATTGCGCTGAAACACTTCCGCGTAGCCGCCGAGCGAGGCGACGCCTTCCTGGATGCGTGCGCCGCCGGAATCGTTCAGGCCGATCAGCGGCGCGCCGACGCGCATCGCGTGGTCCATGACCTTGCAGATCTTTTCGGCATGGGTTTCCGACAGCGAGCCCCCGAACACGGTGAAATCCTGGCTGAATACGAACACCAGGCGCCCGTTGATGGTGCCGTAGCCCGTGACCACGCCGTCGCCTGGAACGCGCTGCTGGTCCATGTCGAAATCGTGGCAGCGGTGCTCGACGAACATGTCCCATTCCTCGAAACTGCCCTCGTCCAGCAGTAGCTGGAGGCGTTCGCGCGCGGTCAGCTTGCCCTTGGCGTGCTGCGCGTCGATGCGCGACTTGCCGCCGCCCATCGCGGCGGCCGCGCGCTTGGCCCCGAGTTGGCTAATGATGTCTTGCATCGTGAGTTCCTCTCCCCTTGAGGTCGTACTTTGAGGCCGTACTCCTGGTGCTGCGCTTGGGGCGAAACCCGCGCCGAGCCCGGCTGGCGTTCGCCGGCGGCTAGGCCGCCTTGCGTCTCTTTGTAATCAGTTTCAGCACTTCGCCCGCAGCCGCCAGGATGTTTGTTCCGGGGCCGTAGATGGCGGCGACCCCGGCCGCCTTGAGCATCGCATGGTCCTTTGACGGAATGACGCCGCCGCACACGACCAGGATCTCTTCGGCGCCCTGCGCGCGCAGGGCCTCGATCATCTGCGGCACCAGCGTCTTGTGGCCCGCTGCCTGCGAGGACACACCGACGATGTGCACGTCGTTTTCCACCGCGTGGCGCGCCGCTTCCTCGGGCGTCTGGAACAGCGGGCCGATGTCGACGTCGAAGCCGATGTCCGCGAACGCGGTGGCGATCACCTTGGCGCCGCGATCGTGCCCGTCCTGGCCGAGCTTGACGACCAGCAGGCGCGGGCGCCGCCCCTCGCCGCGCGCAAATGCCGCGACCTCTTCCTGGATCGCGCCGAAGGCGGCGTCGCTGGCATAGGCGGATGCATACACGCCGCTTACCGACTGCACGACCGCACGGTGCCGGCCGTAGACCTTTTCCAGCGCATCGGAAATCTCCCCCACGCTCGCTCGCGCGCGCGCAGCAACGACCGCAGCCCCAAGCAGGTTGTTCCCCTTGTCTCCGGCGGCCCTGGTCAAAGCCTCGAGCGCCGCCCGGCAGGCCGCGGCATCGCGCTTGCCGCGCACCTGCTGCAGGCGGCGAATCTGCGACTCGCGCACCGCGCTGTTGTCGATATCCAGGATATCGACTTCCGGCTCGGCGTCGCGCTGGTAGCGGTTGACGCCGACGATCACCTCCTCGCCGCGGTCGATGCGCGCCTGGCGCAGCGCGGCCGAATGCTCGATGCGCAGTTTCGGCATGCCGGACTCGACCGCCCTGGTCATGCCGCCGAGCGCTTCCACTTCGTCGAACAGCTTGCGCGCCTCTGTGGCGAGGGAAGCGGTCAGGCTTTCCAGGTAGTAGGATCCGGCGAGCGGATCGATCACCCTGGCGATCCCGGTCTCCTCCTGCAGCACGAGCTGGGTGTTGCGCGCGATGTGCGCCGAAAAAGGTGTCGGCAGCGCGAGCGCCTCGTCGAACGAATTGGTGTGCAGCGACTGAGTGCCGCCGAGTACCGCGGCCATGGCTTCAACCGTGGTGCGGATGATGTTGTTGTACGGATCGCGGCTGGTGAGGCTGACGCCGGAGGTCTGGCAGTGGGTGCGCAGCGCGAGGGAACGCTCGTTCTGCGGCGTGAACAACTCGCGCATCAGCTGCGCCCACAGCAGGCGCGCGGCGCGCAGCTTCGCCACCTCCATGAAGAAATTCATGCCGGTGCCGAAGAAAAACGACAGGCGCGGTGCGAATTCGTCCACTTTGAGGCCGCTGGCGAGCGCGGCGCGCACATATTCGATGCCGTCCGCGATGGTGTAGCCGAGCTCCTGCACGCAGGTCGCGCCTGCCTCCTGCATGTGGTAGCCAGAGATCGAGATCGAATTGAACTTAGGCATTTCTCGCGCGCAGTAGCCGATGATGTCGGCGACGATGCGCATCGAGGGCTCCGGCGGATAGATATAGGTGTTGCGCACCATGAACTCTTTCAGGATGTCGTTCTGCAGGGTGCCGGCGAGCTTCGCGCGCGCCACGCCCTGCTCCTCGGCGGCGACGATGTACATCGCCATCACCGGCAGCACCGCGCCGTTCATGGTCATCGACACCGACATGCGATCCAGAGGGATGCCGTCGAACAGGATCTTCATGTCCTCGACGCTGTCGATTGCCACGCCGGCCTTGCCGACATCGCCCAATACGCGAGGATGGTCGGAGTCGTAACCGCGGTGGGTCGGCAGGTCGAAGGCGATCGACAGGCCGGTCTGGCCGGAGGCGAGATTGCGCCGGTAGAAGGCGTTCGAATCCTCGGCGGTGGAGAAGCCGGCGTACTGGCGCACCGTCCAGGGCCGCCCCGCGTACATGGTCGCCTGCGGACCGCGCACGAAGGGTGCGACGCCCGGCAAGTTTCCGAGGTGTCGGATATCCCGCAGGTCGGCCTCGGTGTACAGCGGCTTCACCGCGATTCCCTCAGGGGTCTGCCAGGCAAGGCTTTCCGGCGTGCGCCCCTTCAACTCCTTTGACGTAAGCTTCCGCCAGTCTTCCATGGAGGCAGTGCTGAATTTTTTCATGCGTCAAACTCCGTGCCGGGCGGGCTGGTTCAGGTGCGCGCTTGCGGCGCTCAGTTCCAGGACGCGGCGCGCCTCCGCCACATGCAGGTGTTCCACCAGGCGGCCGCGCACCACCACCACGCCTTTAGCCTGCGCTTGGGCGCTTTCCCAGGCCTGGATGATTTCCATCGCGGCCTCGGCCTCTGGCGCCGAAACCCCGAATATCTCGTTTGCGGCCTGAATCTGCCCAGGGTGAATCAAGGTCTTGCCGTCCAGGCCGAAGGATTTTCCTTGCCGGCACGAATCCGCGAAGCCCGCGCTGTCCGTCAAGTCGATAAATACGCCATCGAGTATATCAAGGCCCCGCGCCCGCGCCGCGACCAGGCAGTGGCTGAGCAGCGGAAGCAGGGCGGCTCGCGGCGGTCCGGGGTCGAGGCGTAAAGCCTTGCCCAGATCCTCGAAGCCCATCGCGAGCAGCGCGAGGCGCGGCGATGCTTCGGCGATGCTCTGTACCTGTTGAACTGCGCGCGGCGTCTCGATCAGCGCCCAGACGCGCATCGCGGCCGGCGCGCCGCCGCGCTCCAGCAGTGAGATGGAATGCAGCAGGGATGGCGCGTCGTCCACCTTGGGCAGAAGCACCGCATGTGCGCCGCTCGCTGCCGCGGCCCGCAGATCATGCGAGTGCCAGGACGTGTCAGAGCTGTTTACACGGACGATCAGTTCGCGCGAACCATAGCCCCCCGTGCTGAGCGCCTGCATGATCGCGGCCCTCGCGTGGTCCTTGGCTTCCGGCAATACCGAGTCCTCTAGATCGAAAATCAGCGCGTCGGCGGGCAGAGAGCGCGCCTTGTCGAGCGCGCGCGCATTCGCCCCCGGAAGGTAAAGCGCCGAGCGGCGCAGGCGGAAAGTGCTGTGGGCGTCCATGTTCGTAGGATAACCCGGCGGGGGAACGGTCAGAGGCGTCCGGGAAGCGGTATTTGCATATATAGTAACATATATGTTACTTTGCTCCGTGCTAAGCACGGTCTTTCAGCGGGTGAGACTCCCGCCCGGCAAACTTTCGCTCCAGCCGGTAGCAACCGGAGCAGCCGTGGAGGCAACGAAGCGGTTGGAGTCTTTGCGCGCGCTCGTGGCATGGCGCAGGTCGCCAAGGAAGCGGGGCTCGGGCGCGAAAATCTCTGCAAGGCGCTTGCGCCAGGGGCCAAGCCGCGTTTTGACACAGTGCTGAAGGTTGCTCGCGCACTCGGTGTTCGGCTCACAGCACATCCTGTGAAACCGGCAACGCAGCGTGAAGCCCAATCGGTTGAACGGGGGCGTTACGATCCATGAGCATATCGCGTGTCCATAGTTTCAAGCCTGTTCAGGACAGCAATGCGGTGGTGCTGATCCTCGGCAGCATGCCGGGGCTGGCATCACTCGCGGCGTTCCAGTACTACGCGCATCCGCAAAATGGGTTCTGGCGAATCGCCGCTGAACTGCTCGGCTTCGATGCAAGCGCTCCGTACCGGGAGAGAACCCGGGCTTTGAAGACGGCGCGCATCGCACTCTGGGACGTGCTTCGGTCCTGTGCGAGAGAAGGAAGCCTGGACGCCGGGATTGCAAAAGATACGGAGGTCGCCAACGACTTCCGGAAGTTCTTCCGCGCTCACAAAAGGATTACGCACGTGTTCTTCAACGGTGCAAAGGCGCAGGCATGCTTCACCCGTCACGTACTCCGGGGGATGGATAGCGGCTCGATCAGCTTCGCACGCCTGCCTTCCACGAGCCCGGCCAACGCTTCCTTGTCCTTCGAGCGCAAGCTCGAGGCGTGGCGCGCCATAATACTGTCCCAGGCAGGGTCCCCGCCGCGACGAGAAGGAGAAACCAAGTGACGACTGTTGAACGGCAGACTGTGCCTGAGAGTTTTATAGCGCGACTCAAGGCAGACGGTTTTGACGACTACCGCATAGAACCCATTGCCGAGAATTACGACAGCGACTGGCATATGGCAGGCTGGTACGGACGCTTCCTGGTTCTGCGCGGCACGGTCGAACTGGAAATCGGCGGCGATAAATTCAGCTATTCGAAGGGTGGGAGCTATGACGTAGCGGCCAACGCCCGGCACCGCGAAGTGTTCGGCGCCGAGGGCGGGAGCCTGGTCATTGCGCGGCGCAGCGCCGGCACCCCGCTACCGGCGCTGCGTGCGTCCTCGGCCGCTGCCGTTTCGCTGCGATAGCTGGCCGGGCAGACGCCGTTCCGCCGGTCTAGTGCCGGTAGCTCGAGTCCTTGCGATCGAGCATGCGAAGCAGCCCCGGCCACTCGAGCAGGCCGTAGGGACGCCGCGTCGCGGGCTTGTACAGATGGGCCGTGAGTTTGATGACTTCGGGTTGCGGCATGTGGAGCCGGGTGTTGCAGGCCATCGCCGCGATCTGGGCCTGGCAGGCGCGCTCGAGCCAGTACATCGAGGTGAATGCCTCCTGGATAGTCGGTCCGACCGACAGCAATCCGTGGTTGCGCAGGATCATCGCGCGGTAATCGCCGAGATCTTGCAGCATGCGCTGCTGCTCGTCGAGACTTAGCGCCGGGCCCTCGTACTCGTGCATCCCGATGCCCTCGAAGAACATGGCGTTCTGCGTGAGCGGCAGCAGCCCGCAATCCAGGGCGGACACCGCCATGCCGGCGACCGAGTGCGTATGGATCACGCTGTGGATGTCCGCCCGCCCGGCGTGTACTGCGCTATGTATGACGTAGCCCGCCTGGTTGACGCCGTAGCCGGTGCCGGAGTCGAGCACCACATTGCCATCGAGGTCGATCTTCAGCAGGCTCGATGCGCTGACTTCCTCGTACATCATGCCGTAGGGATTAATGAGGAAATGATCCGGTTCCCCCGGCACGCGCGCCGAGATGTGGTTGTAGATCATGTCGTCCATCCCGAAGTGATGGATCAGGCGGTAGCACGCGGCGACGTTGACGCGGGTTTCCCATTCCGCGCCGGCAACCCGTTCGCGCATCGACGGAATCTTCATCCGGGACAGATCGGTCATGGCCCGCCACCCTCCAAGCAGCTGCGCAAGCAGGCCCTTATCCTACCCCTCAAACCATCCCATTCGGCGCCAGCAGAATCTTTCCGCCCGGGCGCGTGCGCTGAGCATGCGCCAGGGCGGCGCCGATCTCCTCGATAGCATAGACCCGCTCGACCGGCGCAAAAAGTCGTCCGGCGCAGACCCCGTCCGCGAGATCCGCGTACAGCGCATGCAATTCCTGCCTGGTTCGTTGCGCCAGGGCGCGGCCGAGCATGAAGCCTTTGAACGTGAGGTCGCGAAATATCAGATCGCCATACGAGATGGCCGGATTCTCTCGGCTCATGGAGCCGTAGTGGCAGAGCGTGCCGCCGTCCACGACGATGGCCGCCAGCCGCGAGGTGGCGGCGCCGCCGACAGCATCCATGGCAAAGCGGATCGTCGCACCCGCCGCGCGGACCTGAGAGCTGAATTCAGGCCCGTCGACCAGGCACAGGTCGGCGCCGAGGGCGGTGAGTTGCGGAATCAATTCAGCGCGGCGCACCACGTTGACGGTGCGTATCCCGCGCTCCCGCGCAAGCGCGATCACCATGCGGCCAACCGCGGAATTCGCCGCGTTCTGCGCGATCCACTCGCCGCGCTTGAGCGGAACGAGGTCGTCCAGCATCAAGCGCGCGGTCGCCGGATTGACCCGCAGCATTGCGGCCTGCCTGATGTCGATGCCGGAGGGCAGCGTGATCAGATCCTGCGCGGCGAGGCGACGCTTCTGCACCCAGTTCTCGCGCTGCATGCCGATAACGAGGTCGCCCGGCGCCAGGCCGGATACCCCGGGTCCGATGGCGACGACGCGGCCGACGCATTCAGCCCCCGGTGTTGTGGGCAAGGGCGGCCGCAGCGCGTAGGTACCGCGGCACAACAGGATGTCGGCGGGATTGATGGGTGACGCCAAGACCTCGAAAATCGCTTCGCCCGTGCCAGGCGCGCCGACATCCGCCGCTTCGACACAGCGAGCCACTTCTTCCGGGGTTCCGTAAGCCCCGATTTCGATGCACTTCATGTGCGTATCCTTGATCTCATTCTGAAACGCAGAATGATGAATGGTGACGTACAGATTACTGTGTATTCCATTTTCGCTCTACGCCTCGCCTGCCTCGCCGCGTCCCCAGTGTGTCTTCGACCTGTACCCGCCCAGGAACAGGACGCCCGCCACGACAAGGAACAGCGGCGCCATGCCGAGCGCCGAGCCGAGCGCCCCGAACACCAGCGGCATCGAGGTGTGAACGGCATTCATCATGCTCGAGCGCACGCCGATGACTTCACCGCGGCGCTCCACCGGCGCGTAGCGCAAGACGATTGCAACCGCGGTTGGTTGCGCGCCGCCGAGCGCGAGGCCCAGCAGGAAGGCGAGCACGGTAAGCGCGGCAGGTGCGGCGACGAACGGGAAGACGAGAAACAGCGTCCCCGAGATGAGCATCGCTGCGGCAAGCAGAGTCCACTCCGGCATTTGCCTGTGAAACAACGGCAGCATCGCACGCACCGACGCCGACGCGAGTCCATAGGCGCCGATGATGATGCCGATCGCGCTCGCGCTGAGCCCGATCGCCGCGCCATGCACCGGCATGACGAAGGAAAACATGTCCCAGCCGCCGCTCACGATGACGCCGGCGATCAGCGCGCCGCGCAGTTTCGGGTGGCGCAGGAGCTCGAGGATCTGCTTCGGGTGAAAGCGCCGCTGGCCTGCTGCTCCGGAGCGCATAGCGCCGGCATTGAGCAGCCAGATAAACCCCAGCGCAGCGCCGGGGAAGAGTGCAAGAACCGCGAAAGTCGGCCGCTGCCCGACCCATTCGATCAGGTAACCCGTGAGAACGGGACCGACAAACAGGCCGCTGCTGTAACCGAGCGAAAGCCAGGACATGTTTGCCGTCCGGTCTTCCGGGACGCCCATCGATCCGATCGCCGTCAGCAGGGCGAGGCTGGTCAGATTCTGTGCCAGGCCGACAACCGCGGCGAACAGGAACAGGAACCAGACTTGCGGCACCAGCGCTGCCAGCAGAAGCACCGTGGTCATCGCTCCGGTGGCGCCGATCAGCGGCGCGCGGATACCCACGCGATCGATCATCCGGCCGCCGAACAGCGCGAATAGCATCGGCGGCAGCGAAAACAGCGCCAGTAGCGAGCCGATCAGGACGGTAGGCACGCCTTCGCCTATGGCCAGCAGTGACACGGCCATGCGACTCCCGACATTGGCGATCTGGCACAGCGTGCCGAGCAATACGACTGCGCAGATGGTCACGGCAGGGCGGGCGGAGCATGTCGGCGGGCAGGGCGCGGCGCGAGCCGGCCCGCTGCCGCGCTCATTCTGCGGTACTCATGCTTTGGGCCAGCGGGTGCATCAGGCTGCTTGTGTCCCGGCGCTGCTCACCGCGCGCCTGGACCTGGGCATAGAACTGGTCGAGCAGGGCGGTCACGGGCAGGCGCGCGCCATGTTTTCCGGCTTCCGCAAGGCCGCGGCGCCCTCCGTCGGCGGTCCGTTTCGCGGCTTCGGCTGAATTCCGGTTGTAGGCGGTGATGTTGTGGCCGCCTTTTTTCAGCAGGTGGCCGGCCATCGGATAACCCATCACGCCCAGGCCGATGCAGGCGCATCTCGCCATTTCATTGTCTCCCAAGGGTTTTTTGATCTTCTCCGGTCGATGGTACACCGCGCCGATCGGTGCTCTTGATGGGGCTTGCTAGGCGCTTCGGTCAACCGGTACAATAACTGGACGTTCATACAGTATCCGGTGTCGGCCCGGGCCTGTGCTGCGAAGCTCGCCTGCCGTAGATGTCGACCGTCAATAAAGGGGAAAAGCATGGACGAGAACAAGAGCAAGGCGTTGGCGGCGGCGCTCGCACAAATCGAAAAGCAGTACGGCAAGGGGTCCATCATGCGGATGGACTCCGAGGCCGCCAAGGACGTGCAGGTGGTGTCCACCGGCTCCCTCGGGCTGGACCTCGCGCTGGGCGTGGGCGGCCTGCCGCGCGGCAGGGTGGTCGAGATCTACGGTCCCGAATCCTCCGGGAAAACGACGCTTACGCTACAGGTCATCGCCGAAATGCAGAAGATGGGCGGCACGGCCGCATTCATCGACGCGGAGAACGCGCTCGACATCACCTACGCCGGCAAGCTCGGCGTCAAAACCGAAGACCTGCTGATTTCGCAGCCCGACACCGGCGAACAGGCGCTCGAGATCGCCGACATGCTGGTGCGCTCGGGAGCGGTGGACGTGATCGTGATCGATTCGGTCGCCGCGCTGACCCCCAAGGCCGAGATCGAGGGCGAAATGGGCGAGCCGCAGATGGGCCTGCAGGCGCGCCTCATGAGCCAGGCGCTGCGCAAGCTTACCTCCAACATCAAGCGCACCAATACGCTGGTGATCTTCATCAACCAGATCCGGATGAAGATCGGCGTCATGTTCGGTAACCCCGAGACCACCACCGGCGGCAACGCCCTCAAGTTCTACGCTTCGGTACGTATGGATATCCGGCGCATCGGATCGATCAAGAAGGGCGACGAAGTGATCGGTTCGGAAACACGCGTGAAAGTCGTGAAGAACAAGGTGGCGCCGCCGTTCCGGCAGGCGGAATTCGACATTCTTTACGGCGACGGCATTTCGCTGGAAGGCGAATTGATCGAGCTCGGCGTGATCCACGGCATCGTCGACAAGTCGGGAGCCTGGTACACCTACAAAGGCGATCGCCTCGGCCAGGGCAAGGACAACGCGCGCGAATTCCTGAAGGAAAACGGCGAACTCGCGCGCGAGATCGAGATGCGGATACGCGAAAAGGCGGGCATCGCGATGCCGCTGCCGATCGAGCATGCAGCCAACGAAGAGGTGGACGGCGATGCCGAGGCGCCGGTGCGCGCGCCAGCCAGGAAACGGGGCTAGAGCGCGCCGGCCGATCGATGGCGGGCGCGGCGGACTCAGCGCAGGAACTCAAGGCGCGCGCGTTGAAAATGCTCGCGCGGCGCGAGCATTCGCGCGCTGAGCTTGCCCGTAAGCTCGCCTCGCATGCTACGTCGAAGGAGGGGCTTGCAGCGCTGCTCGATGATCTCGAGCAGCGCAAGCAGCTGTCGGACGATCGCTATGCGGAGCAGCGTGTACGGACGCTGGCGCGCAAGTACGGTTCCGGGCGCATTCGGGGGGAATTGCGCGCGCGCGGCGTCGGCGTGGAAGCGGCCGCATCGGCAGTCAGCGGCGTAGCGGAAGAAGACCTCGCGCGCGCCGTCGAGATCCTGCGCCGGAAGTATCGGGAGCCTCCCGTTTCGCGTGAAGATCACGCGAAACGCGCGCGCTTTCTCCAAGGGCGCGGATTTTCATTCGAAATCATCAAGCACGCGTTAAAACTGTCATCTGTAGACGCCGACTAGGCGTCCGCCTCGAAATCTGTTGTCCGGTTCTCCGCGCCGTATTGGTGGATCGAATCCCTCTCTCCGCCGCTATTCAACTGCTTACGGCAACCTCGATCTTCTCCGGCACATCACCGTTGTGACGGATTTGTGCCGTAAGGCTTAACCGCTCCGCGTGCATCTTCAGATGCTCGGGGGCTAGCCCAACTTCCACGGTTCGAGGGCCTGAATCTTGATGGATCAAGGATTTAGGACCCGGAGTTGGCACTACATTTTGACGGTTTGTCACAATCTGTTTTGGACAAGAGTGATCCGGCACTTCAAGGGCGTTCAGAGGGCGGAGCGACTGCGCAAGCCCGCGCAATAGTCCTTTCTTCAACCGCGGGCGCGCTGCACGATGCAGTGGAGAAAGGCGGACGCATCGGGCGCCGCCTGATCGCGCTGCGCGCGCCACACTATTTCCGCGAGGCATTCGAGGGCTTGGTGCAGCGCCTCGTGGCGGTCCGACTTGCGCGCGACGAGCGCATGGAAACCGGCGCGCACCCCGGCCGGCTGGTCTATCGACAACTGTTCCTCGATCGCCAGGTGCAGGCTCATGTGCAGAAACGGGTTGGTTTCTCCTAGCTCCGGAAAGTACTCGCGCTCGTGGAAGCGCTCCGGGTGCGCCATCGCATCGTGGTATTCGGGATGCTGCAGCAGCACATCCAGTGCGATATTCTCCAGGCTTGCGAGCGGCGCGCCTTCGCGGTACTTGCGCCAGGTCTCGAAGAACAGTTCGCGCACCTGCTCGCGCGACGGGGCAAACACCTCAGCGGCCCAATCCCAGTTTGCGCCTGTCTTTTGCGGGGCGTTCTCTCGCCGGCGTAGCCGCCTCGCCCTCCGCCTTCGTCTTGCCCTTGAATTCGCACAGATCGTGAATCATGCATTTCGGGCATGCGGGTTTGCGCGCGACGCAGGTATAGCGTCCGTGCAGGATCAGCCAGTGGTGCGCATCCTGCTGGAATTCGGGCGGCGTGAACTTGAGCAGCCGCTGCTCGACTTCGAGCGGGTCCCTGCCGGGCGCGATGCCGGTGCGGTTCGAGACGCGGAAGATATGCGTATCCACGGCGATCGTGGGCTGGCCGAAGGCGTTGTTCAGCACTACATTCGCGGTCTTGCGGCCGACGCCGGGAAGCTTCTCCAGCGCCGCGCGCTCCGCCGGCACTTCGCCGCCGTGTTCGCGAAGAAGAATCTCGGAGAGGGCAATGACGTTGCGCGCCTTGGTCCGGTACAGGCCGATCGTGCGGATATATTCCTCCAGGCCGGAGACGCCGAGTTGCACCATCTTTTGTGGCGTATCCGCCACCGCATAGAGCCGCCCGGTTGCCTTGTTCACGGATTTGTCCGTGGCTTGCGCCGAGAGCACCACCGAAACCAGCAGCTGATACGGCGAGTTGTAGACAAGTTCGGTGGTGGGATGCGGGTTGGCCGCCCGCAGCCGGCGAAATATTTCGCTGCGTTTACCGGCATTCATGTGCCGCGGCCTCCGCGCGCCAAACGCTTCGCCGCAACTCTTGCACGGGCGGCGGCGATTACCTCGCGGCGCGCGGCGGGATCAAGCGCACCCGGGTCTGCCTCGTTTGCCGGCCGCGCGCCGCGTTGCAGCCGGATCTCGCGTGCCGTAAAGCGCCGGCGTGCCGCGGCCGCCTGCCGAATGCCCCATGCCGGTTCGGCGACAGGGCGCATCTCGATGCAGTCGACCGGACAGGGCGGCAGGCAGAGCTCGCAGCCGGTGCACTGCCGGGGAATCACGCCATGCACCATCTTCGCCGCGCCGACGATCGCGTCCACCGGACAGGCCTGGATGCACAGCGTGCAGCCGATGCAGCGCGCCTCGTCGATCCATGCGGCCGCGCGCGCGACATGCATGCCGCAGGCAGTATCCAGTGGCAGCGCAGGGCGCCCGGTCAGGGCCGCGAGGGCGTGGATCAGCGAATCGCCGCCGGGCGGGCAACGGTTTATCTGCGCACCGGCTCCGGCGATGGCCTCCGCATAGGGTTTGCAGCCGGAATAGCCGCACTTGCGGCACTGGGTCTGCGGCAGCAGCGCGTCTATGCGCGCGGCAAGTCGCGACCTGGTATTCGCCGTCATTGCAGCGCCCGTATGCATTCGCCTACCAGCCGCGGACCCCGGTAGATCAGCCCGGTGTAGAGCTGCACCAGCGAGGCGCCGGCGGCCTTCTTTTGCCGCGCATCGGCGCCGCTCAGGATGCCGCCGGTGCCGATCAGCGGGATCTCGCCCTGCAGCTTCGCGGCGAGCACGCCGAGTGCGCGCGTGGCACGGTTGAAAATCGGCGCACCGGAAAGACCGCCCTGCTGGTCCGATCCCGCGATGCGCTCAACGCCCTCGCGCGTGGTCGACGTATTGGTCGCGATCACGCCATCGAACGCGTGGCGCCGCAGCGCGTCCGCAATTTCACCGAGCTGCCGGTCATCCAGATCCGGCGCGATCTTGAGCACCAGCGGAACACGCCGTCCGTGCGCGTCGGCGAGGCGCATCCTGAGCGGGGCCAGGCGCCCGAGCAGAGCATCCAGCTGCGCCCGCCCCTGCAGGTCGCGCAGGCCCTGGGTGTTTGGCGACGAGATGTTGACAGTGACATAGCTCGCGAACGGGTAAACGCGCTCGAGGCCGATCGCATAGTCGTCTGCTGCGGATTCCATGGGTGTGTCGAAATTCTTGCCGATGTTCACCCCGAGGATGCCGCGCCAGCGCGCGCGCTCGACATTGCGCACGAACACGTCCAGGCCGGCGCTGTTGAAGCCCAGCCGGTTGATCAGCGCGCGCGCCTTGGGCAGCCGGAACATGCGCGGCTTGGGGTTTCCTGGCTGGGGCCGTGGCGTCACCGTGCCGACTTCGATGAAGCCGAAACCCAGTTGCGCCAGCGCGTCGACGTACTCCGCGTTCTTGTCCAGGCCGGCCGCAAGTCCGACAGGGTTCGGAAACTCCATCCCCATTGCTTCCACCGGCGAGCCGCGGGCAGGGCAGGCCGCGAAGCGCATCAGCCCCGCGGCGTGCGCGCTTTCGGCGAGGCGCAGTGTCAGCAGGTGCGCTAGTTCGGGTTCGAGCGAGAAGAGCAGCGGGCGCGCCAGCGCGTAGAGCATGACGCTATTTTAGAGGCAGGATCCAGGCTTAGAGGCAGGATCCAGGCGGTCAGACCGGAAGCCAAACCTCCCGCGAGGATTGGGCGGTGTGGCGGAAAGGGAAGCTACTCGGGCGCATCCTCTGCGAGCCGCTGCCAGCGCCCGTCCACCAGTCCTTCAAGGCGTGCGAAGCGGGACTTGTACGCCATCTTCGGGCTCTCGCGGATCCAGTAGCCCAGATACAGGTAGGGCAGGCCCAGTTCGCGGCAGGTTTCGATCTGCCACAGGATGTTGTAAGTGCCGAAGCTTGCGCTGCGCCGATCCGGCTCAAAGAACGTGTACACGGAAGAAATTCCGTCAGGGAGAAAGTCCACGATCGAGACCATGGCGAGCTGCCCCGACTCGCGAAACTCGATCAACTGTGTGTTGACGCGGCTTTGCAGCAGGAAGTGCGAGTACTGATCCCGGCTGTCGTTGTCCATGCCCCCTCCGGAGTGGCGCTTGGACTGATAGCGCAGATAGAGCGCGTAGTGGTCGAGGCGAAACCTTAGTTGTTGAGGATCGGATGTCAGGTTGCGATGCTGCCGGTAGGCACGGCGTTGCGAGCGGCTGAATTTGAATTCTGTCACCGGGATGCGCACTGGGACGCAGGCGCGGCAGCTGTCGCAATGCGGCCGGTAGGTGAATATGCCGCTGCGGCGGAAACCGCCCTTGACAAGGTCGCCGTAGAGCTCGGTGTTGATCAGGTGACTGGGTGTGGCGACCTGGGAACGCGCCATGCGCCCTGGCAGGTAGCTGCAAGGATAGGGCGCGGTGACGTAAAACTGCAGGACGGCATGCGGCAGATCGTTTAGTCGCGACAAGTTGAACCCTCAGTCCTGAATCCCGGGCGCCGTGCTGCAGGCTCCCAGCCCGCTTTGCGGCGTCCACGCTGTTGGCGGTTCGGGGTAGTTTATCAATCTGGCCAGGGTCCGCGAGAAGCTTGCGCGGTCGATTTCGCGTGCGCCCAGGGATGCAAGCAGCGGGGTCGCCATCTGGCAATCGATCAAGGGAAAGCCGCGTTTGCGCAGCGTGTCGACCAATGCGACCAGTGCGACTTTTGAAGCGTCGACCGCGCGCGAAAACATGGACTCGCCGTAAAACATGCGCCCGAGCGCCACGCCATAGAGGCCGCCCACCAGTTCGCCGGCCTTCCATGTCTCGAATGAATGCGCGTAGCCGGCTCGATGCAGCGCCAGATAGGCGCGGCGCATCGGGGTGCCGAGCCATGTCCCGGTTTCCCCGCGGCGCGGGCCCGCACAGCCGTTCAGGACGTCGGAAAACGCGCTGTCGATGCGCACCTCGTAGCCCTTGTTGCGCAGGCTCTTGGCAAGCGAACGCGACACCTTGAGTTCATCCGTGTAAAGCACCATCCGGGGGTCCGGCGACCACCACAGCATCGGTTCCTCGCCCGAATACCAGGGAAAGATCCCGTGGCCATACGCCTCCAAGAGCCGAGGCAGGGACAGATCTCCACCGGCGCAGAGCAAGCCATTTGGCTGCGCAAGCGCTGTACAGACAGGCGGGAACGGATCTTTGCCGCGTAGCCGGGGGATCAATGTACGGATCGGTTTCAGGAGACGTGGGAGACGTGCGGGGTGCGCGCCTGTTACTGAAGATTATCCCCGGAATTGAAACTTCATCTGGTGCTTTCGCCAGGGCTCCATAACGTGGCACCATATTGGTGCGGAACGGCAGGCAGGGGTTACTTGCATGTGGCGCAGTCGCTGGCCCGCTCCGATACAACAACACTCAGAGCAACGCTCAGAGTACTTAAGGGGGGAGAAATAAATGGAAGTTCTGAAAAGCGGCACAGATGTCCTGTTCGTGCTCATCGGCGCCGTACTTGTACTCGCGATGCATTCCGGGTTCGCATTTCTGGAACTTGGCACGGTACGTTCGAAGAATCAGGTAAACGCCCTGGTCAAGATTCTCGTGGATTTCAGCGCATCGACAGTGGCTTACTTCCTGATTGGCTACGGTATTGCTTACGGGGTGTCATTCTTTGTCGGCGCTGAGCAGCTGGCGCTGAAGAACGGCTACGACCTGGTCAAGTTTTTCTTCCTGCTGACCTTTGCGGCCGCTGTGCCGGCGATCGTGTCCGGAGGCATTGCGGAGCGGGCGCGGTTCTATCCGCAACTGGTCGCAACCTTTGTTATCGTCGCCCTGATCTATCCCTTTTTCGAAGGCATTGCCTGGAACCAGAAATTCGGCGTTCAGGCGTGGATCAAGGGCGCTTTCGGCGAGGAGTTCCACGATTTCGCCGGCTCTGTCGTGGTGCATGCGGTGGGCGGCTGGATCGGGCTGATGGCCGTGCTGCTACTCGGCGCGCGCCGCGGACGCTATGCCAAGGATGGAAAGGTGGTTTCCTTCCCGCCTTCTTCGATTCCGTTTCTCGCGCTCGGCGCATGGGTGCTGTCGGTGGGATGGTTCGGGTTCAACGTGATGTCCGCGCAGAGCATCGACAAGATCAGCGGGCTCGTCGCGGTCAATTCGCTCATGGCCATGGCGGGCGGTACCATGGCGGCGTTGATGATCGGGCGCAACGATCCCGGCTTCGTGCACAACGGCCCCCTCGCAGGCCTGGTCGCCGTGTGCGCCGGCTCCGATGTCATGCATCCGGGCGGGTCGTTCGTCGTCGGTGCGGTAGCAGGCGTGCTGTTCGTCAAGCTCTTCACGCTGACACAGAACCGCTGGAAGATCGACGACGTGCTGGGTGTATGGCCTCTGCACGGCTTGTGCGGCGCATGGGGCGGAATCGCCTGCGGCATCTTCGGGCTGAAATCATTCGGCGGGCTGGGCGGGGTGAGCTTCATGTCGCAGCTCAGCGGAACCGTGCTCGGCATCGCCGTCGCCGTGGTAGGCGGCGGCTTGACCTATGGCGTCATCAAGGCGGTCGTCGGGTTGAGGTTGAGCGACGAAGAGGAATTCGAAGGTGCGGATCTGTCAATACACAAGATATCGGCGACGCCGGAGAATGGATAAAGAACTACGATGTGCTGCGCCGTCGCACCTTACTTCTGGAAAACCCGAAAAGGCGTCAGGGTTTTATTTCGGTGGAGTGGAAGCTGAAAGCGTTGTCCTTGCGGTCGGCGAGCCAGTAGCGAAGGGTCATTTCGACGGTGCGGAAAGCGATGTCGCTCCACGGGATGGCTGCCTCGTCGAAAAGTGCCACCTCCAGGGACTCCTCTCCCGGCGAAAAATCGTTGTCGACCAGGCGGGCCCGAAAGAACACATGCACCTGGTTCACATGGGGCACTGAAATCATGCTGAAGGGCGCGCCGATCTCGATGCGCGCGCCAGCTTCTTCCCGGGTCTCGCGCTGCGCGCCTGCGGCGGTGCTTTCGCCGTTCTCCATGAATCCCGCCGGCAGTGTCCAATAGCCGTAGCGTGGCTCGATCGCGCGCCGGCACAGCATCAGCCGTCCCTCCCATTCAGGGATGCAGCCGACGATCAGCTTCGGATTCTGATAGTGAATCTCTCCGCACTCATCGCAAAGGTACCGGGGCAGGTTGTCCCCGGGAGGAACACGCTGCACCACGCGCGACCCACAGTTTGAACAGTACTTCATGCGGGGCGATGGTAGACTATTTCGCATCCGAGCTGGCATAGAGGTGTTCATGCCCGATGCGGCACAGGGCCCGCTGCCAAGCCTGTCAGCCGAGACGCAGAGCGTCGTGAATTGGGAGTGGTTCTGGCGCTTTCTCGCACTGGTCTTTTTCGTCTCCACGTCCTGGGTGATCTGGGTGTTGATCGAGATGAATCCGAGTCCCCTCGCGACACCGGCGGCATTCGCTGCGGCATCGCAGGCTGCGAAAGGCGAAATTTCCGCAGGCCCTGCTGTGCAGACGCCGCGCTCGGACGCGGCAGAATCGCCCGAGAGCAGCGAGGCGGCCCCTGCCTTGCCGAGCGTCGCGACGAGCGGGATTCCGCCGGCCCGCGGCGGCGCCGGCTCGGCACCCCCGGTTGATGTCCGGCATCTGAAGCGCTCGGAAGAGTTGTCGCCGCTGTACCAGGGAAAATTATTCCCCGCGCTTAAGGGGCGCTAGGACTACGGTCGGCGCTATTGCAATCGGGCGCCAGGTCCCGGTGTCGCCGCGAAAATTCATTAAGATATGCGCCCCAATCCTTCCAACAGCGATCTGGCGGCGTTGACCGCAGCGCAAACCTTCAGGAGAATGCAGATGGCATTGACGGCCGAAGGCACCAGCAAATTCGTCACCGCGGGCGGCAACAGGATTCATTACCACGAGGCCGGACCCGCCAAGGGGCCGGTAGTCATGATGCTGCATGGAGGCGGGCCCGGCGCCGGCGCCTGGAGCAACTTCCGCCGCAACATAGATGCGTTTGCCGAACACTACCGTGTCGTAATGCCGGATTTCCTGGGCTTCTCGAAAAGCGACAAGCCGAAGTTCCAGGGCGAGCTGTTCAAGGTTCTCGCCGATTCGACCCGCAGCGTGATGGATGCGCTCGGTATCGAGCGCGCGCATTTGATCGGCAACTCGCTGGGAGGCGGCACCTCCATCCGGCTCGCGATCGACACGCCGAAGCGGGTGGACCGCTTGGTGGTGATGGGGCCGGGCGGCAGCCTGCCGCTCTCCACCCCCGTACCCTCCGAGGGTATCAAGCACCTCTTCAATTACTACGAGGGCGACGGCCCCAGCCGTGAGAAGCTGGACAAGTTTCTCGATTGCATGGTGTACGACCGTAAGATGATCACCGAACAGCTGTTTAACGAGCGCTACGCGGCAAGCATCCAGCCGGAGCTGATTGCCAACCCGGTGCTTTCGCCCCGCAGCCAGGCGGTGCTCGCGCCGCTGTGGCAGGAGTGCGAACGCATTTCGAACCGCACGCTTCTGATCTGGGGACGGGACGATCGCACCGTGCTGCTCGACAACGCCTGGATCATGCTGAACCGGATTCCGGATGTACGTCTGCACGTGTTCGGCAAGACGGGGCACTGGGCGCAGTGGGAGCGCGCGGCCGAATTCAACAAGCTGGTACTGGGATTCCTTGCGGTGGAAGGCTGAGGGGGCGCTCTGGAACTCTCTCTGCGCGGCCGCAACACGGTCATCACGGGTGCCAGCAAGGGGATCGGCAGGTCGATCGCTCTGGCGTTCGCGGCCGCCGGCGCCGACATCGCGCTCTGCGCGCGGGGCGAGTCCGCGCTGCGCGAGACTGAAGGTGAAGTGCAGGCGCTGGGCGCCCGGACCTATGCGGCGGTGTGCGACGTGGCGGACGCCGCGGCGCTGCCGCGCTTCATCGATGCCGCGGCCGGCGCGCTCGGCGGTATCGACGTCCTCGTGAACAACCCGTCGGCATTCGGCGGCGTGGATACCGAAGAGGCATGGGAGCAGATCATCGCAGTCGATCTGCTCGGCGCCGTGCGCGCCTCGCGCGCCGCGCTGCCGCATCTGGAGCGCTCGCGTGGCAACATCGTGCACATCACTTCGGTGGCCGCATTGGGGCCAAGCGCCCGCCTGCCGGCATATGCGGCGATCAAGGCCGCAGTCAACAATTACACGCAAAGCCAGGCCGTGCTGCTGGCGCCGAAGAACATCCGGGTAAATGCTGTGGCGCCCGGGTCGACCGAATTTCCCGGCGGTATTTGGGCACGGCGCAAAGTCGAGAACGGCGCGCTGTACGCGGCGACGCTGAGGCGCATTCCGTTCGGGCGCATGGGGCGGCCGGAGGAGATCGCCGGCGCTGTGCTATTCCTCGCCAGCGATGCGGCGACATGGATCACGGGTCACACGCTGGTGGTGGATGGCGGGCAGGGTCTGACGCGCTGAGCTTGACCCAGCGCCGGGGCGACTTCGCTGCCAAGCCTGCGCATGGAGGCGAGGACGCGTTCCTGGGCGAGACCGCCAAAGTGATACACGCCCGCGATATGGGTGACCCCCAGTTCCTCGCCGATATGCTTCAGGCTGGCCTCGCACATGGCGGGATCGCCGAAGATTCCGCGGTTCTCCCCAGCCATCACGTCGTAATTCATGCGGCTGACGGCCTTTCTGACGGGCTCCGGGTGGTGCTTGACTTCCTCGATCGCGAATCTGTGCCAGTTCTCCCAGTGCAGCTCAACGTCTTTCTTTGCCTGAGCCGGCGTCTCGCCGCAATAAGTCGGATACATGGCCATGATGTCGCGTGTCGCCGGATCGTGCCCCGCTTCCTGCAGGGCTTCGCGGTAGATGTTGATGAGCGCGCGTGCGCGCGCGAGATTCGGCTGCACCCACGAAAGGGTCATGAGGTTGAAGCCCTGCAGTCCGATCCAGCGATAGTGCGCTTCGCTGAACACGGCGCTCATCCAGATCGGGGGATGAGGCTGTTGCACCGGCGACGGCAGGATTTCCATGGGAACGGGGAAATCGTACATCCGGCCGTGCCAGGTGAATGGGTGCTGCGTCCAGGCGGCACGGATGATCTGGATCTGCTCCTCGAGCTTTTCCTGCGCTTTGGCGAAGTCGGATCCGAACACTTTGTATTCGAAGGCTTCCATGCCGCGCCCGACGCCCAGTTCGATGCGCCCCTCGCTCAGTATGTCGAGCACCGCCATCTCTTCCGCGACGGCGAGCGGGTGGTGCAGGGGAAGTATGACCACCGCGCTCCCCAGACGGATGCGGCGCGTGCGCTGCGCCACCGCCGACATCAGCGCCGTCACGGACGGCGTCATGCCGCCAAAGGTCCGGAAGTGGTGTTCCGTATACCAGGCGGTATCGAAGCCGCTCGCCTCGGCCGTGTCCGCCTGCTCAAGGAAATTTTTGTATAGAACCGGGCCGGGCCCGTCGAGTTCGGGATAGTAGGTGTTAAGCAGGTAGCAATCGAGTTTCATGTGCGGTGGTGTTCGCCAGGAATGGTTTGTGCGGCGGCACCGGCCGAGCGCCGAAAACGGCGTGCTGCAGATCGATGAGTGGCAGCGCCGGGACAAGCGCCAGACCCGGCCGGCCTGTGGCTGCCGGCCCGGAGATAAGCTTTGTACTGATCAGACAGAAAACGCTGCCAATTGCGCACGGCCATGCGCACCTCCATCCTCGCACCGAATATCGGTTCAGATATCGATGCAGGCACCAGAATTGATTCAGGCATCAAGCATGTTACATGAGGGGAGTGCAGATGCCCGTCAGCGCGCCGGGACAATCCCGCCTGCATGTGGCCGCACCCCTTGCTCGATCACCACACCGCGGCTAGCATCGAACGAGCACCGTCTCTACAAAGAGGGCCAGACATGCTGGATGGACAGGCGCTTGACACTTTGTTCCGCAGTGCGCGCACGCATCACGCTTTCATCGACAAACCGGTATCGGACGCCCAGTTGAAGGAGCTCTGGGCACTGGTCAGGATGGCGCCTACGACCGCCAACACGCAGCCGATGCGCCTGGTATTCGTGCGCTCCATAGAAGGCAAGGAGCGGCTGATTTCGACACTGCGGCCGCCGAACGTCGAGCAGACCCGGCAGGCGCCGGTCACCGCGATTGTCGCCTACGACTTGCGGTTTTACGATTTCATGCACAAGACACTGCCGGAAATGCCGGAGATGGCGGAGCGCTACAAAGGGGATGCCGCGAAGGCCTTGGTCGAGCTCACCTGCTTGCGCAATGGCTCGATCCAGGGCGGCTACCTGATGGTCGCGGCGCGCGCGCTGGGGCTCGATTACGGCGCGATGACCGGCTATGACAATGAAAAACTGGACGCGTTGTTCTTCCCGGACGGACGCTGGAAATCGAACTTCCTGTGCAATCTTGGCTATGGAGACGCATCCAAGCTGGCGTCACGCCACATCAGGCTGTCGTTCGACGAAACCTGCCGGTTTGCGTGAGCGGCGCGGGACAGAGGGCGCCTGCGTGATCATCGACTCCGACACTCACATGTAAGACTCTTTCCGGCCAGGCGCGTGCGCCAAGGGGTGGCTGGGGTGGGAAGAACTTCGGATGGAACCCGGTAAACCCGGTAAACCCGGCAAATTCCGGCAAACCCGGTAAATCGACCCCGGCAATTCGCTCTTGCCAGAGATGTCAGGCCGTACGCTGCAGCCGATACTCGCAGCCTTCCGCATGATTCTCCAGGCGTCCATTGATGTCGGTGGTGAGTAACCTGCAATATTTACATCGATACTTATACAGTTCACCTTCCACGTTCTCCTGCGGATAGTCGATATCAAAGGCTTCCTTATAGGGTGAACGACTGGAGAAATTACTGGATTTTGGCAAACTTTTCATCACCGTTCATTCCTCTGGTTCGCCGCCGCTGCCGGTCGCGTGACGGCGCAGCATTGCGGGCGGAATTCGCTTGCGCCAAGCCCTTGAACAATCTGGCGCCCCGGAGCGGATAAAACTGGGCACTGGTGCGAGGTTGCATCACTGGTCTAGTTCTTGTTTCCCTAGCCAGTCAACGACAGTCAACCCCTTGATACGGGAAAACTCTCTGGTGTTGTTGGTGACAAGAGTGGCGCTCAGACTTAACGCATGTGCGCCGATCATGGTATCCAATGCGCCTATGGGCGTCCCCTTATTTTCCATCGTAGCCCGAACACGTCCGTAAACTCTGGCGGTTTCCCGATCGAAGGTGGCTATCTCCAGCGGCAAAATGAATTCATCGAGAGCTGCCTGGTTTTTTTCCAAGTGCCGGCTTTTGGCTACACCGAACTCTAACTCGGCGAGCGTCACCCAGGAAATGCCTATTTCGCCCACCCTGTAAGCGTTGAAGTACGTCAACACCTGCGGCGGCTTGCGCTTGATGAGAGCGATGCAGGTATTGGTATCAAGCATCACCTTCATTCAAATACCGCCTCGCGCTTCTGTTGCTTGGGCTGGGCTCGGTCAGCCATGTAGTCCTTGGTGAACTTGTCCAGGCTGTCAATCAGTGATTCCCACGAATTGACCAGCGGTATCAACACCACGGCGTTGCCGGATTTCTTGATAAGCACCTCATTGCCCTCGAAGCGGAACTCTTTGGGAAGCCGTACCGCCTGGCTTTGTCCATTCTGAAATAGTTTGGCCGTTTTCATTTCTGCTATCCTCATAAAGTACATCTTTTAAGTATATACTAAATTCACCTCGGGCATGACTTCCGACCGGAAGGCACCCCCGACGCCAAGACCGCGTGCCGCGGTGGCAAGCAGGACAAACAACGGCGCAAAACGGGCGTGGTGTCCCTCGTCCCTCGTACCTCTCTCTGGCGCTACTGGCCCAGAGCATGGACAGAAACACTGAACAGTGGATTGACTGGATCCGGTACGCGAGGCGATGCAGAAAGCTGCAACCGCAATGCTGGCCGCGGGCGGGCTTTTGCCGGCAGCAGAGGTTACGGACATCAAGGATGCGAAGCGTAAGGCGAAAAGCAAGAAGGCGGCAGCGTGAAACCTTCGGAGAGCAGCGCCGCACCAAGAGCCGCTTGACCGCGCGCGCGGTTACGCCTAGTATGTATCTACATGGATATACAAAGAGGTGCGAGCCGTGAAAACTGACAGGGGTAGTGAGAGGATCGGACTACAGGTAGCGAAGTGGGGCAACAGCCTTGCCGTGCGGCTTCCCGCAGAATCCGCGAAGCGCCTCGGCGTAAGCGATGGCGACACGCTCATCGGTGAAATCGCGGCTGACGGCCGCTTGATCCTCAGTGCGGAAGCTCAACCCATCGGTAAGGCGGTGCTCCAACGCATGCGCTCTTTCCTCGAAAAGCAGAAGCCTACTACCCCGGTGGTCAGCGATATGCGCCGTGGAGCGCGCTTCTGATGATCTACGCCGACACCAGCGCAATGGTCCCCGCGTTCATCCGGGAGCCCAAGAGCGAGGCCATTTTGAAGTGGATCGAAACCTCGGGTGAGCGGTTGGTCGTGAGCGAGTGGACGATCGCAGAATTTTCGAGCGCCGCGGCGATCAAGGTCCGGACCGGCCAGACCGGCGCTGCCCTCGCGAAGCAGGCGACGGCTCGCTTCATGGACTTTGCCCAAAAGCACTGTTCTATCGCTGTACCGCAGCGGGCGGACTTTCGCCGTGCTGCGGAGCTTGCCGGCGACGTGGACCGGAAACTGCGCGCCGGAGACGCGCTTCACCTTGCTATTGCCGAAGCGAGCAATGTTGACGGCATTCTGTGCCTCGACGTGAGCATGAGCGACTCGGCGAAAGCGATCGGACTGAGCGTCATCACGGTGGAGTGAGCGGCGCTGTACTCGGTTGAATTACCGCCCCCAGGCGGATTCCTGGGAAGCGGGTGCCCAGGTGCGCAATCACCCGGGCACCCTAACCACAAACCTCAACTTTTACTAACCTATTAATTTATTGGCGCCCCGAAGACGAATCGAACGTCCGACCTGCCCCTTAGGAGTTTCCAGGTCGGGTGTTTCCGGTAACTAGACCGAGCTTTATAGTCCTTTACAAGTCACTGTGTTGGAACTAGTATTTCCCCATCGGTGCTATGCCGTAGCTTTACGGAGGTTTCGCAACCACATAGCACCGGCCTAGCACCGGACTCGTGGGGGCGGCGTGGCGGGTAACAGGATCAGTCTCACCAAGGCGGCAATCGACGGCTTCCCACCGGCAGGCGAGGGAAAGCGCGCCTACTACTACGACACGCGCGCCAAGGGCCTGGTCCTGGCGGTCACGGATCGCGGCACGAAGTCCTTCATGGTCTACCGGTGGGTCAGTGGCCGCCCTGAGCGCATCACGCTCGGCAGGTACGCTCAAGGCACCGGACCCGGCCTGACCATCGAGCAGGCCCGCAAAGCAGCGGCAGACGCCAACCTGTCCATCGCCAAAGGGGAGAATCCAGCGGAGAAGAAGCGGGCGGCGCGCGGAGAGATCACGCTGGGCGGGATGTTCGAGGAATACTGTGCTCGGCACATCGATGTCCACAGCCGGCGCCCTGACAAGCCCAAGGCGAACTTCCGGCTCTACCTGAGCCACTGGTCGAACCGGAAGCTCTCTCAGGTCCGTAAGCCCGACATCCAGGCGCTACACGCCAAGCTCGGCCGAGAGAAAGGACAGGTCACTGCCAACATCGCAGTGAAGCTGCTGCGGTCCATGTTCAATCGGGCGATCGACTGGGAGCTGTACAACAAGCCGAACCCTGCCCGCGGCATCAAGTTCTTCGAGGAGAATTCGCGCGAGCGGTTTCTGCAGCCGGACGAGCTGCCCCGCTTCTTCAGCGCGCTCGCCCAGGAGCCGAACGAGACGATCCGGGATTTCGTGCTGATGGCGCTCCTCACCGGTGGCCGGCGCTCGAACGTCCAGACGATGCGCTGGGACGAGGTGAGCATGGAGCGCGCCGAGTGGCGGATCGACAAGAACGACAAGGGCAAGGCGAAAACGAAGAGCGGAAAGCCGCACGTCATCCCGCTGCTGCCGGAGGCTATCGAGATCCTGAAGCGGCGCGCGCTGCTGCGGCCGGACGAAGGCAAACAGTACGAGTTCGTCTTCCATGGGGCGGGTGAAGGTGGGCACCTGGTCGAGCCGAAGAAGGGCTGGCGCCGCATCCTCGATCGCGCGGAGCTGATTCAGTTGGTCGACTGGATAGCGGTGGTGCTCGGCTGGCAGAAGGAACAAGCGGAGATTGTGAAGGCCGCACCCGATGTGGGCCGAGCCCTCAAAGAGGCTCGAGTCACGGCCAAGACATTGAAGATCGATCCGACGCCGGCGCGCATCAAGGACCTGCGCATCCACGATCTACGCCGGACACTTGGGAGCTGGCAAGCCTCGACCGGCGCGAATCTCCCGGTGATCGGGCGGACGCTGCAGCACAAGAACGTGAGCACGACAGCAATCTATGCCCGCCTGAACCTAGACCCGGTACGCGAGGCGATGCAGAAAGCTGCAACCGCAATGCTGGCCGCGGGCGGGCTTTTGCCGGCAGCAGAGGTTACGGACATCAAGGATGCGAAGCGTAAGGTGAAGATCAGGAAGGCTGCGGTGTGAGCGTCGATTCTCGCTCGAAATCACACTGGACAAGGCTAATCCATTGGATTACGCTTCGCTATGCTCATCACTGTCGCTGAGCTACCTGAATATCAGCGGCTCGCCGACAAGCTGCTGGCTTCGACGGAGCGCATGGATCTGGTGAGCTACCTCGCTGCGTTCCCCAAAGCCGGCGATCTCGTCACCGGTACGGGCGGGATCCGCAAGCTACGGTGGGCACGCGGCGGCCGAGGTAAGAGCGGCGGGGTGCGCGTCATCTACTACTTCCACAGCGAGCGCATGCCGCTTTATCTCATTACGATTTTCGCCAAGAACGAGCAGGCGAATCTGAGCAAAGCCGAGCGCAACGACCTGGCGAAGCTGGTGGACGAATTGATCGAAATTAGAACGGAGAGTTGAGATGGGTAACGCATTCGAGAGTATCCGGCGCGGGCTCAAACAAGCTATTGCGCACCGGCAAGGCAAGCACGCTGGCGTGAAGACGTACACCCCGGCGGACATCGACGTTCAGGCGTTGCGCAAGCGCATCGGACTGACACAGGAGGAATTCGCGGCCAAGTTCGCCATCAGCCTGGGAACCCTCCGGCATTGGGAGCGCGGAGATCGCAAGCCGCACGGCCCGGCGCTCGTGCTGCTCCGTGTGATCCAGAAAGAGGGGCGCGCGGTATTGCGAGCGCTGGCTTAAGAGTTTTCACCGTCCCCCGGCGGCTTCCGGGGAAATCGGGGACCCGGGTGATTAAGCACCCGGGCACCCTGACCACAACACAAGACCTTACAGGAGGTTTGCATCATGGCTGATTCGAAGGGTAACACCGGCAATTACGAGGAAGTTCTCCCGGGGCTTCTGATTTCCGAGATCGGACTCTTCGAGGCAGACAACAAGCAGCTGCCGGCGCCGAGCGTGAACATCGGTCGTCTCACCGTCGGAATGACATTCAAGAAACAGAGGCCGGGTCGTCAGGTCTCACGGCGCGCGTAGAATTCAGCGCGTTTGACGCCCAAGGGAGGGCCGAGCGTATGAACTACTGGCAACGCAGCATCCTTGCCGGCGCCGCTGTAGTTGTGGCGCTTCCAATTGCGCCAGTTGCGGCCGAGTTCGTGGCCACGGGCCCCATCAAGGGCCAGGTGTGTCGGGGCTTCGTCATCGAGGCCTGCAAGTTTCACGTCTTGCACGCCGTGAAGGGTGACAGCGGCCAGCTCTTCACGATTCGAGATCGCTACGAGCGCGTATCCGAGCACCGCGATGGGTGTTGTTGGATTCGCACGAAATCGAAAGGCGCTGGGTTGATCTCTTGGGGTGCAAACATTGCGTCGCAGCCGGAGTTCTACGAAAGGACAGCAGAGGGCGCGTACAACAAGCTCGACATTGAGTATGTCGTCTTTCCGTGCCAGGAGCGCAACTAGCTACAGATCGACGCCACGACGTCGAGTTGAATCGGCGAGAATGATCCGGCTCTAGGCGCCCGCGCCGCACGACCCGTAGCAACGTTCCCACGGCAAGAACCGCCAAGAGGATCGGCGTCGACGGTTCACTGAATCTACGCCTCTCGCAGACCAGGAGGCCGTGGGAATATCGCGAGGCTAAATCAGATTCGCACCCCGGCGCCAGGTGCAACCGCCTACAGCGGAACCGGGGCCCGGTAGATACTCATCCCCTCATGCATATCCACAATCTCGGCGGGATGCTCGTGGGTGCGGATCCATGCGGGGGGAACGTGTAGCACGTTCACCGTGAAGTCGAGGAGCGGTACTACCTTGTGGCGACGGATGATGTGCAAATGGCTTCGCAGGGTCGAGATCAGACCATCCATGGTTCGATCCGTTAAGGCATCCCAGGGAAGTCCGATCTCGAAGATCGTCGGCCGGCCAATCTGCTTCAGCGCTTGGCGTGCGTTTATCGGGAGCCTGACCGCAATCGATTGAATCCGCTCGCTGCCGTAGATCAGATAGTGCCCGGCGCTCTGAAGTAGCACTCTATCGTCGATGATTACATTGACCAAGTGGTCGAACCGAGTCTCAAGCTGGGCGATGGCACCGTTGACCGCCGTCTGGGTCAGCCCTGGGAATGCTGGCGATACGAACAGCTTTCTTGCCTCGTCATCGATCCGCCTGACGTTCGCGCTCTGCACGCCGTCACGGTAGTATGAATCGACGCTCTCAGGTCGGCAGCCGTGATATGCGATGACGCCGCCGGGGTAAATCGCTTCTAGCAGTCGATGCACCTCAGCGGCGGAAGGACGCCGGCCCTTGGTCGCATCGAGCAAGGGCTGCCAATTGCCTCGCTCTCTCCACGAGAAAAACATGACGCTCCGCGGGATTGTGCTCCCGTTTCGGCGCTCAACCGGGTAGTTCAGCGCGCCTGACGAGTTTGACCGCGACGATCTGGCTTGGTTTTCCCACAACATGCCCCTTCATCGTGAATCCCTCTCGGGAAGGGACGCCGGACAGTTTGAGTTGAAGCTCGTTGATCGTTGGCCCGAAGATTGAATGTGAGCCAGGCCTATAGCGCTTTACGTTAACGGTCGCCTCGACGGTAGACGTGCCTTGCGGTGCCACATACTCACCGATGATCGTGAACCAAGGATCACCGCCGAGAACGCGCTCGGTTTCCAGTACGAGCACGCCGCCGCCAGCGTTGTTGGCCGCAGCATTCGATTGGAACTCAATAGACCACAGTGCTTCCAGCATTTCGTTCTCCCTCTATCGTTGGCCAGACTGCCAGCTCGTGCGCTTCACTTGGCCGTTTTGTTGTCTTCCTAGCACCGGCATAGCACGGCTATTTCTCAGTAGTCGCCTATCTCTCCTAAGCTGTTGTTTTATTGGCGCCCCGAAGACGAATCGAACGTCTGACCTGCCCCTTAGGAGGGGGCTGCTCTATCCACTGAGCTACCGGGGCTTGCGCTATGACAAAAACCGCCGCCTGCCGGTTCCTGAGGGCTTGCGGGGAAGTCCGGCGCGCAGGCGATAGGATACCAGCGCCGGTGCGCCGAACGCTCGCGTAGAATCCGCGGGCGCATTGAACATTGAAGTATCCGCCTCGGGCGCCAGTGCGATTTGCAATCTTACAGCGACAGTCAAATCGACCGGCAACAGGTCTTCCAGATGACAGAACCCCTACGCCGGCTTGTCCGGATCCTCATGCTGCTGGGTGCATCGCTCGCGGCATTGCCCGTATCGAGCCAGCAGCAGGGCGAAACCAAGGAGCTCGATACTCCCTTCGTGGTGTCCCCCGAGGAGGTGGTAGATCGCATGATGCGATCCGCGGGCGTGGGGCCGGGCGACTTCCTGATCGACCTCGGCTCCGGCGACGGACGTATCGTGATCGAGGCGGTGAAGCGCGGCGCGGCGCACGCGCTGGGCATCGACAATGACCCGGCTCTGATCGAGCGCGCGCGGCGCAACGCCGTGCAGGCCGGCGTGGCGGACCGGACGACTTTCCGGCTGGAGAATCTGTTCGAGACCGATTTTTCGCAGGCGAGCGTGATCAGCTTGTATCTGCTCCCGGACGTCAACAGGGAACTGCTGCCGAAGTTTCTCAAGCTGAAGCCCGGCACGCGGATCGTGTCGCACGATTACGGGATCGGCGACTGGCCGGCGGACGAGACTATTGAGCTGCTGACGCCGGAGAAGACGGTGGGGCGAGACGGCAGGTCCAGGGTGCTTCTTTTCCTTGTACCGTCCGATGCGCGCGGCGAGTGGGTGTCCGACCTTCCGCAGCATGGCGGTCGCTGGCAGTTTCACGTTGAGCAGCGCTACCAGCAGATCAAAGTCGGCGGCGTGCTTGGCGGCAATCCGATATATGTACGCGGTGCGCGCCTGCGCGGCGAGCAAATAAAGGTCGTGGTGACGGGGCAGGTGGAAGGCAGGCCGTGGAACCACCTTTTCCAGGGCAAGGTCACCGGCAACCGGATCGAAGGCGAAGTTTTGGTTTCGAACGGGAAGGAGACGAGGAAATATCCATGGACCGCGGCAAGGCAGCAGTGAAGGGAGACACGAGCGCGGGCGCGCCGAAGGCGCTGCTCTCGCTCCCGGACGGCATCTTCCTGCTCGTCGGGATGGTGATAGGTGCCGGAATTTTTCGCCTGCCCTCGCTGGTCGCGGGTAACACCTCCAGCGTGACCGAGTACATTCTGGCGTGGCTTCTCGGCGGCGCGGTGTCGCTGTGCGGTGCGCTCGTGTACGCGGAACTGGCGGCGCGCATCCCCGAGACCGGCGGCGAGTACGCCTTCCTGAATCGCGGCATGGGCCGGGGCGTCTCGTTCGTCTTCGCCTGGTCGCGGATGACGGTCATCCAGACCGGCGCGATCGCCGCGGTCGCCTTCATTTTCGGCGATTACGCCTCGGAGATTCTCAGGCTGGGCACGAACAGTTCCGCTATCTGGGCCGCAGTGTGCGTGGTCGCGCTCACCGCGCTCAATCTGGCCGGCACCCTGCCGTCCAAGAACCTGCAGAAGATCATGGAAGTCATACTCATTGCGGCGCTCGTGATGCTCGGCCTGGTCGGCGTGTTTTCCGGCGTGCAGCCCGCCGCGTCCCCGGCAGTTTCAGGGGGCGGGAGTTTCGGCCTGGCGATGGTGTTCGTGCTGTTCACCTATGGCGGCTGGAACGAAGCCGCCTACATCGCGGGAGAGGTGCGCGAGGCGCGCCGCAACATGGCGCGCATACTGGTGATCGGCATCATCGCCGTCACCATTCTCTATCTGCTGGTCAACCTGGGTTATCTGGCGGCGCTCGGGCTGGCCGGCGTACGCGACTCCAAGGCGGTTGCGGTGGATGTCATGCGGCTTGTGGCCGGCGACGGCGGCGTTGTGCTCGTGGCATTGATCGTGTGCGTGTCCGCGTTCACCACGATCAACGCCGCGCTGTTCACCGGCGCGCGCACGAACTGGGCGCTTGGCCGCGATTTTCCGCTGTTCGCCCGTCTCGGGATCTGGCGTGACACCGGGAGCACCCCGGCGAACGCGCTGCTGCTGCAGGGCGTCATCACGCTCGCCCTGGTGGCCGCCGCCTCTGTAACGCCGGACGGTTTCGGCGCCATGGTCGCCTATACCGCACCGGTGTTCTGGACCTTCTTTCTGCTCACCGGTCTCACTTTGTTCCTCATCCGTGGACGTGACCGCGCCAAGCCTTCGTTCAAAGTGCCGCTCTACCCGGCGACCCCGATCGTGTTCTGCGGGATGTGCGCCTACATGCTGTATTCCAGCATCGACTATATCCGCAACCCGGTTTTCGGCCCCAAGTTCGGCGACATGGTGCTGCTGGGCGTTGTGGTGATGGCGCTCGGTATTCCCCTTTATTTTCTGGCGCGCCCGCGCCGCTGATGCATTTTTGAGGCCTGAGATCGCGCTCGCAAGGCGATTCCGGGAAGGCTGGGGCGCGAGGCGGGAGGGGGTAGAATGCGCCATCTTTCAAGGACGACGCAGCACATGATTACTGGCAGCCTGGTTGCGGTTGTGACGCCGATGCTGGAGGATGGCCGGCTTGACCCCTTGCGCTTTCGTGCCCTGATCGACTGGCACGTCGCGGAGGGGACCGACGGCATCGTGGTGGTCGGCACGACCGGCGAGTCGCCGACCGTGAACTTTGACGAGCACAAACAGCTCATCCGGGACGCAGTCGCGCACGCCAAAGGGCGTATTCCAGTCATCGCGGGCACCGGTGCGAACTCCACGGCGGAGGCCATCGAACTGACCGCCTCCGCAAAACAGGCCGGCGCCACGGCCTGCCTTTCCGTCGTACCCTACTACAACAAACCGGCCCAGGAGGGCCTGTACCGGCACTTCCGCAAGATCGCGGAAACGGTGGACCTTCCGCTCATCATGTACAACGTGCCGGGGCGCACGGCGGCGGATCTGCAGAACGATACGGTGCTGCGCCTTGCTGAAGTACCCGGCATCATGGGCATCAAGGACGCGACCGGGAATATCGAGCGCGGCTCCGACCTCATCAAGCGCCTGCCGAGACACTTTGCCCACTACAGCGGGGACGATGCGACCGCGCTCGCGCTGATTCTTCTGGGCGGGCATGGCGTGATCTCGGTCACGGCGAATGTTGCGCCTAAGCTCATGCGCCAGATGTGCGCGGCGGCTTTGGTGGGCGATGTCAAGCGCGCGCGAGAGATAAACTCCCGGCTTTTGCCCCTGCACCAGAGGCTGTTCGGCGAGGCGAATCCGATTCCGGTGAAGTGGGCGCTGGCCGAGATGGGCATGATCGCCCCTGGTCTGCGGCTACCCATGACGCCGCATGCGCCGCAATATCATCAGAGCCTGCGCGAGGCGCTGCACGAAGCCGGAATTTCACTGCCCGGTCTGCGCGTTGTGGAGGCGCGGGCATGATGCGGCCACAGTCCTCATTGCCGTCATTGCGCCGCGCCTTGCTCAGCCTGGGTGCCGTGGCGCTCGTTGCCGGTTGCAGCACGGCGGAGTCGTTTCTGGATGGCAAGACGATCGACTACAAATCGGTCGGCACGCTGCCCACGCTCGAGGTGCCGCCGGATCTGACCCGGCCGGCGCGCGATGACCGGTTTGCGGTTCCCGGCGCGGGGCCGCGCGCCGCCACGCTCTCCTCCTATCAGACAGCGCGTTCGCAGCAGCAGGCTTCCGCCGCGGACTCTTCCGTCCTGCCGCGGGTCGAGAATGTGCGCATCGAACGCGCGGGCACGCAGCGCTGGCTTGTCGTTCCGGAAAGCGCGGACAAACTCTGGCCGAGCATCAAGGAGTTCTGGCAGGAGAACGGATTTCTGATCAAGGTTGAAACGCCGGAGGCCGGCGTGATGGAAACCGATTGGGCCGAGAACCGTGCCAAGATTCCGCTCGACTTTCTGCGCAGCACGCTCGGCCGCATCATCGACCAGGTGTATTCAAGCTCGGAGCGCGATAAGTTCCGTACCAGGCTGGAACGGGCGCCGGACGGAAAGGGGACGGAGATCTACATCAGCCATCGTGGCATGGAAGAGGTTTACGCCAGCAGCGGCACCAGCGCGCGGCAAAACGAGCAGACGATCTGGCAGCCGCGCAAGGCGGATCCTGAGCTCGAGGCTGAATTTCTGCGCCGCCTGATGGTGCGCCTCGGCGTGCAGGAGGAGCGCGCGAAACAGGTCGTAGCCGGCAGTGCGAGTGCGCCGGCAGAGCAGCGCGCACAATTGAAGAAGGTCCCGAACGGCCCTGATTCGCTGGAAGTCAACGAACCCTTCGATCGCGCCTGGCGCAGGATCGGTCTGGCTCTGGACCGCATCGGATTTACGGTCGAGGATCGCGATCGGCAGAATGGCATGTATTTCGTGCGCTACGCGGATCCGGAAGCGGAAATGGATGCGAAGAGTCGCGAGAAACCCGGGCTGCTGTCGCGCCTTCAGTTCTGGAAGACCGAGGATCCCAAGGTCAAGACGGAACAGTATCGCGTCTCAGTCACCCGGAGACAGGATGTAAGCCAGGTCCAGGTTCTCGCAAAGGAGGGCGGCACGATCAGCCCTCAGACTGGCAGCCGGATACTGTCCCTGCTCCACGAGCAGTTGAAGTAGCACGCCAGGTTCCCGGCCGCCGCGCGGGCGAAAAGACCATGCGGCCGAGCTGATGCTGCGATTTGCCTCGCTCGCCAGCGGCAGCAAGGGGAACTGCCTTGTTGCCGAAACCGGAGGTACCCGGGTGCTCATCGATTGCGGCCTTGGCCCGCGCAAGACAGCGCGGCGCCTGAGGCAGCTTGGGCTGGAGCCGGGATCGATTTCCGCCCTGTTGATTACGCACGAACACGACGATCATGCGGGCGGCGCCTGGGCCTTTGCGGCGGCCCATGGCGTGCCGATTTGGATGACGCGGGGCACCCACCGAGCGCTCTCTCAGGCCGGCATGCTCGGCGGCGCGCCGGCCGCCACTTCCGCTTTCCCGGAGATTCGTTTTCTCGACGGACGGTCCGCCGTCGCGATCGGCGACTTTCAGGTGCAGCCGTTCACCGTGCCCCACGACGCCGCGGAACCGGTTCAGTACCGTCTTTCCGACGGTTCGGTGCGGCTCGGCGTGCTGACAGACCTTGGCGTGCAGACGCCGCATGTCGTCGAAGTTCTCTCCGGATGCCACGGCTTGGTGCTCGAGTGCAATCATGAGCTGGCAATGCTCTGGGCGGGCGACTATCCGCGCTGGCTGAAGGAGCGTATTTCCGGGCCGCTTGGCCACATCGACAACGCCGCGGCTTCACAGCTTCTGGCAAGTCTCGACCGCTCCCGGTTGCAGCACGTGATCGCTGCCCACCTCTCCGGCCAGAACAATACCCGCGAAGCCGCGCGCCGCGCGCTGGCGCGCGCCATGAACTGCGCGGATGACTGGATCGGTCTGGCGGAACAGGACGCCGGCTTTGGCTGGCGCGACCTGAGCTAGCCGAATTTGGCGGATCCGAGGTGGTGACAGAGGCTAAGTAGTTGATGGAACAAGGCATGACCTCAAGAGGTCTTCACTACACGGGAGCATCTGTGGTCATCTGTGCAGCGGTGATTTTCGGCGCAGGTTGCGCCGGAAGAGTGAGCGGGTGAGCTTCAGACGCTCGAGCAAGAGCTTGAGTTCGAGCTCAGGCTGCGTATAGGGATATAGTAACCCATACGTTACTGTATATCCGGCAGTGCCGCTGCGGACTGCCCGACCGCCCCAACCAGGAGCAAGGAAATCCGATGCCCAAGTCTCCGAAGCCCACCGCGCGCCGCTTCCTCGGCCGCGCCTGGCAGCTCACCTACCCCTACTGGTCGCGCTCGAACGAGCGCCTGATCGCCTGGGGTTTGATGCTCGCGATCGTCGGCATTTCGTTCGGCCTGGTGTACCTTGCCGTGGTGCTGAACAGGTGGAACCGGGATTTCTTCAATGCGATCCAGGAGAAGAGCTATGCCGATTTCCTGCAGCTTCTGATCTATTTCTGCTTCATCGCCGCGGTTTACATCGCGGCGGCCGTCTATCGCGCCTACCTGCGCCAGATGCTCTATATCCGCTGGCGGGTCTGGCTGACGCGCGAGTATCTCGACGAATGGATGGGCGAGCGCGTCTATTACCGCCTGGAGCAGGATGCGCGCGGCACGGACAACCCGGATCAGCGGATCTCCGACGATCTGCGCTTGTTCACCTCGACCACGCTGACCCTGACCCTGGATCTTCTGCAGCAGCTCGTGACGCTCGGTTCGTTCCTGCTGATCCTGTGGAGCGTGTCCGGCCCGCTGGAATTCACCGTGCAGGGCGTTCAGTGGAGCATCCCCGGCTACATGGTGTGGGCGGCCGTCTTCTACGCGATCGTCGGCAGCATCCTGACCTATTACATCGGGCGACCGCTCGTCGGGCTGAACTTCAACCAGGAGCGCGTGGAGGCGGACCTGCGCTTCAACCTGGTGCGCATGCGCGAATACGCCGAAGGCATCGCCCTGTACCGCGGCGAGGACGCCGAGCGCGCACAGCTCGAGCGCCGCGTGGGGAACATCTTCGCCAACTGGTGGAACATCATGCTGGCGCAGAAGAGGCTCAACTTCTTCACCAATGGCTATGCCCAGGCCGCGGTCGTTTTCCCGTTCTTCGTCGCGGCGCCGCGCTATTTCTCGGGCGCGATCCAGTTCGGAGATCTCACCCAGATCGCGGACGCGTTCGGCACAGTGCAGGGTTCGCTCTCCTGGTTCGTGCAGAGCTATCCCGAGCTTGCGAGCTGGAAAGCGAGCGTCGACCGCCTGCTTACCTTCGAGCGCGCGATCGCCGATGCGTACTCGGAGGCGCGCGACAGGCGCGGCGTGTCGAGCGAACCGGCGCGCGTGCGCTCGGTGCGCGCCGAGCACGTCAACCTCGCTCTACCCAACGGGCGCACCATACTGAACGACGCCAGCCTCCTGATCGAGCCCGGAGAGCGGATCCTGCTGACCGGGCCGTCGGGCAGCGGCAAGAGCACGCTGTTCCGCGCCATCGCCGGAATCTGGGCCTACGGCAGCGGCAAAGTCGAGATTCCAGAGGGTGCGCGCCTGCTGTTCCTGCCGCAAAAACCGTACATTCCGATCGCACCGCTGCGCGATGCGCTCGCCTATCCCTCGCCCGCGGGACGCTACAGCGACGAGCAACTGCGCGAAATGCTGGAGACCGTCGGCCTGGCGCAGTTCGGCGAGCGCCTGGACGAGCAGAAGAACTGGTCGCAAAGCATGAGCGGCGGCGAACAGCAGAAGCTCGCGATCGCGCGCGCCCTGCTCACCAGGCCGGATTGGCTGTTCCTCGACGAGGCGAGCGCGTCGCTCGACGAGGCGAGCGAGCAGAATCTCTATCGCCTGCTCGGCGAGCGTTTGCCGAACACCGCGATGGTGAGCATTGCGCACCGCTCGGGGGTGGCGGGATTCCACGGCCGGCATGTGGCGCTCGGGCAGGGCAGGCTGGCGGCCGCCTGAGTCTCCCGGCTTACGCTTCCCGATGACCGATATTCCATCCGTCTCGCCGGACCCGTACTGGGCGGTTCGCGCGCCCCACCCGTGTATCGGCGACCTGCCTGATTGCGCACAGTTCAGTCCGCGGCGGCGGCAAGCAGCAGGGAAAGCGCCGCCCCCAGGCCTATGGGGATGCCGTAGCGCTCGAGCTTTGATATCGACCGACCGGAAATCACTTCTACCGCGACCGTGGTCTGTTCCAGCACCTTGTTGGTGGTGGAGTCCTCCAGCATCCGGGTGAGGGAGTTTTTGCGCGCGGTACTCATCACGATGCGCTCGCAGCCAAGGCGGCGCGCTTCGTTCGTAATCGCGGCCGCCTTGTCGCCGACCCGGGTGTGAATCGCGTAAGGCACACCGAACTTCTCAAGAATGCGCTGCGCCGGCTGAGTGGCCTTTTCCGCTTCGTCATGATGGAACGAATCCCGGGTCTTTCTGCCGAGGAACTGGGCGATGTGGCGCGAGAGCGGCGGCTGGACATTCAGCAGGTGAATCTCCAGGGGACTGTTCTGATTGTTCTTCAGGTATTCGTTTGCGACGTGGCGCACCGCGAACTCCGAGTTCGTCGAGCCGTCTACCGGAACAAGCACCTTGAGCATGGCGGATTCTCCTTGGGATACGGATTTCTGACTGGGTTGCGCCTCGAGCGGAGCAGCCATCAACGCAAGGCGGGCGCTGATGCGCGATTCGAGTTTGCGGTGGTTTTTCACGAACCCGTACCAGAGCACCCCGCCGATGAGCGCGAAGTACAGGAGCGTCGTCGCGGCGCCATTGGTGGCGAACATATCATTCAGGTACGGTTCGCTGCTGATCATCTTGGCGGCCGTCCAGGCGAGAACACCGGCGCCGAAGTAGACAATGACCGGAAAGCGCTCGACCCACTTCAGCATGATCGTGCTACCCCAGACCACGATCGGAACGCTGATCAGCAGGCCGAGAGCCACCAGCAGGTAGCTTCCTTTGGCCGCGCCGGCAACCGCGAGGACGTTGTCCAGGCCCATCACCATATCGGCGGCCACGATGGTCCGGATAGCTCCCCAGAACCCGACCGCAACTTTCACTTTGCCCGTCGTATCATCTTCTTGTTCAGGAAGCAGGAGCCGGTAAGCGATCCACGCGAGCAGAGCGCCGCCAACCAGCAGCAGGCCGGGAATCTTGAGCAGCCACACCACCACCAGTGTCATCGCGCTGCGCACCCCTATCGCTCCGACAGTTCCCCAGACGATGGCCTTCTTCCGCAGGTACGGCGGCAGGCTGCGCGAGGCAAGCGCAATCACGATCGCGTTGTCACCCGCCAGGACCAGGTCGATCACGACGATCGCCAGCAGCGCGCTGAGGAATTCGAGAGAGAGAATTTCCACTATCCAGTTTCCTTGCTGTCGATAAGGGTTCGGCAGGGGCTTGCCAGCCGTAAGCTGGCGGCAGTTTGCGGGCGCACCAGGTTCGTGTAAATTCGAATTATTTATACCAACAGATCGAATAAAGCGTTGTATTTACCCCGTGAACTTCAAGTTTCCGCAGCTCGGGCCGCCATCATCGCAGCCTCCATCAATACGGCCATGGAGCAAGTGTAGAGATGCCATTACTTCGTATAAACTACTTATAATTATGTGAATATTTCGGATAATACGAACAATTGGCGCCATGAATTTCAAGCACCTTTATTACTTCTGGCAGGTCGCCAAGACGGGCGGCGTGGCGCGCGCGAGCGAACAGCTGCACCTGACGCCGCAAACGATCAGCGGGCAGATCGGACTGCTTGAGGAAGCGTTGGGAGCACCGCTATTCGCCAAGCGCGGCCGCAACCTGGAGCTGACGGAAGCGGGGCGGTTCGCCTTCGGCTACGCGCAGGACATCTTCACGCTCGGATCCGAACTGGAGGAGTCCCTGCGGAACTATCCGGCGGGCCGCCATCCGGTCGAGTTCCGGGTTGGCGTGGCCGATGCCGTTCCCAAGGCGATCGCCTATCGCCTGCTCGAACCGTCGACCCGGTTGCCGACGCCTGTCCGCCTCGTTTGCCGGGAATCGAAACTGGACAGCCTCCTCTCGGCGCTCGCCGCGCATCGGCTGGACCTCGTGATCGCCGGAGCCCCGATCCCGCCCTCCGTGAGCGTTCGCGCCTACAACCACCGGCTGGGGGAGTCAGGGATGAGTTTTTTCGCTTCCGCTCGGCTCCTCAAGAACCTCAAGGGGAAGTTCCCCGCTTGCCTGGCGGGCGCGCCGATGCTGGTCCCCGGCGTAGACGCGGCGGTGAGGTTGCCCTTGGAACGGTGGTTTCAAGCGAACAAACTTCGGCCCAGGGTGGTCGGAGAGTTCGACGACAGCGCGCTGATGAAGGCCTTCGGGCAGCGCGGCGCCGGAGTATTCATCGGATCCTCCGTTCTCGAACCGGAAATCGAAACGCAGTACGGTGTGAAAACGCTTGGTCGAAGCAAGGAAATCGTCGAGGAGTTCTTCGCGATTTCCGTCGAGCGGCGTGTAACTCACCCCTGCGTCGTCGCCATCACCACGGCTGCGAGAGACCGGTTGTTCGTCACCACCGACGTCGCCTAATTTACATGCGCGCAGACCACAACACAGGACGGACTCGCCACCGGGTGCCCGCAATCGGAACCAGTCCTGGCGCCGGCCGGTCCCTTCTGGCCGGTCCCTTCGGTCGGATTCTCAGTTGTCTGGATTCCCTCGGCCTGGGCAGGCCGGGCGTTGGCCCGCGGAAGTGGGCAGGCGATGGCGAATACAAGTAGGTGCGGACTCATTGCGGGACGAATTGTTCACAGAATACTGACATTCCCCGTGGCAGGCGGTGCGGCGCGCCGGCGGCGTGTTCGCGCGCCTAGAATGCTCGCATGAAGATCTCGATCATCGTCCCGGCCTACAACGAGGAGCGACTCCTGCCCGCCACGCTGCAGTGTCTGCGCGCGGGCTGCACGATATTCGCGCGGCGCGGATGGGGTGCGGAGCTGATCGTCTGCGACAACAACTCATCGGACCGCACCGCTGAAGTCGCCGCGGCGGGCGGGGCGCGCGTGGTATTCGAGCCGGTGAATCAGATCGCGCGCGCGCGCAATGCCGGCGCCGCCGCCGCGAGCGGCGAGTGGCTGATCTTCGTCGATGCGGATTCGCAACCGGACGCGGCCCTGTTCGGGGACGTCGGCGATGTCATCGAGCGCGGGCAGTGCATGGCCGGGGGCAGCACGGTGCGTTTCGCCGGCGAGGACCGCATCGCACGGCTGCCGGTCGCGCTCTGGAACGGCCTCAGCCGTACGCTGCGCTGGGCGGCGGGCTCGTTTATCTTCTGCTGCGCTGAAGCGTTCCGCGAAATCGGCGGATTCAGCACGGCGCTCTACGCGGCGGAGGAGATCGATCTGTTCCGCCGCCTGAAGCGCCTGGCCAGCGAAAGAAGGCAGCGTATTGTGATCCTGCATCGTCATCCTCTGCTCACCAGCGGCCGCAAGCTGCGCCTCTACACCTGGGGCGAGGGGCTTGGCTTCATGGCGCGCACGATCTTGGATGGGGGCCGCAGCTTGAAGAGCGCCAAGGGCTGCTATCTCTGGTACGACGGCCGCAGGTAGTTGAAGAGTTGAATACCGAGAGTTGAATACCGAGAGTTGAATACCGAGAGTTGAATACCGAGAGTCGAATACCGAGAGTCGAATAGCGCGGCCATGCAGATTGCAGTATTAGAGCCCGGGGTCATCCCGCCCGATCCCGTCGCGCCCGACTCCCTGCGGGGGATCAAGCGCCAGCAGACCAATGCGAAGCGCTGGAGCGGGCAGCACTGGACGGAGTTTGTCCGGGTGCTGCGCAGCGATGGCGTCGAGGTGCTGGAGGATCTCTCGGTGCGGGGCGTGTTCGCGACCGACGCCGGTGGCACCGCATACGGCATGCCGCACGGCGTGGTGATCGCGCGCAGCGCCGAGCAGATCGCCGCGTTATTGAGGCGCGCGCAATCCTTGCGGATTCCCGTGACGGTGCGCGGCGGCGGGCTCACCACGGAGGGAGAATCGGTGGCCTTTGGCGGCGTGCTGCTCGACATGACCGGCATGAGCCGCGTGCTCGAGATCGATACGCAACGCCTCACGGTTCGCACCGAGGCGGGCATTTTCTGGGCGAGTCTTGCCGAGGCGCTGCGCCGCCGCGGCATGGACTACCTGTCCGCGCCGCTCAACCTCACCTCCTCGGTCGGAGGCACGCTCGGGGTGGGCGGCATCGACGTGAACTCCGCGCGCTTCGGCTGCAGCGCAGATCAGGCCCTCGCGCTCCGGGTGGTGACGCCGAGCGGCGAAATCCTCGAGTGCTCGGACGAAGATCGGCCCGAACTTTTTCAGCGCGTGATACTGGGTTACGGCCAGTTTGGCGTGATCACCGAGGCGACGCTGCGCATCCGCACCTACACGCCGATCGGCATGCGCCACTACTTCTACTCTTCGCTGCGCACCGCGATCGAGGACCTGCAGTACCTGGATCGCGAGCAGGCGTCCGACTACTCCGGCATCCTGACCATGATGGACCGGGCGATCACCCTGCTGGTGGCGTTCGATTCCGACGAGAAGGAGAAGTCATTCGACGCGCGCCACCGCGACAAGCTGCGCGGCAGCGGCGAAATCATGTTTGCCTTGCGCATGGCGCTGCACTACGCGCCCAGGCCATGGCGCTGGCGTGAGGCGCTGTTCCTTTATCTGCGCAAGCGCGCCGTGTTTCCGGAATTCCGCCGGCCGGAGCACATGCGGGGCGGCAAGATGCACGATCGCACGGTCGTGTTTTCGCGCGCGGTATGGAAGCACTGGGGCTCGCGCCGGATGGTTATACCCGACCTCGCGACCTCGAGCGAAAGGTTCATCGAGGCGGTGGAGCGCGGCAACGCCGTATGCCGCAAGTATTTCCCGCACTACACGCTGTATTGCGTCGGCATCCGGTTGCGCGAGGAACATCGCGCGCACTATGAGATGTCCTGCATTCCGCAGGATGCGCAGGGGATCGCCTACGGCTGCGAGTTCGAGCCCATGATCGGGGACGCGGTCTACAGCCGCGACACACTGCAATCCTTCAAGAACGAGATCTACGATATCGGAGTCGATATCGGCGGCAGCTACTACCGCTTCGGCGGCATGATGAAAGGCTATATCCGGCGCGTGTTCGGCGATGCGCTGGTGGAGCGCCATCTTGCGATGAAGCGCGCAGCCGATCCGGGGATGATCCTGAATCGCGATGTCATTTTCTAGCGTCAGCACGGTCGCGGCTGCGGCTGCCTGCAGCGGCTGCGGCCTGTGCCAACTGGTTTGCCCGGTCTGGCATCAGAAGCGCGACGTCCGGCTGACGCCGCTTGGCCGCACCAAGGCCTTGCAGCACGGCGCGGAGGGCGCGGTGCTCGCCGCATCGATTGCGGATTGCACCCTGTGCGGCGCCTGCGAGCCGGTCTGCCCGGAGCGCATCCCGCTCGTCGACATGATCCTCGAGTTGCGAACCAGTCATCCGCTGGCGCGCGGGCGCTCGCTGCCTGCCGCGGCGCGGAGCACGGACAGGCGAACACCCGGGCGGACGCATCTCCTCGCCGGCAGGGCGCTGGGTGCCGATCCGGTTCGCCTGAACAGGGTCCTTGCCCTGCTCGGTGCAACGCGGGCGAGCGACGATGGCGCGGATATCGCGTTCGAAATCGAGATCGGGTCAGCACGGTCCGGTGAGCGCAGGGAGCAGTTTGTCGCGGCCATGCGCGCTGCCGGCAGGTTGATCGTCGCCGAGGGTTTGCTGCTGCACAGCTTGCGCCGCTGGCTGCCCGGCGTCGCGATGGCAGGGCTGGGCGAGGCCTTGAGCAGGCTGGAAGTCATCCGCGGCAAGCTGCGCGCAAGCGACCTCTACGTGGTCGAGCCGCGCGCCTTCCATGCCGATCACCGGCGTCTGATCGGCCATTACGACGCGCTGCGCCGGGCGGTCGGCTGCGCGATGAACCTCGATTTGCAGCGCATGGCGATTCCCACCACCGCGGCCTCGGCGCAGCATGCGCTCGGCATTCCTGCCATCAGCGTTGCCGAGCAGGCGCGCTGGATCATCGACGGCGTGAAGTTCGAGCGCATCGTGGTGGAGGACGTGAACGACTGCGCGGCGTTCGCGTCCGTGACCGGCCGGCCGGTGCTGCACCTGGCCGACCTGGCCGCCTGCGCCACCTGAGGTATAGGACAATAGCCGCGCCATGCGTACCGTAGATACAGTCATCGTCGGCGCGAGCCTCGCGGGCGCCGCCGCGGCAAAACGCCTGACCGACGCCGGCCTGGAAACAGTGATCCTGGAGCGCCTGGGGCTGCCGCGGCACAAGATCTGCAGCGGCATCCTGTCGCCGCGCGGACATCGCTTCCTGCTCGAAAACTTCGGGCCGCTGCCGCGTGAAGCCCTGCACGAGCCGACTTACTGCCGGGGTGTGACCTTTCACTTCCCGAGCATGGTGTCGATGAGCATGGATTTTTTCGGCGGCAGCACGCCGCATCTGCACCGCAAGTTCTCGGACTACTGGGCGATTCAACGCAGCGGGGCCGAAGTGCACGACCGGACCTCCTTTGCGGGGCTGGAGGACAAGGGCGATCACGTGATCGTCAAGGCGCGCAAGCAGGGCGCGGACGTGCAGTACCGGACACGCCACGTGATCGGCGCGGACGGGCCGAGTTCGCTGGTGATCCGCGCGCTCTATCCCGACTATCCGAAGCAGATCCCCTGGTTCTTCGTCGGGCAGAAGTTCCACGACATCATCGATTGCCCGCTCGACCGGGAGTACTTCCACTTCTGGTTTCATCCGGGTCTCGGCCACTACACCTGGAGCCACGCGCGCGACGGCCGGCAGATCGTCGGCGTCGGCTTCAAGCGCGGCGATAACTTCGACATACGGCACCGCAACGTCGTGAAGTACCTGGACGAAAAGCACGGCGTGAAGCTAAAAGAGCACACAAGCCACGAAGGCTGCGCGGAGAATTTCGGCCCCTCGCTGATCAACCGCTATGTGTTCGGCAAGGGCAATGTGCTGATAACCGGCCAGGCGGCGGGCTTCCTGAACATGATCGGCGAGGGCATGAGCTGCACGCTGCATTCCGGTGCGCTCTCCGGGGAGGCGATCGTGGAGTCGCGCCTGCGCGGCCGCCCGGCGCAGGAGATCTACCGAAAGATGGTCACATCCGAGGTCCGGCGCACCACCGATCAGTGGAATCCGCTGAAGATCGCATTCGGCAAGCCGCACGAGGCGGATTTTCCCGCGGCGCTGATGAAACTTTCCTGGCGCGAACGCCGCCTGGTGCTGCGCGACCTGTGGCGTTTCGTGCTGCTCTACAAGGAGTTCAAGTGGGGCCGGCAGATCGCCGCGGCGAGCGCGCGGCGCTTGTTCGGGAACGGGTACCCGACGCGGCGCTGGCTTTGACGGTTCGGATCCGGCTGTACTCAAGCAAAAGGCCGTCTTCAGCAGGCCGGCCTTCGGGCGATCGTCGACGCTCTCGTACTGCAGTCGCTGAATCCCATGCAAGCCGGGGGTGCCGCGAGGACCGCAAAGGGAACTGTCGAAGCTGTTGCCCCGCCCGCGATTGACAGGAGCGAATGGCCGGGGTACCGTCGTCCGGGTCGAAACGCATTCATTTCGTACTTGCTTTCGGGAGGTGGGACATGGCGCCAGGAATGACTGCGGAAGAGGTTGTCTGGGATCACGCGGCCCGGCAGGATCTGGAAGCGCCGGCCCTCGCGCCGGGGAAGGCGGCGAAAGTGTTCCGCTATGTCACACCGGATCTGAAGCAGCCAAAGGGGATCGTGACCCTGTGCAAGAGCGATATCCTGCTTGGCGCGGTGCAAGTGGTCGCGAAAGGTGGCGAGAACAACCTGCATTCGCACGCCGGCATGGATGGGTTCTGGTTTGTGCTCAGGGGAAAGGCCAGGTTCTACGGCGAGGGAGACGTTCTGCTGGGCGAGCTTGGCCCCTTCGAGGGCGTATTCCTGCCGCGAGGCGTACCCTACTGGTTCGAGAGTGCGGGAGAGGAACTGCTGGAGTTGCTCCAAGTGGAGTCTTTCGCGAAGGGCGTGAAAAATACGCGCACCGATGTCGAGCCGAAAAAGGCGGGGCAGGTCAAATTCCAGGTGTTCAAACCGGGATAGCGGGATGGCGGGATAACGCTCCCAGGCCCGCCGCTGTTTTGTCCGGGATGCGACGCGGCAGCAGCGGCTCCGGGTTGAAAGCGGGGTTGCGCGCGATGACCTGAGTCCGGTCGGCATCGGATCTGCCTGGATGTACCCTGAATGCACCGAAAGTCCCCTGGGTGTACCGATTGCCAAGTGAACGGATTGCCAAGTGAACGGATTCCAACGCCTCAGTTTCCTGCTCCTGCTCGCGGCATGCGCGCTGGCCGGCTGCCAGACGGTCAACACCACGCAGTCCGGCATCGTGGGCGTGGATCGCAAGCAGTCCTTTGTCGTTTCGTCCGAGGCCATGACGCGCAGCGCGAACCAGGCCTATGCGCAGGTGCTGCAGGCGGCGCAGAAGAAGGGGCAACTGAACGCAGATCCGGCCCAAACCGAGCGCGTGCGGCGGATCGCGAATCGCCTGATCCCGGCCACTGCTGCTTTCCGCACGGATGCCACGGCATGGAAGTGGGAGGTGAACGTCATTTCCGACCCCGATGTGAACGCTTGGTGCATGCCCGGGGGAAAGATCGCGGTGTACAGCGGGCTGATCACTTCCCTGAGGCCTACCGATGACGAGCTCGCTGCAGTGATGGGGCACGAGATGGCGCATGTCTTGCGAGAACACAGCCGCGAACAGGCCTCGCAGCAGGCGGTGCAGGGCCTCGGGGTGCAGATCGGCGCCGCACTGCTCGGGGTCGGAGAACTTGGCCAGCAACTGACGCAGACCCTGCTGGATGTGACTTTCAACCTGCCGCACTCGCGCAACGACGAAACCGAAGCGGATCGCATCGGCGTGGAACTTGCGGCCCGCGCCGGCTATGACCCGCGTGCGGCGGTCCGGCTGTGGGAGAAGATGGCAAAGATCGGCGGCAGCCGGCCGCCGAAGTGGCTCGCCACCCACCCGGATCCGGCCGATCGCACGCGCGATCTGCAGGTGTACTCGGAACGCGTGCTGCCGCTCTACCTGCGGCGGTGAACCAGGCCTCTTGAAGCGGGAAAAATGGTTTAAAACAGCAGGCAGGATTGGGCGGCGCAAGACTCGGGTTCGATCACTTCTAAGGGGAGAAGAGCACATGAACGAATCCAGGATGTCGAATCGCTTTATGCGCTGCATATTTTCGGCGCTCGCCAGCGCGGCGGCCACGGTCTCGCTTTATGCGTCGGCGCAGACTTTTCCGAGCAAGCCGCTGCGCATCATCATTCCGGCGTTGCAGCCGATGCCCTGATTTTCTAAGGGATTTTCCCCCGGTCACGCTGGACTTCAGCAATGGATTGATCATCGTGACAGGCACAGCCTCCGGCATCAACAGCCTGCAGGAGTTGATCGCCCGGGCGAAGGCCAAGCCGGGCTCGATGAACTACGCGACCCCGGGCATCGGTTCGCTGCACCACCTCGTGCTGGCTTCCCTTGCCGCCTCCGCCGGTTTCGAGGCGAAGCACATTCTCTACAAGGGCGCGGGAGATGGTCGAGTCCATCCTGCGTGATGATACGCAGTTCACGATGGTCTCCCTGGCCGCCGTCCTGCCCATGGTCAAGGCCGGGAAAATGAAGAGGCTCGCGGTAAACATTGACCCTCATCAATGTCGCGCCGGGTTTGGAGATCAGAATTCCAGGTCGGAAGCAAGGAACAAACGCGAGCCTGCGCAGGGCAGTGGGGAACGCCGCCCCCGTTCGGTTATCCGTTGGCGAAAATTCGTTCTGGGGGATGGGTATGTCGTGCACCACCAAACCGGCGATCCAACCGTCCGTGCCGCTCAGGCCGTTGGCCGTCGCGGTCGTGTCTGCGCTCGCCAGCGTCTCGCCCGGAGGCGTCTGGGCATTGCCAACGGGGGAGCAGGTCGTAGCGGGGCAGATCGCCATAACGCGCCCCGGCGCGGCATCCCTGGTGGTTAACCAAACGAGCAGCCGCGGCATCGTCAATTGGCAGAGCTTCAGCATCGCGCCCCAGGAATGGGTGAATTTCATCCAGCCCGGACCGAGTTCGGTGATCCTGAATCGCGTCCTCGGTAATAACCCCTCCGAGATCTTCGGGCGCCTCACCGCCAACGGCCAGGTATTCCTGACCAACCCGAACGGTGTGCTGTTCGGGCGGAGCGCGAGCATCGATGTTGGGGGTTTCGTCGCCTCGACGCTATCGATCAGCAACCAGGACTTCATGGCGGGCCAGTATCGCTTCGCGCGTGAGGCTGCGGCTGCTGCAGTTAGCAACCTCGGGCGCATCAGCGCCGCGGACGGCGGCTATGTCGCCCTGCTTGCGCCGGAGGTGCGCAATGAAGGGGTCATCAGCGCGCGTCTGGGAACGGTGGCGCTCGGCGCGGGCGAGCGTGTTTCGTTGAGCCTGAACGACGGCAGCCTGCTCGGTCTGAACGTGGAGCAGGCCGCGGTAAACGCGCTGGTCGAGAACAGGAACCTGCTGCAGGCAGACGGTGGACGGGTGATCCTTTCTGCGCGTGCGGCCGACCAACTCGTGCGCACCGTGGTGAACAACGAGAGCATCATCGAGGCACGCTCGGTGACGAACGCCAACGGCGTGATCCGGCTGGAGGGCGGGAACACGGGACGCGTAGCGGTGTCGGGCACGCTAGACGCCTCGGGACGCGCACAGGGTGCCAGCGGCGGGCGGGTAGAGGTGCTGGGCGGTGAGATCGCGCTTGGCAGTGCCGCGATGGTGGACGCCTCGGGCAACAGGGGCGGCGGCACGGTCCTCATCGGTGGGGACTCCCGGGGACTGAATCCGGACATTCCCAACGCGAGACAGGTTTCGATCGGCGCGGCGGTCACGATCAGCGCCGACGCGCTAGGGCAGGGCAATGGCGGGCGCGTGATCGTGTGGTCGGACGAGCACACGCGCTTCGACGGCTCGATCTCGGCGCGCGGTGGCAGCGTGGGCGGTGACGGCGGCTTTGTCGAGACCTCGGGCGCGCGGCTGGACATCGGTGATCGGGCCTTCGTCAGCACCCTCGCGCCGCGCGGGGCGAGCGGTACCTGGCTGCTCGATCCGAATGATTTCACCATCGCCGCCTCGGGCGGCAACATCAGCGGGGCCACGCTCTCGGGCAATCTCGGCGGCGGCAACGTCACCATCGACACCGCCACGCAGGGCAGCGCCGGGAACGGCGACATTCTCGTCAACGACGGCGTGAGCTGGAGCAGCAATTCCGTTCTCACGCTCTCGGCCGAGCGCCACGTCAACGTGAATGCGGTGATCGCCGCGAGCGGCGACAGCGCCGGCCTCACGCTCACCCCAAATACCGGTGCGCTGGGCGGCAGCTACAGCCTGGGCGCCGGCGGACGTATCGACCTCACCGGGGCGAACCCGTCGCTCAGCATCGCCTCGCAGGGCTACACCGTCATCAACAGCCTTGGCGTAGCGGGCGACGCCGGCACAACCACGCTGCAAGGCATGAAGAACGGCCTCACCGGACGCTATGCGCTCGGTAGCAATATCGACGCTTCTGCAACCTCGGGCTGGAACAGCGGCGCGGGCTTCGTGCCCGTGGGCGACGCTTCGACCCGATTCACCGGAACCTTTGACGGTCTTGGCCATACGATCACGGGCCTGACTATCATCCGGGGGGCGACCGATTACGTCGGACTCTTCGGACATACCGGCACAGGCAGCATTGTCAGAAATGCAGGGCTGTTGGACGTCAGCATCACTGGCCGATTCGGCGTCGGCGGGCTCGCGGGCGCCAGCTTGAGCACGATCAGCAATACCTATACCACTGGCACCGTGCTCAGCACGGACTACGGTGTCGGCGGGCTGGTGGGACGGAATTTCAGGGCCATCGCCAATTCCTACAGCACAGCCAATGTAACTGGCAGCAATGTCGGCGGTTTGGTGGGCATTCAAGGGACGACTGTCGACAGCGGCTCCATCACCAGTTCCCACGCCACCGGCAACGTGACCGGAACTGCCAACTATACCGGCGGGCTGGTGGGATACAACTACGAAACCAACACCATCAACAATTCCTACAGCACAGGCGCAGTGAGCGGCGTCAACTATGTCGGCGGGCTGGTGGGGGGTAACTACGGCCCAATCAGCAATTCCTACAGCACAGGCAGCGTAAGCGGTAGCAGCTCTGCCGGCGGGCTGGTGGGCATTGCCGGCGGCGGCACCGTCACCAATTCCTACTGGGATACCGAGACCTCCGGCAAGGCAACGAGCGCTGGCGGCGGCACGGGCAAGACCAGTGCGGAGATGAGGCAGCAGGCAACATTCTCGGGTTTTGATTTCACCAACAACTGGTGGCTGAGCGAGGGCAACACCCGGCCGTTCCTGCGCAGCGAATGGAGCACCGGCATCACCAACGCGCACCAGTTGCAATTGATGGCGATGAACCTCGGCGCGACCTACACCCTGCAGAGCGACATCGACCTGGGCCCGGCGTTCGCCGCGGTGAACGGCAAGTACCCCGGCATGTGGGGCGCTGCGGGTTTTGCGCCGGTGGGCAGCAACGCCGCGAACTTCACCGGCACCTTCGAAGGGCTCAACCGCACCATCGGCGGTCTCACCATCAACACCCCTTCCAGTCCCAACGTGGGGTTGTTCGGAGCGATCGGGGCAGGCGCAACGCTCGGTAACGTGGCGCTTACCGGCGGGAGCATCACGGGGCTATACAACGTCGGTGCGCTCGCCGGGTCGAACAGCGGCGGGACGATCAGCAACGCTTATGCGGAGAGCACCGTTGCGGCCGGGGGTACGGAGGATACTTGGTTCCCTGGGAATGGGTTCCCAGTAGCGAAGGCCGGCGGCCTGGTGGGGCTCAATACCAATGGCGGCATCGTCACGACGAGCCACGCCAGCGGCAACGTCTCAGGTATCCGTGCGGTGGGCGGGTTGGTGGGCCTGAACAGCGGCGCCAGTTCGATCAGCTTCTCGCATGCCACCGGGAACGTCAGCGGTACGCAAATGATCGGCGGCCTCCTCGGCCTCAACGATTTTCAGAGTGCCAACACCGTTTCCGACTCCTACGCTACGGGCAGCGTGACGGGCGATGACGCTGCCGGTGGCCTGGCAGGGTGGAATGGCTGGAACGTCACTCGCTCTTATGCGACGGGCGCCGTTTCTGGCGTATCTGCCATCGGAGGATTGCTCGGTTACAACCGGTTCGGAAGCGTCACCTATTCGTACGCCACCGGGCCGGCTACCGGCACGACCACAGTAGCCGGGCTGATTGGCACGGCCGAGACCGGGCCGGTTCAATACAGCTATGCGACGGGAAAGGTCACCGGGTCTTCTGTCCTGGGAGGCTTGGTGGGGGGAACGGGGGCGCAAGGCAACCCTGCCGTCGTAACCAACAGCTTCTGGGACAGCACGACCACCGGCCAGACCACGAGCACAGGCGGGGGCACGCCCAAGACGAGCGCCGAATTGATGACCCAGTCGACCCTCACCAACAGCGGCTGGGATTTCACGAACACCTGGTGGATGGCGGACGGCAGCACCCGCCCCTTCCTGCGGTCCGAATGGAGCAACACGATCACCAACGCCCATCAGCTGCAGATGATGGGAATGGATCTTTCCGCGACCTATACGCTGGCCAACAACATCGATCTGACCGGCGCGCTCGCCGCGGTGAACGGCAAGTATCCCGGCGTGTGGGGCGCCGCGGGTTTTGCGCCGGTGGGCAACGCTGGGGGCAATGATCCAGCCCCCAATTTCATCGGCTCCTTCGACGGACTGGGGCACACCATTGCAGGACTGACCATCAACAGACCTGCTGCAAATTATGTCGGATTGTTTGGCTACACCAGCAGCGGCAGCGTTGTGCGCAATGTCGGGCTGGTTGGCGGCAGCGTAACCGGCAATGAATATGTCGGCGGGCTGGCGGGCGTTAACAGCGGCAGCACAGTCACCGATTCCTACAGCACAGGAACTGTGAGCAGCAACGGCGTCAACGTCGGCGGGCTGGTGGGGGCTAACAACGGCGGCACAATCACCAATTCCTACAGCACAGGAACTGTGAGCGGCAGCGGCGCCAACGTCGGCGGGCTGGTGGGGTATAACGACAGCATAATCACCAATTCCTACAGCACAGGCGCTGTGACCGGTAGTAGTGCTGTCGGCGGGCTGGTGGGGTGGACCAACCAAGGCGCCATCAGCGAATCCTATAGCACAGGCAGCGTAACTGGCGGCGACTATGTCGGCGGGCTGGCGGGGGGTAGCAACGCCGCCGCCACAATCACCAATTCCTACAGCACAGGGGCTGTGAGCGGCGGCGGCGCCAACGTCGGCGGGCTGGTGGGGTGGAACTGGGGCACAATCACCAATTCCTACTGGGATACCGAGACCTCCGGCCAGAGCAGCAGCGCAGGCGGCACGCCCAAGACGAGCGCCGAATTGATGACCCAGTCGACCCTCACCAACAGCGGCTGGGATTTCACGAACACCTGGTGGATGGCGGACGGCAGCACCCGCCCCTTCCTGCGGTCCGAATGGAGCAACACGATCACCAACGCCCATCAGCTGCAGATGATGGGAATGGATCTTTCCGCGAGCTACACGCTGGCAAACAATATCGACCTCACCGGTTCGCTCGCCGCAGTGAACGGCAAGTACCCGGGCATGTGGGGCGCAGGAGGCTTCGTGCCGGTAGGCAGCGACGCGACGAGATTCACCGGCACCTTGGACGGACTCGGGCATACCCTCACAAACCTCTACGTCAACCGTTCCATAGCAGACTCTGCGGGCTTGTTCGGACATGTCGGCAGCGGCAGCATTGTCCGCAATGTGGGGCTGGTTGGCGGCAGCGTGACAAACACCTACTCCAATGCGCCGGTGGGGGGGCTGGTAGGGGTAAATTTCGGCAGCATCAGCAATTCCTATAACACCGGCAACGTGAGCGGCGCACGGAGCTATGTCGGCGGACTGGTGGGGTTGAACTACGGCACCATCAACTACAGCTACGCCACCGGCGAGGTGAGCCCCGGCGAAAGCAGGGCCGGTGGGCTGGTGGGGCAGAATGGCGGCACCTTCAGCGGCACCATTAGCAACAGTTACGCCACCGGCCGCGTGAGCAGCGGCTGTTGCGCCAACGGCGGGCTGGTGGGCTATCAGGAGGGCGGCAGCAGCATCATCAATTCCTACAGCACCGGCACTGTGGCCGGATCGTTCCATATCGGCGGGCTGCTGGGGGAGGGCGGCGGCAGCGTCACCAACAGTTTCTGGGACACCAGCACATCCGGCTGGGGTTCCAGCCTTGGCGGCACGGGGCTGACCACCGCCCAGATGATGCAATCCGGAAACCTGGCGGGCTTCGATTTCACGAACGTCTGGAACATCGTTCCGGGAATTTCCTACCCCTATCTCAGGTGGCAGTTCAGCAGCACGCCCCAGATATTCTCCGGCTCGGTAACCGGCTCGGGCGGCCCCGGAACGCGCATCCAGTTCATCGCGAACGGCGCCAGCCTCGCGCAAACGAGGGCCGGCGCGAACGGTTTCTATTACTCTGCGCTGCCCGGCAACAGCGTACCGGATGGCCGCACGGCGGTCAGCTATGTGGTGGAGGATGCCTACAAGGGCGCAGCCGCGCACGGCTCTGCGGGCAGCCACGTTACCGGCATGACGATAACGGAAAGCACGCTGACGATCGGCGGCGGCAACGTCTCCAACAGCGTTCTGGGAACGGCCAGGGGATCGCTCGCATCTACCGACATCCCCTACAGCGTTTCAGGCGGCAACCTGGCGGTATCGAGTGGATTTGCCTTTCAGAGCTTGGCAGGGGCGAGTTACACGCTCGACGGCAGCGTAACCACCGTCAATGCCGCCCAGACCTGGGGCGGGCCGGTGACCCTGACAAGCAACGCTACGCTTGCGGCCGGCAGCGGTGCGATTTCGATCGATGGGGCGATCAGCGGTGCCGGCCGCAACCTGACGCTCAATACCACCGGCAACGTCACGCAAAGCGCGGGCATCAGTGTGGCGGGCCTCGAGCTCCTAGGCGCGGGCGGAAACTACCAGCTGACCCACACCTCCAACGCCATCGACACGCTGGCCGGCAACACGGGCACGGTGAACTTTCTCGAGAACAGCGGTTTCGCCATTGGCACAGTCAATACGGCAGGCCTTGCCACCAGCGGCAACACCACGTTGAGCACCACCGGCGCAGTTATCCAGGGCGCACCCATCACGGCGTCCGGCCTTGAGCTGCTGGGTGCGGGCGGAACCTTCACGCTCACCGATCCCGGGAATGCCATCGACACGCTGGCCGGCAACACGAGCACGGTGAATTTTCTCGAGAATAGCGGCTTTGCGATCGGCACGGTAAATACCGCCGGCCTCGCCACCAGCGGCAACATCATCCTGAGCAGCACCGGCGCGGTCGCGCAGAGCGCGCCCATCAGCGCGGCAGGCCTTGAACTACTGGGTGCGGGCGGAGCCTACACGCTCACCGACCCCGCCAATACCGTCTCCACCCTTGCCGGCAACACGGGCTCCATCAATTTCGTGAACAGCGGCAGCTTCACCGTCGCCACCACCCATGTGGCGAAATTCGCCTATGTGGCGAATCAGGTGAGCAACGACATCTCGGTCTATGTCCTGGACCCGGCCACCGGGGCATTGAGCCCGGTGCAGACAGTGGCGGGGGAAGCCGGCGGCAATGCTCGCTCGGTCAGCGTTCACCCCACCGGAAAATTCGCCTACGTGGCCAATTACGACGCCAACAGCGTCTCGGTGTATGCCATCGATCAGACCACGGGGGTGCTGACCTTGGTGGAAACCGTGGCCGCGGGGAACAAGACTGGATTCGTGACCATTCACCCGAGCGGCAAGTTCGCCTATGCGAACAACGCCTTTTCCGACAGCATCTCCGTGTACAGCATCGACCAGACCACGGGAGCCTTGAGCGCGGGTACGGCGGTGGCGACAGGGGACCTTCCCACATTGGTCGCCATCGACCCGACGGGGAAATTCGCTTATGTGACCAACTACAACTCCAACAGCGTCTCCGTGTATTCCATCAACCAGAGCACGGGAGCATTGAATGCAGGCGCAGCGGTAGGTGCGGGAACGACACCTGTTTCGGTTGCCGTCGACCCGACGGGCAGATTCGCGTACGTGACCAACTACGGCTCCGCCAATGTTTCCGTGTATTCGATCAATCGGACCACGGGGGCGTTGGCTGCGGCGGGTTCTGTGGGCGCGGGGTCTGGCCCTTATTCCGTCGCGATCGACCCGAGCGGAAGGTTCGCCTATGTAGCCAACAACGGCTCCAATAATGTCTCGGTGTACTCGATCGATCAGGCCACCGGCGCGCTGACCCCGGGGACAGCCGTGGCCGCGGGCACAGGCCCTGACTTCATTTCCGTCGACCCGACCGGAAGGTTTGCGTACGCGACCAATGAGGGTACCGACAGCGTCTCCGTCTATTCAATCAATCAGAGCACCGGGGCGCTGAGTGCCGGAACGAGTGTTGCCGCCGGGACAAGCCCCGGGGCGCTCGGGATCACCAATGTCAACGGCGGCGTTGCCGGCATCACGGCTACCGGCGATGTAACCCTCGTGGCGGGCGGCAGCGGCACGATCACGATAACGAACAGCCTCTTCAAACAAGGGGCGGCCGCGGCGACGTTCACCTTGCAGGCGAATCACAGCATCGTCTTCAACACCTCCGCTGACATCGGTTTGATCGGTGGCGGCGGCAATGCCATCAATGTCGTATTGAATTCCGACAGGGATGCGAGCGGCGCCGGCAACATCCAGTTGAACGCGGGCACGGTGATAAGCAGCAACGGCGGCAACATCACCCTGGGCGGCGGCGCTCCGGTGTCCGGTCTGCCCTCGGGGGCAGCCGCCGGAACAGGCACGGCAGCGGCCGCCGATCGGGCAGGCATCTATCTGAATCTCGCCACCCTGGACGCGGGCGCGGGCAATGTCAGCCTGCGCGGCACGGGTGTAGCCGGCAGTGCGAGTGCCTATGGAATCTATGCCGTCGATGGAGGCCGCATTGAATCGATCAGTGGAGCCATCAGCCTCACTGGGACGGGCGGCGCTGGCACAAGCGACAACTACGGCGTTCATCTGCTCGGTGCCGGCACAACTGTTACCTCGGACTCGGGTTCCATCTCCATTGCCGGCCAGGCCGCCGGAAGCACATGGGTCAATATCGGCACCTATCTTCTGGATGGCGCCGTTGTCAGCTCCGGCAGCGGCCCGATCACCATCAACGGCACCGGCAGCGCAGGGCAAGACTGGAACATCGGGGTTGTGCTGGGTGGTGCGGGGACAAAGGTGTCCTCCGTAACGGGCGCCATCGCTGTCACGGGCCAGGGCGGCGCGGGAAGCGCCGGCAATAATTTCGGTATCCACGTGAATAACGGGGCTGGCGTGGAGTCCACCGGGTCGGCAACGATCACGCTGGACGGCCGGGGCGCGGGAGGTGACGCGGGCATACTGACAACGCATATTGGTGCGGGCAATTTCAACGGCAGCAATGTCACGATAGGCGGCGCGAGCAGCACCGGGAACATCACGCTTACTTCAGACACGGCGTCAGGAGCGGACAGCATCAGCCTTGCAGATCTGGCCATTTCGGGTACCGGCAATCTCTATCTTCAGCCGCGAAACGCAGCAACTGACATTGGCATTGCAGGCGGTGCAGGCACGTTCAATCTTTCCGCGGCGGAGCTGGACACGATCCAGAGCGGCTTCGCGAGCATCACCATCGGCCGTTCGAACGGCACCGGCGCCATCGACGTAGGCGCCTACAACTGGCGCGATGCGCTCACCTTGCGCAATCCGGGTTCCGGCTCGGGCGGAATTTCCATCAGCGGCACGACCGATCTTGGCGGCAAGCACCTTGCTCTCGTTACCGGCGGGGCAATCTCGCAAACAGCCGCGATCACAAACGTCAACCGGCTCACGTTGAGTGCCGGTGGTGCGATCGATCTGGACGTATCCGGGGTGTCCAATACGATCGCGACGCTAGGCAACGTAGCGCGCGGCGGTGCGTTCGAGCTCGCCGACAGTGCCGGCGGGCTCGCGCTCGACGGCACGGTAGGCGCGCATTCGTCCGACGTGACGATACGCACCAGCGGCAATCTGACGCTAAACGCGGGCAGTTCGGTGTCGGCGAGCGGGACCGGAAACATTACGCTCGCCGCCGAGAGTGGCAACTTCGCAAACAATGCCGGCAGCACGCCGTTCACGCTCGGCACCGGGCGCTGGCTGGTGTATTCGAGCGATCCGGCGAACGACACCCTCGGCGGCCTTGCGGCCGGCAACGCCAAACCCAACCTGTACAACCGCACGCTTGCGTCCAACCCGCCTTCGAACATCAGCCAGGCCGGCAACCACTCGGTCTATAGCTACCAGCCGACACTCAACGTGACGGCAGACGACGCTTCGCGGGTCTACGGCGACGCAAACCCGGCGCTTAATGTGACGATCTCAGGACTGGCTAACGGCGATACTGCCTCCGACGCCTATTCAGGAACGGCGTCGGTATCGACGGTGGCCAACGCAACGAGCCCTGTATCGGGCAGCCCCTACGCGATCACGCCCTCAAACGGTACGCTTGCCTCCGACATCGGTTACAGGTTCAGTTACGTGAATGGCGCGTTGACGATAAGCAAGGCGCCGCTCACGGTCACCGCGGACAACAAGACGAGAGGGTACGGCGATGCCAACCCGTCGCTGACCTCGACGCTGAGCGGCTTCAAGAACAGCGAAACGCTGGGCACCTCGGGCGTGAGTGGTTCGGCGTCGCTCGCGACGGGCGCGAACGCCACCACCGCGGCGGGCAACGCGACCATCACGGCTGCGGCGGGCAATCTCTCGGCGGGCAACTATAACTTCACCACGCTCAACAACGGCACGCTGACCATCACCAAGGCGCCGCTCACGATCACGGCGGACGACAAGTCGAAGACCTACGGCGCGCCGGACCCGGCGCTGAGCGCCAGCTACAGCGCCTTCAAGAACGGCGAAACTTCAAGCGTGGTGAGCGGTCTTTCGCTCTCCGCGCCGAGCGGCGCGGCTGCAACCGCAGGCACGCATCCGATCAGCGCCTCGGGTGCCGTCGCGGCGAACTACGACATCACCGCAGTCAACGGAACTCTTACGGTGGACAAGGCCGCGCTGACCATCGCGGCTGACGACAAAGCCAAGAACTTCGGCTCGGAAAACCCGCCGCTCAGCGCGAGCTTTTCGGGGCTGCGCTATTTGGACACCGGAGCGGTGGCGCTCGGCCTCCAGCTTGCCACGCCGGTAACGCTCGAGACGGATCCCGGCGCCTACCCGATCACGGCGAGCGGCGCGAACCCGCTCAACTACTCGGTGATCTACCGGCCCGGGCTGTTCGCGGTAGCCAAGACGCCGCTCACCATCAGGATCGCGAATGCCACGCGAGTGGAAGGCACGGCGGATCCCAAATTCACGATCACCGACCTGGGCTATGTGCTCGGGCAGGATATCGGCGATCTCTCCGGATCGATCGAGTTCAACACCAGCGCGACGCGCACCTCGCCCCCGGGAAAATACGCGATCAGCGCTTCCGGCCTGACTTCCGGCGACTATGACATCCGCTACCAGGCCGGCGAGCTCACCATCACGCCCTCGATCAGCGAGTTCACGCCGATGCCCAACCCCGCGATCCCCGAGGCCTACACCGCGGTCATCGCGCACGTGGAGCATGTTCAGACCGGAGAGCCGAGCGCCCTGCCGGGGCCGGCGCGCGTGGACGAGGACTCGAGAGCGCGGCGCCGCAGGCTCGGCTCGATCTTCGGGTTGTTCGGTCGAACCGCCGGCGGCGCCTTCGACCTGCGTCCGCTGATCGATTTGAATGCCGGGGGGATCAACCTGCCGCCAGGATTGGGTATACGCGAGCCGCGCTAGCCGGCGATAATGCGCTGCCGGCATGACGAGAAGGAAGAACGCAGCATGGTAAAGGGTGCAGCAAGTCGCTCGCGTTGCCTGATGGCGGGCGCGTGCCTCGCATTCGCTGGCGCGGTGAACGCCCAGCAAGCCCCCGACGCGGGCCAGACGATCCGTCAGATCGAGCGCGAGGCGCCCGCGCTCAGGCTTCCCCCGAGATCCGCGCCCGCCCTGAGCACCGAGCCGCTGCGGCCGCCACTCGAAGCCGCGCCTGCCGCGCGCATCCCGGTAAAGAGCATCCGCATCACGGGCGTCACCGCGCTGTCTGTTTCCGAGCTCGCCGCGCTGGTCAAGGACATCGAGGGCCGCGAGGTATCTCTGGACGAGCTGGAGCGCGCCGCGCAACGCATCACGCAGTACTACCGCGAGCGCGGTTACGTGGTGGCGCGCGCCTATATCCCCGCGCAGGACATTCGCGAAGGGCTGGTGGAAATTGCGGTGATCGAGGGGCGCATCGGCCGCGTGGAGTTGCGCAACCGCTCGCTGCTGAACGACCGGGGCGCGGGCCAGACGCTGGAAGCTGCCGTTCCCGGCGCCGTCGTGCAGGAGGAAACGCTGGAGCGCGGGCTGCTGCTCTTGAGCGACACACCGGGTGTGGTCGTGACGCGTGCCGGGCTGCAGCCCGGCGCCAGCGTGGGGACCTCGGATCTGGTCGTCGATCTGGATGCGACGCGCGCCATCAGCGGCTTCGCGGATCTCGACAACTACGGCAACCGCTTCACCGGTGTCTACCGGTTCGGCGCCTCCGGCAACCTGAACAGTCCGCTCGGCATCGGTGACGTGCTCACCGCGCGGGTGATCGGCTCGGATGGCGATTTCAGCTACGGACGGATCGCCTATCAAATTCCGCTCGGCACCTCGGGCTTGCGGGTGGGCGCCGCCTACTTCGATACCCGCTACCGGCTCGGCTCGGATTTTGCCGCGCTGAACGCTAATGGCGAAGGCAATAGCACGAGCGCCTATGCGGTCTACCCCGTCGTCCGTTCGCGCCTGGCGAACCTGAACGCGGTGGCGAGCTACGAGGCCAAGCGGCTGGAAGACCGCGTGGGTGCGACGGGCACGCTTACCAGCAAATCGGTGGATGTATTTAGCCTCGGCGTATCGGGCGATGCGCGCGACGCCCTGGGCGGCGGCGGCGTCTGGAACTATTCGCTTACCTGGACGGGCGGGGACTTGCGCATCGGCTCCGCCGCCGCGCTCGCCGCGGATGCCGCGGGGCCGCGCGCAAACGGCGGCTACGGCAAGGTTTCGTACAGCGTGTCGCGTCTGCAGTTTCTGAACGACGAGATGACCCTGTATGCCGCGCTAAGCGGCCAGCAGGCGGGCAAGAATCTGGATTCATCCGAGAAGTTCGGCCTGGGAGGAGCTACCGGCGTGCGCGGCTACCCGCCCGGCGAGGCCTCGGGGGACGAAGGCTACCTGGCGAGCCTGGAACTGCGCCGCCGCATGGGCGCATGGGGCGGGGGAAACCTGCAACTCGCGCTGTTCCACGATTGGGGCAGCGTGAAGATCAGCCATAGCCCCTTCGCCGCAGGCTCCAACAGCCGGCATATCGCCGGACTGGGGATGGGTGTCAACTGGGCCTACGAGGAGGCCTGGGTGGTGCGTGCCAGTCTGGCGTGGAAGGCGGGCAGCGGACCCGCGCTCTCCGATACCGACCGGCCTACGCGTTTCTGGGTGCAGGCGGTCCGGTACTTCTGAGGGGACGGGGGCAGTTCTGCAGGCCGTCGTGAAAATATAGTAACATATATGTTACTATATTTGGAAATTTCGTGAAAAATACGGGGGGTCCAGGCGCGCTGCGCTGTCACTGCAAGGTCCATGCAGCGGATTGACCCGATCCCATATTTATGGGTATCATGCTTCACTGCGCAAACTCGGCTCCCGTGATTTATGAAAACCACCCTGGAAATGCCCGATGAACTGTTCCGCCGCGTCAAGACAGTAGCGGCACAGCGGGGACAATCATTAAAGCAACTGGTTACGGTCGCGCTGGAGCGGGAACTCGCGGGGCCGGCGACCGGTGCCAAGACCTCCAGACGCAAGGGAGCCGAGGCCGGGGCGTTTCTGCGCGAACTCGACAAGGTATCCAAGGTAATCAGCGCCGCGTGGCCAGAAGGGGTTAGCGCTGTCGACGCGATTCGCGAGCAAAGGCGCTACTGATGGTCCTCGACGCCTCGGTGTGGGTGGCGGCTCTGATCAAGAAGGAGCAACACCACGCCGAGTCGGCCTTGTTCCTCAGCCGCCTGGTGCGGGATCGGCGTGCTGCGTCCGCGCCTGTTCTGGTTCTAGCCGAGGTCGCCGGTGCTATAGCGAGGCAATCGCGCGATAGCGCACGCGCAGAGACGGGCATTCGATTCATGCTTGCCCAGGACTGGCTCAGCATCCATTCCGTCAGCGAGTCACAGGGCGAAGCAGCGGCGGCAATCGCGGCGCGCCAATTTCTGCGCGGGGCGGATGCGGTGTATGCCGCGCTTGCCAGGCGACTGGGTACGCCGCTCGTGACTTGGGATAAGGAATTGCTTGAGCGCGCTGCTGCCGTAGTACCTACGCTTACTCCGGCTGGCTGGTTGCGCCAAAACCTCGACGAGCGCGCGTGACTGAAGCCGCATCGAAGCGGATACGCCCGCTTCTCGACGCAACATAGCCGTCAAAACTCCTCCTGGAATCCTACTTCAGCGCCTGCTCGATCGGCCGCCTGATTTTGCGCGCATCGGCGATGCGCTGGGTGTAGCCGATGCGGTCGAAGAATTCCAGCACTTCGATCGAATGGTTGCGGCTGGTGCCCGCCTTGTCGCGGTACTCGGCGGCGGTGAACTGGCCGCCGGGCTTCGCGGCCGCGATGTCCGCGGCCACCTGCGCGAGCCGTAGCACCGTGGCGCGCAGCATGAAGCGATCGTCCGCAACCTTGACCGGCTCGCCGCGGCGGCTCTTGCGATGCAGCAGGTCGCTCACCTTTTTGTCCGGCAGGCGCAGGGCAGCCGCGATGTCCTTCAACGGCGGCGGCAGAGGCCGGTCCATTTCCAGCTGCGGCAGGATCAGAGCCCAGAGCTTTTCGTCTTCCGGATTTGAGGTCGCGTCATGGCCCCGCCGACGCACCCGGTTGCCCGCGACTTCAAGCTTCTTGTCTGCGGCCAACTCGTGAACCAGCTGACCCATCGCCCATTCCGGCAGGGGCGAGCCAGTCTTCTCGCGCAACGTGGAAAGCTCGATGCCGAGGGACTTTGGGTCTTGCTTGTGGACGCTTGCCACCTCGGCGAGTACGGCTTCGCCCAGCCGCGCGCGTTCGCCGGAGGAAATTGCAATGCGATCCGTCTTGCCCAGGATGGCAAGTTGCAGCGACATGTAGAGCGCCGCGGCCGCCTCAGCATCGAGATTGAACGCCGCCTCGAAGCGTTTCAGGTCGACTCCTTCCGGCATGACTTCGACCAGCGCGCGCAGCGCGTCCGCCGGTGCGGCCTGCTCGAGCGCGGCCAGCTGGGCAAGGCGCGACGGCGTATGACGCCGCGTCGCGGGCGCGAACGGGTCGATCACGAATCCGCCGCCCAGCGTGCGCGTGGCGGAGGCATCGCGCAACACGAAGCGGTCGCCATGCAGGGCGCAGATCGGCCGCTCGAGAATGATCTGGGCGATGCGCGCTTCCCCAGGGGCGATGGACTCGCCGCGGCGGATCGCGATACGGCCGGGCACGGCGGCGGTGCCCAGATGCAGGTGCGCGGGTGTGAAGTGTGCAAGCGGCCTGTCCTCGGTCGCGAGCACCTGCAGGTGCACGTCGATGCGCGATGTCGGGTGGTGCAGCGCTTCGCCGAGCACCCAGTCGCCGCGGCTGATCGACGCCTTGTCGAGATCCGTCCCCGCCAGGTTGAGCGCACCGCGCTGACCCGCGCGCGCCTCGCTGGTGGTGCGCCCGCTGACCTGGATGCCGCGTACGCGGACCGCGGCGCCGCCCGGCGAGACGACGAGATGCGCGCCGGCGGCGATGCGCCCGTTGAACACCGTCCCGGTCGCCACGGTGCCGCTGCCCTGCACGCTGAATACGCGATCGATGGCGAAGCGGGCATGCTGGCCGTCCGCCTGGCGTGCCGCGATGCGGTCGACGTCCTGCAGCAGCCTCGTCCTGAGCGCATCGATACCGTTTCCCGTCAGAGCGGAGACCAGGTAAATCGGGCACCCGGCGAGCGCCGTTCCGTCTATCAGGGCGCGCACCGATTGCGCCACCTCGGCGACGCGGGCTGGCGGCACGCGGTCGATCTTGTTGATCACCGCGATGCCGCGATTCACCTTGAGCAGATCGAGGATATGCAGGTGCTCGAGCGTCTGCGGCATGATGCCGTCGTCGGCGGCCACCACGACCAGCGCTTCGTCTATCGCACACACCCCGGCGAGCATGTTGCGGATGAAGCGCTCGTGGCCCGGCACGTCGACGAAGCCGATCAGGTTGCCATCCGGCGTCGGCAGATAGGCGAAGCCGATGTCGATCGATATACCACGGTTCTTTTCTTCCGGCAGGCGGTCCGTGTCCACGCCGGTGAGCGCCTTCACCAGCAGCGTCTTGCCGTGGTCGATGTGGCCCGCCGTGGCGACGATCATTTGCCGCCGGCTGGAAGCAGCAGCTCTCCGAGCTGCGATGAGAGCGCGGCGGGATCGTCCAGCGTGCGCAAATCGAACAGCAGCACGTTCTCCTGGATGCGGCCGATCACCGGCACGGGCAGGGCTCTGAACGCGGCGGCGAGCTGCTCGACCGCTCGCCCGGCGCGCTTTCCCGCGTCGCGCGGTTTCAATGCAAGCGCAAAGCTGGGCAGCAGGTCGGCCGGCAGCGCCCCGCTCCCGATCTGGCTATTGCAGGGGACGAGTTCGACGTTCGCCGTGTTGCCGGCCGCGCTCCGCAGCGCTGGCAAGAGCTCTTGCGCAACCCTCTCGATTTCGGCTGCCGGCCTAACGAGCCAGCGCAGTGTTGGCAAAGACTCCTGCAAGCGATCTGGGTCCGCGTACAGCCTGAGCACGGCTTCAAGCGCCGCGAGGCGCAGCTTGTCCATGCGCAAGGCGCGCTTCAGCGGATTTCGATTGACCTGTTTGATCAATGCCTGTTTCCCGACGATCAGACCGGCCTGAGGGCCGCCGAGCAGCTTGTCGCCGCTGAAGCTCACCAGGTCGACGCCCCGCTCGATCATCTCGCGTGCGGTGCGCTCGTGCGGCAGGCCGTAGCGCTCGAGATCGATCAGCGTGCCGCTACCGAGATCCGAGATGAGCGGGATGCCTTTCTCACGCGCCAGCCCGGCAAGCGCTTCCTCGGCCACGCTCGATGTGAATCCCTGCACCTCGTAGTTGCTGGTGTGCACCTTCATCAGCGCCGCGGTGCGCGGACCGATCGCCCGCGCGTAGTCGTCCGGGTGGGTCCGGTTGGTGGTGCCCACTTCGACCAGCTTGCAGCCGGCGCGCGCCATGATGTCCGGCAGGCGGAAGGTGCCGCCGATCTCGATCAGCTCGCCGCGCGACACGACGACTTCCTTGCGCGCCGCGAGCGTGTTCAGCATCAGCAGCACCGCGGCGGCATTGTTGTTGACCACGGTGCCGGCCTCGGCGCCCGTCAGGCGGCATAACCAGCCGGCGACGTGCCGGTCGCGCTCGCCGCGCTGGCCGCGCGCGAGGTCGTATTCCAGATTGGTCGGCTCGCGCGCCGCCACGAGCAGCGCTTCGAGCGCGCTTTGCGGCAGCGTCGCGCGTCCGAGATTGGTATGCAGTACCGTGCCGCTCAGATTCAGCACGCGGCGCTGCGAGGGCGCCAGCAGCGCCGCGACGCGCGCCGCGAGCTGCAGACCGAACGCCTGCCCGTCGAACTCGCCGTGCATGACCCATTGAGCGTGTTTGCCAGAACGCAGCTCTTCGAGCAACAAGCGGATCGTCTCCAGCACCAGCGGGCGGCCATGACGCCCGATCTCCGCGAGCGCGGCGGGCGAGCGCAGCAGCCGGTCTACCGAGGGGATGGGCGGCGGGACTTGCATTGCGGGCAGCCTGGCGCAAACCCGGGCGCGCTACGCCGCCGGCTACTCGACATTCATGCCCAGCGGAAGTTTGTAGTCGATTTTGCGTTGCGCCAGCTTGTTCGGGTCCGAGCCGGGCCGCGCGGAGGCCATGGGCAACTGCGTGAGCAGTATCTCGGCGCCTGTCGATCCGGCATGAAACATCGGCAGGGGCGCGCCGGGTTCGATGCGCACTATGCTCATCGGGGGAACTGCCCGTCCTTCGTGCAGCAGTGAGCCGGTACACACCAGGTAGTACTGATCCCCGGCGTCCGCGGGCTCGCCGGCGGCCTGTCCGCCCGGACCGATGCGCAATCCGAGCACTTCCACGCCGTCCTCGGTCGTCATCAGCGTCTCGCGCGTCGACTCTCCCGGACGCGGCAGCGGTTTGTTGATCTCGAACTTCCCGGTGATGTTGCGGCCGGGTTTGCCCGCAATCAGGTGCCGGGATTCCGGCATGGGGTAATAACCGGCGGCGCAGGCTTTGCGGATGGTGAGAAAAGCGATGCCATCCTGCGCACCGACGATCGGCCCGTAGGGCGTGTACGCGTCGGCGTAATGAAATGCGATCGGCTCCGCCGGCTCGCGGCCGAGCCGGCCGCTGCCCTTCACGATGACCTGGTACTGGTCCACGTCGTGGAAATGGGGATGGACCGTCGAGCCCGCGTCCGGCATGTCGACCAGGAACACCTGGGGACCCTCATGCACCGCGAGCGCCTCCCCGTAGTAGCTCGAATAGAGAAGGCGATTGTCCGGGGTCTTCATGTTCTTCTTCCGGGTCTCGCCCAGAGTCACGACTTCCATGGCAGTCCTCCTTCTTTGTGCGCATGTAACGCGCACTGACCCTACGGAAAGGTTCTGGCGGAAGGAAGCGGGAGTCGAACCCACCGAAGACCGCACGCGGCCCATACCGGATTTGAAGTCCGGCCGTCCCACCGGGGACGCTTCCCTTCCTTTATGATCCGGTGAAGCGCGCCAATTATTGCATGTGAGAGGTGTATCGATCCTCTGCGCTGCCCTGCGCCCGGGCTGGCTGCCAATGCGTTAGCCGCCAATCGCCCGAGCGAGCCAGCGCTGCACCCGGTCCTGCAGCGCGGCACGCAGCGGCGTGCGCGTGCTCGCGGTTTCCAGGGACGGATCGAAGCGGTAGCGGTAGTGCATGGCGACGAGTTCGCCCAGCCCCGCGGCCAGGCGCGGTGCGCTGCCTTCGATGCGCCGCGCATACTGCTGCGGCGTCTCGGCCGCGTGCCGCGCGTGGCCCAGTTTTTCGAGCCGCGCCTCCACCGCGTACCAGGGCGAGTCCAGGCCGGCGCCCGGCGCCCGGTGCGGCGGCTGCGCGCCGCGCGCCAAGCGCTGCCGGCGCAATCCGACGCGCCACGCGAGCCACGCCGCCAGGACGGCGCCCAGCCCCAGCACCCAGCCGGCGCCGGCTTCGCCCTCGCGCAGGCGCTCGAACCGGTAACTCGCCCAGGCCGCGATATCGGCGATACGCCGCCAGGCAGTGATCTGGTCGGACTCCGAGTCGAGCCAGTTTTCCGGCGTATTGTCGATCGCGCGCCAGGCGCCATCCTGCCAGGCGAGCGCCCAGGCGTGCGCGTCGCGCAGGCGCGCGAGATGCGCGCCCTCCAGATCGTTCCACTCGTGCAGCGCGTAACCGGTGGCATAGCGCGCCGGAATTCCGGCGCGGCGCAGCAGCAGCACGGTGGCGCTGGCGAAGTATTCGCAGTGGCCCGCGCGCTCCTGGGTGAGGAACCGGGACAGGGCGCTCATCGAATCACGTTTGGCCTCGCCGCGATACGTGGCGTAGCGGAAGCGATCCGCGAACCAGTTGCGCAGCCGCGCGATTTGCTGCGCGGAGGGCAGGCCGTCCAGACCGGCTTCGCGGAAGGCCGCGTCGAGCGCCGCGCGCTCGGCGCCCGGCACGATCAAATCGTCCTCCGAAGGCGGCGCCTTGCGCGCCACGCCGGCGGCGTAGCGGACGTCGAAGTCGATACGCGCCGCGGGGATCCGCGCCTGCACCGTGCCGAGGCGGTTCTGTTTCAGTTCATCGGCAACCAGGCGGGTGATCTGGAAGCTGCCCTGGGGCAACGGCAGCACCGCGCTGCCGTCTTCGATTTCATTCACGATCCTCAGGCTGCGCTCAGTCTCTTTAGAGGCGGAATTCACGGCGCGTTCGGCCAGGCGCCAGGTCGCGCCGTCGGCGCCCGGCGCAAGTGCGTTCAACACGGCGGCGCGCGCCAGCCAGGATTCGCCGAAGTAAGCGTTGTAGGACGCCTGTTCGAGCAACTCAGGGGGCGGCTCACCGTGCGCCGCGTAGACGCGAAGCACGATGCGCCCGGAGCGCTTCAGTTCGCCGATCGACCCGATTGCCGTCTGGCTGCGGTACGGATCGGTCCTGTTCGTGAGTCCGGAAACAAAATCGGACAGGACGTCTTCCATCCAGCTTTGCAGGGCCGTCAGTCCCACGGCGCCCGCGTAGCCGAGCGCGCCGGCGCAAACCAGAGCGGCCAGCCAGGTGCGCCACCGGTAGCGCCGCGAGCGCGCCTGCCACAGCGCCCAGCCTGACAGCAGGACGAGCCCGGAATAGAAAACGCCGGGAGTCCGCAGGTTGGCGGCCGCGGCGCCGACGATGAGCACCGCGAGAAAAGGCCAGCCCAGGTCGATGCGCGGTATGCGGTGGCGCTCTTCTTGCGGGACGCGGCGCAGTGAGATGAACAGCGCGGAGAGTTCGACCCGGCGCTCGCCGGACCAGGCCTGGGCAAGCGCGAGCGGCAGGAAGGCGAGCGGCAGCCATTGGAAGGCGCGCACCACCACCGGCCGTGGCCCGCCCGCCACCCACACATAGGCCACAATCAGGATCAGCAGCGCGGTGCACAGGTCCGCGATGCGGTTCCACTGCAGGGGCTCGAAATGCACGCGTCTCGCGATCCAGCGCGGCGCTTCGAGCAGCAGAGCGAGCAGCACGCCTGCCGGCCATATGCCGGCCTGCCAGGCCCAGAACAGGGCAGCGGTGCCGAGCAAATACGGCGGGGTCAGCACAGGACCGCCAAGCCCTGTTCGATTTTCCCGGGCTCGAGATGCCGCACCCACGCCGGTGTGCCGGCAGGAACACCTGGCGCCACCAGCAGGGCAATGATCTGCATGCCGGTAGCGCGCAGGCCGTCGATCAGCGCGCGCCGCTCCTCGTCCCAGGAGAGCAGTATCACGACGGCGCTGGATAGTTCGGCGCGCTGCAGGAGGGCGGCTTCGCGCAGCGTGCCGAAGCTGCCATCGCGCGCCGGCTCCAGGCAGGCGAGCACCTCCAGCAGCGCTTCGGCCGTGAGTTGTCCGCGTCCGGCCGCATAGCGCTGCGGCCGGGACTGCATCAGCAACAGTTCGAGCAGGCTTTCATGCGTGTCGAGGGTGCAGGCGAAGGACGCGGCCACGGACACCGCTTCCTCGAAGGCGCGCGCGCCGCCTTCAGGCAGGAAGCTGTCCAGGATGAGCGCATGGCGCTCGAAGTATTCGTCCTGATACTCCTTGACCACCGGCCTGCCGAGGCGCGCGAAGCTTCGCCAGTGGATGCGCGGCAGCGGGTCGCCCGGCCGATACTCGCGCAGGGACAGAAATTCCCCGGCGTCGCCCACCGAGGCGGCGAGCGCAACGCCGCCGGGCTGGTAGCGGCGGTGGCCGCCAAGATTGAGACGCGGCATCCGGTAGCGCTTCGGCAGAATCACCACCAGGGCCTCGGCAGGCGTGAAACGCGAGGCGCGCACCAGGCCGGTGGGATCGGCGCGCAGGATGGAAAGGCCGCTTACGCGCAGCAGGCCGCGACGATAGGGCGTCACCTCCAGGGCGGCGCTGGCGGAGCCGCCGGGCGGCAGGCTGGGCAGATCGGCCGTCGCCAGGTCGGCGTTGCGGCGCTCATGCAGCAGGCGGGCGTAGCGGTAAAAGCCGAGCGCACGGTCGTAGGGATTCATGCGCACCGGGTCGCGCGAGCGGCGAAAGCTTGCGTAATCGGGGCGCGGGTCCGGCGTTTCGAGCCGGATCTGCAGGCCTTCCTCGGCACCCGGACCGGGATTGGCAATCCAGAGGCGAAGCAAAAAGGGGGTATCTGCCTGCGCGCAGCGCGGCGCGCTCAACTCCAACTGCAGCACCGGGGGCCGGCGCCAGCCCAGTACATAGGCCACCAGCAGCAGGGCGCTCAAAAAGGAAAAAGTCTGGTACGCGAGGGTGTAGCGGGTGTCTATGCCGAGCGCGGCGCACAGCACTGCGCCCGAGAGCACGGCGTATCCGGCAAGCGTAAAGCGGCGCCGCGACCAGGACTGGTAACGGAAGAATGCCCCGTAGATGAGAAACAACGCTCGCTGCATAAGCCGGGTGTCACGGCGCCTGGTGCCGACGTGTTTACCGCACGCCCCGAAAACCGTTCAGCGCCGCTCAGTGCGGCGCCGGGAGCGCCTGCAATGCTCTGGCGACCACCGCTTCCTGCGTCAGCCCGGAAAAGCGCGCCTGGGGGTCGAGCACCAGACGGTGCGCCATCACGGCGGGCGCGATCTCGCGCACCAGGTCGGGCGTGACAAAAGCCCCGCCATCGACGAGCGCCAGCGCTTGCGCGGCAAGACCGAGCGCGAGCGAGGCGCGCGGGCCGGCGCCGAGCAGCACCGATTGCGCGCCGCGCGTCGCGCGCACCAGGTCCACGATGTAGCGCCGGATCTCCGTCGCGATGTGCACTTCGCGCACCGCGGCGCGCATCTCGAGCACCTCGGCGACGTTTGCGCAGGGACTCAAAGCATCGAGCGGGTGCGATTTTTCCTGCGCTTCGAGCACCGCGACCTCCTGTTCGGGCGATACATAGCCGAGTGCCAGGCGGATGGCGAAGCGGTCCATCTGTGCCTCCGGCAGCGGATAGGTGCCGCGAAACTCGACCGGATTCTGGGTCGCGATGACGAAAAAGAAATCATCCAGCGGGTAAGTGGTGCCGTCTATCGACACCTGGTGTTCGGCCATCGCTTCGAGCAGTGCGGATTGGGTGCGCGGGCTGGCGCGGTTGATCTCGTCGGCAAGCAGGATCTGGGTGAAGATCGGCCCCCGGTGGAATTCGAAGGCCTGCGAGCGCGGATTGAACACCGAGACCCCCAATATGTCCGCCGGGAGGAGATCGGGGGTGAACTGGACGCGCTTGAACTGGGCGCCGATCGAGCGCGCGATCGCCTTTGCCATCGTCGTCTTGCCTGTTCCCGGGAAATCCTCGATCAGCACATGTCCGCCGCTTGCGAGCGCGGCGAGCAGCTTGCGCAGGCTCTCCTCCTGGCCGTTCATCACGCGGGCGACGTTCGCCCTGATACGGGCCACGGTCTCGCGCGCCCGGGCGAGCCTTGCGTCAGCGGGTTGCAGGTCTGCGCTATTCACCTCTGCGGGTTCCTGTCCGGTTCAACCGCCGTGCCGGAGGAATCTGCCCCGGGGGAGCCTGCACCGGTTGCGTCCGCGCCGGCATTGTTTACGGCGAGAATTTTTCGCCAGGCGCCGTTGAAGAGTTCGATGTTCTGCGCGGCAATCCGGTTCCCGCGATGCGCCGCGATCACCAGCGTGTACTTGGGATTCAGCTGCTGTGTCAGGTAGCCGACAAGGATGACATCCATGCCGATCAAGATCGCCTGCGTCCACTGCAGGCGATAGACCAGCCACGGCGAAAGAACCAGCCCGATCATTCCCATCGCCGCAAGCATCGAGGAAACCATCTGGGCGATCGCCGGGTACTTGAATGCAAACCGGTAATGCCGCACGAATTCCGCTTCCTCGGCGCTGAGGTGATAGGGCGGCTGCATGGCGGGCACGGGCAGGTTCCGCTGCATGAGCATGGCGCCGAGCAGCGCGCCCTGAAGCATGATCACGAATAATGCGATGTAGATCCACGCCCCGAGTTCCGGGTGGTAGAAGCTCAGGATCCCCAGACCGATGACCGCCGCAGTGCTCAATCCTCGCATAACGGGAGGATAGCTTATTTGTGCGGACCCATCGATTCGCGGCGCGCGCTGCTCCCGGGATTCCGCGTCGCGCGGTCGGCCGAACGAAATGCCGGGCGCGCGGCGGAACTGATTGTCAAGAGAAATAGTCCGCGCAGGCGCGGCGATACCAACAGCCGAAATTTTTTTATCCGGCACATTGTTTTCGGCGCCCGATTTGATTACGATTTGCGCCGATCGCTGGACGTCAGAATAAAAACCCGCTGCCGCGGCGCTGCTTTTTTATACGCGCATGCTTTTTTATACGCGCATCTTGATATTGCGGCATCCACCGGGCAAGCGATGCGAAGCGGGGAGTCCGATTTCCGCCGTTGCTGCGTTTTCGGGCTTGCGATCAGGCGGCGGCTCCCGTTCTTGTGTCTTTTCCCCGGTGCGGGTGGATTTCGAAATGCGTCCAGTCGTAATTCGTTCTGTAGTAACCAAGTCCGACCTCGTCGAGGCGGCGGCCAAGGCGGGCAAACTGAGCAAGTCTTCGGCGGGAGAGGCGGTAAATGCGGTGTTCCATGCGATCGTCTCGAATGTCGCGAGGGGTAAGCGGGTTACCGTCGTCGGGTTCGGCACATTTCTGCCGCGCCAGCGACGCGCACGCGCCGGCCGCAGTCCGCTGAACGGCAAGGAGATCAGGATTGCCGCCAAGAAGGTCCCCGCGTTTGCCGCCGGACAGGGATTCAAGGACGCGGTCGACAAACGCTAGGCGGCATCGCCGCGCGCTGCGGCATTGCAAAGCATAGGCAGGCTTGGCAGAATCCATCGCAAGGAACCCCCGATGGAACGGCCGCTGATACTCTCACTGGACGCGCATGGCGCGCCGCACCGCTGGATAAGCTGGCAGCAGGCCTGCTTTTACTACGCGAAGAACCTGGTCGCGTGGACCCTGGGCGAGTCCACATTCACCTTCAACGGGGGTATCTCCCGCGACAGCGGCATGCGCTCGAGCATCACCACCCACTCGATCATCGCGATCAAGGGCAAGGCGCTGGCTTCGAGGGGATTCAACCAGGTGCCGCCGCTGAACAATCGCGAGCTTTTTCGGCGCGATCGTCAGATCTGCGCCTATTGCGGCGGCGACTTCAGCTTTTTCCGCCTGACGCGCGACCACATCACACCGCTTTCCAGGGGCGGGCGGGACACCTGGATGAACGTGGTGACGGCGTGCAGGCACTGCAATGGCCACAAGCGCAACCGTTTGCCGGACGAAGCCGGGATGGAACTCCTGTACGCGCCCTATGTGCCCAACAAGGCCGAATACCTCATCCTGACCAACCGCCGCATACTCTCGGATCAGATGGAGTTCCTGCGGCAGCATGTTTCTGCCCACTCGCGCGTCAGCTTGATGCCGGCCTGACGCGGTCGGCTAGAATCGCGCGCCGATGAAGACCACCTTTCTGGATTTTGAGCAGCGGATTGCGGAGCTGGAGCAGCGCATCGAGGAACTGCGTTTTGTCCAGGATGACTCCGCCGTGGACATTTCGGCTGAGATTCAACGGCTCACCAAGAAGAGCCAGTCGCTGACCAGGGATGTCTACGCCAAACTTACGCCGTGGCAGGTGGCCCAGGTGGCGCGCCATCCGCAGCGTCCCTACACCCTGGACTACATCGGCATGCTGTTTACCCAGTACGAGGAACTGCACGGCGACCGCTGTTTCGCCGATGACCAGTCGATCGTCGGCGGGCTGGCGCGCTTTGGCGGCGAATCCTGCGTCGTCATCGGCCATCAGAAGGGCCGCGACACCAAGGAGAAGATCGTACGCAATTTCGGCATGCCCAAGCCGGAGGGCTACCGCAAGGCGCTGCGGCTCATGAAACTGGCGGAGAAGTTCGAGCTCCCCGTGTTCACCTTCGTCGACACGCCCGGCGCCTACCCCGGAATGGATGCGGAAGAGCGCGGCCAGAGCGAGGCGATCGGGCGCAACCTGTTCGAGATGGCGAGATTGAAGACGCCGATCATCGTCACGGTAATCGGGGAGGGCGGCTCGGGGGGGGCGCTCGCGATCGCCGTGGGCGATGTCCTCCTGATGCTGCAGTACGCCACGCTGTCGGTGATTTCGCCGGAAGGGTGCGCCTCCATACTATGGCGCAGCGCGGAACGGGCTGCCGACGCCGCGGATGCGCTTGGCATCACCGCCGGCCGTCTGAAAACCCTCGGTCTGATCGACAAGATTGTGAGCGAGCCGCTCGGCGGCGCGCATCGTGATGTCCAGGCGGCCGGGGCCGCGTTGAAGAAGGCGCTGGCCGAAACGCTGCGCCAGGTCCAGGGAAAATCATCCAGGCAACTGGTCGAGGACCGCATGGAGCGTCTGGTGGGCTATGGCAAGTTCAAGGAGATCGCGCAGCGCTGACCTGCCCTCCGGCACGGTTGCGCTGACTGCGGCTGAGCGTTTCCTGTCCGGTTTTCTGCGCGACGAACGGCGTCCGCGGCTGAGCGTCGCCGTGGGTCTGTCCGGCGGCATGGACTCCGTGGTCCTGCTGCATGTGCTGGCCGCGCTCGCGCCGCGCCACGGATTTTCGCTCGCGGCCCTGCATGTCAATCACGGGCTGAGCCCGAACGCGCTTGCCTGGGAAAAGTTCTGCCGGACGATCTGCCGCGAGCTGGGTATCGGTTTGCAGGCGCGGCGCGTTCAGGTGGGCCCGACAAGGGGGATCGGCCTTGAGGCGGCGGCGCGAGATGCGCGACGCGCGGCATACGGCAAGGCGCCCGCGGACGTGATCGCGCTGGCGCACCACCTGGACGATCAGGCGGAAACCGTTCTGCTGAACCTGATGCGCGGTTCCGGCATCAAGGGAGCAAGCGGCATGCAGGGCTGCACCCGGTTGGGAACCAAAGTGCTGATTCGGCCGCTGCTGGACGTGCCGCGTGAGGCGATCCTCGCCTATGCCGCGGCTCACCGGTTGTCATGGATCGAGGACGAATCCAATCTGGACGAGAAACTGCGGCGCAATTTCATTCGGCGCCAGGTGGGGCCGCTGCTTGCGACCCGCTTCCCGCGCTGGCGCGAGGGCTTGGGGCGTGCGGCGCGCCTGTTTGGCTCCGCGCTTGCGGACGAGAGAGCCCTGTTGCGCGAGGCTTTGGCGTCAGGCGGCCTGCGCGCGCCGAGCGAACGCAAGCTCATGGAGATGCTGCGTCAGATCTCCGGCGCGCGTCACGACTCCCGGGTCGCGATCGCGCACGACGGGGCGCTGCTGCGTATGTACCGCGGTACGCCCGTGCTCGATACGCGCGTGCCGGCAGGCGAGTTCAAGCCGCGGGTCTGGAACGGGGAGCGCTCTTTGAGCTTTTCCGCACTGGGCGGGACGCTGCATTTTCTGCGCAGGCACGGCGAGGGCATCGACGCGTCGCGCCTCGCAGAAAAAGTAGTGACGATTCGTTTGCGCGGCGGCGGCGAGCGGCTGCAGCTTGATCCGCGTCGCCGGCACCGCACGCTCAAGAACCTGTTTCAAGAGGCCGGCATCGCGCCCTGGGAGCGCACGCGGCTGCCATTGCTGTTCTGCGGCGCGGACCTCGTCTGGGCGGCCGGGCTGGGCGTTCAGGCGGCCTATGCGGCAAACGCGGGCCGCCGCGGCATCCTTCCCGAGTGGCGCCCCATCCCGGCGCAGGGCCGGGTCCTCAAGGCCAGGCGAGGGTCTTAAGCCTTTGTTTTTGCTTGGTTCGCTGATTATTGGATGGTATACTGCCAGGTTCACCTGACAATCGGTTTTTGTGGGCTGGGCTTACTTGTGGGCTTATTCTTGCCCGTTTCTTTTTCCTCGGTTCAATCGCGGGTTTTTCCAGGGGGCGGTAAATGGCAGTGGAACGGACCTTGTCCATCGTTAAGCCGGACGCGGTTAAGAAGAACGTAATCGGCCGGATCTGTGCGCGCTTTGAGGCGGCGGGTTTGAAGATCGTCGCCGCCCGCATGCTGCATCTGTCCCAGGCGCAGGCGGAAGGGTTCTACGCGGTGCACAGAGCGCGCCCGTTTTTTCGCGATCTGGTCGATTTCATGACTTCCGGTCCGGTCCTGATTCAGGTCCTGGAAGGCGACGGCGCGATCGCACGCAACCGCGAGTTGATGGGCGCCACGGACCCCCGCAAGGCCGCCAAGGGCACCCTACGCGCCGATTTCGCGGATTCGATCGACGCCAACGCGGTGCACGGCTCCGATGGCGAAGACACGGCGCGCGCGGAAATTGCTTACTTTTTTCCGAGCTGCGAGGTCTTCTCGCGCTGAACCCAGTCGCATCAAGGGGCCTTGCGGGAACGCTATGACGGACGACTCCTCCATGCTTCCAAATCTGATCGGCTTCGACCAGGACGCGATGAACCGGTTTTTCGCGGACATCGGCGAGAAGCCGTTTCGCGCCCGCCAACTCGTGCGCTGGATCCACCAGCGCGGCGTTTCCGATTTTCGCGCCATGAGCGATCTTGCGCTTGTCCTGCGGGAGCGCTTGCCGGGACTGGCCTCGATCTCGACGCCGCCCGTGGTGCGCGACCACCGCGCGGCGGACGACACGCGCAAGTGGCTGCTCCAGGTCGACCCCGGCAATGCGATCGAGACAGTCTTCATACCGGACCGCGCCCGCGGCACGCTGTGCGTATCCAGCCAGGCGGGCTGCGTGCTCGACTGCGAATTCTGCTCGACCGGCAAGCAGGGATTCAACCGCAATCTGACCAGCGCGGAAATCGTCGGCCAGCTCTGGCTCGCCTCCCGGCTGCTCGCCAGCCCCGCTCAGCCGGGCCGCATCATTACGAACGTGGTGTTCATGGGAATGGGCGAGCCGCTGCTTAACCTGGACGAGATCATACCGGCGCTGCGTCTGATGCTGGATGATTTCGCCTATGGCCTGTCGAGAAGGCGCGTCACGGTGTCCACCTCCGGCGTCATCCCCGGCATGGACAGGCTGCGCGATGAGTGCCCGGTGGCGCTTGCCGTGTCGCTGCACGCCCCGAACGACGAGCTGCGCGACCGGCTGGTGCCGATCAACCGCAAGTATCCGCTTGCCGATCTGCTGGCGGCCTGCCGACGCTACCTGGAGAAGGCGCCGCGCGATTTCATGACATTCGAATATGTGATGCTGGACGGCGTCAACGACAGCGTCCAGCACGCCCGGCAGCTCCTGAAGATCGCGGACAGGGTGCATTCGAAGTTCAATCTGATTCCGTTCAATCCTTTCCCCGGTTCCGGCTTGCGGCGCTCGCCCGCGGACACCGTGCGGCGCTTCACGGAGATCCTGCAGCGTGGCGGCGTCACCGTGACGACCCGCAGGACGCGCGGCGACGACATCGACGCGGCCTGCGGCCAGCTTGCCGGTGACGTGGCCGATCGCACGCGGCGCAGCGCCGGACGGGTAGTTCCGATCCATGAGATTCGCGCATGAAGCGCGCGCGGCAAGCGGAGATTCGCGCATGAAGCACGCGCGCAACTGGGGTGGGCTGATGAAGCGAGTGTTGGGGCTGACGATGGTGAGCCTGCTGGCGGCGTGCGCGGGGCAGCCGAGCGCCACATTTGCGCCGAGTGCGGAGAGCGCGTCGATCGTCGGCGAGGTTGGCGATCCGCGCAACCGCGCGCGGGTGCACGCGGAACTCGCGCTGTTGTATTACAGCCGCGGCGCCATGGCGGTCGCGCTGGAGGAGTTGCGCATCGCGGCCGCGGCGGACCCGGCCTATGCGCAGACCTACAGTTTGTTCGGCATCGTGTACATGGAACTGCGCGAGAACGCGCTCGCGCAGGCGAATTTCGAGCGCGCCCTCCAGCTTTCCCCGAACGACTCCGATATCAGCCACAATTACGGCTGGTTCCTGTGCGAAACCGGCAAGGAAAAGGAATCGATCAGCTACTTTCTGCGCGCGATCCGCAATCCGCTTTACGGTTCGCCGGCGCGTTCCTATTCGGCGGCCGGACGATGCGCCATGCGCATGAACAATCTGGCGGACGCGGAAGAGTTCCTGCAGCGCGCCCTGAAGCTCGATGCGGACGACCCCGGGGCCCTTCTGCAGCTGGCGCAGATCCGCTATCGTCAAAATCGCCACGACGATGCGCGTGGCCTGACGCTGCGCCACAACCGCCTGGTCAATCCCTCCGCGGAGTCGCTGTGGCTGGCGCTGCGCATCGAGCGCCGGCTTGGCCAGCGGGTCGCCGAGAACAGCTTCGCCACGCAATTGCGGCGCAACTTTCCGGACTCGAGGGAATTCCAGTCGCTGCAGCGCGGCGAATACGACTGAGGGCATGGCACAAGACCAAATCGTGGCGGCGCACGAGAACGCGGCACGCGAACCGGATACCGTGGATTCGGTGGGTTCGATGCTGACGCGCACTCGCGCGGCGCAAGGGCTCACGCTCGCGGAGGTCGGCAACAAGCTGAAGTTTGCAGTGCGCCAGATCGAGGCGCTGGAAGCGGATCGTTTCGATGCCTTGCCGCGCGGCACCTTCCTGCGCGGCATGGTGCGCGGCTACGCGCGCCTGCTGGAAATAGATCCGGAGCCGCTGCTGTCGCGAATCGCGGACCAGATCAATCTGCCGGAAGCCGAGCAGCTTGCGGCCCGCTACAACGAACCGGTGCCGTTTTCGGATTCCAGCAAGCGTCTTAACATCGTCTATGCGGTGCTTTCGCTGGCGGTATTGGTCATCGCCGGCGTGGTCGCGTTCGAATGGGGCGCCTCGCGCGGCAAGCCCTCGGACGGCGCCGCCGCCGCGCACCCGCCTGCGGTCGAGATTCCTGCGGCGCCGCCGCAGCAGGGAGCGCCGCCGGCGGCAATGGCAGCGCCGAATCAGGCGCCGGCGTTGCAGACCGAGGCGCCGCCCGGCAACGACACAACCCGGTTGGCGCCGGGCCGGCCGGAGGCGGGCCGCGCCGCGGCACCGGCAAAGCGGACCGGCAACGAAAGCCTGGTGCGTTTCAGGTTCGAGCGCGATTCCTGGGTTCATGTCGTGGACGGATCGGGACAGGTGCTCATGTCGCAGCTGAATCCGAGAGGCACGGAAAATTCGGTGCAGGGCCGGCCGCCGCTCTCACTTGTGATCGGCAATGCGCAGCACGTCCGGGTGCTTTTCCGGGGCGAGCCGGTCGATCTCGCGCCGCACATCAAGGTCGAGGTGGCGCGGTTTACCCTTCCCTAGTCCCATCGCACCCGGCCGCAGCTTTGCTACGAAGCGCAATCAACCCATGACGAGTTCAGTGTTCGGCATTACTCGAAGATCCTCGCGCCGCGTGACGGTGGGCCATGTCGCGCTCGGCGGCGGCGCGCCGATCGTGGTGCAGTCCATGACCAACACCGACACCGCCGATTGCGAGGCGACCACGCGCCAGGTATATGAATTGTGGCTGGCCGGGTCGGAGCTGGTGCGCATTACCGTCAACACACCCGAAGCGGCGGCACAGGTCGCGCCGATCCGGGAGCGGCTGGATGCCATGGGATGTGCCGTTCCGCTGGTGGGCGATTTCCACTTCAACGGCCACCGCCTGCTGAAACAGTTTCCGGAGTGCGCGCAGGCACTTGCGAAATTCCGCATCAACCCGGGCAACGTCGGGCGCGGCGACAGGCATGACGAGCAGTTCGCAACCATGATCGAATGCGCCATCCGCTACGGCAAAGCGGTGCGTATCGGCGTCAACTGGGGCAGTCTCGACCAGGACCTGCTGGCGAGGCTGATGGACGAGAATGCCGTCCGCGCGAAGCCCATGAGCGCCGCGGCGGTGATGCACGAGGCGCTGATCCGCTCCGCGCTCGATTCGACGGAACTTGCGGTGCGAATAGGCTTGCCGGCCGATCGCATCGTGATCTCCTGCAAGGTGAGCGGCGTGCAGGATCTGATCTCCGTTTACCGGGAACTGGCGCGGCGCTGCGACCATGCGCTGCATCTCGGGCTCACGGAAGCGGGCATGGGTTCGAAGGGCATCGTCGCCTCGAGCGCGGCCATGGCGGTGCTGCTGCAGGAAGGCATCGGCGATACGGTCCGCGTGTCGCTTACGCCGGAACCGGGCGGGGAGCGCACTCGCGAGGTGATCGTGGCGCAGGAACTCCTGCAGACGATGGGGCTCAGGGCATTTACGCCGCTGGTGACCGCCTGTCCGGGCTGCGGGCGGACCACCAGCACCTACTTCCAGGAACTCGCCGACAAGATCCAGAGTTTTCTGCGCGCCCAGATGCCCGCCTGGCGCGGTAGCTACCCGGGCGTGGAGGAGATGCGCGTCGCGGTGATGGGCTGCGTGGTGAACGGGCCGGGCGAGTCGAAGCACGCGAATATCGGCATCAGCCTTCCCGGAACGAACGAGTATCCGGTCGCGCCGGTCTATGTGGACGGCGCCAAGACAGCGACCCTGAAAGGCGGGCGCATTGCCGAGGAATTCCAGGCCATCGTTTCCGACTACGTGAAGCGCAACTATTCTCCCGGCGCCCAAGGCGGCAGGCCGCACGCCGTGCGCCTCGGCGAAATACCCATCAAGGCCGTGAGCTAGCACCGGCGCCGCGGCAGGTCGCCGCCGCCCGGCGCCATGGCTCTACACCCCGGAAACTTCATGACAGCGGAACAAGAGGACGCGTGAGCAATACCCTGCAGGCCGTTCGCGGCATGAACGATGTATTGCCGGATGACGCCGGCGAGTGGCGCGCATTCGAGGGCATTGTCGAGCGCTGGCTGGCGCGCTACGGCTACCGCAACATCCGGATGCCGCTGGTCGAACACAGCCGGCTTTTCCGGCGCGCGATCGGCGAGGCCACCGACATCGTCGAGAAGGAGATGTACTCCTGGCGCGATGAATTGAACGGCGAGGACCTGACCTTGCGCCCGGAGGGCACGGCGTCGTGCGTCCGGGCCGCGATCGAGCACAACCTGCTTTACGACGGCGCGCAGCGGCTGTGGTATTCCGGACCCATGTTTCGCCACGAGCGCCCGCAAAAAGGCCGCTACCGGCAGTTTCACCAGTACGGCGTCGAGGCGCTCGGTTTCGCCGGCCCCGATATAGACGCGGAGCTGATCGTCATGTGCGCCGCCCTGTGGCGCGAGCTCGGCATCGAGGGCCTGAAGCTGGAATTGAACACCATTGGCAGCGCCGAAGAGCGCGCCGCCCACCGCGCGCAACTGATCGCCTATCTGGAGAACAATAACGAGCGCCTGGACGCAGACGCGCGGCGCCGGATGTACAGCAATCCGCTGCGCGTCCTGGATTCGAAGAACCCCATGGTGCGCGAAGTGCTCGCGCAGGCGCCGCTGCTCGGCGATTACATCGGCGAGGCTTCGCGCGCGCATTTTCAAACCTTGCAGGAACTCCTGGATGGCGCGGGCGTCGCGTTTCAGCTCAACCCGCGCCTGGTGCGCGGTCTGGACTATTACAACTTGAGCGTTTTCGAGTGGGTGTCCGATGCGCTCGGCGCGCAGGGAGCCGTGTGCGCGGGAGGGCGCTACGACGGGCTGTTCGCGCAGTTGGGCGGCAAAGCGGCGCCGGCTGCCGGCTTTGCGATCGGCTGCGAGCGTCTGATCGCGCTGTTTCGCGAATCCGGCCGCAAACCGGAACTCGACAGACCGGATGCCTATCTGGTGCACCAGGGCGGCGCGACGCTCGGTTATGCAATGAGCATCGCCGAGACGCTTCGCGCGCAGGGTTTTTCGGTCGTGGCCCATGCCGGGGGCGGCAGTTTCAAGTCGCAGATGAAGAAGGCCGACGCAAGCGGCGCCTGGATGGCGCTGCTGGTGGGCGAAGACGAACTCGCCGCGGCCTGCGTTTCCGTAAAATCGATGCGCAAGATCGGACCCCAGGAACGCATCGCGCGCGCCGACATCGCGCAAAGTTTCGCCGGGCTGCTGCGGCGGGCAAGGGAAGCATAGGCAAGGTGGTTACGAATCCGCCGGGGCATTGGGCTCCCCGGCATCCGGGCGGCATTGCATTCCGGGAACTGAGGGCGCATTCATGGCATACGATCTTGAAGAACAGGAACAACTGGCCGAACTGAAAGCCTGGTGGAAGGACTACGGCGGCATAGTCCTGCTGGTGCTGATCGCGGCGGCCGTGACGGCCGCGGGCTGGCGCGGCTGGCAGTGGTATCAGAACAATCAGGCCGTTCAGGCCGGCGCCCAATACGCCGCGCTGGTCAAAGCGGGGCAGGCGGGCGATGCCAAGGCCGTGAAGGAAACGAGCGGCGCCTTGCTCGAAAATTACCCGCGCACCCTGTACGCTTCCATGGGCGCGTTGGTCGCCGCGCGCGTGCTGTTCGACGCGGGCGACCTGAAGAACGCCAAGGCACAACTGGAATGGGTGGTGGCGAAGAGCAGATCGGCGGAAGTCCGCGATACCGCGCGGCTGCGTCTGGCGTCGGTCCTGCTCGATGAAAAGGCCTACGCCGAGGCGCTCAAAGCGCTGGAAGGCGAGCACGCGGAGAGTTTCGAGTCGCAGTATGCGGCAATGCGCGGCGACATCCTGCTGGCGAGCGGCAGGCGCGCCGAGGCGGGCAGCGCGTATCGCGCCGCGCTCGACAACGCCAAGAAGAACAACACCAGCCAGACCGCGTTTCATGAAAGCGTGCGCATGCGGCTCGATGCGGTGGGCGGGTGACCCGCATGGCGCTTGAACAGTCCGCTTCCGGGGTCTCGCCGCGCCTGCGGGCCTGCGTACTGACGCTGGCGCTCGCCTTGTCTGGCTGCGCCGACGTGAGCATGAATCCCATGGACTGGGTCGGCGGCAAGCCGGCCGGGCCGAAGCCCGCCGAACTGCCGCCTATCAGCAACCCCCATGCGGTCAAGCTGCTCTGGTCGGCCGGCGTCGGATCCGGCGACAGATACTCGTTCAGGCCCGTGCTGGTCGCAGACGGCGTTTACGCCGCCTCGCGCAACGGCGCGGTGGTCCGTCTCAATGCCGCGACGGGCCAGGTGCAATGGCGCGTCGAACTCGGGCGGCCGATTTCCGCGGGTGTCGGCGCCGGTGCCGCCGTGGTCGTGGTCGCATCGGAGGAGGGCGTGGTGTTCGCTCTGGACAGCGGAACCGGAAAGCTGCGCTGGTCGGCGCGCGTCTCGAGCGAAGTTCTGGCGCCCCCGGAAGTCGGGGAGGACCTGGTCCTGGTGCGCAGCGCCGACAGCAGGATCTTCGCTTTCAACATCGAAGACGGCAAGCGCCGCTGGATTTATCAGCGGGCCGCGTCCACGCTGCTGGTGCGCACCCCGGCGGGTGCGGTGATCGCGGAGGGCCACGTCTATGCGGGATTCGCCGGCGGCAAACTGCTTGCCATCGCGCTCGCAAATGGCGCCGTGCGCTGGGAAGCCACGGTCGCCGTGCCGCGCGGCACGACCGAGCTTGAGCGCGTGACAGACGTGGTCGGGCAGCCGGTCGTGCAGGGCCGCGAGGTGTGCGCGGTCGCCTATCAGGGACGGGTGGCCTGTTTCGATCTGCGCAACGGCGCGCCGGTTTGGGCGCGCGAGAGTTCTTCGCTTACCGGGGTGAGTCTGGATGCGCGCTACGCCTTTGTGAGCGACGAGCGTGGCTCGTTGCATGCCCTGGATCGAACCACCGGGCGCAGCCTCTGGAAGCAGGATCGGCTGGCGAACCGCCAGCTCTCGCTGCCCTTGCCGCTTGGGGCGGAAGTGGTTGTCGGTGACCTGCAGGGCTATGTGCACTTTGTGCAACGCGAAACGGGGACGTTTGTCGCGCGTCTTCCCACGGATGGAAGCCCGATACGCGCGGCGCCGCTGAAGATCCCGGCGGGATTCGTGGTTCAGACCCAGAACGGCGGCGTATTTGCGCTGTCCCCCTGATTCTCTGACTTCCTGAGCCAGTGCTGAATTGAAACCTGTCATCGCCCTCGTCGGGCGGCCGAACGTCGGCAAGTCGACCCTGTTCAACCGTCTGACCAGGACGCGCGACGCCATCGTGGTCGATGTGCCGGGCGCGACGCGCGACCGCCACTACGGCGAGGGCCGCATGGGGGAGCGCGGCTATCTGGTGATCGACACCGGCGGCCTCGAGCCGAGCGCCCAGGCCGGCATCTATGTGGAAATGGCGCGCCAGACGGAGCAGGCTATCGCGGAAGCCGATGCGGTGGTGTTCGTGGTCGATGCCAAGGCCGGGCTTACCGGGGCCGATCGCGAAATCGCCGCGCGGCTGAGAAAGCTGGGCGTGAAAGTGAAGATCGCGGCGAACAAGGCCGAGGGCGTTGCGAGCCATGCCGCGAGCGTGGAGTTCCACGAACTCGCCCTCGGCGAGCCGATCCCGATATCCGCCGCCCACGGCGAGGGCGTGCGCGAGCTGATCGATCGCGTGCTGGCGTCGTTTCCGGTTGAACCGGAGGGGGGATCGGCGGAGCGCGACGATCAGCCGCGCATCGCGATCGTGGGGCGGCCGAACGTCGGCAAGTCGACCCTCGTGAATGCGCTGGTCGGCGAAGAGCGCGTCATCGCGTTCGACCAGCCGGGGACGACGCGCGATCCGATCGAAGTGCCTTTCGAGCATGCCGGCCGGCCCTATACCCTTATAGATACGGCCGGCCTTCGGCGCCGCGGCAAGCAGGAAGAAGACATCGAGCGATTTTCCGTGGTGAAGACCCTGCAGGCGATCGAAGCGGCGAACGTCGCGGTACTCATGCTGGATGCGCAGGACGGCGTGACCGAGCAGGACGCGCACATCGCCGGCTACATCCTGGAGCGCGGCCGGGCCGTGGTGCTGGCGGTCAACAAGTGGGACGCGGCGGACGGCACGGCGCGCGAGCGCGTCAAGCGCGAGCTCGCCTGGAAACTGGATTTCCTTTCCTTCGCCGACTCGGATTTCATTTCGGCGAAGCACGGCAAGGGGCTCGGCGCTCTGATGAAATCGCTCGATCTCGCCTATGCGTCCGCGGTGGCCAAACTGTCGACCCCGCGGCTGACGCGCGCGCTGATCGCGGCGGTGGAGCGCCAGGCGCCGCCGCGAAAAGGCCTGATACGGCCGAAGCTGCGCTACGCGCACCAGGGCGGCAGGAACCCGCCCTGCATCATCATCCACGGCAATGCGCTGCAGCACGTGCCCGACAGCTACAAGCGCTACCTCGAGGGGTATTTCCGCAAGGCGTTCGAGTTGCGCGGCACGCCGATGTCGATAGAGTTCCGCACCGGGCGCAATCCGTTCGAGCGGCCAAGGGGGCCGTAGGGGAGCTGATTGGAATAAATAGTAACGTATATGTTACTATGTTACCGAACCTGAAAATAGTAACATATATGTTACTGTACGCCGTGCGAGATAATTTTCAACCTGGATGGGTTCAACGAGTAACCGCGCGTAATGCGGCGTGGTTGCAGTGAGTGAGAATGGACAGAAGATTCCCGAGCGACATTCACCTCGCCTCACATGGCCGGATCGTCACTTCGATGCGCCTGTCTTCCGGCAAGGCCTGGCCGTGGATGCTGGGCGTACTAGTGTTGGCCGGAGGACTCGCGCTGTGGCAATGGAAATTTCAGGACTCTGCGACGCCTCGACAGGCGGCCCAAGAGGCGGCAGCCGGCGCTTCCGGCGCCCCCGGGCCGGGCGGTCGCCGCTTCGGCGGGGCGCGGGCGGTGCAGCCGGTTTCGGTGCAGCGCGCGCGCCTGCAGGATGTCCGGGTTACGGTGAATGCGATCGGCAGCATCGCGGCGTCGAACACGGCGATCGTGCGCGCCCAGGTGAGCGGCGTGCTGCAGAGCCTCGATTTCCAGGAGGGCCAGCAAATCCAGGCCGGCCAGTTGCTCGCGCAGATCGATCCGCGGGCCTACCAGGCGAGCCTCGCCCAGGCCGAAGGCGCCCTGGCCCGCGACAGGGCGCAGCTCGACAACGCGCGCATCGATGTTGCGCGCTACCGCGACCTGCTGGCGAAAGACGCCATCCCCAGGCAGCAGCTCGACACCCAGGAAGCGCTGTTGCGCCAGCTCGAGGGCACGGTCAGGCTTGATCAGGCCGCGGTGGACAACGCGCGCTTGCAGCTTTCGCATACGCGCGTCACGGCGCCGATTGCCGGGCGCGCGGGCCTGAAGCAGGCCGATCTCGGCAACATGGTGCAGCCATCGGATGCGAACGGCATCGTCACCATCGCTCAGACGCGGCCGAGCGCGCTGCTCTTTGCCGTGCCGGCCGCCCAGGTGCCGCAGATCGCGGCCAGACTCAAGGCGAACAAGCCCCTGCCGGTCGAGGCCTGGGATCGCAGCGGGACGACGCGCCTCGCGGCGGGCCGCGTGGCGACGCTGGACAATGCGATCGACGCCAGCACCGACACCGTCAAGGTCAAGGCCCTGTTCGCGAACACCGACGACGCGCTGTTCCCCAATCAGGCGGTGAGCGTGCGTCTGCAGCTCGACGTGCTGGAGAACGTGCTCGCCGTGCCCCAGCCGGCGGTGTTGCGCGGTGCGCAGGGTTTCTATGTCTACGTGGTCAACCCAGACGGTTCGGTGAGTACGCGCGTGGTGACGCCGGGCGCCGTGGACGGCGAGTGGATCGCGATCCAGGGCCGCATCGAGCCGGGGGAAAGGGTGGTCATCGACGGCGTCGACCGCTTGCGCGAGGGCGCGCGCGTGGAGGTGATCGCCGCGGACCCGAAGCAGCGCGCCGGCGCCGAACTGCCCGCCGGTGCGCGGCGCGGCAGAGGCGGCGCGGAGAGCAAGGCAGGCGCAAAGGGAGATGCCAAAGGCGGAAGTGCCGCCGGCAGCGGCGCAGCGGACAGTCCGGCCGGCGAGCGCCCGCGCTGGATGGACCGGATGCCTCCGGAGGTCGCGGAAAAGCTGAAAGGCATGACGCCGGAGGAGCGCAAGGCCTGGTTCATGAAACGGCGCGAAGAGCTCTTCAAGCAGGGCGGCGCTGCAAAATAGGCATCGCGCCAGTGGCCGCGCCATGAACCCGTCGCGCATCTTCATCGAACGCCCGGTCGCGACATCGCTGCTGATGCTCGCGATCCTGCTATCCGGTCTGCTCGCCTACCGGCTGCTGCCTTTGTCGGCGCTGCCCGAGGTCGACTACCCGACGATCGAAGTCACCACCCTGTACCCCGGCGCCAGCCCCGAGGTGATCTCCACCGGTGTCACCGCGCCGCTGGAACGCCAGTTCGGGCAGATGCCCGGCCTGAGCCAGATGACCTCCCGAAGTTCGGGCGGCGCCTCGGTGATCACGCTGCGCTTTTCGCTCGCGCTGCCGCTCGATGTCGCGGAGCAGCAGGTGCAGGCGGCGATCAATTCGGGCAGCAATCTGCTGCCGAACGATCTGCCGATGCCGCCGATCTACAGCAAGATCAACCCGGCCGACGCGCCCGTGCTGACGATCGCGGTGACCTCCCCATCGCTGCCGGTGATCAAGGTGCACGACCTGGCGGAGAACCGCCTGGCGCCGAAACTCTCGCAGGTGGACGGCGTGGGTCTGGTGAGCATCGCGGGCGGGCGGCGTCCCGCGGTGCGCATCCAGGCCAATCCCCAGACGCTGGCCTCGCTCGGGCTTTCGCTGGAGGACGTGCGCGGCGCCATCCTCGCTTCGAACGTCAACCAGGCCAAGGGCGGCTTCGACGGCGCCCAGCGCGCCTCCAGCATCGATGCCAACGACCAGCTGCGCTCGGCGGCCGAATACCGGAACCTGATCATCGCCTGGAAGAACGGCCGCCCGCTGCGCCTCGGGGAGGTGGCGGGAATCGTGGACGATGCGGAGAACCTGCGCCTTGCCGCATGGTCGGACCGCATTCCCGGCATAATCCTGAACGTGCAGCGCCAGCCCGGGGCCAACGTGATCCAGACCGTGGAGCGCGTCAAGGCGCTGCTGCCCGGGCTGCGCGCCGCGCTGCCCGCCTCCGTTGACGTGCAGGTGATCGCCGATCGCACCACGACCATCCGCGCCTCTGTGGACGACACGCAGTTCGAATTGCTGCTCGCGGTGGCCCTGGTGGTGATGGTGATCTTCCTGTTCCTGCGCAGCGCGAGCGCCACCGTGATTCCGAGCGTGGCGGTGCCGCTCTCCCTGGTGGGCACCTTCGGCGTGATGTATCTCGCCGGGTTCTCGATCAACAATCTCACCTTGATGGCCCTGACCATCTCGACCGGTTTCGTGGTCGACGACGCCATCGTCATGATCGAGAACATCGCGCGCTTCGTCGAAGAGGGCGATCCGCCGCTGCAGGCGGCGCTCAAAGGCTCGAAGCAGATCGGCTTCACCATCATTTCGCTTACCGTGTCGCTGATCGCGGTGCTGATACCGCTGCTCTTCATGGGCGACGTGGTGGGCCGCCTGTTCCACGAGTTTGCGATCACGCTCGCCGTGGCGATTCTCATCTCTGCGCTGGTCTCGCTCACGCTGACGCCGATGATGAGCGCGCGCCTGCTGCGCCCGGAGCGCAGCCGCAGGCACAGCCGCCTGGGCGCATGGAGCGCGGCCGCCTTCGAGCGCCTGGTGGCGCGCTACGGCCGCATGCTCGACTGGGTGCTCGACCGCCCGGCCGCGACGCTGCTGGTGTTCGCGCTCACGCTGGTACTGACCGGCGCGCTCTACATTTACATTCCCAAGGGCTTCTTTCCGCTGCAGGACACGGGGCTGATCCAGGTCATTACCGAGGCCACGCAGACCACCTCGTTCGAGGCCATGGCGGAGCGGCAGCAGGCGCTCGCCGACGCGATACTGCAGGACCCGGACGTCGAGCACCTGTCGTCCTATATCGGTGTGGACGGATCCAACCCGACCCTGAACACCGGGCGCATGCAGATCACGCTCAAGCCCTTCGCTGAGCGCCGCTCCTCCGCGCAGGAAATCATCCGCCGACTCGCGGAGTCGACCTCGCATGTGCCGGGGATCGCGGCCTATATGCAGCCGGTGCAGGACCTCACCATAGAAGATCGCATTTCCAAGACCCAGTATCAGTTCTTGCTCAGCTCGCCGGATTCCGCCGAGCTGGCTGCGGCCACGGAGCGGCTGCTCGAGCAGATGAGAGCGCTGCCGCAAATCGTCGATGTCGCGAGCGACCTGCAGAACCGGGGCCTGCAGGCCTATGTGCAGATCGACCGCGAGGCCGCGGGGCGGCTTGGGGTGAGCGTCGCCGCGATCGATGCCGCCCTGTACAACGCGTTCGGGCAGCGGCTGGTCTCCACCATCTATACCCAGTCGAGCCAGTACCGGGTGGTGCTTGAGGTGGCGGCGGAGTTCCGCCGCGGCGCGCGCGCGCTCAGTGCCCTGTACGTGCCGGGCAGCACAGTCGGCGCGAACGGCGTCGCGACCACCATCCAGGTGCCGCTCGCCTCGCTGGCGCGGATCGTCGAACGGCCGGCGGCGCTCGCAATCAACCACGTCGCGCAGTTTCCCGCCGCCACGGTGTCCTTCAATCTCGCGCCGGGGGCGTCGCTCGGCAGCGCCGTGGACGCGATCAAGGCCAGGGAGGCGGAGCTGAACCTGCCGCTCAGCGTGGAAACGAGTTTCCAGGGTGCGGCTGAGGCTTTCCGCGCCTCCCTGAGCAGCACGCTGCTGCTGATCCTTGCGGCGGTGGTCACCATGTACATCGTGCTCGGCGTGCTTTACGAGAGCTACATCCACCCGGTGACGATTCTGTCCACCCTGCCTTCGGCGGGCCTGGGCGCACTGCTCGCGCTGCTGGCGGCCGGCCAGGACCTGGGTGTGGTCGGCATCATAGGCATCGTCCTGCTGATCGGCATCGTCAAGAAGAACGCGATCATGATGATCGACTTCGCGCTGCAGGCCGAACGCGCGCAGGGCCTGGAGCCGAGGGCTGCCATTCACCAGGCCTGCCTGATCCGCTTCCGGCCTATCGTGATGACGACCCTGTCGGCGCTGTTTGCCGCCCTGCCGCTGATGCTCGGCGGCGGCGCGGGTCACGAGCTGCGCCAGCCGCTCGGCGTCACCATGGTGGGCGGGCTGATCGTCAGCCAGTTGCTGACGCTGTTCACCACGCCGGTGATTTATCTTTACTTCGCGCGCCAGGCGCAGCGCCTGCGCGAACGGCGCAGTGCGGCCGCGGCCGCACTATGAATATCTCGGCATGAACATCTCGGCGCCCTTCATCGCGCGCCCGGTGGCCACCACGCTGCTCACGCTCGGCGTGGCGCTCGCCGGCGTCCTTGCCTATCCCCTGCTGCCGATCGCGCCGCTGCCGCAGGTGGATATCCCCACCATCGCGGTGAGCGCCGCGCTGCCCGGCGCCAGCCCGGAGACCATGGCCGCGACGGTGGCCACGCCGCTCGAACGCGCGCTCGGCGCCATCGCCGGCGTGAACGAAATCACTTCGCGTTCGTCCCTCGGTGCGACCAGCATCATTTTGCAGTTCGACTTGAATCGCGATATCAACGGCGCGGCGCGCGACGTCCAGGCGGCGCTTAACGCGGCGCGCAAACTGCTCCCCACCGGGCTGCCGAGCAATCCGAGCTATCGCAAGGTCAACCCGGCCGATGCGCCGATCATGATCCTGGTGCTCACCTCCAGCACGCTGTCGCGCGGCCAGATGTACGACGCCGCATCGACGGTGCTGGCGCAGCGCCTGTCGCAGGTCGAGGGCGTCGGCCAGGTCACCGTGGGCGGCGGCGCACTGCCGGCGGTGCGCGTCGAGCTGAATCCGGACAAGCTCGCGGGCAAGGGCATCGCGCTCGACAGCGTGCGCCTCGCCCTCACCACAACCAACGCCAACCGGCCCAAGGGCGCGCTCGAGGAGGACGGCCGCTACTGGCAGATCGGCGCCAACGACCAGGCACGCACCGCTGCCGAGTACGCGCCGGTCGTGCTCGGCTACCGGGACGGCGCGGCGGTGCGCCTGCGCGATGTCGCGGAGGTGCTCGATTCGGTGCAGGACGTGCGCAATTACGGCGCCGCCAACGGCAAGCCGGCGATCCTGCTGTTGCTGCAGAAGGAACCCGGCGCGAACATCATCGAAACGGTGCGGCGCGTGCGCGAAATCCTGCCGCGCCTGCAGGCCTCCATTCCGCAGGCCATCGAGGTGAACGTGATCAGCGATCGCACCCCCACCATCCGCGCCTCGCTGCGCGCGGTGGAGCAGGCGATGGCGATCGCCATCGGGCTGGTGATCCTCGTCGTGCTGCTGTTTCTGCGCAACTGGCGCTCGGCGCTGCTGCCCGCCGTCGCGGTTCCGGTATCGCTGGCCGGCACCGTCGGCGTGATGTATCTGTGCGGCTTCAGCCTGGACAACCTGTCGGTCATGGCGCTCACGGTGGCGACAGGATTCGTGGTCGATGATGCCATCGTGGTGCTGGAAAACATCACGCGCCACATCGAGCGCGGCCGCGCGCCGCGCGAGGCGGCGCTCAAGGGCGCAAGGGAAATCGGTTTTACGGTTGTGTCCATGAGCCTGTCACTGGTGGCCGTGTTCATACCGATTCTGTTCATGGGAGGCGTGGTCGGCCGCCTGTTCCGCGAATTCGCGGTGGTGCTCTCGGCCGCGATCCTGGTGTCGATGCTGGTTTCGCTCACAACCACCCCGATGATGGCAGCCGCGTTGCTGGCGCCGCGCCAGGCGAAGCGCACGCGGCGCGGCGTGTCGCTGTGGCTGGCGCGCGCGAATCGCGCAGCGGCGCGCGCCTACCGGCGCACGCTGATTTGGACGCTGCGCCACCAGCCGGTCGCGCTGCTTTCTCTGCTTGCCGTCGTGGCATTGAACGTCTACCTCTACGTGACGATCCCGAAGACTTTCTTTCCGCAGCAGGACACGGGCGTGATCGTGGGCGGCGTGCAGGCCGACCAGGGGAGTTCGTTCCAGATCATGCGCCTGCGGCTGGACCGCTTCATGGAGATTCTGCGCGCCGACCCGGCGGTGAGAAACGTGAACGGATTCACCGGCGGCGGGCAGCGTAATTCGGCCAATTTCTTCATCACCCTCAAGCCGCTGGCCGAGCGCGGGATCGCGGCCGACGCGGTGGTGGCGCGCCTGCGCGAGCAGTTGTCGCACGAGCCGGGGGCGAACCTGTTCCTGGTCCCGGTGCAGGACATCCGCATCGGCGGGCGGCAGGCGAACGCGCAGTACCTGTACACATTGCAGGCGGATGACCTCGATGTGCTGCGCACCTGGGAGCCGCGCGTGCGCAACGCGCTGTCGCAACTGCCAGAGCTCGCCGACGTCAATACCGATCAGCAGGACCGCGGCATGCAGACCTCGCTGGTCATCGACCGCGACGCGGCGGCGCGCCTGGGCGTCAGCATGAGCACCATCGACAGCACGCTGAACGACGCGTTCGGCCAGCGCCAGGTGGGCGTGATCTACAACCCGCTGAACCAGTACCGCGTGGTGATGGAGCTTGCGCCGGAGTACCTGCAGAGTCCCGAAACGCTCAAGCGGCTCTATCTGACAGGCAGGACGGGCGCGCAGGTGCCGCTCGCGGCGTTTGCGCGCGTGGAAACGACCAATACGCCGCTCTCGGTGAACCACCAGAGCGGGGCGCCTGCCTCCACCATCAGTTTCAATCTTCCGCCGGACGTGTCGCTCTCGCAGGCCACCGGCGCCATAGACGGTGCGATGGGCGAGCTCGGCGTGCCGGTATCGGTACGCGGGGCTTTCCAGGGGACGGCCAACGCCTTTCAGCGCTCGCTGTCCTCGCAGCCGCTGCTGATCGCCGCGGCCATCGTCGCCATCTACCTCGTGCTGGGCATTCTTTACGAGAGCCTGGTCCACCCGGTCACCATCCTGTCGACCCTGCCCTCGGCGGGCGTCGGCGCGCTGCTGGCGCTGCTCTTGTTCCGCACGCAGTTTTCGATCATCGCGTTTATCGGCGTGATCCTGCTGATCGGCATCGTCAAGAAGAACGCCATCATGATGATCGATTTCGCGATCGCGCGGCAGCGCGCCGGCCAGGCAAGCGCCGCGGCCGCGATCTTCCGCGCCGCCCGGTTGCGGCTGCGGCCGATCCTGATGACCACTTTTGCCGCCATATTCGGCGCTGTGCCGCTCGCGCTCGGCACCGGCGATGGCGCGGAACTGCGCCAGCCGCTCGGCATCGCCATCGTCGGTGGGCTGATCCTGAGCCAGTTGCTTACCCTGTATACAACGCCGGTGGTGTTCGTCCTGATGGAGCGGCTGCGCCTCGGACGGCGGCGCGCCCGCCAGGGCGCGGCCGTTGCGCCCGGCGCGGCGGCAGGGGACCGGATCGTTTCATGACGACTACGCGTCACACGCTCCTCGCGCTGGCCGCCTGCCTGCCGCTCGCTGCGTGCACGACTGCCGGCGTCCCGACCCCAGCGCCGGTCGCGGCCCCCGCGCAGTTCAAGGAAACCGGCCTGTGGCAGCGCGCCGCCGCCACAGCGGCCGCTCCCGTGCCCGACGAATGGTGGATCCTGTTCAAGGACCCGGTGCTGGACGACCTGCAGCGCAGGCTCGTCATCGGCAACGAGAGCCTGAAGTTGTCGGTAGCGAAGGTTGCCGGCGCGCGCGCAGCCTATGAGGCCAGCCGCAGCGCGCAGCAACCCACGCTGTCCGCCGGCTTGTCGGCTACGCGCAGCGCGAGTCCTGCGGCGAACAGCAACGCGGGGAACCCGGGCAACAGCGTCGCGCTCTCGGCCGCGGCTGGCTGGGAGCTCGATTTGTGGGGCCGGCTCTCGCTCGCAAGCAGCGGCGCGCAGGCGTCGCTGCAGGCGAGTGTGGATGACCTCGCGGCGGCACGCTTGTCAGCGCAGGCGCTGCTCGCGCAGACCTACTTCTCGCTGCGCGCGGCCGAGGCGCAGATTTCCCTGCTGGAGCGCAGCGTCGCTGCCTATCAGCGTTCGCTCGATCTGACGCAGATTCGCTATGACGGCGGCGTCGCATCGCGCAGCGACGTGCTGCAGGCGCAGACGCAACTCGGAAGCGCCCAGGCGCAGCTTGCGGAGTCGAACGCGCAACGCGCGCAGCTGGAGCATGCCATCGCGGTGCTGCTCGGCCTGCCGCCGTCATCGCTTGGATTGGAACGCAGTGCATCGCTGCCGGCGGCGCCCACCGTGCCGGTGACGCTGCCTGCCACATTGCTGGAGCGCCGCCCCGACATTGCCGCTGCCGAACGCCGGGTCGCCGCGGCCTACGTGCAAATCGGGGTTGCCGACGCGGCGTTCTTTCCAGCGCTCACATTGTCTGCCGGCCTGGGCTATCGGAACTCCGCCCTGGCCGACCTGGTCAGCGCGCCGAACCTGTTCTGGTCGCTCGGCTCGTCCCTGGCGCAGGCGATATTCGACGGCGGGCAGCGCCAGTTCTCGAGCGCACAGGCGCGCGCGTCGGCCGACCAGGCAACGTCCGTGTATCGCCAGACGGTGCTGACAGCGCTGCAGGAGGTGGAGGACAACCTGGTGCTCGGCGACCAGTTGCAGCGCGAGGCCCGGTTCCAGCAGGAGGCCGTGCAAGCCGCGCAGCGCAACCTGGAGATTGTGCTCGACCAGTACCGCGCCGGCACCGTGAGCTACCTGAGCGTCGTCATCGCGCAGAATGCGGCGCTAACCAGCGAAAGCAGTTTGCTGAGCGTGCGCAGTCGCCAGCTTGCGGCGGTCAATCAACTGCTCAAGAACATCGCCGGACGCTGGGATCCGCGGTAGCCGGGCCTGGATGCGCCGGCAGCGAGCCCGATATTCGGCGGTTTGGGAAAAGTTAGGAACATATATGTTACTGTACGCCGTGCGAAAGCATGGGGTTCCAGCGGCTGCGAACCCCGCCCGGCAACTGTCGCTCCAGCCGGAAGCAACCGGAGCAGCCGTGGAGGCAACGAAGCGGCCGGAGTCTTTGGTGTAAAGGGTCAGAGTAGGTGACGCTGCGAGCGTGCAGGCCCTAATGCGAGTGAACGCTGAGCAGGCCTCGAAAAGTGTAATGTGGAAGCCGGTCCGGCGGTAACACGGGGAAGGCGGAGATTCTTGGGGAAGCGAGCGAAGGGAGCACCCGAGGATTCCACCGGAGTATTGGCGAGGGCATGTACGAAAGAGGAAAGCCGCTGCAACACGGGAGGCCCTATTGCGCGGGATGCGTGAATCCGACCGGAGGAAGCCCGCGAGTACTTCGAGAGCATCCCGCACGCCGAGTTGATGAAATCGGTGGCGCGCCGGGTCGTTGACCGGCACATGCTGCATCTGATCAAGATGTGGCTGGTGGTGCCGGTGGAGGAGACCGACGACCGAAAGGGTCGGCAACAGACAAGCGCACAACCTACCCCGCCGCGTCACTTCTCGACTCTACATCATGGCTGGAATGCCGCGTTGACCGCCCCTGAACCAAGCATGACCGAAACACTGAACGCTGAAAAGAACGTCCTCGGCACGGAACTGCTGCCCTGCAGCTATGCGCCGCTCACCGGTTATTTTCGGGACGGCTGCTGCGCCAGGCGCGCCACCGAGGGCGTGGCGCACCTGGTATGCGTCAAGGTGAGCGCGGAGTTTCTCGAGTTCAGCAAGGCGCGCGGCAACGATCTGAGCACGCCGCGCCTGGAGATGCGATTTCGCGGCCTGCGGGAGGGTGATCGCTGGTGCCTGCACGTGCTGCGCTGGATCGAGGCCTGGGAGGCCGGGCGCGCGCCCAAGGTGGTGCTGGAGGCGACCAATCGGGCGGTGCTGAAGCTTGTGCCGCTGTCCGCCCTGAAGCGGCATGCGCTTGACGCGGGCTAGCCTGCGGCGGCGCCTCGCGGCGCTGTGCGCGAGCGCGGGCCTCGGCCTCGCCTCGTGCGCGGCGCAGACCATCCTCTATGAGCAGCGCGCGCCCGAGGGCACGGTCATCGTGGACCAGGACGCGAGCGGCATGCGCACGCTGCGTTTCGAGCATGGCGGGGCAAGGCAAAGCGTGGTCAAACCGGGCGACCCGGCGCACCTGGAACTTGCCTATGCGAGGGCCGCGCTGGTCGGGCTGGCGCTCGCCGGGAGGCGTGAACGCATGCTGATCGTGGGTCTCGGCGGCGGCAGCCTGCCGATGTTCCTGCGCCACTACTACCCGGAGGCGCAGATCGATGCCGTCGACATCAGCGCCCAGGTGGTGGACGTCGCGAAGCGCTATTTCGGCTTTCGCGAGGATGCGCGGATGCGCGTGCATGTCATGGACGGGCGGCGCTTCATGGAGCAGGCGCGCCCCGGGAGCTACGATCTGATCGTACTCGATGCCTTCGGCTCATCGAGCGTCCCCGCGCACCTCACCACACGCGAATTCCTGCTCGGCGTGCGCCGTGCGCTGGACCCGCGGGGTGTGGCGGTCGGCAACGTCTGGGGGCGCGGATTTAATCCTCTGTACGACGACATGCTGCGCACCTACCAGGACGTGTACGACGATCTGTATGTCGTATCGGCAGGCACGGACGTGAATAACATCCTGCTTGCGCTGCCGCGCGCCGAGCGCCTGACGCAGGCCGAGCTCGCCGCACGCGCGCAAGGCGTCGCGCTGGAACGGCGATTCCGCTACGACCTCGGCGCCATCGTGAACGCGGGTTTCCTGCGCGCAACGGAGCGTCTGTCCTCCAGCCGCGTGCTGCGCGACTGAGCGTGGTTCTGCGATGCGCTCCGTGAACCAGCAGATAGAATCGCGCCTCCGGCACCTGGATAGAAGGACCCCGCCATGGAACAGATCCAGGCCATCGATCAGGTCACTGCGACGGCGATCGATCTCGCGATGAAGTTCGGACCGCGGCTGAAAGTGCGCACGCTGCTGGCATAGGAAGGAGGCGCCCGCCGCCGAGCGGCATCCGAATACAGGATACAGAATATAGGAATATAGGAATACAGGAATACAGGAATACAGGAATACCGAGTACGGTAATACCGAATGCCGAATACGCAACCGGAAACGTCCGTGAAAATTCTCAAATATGCGCTGTATACCTTCGGCGGCCTGATCGCGCTGCTGCCGCGGTTCCGTTACGCGCTCGCCGATCGGGGTAGACGAAACCACCTGCGCGGTAGCGACGAAATCGTCCGCCGCGCAAGCGCTGCCGCCGATTTCGTCAGCGCTTAGACATGGGTGCGAAGTGGGGTGCGAAGTACCCCACGCGTCCCGGACTGGCCCGCGCGTGCCGGGCCCCGGTCATGCAGGCGCGGTCTTTCGCCGTCGCGTCTTGGCGGCAGCCCTGGCTGCGCTCGAGGAAGCCAGATGGAGATCCGAGACCATCAGCCTGCGCAGCAGCGGCGTCTTCTTGCTCTGATGGGCCTCCATACGCGTCAGCACGTCCCGCAGGAATCTCAGGGTTCTCAGAATATACGGCCCCTTGTTCAGCATGACGCACTCGGCCCGGCTCCCCATCGCCGCATCGGTCACCTCGGCACGCGATGGCATGCCTCCCTTGGCCAGCGACTCCAGGACCTGGGTGGCCCAGACAACCGGTATATGGGCGGCTTCGCACAACCATAGGATTTCTTCCTGCACCTCCGACAGGCGCTCGAACCCCACTTCGACACCCAGGTCCCCCCGAGCCACCATGACGGCAGCCAGCGGACGCCGCATCGTCGAGATCAGCAGCGCCGGCAGCTTGCTGAAGGCTTGGCGGGTCTCGATCTTCAGCACGATTCCCAGCCGGGCTGCATTGAGGCGCCGCAGTTCCGCCAGCAAGTCATTGATATCCTCTGGCCGCTGCACAAACGACATCGCCACCATGTCGCCGTGTCTGGCGATGAATGCCAGGTCCTCCCGGTCCTTGGCGGTTAACGCCGCCATCTTCAGATCGGTATCAGGCAGGTTGATGCCCTTCTCACCGCCCAGTTTTGCGGCACCGCCGATGATGCTTGCAATCTTCACTTGAAAGCTTTCCTTGCCGACCTTCCCTATCGCACCGGAAATCCTGCCATCGTCGAGAAACACGCGCTGCCCGGGATGTACGCTCCGGAAGACCTCGGGAAGCGTGCAGCTGACCACGGCATGCTTCGTCGTTCGACCCAGTTCATCGAGCACGGCTGGGCGCCCAGGGGCATCGCCCTTGACGATTTCGAGCAAGTCGCCGGAGCGCAACTGGATTGTCTCCGCGAGCGCCGGAAGCGCGGCCACTTGGTCGCGTGCTACCGTCCGGGCGCCGCGCCGCAGCGCGAGCCGCGTGCCCGGAACGACATAAGCCGTTTTTCTCGCTTCACACACGCAGCATGAGTCAGCGACGTCGATGACGCGCAAGCTGCGACGCCTGCCGCGTGCGTCCTCAAGGCGAATACGGTCACCGGCCCGCGCTTTCGCCACCAGCTTGCCTGCCACCGGAATCACCGTTTCTCCGCTTTGCGTTTCTTTCGGAGCGCTGCAGAACCGGATGCGAGCAGGCGCAAGCACTTTGCCGAGTTTGTTTCTGCTCGGCCGCCACTTCACCACGCGCGGTCCCGGCTGGATCGGCCCGGTCCGCGGTTTGGGCCCGGCGAGGTCGAACGAAATCAGGCATTGGCGGCCCAGTTTCCTCTCCGCGGCCCTCAGGTGATCCACCATCAGCCGCCACTCTGCCCGGCCGTCATGGGCGCAGTTGATACGCATGATGTTCATGCCCTGCTGCAGCAATTTCCGTATGAAGACAGGATCCGTCGCCGCTTCACTTGGCATGGTCACCATGATGCGGGCATTACGGCCGGGCGGACTGGGGCCCAGCATGGCAGCGGCGTGACGCGCGAGCTTCGCGCTGCCCTCCTCGATGGAGCAGGGCGCGGCCGGAATTGACCTGTCCCCGTCCTGCCTGGCGCACACCCGGCCCAGCACCTTCAGGACGGCATCCAGCGAGGCAAGCGTGTGCGCTTCCAAGCGCCCGAGCGAACTCACCCCGAGCATCGCCAGATCGTTCTGCAGCGCCCGGATGTCATGCTGCCGCACGGCGAGATAGTGCAACAGGTTGCGCACGCTTGCCTTTAGCGCAGGGAAGGTCGCCCGGATGACAGCCTCGAATTCCTGCTCGAGCGCCAGCGCGTCGCGACGCAATCTCTGCACTGCGCGTCGCGCGCGGGCCGCCGCCGCAATCCGCTTTTCGCCGGCGACGCTGAGCGCGATACGCTCCGCCCTGGTCATTCCCCGCGACGCCGCCACCATTGCACCGAGCCGCCGCTTCGCTGCGGGCCTCATGGAGAAAGCTCGTTGGTTCTCAGCGCAAGCCTGAACGTCTCGTCGCCGCTCGCAATCGGCCACGCAATCTCCACGGCAATCGACTGCATGATGCGTTCCAGTCCATCCTCCGACTGGGACACGCTGTAGTAGGGCTTCACGCTCAGGCGCGTTCGCGGTTCGAGTATCAGGGCCAGGCTGCCGCGCATGAACAAGTCTTCCAGCTTCACCTCATCGATGCCGGCCCAGCCGAATGCCTGGCCGAATCCCCCCTGGATCTCTCCCGCCACGACGTAGCGCCCGGCCACGCCGTCGCAACACGGCATCGCCACGGCCAACCGTGTACGGAATTCTCCGCCGGCAAAACCCTCGAGATGGTAGGTTGCTGTCATGCTGCTGCGCGTCAGCGCAATCTCCTTGCCGATACGCCCTCCGTGCAAGTTCGCCTCGAACGCAACGGCAATGCCCCCATGTGCCGCCGCGATTTCACAGTAGCTGTCCAGCGCTTCGGGGTCATGGTCATGCCGTGTGATTGCATCGCGCAGCATCGACTGCGTTTCCACATCGATCGCGGCATCTGCGGATGTGACGGCGTGCTTGAATCTGATTAGATCGTGCGGCGAGGCAATACCGGATTTCTGCACTGTTCGGCCCGCCTCCGCGTCGATCGCACGGTGATAGTGTTCGGCGTGCCGGCGCAGCGTGTCTCCGAAGTTCTGCTTCAGGACGTAGTCGTCGAACTCGATCACGGACGCTGTTCCGTCCATCTTGACGACTGCCTGGAGCCGCCCGTTCTGCAGGAAAAGCTCGTCGATCCCATCTAGATCCCGGTCCGAACGCGAAGACGGCGCCCTCGGTAGCTCCGCGTCGAGATTCGCTTCAAGGGTCACGAGGTTGCGGTAGACGCCGCGCCGCAGGTGCGGCAGGTACAACCCCCCGAAAAGGCCGTGCCAGTAGGCGTCGTTTGCCTGCGCCTCGTAGAGCAAGGTGCGCAGGGCTTCGCTCCGGCGCGCGACGGGGAGTGAGGCCAGGCGGGCGGAGAGCCCGAGCATGCGCTTATGCATCCAGTTCGCCTCCGGATAGCGCATCATGAAATTCTTCCAAATACCGCCTCGCAGGAAAGGCTTTTGCCGGTCGAACTCCCCGGCGGCCCTGGCCTGCTCTACAAGCGCCGAGTAGGTCACGGCCGCCTGCGGCGGCAATGTCCATTCGTTCATTTCGACATAGGACACGGTGGGCAGATAGATGGCGCCGCGCCTGCGCTTGGTCGCGTGATACCCCGCGAAGGTCTGCGTCGCGACCCTGGGCGATGCGAGGACGGATTCGATGAAGGTCTCAAGCCATCGCCGGCCGTATACCCATTCGTGGGTCTTGGGCCAGACGCCGAATTTCTCGATATCGTCGAAATAGATCGCCGCGACGTCGCGCGACGCCGACGCGAGCCCCTCAATATAGGCGGCTGTTTCAGCGGCCGGGGCAAACGGTATGCGGTAACGAAGCGCCTCCGCAATCGGAAACAGATCAAGCTGCCGCCCGTTCTCCTCGGTTGTGAAGTAACCGCTTAAATCTCCCGCTTGCACGCCGGCACACAGGAAGTGGTAATCGTCGACCGTGACGTACTCGATGCCGCAATCGGCCAGCGACGGGACCACGGTGGATTCCCACACCCGCTCGGTGAGCCAGGCCCCGCGCGGGCGCACTCCAAAGCGCCGTTCCAGTTTCGCGGACAGGCGCTCGATCTGGCCCATGCGATCGCGTTCCGGAATAACCGCCAGAACCGGCTCCGCGTCCCCGGCGCCGAACATCTCCACCTGGCCGCGCGCCGCCATTTCGGCCAGAATCTCGATGTCCTCGGGAAATCGCTCGCAAAGGTAGTCGAGCAGCGGCCCGCTGAAATGCGCCGCAAAGCGGAATCCGGGGTAGCGATACAGCGTTCTCAGAAACGGCCGGTAGCACCGCTCATGGGCGCGATCGATCACCGCGGGAAAATTTCCGGCGGGCTGGTGCGCATGAACGCCAAAAAGCAGACTCGTCTTCACAGCCATGTCACGCGAACGATCATCTATCAGGTGGCGCGGCGCATCATGCCGCCTGCCTCGGGGCTGCCGCCGCCATGGCTGATCGGCGCAGCAAGCTCGGGAGGCGCGGGAAGCTGCAGACAGTGGTAGAGGTTCGAAAGCTTGGCGCGGAACAGCTGATCGAAACTGGCCACGGCTTCCACCGGGTTGTAGTCGCCAAACCACCAGAACCAGTCGGAACCCTCGCAATCAGCAAGCTGGCGGCGCGCAGCCTTCACGAGATCCTTCGGCAGTCGGCCTTCGGCAAGCACCCGGTCGAAGCTCACCTTGGCCGCCACCAGCAGGTCCCATGCGCGATTCTTGTCGCGGGAGCCTATCCATGTCGAAAAATTGCCGTAGACCCAGCTGCCTGCCACCAGGCCGGGGATCTCGACGGTCGCGGCCCGCGCCGGCTCTTGCGCCGCGTTTTCCCGCCGGGCCAGGAGGTAGCTCGAGTAACTGTGGGTGCGCAAAGCCGGATGCGCCTCGAGCCGGTCATACAGCGCCAGGAAAAAATAGAAGGCGTTGTACGGGTAGTACTCCCAGGCGTTCTCGCCGTCCAGGATGACGCTGACCACGGGACGCTCGCCGGCCGGGGCCGCCGCCGCAATTCCTTCGAGTTCCTGAATGAAGTCGGCCGCGGCATCCTCGCCGCGCCATTTTGCGTACTGAAATCCGATAAGGTCGGAGAGCCGCTCATCGCGAAAGAAGCATTGAATATCGCCGGACGCAGCAGCGACACGATAGGGGCGGTACAGGTCCCGGTTGCGTACGAAGGTGCGACCGTACCGTACGCGCAACGAATTGGCCAGCACGCTTTCGCTCGATGCCGTCCATGTCAGGCCATGGCGCGCGAACAAGGCCAGCAGGGGATCCGAAACGGCGCCTTCGGACGGCCACATGCCCCGCGGCGGCGCGCCAAACCTGCGCTCGTGGCTTTCCAGCGCTGCGCGCACGTGCGTCTCGACGCGCTCGATGCCGCCGGGATATGCAGGTGCTTCGGGCAGCTCGAGGCCGGGCTGCGCATCGACAGCTGAGCGGAAATCAATCAGCAGGGGCGACAGCGTATGGTAGTGCGGGCTGCACGAGAGCTCGACTTTGCCCTGCTCCGCAAGGCGCCGGTAGCGCGGTATGAGATCGGTGATTTTGCTGCCGATCAGGTTGAACAGTTCCATCCGCTGGGCGTGACTGTAGCCCCCGCCCAGCGAGGATAGCCGCGGGAAGGTGTCGGCTTCGCGCCGCACCGTTTCTCCGAGCCAGGACAGGTGGTACCAGGCCAGCAGGTCATAGACATACTGGTCCGACAGGTAGCGCAGCGCCTGTTCTCCCTGGGCTTTCAGCCGCACGAACAAGTCGTGCAATTGGAGGTATGCCGGATACGGCGCAATCATTTTGTGATGGTTGGCATGGAAGCAGCGGTCGAGCGCCAGCGCGCGCTCGACCGCGCTGAGCGGAGGGCTGTCCGTTCTTGCGAGCAGCGACAGTAGCGGGTCGCGCATACTGCCGCGGGCGAACTGCTCCGTATAGTCCTCCAACTGGTCGAGCAACACCGGTGCAAAATTCACCACCGCGCGCACGCCCGGATGACATTCCAGGTGGCCGGCCATGTCGGTGTAATCCTTGATGGCATGCAGGTACACCCACGGCCGCATGAAATGCCCGGTCGAATAATCGCGATACTCCGGCTGGTGCATATGCCAGACCAGCACCAGGTCCAGAGGCCGCGCCTCATTTATCCCGCTAGCCATTGTGAACGTGCTGTCCGAGCATTTCGGGGGTTATGAGCGTGATCCCGGCCGGCGTCACGAAAAACCGCCTGCGATCTTCCTCGGCGTCCAGTCCAACCCTGAGGCCTTCGGGTATCCGGCACTGCCGGTCCACGATGACGCGCTTGAGCATGACGTGCCGGCCTATATCCACATTCGGAAGAATTACGCAGTCCTCGACTGTCGCATAGCTGTGCACCCGGACTGCGGAAAAAAGCACCGACCGGGACACCTCCGCCCCGCTCACGATGCATCCGCCCGAGGCAAGTGAATCCACAGCGTGGCCGCGCCGTTCGTCGTCGTCGAACACGAACTTTGCCGGCGGCAGTTGCTCCTGGTAGGTCCAGATGGGCCAATCCTCGTCATACAGGTTGAGATCGGGGGTGACGCGTGTCAGCTCGATGTTGGCCTCCCAGTAGGCATCGACCGTCCCCACGTCGCGCCAGTAAGGCCGGCCCTCGCTCATATTGACGCATGAATCGGAGAACCTATGCGCAAAGATGCGCGCGCCCTGCGACACGAGGAAGGGAATGATGTCCTTGCCAAAGTCATGACTGGACGTATGATCTCGCGCATCGCGGTGCAGCTGCTCGTACAGGAAAGCGGCATTGAACACATAGATGCCCATGCTCGCGAGCGCGGTATCGGAGCGCCCGGGCATCGAAGCGGGTGATGCAGGCTTCTCCACGAAGCCGGTGATGCGATGGGCGCCGTCCACCTGCATGACGCCCAGCCCGCGGGTATCGGCCAGCGGCACCTCCACGCAGCCGACGGTCATGTCGACTCCGCGGGCCGCGTGCTCGGCCAGCATCCTCGAGTAGTCCATCTTGTAAACGTGGTCGGCCGCCAGAACGAGAACGTACCGAGGGTCATGGCGCTGCAGGATGTCGAGGTTCTGGTGCACGGCATCCGCCGTGCCCTGATACCAGGCGGCCGCAGCGCGTTGCTGCGCGGGCAGCAGTTCGACGAACTCGTCGAAGCGCCCGTCGAGGAAAGACCAGCCGCGCTGCACGTGACGGATCAGGCTCTGTGCCCGGTATTGCGTACAGATGCCAATCCGGCGGATGCCCGAGTTCACGCAGTTGGAGAGCGCGAAGTCGATGATGCGGAACTTGCCGCCAAAGGGGACAGACGGCTTGGCGCGCCAGGCCGTCAGGGGACCCAGCCGCTCGCCGCGTCCGCCGGCAAGGACCATCGCCAGGGTATGTCGGGTCAGTTGAGTCATCTCCGGCGGTCCAGCCTCGTTCTTTTGAGGGCAATACCCCAGATGCGCGCATCCCTTGTCGTCAGGCATCGACTTCTCCCTTCGCGGGCTTGATTTGCCGGCGCAATGAGCGCGCCGGCCCACTTACAATCGAACTCTCATGCCTGAAAATGTCGATCCCGGAACTCCGCTGGCTGACATGCTGGCCGAAGCACTGCTCGGCGCATGCCTGCATGACCCGCTCCAGTACCTTGGGCCGCGGCTTGAATCCGGCGGCTGGATCGAAAGGCTGTTCGCGCCGCACGCGTCGCAGGCGTGGGTATGGGCCGAGGGCGCCTGGCAGCCTTGCGTGCGTGCGCGCGCGCAAGGAATATTCGAGTTCCGCTCCAGCGGCCCTATCCCGTCGCCGGTCAGAATCCGCGTGAATGAGGACGGCCTGCGCATCGAGAGCCGCGACCCGTATTCGTTCCCGCCGTCCATCTCCGACGATGACATTTTCCTTTTCAACTCCGGGAACCTCCATCAGGGCTATCGGGTATTGGGCGCGCAAGCGCTCGAAATAAGCGGAATTGCCGGGGTCCGCTTTGCCACCTGGGCACCCAATGCGGAACGCGTGAGCGTGGTCGGCGAGTTCAATCGTTGGGACGGCCGGGTACATCCGATGAATGTACGCGGCTCGAGCGGGATTTGGGAACTGTTCCTTCCGGGAATAGCCCCGGAGTCGCTCTACAAGTTCGAGATCCGCAACCGCGCGAGCGGCGCCGTCGCGGTAAAAGCGGATCCCTACGCGCGCGCGTTCGAATTCCGGCCCAATACCGCGGCCCGCGTGCAGGCCCCCTCGCGCCTCACCTGGACCGATGCCGCATGGCTGCAGGGCCGCGCCAGACGGGACTGGCTGCATGCACCCATGAGTATTTACGAGATCCACGCGGGGTCGTGGCGCCGTCATCCGGACAGCCGTTTCTACAGTTATCGCGAACTGGCGGATGCGCTGGTGCCTTACCTGGTGGAGTCCGGTTACACACACGTCGAATTCCTGCCCATTTCCGAACACCCGCTCGATGAATCCTGGGGCTACCAGAGCACGGGCTATTTTGCGCCAACCAGCCGTCACGGCGATCCGGACGGGCTACGCGAACTGGTCGATCGCCTGCACGCGGCCGGCATCGGCGTCATCCTGGACTGGGTTCCGGGACATTTCCCGATGGACGACTGGGCGCTTGCGAGATTCGATGGCACCGCCCTCTACGAGCATGAGGATCCGCGTCTCGGGATACATGAGGACTGGGGAACGCATGTATTCAATTTTGGCCGTAACGAGGTTCGGAGCTTTCTGCTTTCTTCGGCCCACTATTGGCTTTCCGAATTTCACTTCGACGGCTTGAGAGTGGACGCGGTGGCTTCGATGCTCTATCTCGATTACTCGCGTAAGCCTGGTAAATGGCTGCCGAACCGGTTTGGCGGCAGGGAAAACCTCGATGCGATCGATTTCCTGCGTCAATTGAACATTATGGTTCACGCGGACTTTCCGGGGGCACTCACGCTCGCCGAAGAGTCGACGGCCTGGCCGATGGTATCGCGTCCCGCGTATGTCGGCGGGCTGGGATTCTCCATGAAATGGAATATGGGCTGGATGCACGACACGCTGGCCTACATGCATCACGAGCCGGTGCACCGGCGGTATCACCATGACCAGCTTACATTTGGGCAACTCTATGCCTACACCGAAAACTTCGTGTTGCCGTTCTCCCATGACGAGGTGGTGCACGGCAAAGCCTCCCTGGCCGGCAAGATGCCGGGAGACAACTGGCAGAGGTACGCCAATCTGCGCCTGCTGTTTTCCTACCAGTACACCTATCCCGGGAAAAAGCTCGGCTTCATGGGCGGGGAATTCGCCCAATGGCGCGAATGGAATGCGAACGCCGAGCTCGACTGGAGATTGCTTGCCGAGCCCGGTCACCAGGGCGTTTTTCGCCTGGTACGCGACCTGAACAGGCTTTACCGCGGATATCCGGCCCTGCACGCCCTCGATTTCGAGGACGCCGGATTCCGCTGGATCGACTGCCATGACGCCGACCAGTCGGTGATCGGGTATCTGCGCTACGCGCCGGACGGCTCCTATGTTGCCGTGCTGTTGAATTTCACGCCGGTGCCGCGCCCTGGCTATCGAATCGGCGTTCCCGAAAGCGGACGGCATGAGGAAATTCTCAACAGCGATTCGGCTTACTACGGTGGGAGCAACCTTGGCAACGCGGGAGGGGTTCACGGCGAAGCCGTGCCCTGGATGAACCTGCCTTATTCCCTCGAACTGACGCTGCCGCCACTGGCTGCCATCGTGCTGGCCCGCGCCTGAAAAGGCCCGCCCCCGGCACAGGACGGCGCGTTGCAGCGTTGCACCGTATGCGAGGCGCACGCGCCATCACCGGGAAGCGATGCGCTCCTCCACTTCCGCTTCGGCAGCGAGCCAGTCGTCAAGTTCGCACCCGGGGCAAAAACCACGCCCGGCGGCCCGGAAATACGCCACCCGCGCAATCATGGCGTAACGCTCCTCTGGCGAGACCGCCAGCGAACTGGAATTGCCCGTGCGCGCGCGCGCCGCGGCCGCAGGATCAGGCGCCGGTTTTGGCTTCGCAGCCCCGCGCATACCCGCCTTCTTTGCTCCCTTGCTATGCTCAAGTGACGACATGATCAGACCTCCACCGCGTACAATCGAAAAAGGCTACCGCGGCAAAAGGCTACCGCGCGGTAAGCGCGGTAACTTGATCTGGAGCAAAAGTGTCCCCATTTCGGGACGCACCGGCAGGCGCCGCCCTCCTGTTCAGGGCCGGACAGCCAGTGCCCTTGCGCCGTGCAGGCATAGCCGCGGCTCCAGAACCACATGCACCGGGAACCCGCACATCAACCCGGCATGCGGACCCTTGGCGCCGAATGAAGCAAGAAAACTGCCTGCGGCGAGCTCGGGCAGGATGGCCGGCGCAATTCCGCCGCAAAGGTACACGCCGCCGCGGGCCATCACTGCGAGCGCGTGGTCGCCGGCCACGGCCCCATATGCGGCGACGAACAGGTTCACCGCAGAAGCCGCCGCGGCGTCCCGGCCGTTGCGCGCAGCGGCGATGACGGCTTCAGGGTCAACGGCGGGCCTGATCGGTGGCAAGCTCACCCCGGTCCGGCGCCGGAAAAAATCATGCAGCCGCACCAACCCGGGACCGCTCAAGACACGCTCCACCGCAACCCGCCCCTCGCTCGCGCAGACCTCGCGCCAGAATTCCGCCTGGACGTCGTTCCCGGGTGCGAATCCCATATGCCCGCCTTCGCCCGCGATGGCAAGGCGGCCTGTGGGGGTCCACAGCGAGTAGGCAACACCGAATCCGGTTCCAGCCCCGAGAACGATTCGATGCCCCCGCGCCTCTTGCTCACCTGCCTGCAATGTGAAAATATTTTTCGCGCTCACCGCGTCGATGCCATGTGCTGCGGCCTCAAAATCATTCACCAGCCTGACGCGCGGAATGCCCAGCGCCACGGACAATTCCCGTTCATCCACTATCCACGGCAGGTTGGTGACCTTCACCCGGCCGTCCGATACCGGTCCGGCAACGCCGAAGCACGCGCTCTGAATACTCTCAATCGCTACGCCGGCAGCCGAACATTCGTCCTTGAACGTCCCGACTGCATCCATCAGACCGGTGAAATCGGACGATGCGTATCGGCGCTCGAACAGCACCTCCCCGCCTGGCCGCCCTTCGCATTCTCCCGACAGCTGCAGCAGGATCTTGGTCCCGCCGACGTCCCCGGCCAGATACATGTACCCGCTCTCGAAGAAAACCCAAATTTCAATTTCCGCCAGCCCTAGGCCGCGGCGCTTGCAGCCCCGCTCAAGCCAATGCCAGTCGCAACGCCGGCCGACGGGACAGGCGCGACGGTACGGTATATTCGCCCAACCCTCCGGGCCAGGCCCGGTGCATCTGCCTGTCCTGCCGAATCCCTCTCCCGCCGCCACATGCCCCCACCGCGCATCAACGTCCTTTTCGTCGCCTCGGAATGCGCACCCCTCGCGAAGACCGGCGGCCTCGCCGACGTTGCCGGGTCGCTGCCCGGCGCGATAAGGCGGGACTTCGCGGATATCAGAATCCTCCTCCCGGGGTATCGCGAAGTCTTGCGCTCGGTCAATTCCTCCCGAGAGCTTCTCCATGTTCCCGCAGGCGGGCATTTCCCCGCATGCCGAATACTGGATGGCGGCTCGATCCAAGGCGTCCCGATGTTACTGCTCGATTGCCCCGCCCTTTTTGACCGCGATGGAGGCATATACCAGGATTCGAACGGCGTGGCCTGGCCGGACAATGAGATCCGTTTCGGCTTGCTGTGCCGGGTCGCGGCCGATATTTGCCGGGGCCAGCCTTCCCTCGGATGGCGTCCACACATCGCACACTGTAATGACTGGCAGAGCGGCCTCGTGCCGGCCTACCTGCGGTTTGGTCCGGACACAGGCGTGCGTACCGTATTTACGCTCCACAACCTCGCCTACCAGGGCCTGTTTCCAGGCAATACCGTCGCCCGCCTGGGTCTTCCCGAAGAGAGCTTCGCAGTCCAGGGCTTGGAATTTTACGAGCAACTCTCGTTCCTGAAGGCCGGGCTCTTCTATGCCGATGCGATTACGACCGTGAGCTCTACCTACGCCAGTGAGATCCAGCGAGAACCTCTCGGAATGGGATTACAGGGGCTGCTCCACGAGCGCCAGGCCGTCCTGAGCGGCATCCTGAACGGAATCGACACCGAAACCTGGAATCCGGCGCTGGATGCGCGCATCGCGCAGCGCTATGACGCAAGCCGTCTCGGTCTGAAGAACGGCAACAAGCGCGCGCTGCAGCGGCGCTTCGGCCTGCCGGAAAAGGATAACGTGCCTCTTTTCGCAACCGTGTGCCGGCTGGTCCATCAGAAGGGAATCGATCTCATCCTGGAGATCGCCGGCGATCTGGTGTCCCTGCCCGGTCAGCTCGTGGTCTGCGGAACCGGCGACCGGGCGGCGCAAGAGGCGCTGCAGGCCTTGTCCCAAAAATATCCGACGGAGGTTGGCATATTTATCGGTTACGACGAAGACCTCGCGCACCTGATCGTAGCGGGCGCCGACGTGTTCCTCATGCCATCGCGATTCGAACCCTGCGGCATGAATCAGATGTACAGCCAGCGCTACGGAACCGTGCCGATCGTGCATGCCACGGGGGGCCTGGCCGACTCGGTGGTCGATGCGACAGCGGAATCCCTGCGTGCCGGCACTGCGGCGGGATTTGCCTTCAGCCCCTGCACGAGTGACGCGCTGCGCGTCGCGGTAGGCCGTGCAGCCAGTTCGTTCCGGGAACCGGCCACCTGGCGCGCACTCCAGAGCGCCGGCATGCAGCGCGACTTCGGCTGGTCTGCAAGTGCCGCGCGCTATGCCGACCTCTACCTTCAGCTTTGTTCCGCGTCAACAGGAAAAGTCACTGCCAACCGGTGAAGTGCCGAGCACTCGGTACTCAGCCAGGCTGTGCCGTCACGGCATTTCCAAGGCTGCATAGCCCATCGCTAGACCCAGATCATCAATCCCAGCTCGAATCGATGGGTAAGCATGTCGTGGTGGGGATAGCAGCGGATTCGGTATCGCAGCCTTCCGCATGACGCCGGCTCGAGATTCAATACAAACCGCGTTTCGCCCTCCGCGGTCCGCGTTCCGTTCGCCTCGAATACGAACTGCACGCGATCCTTGCCGGTTTGCGGGGAGTCTTCACCGTAATCGAATATCAACTCGACCAGAACATCCGACGGCTGCAGCCCGCCCAGTCCAACGGCGACCTCGACGAGGATCTTTTCGCCGAACGGGATGCGGTGCTGCGGCGCGTCGAGGCGCCGCATGCCTACCTTGGGCCAGGCAGCGCGCACCCGCTGCTTCCACGCGGAAAGCTGGTGCGCACCATGGAAATCACCCTCGGCGTAGCGGCGCCCCTGCTTTGCCGCCGGAATATAGAGCTTGGCCAGGTATTCGCTAAGCATTCTGTTCGCGCTGAACATCGGCAGGATGGTTGCCATGGAGCGCTTGGCCATCGCGATCCATTGTGCCGAATGGCCCATGTTGCCGCGTGCATAGTAAAGCGGGATGACCTGATCCTGAAGTATCTCGTACAGGGCCGAGGCCTCCTCATGGCTGCGCCGGCCCTCCTCCTGGTTCTGTCGCGCCGGCTTGATCGCCCAGCCGTTGCCCTTTTCGTAGCCCTCGCCCCACCAGCCATCCAGCACCGACAGGTTTATCACGCCATTCATACCTGCCTTCATCCCGGACGTCCCGGAGGCTTCGAGCGGGTAAAGCGGGTTGTTCAGCCATACATCCACGCCCGACACCAGCCGGCGCGCAAGACGCAGGTCATAGCCTTCGATGAACAGGATCTTGCCCTCGAATTCCGGGAGCCGCGACATCTGCACGATGCGCCGGATGAGATCCTGCCCCGGACCGTCGGCAGGGTGCGCTTTCCCGGTGAACAAGAAAAGCACCGGGCGCGCGGGGTCGGACATGATTTTCCGCAGGCGGTCCAGGTCTTCGAATAACAGCGTGGCGCGCTTATAGGTCGCAAAGCGCCTGCCGAATCCGATCGTAAGCACATTGGGATCGTCAGGATTGGCGTGGCGGAACAGCCGGTCGAGATGCGCCTCGCTGCCCTGGTTCCGGTAATGCTGCTGGCTGATCCGGTAGCGCACGAGGTGGATCATCCGGGTCTTCAAGTATTGATGCACCGACCAGAAGACATGGTCGGGCACCTTGTCGATATGGCTCCACCAGGACCGATCGCGCAGGCGCATGCTCCACTCGACCCCGAGATAGCGTTCGAATGCCAGCGTCCAGTCGCTGGACAGGAACGTGGGCATATGCACGGCGTTGGTAACGTACTCGATAGGATTTTCCTCCGGGGCAATCTGCGGCCAGTACTCCTGCAGCATGCCGGCCGAGACACCGCGATGGATGCGCGACACGCCGTTGTGATGGCGCGACCCGCGTATCGCCAGCGCCGTCATGTTGAAGTCCGGGCTCGCCGACGTACGCCCGAGCGCCATCAACGCATCGAGACTGATGCCTGTGTCCCGGCAATAGGCCTCGAAATAGTGCCGGATCATGTCCTCCGCGAAGTGATCATGGCCCGCGGGAACGGCGGTATGCGTGGTAAATACGGTTGCCGCGGCTACGACTTCAAGCGCCGCATCGAAACCTGCTCCCTGCCTGACCAGCTCGCGCACGCGCTCGAGCACGAGGAACGCCGCGTGGCCCTCGTTGACATGCCAGATGGCGGGCTTGATTCCTAGCGCAGCAAGCGCGCGCGCCCCGCCGATGCCGAGCACGATCTCCTGTTCGATGCGGGTGGTGCGGTCGCCCCCATACAGCCGGTGGGTAATGCGGCGGTCATGCTCGGTGTTGCGCGGGACGTCGGTGTCGAGCAGAAGGATCGTTACGTGCCCGACCATGGCCTTCCACAGCTTCACCTCCAGGACGCGCTCGGGCAGTTCGACCGCAACATGCACTTCCGCCCTGTTTGCCGAAAGCACCGGGGTTACCGGCAGCTCGTCGAAATCCGAATCGGAATAGACGGCGTGCTGCACGCCGTCCTGGTCGACGGTCTGGGAAAAGTATCCTTGGCGATAGAGCAGACCCACGCCGATGAAGGGGAGGCGCATATCGCTCGCCGCCTTGCAGTGATCGCCTGCCAGGATGCCCAGTCCGCCGGAATAGATCGGCAGGCTTTCGTGAAAGCCGAACTCGGCGCAGAAATAGGCAACGAGATCGGAACCTCTCAACCACTCCGAACCGCTGTGGCGTTCCGCTTCGGCGTGGTAGCTGTCATAGGCGGAAAGGACCTGGTTGTAGTTGTTGAGAAACAGGGGATCCTGCGCGGCCGCCACAAGCTTGCTCTCATCCACACGCATGAGAAATGCCTTCGGACTGTGGCCCACGGAATCCCACAGGCTGGGATTCAGCTGGGCGAAGAGTTGCCGCGCATCCTGGTCCCAGCTGTACCAGAGATTGCCGGCCAGTTCCGTGAGCCGCGACAGCCGCGCCGGAATCTTCGGGTTGACGTCGAGCTGGTAAGGGGTCCCGGGCTGCATGGTCGTAGGCTTTTCGGATGTCGGTGCGATGGGTATGGCCGGAGGATCATAGCGTCATGCTCGTCGAAATCAAGCATTGACGGAGTTCTTTCTCCCGGCAGAATACCGGCGACACAACTTCGCGCCACAAGGTTCAGGTGAATATCAGCACTCGACGAGGCGCCGAAGACCGGCGAGGCGCAAAGCTGCATCCGGCACCTTGTGCGTCCCGCGCGGGCGCCCCGTCACATGTGGCCGGTGACGCGCCGCGCGAGTTGCGGCGCCTCGGGCAGCGGCGCGTGGCCGCTCCAGGCGATGTGCAGGTCGGGCCGCAGCAGCAGCACCGAACGGCCGTAGGTAGCGCGCACATGCGGTTCGTCCAGCCGGAGGACATCGAGCGGCGCGCCGATTTTCCTGAAAGCGTCCTGCAGAGCCGCCGTATCGCAGTCGCCGCGCAAATCGAGCAGCGTGTAGCCGTCGCCCAGGATGTCCTGCAGCGCGCGCCCGTCTTTCAGCCACATGTGCGGGATGCGCGGGCCGGGGCGCGCATGCGGCGTATAGACATTGCGGTCCCATACGGGCGGGTTGTCGGGCTCCTCCGCGATGATGGGCGAACCCGCGTAGGTGTACCCGAACTCCGCGCCGCGCATGCCGTGCATGCGGCTGTGGCCGATCGTGTAGGCTTCGGCCACCTTGTCGCGCACCGCCCGGCCTCCGGGCGTGTTCTCGGTAATGGCGGGCGTCACCGCCGCCTTCCAAAAATCGCGACCCTCGTTGGCCCAGCCAGAGGATTCGACATTGAACCGGCCGACCGGGCGGCGCTCCTGTTCGTAGGCGGGCAGCAGCGCCGGGCCGCCCCAGCCGTGGATGGTCGCCGCGAGCTTCCACGACAGATCGAAGGCATCACCCAGGCCCGTGTTCATGCCGAGGCCGCCCGAGGGAATCACGAGGTGGATCGCATCGCCCGCGAGGAACACGCGCCCGACCTGGTAGCGCTCGGCGAGCAGCAGGTTGTGATGCCAGGTGTTGACATGGCGCAGCGTGAGCTTGCAGTCGATGCCGATCACACGGCGCAGCAAGGGCAGGAAATCCGTATCCTTCGGGAGCCCGGTGTTGAGGGTGAACTCCCTGCGGTCGCCCTGGGCCACGATCGCCGAGCCGTCGGTGAGGTTGTAGTGGCGCCCCTTGCCCATCGGGATACGATCGTACAGATCCTCGGAATAGAAGATCACCTGCTGCAGTTCGCGGATGCGGCCCCGGCCCTCGAGCTTCACGCCGAGGCGTTTCCTGACCGCGCTCGAGCCGCCGTCGCAGCCCACCAGATATCTGGCCCGGTAGAGGATTTCGCGCCCGCCCTGCGCACGCATGGCGACATCCACACCGCCGGCATCCTGCCTCAGGTCGGCAAAGCCCTGGCCGTAGCGCACCGTCACGTTCGGCGTGTGCTCGGCCACATCCTTCAGCAGCGGCTCGACGTGGTTCTGCGCCACTAGCTGGTAGGGTTCGAGCGGCAGCGAGCCGTCGGTGCATACGGCTATTTCTTTTCGCTTTTCCGCGACCGAGCCGAACTTCAGCACCGCGATCGCGGGATCGGCGAGCCGGGTGCACAGGAACACATCCATCGGGTTGTCCGCCGGATAGCCGAGCGCGCGGATGCGATCCGCGATGCCGATGCGGCGGAAGAATTCCATGCTGCGCGCATTGGTGCGGTCCATCTTCGGCCAGGGGCCGGTGGTGGGATTGATCTCGCAGATCAGGGTCTTCACGCCGCGCCGGCCGAGATCGATGGCGAGCGTCAGCCCGACCGGGCCGGCACCCGCGATGATCACGTCGTAGTGTTCGAGGTCGGGCATAGCGCGAGCAAACGGGCGGGTCCGGCGCGCTGGCTAATCCGCCTGCCGCCGCGCAGCAGGCGGGACGCGCGGCGGCAGCGCGAGCCCGGTGAGCGCCGCGAGCAGCGTGGCGAATGCGAAAAAGTGTGCGGCCGTTTCATGCGCGGTCACGCTCTGGCCCTCCTGTCCGCCGAGGATGCCGGAAAGTAGCAGAATCGTGAGCGTGCTGCCCAGATACCGCATGGTCGAGCTGCCGCCGGCCGCCATGCCGGCCCTTTCCGGAGGCACGGCGCTCATCACGGCGGCCTGCGTCGGGGCGCTCATCAGGCCGATGCCCATGCCGAGCAGCAATAGGGGCAGCGCCGCCTCACGCGGCGCTTCAAAGGCGCCTAGATTGGCGATCCAGAACGAGCCGGCCAGAAGCGGCGCCGACGCGGCGAGCGCCGTCGCGCGGCAGCCGATCCGGTCGGTCAGGCGCCCGCCGACCGCCGAGGCGATGAACATCGCGAGCATCATGAGAAAAAGATAGCGCCCGATTTCGGTGGGTGGCACAGCATGCACTTCATGGAAATACTGCGGCAACTGGAACAAGGTTCCGTACATGGCGAAGTTCTGCAGCGCGATGACGCTGGTGCCGACCCGGAAATCGCGATACCGGAAGAGGCGCGGATCAAGCACCGGGCTCGGGGCGCGCAGCTCCCAGCGTACAAAGGCCGCCACCACGGAAAGTGTCACGGCGAGCGCGATCGCGCGTTCGAGCCCCGCCGTCTTCGAGGCCACGACGAGGAGGGCGACCGCGATGCCGAGCAGCAGCGTGCCGAGCCAGTCGAATTGCGCGAGGAATTCTCCGAAGGGCTTGCGCGCAGCCGCCTGCGCCGGAGGCGGGCGCCGGAAGGCGAGCAGCGCGGCAATGGCGAGCGGCGGCAGATGCGCCAGGAAAATCGCGCGCCAGCCGAAGTGGCCCACGATCTCGCCGCCCAGCGGCGGTCCGACGGCGGCGGCGAGACTCATGATCGCGCCGTACATGCCGAACACGCGGCCCTGGCGCTCGCGCGGGATATACACGCGAAAGATCGCCAGCGTCGCCGGAAGGACCAGCGCGCCGCCCAGCGCCATGATGCAGCGGGCCGCGGTCAGGAGGCCGATACCGTTGCTCGCCAATCCCAGCAAGGCGCCAGACGCGTACAGCAGCATGCCGATTTTCACCGCGTGTGCGTGGCCCAGCACGTCACCGAGTTTGCCGCCGGGGCTTTGCCCGGCCATGCTCACCATTAGGTAGCTGGTGACCAGCAGGCTGGTGGCGAACGCAAGATTGACGCCGACCGACGCGGACAGCGGCGGTAGCGCAACCGCGATCATGGTCGAGCCGAGCGGCGCTTGCATCGCCGCGATAAGAAGCCCCGCAACGGCGAGGCCATGCAGCCGATCGGGCGCCGGTCTCCGTGTGAGCCCTTGCATCATCGGGTCGCGATCCTCGCGTGCCATGCGTCGTCGAAACAGCGTGCGTGTATGCGGTCCTCCCGCACCGCGATCTCGGCGGCGAGTGTCCTGGATGGGATGAAAACCTTGCTCCGATTCATCCTCTTCGCGCGACAATATCGTACAAATGTGAGGTGCATGATGGAAACCTTGACGATCCGTCTTGATCCAAAGCGATCCGTCTTGATCCAAAGCTCGAAAAGGCCCCGGCCGCATTGCGAAGAGTACGGGGAGAACCAAGAGCGAGCGCGCGCGGGAGGCGCTGGAACGTCATGTGGCGGTCGCCCGGTTCCGTGAATTGCGACGTGGGACATTGCCGTTCGCCGGGTTACGGGGCTTCGTGGCCGACGAGGACGTGTTCAGCGCCGTTTCGTGAGTCGGGAAGCCAAGAATTGAGGCTTGGCAATTGCCATTACTGCGGGGTCGAACTGAGGTCCAGCCTGCGTTCTATCCGCTTTTCGAGTGTGTCGAGTCTCGAATTGAATATGGCAGTGAGATTGGCTACTTGGTTTTCCACTGCGCTTAGTCGCATCTTGACCTTGCCGATGTCGTCGGCCATTACGTCGATTTTCCCGCGAATGGCGCGCAGGTGTTCGAGGATCAGATTTTCGATGCTATCGGTCATGGGTCTTGGCTCCGATGGCGCAATTATAAGGCTTACCCTTTGATACCCTCGGTAAGCGTTTGATTGCGGCGGTGGGCGCTACTGGGGTCGAACCAGTGACTTCCACCGTGTGAATCGGATTATTTTGCAGCAGGCCCGTTAGATCAGCAGCATATGCCACTCGGTTCCGCGTGGATGGGCCAAATGAGGGCAGAAATTGACTGGAAGTGTCACAGATCGGTCTCAGTGCGGTCACGCGCAGAGCGACTTTGATACCCTCCGTTCTGAGTGATGAAATAGGCGTTGTCTGGCGATGAAATTTGAGTGGGATCCGCAGAAGGCCGACGCCAACCGTCGAAAGCACGGCGTTTCGTTTGAGGAAGCGGTTTCGGTGTTTCTCGACCCGCTGGCAATGTCCGGTCCTGATCCGGATCACTCAATTGGCGAGCATCGATTCGTCACTTTCGGTCATTCCGGCCTTGGTCGACCGGTCGCGGTCTACCACACCCACCGACCGGGTACTATTCGCATTTTCAGTGCACGCCGTATGACGCGCGGCGAGAGGAAACTCTATGAAGAAGGCTAGAGACGAAATGCGGTCCGAATACAAGCGCTCGGACTTCGCAAGATTGGAGCGCGGGAAGTTCTACGCAGAGGTCGCAAAGGGTACGACGGTCGTACTGCTGTCACCCGAAAATGCGAAGGCTTTTCCTACATCGCAGGCGGTCAACGATGCGTTGTCCGGAGTGCTTGCGCTCAACAAGCACACCTCACGCATAACCCGTCGCTCAACGCGGGCGCGCGTAAAAACTGCGCGGGTCGGTTAGCTTCGCGTTCCGGCCATGAATCACCGTACTCTGCGCGCACGCGCGTTGGCCCGAACTGACGTTAGGAAGGAATTCGAACGGCTCAAGCATGAGTTCGAATTTCTAGACCAGGCATACCTGCGGCTCCTGGCTCGTCCAGAGCGGCGTGGCGCTGGCGGACGTGAAGGAGGTCCTGGGTCACAGCACGATCAGGATGACGGAGCGGTACGCGCACAACGCACCGGAGAACAGCAGGGCGACTGTGGACCGACTCAACGCCTTGTCACAATCCGGTCACAGCACTAATGCGAAGCTAGAGCCCTCGGTAAGTGTTTGATTCGTGTGGTGGGCGCTACTGGGATCGAACCAGTGACTTCCACCGTGTGAATCGGCTCAATATGCATCAGGCCCAATAGATCAACAACATATGCCACTCGGTTCCGCGCAGATGGGCCAATTGAGGACAGAAGTTGACATCAGATGTCACAGAATGGTCCCAGTATGGGGGCATCCGAAAAGGGCACAGACATTCACGAGGGCTTCCGGCGTCTGGTTGCACGCTCATGTGCGCGTCGTTGTGCCCGGTTCATCCCTTGCCTAGGTTTCGAGTATGTCGCTTGCAGAGGACTTACTTCTGGAAACTCTTGGCCTCGAATTTCGTATTCTCGATAGTTTCCTTCTTGAGCAATGGTGAAATCTCGCTGTCGTTGTTCAACCTCCTCTATGAACTGCACGGACCATTCTGCAGGCGGTGCTGCAAGGATTAGGTCCTCTGAGCCTCCTCCGCCTGGCGGTTCCGTCGCAATGCCTACGATGCGCTTGAGATTTCTATATCTTTGGAGAAATACCAGAGCATACGTTTCCAGCATACTTCTTCGTACTTGGCGGTATTGTTCGTAGCCTTTCTCCAATTCGATGTTAGGTACCGCAAGTGTCATGAAAAAGAAGGCGGTGCCCTGTTCGGTCGCCGTGGGGCCCGGAAGGAATGCCCGAGTCATCCGAGATACTGACGCTCCACGCTGAAGCGCATCTATTATTCCGCGACCGTACTCACGACGCATATGGCGCGGCACTAGAGCCATGTGACGGACGCCCTCTTCCTGCTCATTTAGTTGGAAGGTCTCACCCTGGGGAACAATCGTGGTGCCGGCAAGCATGGTATCTGTGAAGACCCGAATAAGCCTGTCCCAGGCATATGAAACCTCGTCCGCAGACTTTTTGGCGAGGTATTGCTCGTTCTTGAGCATACCTGCGTAGTGGCCGGTCCCCAAAGTGAACGAATCGCCGTCATTCCAGGCCGTTCCATCTGGCTTTGTAAAATCGTGTTCTTGCGCGGCGTTTAGGTGAGTCATGTAGTAGGCGACTAGGTCCTCCTCGCCACTTGCCCCGATAAGGCGGGAAGATCGAATCAGGGCTTCCTTCTTTGAAAGGTAGTCCGTCAGGTCGGTGACAGTGTCAAGTTCATGCATTACGATATCAAGCGTGGCATCGTCGAATACATGAATGAATGAGCCTGTCGGATCGATATCTCCGATCGCGAACGGAGTGCAAGTTGCACTCACGTGGTCGTCACCCTTTACATGGGGCGCGACTACTAAACTACCGATTCCTCCGTCGAAATATTTTCGGCACGCCTCCCCGGCACCCAATGCAACAACAATTCCATGAACCTTCCTCTTTGAAGTGGGTGATAGTTGGAGCGGAAGACGCTTTGTGCATTGTTTGTCGAGGAATACTCGTTCTGGATACTGGTCCAACCATCGATTGGCGCCTCGAATTTGGTCAGCTGATTTTTTGACTGCAGTCTTGAACCATCGACGCCAAGCTAGTTCGATGTCATCGATGTTCTGGAAGGCGCTTGTTCTGTCACTAAAGATCAGTACATGGTCGCCGCATACAACCAATAAGTCGCATAGCTCTTTGCCATCGCCTTTGCCCCGCTCCTTCTTGTCGTAGTACAAATTTGGGAACGACCAAAGATTTAGGAAGGTGCGGTCAGCTAGCTGGACAAGATATTGTTCAGATTTTGTACGTCCCTTACTTCGCTCAATCGAGTTCATTGACTCTTCTTAACCATGCCCCTGGGACCCATTAGTCTCTTATCATTCAAGAGTTGACGATTTTGGCGAAGATATTGTCATCGTGCGGTAGCCATAGAGGGGATGATCTGGAATTGCGTGAGCGAGCACGCTGCGGCGATGGCAGAGCGCCCCAATCGCGTGAGGTAATAGCGGTAGGAGCGGGCGACGCGCTTGATCAAACCGATGGATCGCAGGCGATGCAGCTGACGCGACAAGCGCGAATCGCTGAACTCGGGCACGTGCTTTTTCAAGTCGGCCCTGCGCATGCCGTGGATATTGAACTCGGGGCGTTGCAAGGCGCGCAGCAGCCGTTGTTCGGTGCGCTCGAAGAAGTTCAGTCCCTTGATGGTTCGATCGCCCTCGCGTTGCGGCTCGGTGAGCCGGGCCAAATCACGTTGGCCGCTGGAGGTGTCCTCGATCGCCGAAAGAAACTCCAGGTAGCGCCGATTGCAGCCCAGCAGTATTTCACGCAGATCGATCAGGCTGTAGATGGACTTCTTGAGCCCGGCCAGCTCGCGGGTGGGCTGGCCGTCGCGGTGTTCCACCTTGCGGTGGTGCTTAAAAAACGAGACATTGTTGGTGGTGGTCTCCAGGCGCAGCACGCGACCGAATTTGTCGTACATCTTTACCCCGGTCTTGCCGAAGCGGTGCTTGATACAGGTGCCCTCGATACGGGTGGCAAATTGGCTACCCAGCTCCTGGGCGAGAAGCGGAGTGATCTTCTTGCCAAGGAAGCTTGCCACCTGGTCGGCTTTGACCGCGAGCACTGCCTCGCGCGCGAGCTGCTCGTACAGCGGCTTGAGCATGGCTTCGGAGCGAAACACCAGGTCGGTGGAGTATTCGACCTGCATCAGGCTCCAGTGGTATTGCTGTGCGAACACATCGAGCACTGGACAGAAACGTTTGGCGTACCGGTCAAGGTGCCGGTGCAATTCGTCCGGTTTCATCGCCTCGGACAGGGACTGTGCCCGGTCCCAGTCCGCGATTCGCACGAAGGCGTTGTCGGCCAGGGTGAAATCGATCCCAGCCGCGGCGAGCTTTCGCGCGAGCCAGGAGTGCCCGTTGCAGTAGAACTGAAGCCGGAATGGACACCAGGTGGGCACGCGCAGATAGCACAGCCCCAGCTTCTCGTCGATGAAGTAAAAGTAGTAGTGCAGGCACTTGCCCGAGTCAGGCTTGAGAAACGTCTTGCCGCTCGTCTTGTCGTGCCAGGGCTTGTAGCTGTTACAGGCCTCCATCGCCGAGATCACGTGCACCAGCCCCGGATGATCGCCGCGGCGCGCCAGCACCTTCGCCACCACCTCTTCCTTGCGAATGTGCGGCTTGTTGATGTGCTCGATCTCAACGCCCGCCTCGGCACAGACTTCCTGGGCGCGCGTGCGGATGCGCTCGCGCAGCGGCTCGGCGAAGCGTGCGTAGTCAAAAATGCGGATCTTTCGCGAATACAGAAAGCTCGTCATCCCGCCCGCATAGCACGCCCCCGGCAATGTGCCCGTGATCACAATCCGGTCGTAGCACGACAGCACCCCCGCAAGGCGGTCCCGGTAGCGCTCGGTCAAAGACTGTGCCATCGTCGCCTCCGTTTGATTGATCGCGTCGCGGCTAATCTAACCTGTTTGGTTCCGGCTCTGCCGGCTTAGGATAGCGAGTGGAGAGGCTGCGGTGCAGGTGCAGCAGAAATCCACATCCCCCTCCCGCCGGCGGCCGCCAAGCCAAGGCGGCGGGAGGGGGATGTGGGGTGTCATCTTTCGGCATATTGGCGCCAGTTGATTAGGAATGGCTGTGAACTCACCCCTAGATCTCTTTGTGGCGCTGGCGGACGTGAAGGAGGTTCTAGGTCACAGCACAATCAGGATGACGGAACGTTACGCGCACAACGCACCAGAGAACAGCAGGGCGGCGGTCGAGCGACTGAACGCTTTGGCACAATCTGGTCACAATCCCGATGCGAGCAGTTAGAGCCCTCGGTAAGTGTTTGATTCGTGTGGTGGGCGCTACTGGGATCGAACCAGTGACTTCCACCGTGTGAAGGTGGCACTCTACCGCTGAGTTAAGCGCCCGCTCTGAACAGAGCTGGAGGGATGCGATTCTAGCGGCTCGGGCAGCACCGCGGCAAATGAACCGCGGCGCGCGGCGGCCCGGGATTCGCCGCATCGAATTTGGAATGGTTTGCTGGCCGTCCAGGGAAGGAATGGCAAATATAGTAACGTATATGTTACTATATATCAAAAACACGGCCTCAGGACGCCTTGGAGGGAAGCGCAGCGCCGCTCACCTCGGCGAAGAATCCGCGCAGCGCATCGATTACGGCAACCGGATTGTCCTGATGCAGAAAATGGCGCGCGCCCGGGATCTCCATCCAGCGGCCGTCTTGCAGGTTTGCGGCGAGATTGCTCGCATGCTCGCGCAGCAGGATGTCGCTGTCTGCGCCGCGGATCACGATCGCCGGGCAGTCGATGTGCGCCACGACATCGGCCAGGTATCTCCGGTCGGCGGCGATTGCCTCGTCGCTCCGCCGCGAGCGGTTCTCGGTGTCGTACTGCCAGACCCACTTGCCATCGGGCCGCTGCCGCACGTTCTGCGCCAGCGTGAAGCGCAGCTTGTGCACATCGCGCGAGGGCCGGTCCGCGAGCGCCAGCGCGACGAAGTCATCGAAGCTCGCCATGGGCTCGAATACAGCCACGGAATTGCGCTGGCGCCGCGTGCCCTCGGGGTTCACCTCCGGCCCGATGTCCATGACCGCCAGCCCCAGCAGCCGCGCCGAATACCGGCTCGCGAAAGCAAGCGAATGCATGCCGCCCATGGAAAGCCCGGCGAGCAGGAAGCGCTCCAGGCCGAGCGCATCCGCGAAGCCGCGCAGGTCTTCGGCGCAGCTTGAGACGCGATAATCGCCGTCGGCCGCCCATTCGCTCTCGCCATGCCCCGCCAGATCCAACGCCAGGCAGCGATAGTCGCGCCGCAGCGCCAGGCTGACCAGATCCCAACTGTGCGCGTTCAGGCGCCCGGCGTGCATGAAGACGAGCGGTATTGCGTGCTCGTTGCCCCAGTCGAGATAGTGCTGGCGCAGACGGCCGGTGTGGACGTGGCCTTCCCTTGGCAGGACGAATTGATCCACCTCGACCCGCTTTTCCCGCGCCAGGCGGCGCAGGTGCTGCAGAAGATTGTCACCCCGGGTATCGGGTGCGCTCATTGGCCGCTGCGCTCCATCTAGGCCTTCACTTCGCGCGCGGTGATGCGGTATTTCAGATTGTCCGGATCGAGCGGGTCGAGCCGGCCGCGCGCAGCTTCGGCCTGTGGGTACATCAGGAATCCGACCTTCGCTCCCTTCGATCCGGGCAGTTGAACGTCGTGGCCGGTGTTGTAGGCGACCCAGTTTCCTTCCCAGGCACCGAAGAGTTTGGCGCGCACCGCTGTGATGAGCGGATCGGCGAGCGTCGTCGGCTGCGCCTTTTCCTCCAGCACGGCCTTGCGCACATCGGCCGGATCGGCCGGCACCCAGCCGTAGCCGGTGAGAAATACTTCCGCACGGCAGTGCTGTGCGCGCGTGATGTTCTCAGTGCCCGCGCCCAGGCTGCGGTAGCCGAACTCGCTCTTGGCCACGCGTGCGCCATACACATCGCGCGCGGGTACGCCGGATGCCCGGCACAGCGCGACGAACAGGCCATTCAAATCGGCACACTTGCCGCCCAGGGTGCCGGACTCGAGCAGCGCCTTGACATCCCCGACGCCGCAGCCCAGCGTCTTCGGATTGCGGAAGCTGTTCTCCACCACCCACTCGTAGACGGCGCGCGCCTTGTCCGCATCGCTGCGCTTGCCTTTGACGATTTCCTTCGCGGTTCGGGCGACGATGCCGTCGGTCGGCAGGAGTTCGGTTGCCGCCGTGTAGAAGGCGACGCCGGGTCCGTCCAGGAAGAGCGCCGGATCGCGCCTGGAAAAATCGACCGCGCGGTTGCGCGTCGAGAAACGGCTGACCACCTCGATCACGGGCGCTTTCTCCGCCGCGGTCCATTCGGCCGCCAACAGGCTCACGCCGTACTTGCCGTCGTTCACGAGGCGCGCGGATTGCGCGTTGCCGCTCCAGCTATTGGCGCCGGTTCTCTGGTAGTCGCCTTCGACCGCCGGCACCGGTATCCAGGCACGCGCGGCGCCGCCGGGATGCGCGATTTCCATGCGGGTGGTGATTTCGAAAGTGCGCCAGGCGCCCTGGCGCGGATCGAACACGCCCTGACCGGTCTGGGCAAAACTCATCTTTGGAAGGAGCGAGAGCGCCGGCATTGCGGCGCCGGCGCCGAGGAAGGCACGACGTTTCATGGTTTCTCCTGACCTTGTATAGAAGGTTTGAGTGGAGTGGACCCCCAAGGGAATAAACCCTAGTGGAGCAGTTTGCGCAGCAGCGGCTCGAGCGCCGGATCGTCCCAGTCGATGGCGCCGGCGGCGACGTATCGAATATTGAGACGCAGATCCAGGATGACGGTCGCAGGCAGAACCCCAGCCTTCCAGGCGCGTGTGACAGCCAGATCGCGATCCAGCAGGATGGTGAAGCCCGCGGGGAGTTTAGCAAGGAAGCGCTCGATCGCCGGCTCGCCCTCGCCGACGTTGACGGCGAGAATTGTGAAGCGCTCGCCGGAAAGCCTTGCTCCGAGACGCTCGAGAGAGGGCATCTCGGCCATGCAGGGCTCGCACCAGGTCGCCCAGAAATTCAGCAGCACCACACGCCCGCGGTAGTCCGCGAGGCGATGCAGCTTGCCGGAGGCGTCGCGCAACGCCAGGGCGGGCGCGGAACGCGCCGCGGCCGCAGGCGGCTTCAGCTTGCCGAGTTGCGCAGGAGCCGGAAATGAGACCGCCAGGCCCACGAGCGCCGCGAACACCGCTCCGCGCACGGCTCAGCCTCCGATGTAGGACATCTCTACCTTGCGTTCATGCGCGGCGCTGGCGGTCTGCTCGGTGCGAATCTCCGAGTAGCGGTCCGCACGCCGCCGCCAGACGGCGGCGATTTCGTCGCGCAGCGCGTCATCGCCGGCGCCGGAGCGCAACAGTCCCTTTAGGTCGTGGCCGCTGCCTGCGAAGAGGCAGGTATAGAGCGAACCCTCGGTGGACAGGCGCAGGCGGTTGCAATCGCGGCAGAACGCCCGGCTGACCGAGGAGATGACGCCGATCTCTCCGGCGCCGTCGCGGTAGCGCCAGCGCTCGGCAACCTCGCCGGGGTAGTTGGGGTCGATCGGCTCGAGCGGAAACACGCCGCCGATGCGCTCCACGATCTCCCTGGACGGCACCACTTCCTCCATGCGCCAGCCGTTCGTGCTGCCCACGTCCATGTACTCGATGAAGCGAGGGATATGACCGGTGCCACGCCAATGTCTCGCCATGTCGATCACCTGGCGGTCGTTTGCGCCGCGCTTCACCACCATGTTGATCTTGACCGGCGCGAGGCCGGCCGCAGCGGCTGACTGGATGCCGGCGAGCACGCCGGCGACCGGATAGTCAGCGTCGTTGAGCTTGCGGAAGGTCGGCTCATCGAGCGAATCCAGGCTTACCGTGACGCGCTTGAGTCCTGCCGCCCGCAGCGCGCCGGCCTGTTTCGCGAGCAGGGAGCCGTTCGTCGTCAGGGCCAGATCGATGCCGGGCAGCTGTTGCGAAAGCATTGTGATCAGTTGATGAAGGTTTTTCCGCATCAGCGGCTCGCCGCCCGTGAGGCGGATTTTGCGCACGCCGAGGCCCGCGAACACGCGCGCCAGGCGCGCGATCTCCTCGAAGCTCAGAATCTCGGCATGCGGCAGGAAACGGTAATTCGCGTCGTACACGTCGCGCGGCATGCAGTACACGCAGCGGAAATTGCAGCGGTCGGTGACCGAGATGCGCAGATCGCGCAGTGCGCGCCCGAGCGTGTCGGCGAGCGGTGCGCCGTCGTAGCGCGGGGCGGGTTCGCGACGGAGCGCTGCAACTGTCGATTGGATCGGAAAAACCTTGCGGGACATGGGGCCTGTTGCCGTCTGCTGAAGCGCAATGTTACCAAGCGCAATGCTCAGGTTGTGCGCGGGCAGTTATTCGCCGTACATATCCGTGATGGGTTGTCTGAGTTGCCGCAGTCCCGGCTCAAGGTCCCGCCTGTCCTCCTTCCTTGCGCCGGTCAATCCGGCAGGCGAGAACCCTAGCGCAGGAGCGTCGCGGCGAGGCCGATGGCGGCGCATGCGGCAAGCAGCGGCGGCACTTCGACCTTGAAGCGCATCAATGCCAGCAGCGCACCAGCGCCGAGCAGCGCCGAGAACAAGTCAAGGGACGCATCGAACCCCCGCGGCCACAGCGTGTGGAAGGCGAAGAACAGGGCGAGATTGAGAATGACGCCGACCACCGCCGCCGTGATCGCGCTCAACGGTGCGGTAAAGCGCGGATCGCCGTGCGTGGTCTCGATGAAGGGCGCACCCGCGAAGATGAACACGAACGAGGGCAGGAAGGTGAACAAGGTGGCGACGCAGGCGCCGGCGACGCCCGCGGCGGCCAGGGACTCGGGACCGAACACCGCATGGCTCCAGGCACCCACGAAGCCGACGAAGGCGACCACCATGATGAGCGGTCCGGGGGTGGTCTCACCGAGCGCGAGCCCGTCGATCATCTGCGCTGCGGAGAGCCACTGGTATTGCTCGACCGCGCCCTGGTAAACATAGGGCAGCACCGCGTAGGCGCCGCCGAAGGTGAGCAGGGCGGCCTTGCTGAAGAACCAGCCCATTTTCGCAAGCGCGCTGTCCCAGCCGAAACCAATCACAAGAGGGCCGAGCGCGAGCGCGAACAGTGCAAGCCCAGCCGCGATGTAAGTCCAGAATTTGCGCCGGGAGAACAGCGCGTGCGCGGGTGTCGGCGTGTCGTCGTCGATCAGCGCCGGGCCGTAGCCAGCCGTCGCCGCACCATGCGCGCCGCCCAGGGCAAACTTGCCGGGCGCATGGCGGCCCCCGAAATAGCCGATCACGCCAGCTGCGAGCACAATCGCCGGAAAGGGCAGCTTGAGCGCGAAGATCCCGAGGAATGCTGCCGCGGCGACGGCCCACAGCCAGGCGTTGCGCAGGGCGCGCGCACCGATGCGATGCGCCGCGGCGAGCACCAGCGCGGTGACTGCAGGCTTGATGCCATAGAAGAGGCCTGTAATCAGCGGCAGGTCGCCATAGGCCATGTAGATCCAGGACAGCGCGATCAGGATGAACACCGAGGGCAGCACGAACAGGCCTCCCGCCACGATGCCTCCCCAGGTGCGGTGCATCAGCCAGCCGATGTAGGTGGCGAGCTGCTGCGCCTCGGGTCCGGGCAGCAGCATGCAGTAGTTGAGCGCGTGCAGGAAGCGCTTCTCCGATATCCACCTGCGACGCTCGACCAGCTCCCGGTGCATCAGCGCGATCTGTCCCGCGGGACCGCCGAAGCTGATGCAGCCCATCTTGAGCCAGAAGCGCCAGGCTTCGCCAGCGCTCACTCGTGCGGGCTCATCGCCCATGCCTGCCTCCCGTCGCCGAATCGGCGCATGCCATGCGCATGATATTTGCACGCGGCCGGCATTGTGCGCGGAACTTTGACGTAGCATGCGCGCTATCGCTTCCACCGTACCCGGTCGCGGTCCGAGGATTTCCGGCATTTCCGACACCCATGCTGCGCTCGCACAACCGTTTCATCATCCTGCTGGCGGCGCTGATCGTGCTGCTGCTCGTGATGGCCATGCTCTACATGCTCGGCATGGAATTTCTGGAGGGCAAGCCGCGCGATTTCTGGCAGTCTCTGCTCTGGGCCGCCGGCACGACGTCGACCACCGGTTTCGGCGGGGACACGACCTGGCAGCACCCGGCGATGATCGTGTTTGTCGTCTTTTCCCAGTTCTTCGGCGTCGTCCTGATATTCCTCGTGCTGCCGATTCTGCTGGTCCCCACGCTAGAGGAACGTTTCGAAACAAGACTGCCGAGGGAGTCGGCGGTCACGCGAAACCACGTGGTGATCTTCAAGTACGGTCCGGCGGTCGCAACGCTGATAACGGAGCTGGAGCAGGCGGCGATTCCGGCAGTCATCATCGAAGAAGACGAAGCCGATGCGCGGCACTTGCTGGGCCAGGGGCGCCAGGTGGTGTTCGGCAACCTCGACGAGGGCGTGCTGGAGCAGTCCAAATTGAGCCAGGCGCGGGCGCTGATCGTCAACGGCACGGACGAGCGCAATGCCGCGACCATACTCGCCGCGCGCCAGCTCGGCTTCGCGGGCGAGATACTCGCGCTGGTCGAAAATCCGTTCCATCGCCAGCCCATGATTCTCGCCGGCGCGAGCGGCGCCTATACGCCGCGCCATGTACTCGGGGCCGCGCTGGCGGCACGTGCGAGTCAGAAGGTCAGCCCCACCATCGCGGGGATTCAGCATCTGGGGCACAAGCTGGAGGTGGCGGAGGTGCGCATCACGCGCGACAGCGAGCTCGGCGGCAAGACGCTGGCCGGGGCCGGGCTTGGCCAGCATGCCGGGGTTACGGTGATCGGGCAGTGGGTCGGCGGCAAGCTGATCTCGCCGCCCACGCCGGACATGCGCCTCGAACCCGGCGGCATCCTGGTACTGGTGGGCAGCAACGAGAGCATCCACGACTTCATGAATCTGTGCGCCGGCGCGCGCCGGCTGCGCCGCCACGGGCGGTTCCTGATCGCGGGCGGCGGCGAGGTCGGGCGCAAGGTCGCCGAGTTGCTGGAGGATTGCGGCGAGCAGACCTGCGTCCTCGACGCCCAGCCAGGTCCGGGCGTCGACCTGGTGGGCAATGTGCTCGACACGGACGTGCTCAAGCAGGTGGGCCTGGATGATGTGCAGGCGGTGATACTCGCGTTGAGCGCCGACGCGAGCACGCTGTTCAGCACGGTCATCATCAAGGACCTCGCGCCGGACGTTCCGGTGATCGCGCGCGTCAATCTCGCCGAGAATGTCGAACGCCTGTACGGCGCCGGCGCCGATTTCGCGCTGTCGATCAGCCAGGTATCGGGCCAATTGCTCGCCTGGCGGCTGCTCGGCAGGGAATCGGTGGCGGTCGATCCCGATCTCCAGGTGGAGAAAGTCTCCACGCGCGGCATAGAGCGGCACCACCCGAAGCAGGACGACCTGCGCGAAAGAACCGGATGCAGCGTGGTCGCGGTGGAGCGCGGCGAAGACCTGCTGGTTGAATTCGGCGCCGACTTCGCGATCCGCACCGGGGACGCCGTGTATATCTGCGGCAGCGTCGAGGCGGTGCAGAAGTTCTACCAGCAGTTCCCGCAGACAGTAGGCGGGTGATCCCGCAGCTTGGGGATTCCGCGAGCGGGATACCTCCTCCTCCTCGGCATAAATAGTAACATATACGGTACTGTTTATGATGTCTAAGGTGGTGCCCGGACTGCCTCGGGACTGGGTACGCTTCGCCATTCGCGGCGTCATGGCGCCACGGTGTTTTCACTCATGCCATTTTGAAGGACGAGCCACGGATGAAGCTAGACGAGAAGGATGCCAGCCTCAAGGCGGCGCTCGATGCGCTGCTGCTCAAGCTTCCCAGCGTTGCGGCCGGCGACGTGACCGGACTTCCCGCCTATTTCATCAACGACCGGATGTTCGCCTGCATCTACGGCGGTGCGGTCGGGATACGCGTACCGGTGGCGGTGGCGACCGATCTGCAGTTCTCACGGGACAACATCGCGCCGTTTCAGCCGAAAGGACGCTCGAGCACCCGGGAGTGGGTGCAGATCAGCCACGCCGATCCGGCGCGGTACGAGAAGGAACTGGAGCTGTTCAAGCAGTCGATCGAATTCGTGAAGAGCGCGAAGTCGCGCTAGAACACCTACAATCCGAAAAAACTTCTGTTGCACTGCCGGGTCGAACCACTCCCCCTGGTCCGGCAAAGATAGTAACATATACGTTACTTTATTATTCAAAAATGCCGATTTACGCTGCCCTGATGATCAAACCATGACCAAATTCGCGCTCGGACAATCCACCCCACGCCTCGAAGACGCCGGCCTGCTGCAGGGCAAGGGCCTGTACAGCGACGACGTGCATCTGCCGCATGCGGCGCACGCCTATGTGCTGCGCTCGCCGCACGCGCATGCGCGCATCCTGCGCATCGACACGCACGCGGCAAAAAGGGCGCCGGGGGTCGTTTCGGTGCTGACCGGCGCCGAGGTGAAGGCGGATGGCCTGAAGGGACTGCCGTGCAACATCCCGGTCAAGAATTACGACGGCACGCCGCGCGCCGAGCCGCAGCGGCCGATCCTGGCGCTGGACACGGTGCGCCATGCTGGAGATCCGGTGGCCTTCGTGGTCGCCGAGACGCTGGCGCTCGCGCGCGATGCCGCCGAACTCGTCGAGATCGAGTACGAGCCGCTCCCGGCGGTGGTGGACGTGGTCCGCGCGGCAAGGGAGGATGCGCCGCGGCTGCACGCCGGGATGCAAAGCAATGTCTGCTTCGAGCTGCACATGGGCGATGCGGCGGCGGTCGATGCGGCCTTCAAGCGCGCGGCCCACGTGACGCGCCTGGAAATGGTCAACCAGCGCCTGGTTGCGAATCCGATGGAGCCGCGCGTGGCGCTCGCAGACTACGAGGCGGGCGCGGAAAAGTCCATTCTCTACACGCCGAGCCAGGGCACGCACATCATCAAGAACGCGGTCGAGGGTGCCCTCGGCATCAATGGCAGGCTTGCGGTACGCGCCCAGAATGTCGGCGGCGCGTTCGGCATGAAGGCGATGCCACACCCGGAGCAGGCGCTTGTGGTGTGGGCCTCGCGCAGGCTCAAGCGCGCGCTGCGCTGGACATCCGATCGCAGCGAGGGTTTCCTGAGCGATGGCCAGGGGCGCGATCACTTCACGACGGCAGAGCTTGCGCTTGACCGCGAGGGACGCTTCCTCGCGCTGCGCGCGACCACCTACGCCGCGCTCGGCGGATATCTGTCGTATTTCTCGCCGGTGCCGCCGCAATCCACCTTTCTGATGCTGCCCGGGGTGTACCGCACGCCGTCAGTCTCGCTGCGCCTGCTCGGCGTGCTGACCAATACGGCGCCGGTGGACGCCTATCGCGGCGCCGGACGCCCGGAAGGGATCTTCACGATCGAGCGCCTGGTCGACCTGGCAGCGCGCGAATTGGGCATCGCCCCCGACGAGATCCGGCGGCGAAATTTCATCCGCCCCGAGGATCTTCCTTACCGGACGCCCGCCGGCATCACCTACGACAGCGGCGACTTTCGCGCTGTCATGGAGCGCTGCATGCGCGAAGCCGACTGGGAGGGATTCCATGGGCGGCGTACCGCGGCGCAAAATTCCGGCAGGTTGCGCGGCATCGGCATGGCCCTCTATATCGAACGCTGCGGCGGCGGCGGCAGCGACGAAGTGCCGCTAAGCGTCACAGCCGACGAGGTGGTGATGGCTTGCGGTATGCAGGACAACGGCCAGGGACAACTGACCAGCCTGGTGCAGGTGATATCCGGCAGGCTCGGGGTCGATGCGCAGAAGATCCGCGTGATCGCCGGCGACAGCGATCTCACGCCGGCCGGCATGACCGGCGGCTCGCGCTTCGCGGCGGTGATGCTCTCGGCCACCAGCGCGGCGGCGGATGAAGTGGTGGCTAAAGGCATGGAGGAGGCCGCCGGCCTGCTGGAAGCGGCTGCCGCGGACCTCGAGTTCCGCGACGGGCGCTACTGGGTGGCGGGCACCGACCGCAGCGTTTCCCTGTTCGACGTCGCGCGCCGCGCGGGCGCGATCTCCACGCGGCACAAGCGCGTGCCCGAGGCGCTTACCTTTCCTAACGGCTGCCATATTGTCGAGGTGGAGATCGATCCCGACACAGGCGTCACAACGCTGGTCGAGTACACCATCGCCGATGATTTCGGGTGCGCGATCAACCCCCTTTTGCTGGCGGGGCAGGTTCATGGCGGCACCGTGCAGGGTATCGGCCAGGCGCTGCTGGAACATGCCGTCTATGACGACGCGGGCCAGTTGCTCACCGGATCGTTCATGGACTATGCGATGCCGCGCGCCGACGACTTGCCGAACATGAAGCTCGTATTTCAGCACACGCTATGCAAGACCAACCCGCTCGGCGTAAAGGGCGCCGGCGAAGCCGGCACCGTGGGTGCCACGCCGGCTGTGATCAACGCCATTGTGGATGCGCTGGATGCTGCCGGAAAGGGGCGGGATATCGCGATGCCGGCGACGCGGGAAAGGGTCTGGCGGATGTTGAACCGAAGCTGATCCTGCCGCGCGCGGCAAATGACAGGTTGCCGTCAGCTTTGCTCCGTAGACTGGTTCATCCACAGAGCCGAGGAGAAGATCATTACCGCCGCCAATCCAACCGCAAACAAAAAATCCAGCGCGATGAGCGTGGGTGAGAAGCTTGTCTTTTTTGGCAAGTTCGTGATCTTCCTGGTCACGTTCGGATTCGCCTTCGGCAATTTGCTGGCCGACGACTGAGCGCATACGCCAGGTCCGGCCGTGCGCCCGCACGGCCGGGGTCGAACCGGGTCGAGCCCGCCCCGGAATTTCCCGCCATGCCGCGGGTGATGCCTGCTTCAGGCCGGCGGGAAGAGGTGGCGACACTTCAGCAGTCCGGGCAGACCGGCTTCGGATAGAAGAAGGAAGAAGGGTTTCGCGCATTTCCCGCAGCAGGCAGGTGCCTCGCCCGGCCGCTGACGGTGTTCCGGAAATACTGCGCACCGCCTCCACCAAGTGCAGCACGCCGGCCGCCGTCGGCCTCGGGCGATGAGTCCAGCCGGCGCAGCGCTTCCGCCATCACTGGCGACGCCGCGCATGTTACGGTCTCCTCGATGGATTCCGGCATCCTGCGAGCGCGACGCCGTCGCGCACAATTCAGGTTTCTCAGGTGGTCAAGTCGATGCAGGCGCGCTCGCCCGGAGCGAAAGTAGAATAGGAGGTGGCGCAAGGTCGCGCTTTTCGGGCGCAAGAGCGGAGCACGTATATGAACCTGCACGCGATGGAATGGGCGGAAAACCGCAGTCAGCCGGCGATCGACGCGCTGGTGCGCGAGGGCCGGGCACATTCGGCGATCTATACCGATCCGGGGATATTCGAACTGGAGTTGAAGCGCATCTTCGGCCGCAGCTGGCTGTTCATCGGCCATGTGAGCGAAGTACCCGCGGCGGGCGACTATCGGATGCGCAAGATGGGGCGCGCTTCGGTGCTCCTGGTGCGCGGCGAAGACGGCCGGGTGCGGGTTCTGATGAACCGTTGCCGGCACCGCGGCTCCCAGGTCTGCGAGAGCGAATCCGGCAACAGCAAGATGTTCCGCTGCTGGTTCCACGGCTGGACCTACGAAAACACCGGAAAGCTTTCGGTGGTGGAGGCGCCGGCGGGCTACGGCGCCGGTTTCCGGCGCGAAGAGATGGGTCTCACGCCCGCGCCGCGCAGCGCCGAGTATCGCGGCTTCGTTTTCGCGAGCCTCGCCGCCGAAGGGCCGTCTCTCCCGGAGTTCCTCGGGCACGCCGCGCCGATCATCGATCTGCTGGTGGATGCATCGCCGGCAGGCGAGATCCTGGTCGATGGCGGCACGCACAAGACGGTCTATCAAGGCAACTGGAAGTTCATCGGCATGGACGGCTATCACCCGAACGTCGTGCATGCCTCGGTGGTGGCCGCCTGGAAACGCAACGCCGAATTCGGCACCGGCGTGACGCATCGCGAAGACCCTTTCGTGGACGAAGCGCGCTCTCTGACGCGCGACCTCGGCAACGGCCATGTGATGCTCGATTTCCGGGAACAGCGTCTGCATCACTACGAGGCGCATCAGGCTTTCCTGCGCAACACACCGGGCGGCGAGCGCTACATCGCGGACATGCGGCGCGCCTACGGCGAGGCGCGCGCGCGGCTGCTGATAGCGCTCAGCGGCGATCCGCACGTCGGCGTGTTCCCCAACCTGCAGCTCATCAACAACCAGGTGCGCATCGTGAACCCGATCGCGGTCGACAAGACCGAGGTGAACATGATCGCGGTGCGCCTGGGCGGCGTGAGCGACGAGATGAACATCGCGCGGCTGCGGCAGCACGAATCGTTCTATGGTCCGGCGGGAGGAGGTTCGCCGGACGACGCCGAGATCTTCGAGCGCGTGCAGCGCGGCCTTCTGGCGGACGTGGACCCGTGGGTGGATCTGTCGCGCGGCATGGAGCGCGAGACGCTGGGCGCCGACGGCACCGTCGTCGGCCGCATCACCGACGAAGTGACCCAGCGCGGACAGCTGCGGCACTGGCGCGATCTGATGCTGCGGCCATGAGCTGGGAGACATACAGGGAGGTCGAGCTCTTGCTGCTGCACGAAGCCGAGCTTGCCGATTCGCACCGCTACGCGGCATGGCTGGCGCTGTGGACGCGCGAGCTGCGCTACTGGATACCGTGCAACGGCGACGACGCGGACCCGCAGCGGCAGATCGCGATCGTGTACGAAGAGCGCCCGGCGCTGGAGGAGCGCCTGTACCGGCTCGACTCCCGTTTCGCGCATTCGCAGAGGCCGCCCTCGCGGCTGTCGCGCGTGGTCTCGAACATCGTCTACGACGGCTACGAGCCGGAGCGGGGCGGCGCGGTCGTCTCGCGTTTCGTACTCGGCGAGGAAAGGCGCGAGCGCCAGACGGCGTGGATCGGGCGCGCGCGCCACGTGCTGGTGCGCGAGGCCGGCGCGCTGCGCATCAAGGAGAAGAAAGTCTGGCTGATCAACAACGACAGTCCCATGGGCAACCTCACCTTCATCCTTTGAACCCCGGCGCGGCGCGGGCAGGCGTGCGCCTTTCCTGCGCGCGCTGATGCCGGCTACGGCGGCCCGGGCGCGCGGCGTCCTTCGGCTCGCCGAGCGGGGATCGCGGCAAAATATTTCAAGGGAAATATCATCTATGCAAATTTATGCTTCAAGCAGTCATCCGGGATGCCGCAAACGGAATCCCATGCCGCGCGCTGCCGGATAAAGTCCCCGATGTCGGGCCCGTCCGAATCGAGCATCTGGGGCGCGTGGCCGCGCCTCGCGCGCGACGCCGATCCCGCGGAAACGCGCGAGTGGCTCGAGGCGCTGGACGCTACGATCGCGGCGCACGGCGCCGGCCGCGCCGAGTTTCTGCTGAATGTCCTGCTCGATCGCGCCCGGGCGGGGCGTGCCGCGCTGCCGGCCCTGTTCAATTCGGCCTACCGCAACACTGTCGCGCTCGAGTCGCAACCGCAGTTTCCAGGCAACCTCGAGCTCGAGCAGCGCCTGTCCGCGATCGTGCGCTGGAACGCGCTCGCCATGGTGGTGCGCGCCAATCGCGAGAGCGCCGAGCTGGGCGGCCACATAGCCAGTTACGCTTCCGCAGCGGACCTGTTCGAAGTCGGCTTCAATCATTTCTTTCGCGCCGGCCGCGCGGGCGATCTGGTCTATTTCCAGCCGCACTCCGCGCCGGGTGTCTATGCGCGCGCGTTTCTCGAGGGGCGCTTGAGCGAGGCGCAGCTCGCGAATTACCGCCGCGAGGCCGGAGGCGCCGGCCTGTCGTCCTATTGCCACCCGTGGCTGATGCCGGATTTCTGGCAGTTCCCCACCGGATCGATGGGCCTGGGCCCTCTGCAGGCGATATACGCGGCGCGCTTCATGCGCTATCTGGAACACCGCGGCGTTCTGCGGACGCAGGGTCGCAAAGTCTGGGCCTTCGCCGGCGATGGCGAGATGGACGAGCCGGAATCCCTTGCCGGCCTGTCGCTCGCGGCGCGCGAAGATCTCGACAACCTGATCCTGGTGGTGAACTGCAATCTGCAGCGCCTGGACGGTCCGGTGCGCGGCAACGGCTCGATCATTCAGGAGCTGGAGCGGCTGTTTGCGGGCGCCGGCTGGAACGTGATCAAGGTGCTGTGGGGCTCCGACTGGGATTCGCTGTTCGCGCGCGATCACGACGGCGCGCTGCTGCGCCGCTTGCACGAGACGCTCGACGGCGAGCTGCAGCGCTACGCCGCCAGCGATGGCGGATTCAATCGCGAGCGCTTCTTCAACAAGTATCCGGATTTGCAGCGCCTGGTGGCCGACATGTCGGACGAGGACATCGATCGCCTGCATCGCGGCGGCCATGATCCGGTAAAGGTTCATGCCGCTTATGCGGCGGCGCTGGCGCACACGGGGCAACCGAGCGTGGTGCTGGCCCAGACCAAGAAGGGCTACGGGATGGGCCGGTGGGGTCAGGGCCGCATGACGACCCATCAGCAGAAAAAGCTCGATCTGGATGCGCTGCGCGAATTCCGCGATCGTTTCTCGCTGCCGCTCTCGGACGAGGATTTGACGGAGCTGCGTCCGTACAAACCGGCGGACGACGCCCCGGAGATGAAGTATCTGCATGCGCGGCGCGCCAGGCTCGGCGGCTATCTGCCGGCGCGTTCCGGCGCGGCGCCGCGGCTCGAGATACCCCCGCTTGCTTCGTTCGAGCGCCTGCTCGCCGGCTCCGGTGCGCGCGAGCAGTCCAGCACGATGGTGTTCGTCGGTTTGCTCGTACAACTGCTCAAGGACGTCAACGTCGGGAGGTATGTAGTGCCGATCGTCGCCGATGAGGCGCGCACGTTCGGCATGCAGTCGCTGTTCCGCCAGGCCGGGATTTATTCGCCGGCCGGGCAGTTGTACGAGCCGCAGGACCGGGAAGAGCTGCTCTACTACCGTGAGGCGCGCGACGGGCAGATCCTGGAGGAGGGCATCACCGAGGCGGGCGCCTTGTCATCCTGGATCGCGGCCGCGACCTCCTACAGCGTGCACGGCGTGCCGATGCTGCCCTTTTACGCCTACTACTCCATTTTCGGCTTTCAGCGCGTCGGCGATCTGATCTGGGCGGCGGCAGATTCGCGCGCGCGCGGCTTTCTGATCGGTGCGACCGCGGGGCGCACCACGCTTTCCGGAGAAGGACTGCAGCACCAGGACGGCAGCTCGCACCTGATCGCCTCCACGATTCCGAACTGCGTCGCCTACGATCCGTGTTTCGGCTATGAGCTGGTCGTGATTCTGCGGGACGGCATGCGGCGCATGCTGGCGGAGCAGGAGGACGTCTTCTATTACGTCACCGTGATGAACGAGAACTACGCCCAGCCGGCGATGCCGGAGGGCGTGGAGGAGGGCATATGCCGCGGCATGTATCGTCTGCGGCCGGCCGGAAAATTCAAGTCGCGCGTCCATCTGCTCGGCTCCGGCACGCTGCTGCGCGAGGCGCTGGCGGCGGCTGAAGTTCTGGAAGGCGAGCACCGGATCGGGGCAGACGTCTGGAGCATCACCAGTTGGACCGAGTTGCGGCGCGACGGTATGGCGGCGGAGAAATCCGGAGCCGTGCCCTGGGTGAGCGCGTGCCTCGGCGCGCATGGCGCACCGGTGATTGCGGTGTCCGACTACGTGCGCGCGGTGCCGGATCTGGTGCGGCCCTGGGTGGACCGGACCTTTGTGACGCTCGGCACCGACGGTTTCGGCATGAGCGACACGCGCGCCGCCCTGCGCCGGCATTTCGGCGTGGATCGCGCCGCGATCGTGGCTGCGGCGCTCAAGGCGATCCGGAAGCAGCCGGTGCGTTAGGGCCACAGGCTCGGGTGGGCGGCCCGGGCATCGAGAGTTCTAATGGGTCGGCAATCCCGGGTCGGTCGACAGCCCGGAAACCAGGGTTCCGAGGGCGACGATCACCGAGTCGAGCGGCACCATATACGCCACATCGACCTTGCCCAGGTGCACATGCAGCGAGACTTCCTTGGGTGTGCGGCCGGGCGACACCTCGATGCCGCTCGCTGGCAGGCCGATACTCATGCCGCCCTGCGCGGGCGGCACCCGCTGCGGGCCGCTGGCGCCGCGATCGACCAGGCCGCAGGTGAGCTGCAGAACGAAGGCGAGCGCCTTCGTTCCGACCCGGAAGGAGGCCTTGCGCCCGCTCTCGTCCACCAGCACCCAGGTGGCGCCGTCCGCGCCGGGGGTTTCCTGCAATTCAATGTTTGTCAGGGCGCCGAATTGCACCGTGTCCATCTGCTCTCCAGGCTGGTTCTGTGAAAAGACCGAACGCAATCCCGCGTACACGCTCGAATGTATCGCGCGGTGCCGGGAATTGCGGGCGGGCTCGCGTTTCAGGAGCCGAAAAACTTTCCCGGCATGACGATCGGGTCGACCTGCTTGTTCTCGATCGAATCGCCGGGCAGGGGCAGGCCATTCGACCCGAGGCGCCCGTCGGTGCCGTCGAAATTGCCGCGGTAGGGATTGCTGCGCTCTTGCTTGACCCAGTCCTCGGAGGCGCCGACGCGCAGCATCACCAGGTTGTCGGCCCCGGAACTCTGAAACCAGTAAAGCACGCCGCGCGGCAGCATCACGCCCTCGTTCTTGTTCACTACCTTGATGTTGTCGTCGGAGTTGATGCGGAAGCTTGCCTGCCCCTGCAGCACGACGAAGGTGTGATCCTCGTTGGCGTGCATGTGCATGGTATTTTCGCCGCCGGACGCGTATACCTTGAGGACCACGGAAAGCAGCGGCGTCGTGGCGACGATATTGTCGAGCCGGCCTTGCGAGAGAAGCGGGGACTTCAGATTGAAAAACTGCGCTTGCGGCCTGGCTGCGATGGTGGTCGTCATGAGCAATCCCTCCTGGAAGAAATTCGGATGATGCGTCGAATTGAAAGCCGCGGAACTATAGGCGCTCGCGCGCACACCTGGAAGACAATAATAAGTAGCATTAGAATCGAAGATGATTCAACAATCGGGCCGCGAGGCGCGGGTAGATTACCTTAAATCGATGGACAGCTTCGTGCGCGTCGCCAAGGCTGGCAGCTTCTCTGCCGCCGCCGCCGAGACCCGCATGTCGCGCGCAAGCATGACGAAAAACGTCGCCGCGAAGACCGTGGACTTTCTCAGCCGCGTGCTCGGCATGAAATTCGTCTCCACCGTGATGAATGACAAGGTGCCCTCCACCGGCGAAGCCTTTCCCTACCGGCACCTGTTTTTCGAGATGAAGGACGGCTCGACGCTTGCCTTCTTCGTATCGCCGAGCCTGCCCGAGCGTGCTGCCGCGTCCCGCACCGCGTACAAGGTGTTCGATCACATGGCCCTGCAGGCCGCCTCCAGCGCCGAAGTTGACGCCTGGGCGCAGCGGCTACGCGACAACGGCGGTCGACGTGCTCGGTCCGGTGGACCACGGCATCATCTACAGCATCTATTTCCATGACCTGGACGGCACCGGCTGGAGCTCACGACCACGACCGATGCCAGCTGGACCGATCACGCGATGGACGCGTCCCGCGACCTCGATCGGCTCGCGTCCGGCGACAGCATCCTGCATGCCGCGCCGCTTTCGCACGGCTCGGGACTCTATGCGCTGGCGCATATCGCCTCCGGCAGGAGCAACGTAATTCCGGAGAGCGGCGGCTTCGAGGCCGGGAAGAGCGCGAACTCGAAGGCGCGGATCGACGGCATTCAGATTCAGGAGTGCGCTCGCGGTGGCGCAGCTCGGCGTCGCGGCAGGCGGGCGCATCGCAGGACTGGATCTGAACCCGGTGATCGTGCAGCGCGAGCGCACGGTGGCAGTTGATGCGCCGGTAATTGCAGCGGGGTAGCATCCACTTTTGCCGCTTCCTCTGAGACGAGTCTGCCTCTGGGATATGCTTAACTCGCCGAGCCACACATTGATCTGAGCAGGCGAGATGGACACAACACCGCAGAACGAATCGGATGGTCATGGCGTGCTGTTTCGTTCCAGGATCGAGATTGCAGGCGTCCTGGAACGACTCGCTCGATACGGGGCGGTACTCGTGGCAGAGGTTGGAGACGGCGATCAGTTGTTTCTGACACGCGTGCTCCGCGTCGACCCGGGCGAGGAATTTTTCATTGCCGCCTACAGCCTGGAAAAAGAGGCGAATATTGCGCTGCTTGAGAAGCGGTCGGTGAGATTTCAGGCGAGCGAGGGCTCCTGGCGCATGCAATTTATTGCAACTCGGCCGTCTGAGACGGAATTCGAGGGAGCCGCCGCAGTCCGGTTCGCGCTTCCCAAGGCGCTCATCCAGTCGCATCACCGCGAACACCCCAGGTTCGGGGTGCCTTTGGATGTATCGCTGCGCTGCATTGCGGACGCCGCCGGCGTCGCGCCGTTTGAGGCGCGCATCGTCGACGTAAGCCGCGGTGGCCTGGGCAGCATCGTTTACGACCCTGCTGTCAAGTTGCCGCCGGGCACCGTGCTTAGAGGATGCAAGATTGTCCTTCCAAGTGCTGAAGCGATCGTCGCTGACCTCGAGGTGCGCTATAGCGTTTCGATCATGCAGCCCGACGGCATCCTTGCACTGCGCTCAGGCGTCAAGTTTCTCGGCGAGCCAAAGGGATTCGGCGCACTGCTCCGCAGGTTTGTCCTGGAGATTGGCGAAGATCGCTAGGGCCGACAGCCATCTCTCGTCATCGCGGCGCGCCACTTCTACTCCCCTGCCTTAATCCCCGCCTGCTCTAGGCTGAAGTTCCACGCCAGGGAACCCGAACGCCTGGAGCGAGACTTGAAAGTGCTGCCGGTGGATCCTGATGCGGGAGAGATCCTCATGCCGGAGGAGCGTGGCGACCGCGAGTACCGGCGCCGGGAGCGCGAAGGCCGCGTGCTGCCCAAGCCCGTGCTGGAGGACTTGCAGAAGTTGGCGCTGCGCTTCGGAGTGGGGATGCCCGCCTAGTGTGCGGACTCGATCCTCCAGAATCAACCGGCAGGTTTTCGATCCGCAACTCTCGATGGCAGCCAGTCCATGCCGCCGCCATCCACGGTCAGGGTGGCGCCGGTAACGTATGCGGCACTTTCCGAGCACAGGAAGGCGGACTGCCCGGCCGATATCTTCTGGCTGGCACACGCGCCCGAAAGGGGCGAGGCCATAGGCGCGTCCTTGATGCTCGCGAGACCGCGGCGCTGCGCGGCCTGATTGCCCTCCGCGCTCTCCACCAGGCCGGGCTGCACGATGTTGCTGCCTATCTCGTGCCGGCGTTCCTCTTTTGCGACCGACTGCGAGCGCTGTAGTCCGCCGCCTGTAACGGTCCGAGCGTTGCAGAAGGAGAAATCCCACGCTTCCCAGGACGGCTTCGAGCGCATCTGCCGGTCATCCGGCGCGTTGCCGGCGCGTTATCCGGTCATGGACGCCGCTCGGCAGGTGGGATTTCCGCTTCATCTGGTGCAGCGCGGCCGGCGCGGCGAAGCCTGCTTTCAAGCCGAGAGCGACTGCATGGCCTACCTGCGCGCGCTCGGAGACTGCGCCATGCGGCTGGAGTGCGCCGTGCACGCCTATGTGCTGATGGGCAACCATGTTCATCTCCTGGTCACGCCGGCGCGTGCCGGCGGCGCCGCACGCCTGCTGCGGGGTCTCGCCGAGCGCCATGAACTTGAGGGCGCTGCCGCTGCGGCGCCCGCCTATGGACGTCCCGGCAATGGGCGTGATTTCGGCGGCACCTCAGTCTCGCCGGTGTATGCGCGCCGCTATCTTTTCGCCTGCATGCGCTATATCGAGCTGAACCCGGTGCGCGCCGGGTTCGTGCGCCACGCCGCGCAATACCGCTGGTCCAGCTATCGTGCAAACGCGCTGGGCGGGGAAGATCCGCTATTGACGCCGCACGCTCTTTACTACGCGCTGGGCCGTACGCCCGAGGCGCGGCGCGCGGCCTACCGCGTGTTGTTCCCCGCCGCGTCGCAGTTGCACGCGATGACAGATTCCGCCCAGGGTGCGGCGCCAGGCATCTCTTCCGCAGACCGCGGCGCTCATTCCGCGTCCTGAACGAGTCCGTGCGCGCCCACGCCGAGCAGGCGGACCGGCCTGACAGGGTTCGCGGCCGCCTCGGTACGCGCCAGCAGGGCCACGGCGCGGCCCGCGATCTCGCCGGCATCGCGGGTGACGAAGTTCGCGGTGTGGCTGCGCGTGACGGTCGTGAAATTCGCGTAACGCAGCTTGAGGGTCACGGTGCGCGCCTTGAGCCCTTTCTGCTCCAGCGCCGCTGCGGTGCGGCGCGCCAGGCGCTCGACTTCGGCGCGGATTTCATTACTCTGTTCGAGGTCCACCGCGTAGGTGGTTTCGCCGCTCAGGGATTTCCATGGCCGGTCCGGAGTGACCGGACGCGGGTCGTCGCCTTGCGCGAGGCGCTTCAGCCACGCGGCGAGGCGGCCCACCGCGCGCCCGAGCGCAGCTTCATCCGCGGTTCTTATATCGACCAGCCTGACGATGCCGATGGCGCGCAGCTTTTTCGCCGTGACCGGACCGACGCCCCAGAGCGCCTCGACCGGCAGCTCCTGCAAAAAGGCTTCGACGCGCTGCGGTGAAATCACGGTCAGGCCGTCCGGCTTGCGCCAGCCGGAGGCGATCTTGGCGAGAAACTTGTTCGGCGCGACGCCGGCCGAGGCGGTCAGGCCGGTCTCAGCGTGGATGCGCTGCTTCAGGATCCGCGCCACGCGCGTGGCATAGGGCTCGCACCACAGGTTTTCGGTCACATCGAGATAGGCTTCGTCCAGGGACAGCGGCTCCACCAGCGCCGTGCAGGAGCGCATGATCGCCATGACCTGCTGCGACACGGCGCGATAGCGCTGGAAATCCGGGCGCAGCACGATCAGCTCGGGGCAGGCGCGCAAGGCGCGGGCGGTCGGCATCGCCGAGCGAACGCCGTAGGCGCGCGCTTCGTAGCTGGCTGCCGCGACCACACCGCGCGATTCCGCCGGGCCGCCGACGGCGACAGGCTTGCCGCGCAGGGCAGGATCGTCGCGCTGCTCGACGGAGGCGTAGAACGCGTCCATGTCGATGTGGATGATGCGGCGCAGGCGATCCGGCACGCGGCAATTCTAGGGACGCGGCGCGCGGCGTTTACACAGGCTTCAGCCAGCGATCCGAAAGGCGACATGCGTCGCCGGACTCGAGACGCGGCCGGTTACTTGCCCTGTGTCGCGGCGGGTTTCTCGTCGCGGCGCGTGATGTACACGATCAGGCCCTCGGTCGCGACCTCGACAAAGTGCTCGCCGTAGCCGAGTTCCTTCAATTCCCATTTGAAGCTGTTGCCGAGGCGTGCCTTGTTGAAGGTGCCCAGGCGCTTCTGCTGCGCGAATTGCGCGGCGCTCCGCAGGGCATCCTCGAGCACCTTGGTGACGCGCGCGACCGACACCTTTTTTTCCGCGGAGCGTTCAAGCGAAGGGGGATAGCGCTTGGCCACCGCTTCGGCGAGCGATTTCGCGAACTGGTCGATGTCCTTGCCGGATACGCTGCCGAATAAGCCCATCATGGCCTCGGGAAGAATTCAGTCGGTACTTTTTCCCGCTCCGCGGTAGATTGCGCTTCAATCGGGCGCGCGGAACGCGCTTGCATCAGCAAGGCTCATTATAATCACGCCGCCCGAACCATCATGTCCTATACACGCCAGAGCCCCAGCCCGCGCTACCGCTACCTGTCCGAGCAGTATCGCCTGCTGCACGCCAGGGGCGATCCGCGTATCGGGATCGCCACCCACCAGATGTTCTCGGGACATTCGCTGTTCAACTGGGTGGCGCGAATCCGCGCGCTCATCATCACGACGAAATCCACGACGCTGCTCGACTACGGCTCGGGCAAGGGACAGCAATATGACCCGCTCGATCCGCCGAGCCGCGAACGTCTCGGCGGCGCGGATTCGGTTCTCGACTATTGGGGCGTCGAGGAGGTGCGCTGCTACGATCCGAACTACGAACCCTACAGCAAGCTTCCCACGGATCGATTCGACGGCGTGATCTGCACCGACGTTCTGGAGCACTGCCCGGAGGAGGATGTCGGCTGGATCCTGGAGGAGATCTTCGGTTACGCGAGGCGCTTCGTGTTTGCGGTGGTCGCCTGTTACCCGGCGAACAAGAAGCTGCCGGATGGCAGCAACGCCCACTGTACGATCCGGCCGACGCAATGGTGGCGCGCCCAGGTTGAAGCGGCGGCGCGAGTCAATCCCGTGGATCAGTTCGAGATTACCCTCATAACCCAGGACGGCAGGGCGCCGGATGTTCTGATTCGCTCCCAGGGCCGCTCGTGACCGGGGAAGCCGGTACGGCCGGTGCAAGGTAGATAGTAACAAAAACGTTACTATCTATCGGGCGCCGTCCCTCCAACTCCCTTCCCAGCGCTGCGATGCTGAAGAACCTGCTCCGGGACATGTTGCGCCGGACTTTGCCCAAGGCGGGACCAGAGCCTGGGGCGGATCTACGAGGCCCGCAGGCCGACTTTGGACGGATACGCGGGCTGCTCGAGGCGCGCGATCTGGCCGGCGCGGAGGCCTCGCTCGCCCGGTTTTCCGGCGCGCATGGCGCGGATTTCCTCTGGCTGCGCGGCGAGCTTGCGCGTTTACGCGGGACAAGCGATTCAGCGCAAACCTTCTACCGCTCCGCCCTGCGCCATGACCTGCGCCACCGCGCATCCTGGATGAGTCTCGGCGTGCTTTTTTACCGCGCTGGAAAACTTCCGCTCGCCCACCAGCATTTCAGGGCTGTCCTTGCGCTCGGCCCGAACGATCCGGAAGCGCTGAACGAACTCGGCCTGGTGGAACTCGCTCTTGGCAATCGCACGGACGCGCGCAGCACCTTCGAGGATCTCCTGGATCGGCATCCGGATCATGGACAGGCCTGGAACAACCTCGGATTGGCGCTTGCGGGCCAGGGACAATTGGAGGAAGCGTGCCGCGCATTCCGCCGTGCGCTGGCCCTGAATCAGGATGACTCCGTGGCGGGCGCCAATCTCGGTCTGGCTTGCCGCGACCTGAACCGCCCGCAGGAGGCGCGCCAGGTATTCGAAGCGGCAGCCCGGCGCGACGTACAGTCGCCGGGCATCAGGGTCGGGCTCGCGCTCGCACTTCAGGATCTGGGGGAACTCGATGCGGCACGCATGGCGCTGGAACAGGCGCTTGGGCTGGCGCCCGGCGATCGCGCGGCGCTGAGCGCCCTTAGTGCGCTTGCGCTGCGCGGAGGGAACGCCGAGGAAGCGCTGGCACTGGCGGAGCGGGTGCTCAAGGCATCACCCGAGCATCCCGAAGCGCTGCTTGCCAAAGCGCATGCGCTGCTTGCCCAGGGCGCGTACCGCGAGGGGTGGGCGTGCTATGAAGCGCGCTTGCGGAGCCGCGCTTCGCCGCGCCGCTCCTATCCGCTGCCGCACTGGACATCCGCCGCGCCGCCGCTCGGCCGGCGAATACTGGTCTACGGGGAACAGGGCCTGGGCGAGCAGATCATGTTTGCCTCGATGCTCGGCGAGGTTCGCGGGCAGTCGGAGGCGGCGCTCGATTGCGAACCGCGACTGCGCGCCCTGTTTGCGCGCTCGTTTCCGGGTCTGCGCATACTGCAGGGAACGGAGTCCAGGGCGGAGCTGCGCGAGCAGTTCGATGCCTGCCTGCCGATCGGATCTTTCGCGCGGATGTATCGTAACGATGCGGGGAGTTTCCCCAAGCATCACGGATACCTCAACCCCGATCCGCGGCGCGTCGCCGGCTGGCGCGCGCGGCTCGGCGAACTGGGGCGGGGCTTGAAGATCGGCATTGCATGGCGCGGCGGCCTGGCAAGCACCGGCGGCGCGCTGCGTTCGCTCGATGTGGATGAACTCGCCGCGATCGCCCGGCAGCCCGGTGTTCACTGGATAAATCTGCAGCACGACGCGAGCGCGGTCGAACTGGAGCGATTCCGGGCGTCCGCGCCGTTACTGCATGACGCCGCCGTACTCGCTGATATGGATGAGGCGGCGGCGCTGCTGGCCGCCCTCGATCTCGCCATTGCGCCTTGCTCCACCATCGTTCACCTGGCGGGCGCGCTCGGCGTGCCGGTATGGGTGCTGACGCCCTTCGCACCGGCCTGGCGCTACCGCCTGCAGGGCGAGTCCATGCCCTGGTATCCGAGCGCGCGCCTGCTGCGCCAATCCGGTCCGGGCGGCTGGCGCGAAGTCCTGCACTCGCTCAGCGCGGGACTCGACAGCTTATGCGCCGGGCGCGCTGTCCCATGACACCGGCCTGCTCGGCGGGCAGTCCGGAGAACGGTGTCCAGGCCGCCGCCGCTCGCCTGCTGGAGCAAGGTGACGCCGAAGCCGCACTGGCTGAGATCGCGCAGTGTCTCGAATCTGCGGAATCGCCCGCGGCGTATATCCTCCAGGCGCGCGCGCTGGCAGGGCTGCGCAGGTTTGATGCCGCGCACGATGCGCTGGTGCGGGCATTCGCGCTCGATGCGCAATGCATGGAGGCTCATTTCGCGCTCGGCAAGCTGCATCGCCGGCAGAAGGCGCTGCCGCTCGCTGCGGCCTGCTTTGAACAGGTGCTTGGCCGGTCGCCGGGGCATGTGGAAGCGCTCTATGAACTGGGCTCGGTCTATCAGGAGTTGAATCGGCTGCCCGAGGCGCTTGCCCGGCTCGAGCTGGCGCACGAGTTGGCCCCGGCCGATCCGCGCATCGCCAACCAGCTTGCCATCGTGCTCGTCGCCCAGGAGCAGTACGGGCGGGGTATCGCGCTGCTGGAGGAGATTTGCGCGCGCACCTCGTCGGCGGTGGTAAGGCCGCGCATCAATCTCTCCAACGCGCTGTTGCGGCTGGGCCGCTTCGCGCGCGCCCTGGAAGTCCTGGAGGAGGTTCTCGAGGTAGAGCCGGATAACGTCGAGGCGCGCTGGAATCGATCCCATTTCCTGCTCGGCATGGGGCGTTATGAAGAAGGCTGGCGCGACTACGACTACCGGGTGCTGCTCAAGTCGCGCCCTGTCCGGCTGCTGCCGTTTGCGGAATGGGCGGGCGAGCCGCTGCAGGGCAAGCGGGTGCTGATCGCCGCCGAACAGGGGCTCGGGGATGAACTCATGTTCGCGTCCTGCATTCCGGAGGTGCTCGCCTGCGCGAGCGAAGTGCACATCGAGTGCGAGCATCGGCTGGCCAGGCTGTTCGCGCGCTCCTTTCCGGGGGCCAAAATCCTGGCGAGCGACCATGAGGCGCAGCCGCCATGGATGAACAGCGCGCCGGATCTGGATTGCTTCGTCCGCGCGGGGAGCCTGCCGCGCTATCTGCGCAATTCGCCGCGGGAGTTCCCGGCGCATCGCGGTTATCTGAGGGCGGACGAGGCCCGCGTGGAGCACTGGCGGGCGCGCCTCGCGGCGCTCGGCCCCGGAATGAAGATCGGGCTGTCCTGGCGCGGCGGAACGGCGAGCACGCGGGCCGGCGCGCGGAGCATTCCGCTCGAGGGGCTTGCCGCCATCCTTGAGGTGAGCGGCTGCGAGTTCGTCAGCCTTCAGTACGGCGAGGTGGACGGCGAAATAGGTGATTTGCGGCGCATGCGGGGGCGAACCGTCCATCACTGGAAGGAAGCGATCGCGGACTATGACGAAACCGCGGCGCTGGTCTCGGCGCTTGATTTGGTGATAAGCGTGCAGACCGCTCTTATCCACCTCACGGGAGCACTCGGCAAGCCCGCATGGGTGCTGGTCCCCGCCGCGCCGGAGTGGCGCTACGGCATCGCCGGCGAGGGCATGCCGTGGTATCCGTCGATCCGCCTTTTCCGCCAGCAGCATGCCGGTGCCTGGCAGGAAACGCTCGCGCGCATCGTCGCGGCGCTGCGTGCTTTCAAGCCCGGCGGAGTGACGAGTGTCTGATTGCGCGCCCGGATCGCCGCGGGACGTCCCCGAAGCGGGCGCTGCAAAGCAACTGTTGATCCGCGCGCTGCAACGCCAGGGCGAGCGCTCGTACGCGGAGGCGGAATCCTGTTATCTGGCATATCTTCACGCGCAGCCCGACGATGCGCAGGCGCGTGCCGCCTACGCCGGCCTGCTCGCCACCCAGGGGAAGACGGCACAGGCGATCGACAACTACCGGCGGGCACTCGAAATCAATCCCGGATTTGCCGAGGCCGCCTCGAATCTGGCCCTGGCACTCGCCAAGTGCGAGGAATTCGAAGCGGCGGAGGAATGGCTGCGGCATGCGCTTGCAATCAGGCCCGACATGCTTGCCGCGCGCCTGAATCTGGGCGCTGTGCAGCAGGAACTCGGCAAGCTGGAAGAGTCGGCTGAAAGCTTCGAGCAGGCTGTGCGACGCAGCCCCGAATCGGCCGTGGCGCGCTTCAATCTCGCCAATGGATACGCGCGTTTGTTCAGAATGGATGAGGCCCTTGCCAGTTATCGCGCGGCGATTGCGATCGACCCGGATTTCGTGGATCCCCATTGGAACCTCTCTCACGCGCTGTTGCTTCAGGGTCAGTTCGCCGAGGGGTGGGAGAAGTATGAATATCGATGGCGCATTGCGAGCGCGGAAAAGCCCGAAGCCTCGGCGCGCTTGTGGTCAGGGGAAGACCTGTCGGGGAAGCGGCTGTTCCTCTGGTCCGAGCAGGGTTATGGAGACACCCTTCAATTCATCCGCTATGTGCCGCTTGCTGCGAAGCGCGGGGCGCGGGTCATCGTGCATGCGCGCGCGCCGCTGACGCGGATTCTGCAATCGGTCGAGGGAATCGAGCGGCTCGGCCTGCGCGGCGACCCGGTGCCCGAATACGACTACCAATGTCCGCTGATGAGTCTGCCGCGCGCTTTCATGACCACCGGCGAGTCGATTCCGTGGCAGGGCCCGTACCTGCGCGCCGATCCCGTCCAGGCGGCAGCCTGGCGCGGGCGCTTGAACCGCAAGGCGCGCTTGCGCGTCGGTCTGGTGTGGTCAAGCGGCATTCGTGCCTATAACCGCGAAGTCTTCCACGCCGGGATCACCCGCAGCATCACCCTTGGGCAGCTCAACCCGCTGGCGCGAGTCCGCGGCGTGCAGTTCGTCAGCCTGCAGGTGGGGCCGCAGGCGGGCGAGGCCGCCGCTCCGCCGCATGGCATGCGCCTGGTCGATTGGAGCGGCGAATTGCGCGATTTCGCCGACACGGGGGCATTGATCGAGGCGCTGGACCTGGTAATTGCCGTGGATACCGCAGTTCTGCATCTTGCTGGCGGGCTTGGCAAGCCGGTCTGGGTGCTGCTCAAATACCATGGTTGCTGGCGCTGGTTGCGTGAGCGCGCGGATTCCCCGTGGTACCCGCGGTTGCGCCTGTTCCGGCAGCGCGAGCCTGAGAACTGGGTCGATCCGATTCGCGAGGTTGCCGAAGCGCTGGCCGAAATGGCCGACAGTGAAACAAAAGGCGGGAATGGCTGGCGTTCTCTGATCAACCGGCTTCGGCCGCGACCGAACTAGCCCCGGCATCGTTCGCGAACAGGCGCTGCGCCGATTTCTGACAGGTCGTTGACACTTTTTGTCATGTACATAGAGCGGTCAAGGCCCTGTGCGCGTGAATTTGGCCACATTCCCGGCAAAAATCGGAGTGGCACGGTTCCTGCTTCGGCTTACGCGGGTATTCCCCAATTCTGGAAAAAGGAGATTTATTATGAAGAAGATGCAGAAGGGTTTTACGCTGATCGAACTGATGATCGTGGTTGCGATTATCGGCATTCTGGCCGCGGTCGCTTTGCCCGCGTACCAGGACTACACGATCCGCGCGAAGGTGTCCGAGTTGATGCTGGCTGCAAGCTCGGCCCGCACCGGCGTCACTGAAGCCGCGCAGAACATCGGTGGCTTGAGCAACTCCAACTCCGGCATTTCGATCGCCGTCACCACGAAGATCAGCGCTGGCACGGTCGACGCCAATGGAACCATTGCGGTCGCCGGCGTCCCCTCATCGTTCAACAACCAGGACATCAAGGTCACTCTGGCGCCGAGCTGGAACGGCGCAACGGTTGTGTGGAGCTGTGAAGTTGCTCCGGCCAAATTCGGCCCGTCCAGCTGCCGTACCGACTGATCACCGCCTGACGCTTGTAGACGCCTCCTTCGGGAGGCGTTTTTTTTCATGCCGACTTCCTTTTTGAGCAGGCTGTTCGCGGGACGCGCAACGCGCGTGCAGCGCGTACTGGCCGGCGCCAGGCAGGAATTCGAGAGAGGCTATTTCGAGAGCGCGCTAGGCATCGCACGGCAGGCGCTGCGCCACGACCCGCGCTCAGCCGCTGCGCACGCTTTGGCCGGTGCCTGCAGTATCGAATTGGCTCGGGCTGAACAGCATGATGCGGTGCGCCGGCGTGCCGCGGTGCCTGATGTAAGCGGCACTTACGATCGTGCGATCGCACATTTCGAGGAGTGTGCGCACTATTCGGCTGACCCCTGCAAGCCCATCGGCCGGCAGGCGGCCGCACTACGTGAGGCGGGCAGGCTCGACGCTTCGCATGCTCTATTGGAGCGGGCGCGCACGCGCTGTTCTGCCAATCCAGACTATCTGTTGGAGCTTGCCCAGGATTGCCTGTGCCTGGGTGACTCCGGCCGGGCTAGGTCCGTCTACGAAGATACGCTCGCAATCGCACCTGCTGATCCCCGGGTGCATGCGGCGTATGCGCTGGCGCTGCTGGGCGACGGGGAATTCGGGCGCGGCTGGGATGAGTACGAGTGGCGGCTGCAACTCGCAGAGTTTGCTCCGCGGCACTCGCGGCAGGCGCCGCGCTGGCAGGGAGAGCCGGTTGCAGGTCGCACTTTGTTCGCCGAGGCTGAGCAGGGCCTCGGCGATCAGATCATGTTTGCATCGTGCGTGCCGGAGCTCCTTGCGGGCGGCGCGCATGTGCTGCTGGAGGCAAGTCCACGACTGGCGAAGCTCTTCGAGCACTCGTTTCCCACAGCAACCGTGCTCCCGAAATCCGGCGCGGGGCGGGATTGGGCCAGCCTTCCCGCCGTTGACTGGCATGTGCCTATCGGGTCCCTGCCGTGCTACATGCGCCGCTCCATGCAGGCATTTCCGGATCGGTGCAACTATCTGAAAGCGCCTCCCGAGCTTGTCGATCTATACCGTGGACGGCTCGCCTTGCTTGGCAATGGGCCGAAGGTTGGGATTGCCTGGCACGGAGGACTTCCAGGGACCCTAAGCGCCTTGCGTTCTCTGCGCCTCGACGATCTGGATCCCCTGCTCCAGTTGGGCCACTTGAAATTCGTCAGCTTGGAGTTCGCCGACTGCCGGGCTGAAATCGAGGCCGCGCGCGGTCGCGGCGTTGGTGTTTCCTGGTGGCCGGAAGCAGCGCTCGACATGGCGCATTTCGCTGCGCTCATCAGCGCGCTGGATTGCGTGGTCAGCGTCGCCACCACCGCCGTTCACATGGCGGGTGCGCTCGGCAAGCCGACCTGGGCCCTGGTTGCTCGCGGCGGAACCTGGCGCTATATGTGGCAGGGTGAGAAAATGCCGTGGTATCCCGCGGTCAGGGTATTGCGGCCCGCGCAATCCGGCGGCTGGTCCGCGCAGGTGGAAGAGATAGCGCGGGCTTTGACGGAGCAGTGACGATACCTTGAACATGCCGGAGACCGCCTCCCCGTTGCGGAGCAGTGCCGCGGACGAGCGTCCTGCCCGGTTCCTGCACGCGCTGACCTGGGCGAGCCTGATCATCGCGCTGTTCATGCTCGGCCGCGGCTATTTTGGCTTCGTGCACGACAACATCCTGTATCTTGCGCAGGCGCTGGCGCGTCTGGAGCCCGAGATTTACAAGGGCGACATCTACCTCGCCTGGGGCTCCCAGGACAACTTCACCGCGTTCTCGCCTGTCTACGCCTGGCTGATCGCCAATTTCGGGCTGCAGACGGCGAACATGGCTCTGGTCTGCGCTGCGCTCGCGCTGTTTCTTTCAGGGTCTTTCATCTTCGTCAGGGCATGGGTGCCGGAGGGATCGCGCGGGCTCTCGATGCTGTTTATCGTATCCAGCAATGCGCTGTACGGCAGCGGATTCATATTCAAGATGGGCGAGCAGTTCGCAACTCCCCGCCCGTTCGTGGAGGGCGCGGTGCTGCTTGCCGCCGCAATGCTGGTGTCGGGCCGCAAGGCCGGAGCCCTTGCGATTGTCCTGGCAGGCGGATTGCTCCACCCGCTGGTTGCGTTGAGCGGCCTGCTCTTCGGGTGGCTTTACCTGTTGTTGGAGGATCGGCGCTGGGGCTGGCTGCTCGCTCTGGGCGTGCTGCCGCTCGCGGCGGGTTTCGCCGGGGTGGCACCGTTTGACCAGTTGCTGCAGACTTTTGATTCCGAGTGGCTCGATTCGCTTTTTTCGGGCAATCAGCATGTGTTCGTCACGCAATGGCAGATTTACGACTGGAGCCTGGTGGCATGGGATCTGTCGATACTGTTCATGGCCGTGTCGCTCTCGGAAGGCCGGGTGCGTCAGGTCGGGCGTGCAGCATTGGTCCTTGCCGGAGTGTCGCTTGGTGTGACGCTGGTCGGCGCCGATCTGTTGCGCAATGTCCTGATCACGAATCTCCAGATATGGCGCGGCATGTGGATCGTTCACTGGATCGCACTGGCAATGCTGCCCTTCCTGCTGCAGCGCATGTGGATGGAGCGCGACAGCAGGCTGGTGGCAGGCATGGCGTTGTTCGGCTTCTTTCTGCGCGGGCTTCCGGCGGGTCTTTTTTCGTCTCTGATGTCATTGGCCCTGTTCGCAGGCAGACGCGGGACAATATTGAGCGCGTGGCTGCAGAACCTGGCCCTGTGCGCGCTCGGTGCCGGGGCCTTCGTCCATTGGCTCGTGATTGCCGACCGGGCGCGGGATCGTGCGCCTGACCTGGCGCTGGAACCGGGCAGCTATTTTGCAGTCGAGGCGCTGACCAAGCCCTTCCCGCTCGTTGTCCTCGCCGTGGCAGTGCTGATATTTCTGATCCGGCCCGGATTCTCGCGGGTGGCTGCGTTAGCCGCACTGGCGCTTCTGGTAGTCGCGATTGCCGTCTGGGATCGGCGCCCCGCGCTCAAGCGCTATGCCGAAACCACGCCGCTTGGCACACATCCGTTTTCCCGGTATGTGCGCCCGGACCAGGAGGTGCTCTGGTACGAGGAGCCCTCCTCGCCATGGGTGCTGATGCAGCGCAGAAGCTATTTGTCCTCCGGACAGGCTGCAGGACAGATGTTCAACCGGGAGACCGCGATGCGGCTGCGCGAACGCCGCCGCGCGCTGAATGCGCTCGAGTTCCAGGAGGGTTTCTGCCAGTTCATGAACAAAGGCAACGCGACGGAAGATTCCTGCCAGGACGACGTGCAGCCGCTGGTGGACGCCTGCCACGACGCCAAGGACCTGGATTTCATCGTTCTTCAAAGCCGCCGCGGAAACGTCGCGGTGGCGGCGTGGACCCCGCCGGTAGAATACGCGGCCTATCGACCGACCTACTACCTGTATGACTGCAAGCAGCTCACCGGACGCTAGGGTGAAAGCTGTGCCGCGCATATCGATGAAAATTCTGCTGAAGGAAGGGACGCGCTATTTCATCGCCTCCTGCATCGCGCTGGCCGCGGACTGGCTTCTCTACGTCGCCCTGATCCGCCTGGCCGGTATCCATTACCTTGCCGCGGCGCCGGCCGGTTTCATGCTCGGTGTCGCGCTGCACTATGCGCTTAGCACGCGCTGGGTGTTCAAGACCCGCCGCATCAAGGACGCGCGCGCCGAATTTCTCCTGTTCTCTGTGATCGGCGTGGGCGGACTGCTGCTCAACCAGGCGGTGATCTTTGCAGGCGTCGAATATCTGCAGCTCGCGCCCGAGCTCGCCAAGCTGGCCTCCGCGGGGATCAGCTACCTGTTCAACTACGGAGTTAGAAAGGTTCTGCTTTTCAGCGCGCAGCGCGGTTTGCAATGGCCGGCCCGCGAGTCGTAATCATCGGCGCAGGTCCGGCGGGACTCACCGCGGCGCACGAGTTGCTCGCGCTGGGCGTGACCGACATCGTGATCCTGGAGGCCACTCGCGACATCGGCGGTTTGTCGAAGACGGCAAACTACAAGGGCAACCGGATCGATATCGGCGGGCATCGTTTCTTTTCGAAATCGGATTGGGTGATGGACTGGTGGCTGCGCGTGCTGCCGCTGGCGAAGAACGAGATCATCGACGACGCGGGCCGCAAGCTCCTGCTCCGTTTCCAAGGCAAGGAGCGCCAGATTTCTGCGGCCGCGGGCGCGGCCGAGGCCGACGAGCGCGTAATGCTCGTGCGCGGACGGTTATCGCGCATCTACTTTGACGGCAAGTTCTTCGACTACCCGCTCAAGGCCAATCCGGAGACCGCGCTGAAACTCGGCCTGGGGCGCTGTATGCTGTTTGGCGCAAGTTATCTCTATTCCAAGTTTTTCCCGCGCCGTCCCGAGCGCACCCTGGAGGATTTCTTCATCAACCGATTCGGTCAGCGGCTTTATCTGCAGTTCTTCAAATCGTATACCGAGAAGGTATGGGGTACTTCCTGCGACAGCATCAGCGCGGAATGGGGTGCGCAGCGCGTCAAGAGTCTGTCGGTCGGTAAGGCAATCCTGCATGCCCTCGGCAAGCTTGTCGGGATGAGATCGGAGGGCGCGGCCGAGCAGACCTCGCTGATCGAACGTTTCCTTTATCCGAAGTACGGTCCGGGGCTCATGTGGGAGACCGTTGCCGAGCAGGTCCGCGGGCGGGGGGTGCGGATTCGCATGGAGGAGCAAGTGCTTCGCGTCGAGCTGCAAGAGGGCCGGGTATCCGCCGTGGTTACGCACGCCCCGCAAGGAAAGACGGAGCGCCATGCGGCGGACTTCGTCGTCTCCAGCATGCCCATCCGCGATCTGGTGCTCGGTCTGGAGCCTGCCGCGCCGCCGCGTGTGCGGGAGATCGGAGGCGCCCTGGAATATCGCGACTTCATCACGGTTGGGCTGCTCTACCGCAAGCTCTCCGAAGTGCCCTCTTCTGCGGGCCCGATGAATATCGTGCCTGACAACTGGATCTACGTGCAGGAGGCCGGTGTCCAGGTCGGCCGGCTCCAGGTTTTCAATAACTGGAGTCCTTACATGGTGCGCGACCCGGATACGGTGTGGATCGGCATGGAGTATTTCTGCCGCGAGGGGGATGCACTGTGGCGACTCACGGACGAAGAACTCGTTGCGCTGGGCCGTCATGAAATGCTCAAGCTGCGCTTGGCGCGCCCGGAGGACTGCACGGACGGCGTGGTGATTCGCATGCCCAAGGCCTATCCCGGCTACTACGGTGCATACGAACATTTCAGTGAAGTGCGGACATTCCTCGATGCCATACCGAATCTATTCCTGGTTGGGCGCAACGGCATGCACCGTTACAACAACCAGGATCATTCCATGCTGTCCGCCCGGCTTGCCGCAGAGGCGATCGCGTCCGGGAGTGCGGACAAATCGGCGATCTGGGACGTGAACATCGACGACGAGTATCACGAAGAGGTATCGAGCGAAGCCGGCGACGTGCGTCAGCCGGCGCGCGACGCCGCCTGACAGACAGGCCCCATGAACGAGCAACCGTCCCGGCGCCTCATCTACGCGCTGCCTGATCGAATCGAGCCTGATGAAGACCGGCAGGGAACGATGCACTGGATCCTCCCCGGTGCGCCCTTCGATGCCATGGCCCGCTGGGTTGAAAACCCGGCGCTGGGCACGGTTCAGGTCATACCGGGTGCCTTTTCGCGCGCGGCTTGCAAGCAGATCCTGGCCCTAGGTGCCGCGGCAGGCAGCGCGCAGGCGGGCGTGGAGAAAGGCGATGCCTCCTATCGCCGTAGCCGGGTAACCTGGCTTCATCCCTCGGTTGAGAGCGCGGTGTTCTACCATCGTGTCGGGCTGCTCCTGTACCAGGCGAATCAGCGCTACTGCTTTCAACTATCCGGCCTGGTGGAGCCTCTGCAGATCGCGCACTACGGGGTAGGGGACCGGTTTGACTGGCATACCGATCTGGGTTTGCGGGAGACCGCCGGAAGGAAGCTCAGTCTGACCTTGCAGTTGAGCGACTCCGAAGACTACGAGGGGGGCGACCTGGAGTTCATTGGCATCCACGCGAAGAAGCCTGCGCGCGCGCTCGGAACGGTCCTGATCTTTCCATCGTTCCTCGCGCATCGTGTCACCGAGGTCACGCGCGGCGTGCGCATGTCGGTCGTCGCCTGGGCCTACGGGTCCAGCTTTTCCTGAGGCGGAGAAACGGCCTGTTGCAGGAGTAATAGTAACATATACGTTACTATATATCCTGCGCCCGCTCCTGTGTGCCTCCCAGAAAGAGCTGTGCCAGATCATCTGCCGCGCCGGTGTTCCCGAACAGCACATCCTTCGCGGCCATGATCCGGCGGCGAACGTCGGCACGTAACTCAGGGTCGCACCCGATCCGCAGGGCCACGCGAACGTAGTCTTCAGGGTCGCTCGCCACGCAATCGTAGATGCCCATTTTCGCGTAACAGGCATAGGTCGACCTGCCTCGCAGGTAAGGCGATGGCCAGGTCACTATCGGGCACCCCATATCCAGAACGAAGTGGGAGGTAACGCCGCCGCCGAAGTAAAACGTATCGAGGGAGACATCGGCGACGTTGACGATCTTACGCAGCTCGTGCAGTTCAGCCCAGGGGAGAAACCTGACACGCGTGGCGCTGCGCCCCAGGCTGCGGCGGAACCGCTCGCGCAGGCGCCGGCCCCATTCGCCTGTCACAGGATCCTCGAAAAGCAGGATCTCTGCCCGCGGGTCGCCCGCAAGAATCCCGAGCAGTGCGCGGTCGAAGTCCGGGTGCAGCTTCTGCAGCCGCATCGGACAGATATACAGGTGCGCATCCGAGTTCAGGCCAAGCCCGGCCCTGCCGGGCAGAGAGTCGATCACGGGCGGTTGCGGAAATGCGAGCGGAGCATTCTCGAGCCGGATCAGCTTCTCGGAATAGAATGAATCGCCGGCCTCGCTCTCCAGCTGCCTTCCGGAAATGAACCAGTCGATCGTCGGAATGCCGGTGGTGGCGGGATGCCCCGGGAGGACACACTGCAGCGGTGCCAGGCGGCTGAAAGCCAGAAAGTAGCTGAACGGATGCAGTCCGATATCCGCATAGACAAGCACGTCCAGCTCGAGCCGGGCGATCGCTGCCCGTGCGGCATCGATCTGCAGCGGAACGTCCAGATAGGCTCCGCGCCTGGCCGCCTCGGCCCTGAACGACGCACCGACTGCGCCGTCCACGGAGATCACATGCACCTCGAACTCCCGCCTCGCAGCAAGCGCGCGGACCAGTTCCATATAGTAGTGCCCAACTGAGTGCCGGGTAAAAAACCGGGAAAGGAATCCGACCCGGGTCAGGCCCGGGCTGCGCCGATGCGCGGGATTGCAGTGCGCGGCTTGGTGGGCCAGGCCCGGGGACGCCTTGAGGAAAAGTCTCGCAAGCCGCTCCTGGATCGGGCGCTCGTTGATACCGGCATAGGCCAGGTAGAAGCTGGTTATGCCAACCTCGTGCAGCGGGGCGGCGATGGACAGCGGTGCGGACTCCAGTTGAGAAAGATCCCGCTCGAAGACCGCCAGCAGGTCGCGGAGCTCCTCGCCGGAGCCATGGATGCCGGGCAACATCGAGAGCAGACTGAACAACCGCAATGCATCGCCGCCAGGGCCGCGCGCGATCAGCCAGGCAGAACCGGCATCGCCTAGGCCCATGTCGTACATTTGCATTGCGGCCGCCAGCGGAATCGACGGGTCGCCGGGCTCGAGCTCCGAAGCAATGACATACGCCGTGACGGCTGAGAGACCGTAGCCGCGGCGCTTCAGGCTCTCCGCGGCCGAGACCAGGTTGCCGGCAAGCGCGGGGTCCGATCGCCTGGCTTCGCGGAATGTGCGTGCGGCGATGCCTTTACGGCTGGCCGCGCTCTGGCACAGCCCCAGGAGAGCCAGGAGGATCGCAGGCCGGGTTGCAGTGGTGCTCGCGAGCTTGGAGAGGGCCCGCTCAGCATCACGATAGGCGCCATGGTTGTAGAGCCCGATAGCCGCATGCGCCGCCTCGGGAACACCCTGCAGACCCTCGGCGCCAGCCGCAACGCGCAGCGGAATCAGCGGCCGGACACGGACCCTGCCCGCCATCCCTCGCAGAAGATTGCGCAACAATCCCATCTAGCCTCGAATGTAGGTTCCCGATTTTCCTCCGCGCTTCTCCTCCAGCCGCACATCCTCGATGGTCATTCCGCGGTCGATCGCCTTCAGCATGTCATATACCGCGAGCAGACCGCCGCTCACCGCGCAAAGCGCCTCCATCTCGACGCCGGTTTTGCCGCGGCATTCCACGGTCACGCTCAGTTTCACCGAGCGACGGCGCGCATCCAGCGCGAACTCCGTGCTTACCCGGGTGAGCTGAATCGGATGCGCGAGCGGTATGGTTTCCGAAGCCCGCTTGGCCGCCTGGATTGCGGCGATCCTGGCCACGCCAAGCACGTCGCCCTTGCTTGCACGTCCCTCTGCGAGCGTGCGGAAGGTGCCGGGCTGCATGGCGATCCGGCCCGAAGCGATCGCCACGCGGTGAGTGGACGATTTACCGCCTACATCGACCATATGGGCAGCGCCGCGCCGGTCAAAATGGGTCAACTTTTCGGAGCGGCGCACCATATTTCTTCCACTTGGCGGGTATGCAATGAAGCTATCATAAACGCATGCGCATCCTCGCGTTGATCGCCCTAGCCGGGGCATTGTTCGCCGCCACTTCAGGCGCGCAAACCCTGCCCGATCTCGGCGGTACGGAAAGGTCGGCCCTTTCGTTGACTGCGGAGCGGCGGATGGGCGAGGATATCTACCGCGAAGTCCAGCGCGATCCGGCGTTCCTCGGAGATCTCGAGGTAAACGAATATCTGAATCTGCTCGGCGCCCGCTTGGTTTCCGGCGGGCCGGGCGTGCCCTGGAACTTCGAGTTCTTCGCGATGCGCGATCCCGCAATCAACGCCTTCGCGCTGCCCGGAGGCTATGTCGGCATCAACACGGGCCTGATCCGGCTTACGGAAAGCGAGTCCGAGCTGGCCTCCGTGTTGGCGCATGAAGTCTCGCACGTTACCCAGCGCCACATTGCACGCATGATCGGTAACCAGCAGAAAATACAGATTCCGAGCATGGTCGCGCTTGCGGCGGCGATTCTCATCGCGAATTCTCGCCCGGACCTGGCGGGCGCGGCCGCCGCGGCGTCGCAGGCCGCCGCCATGCAGTACCAGCTCAATTACACGAGAGAGTTTGAGCAGGAGGCGGATCGGGTCGGATTCCAGAGATTGGTCGCCGCCGGATTCGACGGCAATGCGATGGCGGCATTCTTTGAAAAGCTGCAGCGAACCCTGCGTGCCTCCGACGACGGCACATTTCCGGGCTACTTGCGCAGCCACCCGGTAACAACCGAACGAATTGCGGAATCGCAGAATCGCGCCGGCGGCACGCCGTACCGCCAGTCTCTTAACAGCATCGATTATTTTCTGGTGCGCGCGAAGCTCAGAGCGGAGGAGGGCGACGCAAAAGAGGCGGCGGAATTCTTCGCCGCTGCATTGCGCGATCGGCGCTACGCGAACGAGGCGGCCACCCGCTACGGACTGGTTGCCGCGCGCCTTAGGGCAGGACAGAGCGGTCTGGCCGCAGACGAGTTGCCGAGATTGCGCGGGGCCGGGGCGGACAGCCCGATGATAGATACGCTTGCGGCGCGTATCAGGCTCGCCAGTGGCGACAGTGCGGGCGCGTTGCGCGATTTGCGGAGCGCCGTGGAACACTTCTCGTCGCGCCGCTCCGTCCTGCGGACCTACCTGACGGCGCTGCTCGATGCAGGGCAAAGCGCGCCGGCCATCACACTCTTGGCGGAGAAGCTCAAGGTATTTCCCCGCGATGCAAAACTATACGCGTTGCAGGCAAGGGCTTATGAGGCGCTCGGCAAGCGGCTTCTGCAGCACCAGGCTCTGGCCGAGTCGTATTTCCTTGAAGGCGCACTGCATGCCGCGATCGATCAACTGGAAATCGCGCAACGAGCGGGCGACGGAGATTTTTACCAACTGTCGGTCGTTGAGGCGCGCCTGAAACAGCTTCGTGCCGAACGCGACGCGGAGGCACGCCAAGGAAAAAGGTAAGGTGGGTACCTCCTGCGGACCTTTTGTTCTTCCCTATCTTCCCTAATACGCCTCGTACAGCAGGTCGAAGGTCTTTTCGGCTTCCACCAGTAGAACGTTGTCGTTTGCGGAACGGCGCACCGCGCCCTGCAGGAGCGTCTCGACGCCTGCGGCTTCCGGAACGGCCGTGCCGCCCACTTCCAGAAAGTGCACGATGCTGCCGATCCTGCCGAGCGCCGGATCCTTGGTGAGTTCGACTTGCAGGAGCAGGTCCTCAAAAGTCACGCGGTTCTCGGAATTCACAAAGTGCGCGCCCTCGAAGGCGAAGCCCAGCGCATCAGCCGGGCACGCCTGATTGTGCTCCAGCCAATGCAGGGTCGCTGCCGGGTCAATGAAGCGCCTGATCAGCCAGGCGCAGGCAAGTCGATCGGCCCACAACGGTTTCCGGGTTGCCCATGTGCGGCCGTGCAGGCGCTCCCCCGCGGCAGGCGAGGACTGCGTTCTGGTCGGGAAAACCAGTTTTTGTACGGTACGGGCCGCCTCCTGCAAAGCCATCTGGGCTTTCAAGCGCGCTTCGCTGGGGAAAAAGTCAAGCGCGCTGATGGCGTCGAATTCGCGGCGCTGCTTGTGCAGGACGCGCGACAACGCCCCGGGGTCGGAGACGCCGAAGCCGAGCTTCAGACTTTCCACCGTCTTGACCAGTTCCGCATACCGATACGACCGGTCGAACAGGAACTGGATCGCCCTCTCCTGGCCTGCGCTGCCGGTGGTGGCGTGGAAAACGAGCGAGCTACCGACATTCTTGACGATGTACTCGCTCAGCCTGTCCAGCGCCTGGCGGTTTATCGACGAGACAGGCAGCACGAACACGCCGTCGCGGAGGCTTGCTGCGCCTAGTGATTCGAGCGTCCTCAGTACCCTCATGCGGATGCTCGGATCGTCGGTGGGAAATTGGGCGACGATCAGAAGCCAGCCGCCGGCTTCCTGGGCGTCCTTGTTGATTTGCGTTGCCATGCGGACGGGCGAGTCTTAGGTCGATTGGAAATGTAAGCCGCACACGTTGTTGATCTAGAATTATCCGCCAATCCGCCTCACGCCGCTCACGACTTGCGACCAGGAACCAAGGATGGATTTCGACAAGGAACTCGACGCCCGCGGGTTGAAGTGCCCGCTTCCGATACTGCGCACCAAGAAGGGGCTGTCCGACATCCGTTCAGGACAGGTGCTCAAGATTGTCGCCACTGACCCGGGGTCGGTGCGCGACTTCCAGGCGTTCGCGCGCCAGACCGGCCATCAATTGCTCGCTCACGCTGAGCTTGGCGCAGAGTTTACTTTCTTCCTGAAGAAGAAATAGGGCAGACCGCGGGCCGCCCGGAATGCTCGCGACACGATGGGTTCGGCTGGGGCGCAGGTCGATCCGCTCGATCTGCGCGCGAGCTGCAGGGGTCTTGCGGCCGCTCCGGATCTTCTGCGCCCGATAGTTCTCTGGGGCCAAGCAAAGGAATCGCTGCACCTTGGCGCAGAGCAGCACGACTGGAGATTCGAGAATTCCTGGCCGGACGCGGCGGAGCGCGCCGCAATCAAGCTTGCCCGGCTGACCCTGGAACCTTCTTGGCATCTTCCGACCCGCGCCTGGCGCGGGATTCCCTCGGACCCGGGTTGGCGCTTCTCCTGATCCCGGATCAGCGTTATCCGCTTCGCGCCAACTGCTGGCTCAAGCGCTGCAGCGTCTTCTCGAAGTCGTCCAGGCGGCCGCGCTCCTGCTCCACGATCCTTGCCGGCGCGCGGCCGACAAATGATTCGTTGCCAAGTTTGCTTTGGCATTTCTTGATCTCGGCAGCGAGGCGGGCGATCTCCTTGGCGAGCCGCTCGTTCTCCGCTGTCATGTCGACGTCCACCTTGAGCATGATACGGTGCGGCCCGACTACGCTCGACGGAGAATCGGAGATCGGCAGTTCGCTTACCACCGCGATCGAGGCCGGCCGTATCAACGCTGCGATTGCGCTCAATATCGATGTACCCGGACTGCCGGTCAGAAAGAAGGGAACTTTGAGTTGCGGCGACAGTTTCATCTCGCTTTTGAGATTTCTCGCCACATTCACGATTTCCTTGGCGAGCGCAATTTCGCGCTCCGCCGCGGAGTCGATCAGCTCGGGCCGGGCCTGCGGATAGGGCGCCAGCATGATCGTGGGCCCGGTTTTTCCGGCGAGCGGAGCCACTTGCTGCCAGAGTTCCTCGGTAATGAACGGAATAACCGGGTGGGCAAGCCTTAGTACCGTCTCCAGCACCCGGAGCAGGGTGCGGCGCGTACCGCGTCGTTCCACGGCATCGCCTTTCGCGATCTGACCCTTGGCCAGCTCCAGATACCAGTCGCAGTACTCGTCCCAGACGAAGCGGTAGATCGACTGTGCGACCAGATCCAGGCGGTATTCCGCAAATCCCTGAGCTACTGCTGCTTCGGTTCCCTGCAATCTGCTGATGATCCACCGATCCCAGGCCGAGAGCTGAACTTCGTCCTGCTCCTTAGCGCCGTTGTCCTGCCCGTCGGTGTTCAGCAGTACGAATCGCGTCGCATTCCAGAGCTTGTTGCAGAAATTCCGGTAGCCCTCACAGCGCTTGAAATCGAAGTTCACATTGCGGCCAAGCGTTGCATAGGCCGCCATCGTGAATCTGAGGGCGTCGGCGCCATAGGCGGGAATTCCGTTTGGGAAATCCCTGAGCGTGCGCTCTCTGATCTTGGGGGCGTCTTCCGGGCGGCGCAGTCCCGTGGTTCGCTTCTCGAGCAACTGTTCAAGCCCGATGCCTTCGATCAAGTCGACCGGATCGATGGTATTGCCTTCCGACTTGGACATCTTGCGTCCATCCGCGTCGCGCACTATGCCGTGTATGTAGACATCGCGGAATGGTACCCGGCCGGTGAACCATGTGGTCAGCATGACCATCCGGGCTACCCAGAAGAAGATGATCTCGTAGCCGGTCACCAGAACGGAAGATGGCAGGTAGAGCGAGTACGCGTTTCGATTCGATTCTTGCGGGTCCGGCCAGCCTAGCGTCGAATGGCACACGAGCGCAGATGAGAACCACGTGTCGAGTACGTCCGGATCGCGGGTGAGGGCGGCTCCGCCTGATTTCCTGAGGGCTTCCTCCTCGCTGCGCGCGACGTAAACGTTCCCGCTCGCGTCATACCAGGCGGGAATCTGATGCCCCCACCACAGCTGGCGCGAGATGCACCAGTCCTGGATATTGCGCATCCACTGGTTGTACGTGTTTACCCAGTTTTCCGGGACGAAGCGGACTTCGCCCCTGGCGACGGCCTCCTGGGCCACCTGCGCGATGCTCTTGCCGGGAAAGGGCGAGTCTTTGCCTCCCGGGACGCCAAGCGCCACGAACCACTGGTCCGTCAGCATGGGCTCAACCGCGGCGCCGGTGCGTCCGCATCGCGGCACGACCATGCGGTGCGCCTTCACAGAATCAAGCAAGCCTTCGGCCTTCAGATCCTCCACGACGCGAACTCTGGCCTCGTAGCGATCGAGACCGCGATAGCGCTCGGGCGCGTTGTCATTGACTCGCGCGTCAAGCGTGAGGATGCCGATCTGCGGCAGTCCATGCCGCTGGCCTACCTGCCAGTCGTTGAAATCATGCGCGGGTGTCACCTTGACGCATCCGGTCCCGAATTCCCGGTCCACGTACTCGTCCGCGATCACCGGAACGGGTCGGCCGCTAAGCGGCAGGCGGACTTCCTTCCCTATGAACGCGGCGTAGCGCTCATCCGATGGATGAACCATCACGGCCACGTCGCCCAGCATGGTTTCCGGGCGTGTGGTAGCGACGGTGAGGTGCCCGCCTCCCTTTACAAACGGATAGCGAATCTGCCAAATCTGGCCGTCCTCTTCCTCGCTTTCCACTTCCAGATCCGATACTGCGCTCTGAAGAACCGGGTCCCAGTTGACCAAACGCTTGCCGCGGTAGATGAGGCCCTGTTCATGCAGGCGAACGAAGGTCTCGACCACGACGCGCGAGAGCGTTTCGTCCATCGTGAAGTACTCGCGGCGCCAGTCGCAGGAATCGCCGAGGCGCCGCATCTGCTGCGTGATCGTCGATCCGGATTGCTCCTTCCATTTCCAGACCTCGGCGATGAAATCCTGCCGGCCGAGCTCTTCCCGGGACTTGCCCTGCCGCTCCAGCATGCGCTCGACGACGATCTGAGTCGCGATTCCCGCGTGATCCGTGCCTGGCAGCCACAGCGTATTCTCGCCGCGCATCCGGTGCATGCGCGTAAGCGCATCCATGATGGTCTGGTTGAATGCATGGCCCATGTGCAGCACGCCGGTCACGTTTGGCGGGGGCAGTTGGATGCAAAAACCGGGCTTGCTGGTGGCATCGCCGGCGGCAAACCAGCCCGATTCCTCCCAACGCCGGTAGCAACGCTGCTCGACTTCAGCCGGTTCGAAGCTCTTGCCGAGTGTCATGGATGTATGTGATTTGAAAGGGAGAATGGGGGGAGGCGCGCAATTATAGCGGCGCCATCATGGCGGCTGAGCGGCACGCACACCTTTCACCGTGCGGAACCGGACTGTCAGTCCGAGTCGTCGTTTTGCCCGGCTTCCAGGGCACGTGCGACCGAAGCGTCCACCGCTGCATGCACGATGCGACGTATCTCCTCGGTCAGGCCGTCTCGCGCGTCGGCAAGCGCCTGTTCCACGGCCGCCGCAAGCGTCGGCCCTAGGGTGTCCGCAAACATAGTCGCGATTCGTGGCTCAAGATGCGCGAGGATTTCGCGCCTCATGCCGGTCACGAGTTCTTGCACCGACTCCGCGGCGAGCACCGCGGTTTCCGGTCCGCGGGCATCGCCCGGCATGGAGTCTTGGGGCGGAACGACTTCTGTGAGCACCGGAACATCGTCATCCGGCGCGCGCAGCATCTGCCTGTGGCGCTTCAGCAGGAGATCCACGCGTTCGAGCAGCGGATCAGATTCGTCTTCCCGCGGCTCACCCACGGCGCGCGCCCTTGGCAAGATCATGATCGAAAACCTGGTAGCCGCGGTCGCGGTAATGGCGATACCTGACGCGTCCGCGTTCGCGCTCCTCGCCGTCGAGGGCGACGATCTCGAGCAGTCGATCGAACTGCTCGAAATGCGGCGGGCACTCAGTGGAGAGATTCAGCATGAGACTGACATTTGGTGGGGCATCTGCACCCGCCGCAATCAGAATTGGCGTCTGACCCGCCAGAGCGTCATGCGCCGTGCAATGAGGCGCGAAGCCGGTGGCCGGCCATGTCCAGAGCATGTGATCGATGCGCTGCGCAAGGTCCGCATCAGGTGCGTAGATCAACATGCGCTTGCCCTGACGGAGTGCCTTGCCCGCCAGGCGGCATGCGATTTGCAGCTTCTCGTCCGCATTGAAGTAGAAATCTATCTGCGTCATGGCGCCGGTTCGGGCTGATTCGGCTAATTCCCTAGTTCCTGGCGGCATGGTTGAGCGCGAACTGCACCAGCAGGGGGACCGGGCGCCCGGTGGAGCCTTTGTCTCTGCCGCTCTTCCACGCGGTTCCCGCGATATCAAGGTGTGCCCAATGGAACTTCCTGGCGAATCGCGACAGGTAGCAGGCCGCAGTTATGCTGCCCGCCGGCCGCCCACCCACGTTGGCCATATCCGCGAAGTTCGAGCGCAATGCCTCCTGGTAGTCATCCCAAAGCGGAAGCTGCCAGATCCTGTCCCAGGACTCCTCCCCGGCGGACTTCAGTTCGTCCGCGAGCGGCTGGTGGTTGGCAAACACCCCCGAGGCCACGTGGCCGAGAGCGATGACGCAGGCGCCAGTCAGGGTCGCAATGTCTATTACCACGTCGGGGTCGAAGCGTTCGCAATAGGTCAGTGCGTCGCAGAGAATCAGGCGACCCTCGGCGTCCGTATTCAGGATTTCGACCGTTTGCCCGGAAAGGGAGGTAACCACGTCGCCCGGTTTCACGGCTTTGCCGCCCGGCATGTTCTCGCAGGTCGGCACGACCGCGATGACGTTCACCCGGGCCTTCATCCCGGCAAGCGCCCGGATCGTTCCAAGCACGCTCGCCGCACCGGACATGTCGAACTTCATCTCGTCCATTTCCGCGGCGGGCTTGAGGGATATGCCGCCGGTGTCGAAGGTAATACCCTTGCCGATCAAAACGATGGGTTTGCTGTTCTTCCTGCCCCCGAAATAGCGCAATACGACGAGCTTGGGCGGTTCAGGCGTCCCCTTGGTTACCGCCAGCATCGCCCCCATGCCGAGTTTCTCGAGGTCTTTTTTCTCGAGTACCTCGCAGTCCAGCTTGAACTGTTTTGCCAGCTTGCGTGCCTCCTCCGCGAGGTAACTCGGCGTGCAGGTGTTGGATGGCAGGTTGCCGAGGGTACGCGCCATCGACACGCCATCGAGCATTGCGACTGCTGCCGCGAGTGCATCGTCCAGGGCGGAATCTGGCCTGTGCTGCGTCAGGCCGACCACGGCCTCCGCGAGGCGTGGGGGCGTGCCACGCAGGAGCGATTTCTGGCCGTCGAACCGATAGAGCGCGTCCCCGAGCGCGAGCACAGCTTGCCTTACCCGCCACGCCAGCGAGCGCTCCGCGACCGGCAGCTCGGCGAGGCAGAACACGGCATCCTTTGCACCCAGGCCCTTCAGCGCCACTGTCGCCGCCCGCACTGAATCCCGGTAGGCGTTCTCGGAGAACTCCGCCCGAGCACCCAGTCCGACGATAAGCACGCGTTCCGCCGCAACTCCCTTCACGGCATGCAGCAGGACAGACGAGCCTTTCTTGCCGGAGAGGTCGCCTGCGGCGCTTAATTTGCGCAGTGCTCCGCCCGAGATTTGATCGACCGCGCGGGCCGCTCCCGGAAGCTCCGCAACGCTGTGATCTCTGGTTGACTTGAATACGCCGAGCACCAAACAGCCGGTCCTGACGCGCTCTGGAGAAATCGCTTTTATGCTAAATTTCACTACATCCTCACGTATTGCCTAGCGTCGCCAATCATCGCATGATTTCTCGCGCGGCGCGATTATCCACCCGTGGGTTGGACGCGTAGAAAGCAGATGATATTCCGCCGCGCGCTGCTCAAGGAGTTTGCCGGACTCTCGGGTGCGGTATTTCTGACGCTGTTTGCGATCGCTCTGACGACCCAGTTGGTGCGGCTGCTCGGGCAGGCGGCCGGCGGCAAGATACCGTCGGACGCGGTTGTCGCGTTCCTTGGCTTCTTCTCGCTCGGAATTCTTCCGGTCCTGTTGTCCCTGACCTTGTTCATTGCGGTATTACTCACTCTGACGAGAAGTTTCAGGGATTCTGAAATGGTCATCTGGTTCAATTCCGGCCTTTCGCTCGGTGCATGGCTGCGCCCGGTTCTCGCGTTCGCCTTTCCGGTAGTCGCGGTGATTGCAGTGATGTCGCTGCTTCTTACGCCCTGGTCGGCGCAGATGGCCGAGCGCTACCGGGTGCATCTTGCGACGCGCGATGATGTTTCGCGGATCAATCCGGGCGTGTTTGGCGAGTCCTCGTCCAAGGACAGGGTGTATTTCGTGGAATCGGTCTCCGACGGCGCCGATTTGGTGAAGAACGTATTCGTGAGTTCGAGGCAGCACCAGAAAGCGGGGGTCATGGTGAGTCGCACGGGCCGGACCGAGACGGCGGAAAACGGCGACCGCTTTATCGTTCTGGAAGGGGGGCGCCGATACGAAGGCACGCCGGGAGATGCCGCGTTCCGAGTCATGGAATTCGACAGGTATGCGATGCGGATCGAGGTCAAAGAGGGCGCGGAGCCCGTGCCGACGCAAAAGAACCTTTCGACGCTCGCGTTGCTGAACGACCCGACCCCTGCGAATCACGGTGAGCTGGTGTGGAGAGTCGGCATTCCGCTCTCCGCGCTGATTCTTTCGCTTTTGGCCGTGCCGCTCAGTTTTGTGAATCTGCGGGCCGGTCAGTCGACCAACCTCATATTCGCCCTGCTCGCGTACATGCTCTACTCCAATCTTCTATCCGTCAGCCAGGCAAATGTCGTTCAGGGGAGATTGAGTTTTGCGGTGGGGCTGTGGCTGATTCACGGCGTCATGCTGCTGCTACTGGTCCTGCTCATTTCGCAGCGGGCGCGGCTGCTGCGGCTGCGGCGCTGACGCTTTGCAGCCCGCGATTCTGCAGAGATACCTGGCGCGCCAGATTTATGGCGCGGTTGGGATTGTGCTGCTTGGATTTCTGGCGTTGTTTGCCTTCTTCGACCTGATCGCGGAGCTCGGGAGTCTCGGCAATGGCGAGTATCAGCTGAGGCAAATTTTCGCTTACGTGCTGCTTTCCATTCCCGCGCGGGCCTACGATCTTTCACCTATCGCCGTGTTGATCGGGACGCTCTACGCGCTGGCGCAGCTTGCTGGAAACTCCGAGTTCACGGTAATGCGCGGTTCCGGGATGTCGCCTTTGCACGCGTCCGTTATTTTGGCCAAGATCGGTCTGATATTCGTGTTGGCCACTTTCGTTCTCGGCGAGTGGATCGCGCCTGTGTCCGAGGGGGCCGCACGCAGCCTGAAAATGCGGGCTATGAGCTCCGTGATCGGTCAAGACTTGCGTTCCGGGCTTTGGTTCAAGGACGAAGGCGCCTTCATCAATGTCCGGGAGGCGCGCGCAGCCGACATTCTCGACGATGTGCTCGTCTACCAGTTTGATTCCGAATTGCGACTCCAGTCGATGACTGCGGCGCGGCGAGGCCGGCATGTCGCGAATGGCCTCTGGAAACTCGAGGGAGTCGCGCGGACGGTTTTCACGCCCCAGGGCCCGAGCGTCGAACGCGCGGATTCCGAGGAATGGCAGTCTGCGCTGCGTCCGGAACTGCTGAACGTCTTGATCGTTGTTCCGGAAAAGATGTCTATCCTTGCCTTGTACAACTATTCAAGGCATCTGGCGGAAAACAAGCAGAAATCCGAGCGCTATGAAATCGCAATGTGGAAGAAGGTCCTATACCCATTCACTGCGCTGGTAATGATGGCGCTGGCCCTGCCATTCGCCTACTTGGAGGCACGCCATGGGGTGCTCGGACCAAAGGTGTTTCTAGGCATCATGCTGGGTATTGCCTTCCACATGCTTAACAGCCTGTTCTCGCATGTGGGCTTGCTGCGCCACTGGTCGCCATTGTCGGCCGCGGCGCTGCCCGCCGTCGCGTTTCTCATGGCGGCCATTGCCATGATGTGGTGGGTGGAAAGACGATAGCCGGCTGGAACACCGGCCGCCTGCCACGCGTGCGGCCGGCGGCTAGGCCGAGCGGCGCGCCGCCTTGGCCAGTAGTACGAGCCGTGTACCGGACAGGCGATCGTGCAGAAACTGGCCGTCGCGGTCGAATATTGCCCAGCCCGGGCTGAGGCAGCCAAGTGCAAGTGCCGTCAGTGCCGGCCAGAGGTCGCTCTGCGCACGCGCAAGTACAAGCGATGCACCGTAGCTTCCCAAGATCAGCGCCAGAAGGACGAATCGAAGCAGGGCTCTGGAAGCGGGCACGCTGTTCCCGCTGGGCACGATCAGCCTGATGCGCCATGCCTTCATCGCCAGCGTCTGTCCGCCGCGTAACCAGCACCATACAAAGTAGGCTGCAAATACCACCCCGAGAAAGACTTGGAGCAGCATGCGCCGGCCACCCTCTGCGGGTTCTCCGCCGCTTGCGAACATGAACACCGAGGTGGCAACAAATGCGATCGCAAACAGCAGCAGGGTTTCGTAGATCATGCTTGCCGTGCGCCTCGCCAGGCTGGGTGTTGCAAGCGTATCGGACGAAGGGTTGTCAGCCGCGGGCGCACGCAAGATCCGCGGCTCCTTCACTCCGCCGTCGTCTTGGAATCCTTGGCACGGCGCTTTGCCGCCCGTGGCTTGGCGGCGGGTGCAGCCTGGGCTTCGCGCTGCTCCGGCGGCAGGGCTTGGTACTCGGCCCACTTTTCGCTCAAAACCTGCCGCTTTTCCGGAGGCAGTTTTCCGATTCGCCGGTATTTCTCGCGAGCTTCGCGACGTTGCTGGGGGCTGAGCCTGACCCACTCGCGCATTCTCGCCTGCGCGCGCTCGCGCTCGGGCAGCGTCATTTTGGGATAGCCCTTTGCAATTCCCAACCACTTGCGCTTGCGCGCAGGTTCGAGCTTGTCCCATTCGCCGGACAGCGGAGCAAGCACGTCTTTTTGCTGCGCGCTCAATTGCGCCCAGCCGGGATTTCTGCTCTCCGGCCGAGGGGCGGCTGCGAGTACGGTGCACGACCATACCAGCGCGGCCAGCACCAGTGCCAGCCTCACCCGCGAGAGATGCCCGCAAAGATGTCCTGCGCGCACCATGCCGGCAGCCGCGCGGCGCGCGTCTGCGTCTATTGGGAAGCGCGGTCGACCAGCCACGCTTCGAACCCCTTGTCCAGGTACGCGTCGATGGGCAGATCATCCGCGAGTAACTGAGAGTCGATCTCCACGAGCTCGGCAACCTGATGGTCTTGCTGCCAGGTGTAAATGGTCAGAAGACCGAATATGAGCACAAGCGTGGGCAATAACAGCCGAACAGACCACTCTCCAAACACCGGCCAGCCGGAATCAGGCCCACCAGCCCAAGCCAATGCCGGGACTCGTTGCAGCCTTTTCGCGAGCAGTGCCCGCTCGCGAGCGGCGCGCAGGCGCTCGCTGACGCTCGCGTCCAGCCGGATGCCAGCATTGAGGATTTGGCGAATTCGGTTGCCAAATTGATGTTCGTTCATACGCTTCTAAGCCTCCGCCGCGTCATAAGGTAATACCCCTCCCCCTCAGCGCTGCCGCAAGCGCATGGGTAGCCCTGGAACAGTGCGTTTTCACGCTGCCCTCCGAGCATCCCATTGCCTTCGCTGTATCGGCGACGTCCAACTCTTCCCAGTAACGCATAAGGAAGGCCTGGCGTTGACGGGGCGGCAGTTTTACCAACTCTTCCTCAACAATTTCAAGTATTTGAGCCCGCTCTAGTTGATCCGGGGGAGCCTCTCCCGGATTTGACTCTCCCGAGGCGGGAAAAGTTTCCAACGGGTCATGCTCCTCGCCGTCGGAACCTGGATAGGCGGAAGAGAACAGACTAATCCAGGTAGAACGGACCTTTTGGCGCCGGAAGTGATCGCGGATTGCGTTCTGCAGAATTCGATGAAACAGAAGCGGCAGTTCCTTCGCCGGACGGTCCCCATACTTTTCCGAGACGCGGAGCATCGCATCCTGAACGATATCCAGCGCGGCTTCCTGATCGCGCACCGCGAACAGCGCCTGCTTGAATGCGCGACGTTCCACTCCTTGCAGAAACGCGGCGAGCTCACTATGGGATGCCAGGAGACCCTCGTCGGTCGGGGTTCATCTTGTTTGCGGACATGGTACCAAAGGGCCGGGCAAACGCGGCGTTTCGATCGAAAAGGGGGCTCCTGCAGATCTCCTTGCCGCCGCAGCCGCTGCCGGGATCTGCTTGACCACTATGTAATAAGTCTTTATTATCATAGGTTTCCACGCATCAACACATTCATTATGGACAGGATAAAAGCGCCTGAACTGAGCGGCGCCGAGATCGTTGTACGCTGCCTTCAGGAGGAAGGCGTGGATTGCGTATTCGGCTACCCCGGGGGCGCCGTCCTTTATATCTACGACGAACTGTTCAAGCAAGACAAGGTTAAGCATGTGCTGGTGCGGCACGAACAGGGCGCTGCCCACGCCGCAGACGGCTATTCCCGTGCCTCGCGCAAGGTGGGGGTCTGCCTCGTGACTTCGGGTCCCGGCCTCACGAACGCCGTGACCGGCATCGCAACGGCGCATATGGATTCCATTCCGATGGTGATCCTGGTCGGCCAGGTGCCCACCAAGGCGATCGGCGAGGACGCCTTCCAGGAAGTGGACACTGTCGGGATTACGCGGCCTTGCGTGAAGCACAACTTTCTCGTCAAGGACGTGAAAGATCTCGCGGTCACGATCAAGAAGGCCTTTCACATTGCGCGCACCGGCAGGCCCGGCCCGGTGCTCGTGGACATTCCGAAGGACCTGACGGCGCAGCACTGCGAGTTCCACTATCCCGAGTCGGTCTCCATGCGCTCCTACAACCCGATCAGCAAGGGGCACCCGGGGCAGATAAAGAAGGCGGCGAAACTGCTGCTTGGCGCAAAACGACCTGTCATTTACGCGGGGGGCGGGGTGATATTGTCCAACGCCTCGGGAAAACTCGCCGAGCTGGTGCGCCTGCTCGGCTTCCCCTGTACCAATACCTTGATGGGGCTCGGCGGCTACCCGGGGACCGACCCGCTCTCGCTGGGCATGCTCGGAATGCATGGCACCTACGAGGCAAACATGGCCATGCAGCACAGCGATGTGCTTCTGGCCGTGGGCGCGCGCTTTGACGACCGCGTGATCGGCGACCCAACGCACTTTGCCCAGAATCCGCGCAAGATCGTGCATATTGACATTGATCCGTCCTCGATAGCCAAGCGCGTGAGAGTCGATGTGCCGGTGGTGGGCAATGTCGACGACGTGCTCGGTGAGTTGCTGAAGCAAATCAGGGCGGCCGGTACCCGGCCGGATGCGGGGGATCTGCAAAACTGGTGGGATCGGATCAAGCAGTGGCGCGCCAAGGATTGCCTGCGCTACGACCGCACATCAAAGATCATCAAGCCGCAGTTTGTGATCGAGAAGCTCTACGAAGTCACGGAGGGCAAGGCGTTTGTCACCTCGGACGTGGGGCAGCATCAGATGTGGGCAGCGCAGTTCTACAAGTTCGATCAACCGCGGCGCTGGATCAATTCCGGGGGGCTGGGTACGATGGGCTTCGGCCTTCCCGCGGCCATGGGCGTGCAGCTTGCCAATCCCGGAGCGACCGTGGCTTGCGTCACCGGCGAGTCGTCGATCCAGATGTGCATTCAGGAACTTTCGACGTGCAAGCAATATCGCCTGCCTCTCAAGATCGTGAACCTCAATAACAGATATATGGGAATGGTGCGTCAGTGGCAGCAGTTCTTCCATGGAAACAGGTACAGTGAATCGTACATGGACGCGCTGCCTGATTTCGTGAAGCTTGCCGAAGGCTACGGCCATCGGGGGGTGAAGATAGAGCGGCCGGAGGATGTGGAGCCCGCTTTGCGCGAGGCATTCTCTTGCAAGGACGAGCTGGTATTTCTGGACTTTCTGACCGATCAGACCGAGAACGTGTATCCGATGATCGCAGCAGGCAAGGGGATCACCGAGATGATCCTCGCCGAGGATCTGTAAGAGTCAAATGCGCCACATCATATCGATCCTGGTAGAAAACGAAGCGGGTGCGTTGTCGAGAATATCTGGTCTGTTCTCGGCCCGCGGCTACAACATCGAGTCGCTGACCGTGGCACCCACCGAGGACATGTCCATGTCGCGCATGACTATCGTCACGAGCGGCTCTGACGAGGTCATCGAACAGATCACCAAGCAGTTGAATAAACTCATTGAAGTGATCAAGGTGGTGGATCTGTCCGAGGCCGCGCATATCCAACGCGAACTCATGCTGATCAAGGTGCGCGCGAGCCTTAAGGAACGTGAGGATATGAAGCGCATGGCCGATATCTTTCGCGGCCGGGTCATCGATGTTTCGGACAGTACCTACACCATCGAGTTGACCGGCGACGGCCACAAGCTTGACGCGTTCATCCAGGCGCTCGATCCGGCATCGATCGTTGAGACTGTCCGCACCGGAACAAGTGGAATCGGACGCGGGAGTCGAATTTTGAAGTCCTAGCGGCCTCTTCTTTACATCGGGGCGGGGCGCTTCATCGAGAAGCACTGTTCGTTTGCAACGCAACAAGTCAGGGGTGTGCCATGAAGGTTTACTACGACAAGGATGCAGACCTCTCGCTCGTAAAGGGCAGGAAGGTCGCGATACTGGGCTATGGTTCGCAGGGCCACGCGCACTCGCTGAATCTGCACGAGTCCGGGGTGAAGGTGACAGTGGGGCTGCGCAAGGGCGGGCCCTCCTGGGACAAGGCGAAAAACGCGGGTCTGCAGGTCGCAGAGATCGCGGATGCGGTGAAGGGTGCGGAAATCGTGATGATGCTGATGCCCGATGAGCACATCGCCGCCGTCTACAAGAGCGAAGTCGAGCCAAACGTGAAGAAGGGCGCCGCGGTCGCTTTCGCGCACGGCTTCAATATTCACTACGGGCAGGTCAAGCCGCGCGCGGATCTGGATGTATGGATGGTCGCGCCGAAGGCGCCGGGCCACACCGTCCGCTCGACCTACGTGGCGGGCGGCGGCGTGCCGATGCTGGTCGCGGTGCACCAGGATCCAAGTCATAAGGCGCGCGATATGGCGCTGTCCTATGCCGCTGCGATTGGCGGCGGCAAGGCGGGCGTGATCGAAACTGATTTCAAGGAAGAGACCGAGACGGACCTGTTTGGCGAGCAGACCGTACTCTGCGGCGGCTGCGTGGATCTGGTGAAGGCGGGCTTCGAGACGCTGGTCGAGGCAGGCTATGCCCCGGAGATGGCGTATTTTGAATGCCTGCATGAATTAAAGCTGATCGTCGACCTGATGTACGAGGGCGGGATCGGCAACATGAATTATTCAATCTCGAACAATGCCGAGTACGGCGAGTATGTCACCGGCCCGAAGATCGTCACGGAAGACACGAAGAATGCGATGCGCGAGGCGTTGCGCAGAATCCAGTCGGGCGAGTATGCGCGGGACTTCATCCTGGAGAATCGTGCCGGTGCGCCAACGCTGCTCTCACGCCGCCGCATGATGGCCGAGCACCCGATCGAAAAGGTCGGCGCCCGTCTGCGCGAAATGATGCCGTGGATCAAGCGCAATCGCTTGGTCGATCAGAGCAAGAACTAGAGGGGGGCGGCGATGCGCCATCTGCGTTTGGTCTGGATCGGGACACTTGCGTGCGCGGCGGCTCTCGCGGCTTGCGGTGACAAGGTACCGGAGTCGGCCGCGGCCAAGAAGCTCGGCAACGCGCCCAGGGAAATTATCGACAAGGCGGCCGCGGATGCGAGCCTGGCCGTGAAGCAGGGTGCGGAGCGCACGAGCAACGCGGACGCCAAGAGCGAGTGAATACACCGTACCCGCATCCGATCATTGCGCGCGAGGGGTGGCCCTACCTGCTGGGCACGGTGATGGTTTCTCTGGCTGTCGGAATGTCTGCCGGGTGGCTCTGGTCGCTGCCGCTTTGGCTATTGGCGCTGTTCGTGCTGCAGTTCTTCCGCGATCCGCCGCGGCAGGTGCCCGAAGATCCGGGCGCCGTGGTTTCGCCCGCCGACGGGAGGATCGTCGCCGTCGAGAAAGCTCGCGATCCATGGCTTGAGCGTGACGCGCTCAAGGTCAGCGTGTTCATGAATGTGTTCAACGTGCATTCGAATCGTTCCCCGGTGGATGGAACGGTGAAGCAGCGCTGGTACCACGCGGGCAGTTTCGTGAACGCCTCCCTGGACAAGGCTTCGACCGAAAACGAGCGCAACGCGCTATGGTTGCGCACGCGCTCCGGGGCGGATGTCACCTGCGTCCAGATCGCCGGCCTGATTGCGCGCCGTATCCTGTGCTATGTCGAGGCCGGAACTGAACTGCAGCGTGGTCAGCGCTATGGATTCATCCGTTTCGGATCGCGGGTCGATCTCTACCTGCCCCTTGGCGCCGAGGTGAAGGCCGCGCTCGGTGAAAAGGTGTACGCCGCGCAAACCGTATTGGCTCATCTGCCACAGAATGGATGAATTCCCAAGGCCTGCCGTCCCTGCGCCGCGCCTAGGCCGCCTGCGACGGCGCGGGATCTATTTCCTTCCCAACCTGCTCACGACGGCATCCCTGTTCGCGGGGTTCTATGCGATTGTTCAGGCGATGATGGGCCGCTTCGAGGTGTCCGCGGTCGCGATCTACTGCGCGCTGGTGCTGGATGGCATGGACGGCCGCATCGCGCGCTGGACTCATACGCAGAGCGAATTCGGCGCGGAGTACGACAGCCTGTCCGACATGGTGTCCTTTGGCGCGGCGCCGGCGCTGGTCATGTACGTCTGGGCGCTGAGCGACCTCGGGAAACTCGGCTGGATCGCGGCCTTCATCTACTGCGCCGGCGCCGCCCTCAGGCTCGCTCGCTTCAATACCAATATCGAAGTGATCGACAAGCGGTTCTTCCAGGGTCTGCCCAGCCCCGCCGCCGCGGCGCTCGTCGCCGGACTGGTCTGGGTTCTGGATGATCTCGGAATCCGCCGCGCGGACTGGATATCGTGGATCGCCTTCGGCTTCACGGTGTTCGCCGGGATCACAATGGTCTCGAATATGCCGTTTTACAGTTTCAAGGACCTGAACCTTCGCAAGCGCGTGCCCTTCTGGGTGGTTCTGGCCGTCGTGGCCGGCATCGTGGTCGTGGCCTATCGCCCGCCGGCAGTGCTGTTTTTCTTGTTCGTCTGTTATGCCCTATCCGGCTACCTGCTGTGGTTCCTGCGCTGGCGCGGCAGGCGCGCCGCGTGAACTGGCGATGCTTGCGCCCCTGCGAAGGGCCGGATATAGTTCGCCCATGACTTCCGCAATAGAGTCTTCGACCGCTTTGCGGTCCGCGTCGATTTACTCCGGCAAGGCGCTTCTTCGCGCCTGCCTGCTGCTGCGCCCCGCGCGCTAAATACCCCATCCCCCCCCCTGCAGTACCCCTTTCCCGTCCAGCGAGGCGAAGAGGATCTATCTATTGGGTCGACCCCGTACTCGAAAATCTTAGGAGCAAGTCATGAGTAAAGAGCGATTGATCATATTCGATACCACGATGCGCGACGGCGAGCAGAGTCCCGGCGCCTCCATGACCAAGGACGAAAAGCTGCGCATCGCGCGTGCCCTGGAGCGCATGCGCGTGGATGTCATCGAAGCCGGATTTCCGGCGTCCTCCAACGGCGATTTCGAGGCCGTGCGTCTGGTGGCCGACACGATAAAGGATGCGACGATCTGCGGGCTGTGCCGGACCAGCGACAAGGACATTCAGCGCTGCGTCGATGCGCTGAAGGGCGCGAATTCCTGGCGCGTGCATACCTTCATCTCGACCAGCGCTCTGCACATGGCGAAAAAACTTCGCCTGACGCCGGACCAGGTGCATGAGCAGGCGATGCTTGCGGTGCGGTTCGCCCGGAAGCACTGTCCGGACGTGGAGTTCTCGCCGGAGGACGCGAGCCGCTCCGATTTCGATTTCCTGTGCCGGATTCTTGAAACGGCGATCAAGGAGGGCGCGACGACGATCAATATCCCGGACACCGTTGGCTATGCGGTCCCGGAGCAGTTCGGCGACTTTATCCGGCGCCTGCGCGCCGCGATTCCGAATTCTGACCAGGCGGTCTGGTCCGTGCACTGCCACAACGACCTCGGGATGGCGGTCGCGAATTCGCTTGCCGCGGTGGCTATCGGCGGCGTGCGCCAGATCGAATGCACGATCAACGGTCTTGGCGAGCGCGCGGGCAACACCGCGCTGGAGGAGGTTGTCATGGCCTTGCGCACAAGGAGCGACGTACTCGACTTTGAGACACGGATCGATACGCGCCATATCGTGCCGACCTCCCGTCTGGTGTCCCAGATCACCGGTTTCGTGGTGCAGCCCAACAAGGCCGTGGTCGGGGCGAACGCATTTGCACACGCCTCTGGTATCCATCAGGACGGGGTGCTGAAGGCGAGGCAGACCTACGAAATCATGACGGCCGAGGATGTCGGCTGGACAACGAACAAGATAGTTCTCGGCAAGCTGTCCGGGCGTAACGCGTTCAAGCAGCGCCTGAGGGAGCTTGGGATAGAACTGGAATCGGAAGACGCCTACAACAAGGCTTTCCAGCGCTTCAAGGACCTGGCGGACAAGAAGGCTGAGATTTTCGACGAGGATCTACAGGCGCTCGTGGCGCAGGAAGCAGGTCGTTCCCCGAATGAACACTGGCGCCTGGTGCATATGAACCAGTCAAGTGGCATGGGCGAGCGGCCGCACGCCAGCATCGTCCTGGCCGATGCCGCCAGCGAGCAGCGTGCCGAGTCGGACGGAGACGGCCCGGTGGATGCCACCTTCAAGGCCATCGAGCAACTCGCCCACAGCGGCGCGGAACTTCAGCTCTATTCGGTCAATGCCGTGACCCAGGGCACAGAGTCCCAGGGCGAAGTCACGGTGCGGCTATCGCGCGCCGGACGCATCGTGAACGGCGTCGGGGCGGACACCGACATCATTGTCGCGTCTGCCAAGGCCTACATCGCGGCGCTGAACAGGCTCGAAAGCGGTGCGGAAAGGCTGAATCCGCAGCATCCGAACTAAGCAGTGGTGCGATGCCGCGTCGCGTCGCTCATGCGCTGCGGGCGCCAGCCCGCGCGCCTGGAGCGGGCCGAGTCATGCGCACGTATATGATCGCTGCCGCAAGGTAGGCAAGCGCGAGCGTGACCTCGAGAAGCGCAAGCAGGCGTGCGCCACCGCCATCGGTCCAGGTACGGGCAAGTCCTTCGAGCAGATAGGCCAGGATCAGCAGGCTGGACCATTGAAAGCTGTAACGCCGTCCTGAAAGCACCCCGCCGAGGGGCAGCGCAAGCGGCAAGGCCTTTAATGCGAGCATCGATCCGCCCGGACGCAGCGGCGCAAGCCACATCTCCCAGGAAAGCGTAAGCGCGATAAGCGCCAGGAGTAACGCGGCGGCGGCCATTCTGGTGCCGTCGATGGGTTTCACGGTTGGCTCGCAGCCGGGGAGGGACCTTATATTATCAGCCAAGCGTCCCGCGCCATTCGCGCGATGCGTGTGGCCTGCTCAAAGGTTGCCGCGGCAGTCGGTGTGCACGTTGAGTTAACCTATTGACTCCGAAATCCGAGAACGTTTTCCGCGGACATGACACTGCTTTCGAAGCTCGCGATTCCCAGGCGCGAACGGCTTATCGCCGCCCTCGACGTCCAGACCACGGCGGAGGCGTGCTCGCTTGTCGAGCGCCTCGGCGATTCCGTGCGCTTCTACAAGATCGGCCTCGAGCTTTTCATGGCCGGCGGCTATTTCGAACTCATGGATTGGCTGGTGGCGCGCGGCAACAAGGTGTTCGTCGACCTGAAGTTTTTCGATATCCCGGAGACGGTGCGCTCCGCGGTGCGCAACCTGCAGGGGCGCGGCGTGAGTTTTGCCACCGTGCACGGCAATCAGGCCATCATGGAGGCGGCGGGCAAGGACAAAGGGGAAGTAAAGATCCTCGCCGTCACCGTGTTGACGGCGCTTGACCGCGGCGATCTGGACGATCTCGGCTTCTCCTGCAACGTCGAGGAACTGGTACTGTCTCGTGCCCGGCGCGCCATTGAAGCGGGATGCGATGGCGTGATCTCCTCCGGGCTGGAAGCACCGAGGCTGAAATCCCAGTTCGGCGACCGGCTGCTCGTGGTGACCCCGGGCATCCGTCCGGTCGAAAATCGTCCCGAGGATGACCAGAAGCGCACCGTGGATGTCGCACAGGCATTCGAGAACGGCGCCGACTACATCGTGGTCGGCCGGCCGATCAGGCAGGCGGCAGATCCGCGCGCCGCGGCCGAGGCGATCCAGGGCATCATCGCGGGTATTTTCCCCGCTTGACCGGAATGTGAAGGGCCCCCCCCGGGGGGTCTTAGGGGGGTGCACCTTAGAAATTCGTCCGGCGGCCGGGCTAGGGGATTGGAACCGCCGTCAGGAGATCGTTGCCGATATTCCGGTTGCGGGACACGTCATGGGTGGGGCGCAGGCGGTGCGCCGCCACCCCCGGAAGTATCGCCTGCACGTCCTCCGGAAGAACCTTGTCGCGCCCTTCCAGCAATGCCCAGGCACGCGCCGAATGCAGCAACGCCAGCGCCGCGCGCGGCGAGAGTCCTGCCGCATATTCGGGAGAGCGCCGGGTATGTTCCACAATCGCCTGAACGTAGTCGAGCAGCGCCGGTGCGGCATGTATGCGCGAGACGCTTACCTGCAATCCGAGCAGATCATCGGGGGAGATGGAAGCTTGCAGTCCTTCGAGCAACTCCCTGCGGTCCACGCCCGAAAGCAGCGCGCGCTCGGCTTCACGGTCCGGATACCCGAGCTCGATGCGCATCATGAAACGATCCAGCTGCGATTCCGGCAGAGGGAAGGTGCCCACCTGCTCGGTTGGGTTCTGCGTTGCGATGACGAAGAAGGGTTTCGGCAGCTTGCGCGTTTCGCCGTCCGTGGTCACCTGCTGCTCTTCCATCGCTTCCAGCAGGGCGGATTGCGTCTTGGGCGTCGCGCGGTTCACTTCGTCGGCCAGCACTACCTGGGAAAATATCGGCCCCGGATGGAATTTGAACTTTCCGGTTTCCCTGTCATAGATCGACACGCCGACGATATCGGCGGGCAGCATGTCGCTCGTAAACTGGATACGCTGGAAATGCAGTCCGAGGGTCTTTGCGAGCACATGGGCGAGCGTGGTCTTGCCCACGCCGGGAAGATCCTCTATCAGCAGGTGCCCGCGAGCGAGCAGACAGGCGAGCGCGAGCCGAACCTGGTGCTCCTTGCCGAGAATGATCCTGCCGGCCGACGCGATCACCTGATCGACTAGCGACGATGGACGGATTGCGCTGCGGAATTCGGGTTTTACGAGCATGGGCGAATTGTACCTGCCGCGTTGGACTAAACTGCCGATGGCGAAGATGTCGCCACCTGGATCTCACCTGCCGCGGTGCCATGAGTGACTTAACAGTTCCCAGCACGGCGCCATTCCGCTGATCGATGCCGACTGCGTTCATTACACATGCCGATTGCCTGATGCACGAGATGGGGGCATCCCACCCTGAAAGTCCGGCGCGGCTTCAGGCCATCGAGGATCGGCTGATTGCGTCCGGACTTGCGGCGGTGGTTGCGCGACTCGATGCGCCTCTTGCCAGCGACGAGCATCTGACGCGCGCACACGCAGCGGAATACGTGGATGCCATTCGGGCGAGCGCGCCATCCCAGGGTACAAGGCACCTCGACCCCGACACCGCGATGAACCCGTTCACCCTGCAGGCTGCCCTGCGCGCTGCGGGCGCTGCGGTGCTTGCGGTCGACCTGGTGCTGCGGGGCGTGATGGACAACGCGTTTTGCGCCGTGCGCCCGCCCGGCCATCATGCATGCGGTGCCAAGGCGATGGGCTTCTGTATCTTCAACAACGTCGCGGTCGGGGCGCTGCATGCGATCGAGGCCCACAGGCTGGACAGGGTTGCGATCGCCGATTTCGACGTGCATCACGGCAATGGTACGGAGGACATATTCGCGGGGGACGAGCGAGTGCTGATGCTCTCCACGTTCCAGCATCCGTTCTACCCTTACAGCGGGGTCGAGCCTCTGGGATCGAATATGATCAACATGCCGCTTCCAGCCGGCGCGGGGTCGAAACAATTCCGCGAAGCGGTGGAGCGGCACTGGCTGCCGGCGCTGCGGGATTTCGAGCCGCAACTGGTAATGATATCGGCCGGATTTGACGCGCATGTGGAAGACGACATGGCGATGTTGCGGCTGGTGGACGACGACTACGCCTGGGTCACGACGCAGATCAAGGCGGCTGCCGAGCGGTACGCGCAGGGACGCATCGTGTCCGTTCTGGAGGGGGGCTACGCGCTGTCCGCGCTTGGCCGCAGCGCAGTGCGCCACCTCCGGGTGCTGGCCGGGGCGGAGTAGCCGGATCATGCGCAAGGGACACGCAATCTCACGCATGCGCGGAGCCTGTTTCGCTCTGATAACGCTTGTCGCTGCGTGCGTCCAGCTGCCTGCTGAACTGACCGCGCCGATGCTCTATCAGAATCCGATCATGAACAGCGATTTTCCGGACCCGGCAATTCTGCGCGCGCCCGATGGCTGGTTCTACGCCTATGCGACCCAGACGACGCTCGGAGAGCGCGTGATCAACATCCAGGTCGCGCGCACCCGCGACCTGGTGCGCTGGGAGCATCTGGGCGATGCATTGCCGCAAAAGCCGCAATGGGCCAGCAAGACGCAGAATTTCTGGGCGCCGGATGTCATCTTCGACCCGCAGCGGTCGCGCTTCCTGATGTATTACTCGGGACAACGGGATGAGAAAAAGGATTTCTGCCTCGCCGTCGCAAGCGCCGCGTCGCCTGCCGGCCCGTTCGTCGATTCCGGCGTCCCCATGGCCTGCGGCACAGAGCATATCGATCCGATGGCGTTCGATGACCCCAAGAGCGGCAAGAGTTTCCTTTATTGGGGCTTCGGATCCATTCGGGTGCAGGAGCTTGCCCCCGATCGCCTGCGCTTCGCCGATGGAAGCGTTCCGGTTCAGGTCCTGCTGCCGGGACAGGAACAGGAATACAGCCGGATCGTCGAGGGCGCCTGGGTCACCTACCGGGACGGCCAGTACTTTCTCTTTTACTCCGGCGATTATTGCTGCGGCGCAGAACCCAGCTATGCGGTCATGGCCGCCCGCGCGGACAATCCGTTGGGGCCATTTCGCCGGCTCGCCGAGGAAAACGGCAACAAGCGCAGCGTGATTCTGGAGCGCAACGAATTGTGGCGCGCGCCGGGGCACAACAGCGTGATCCGCGACGCCGCGGGGGGGGATTGGATCCTGTATCACGCGGTCGATTCGAGGCAGCCGATGCTCATGGACAAGATTCACGGCCCGGTTGCGCGCCGCGTGCTGATGCTGGATCGAATCGAGTACCTGGACGGCTGGCCGCGCATCCCGCAAGGTCAGCCCTCGACAGCGCCGCAGCCGGCACCTGTCGTCCAATCGATGTTACCCTCGTGAACGGGCTAGTCCGTCTGCTGGCCGGCGTGAGTCCGGAATGGGCCAAGCGGCCGCTCAGGGCAGGCCGGCGCCTGCTCCAGTCGCTTCCCTACCGCGGAACCGAAAGAGTCTGTCCGATATGCAACGGCGAGTCGAGCCGCTTTGCCCCATTCGGCACGCCGACACGCGACGAAGGTCGTTGCATCCACTGCGACTCCCTGGAGAGACATCGCTTCCTATGGCTCTACCTGACAATGTGCACGGACCTGTTCGATGGCCGGCATAAGAGGATGCTGCATGTCGCGCCGGAACCCTGTTTCGTGCCGCGATTTGAGGCAAGGCTGGGCCGGGACTACCTGACCGCGGATCTCGCGAATCCGCGCGCCATGCTCAGAATGGACATTGAGGACATTCAGTTTCCCGACGCCGCGTTCGATGTGATCTATTGCAGCCACGTGCTCGAACATGTCAGGGATGACCGGCGGGCAATGCGGGAGTTCCGCAGGGTCCTGAAGCCGGACGGCTGGGCGATTCTGCTGGTCCCGATCATGTCCGATGCGACCTTCGAGGATGAATCCATCGTCGATCCTGCCGAACGCCTGAAGGCGTTCGGCGACGAAACCCATGTGCGCCGATACGGGCCGGACTACGCCGACCGGCTGCGGGAGTCCGGGTTCGAGGCGAGAATCACCGCGGTGCCGGACATGTTCGGGCCGGAGGAAAGGCTAAGGATGGGGCTGTCTCCGGCCTCCGGGGAGATATTCCACTGTACCGGACAACCAGTCTAGTGCCGCACAGGCGGGATGGCGTGGCTCGCTACCGGCCTTCAGGTTTTCTGAGCTTCGCGGAGAGAATTCCATAGCGCACTCGCGGGTCGGCGTGGTCGTACATGTCTGCCTGCAGAATGCTGTCGTAGAGACCTGAAGCCGAACGCTCGTAATGACGCACCTCTAGCGGTTCCATTTCCCCGAAAGCATCCAGGATTTCCCAGGAAAACGACATCGGCTCAGCGAGGGTTGGCGGGTGGTTGAGTTCCGTGAGCAGCAGTAGAAGGCCGCCTGGTTCGATCACTCGCTGGATTTCTGCGATCGCCCGGCCCAGGTCGTCCACGTGGTCGAGAGAATTGAAGGTGCAGGCGACATCAAAGTATCCGCTCGGAAAGGGAAGGTCTTCCGATCCCGCCGCGACATAGCGCATCCGGTGAGCGCCTGCCCCCAGTCTCCGGTACTCGTCCGGCAGCGGATCGAGCCCGATTCGCTCGCTTGCAGTGTCGGCCCATTCCAGGCTGCCACGAGGTCCGCAACCGATGTCGAGCACGCGTTTTCCCGCATAGAACTCCCTGTCCAATCCGAAGTGGGCCGTATAGAAATGGCATAGTGGTCATTCACGAGGCGGGATTCCCGGCGCTGAATTTTGCTCCAGTAGCCCAGTTCGACTGATCTCTTGGAGCGCAATCCCATCAGGAAAAGCACTCTGTTTGCGGCGTTTAGTATCGATTAGCGCATGTTCGGTCGGCTCCTTCGGATTGCAAAGTGCTTTCTCGATGCTTGTGACGGGCTGTTCCCTGCTTCCTCGGCGAAGCTACCTGAATCCGAGCAATTCCAGGATCGCGTTCCGCCAGGCACGATCGAGAGTCAGGCTGAGCGACAGGTAGACGACTGTTCCTGCGCCGAGGCCGAGGGCAAGCCGGGGTAGGTCGGCAGTTACCGGGGATGCCGCGGCGTAGGCGATTGCGCCGGCCAGCAGGGCGTAGATCAAGGGCGGAACGAGTTCGCGAAAGTACTCGATGAAGCCTGCTCCGCACAGAGGTCGAACCAGGAAATACCAGTTCGGCACCAAACCCACAAATGCCACCGCAGTTAGCGCCAGGGCCAGCCCTAGCGGTCCGAACTGGCTTCCCGCCCATGCTGCGGGCGCGATTACCAGCAACCAGGCCACCGTCCACTTGAAGCTTATGTCCGCTCTGCCGCGCGCCATCAGCAGGCTGCCGACCGGGTTTCCGGTTGCACGGATCAGCGCCCAGCACGCAAATGCCTGCATAAGCGGGATGGCTTCATGCCACTGGCTGCCAAAGATCAAGCGCACGACTTCCGGCGCGAATAGTCCGAGCGCGACAAAGACAGGAAAGTTGGCAGCCGCCGTCATGCGTATTGCCTGTAGGTAGATCCTTCTGAGCAGCAATACGTCGTCCTGGGATTTCGCCATTACCGGGAGGCCGACGCGGGTGATGATCGGATTGATCGAGCTCGTGATCTGTGTCGAAAGATTCTTGGGCAGGCTATAGAGGCCGATTGCATGTGCATCGAGGATCCGGGCGCCCAGCAGAATGTCGACATGGGTAAAAAGCGTGCTGGCCAGATTGTTGGCCATCATGTAAGCCCCGAAATCCAGGAACTCCCGCACCTCGGCCAGCCGCAGCCGGGGCCGGGGCGTCCAGCCCTGCGCGAGCACGATCCACGCCAGCAGCGCGGCAACGAGCGAGCCGGCGAGAACTCCCCAGATCATGGAATACACGCCCTCCCCGTGCCAGGCGAGCAGCGCCGACACGACCAGCGTCGTCAGGCTCGCAGCTATCTCTATACCCGCGAGCCGCGCAAAGCGCAGCTCTTTCTCGGCGATCACGCGCAGTTGCTGCCAGGTTGCGCTGATCACAAGATAGAGGGCAGCGAGGAAAAGCAGGGGCTGCAACACGGCTTGTCCGTAGAACTGCGCCACCCACGGACCCGCCGCCCAGAGCAGCAAGGCCATCACGCCACCCGCGGCCACATTCAGCCAGTACAGGCTCGAGAGCTGCTCCTCGCTGATGGTTCGCCGGTGAATGATCCCGTTGCTTATTCCCATGTCCGAGAACATCTGCAGGAAGGTGACAATGGCGAGTACGACTGCCATGTTTCCAAAGTCCGCAGGAGACAGAAGCTTGGTGAGTACGAAAAGCTGCGCCAGCTGGACCGCCGTGCGCACGAGCGACGCGATACCCGCCCAGCGGATGCCGGACAGGGCCTGCGCGCGAATGCTCATGCCGATGGTCTCACGGTCTGTACGCTGTCACGTTGTAACCCTGGGTTTCATCCGGTGCGGGCCACACCCGGTCCAGCGCAGGTGCAATTAGTTGATCCGCCAGCCAGAGGGGAAGCAGACACGCACGGATCGCCCAGCGCAGCGGCGCCGGACCGCGCACCAGGCGCGCTGTCTGGTAGTTGAGTTTCAGGAACCAGGTGACCCAGAATCCGCTGTTTTCCTGAATCTCGACGCCTTGAAACCCGGTCTTACGCAGGAGATGTTCGAGGCCGAAGCGCGTAAAGCGGAAATAGTCGTGCGGCGCTTCGTGCACCCACCATTGGAAAGGGACTGACAGGTAGAGCGCGCCGCCCGGTTTCAGGATACGGAACGCCTCGCGCAGCATATGTTCGGGTTCACGGAGATGCTCCAGTACCGAGAGCGAAATCACGGTATCGGCGGCACCGTCGTCGATCGGCAGCGGCAGGTTCAGGTCGGCAACGATATCGGCCTGCAGGCGGTGGAGGCTGCTCTGCCAGTCTACCCCCAAGTACTGCACTGCGCACGCGAGAACATCCTTCTCGAAGGGCCTGCTCCCGCAGCCGAGGTCGTAGACGACACCTTTGATCAATCCCGAGCGCTCGCGAAACGCCACGTTGCCCATGTGCATCGCAAGCCAGTTGTGCCGCAGCAGGCTCACTTCATACATTCCGTGTCCCCCGCTTCTCGTTCACGAATTTCTCGAGGCTGCGGACGCCTTCCAATACTCTGTCTGACGAGCACAGGGAGAGAAGTGAATTCCGATTGTCGCGTCGCTGCGCTTGTGTCAGGGGTTCAAAAAAATCCCGACTGTCGAACTTGGCATGCTCAGGAACATCGCAGGCATGAATACCGAGATCCCGGTAAAAGGGCAACATGAGGTTCTCCGGTCGCAGGAAAACTTTGGCTCCCTTGAACAGCGCGCTATTGACTGTGGAGAACGCCTGCTGTCGCGCATGGTTCATGAGCACCGTCCCACAGGTAGAAATCAGTCGATTGAACTCCGCCAGTGAGACGAAATCGCGCAAGGGGGTGAAATGCTCTCCGAGCATCTTGACGCCGATGCGGCAGATCTGGTCGGCATAGGCCGTGTCGCCGTAACTCAGCGGCACGATGACCCTCCTGCCGCGAAGATCGAGCCGCCCCAGAAGCGCGATGGCCTCCGCATGATTGTTGGTGGCGGTAGCCGAATTGCCAAGAAGGATATCCGGCCCTTCCATGCGCTCGGGGCCCTGCATCAGCGCCTCTTCCACGCTGGAGTACTGCAGATGATGCAGCTTAGCGCGGAATAACGGATGAGCCTCTTTCAGCAAGCGAAATTCCGCCGGAAGCATCGTGACCGCATCGACCCTTGCGAGAACTCTGCGCTCCCAGGTTGGGTGCATCATCTTCTCCAGCAGCAAGTCGAGCAGATAGGCGAGGTTGGCGCGTGGATCGGAATTGCGGCGCAACGGAAGGCGCGCTGCGATGCGCTTGGTCTCCGGCAGCAACAGCGAGTGTGCATATTGTGGAATTAGCCCGTAGTAGTCTGCGCCCCACGCACTCCACACTACGGCCACGTTCGGCGGGGCTGCCTGCACGGCCCGGGCAAACCAGGGCGTCATACAGTGCACCACGAGGCAGTCGCACCATTGCAGGTCGCTGCGCAGGTCCCGGGAGAACCAGTAAGTCCGCGGCACGAGCCTGAGCGACGCGTCCTGCTGCACGTGTTGTGGTGTGCCGACCGCCGGCGCCATGACACGAAAGCGGTTCCGTCCCGGGAACGCTGTCTCGTACAGGCGCCGAGCGAAAGGGATGAACTTCTCGTCGAGTGCGAGGTGCAGCAGTTTCGGCGAGGCTGCGGATTGCCGGGGCAGAGCGCGTTCCATCAGGAGACGCGGGCGGCCTCGCGCACCTCGAAGATGCAGGACAGCTCGTTGCCCGTCATATGGCGTTTGTAAATATCCATCACGATTCCCATACAGATGAGGCGTCGCCACGTGTTCCGTGCGGAACAGCGCTTACTGGCAATCATAGCGGACAATCTCGGCGGCATTAGAATACCGCCGAGTCAATATTGCGACTGGCAAGCTCGGTGATTCCGGTGGATTTAAACGACACCAAGAAATTTCTTACCGAGAACCTGCGCCGCGAAGCGGCGGAATACTTCGGAATCCGCGACGAGAAGCTTATTTCGCGCGTGGCGGAGCAATGGTTCGACGACCAGGTGAATTACGACGGGCGGTGGATGGTCGTTCAAGACAGGGTCGCCCCTGGCGCAAGAATCCTCGACATGGCGGCCGGGTGCGGGACTTTCCTCCTGTATGCACTGCATCAGGGCTGGGACATCGTCGGCGTGGAACCCAGCGCCTGGAAAAGAGAGTACTACCGCAGGAAGGTAGAAACGTCCGGCTACCCGGTGGAATATCTGCACCACTTCGTTCCAGCCGCTGGCGAGGCACTCCCGTTCGCGGACGGGACTTTCGATTTTGCGACGACCTACCAGACGCTTGAGCACGTCCAGGACCTGCCCAAATGCCTGTCCGAGCTGCTTCGCGTACTGAAGAAGGAGGGGGTACTCTACGTCAGGGCACCGGACTACGACTCCTTCTTCGAGCCGCATTACGGAGTGTTCTTTCTTCCTAGAATGAACCGGGCGGTCGCCGCGCGGTACCTGCGAGCCAGGGGAAGGCCTTTGAGCGGATTGCAGACCTTGACCTGGACGACCACCTCGGAAATCAAGAGGAATCTTCGAAACATAGACAAGGACATCCGGATTGAAACGCTCGAGAACTACCGATTCGAAAGGGTCCGGAACAGGATATTCGACGTCCTTCCGGAATTCATGAGGTACCCTTCCGTGGGGCTCCTGCTCGCGATCCTTTACCGGTCGCTGATCCGGATACGCAGAATCTCGAAGTTCGGCAGGGAAGAAAACCACATTGAGCTCTGGGTCACGAAGCAAAGCTGACGGGTGCAGGGCCCGGACCTGTGCGGCAATTAGAGAGGCGGTTCATGCAGGCGATCAAGAACATCACGTGGCTGCAGCGGCTAGCAATGCCTGAATACCAGCAGACGCGACAAGTGTTAATCGCAGCCCTTTGTACTACGGGTGCGATATTCATATGGTTCGCCTATCTGCGCCTGGATACGGCAAATCCGCACTATGCAGACATCTTCCGCCTGCTGGTTCGAGAACAGGATTTTTTTTCCACGCTGCCCTTCGCCCTCGTACTCGTGGTCGCGCTAATGGGACGGGTCCAGCAGACCGGACGCGCGGTCGCTGCATGGATCGGTCGCAACGGTGTGCTGGTCGCGGGAGCGACCTGCGTTCTGCTCGCGGTGGGCGCAAATCTCATCTACCACGCGCACCCGTTGACGATGGACGAATACGCGCCTTATTTTCAAAGTCAGATTTTCGCTGCGGGGGAGCTGGCGGCGCGCTACCCCCCGGAGTTGATCGACTGGTTGTTTGTGAAGAACTACCAGGGGCACTTCTTTCGCATCGCACGCGACACGGGAAGCGTTGCATCTACTTATTGGCCGGGGATGGCACTGCTTCTTGCGCCGTTCACTGCGATGGGCGTTCCTTGGTTGCTGAACCCGGTCATCGGCGGGGCAACCGTGTTCGTGATGCACAGACTGGCGCGCGAGATTTTCGCAGACGACGACAGCACGGGTCTTGCGGTGCTATTCACCGTGGCGTCGCCGGCGGTCACGCTAAATGCAGTCTCCTTCTACTCGATGCCCGCGCACCTGCTCGCCAGTGCGCTTTTCGTGCTTCTCCTTCTGCGGCCATCGCCGAAGCGCGCCGCCTCCGCAGGCCTGGTCGGTTCAGTTGCGCTGGTGCTGCACAATCCCGTACCGCATCTGCTGTTCGCGCTGCCGTGGATAGTCTGGATCGCGGTTCGTCCGGATCGACTGCGGCTGCTCGCTGCACTCGTCGCCGGCTACCTGCCCTTGTGCGTGGTGTTGGGCTGGGGATGGGTGCTCTACCTTCGAGGATTCGCCAGCCAGGCGCCGGCGGCGGAAGTCGCATCGTCTATCGGCGCGGTGCAAAGCGCGTTCCATGCTCTGTCGAGTCTGTTGCGAGTGCCCTCCGGCTGGATTGTTGAGGCGCGCCTCATCGGCCTGGCCAAGATATGGTTATGGGCTGCGCCCGGACTGTTGGCTATTGCCGCAGTCGGCTTCTGGCGAAGCAGGAACGAGACAGGGTTCTGGTTCGCGCTTGGCGTATCAGTGCTGGTGACCTATCTGGGCTACTTTCTGGTGCCCCTGGACCAGGGACACGGATGGGGTTTTCGCTATTTTCATTCGGCATGGCTGGCGCTGCCATTGTTTGCGGTGCATGCATTGCGGGCGCCGGATCAACTGGGGCAGCCGGCAAGCGACCGGCTGCGCGGGTATGCGGCCGGTTGTGCGCTTCTCGGACTTGTCGTTATGACTGCCGTACAGGGCTACCAGATCGAGCGGTTCATGACTCGCCATCTGGCTCAGTCGCCTTTACTATCCGGCGAAGGTCGGAGGGTGATATTCATCGAACCTACCGGTTTCTACGCGGAAGACCTGGCGCAGAACGATCCTTTTCTGCGCGCGCCTGTCATTACCCTCGTGTCCCGCGGGCGCGACCTGGACCAAGCGATGATGCGCGAGCACTTTCCCAGTTTTGAGTTGCTCTCCTCGGACGCTCGCGGCAGTGTCTGGGGCGTCCCGGCACAACCGGTATCCGGTTGGAGGGCACCGTGAGGGCTGTGCCGGAGCCGCGACTTCCTTGCCATCCTGGTATCAGGCCAGCGGCAGTGAGCTTTCGGTCAGGCGCATCGAAGCCAAGAGAATGAGGGTTTGCACAAGCATGACTTTGCCATTCTGGACGGTGACCTTGTGTGGAGTGGCGAGGACGGAGCTGTTCGAAACTTTTCCAAGGAACTCGGGCTCGTTTTGTTCTATCAGAACCAGCCTCATTACAAGACGGGCGAGTGGTTCCGCGCAGAGTTTCAAAAGATCGTGTCAGCTTGATTGATCGCACCGCTGTGCCACTAGGTCAGACTATTCGCCGCTTGCTCGGCCCCCTGGAGAAGCCGGCTGCCGAATGCTACCGCGGGGTGTTTGTCGACTTGAGCTCATTCGTCGGCCAAATCCGGCAATGGTCCTCAGGGCCGAACATCCTGGAACTGGGCTGCGGAGAAGGCGCAGTCGTCGAGAGAGTGGCCAAGATGCTACCCCATGCCACCATTACAGGCATCGACATAACGCCTAGAGTCGGGCGCATGTTCCAAGGCGATACTGCGCGCGTTACTTTCAGGCAGCAGGCGATCAAGGAATTCGCCGCGACGAACGCAGCGACCTTCGACCTTCTGATCGTCTGCGACGCTTTGCACCATATTCCGTGGGAACTTCACGAGGAGCTCCTGGCGGACGCGAAGAAAGTGCTCAAGGCGGGGGGAATACTCGTGCTCAAGGATTGGGTGCCGAGCAGGACGCCGATCCACCTGCTTTGCTATCTGGCTGACCGGTATATTACGGGGGACCAGGTCCGATACAAATCGGCTCAACAGTTGCAGGCCGTGATCGAGCGGGTATTCGGCGCAGGCTGCATCAAGGCTAGAGCGAGAATCCGCCCCTGGGCAAACAATGCCGCTTTCCTGGTTCAGGCCTAGAACTTGGGCGCCAGTCGTGCGAATGGCGGCCGAAATCGCGATCGCCGAGAAGTAGCGCGCAGCCTGGCTCCGCACATATGGCATCGAATTCCAACCCGCTGGTGTCCGTATATCTGCCGACCAGGAATCGTCCATTGCTTGTGACGCGGGCGATACGCTCGGTCTTTGCGCAGACTTACCAGAACATCCAGCTCGTCGTGGTCGACGATGAATCCGGACGCGACATCGCCGAGCTACTCGAGCGGATCCGGCTCGAAAACGACTCGACGAAATCGATGCTGGTGCTGCGCCTGGATCGTGCGCGGGGCGCTTGCGCCGCCAGGAATCACGCATTGGCTGCTTGCGATGGGCAGCTTGTCACCGGGCTCGATGACGACGACTATTTTCTTCCGGAGCGCGTGTCCAGTCTGGTCGGAGCCTATGACCCGCAACATCACGCCTTCGCATTCGACGGCTATTTCCGGGAAACGGTCCTGAGAACGGGCGCTGTCAGGCGCACCCGCGTTGCGCTCGCGCGGCCCGCCCGGCTTGCCGATCTGCTGAGAAGGAATATCGCCGGCAATCAGGTTTTGACGTCGACCGAACGCATGCGCCAAGTTGGAGGTTTTGACGTGCGCCTGCCGGCATGGCAGGACTATGACCTATGGATTCGGCTCGTGCGGGAGTTTGGCGAGGGCAGAGCCGCGGGCGGCGTCAGTTACGTGCATACGGTCGACAGGTCGAAGCCGAGTATCTCCGGCGACAGGGAGAAGATCACCCTCGCTTTCGATATCTTTCTGGAGAAGCATCGCGAATACGCCCAGAAAGATCTGCAGCTTTGCCTGCGCATGGCAAAGGCATGCTATGGGATCGACGCTCTGTCCTACAAAGACATTCCGGACATGTTGCGCCTCGGCGCGCCGAGGCACGTGCTGTCCACTATGTACTACTATCTAGCGAATCGGCCCTCGCGCAGGACATTCCGGTAGACCGGAACCACTTGTGTCCGAACGATCTCGCTCCAGTCATAGGCTCTGACCGAGTCCCGCGCATTGGCGGCCAGCCGGGTCCTTTTTCCGGTGTCCCGGATCAGTTCCAGCATGCTCAGGCCGACCGATTCGGCGCGGTCCTCGCACAGCAGGCCGTTGAATTCATGCTGAACGAAGACGCGGTTGCCCGCCGTATTGGTGGCTAGGACGGGCAGTCCCTGGGCGAGATACTCGACCGTTTTGGTGGGCGGCTGATGCTCGAAATGGGGTTCCATGGGAACGAACGCCAGGGCAATGCGGGCTATGGAGAGGTAGGCCGGGATGTCCGTGTAGGGAACAAAACCCGTGAAGGTGATGCGGTCCTGCAGGCCAAGGGCACGGGCTTGGTTTTTCAAGGCCTCAAGCTCGGAGCCGTCTCCGACGATGAGCAGCTTGGCGGTTTCCTCGCTGCGAGCCACTACGGAAAAGGCAGCAAGCAGTTTGTCGATGCGCCGGTTATGGTCCAGGGTGCCGCAGTAGGCAAAGATACAATCGGTCCCGGAAAAGCCGAATCGTGACATCAGCGCCGGGTCGGGCGATCTGGGCATGAAATGATCGAGGTTGGCCCCAAGAGGCACTATGGCCTGTATGGATCTTCCCTCTCCGAACACAATATCGCGGATGCCTTCGGACAGCACGGTGACAGCATCGAACAGGGATGCCTCGACCCGAATCAGCCAGTTCTGCAGGCGCAGAAAGGGGGGCTTGATCGCGCTCGACTGGCAATCGTAAAGCCACTTGGAGCGCCTCCTTCCGGCCAGCAGAGGCAGCGGACCCGCGCCGGCAAATGCATATACGTGAATGAGATCGAAAGCCTCGCTGCGTATGATCTGCGAAGCGCGGATCAAAAATCGTATTCTGTCGAGTGAGAAGCGGCCTATGGAACTGAGCGCAATGCGATGTACACGGATGCCGTCGACAATCTGAAACGCAGGTTCATCGGGTCTGCCGGGCGCTATGGCGGTTACCTTGATGCCCTGGCGTGCCTGATTGAGCGCAAATTCATAGAAGATCGTCAGGCCTCGCCCCGGGAAAAAATTGAACCCGACATGACAAATGCGCATCTTTTGAAATCTCTGCCGAGGAACCCAGCATGAAATCCGAGGCGGACGCTGGGCGCAGCCTGGTCTCGATCGTTGTTCTGACAAAGAACGGCGAAAAGTACTTTCGCTCGCTTCTTGATGGATTGTATTGCCAAAGCGGTATCGATCAGGCCGAGATCATCGTCATCGATTCGGGATCGTCGGACGCCACTCTGCGTATCGCCGCCGAATATCCAAAGGTCAAGCTAGTCCGCATTCCGCCGGGCGATTTCGGGCACGGCAAAACGCGAAACCTCGGGGCCAGACTGGCAAGCGGAGAATTTCTGGTCTTTCTCCCGCAAGATGCAACCCCGGTTGGCAGTGACTGGCTCGACAATCTGCTGCAACCCTTCGAGAGTGCGCAGGTGGTTGGAGTCTTCGGCCGTCAGGCAGCGCGCCAAGACGCAAGTGCGATGGAGGAATTTTTCCTGTCGCGCACCTATCACGCGCGCCCGGAAGTCAAGTCCCTGGGCGAGGGAACAAGTCCTTCGCTCGCGCGCTGTTTCTATTCCACTGTAAGCGGCGCGATCCGCGCGGCCGCCTGGCGGCGCTTTCCGTTTTCCGAGGATGTCATCATGAGCGAGGATCAGGCGTGGGCGGTCGACGTGATGCGCGCCGGACTGTCGATCGCCTACCAGCCGAGCGCCGAGGTTCTGCACTCGCATCGCTACGGCGTAACCGATGTTTTTCGCCGGAACTTCGACAGCGGCTACTCGGTCCGGCAGATTTTTCACGGTGCTACGGGCATTAGCCTCGGGGCCGTTGTTGCCGGCCTTGCGGAGGAGATGGTTTTTGTCTTAAGGAGAGGCTCGCTTGCCGACAGCCTGAAACTGCTGCCTTACGAAGCGGCCAGGCACGCGGGCTTCTGGCTGGGATTAAGGGCCGACAGATTGCCGCTTCGATTCAACAAGGCGTGCAGTGGCCTTAAGTATTTTTGGGAACAGCGTGCTGATGCGGGAAAGGTGCGCCAGTAACCCACGCCGCTGCAGCCGGGTCAGGCTGCCCGCTCGTGCGCGTCGAGTATCATGTTGAGCAGAAACGAACTGAAGGCCAGGTTCGCGCCCAGCACAACGGCCGTCGATGCGACAAAGGCGAGGTGAACGGTGCTGTCCATCGGCTGCCCTGGGTCGGCGAGCCATCGGCCGAGGATTGCCGCATCGATTGCAAGGCCGGTGAGTATCAGGCATCCGGCCGCGATCAGGCCTGCCTCGAGCGTGAATCGCTTCTCGATCAGGCTGACGACGCGGCTGCGCAATCCCTTGTAGCGCTGCACCATGACGGTCTTGGCGAGCACGCCCAGATTGAGCACGTTGAATCCGATCAGGGTGAGCATTGCCCCCAGTGCAAGGAAGTGAATACCGAGATGGAACGGTCCGATGTCCAGCGGGCCGCGCGCAAGCAGCAATTGCAGAAGCACGCCGACGGCAAGAAGCAGCACTCCGGGGGCGACATACAGGTGGTCGGGCGCGTAGGTAAGAATGAAGCGCAGGTGCCGCCAGCCGTCGCGAAATGACCTGAGATGCGGAGGCCGGTCGCGCTTGTCCGGATACAGGCGCGTCGGTATTTCAGTCAGCCGCAGATTCTGCCGGGAGGCGTTCGCAATCATCTCGGTGGCAAATTCCATGCCCAGGGTGCTCGTCTGCATGCGTTCGAACGCATTCTTGGTGAAAGCGCGCATACCGCAGTGCACGTCGCCGATGTCCATGCGGAAGGCGACGCGGGCGATGGTGGAAAGGATCGGGTTGCCGAGGTAGCGGTGCAGCGCCGGCATCGCTCCGGGTTGTATCCCGCCCTGGAAGCGGTTTCCTACCACGAGGTCGAATCCTTCCTCGATCTTGCGCACAAAAGGCGTGATCGAGCCCCAGTCGTAGGAGTCGTCCGCATCTCCCATGACGATGATGCGGCCGCTTGCGGCGCGGATGCCGGCCTGCAGCGCCGCGCCGTAGCCCCGTACCGGCTGCAGGACGACGCGCGCTCCGAGGCGCCGTGCTATCTCCACCGAGGCATCGGTCGAACCGTTGTCCGCCACGACCACTTCGCCTCGAACGCCGAGCTCCGCGAAGCTGCGCTGCGCCTTGAGAATGCACGCGGACAGGGTGCGTGCTTCATTCAGGCACGGGATCACGGCGGAGACGGCGATCTCCTGATCGTCACCGGCCTGCTGATTCACGATGTGCGGAACACGATCCATTCGACGCTCCATGAGCCCATCAATCAAGCTGCCAGGGCTCGCAACTTCCATTCGCCGCCCCGCTCGGCTGGCGCGCGAAGGAGGTGTCCGGAATGCGTCCTGCGAGCTTGTCGAAATGCCAGGCATGTTTGGCGCTGAAGCGCACACAGGTCTCGATGCCGCGCTTGAACTTCCACTCCTCGCATGCCGAGAGCGTGGTTACGCGCACGCTGGGGCCGAGTGCTTCGATGAAATGAACGGCGTTCGGCGTGGCGCGCACCACGGCCGGTCGTCGGCCCGGCGTCCGGCTGGAGAGCGCCGACGCCGTACCGGTTGACTCCTGCGGTGTAGCCGTGCGCGCAGTGCCGTCCATGGCAGGTTCGCCTTCCATGCGGATCGATTCGAAGATCAGCATCAGGTCGGCCGGCCGTCGCGGGGTTTGGAGGTCGGCGACCAGTTCGCGGCGATAGCCCTCGCGAAACTCGCAGATCAGGTCGCCGGCCTTCAGCGCGTCGCGCAGGTACTGCGCCTGTGCCGTGGCCGGCGCAAGCGCCCAGAGCATGCACAGGAGGAGGCGCGGCATCATGCTGTCTGGGGTTGCGCCGCGCATGCGGCGAAGCGCCCGCGCAGCAGTTGAGCCGCGGCGGCGTCGAACGCCGCCGCGGTCTCCGCATCGATGTGCAGCCAGGGTGCATTTGCCAGGAGCGTGAAATTTCTCGCCGCGGACTTCTGGTACGCAGGATCGTAGTGCTCCAGCAGCAACCGGGATACCAGCTCCCGCCAACTGGCACCGCGGACCAGCAGCTTCCAGTCGTCGATCACAGCACGCCCGTGCAGCGGGACCAAATGCTCAAGTTGGGCCTCCAATGCCGCCGGATCGTGGAAGAAATGACGGTACTCGTCAAGCAACAAAGCCACACGAACATCGAGAGCGGCGTCGAGAACGACGCATGCGGCGCTGCGCATGGTCTCGATAAGCTTTTCGGGCACCTGAACCTGGCCAATTTTGCGGCTTTCTCCCTCGACGTAGACAGGCCGAGTTGGGTCGAAAGTCTCCAGCACCGCGAGGAGCAGCGATTCAAAGCGCTTCTGGCTCGGTTGCGCCCGCCCCGGGAGATTGCCGAGCACAGAGCCTCGGTGCACGGCCAGGTCCTCCAGATCCAGGACCTGGGCTCCCAAGCGCTGCAGTGCCGCGAGCAGCCGGCTCTTGCCGCTGCCGGTTGCGCCCTGCACGACACGAAAGTCGAATGACTGCGGCAGCACCGTGAGCCTTTCGACGACCTGGCGCCTGTAGGCGCGGTAACCGCCCTCCAGCACGTCCGCGTCCCAGCCGACTTCGCGCAGAATATGGGTGAACGCGGCGCTGCGTTTTCCGCCGCGCCAACAGTAGACCAGCGGCCGCCACCCGCGCCCATACGCGGCAAACGCCGTCTCTATATGCTTCGAGATGTTGCGTGCAACGAGCGTGGCGCCCAGCTTGCGCGCTTCGAACGGCGAAACCTGTTTGTACAGATGGCCCACCCGGGCACGTTCCTCATCGTCCAATACCGGATACGAGCGCGCGCCCGGCAGGCGGTCGTCTGCGAACTCGCCGGGCGAGCGCGCGTCCAGAATCGCGTCATACTGGTCAAGGCGCAATTCAGCGATGCTCACGTTGTGCGAAGTGCCGCTCGATCGCTGTGGCTTCATCTGTAAAATTCTACTCTTGACCCTCAGTGCGGCGTCCGCTTGCCGGTGGATGCACGGAAGCAGGGTTTCCCGCAGCAAATACCGGAATCGCCGATGAATGCCGCCTTGGAAAAAATCCGCCTCACCGACCTGAGCCATGGCGGCGGGGGCGGCTGCAAGATCGGCCCAGCGGGGCTCTCGAAAA
>Ga0080064_1000135_pt1 | contig 220792 bp, 237 predicted proteins | sample Subgrocontami54m_FD_69260 | JGI IMG/M metagenome (GOLD analysis project Ga0080064, IMG submission 69260) | Subsurface groundwater microbial communities from S. Glens Falls, New York, USA - GMW46 contaminated, 5.4 m (SPADES assembly) (version 2) ...
TCTTGTTTGTTTTGTTGTTTGCTTGTTTGCTTGCTTGCTTGCTTGCTTGCTTGCTTGCTTGCTTGCTTGCTTGCTTGCTTGCTTGCTTGCTTGCTTGCTTGCTTGCTTGCTTGCTTGCTTGCTTGAAACTTCTGATTTAGTTTTTCTCAAGTTTTTCATCCTTGGCATAATGGTTTAACTTCGTTGAAAAATCGTTCGGCCTCTTGGATGATTTCTTCAGCTTCTTCTTTGTTGAATTCACGCAAGGCTTCATAATCGGCCTCCATTCGAATTTCGAGTGCCCGGTTGAAAGCACGCCCATAATCGCCTTTCACTTGATTGGTCAAAGAGGCAAGAAAACGGTAAGTGTGGACGCACTTAGCGTTTAACCATTTCCCAATGCCCGCTTTTATCCGGCCCGATGCGGCGGAGCCGTCCCTGTTTTTAGGACGAGTCCCCATTTTTATTTTTATATGATTTTGTGTGAGGTCCGGTACGGTGAAATTTTAAAACCGATTCTCGAATGGATTCGGACATACGAATCTTCTCGGGCCAAGAAAGCGCCTTCCGTCCCCTCTGCCATTCGGCCTGCCGTTTCAGAAGCTCGTGAATGTCATCCATTCAAAAATTTCCTTTCAAATTCCTTCCACGCCTCCGCGAGTTTGTGTTTCGCAGCGAGACTCGCAATTTCCTCCCGGCTAACGCTCGCGGATTCAAGCAATGCCAAAATCCGTGTGAAATCCTTGGGTCTCGCGACACTCAGGGCAATCACAGCCAGGTAATCGGCACGCACTACGCGAAGGGGAATACCCTCGAAATCGGCTGTGTCCGCTTGCTCCAAGGCCTCTTGGGTGAGCGGACTGAATGCCGGTATGAATTGAACAGGCCAGGCTCCAACGCGAATCGCCTCACCTTCCGCCTGGAAGCCTCGCCGAGAACAGAACTCATAGATGGGGCTGAGGAGGTCGAGCCGGTTTGAGGATGAGATCGCTATGAGCACATCGGCATCCAATGTCGAAACGGGTTCCGTGTAACGCATCTGAGCAGCAGCTCCAAAAAGAGCGTAGTTCATAATTACACCCGCCTCCCGCATTTTATTCAGTAATTCGGCCACCTCCCTCATTGCCCCTCCACGCTTTGCACTTGACTCATGCTGCCTATTACAATCACACCTCAATATCCTTTATCTCGATCGTGTGCGGTTGTCGTTCTTTGAGATACTTGGCAAAGGATTCCAGCCGGCCTAGGACCTCTCGATCTTTTTGTCTCCCGGCTTTGCGCTTGCTCCGTATAGAGGTGAGGTGCCGCTACATTAACCCCAATTTACGGAGAAATCTTAGCATAGATAAAAAATACAGTAAAGAGTTTGGTATTGAAAAACGGGCTTAAACAGCTTCAATACGAACAAGTTGTCCCGCTCGTGTCGTCTGAAGAGCTTGTTGGACTTTTTGGATCAGAGGTTTAAGAGTTTCATAGCGGCTATTTTTGACAACGATCAAAATAATGGCGATGTCAAAATTTTGTAAATTTTGATCGACAGTTACGAATACGTCAAATTGTCCCTTCGCCAGCCTGAGCAATTCACCGTTCTTTTTGCCCGCCCAGCCCATCTCCGGAACCGTCGATAAGGTGTGGTCTTGTAAGGTAAGCTTGACTCTTTTCGGTAAGCACTCGTCGAGCAAGACTCTCACGACTTATTCTAACAACGCTTTCTTTAAGTCTTCAAGAGCTTCTGTCGTCTGCTCGCGGGTAACAGTAGGAAAATCCTCTAGAAATTCACCCAAGGGTCTGCCTTCTTCAAGATAATCAATCAGGGCTTGAACAGGCACACGCGTCCCTTCAAACACCGGCGTCCCGCCTAAGATTTCTGGTGAGCGATGAATCACATGACTGTTGACCATTATGGCAGCCCCCTCCCCTTTAACCACGAAAAGTATACCATACGCAAAGGGTAAACTATAGTTAGGATTATTATCGAGTTAGCGTCTTTTTGTGGCAAAGGCTGAATTTTATGATTACAGCTCCCGGCGTGGTCAGAACTGACCCCTGACTTTCCCAAGTCTCGCCAAATCCCTCTTCGAGAATATTCTAAACGTAACGGACGTGGCGGAGGACTTTCTTGGCTTCTTTGTACAATTTCTGATCCGAGGTCAAGAAAAGCTCGGATTCGGAGAGAAAACCTGAGGCCAACTGCACAGCATCCATCGTTTTCAAGGCATGCTTGCGGACGAACTCTACGGCTTTGTTTTCAAGATTTTCATTCCAAAGGACTTGAAAAAAATAGGCGAAGTCTTTTTTGACTTCTACACGCAGCCAATCGGCCTGCTCAACCGAAAGAGAGCGACCGGCAAGACGTCGTTCGATAGCGGCGTTCATCTCTATCCAAGTGACGGGCGAGACAGCCACCTCCGTGGCTCGAGAGAGAGCACTTTCAAAAACGTCACTTCCCTGCTCGTTCACATATTTTTTAAACAACGAAGAGGTATCAACAAACACCCTCACCGATCTTCATCCCGCATGTGGGCAACCGTCTGCGAGAGTCCCTCACCTTTCAATTTAATTTTTGAAAGAGGCCGTTTCCACCCCGGCGAAGCGAGATTCTCGTTGTGAGGAATCAAATCGGCTACTGGCGTACGCCGGTCAAGGATCACGATCCTCTCCCCGCTTTTGACCGCTTTGAGATATAAAGCAAACCCATGCGTCAACTGTCGAATAGTTACTTGTGTCATTTTCCGCCTCCTGCATGAGAAAGGATAACATAACGTTAGACGTTTTGTCAAACATATTACGATAAAAATGTCGTAAGCTAATGAAATGTCCCCTGAGTGTTGCTCTCTCAAAACAGCCATAAAGCGTATACCAAAAAAGGCAAACCATCCGTAAGGATGCGACCTCTCATTCCGCAAAGAATGAGGGCTGCCCCCGCGAAAAAAGCGGGGGCGGGCAAAGCCGCGGGCCCTGGGGCTACCAGGACAGCCGGGCCGCCGCAAGTATCAAGGAATATCTTAAACCCATTTCTGGAATCTGCCGATTTTGGAAATGGGTTTTTTATTTTTTTACGAAGGATTTAAAAGGGGGGTGTTGAAATGAAAAAGAAATTAGCTTCCCACAATATCAGAACCACCAAATTCATGCCCCGCTTTGTGCGTGAGCTTATTGACTTCCTGCTGCAGTCTACCGTGGTAACCTATTTCGACTGATAGGCCCGCCGGCTGTAAAGACCTTGCCCCGGCACGCCTCGGCACTCTCCAGCTGCCCCCTTTCTCCTTCGGGGACCACTCTATCAAAAATTGATCTACAAGCAACGCGACATCTTTCAGCTTAACACCGGGATACAAAACTCCTGGTTTGGTTTTTGACTCCCCGCTTGAGGGTCCCCGCATGTACCCCGGTAGCAGGGGAAGCAGTTTCCCTCCTCGTTTTCGTAACTTCCAATATGCAACCGCTTCCTCACCTCGCAGATTCTTCCGGATGGGTCCCCGTCCAATTGCCTAACTCTCCCATTTTTATCTGACAGGTATGTTTATTGTCGGAGAGTTAGGCAATTGGACTCCTGCTCGGTGAGGAAGAGAGTATGAGAAAGATTTTTTCTTTTTTTAGATGTTTTGTCACCAACCCACCCATTTCGGCACATTATAGAGTGAGAGGTATTTTAAAGATTTTTGAAGATTTTTCTGTGGAACTCCCTGTTTCGGACCCCTTTTATATATTGGGGAGCAAGTTTTAAGTTTTTTTGTCTAAAACCACTGGTTTTTGCGTATTAACATTGGGGGAATAATCGACTTTATTAGGAGGTGGATGCGTGGTGGAGGTTGGGCGGATGCTTGTGGAAGTGATGATGCAGGCCCAAAGAGTCCAGATAGCAGGCGCGGATTACGAGCCAGCCGCAGAAGGATTAAAGAAATGGGGCTGGCAGGAAGGATCGGTTTATTGCGGGTCGCAGAAACTGAAAGTCGAGCATCCTCGTTTGCGGAACTCGGAAGGAGAGATGACCTTGCCGATTTATGAACGCCTGAAAAAGCCAGGAGAATTTTCTGAAGAAATGCTGGTACGAGCGATGCGGGGACTGTCAGGGCGCAAGTATCGCGAGACGGTGGAAGAGATTTCGCAGGGTTTCGGGATTTCTCCCTCCAGCATTTCAAAGCGGCTGGTGGAAGCGACGGCCGGGAAACTGCGAGAGCTTCGAGAACGCGACTTGAAAGATTTTGAGGCCTTCGCCATTTTTCTGGATACGGTGCACCGGGGAGGGTCGGCCTTTGTGGTCGCCCTGGGCATTGATATTTTGGGTGGAAAACGGGTGCTGGGCTTTTGGGAAGGAGCCACGGAACATCAGGAAGTGGCCAAGAGCCTTTTCTCAGACCTGGAAAGCCGGGGGTTGAGATTAACCGATGAGATTATTTTTGTCACCGACGGCGGAGGAGGAATTATTCGGGCCCTCAAGGATCGATTCCGAGAGAATCTGATTCACCAGCGCTGCACGATTCACAAAGACCGGAATCTCCAAAGGCATCTGCCCAAGAGGTACCGGAAAGAATGTCATCGGCGGTTTGCTTATGCCTTGGCCCTGAAAGATTACTCCGAAGCCAGGAAGGCTTTGAATGATCTGGAAACGTGGCTTGGACAAATCAACGAATCTGCGGCCGAGTCGCTCAGGGAAGCCAAGGAACAGATCCTGACGCTCCACCGGCTCGAAGTACCCGGCCTTCTGAGGCGCACGTTGCACTCGACCAATCCCATTGAGTCGATGTTTGCCACGGTCCGGGATTGCGAGAGCAATATCAAACGTTACCGAAGCTCCAAGATGTCGCAGCGTTGGCTCGGGGCGGTGCTGATTCATGCCGAAGAGAGTTTCAGGACCGTCAAGGGTTACCAGGAAATTCCGAAAGTGATTCGAAAGATCAAGCAGGCGCAGAATCGGGAAATTGAACTTGCGGTGGCATAAATCGAAAAAATGGCAAAAAGGGCGGTCAAGTGAAAAATATTTCGCGTTTAAATTCGATTAGAGCCGCGATCTCGACGCGAGACGATGCAGAGTATGGCCAAAAAAATAAAAAAATCAAACTGTCCAAATCAAATTTCAACTAAAAACTAGACAACCTCCAAAATGTCCCTTATCCTTGTCCCTTAATGTCCCTTATTTTTGGGGCTGAATTTGGCGAAAAAACGTAATAAGTTCCCTTCTTTTCGCCCTTTTTTTCTAAGATGTCCTTCTCGACCAAGCCGGTAAGGTCCCGGGTGGCTGTGCGCTTTATACTCCCGCAAAGTCTCTGACACTCCTCGTTATCGATTCGATTATGGACAAAGATGTGCCGGATGATTTTTTCCTGCCGTTTGTTCAACGCTTCCTGAGCGAAGATTTTAGAAATTTTCTCGGCCTTAATCAGAAGTTCTCCTCTTTCCTGAATTTCCTTCATCTGCGACCGGAGGCCCTCGACGAAATACTCGAGCCATGCCGTCATGTCCATATGATTCTCGCGGACGGATTGAATGGCCTGATAATAGCCGGGCCGGTCCCGGTCATAATACTCAGAGATCGTAAAGAGCCGCTTAAAATCATAGCCCGTCTTGTAGAGAATCAGCGTGGATAGCAGACGGGCCGTCCGGCCGTTGCCGTCGATAAACGGATGAATATGCACAAACTGAAATTGCACGATAGCCGCAGCTAAGATGGGGGATACCTCATCCGCACTTTTCAACCAGGCGATAAAATCTTTCATCAGATGGGGGACTTCCAAAGGCGCGGGCGGTGTGTAGATCACATCTCGCGTCCTTGAATTCACAACGTAATTCTGAATCTTCCGGTAATTGCCCGGGTCCGCCTGACCGCCTCGGACCCCTTGAACAGTAATTTTATGCAATTCCCGGACAATGCCCTCAGTGACCGGATCCTCCTTGCCAAGATACTTTGCGATAAAGTCCATGGCCTTCTTGTAATTCAGAAGCTCTCTCTGGTCGTCCCGGTTAACCCCCTTTACCTTTTTGCCCTCGAGAATGCCTTGGGCCTGCTCAAGACTCAGGGCTGTGCCTTCAATATGGGTGGAATGGTGCGACTCAAGGATAAGCGCCTTCTTCTGCATGTCAGCAATCCATTCACCCTTGAGCTTCACCGCATCCAGAAAACCACGTACGCGCTCAATTTCCACGAGCGCTTTATTGATTTTCGGGGTAATGGTGAATTTTGGATTAAAGGGCATGGTCACTCTTCCTCCAAGGCGGACTCTTTCGAAATAGCGCCTTCTTCCATATCAAAAACCATCGAACAAATCTTGATATCAAACCATTCCTGAAATATGGCGTAACTCAAATTCTCGGGCCAGCAGGTTTCATCCGTATCTGTTTCCTTTTCGTCCAGCTCTTCCATGGAGATAGGTTTCTGGGGATCCAAGCTGTTCGCCCAATCATAAAACGGCTTCTTGGGAGTCACGATGACGGCCGCCCGGTCAATGGTTTCCATGATTAGACTTCCTTCTGTCTGTACAGCACTGGCACCCCATTAGCGCTCCTTTACCGCCCCATTGGCTCCTTTGAGGCCCGTTGGTCTATTTATGTTTGCGCTTAACAGGCAAACGCACAACTTTTCCATCTTGCCATATCACAGCAGGAACACCAGCCGCTTCATGCCGGGCGATTGCCTTTTTGACGGCTATCTTCAAGGCTTTTGTTGCGTTAGCTTGCATGGTTTGAATATCTTTTCTGGTCATAATTTCTCCGTTAATTTTAACACTCTGCCATAAAGCTTTCGGTCAAAGATCTCGAGCTTTCCAGATTCTTCCTTTGCGATGTCATGCGGCGCATTCCCCGAATTGTCAAACAACATCCAAGAATCAAGAATTGGCTTATACAATTTGAAGAAATTTTTTATTCCCTTATAAAAGCGGCGACGGACTACCTTCTCGGAGATATCATGACCACCCATTTTGACGCGGTACGCCACACGAGCAAGAGAAAGTTTGACATCCGGAATCCAGAGAAAAAAAAGATGAATGCGGTAGCCTTCTTTCTTTAGATCTTTTAACCGTGAAAGGTAGGTCACGCCGGATAGCGTCGTTTCAAAAGCAAAATCAATCCTTTTATTTGCGTAGGCCTCAATCTGCTCAAGCAAAAGACGGCCAGCCTTTAACGCCGCGGCATCCGGAGAAAAAGCAGCGAGGCCGCGCGCAATCGTATCCGCGTTCACAAAAGTTCGACATTCAGCATAATGAGGAAGAAATTCTTCCGCAAAGGTCGTTTTTCCCGCACCATTGGGCCCGGCAATAATATAAATGTTGGGCTGCTTGCTCATTTTTTTAAATCGGTTATCCTATTCCACAATTATACGTTATTTTCTGCGAAGCTCATCAAGCTGAACCCAATCGCCAGGAGACCGCTCATATTCCCAAAAAAACCAGCCATTCACGCCGTGCCGCCCCTTTCGACCCTTCCACAGGATTGTCCCTTAACCACGTCCCAAGATTGTCCTTATCTATGATATAATTTAGCCATGAACGGAAAGCCATTAACAGAAACGAATCCTTACCTTAAGGATCCCAAAGAACGCAAGACTTTGCTGCTCATCTCTGTTTCTACCTCGACGGCAATCGAAGGTGTTCACATCAAGCCCGACCAAATACAAAGACCTCTAAAAATCAAGATTTCTTCGCGGAAGTCTTGATACTCTTCTGAATCACGTATCTGAATATTTCACCCATCGGCTTATAATTTCGATCTAAACCAGCTTTTACGGCCGCAAAATATTCCCTTCGCTTACGTCCTTCAATACCAGTGAAATTTAAAGGCGGAAGACCGGCTTGAAGCGCCATTAAGCTGGCTAACATTCTGGCGACGCGGCCGTTTCCATCACGAAAAGGATGGGCGAGAACAAGCTCGGTATGAACAATGGCAATGCCTTGAGCGATTTCATCAATTGGCCTCGGTCGACACGGTGTATAGCGATTAAGTTGGTTTCTTTCAAAATCAATCATCAAGGAAGGGATTTGTTTCGCAACCGCAAAAGGGAAGCCGCTCTTGCTTAAATTGACCTGACGATACTTGCCTGCCCATGGGTAAATCCGGCCAAGCCAGACTTTATGAATTTTACAAATGTCATCCACATTAAAACGATGGGTTTGCCCAAACATTTTCACCAATTCATTAAATGCTCGAAATTGTTCTTGGCCCTCAATTTGATCCATCTGGCGTTTGCTTTTGATACCAATTAAATTTTTTAGCACGCGCCCATGCGAACCCAGTTCAAACTGAGCCTCGACTAATTCAGATACCTGATATCGCCCTGTCTTTTTCATTAGCCTTGAACCTTCCGCCTATCTGCTTAGGGCCAGTCTGAAAGGGCAGAACCAGATTGCAAACCTCCTGCGTCTTGCCGTTTCAGACAAGCTCAACTTCCTGGTCATCCTAAAACAAAAGGAATCTGTATGACCTTCCCCTCCTGAAGGAGCTTTATCGCATCTCTTTTTTCGTTTTCTGATATTCTCATATTTTTTTCATAGAAGAACGAATATCATACTGAATTTCAGCATTTACCCCATCGTTAACTATTGAAATGCCAGTAAATGAAACACCTGCTTTTTCAACCAATGAAAATTTCTTAAGCATCAATAGGTATAAGTTAAGGTCACAGGTTGACAAAATAATTTGTCTTTTTGGGCCTAGGTAACCTAAAGCCAAACTTCGTATGGTATCAAGAAATGATACAGCATCCAGATCATCCAAGTGCTGCACCGGATCATCTAATAGTATTGAATCAAGAGATGCCCATTGCTGCCGGGAAGCAAGAGTAATAAACAAGGCGAGAGCGAGAATATTTGCCTGCGCACTACTTAAGAAATACTTCGGCTCTCCAACCTGATTCTTTATTCGGCTATACTTCAAATTAAGATCTATACCACCTTCTTTAGCCCGACTCATATTTATACTGTCAAACATATGGGGCATTGGAATCATCACTTTAAATAAACGCCATATATCCGGCAAATAATAATTTATCGTTTTTTCTACTGATTTGCTGACGTGAGAGCCTAGCTTTTCTTTCCATTTGTTAATTTCGTTTCCAGCTTGGTCAAGTTCTGAAATTTTAATCTGAGATTCATCAGATAATTTTTTAGTTTCTATCAATTTGACTCGCGCTTCCTTAGACTCATTCTGTATTATCTTTATCGATGCATTTAATTTATATGAATCTAAATCTCTGAGAAGGATATTAATTTGATCTTGCTTTTTAGATATCTCGAGACGTTCTTTTTCGACGGCGTTTGAAATTTTTGAATTATCGATGGATAACTCTTTGTACTTATTTAAATAGGTATCGACCTCTACACCCAGGCGTCGTCTTTCGTCTTCATTCTTCTTAATTTCTTCTTCTATGGATTTCCTATCTGTCAAACACTTTATTTGAGTCTTTTCTAGATCGGCAATCTTTAATTCAATATCCTTGCGATTGCGCTCCAATAGAGATAACGCTTCTCTTTCTTGCTCGATTTTATTAGATAGTTCTTCGCTTGAGCGGCTAGCATCCTTTTTTAAACCAAGTTCGGCAATTCTGACTTCAATTTTTTCAAGGTCACCGACAGCGATTTTATAAGCGGCTGATTCCTTCTCCTGTTTATCGGAAATTGCTTTCAAATCTTCCATTAAGTCCCTTAGGTATATCGAATCTTTTTGGATCTCCTGCTGAGTTTTCTGAAGACTGGTTTGTCGTTCAGAAATGATTTTTTCCACATCGTTAATTCTAGTCTTTAGTATATCGATAGAGCCGTCAGAGTGAAGTTTTAACTGCTGCTCGTAATTTATGATTTTACGAAGCGTTTCGTCTCTTTGTTTGTCATTATCTGTTAAGAGATTTTGGAACGATAATAATTGAGTCTCAGAATGCGCCAGTTCAGCCACAATATTCTTTAAAGCTGAGTTCAGACTTTGGTTTTCTTCAAATAGAATTTGTATATCATTGGGAACAGCCTGTATTTGAATTTCGATGGCTCGCTTCAACTCGTCATCACTAATGTGTTCATGTCCACAAACTGGACATTTTTTTCCAGATGCGAATTGCTTAATAGACGTTACTAAGCTTTTAATTGTTGAGAGGTTACTTTTTACTACTTCAATTTTTTGATTACTGTTAGAAACTAAAACCTCGAGCCCGCTTTTCTTTTCTTTGGTTTCTTGAATCGGGCGTTGTAGAGAAACTATTTCTTCGATCAATTCACTATGACGACTATTTAGTTGCTCTGAGGTCAAAACATTTTTTAGATATTGCCCATAACTCTCATTCACATTTCTTAACACCAATAGACGATTATTTTCTAACTCAATTGCGCTCTTAAGGAGCTTTTCTGATTTAGAAAGATCGGCGATTGTTTTTTGTTTATTTAGAACAATATTTTCGAACCCTCTTTTTTTCTCATCATTTTTAGCAAGCTTTTCTTTGATTTCATTCAACCCATTAAGAGCACGACTATTATTAAGGCACAAACTCACCAATTCCTGATATGCTTTTAACACGTTTGCCTGTGTCTCAACTTTCTTCCTCATTTCAAAAAGTTTGAGTTTTCGTATCTCTAGATTTGAAGAGTTATCTTTCTCAAGTGCTTGCGTATTAATCAACTTCTCAGCAATTTTTGGGAGTGCCTTCTTAAGTTCCTCAACTCTTTGCAACCGCGCAGGATGGTTAAGGGATAATGCCTCAATCTCTGCTAGCAAATTGCTTTTTTGTACCAATCTATCAAATTGGGACGAGGAAAAACTTCTTATTGAGGAAACAAATGTTTCTAATTCATCGCTCGACACAGGTTCATTATTCAACGATTCTAATCCTAAGGACTGTAATAGTCTTTGGATTGAAGCAAATGTAATACGTGCGTGACTGCCTTGTTGTTCTGCTAAAGTTCCAATTTTGGAATCCGCCTTACTTACCTCTGCCTGATAATTTTGAAGGTTTAATTGATGGGCGCTTTTTAGCGCCTCGGCATCCCGAACCATTTGCTGAATTTTTTTTACAACATCTTCAGCCTTAGAAAGACAGCGCTGCCAATAAGCATTACCAGCGATATTGGTAATCACGCTTGTTCTCTGGTGGGGTTGCCCATCCACAAACTTTCTTATAGTATCTTGGGATAGTAAGATCGTAGAGCGAATTAAGTCAGCAACAGCGCCCAATTCTTTTCTTCCTGATTGGTAGTTTTCATTCATCAAAGAATCATAAAGAAAGTCTTTCTGTTCTTTCCACGTTTTTTTGCTGCCAGAAAATAATATTGCAGAAGATTGACATTCTTTTCGTGTTTGAATCCATTGAGGGTCACTATTTTGAAAATCGATTCTCACTTGCATCGGGTTTTCCGAATAAACATTATGTAGATATTCAAGGGATTTCGAATCCTCATAGCGACCAATATTTCCAATAAGAGCGAATTCGATCGCATCAAAAAGAGAAGTTTTTCCGGCGCCATTTCTACCATATATGGCAACGACGTCCGCAGAGAGATCAATCTCAGCTTTTTTAAAAAATCTAAAGTTTTGAAGGCTCAGTTTTTGTATTCTCATTTCGACTTATACTGTCCGGATATTATTTTTTGAATTATTGTTTCCGGTGATCTTCCAATAAGATCCTTTATCAGATCTTGTGGAAATTCTTTCCCAATGATTTCGTTTAAAATATCTGCGTTTTTCGTATGCCGTGTCTCATGAAAAGCCATTAATCCGCAGTCCCGAATTGCATCAGCAATTGAACGCGATCCTCTCTCAATGCATATTTTCCTGCAAACATACGTATCGCTCAGAACTGCTTCTAAGTCTTGTGCGCAGTCTTCGTGTATAGTTGGTACAATAAAAATCAAATAGCTATCCTTTTCGGATTTATTTTGATTAGTTTTATTAAATTCGATCATGGCCGCCTGGCAATCCATCCAGCAAGCAATTACCTGGCGGATATCCGTAACTACGACACCAACTACTCCAAAAAATGAAACATAAACACCATAAAATCCTAAATCTTTTTTGGCTTGATTAAGATCTAGCGGTTTCCATTGTGTGAGATCAACTATTGGTGCCGCTTCTTTCATGATTGAAATTGCTCCGAAATTAGCTGCGCTAAAGATGTTTCAAGAGTTTGAGCATCCGGAGCCAGTTGCTTTTTTCCATGTAATTCGCTGCTATACAAAATGTGGATTTTATTTTTGGGTTGAGGTTTCACAACATGGCCAGGAGAAATCTTCAAAGTGGATTCCGCTTTTGTTATTGGTAGTTCTGTTTCTTCAAATATTTTAATTGCTTCATTTTTGGAAGGCTGCCCTTCGGAGTCAATCAAGACTAAAAGATACTGGCGGTCTGCGTAGGTTTTCTTTTTGGAAGTTATTTCTGATCTGAATTTTTGTAACAGCCCCGGAATAGTCTGGCCTCCTGCAAAAATGAAAATTACTAGAATGTCTTCGAAGGCCGCATGCTGAAGCGAGTCAATATGTACTGTCAATTTCTTTTGCGTACCCAAAAAAGTAAGAGAATACGCCTCAAGAAGTTTCGAAATGCTTGTTTGAACAGTCTCAATCCAATCGTTCGGTTCCGGAGGCTTAAATGGGTAGCCTTCGAAATTAAAGTGGCACATATAATAACCGCCTACCATTTGCCTAGCTTTTAACTCATCAAAACCTATATTCGTCATTATAGTTTCGTGAACTTGACTAAATGTGCTTAGCAAGAAATCAAGAACAGCCTGTTTGGCAGCTGGATCTTTTTTTGCAGCATGAATTGCCTTGGGAACTTCTAACCAATGACAATTTAGCCAGTGGATGGTTGGGTGAAGTGGAATAAATGGTTGGAGCGTATTCCCCTCGATTTTTGCGTATTCAACATGACCTCCATTAAAAGGAAATTCGTCAACAGAACCTGGAACAACGTTCTGCATATAACGCGGTTTATAAGTTAGCCGATAGATTCCTTGGCCAGACTCTCTAAAAACCATCTCTTGGTAGTCGAAACCACCCTGATTTTTTGCAAAGTATGTTGGCTGGGGGAATTTGGTTGGAGCATCCCATCCTTGGGTAAACTTGACGCACACTTTGCTTTGCCCCCACTCAATGGATCTGCCGTGCACTTCATTTGCGTTATTCACTAAAACAATACAACCGTTGGAGGTCTCTATCATATTTTCACTTGGAGGTTTAAACAAATGTTTGATGCCACTTTTAAATGCGATTGCTTCTTGATCAGGGTTACACTGAAGTAAAAAAGTAATATCAAGTGACGGAGATGTAGCGCCTAAAGATTTCCTAAAATTTTCTACTTTTTCATCAGATGTAAAATCACTACAAATCTGAACAGCAAAGTTTAAACGTTTGCCATTACTTTGGTCGGGGGTCATGAAAAACAATAAATTTGATCCACTAAAGACACTAGCGTGTTCTGGGCGAGAGGGGCTTGTTTTTGTCTGAATATAGTGGTCAATTTTTCCATTACCGTCGCCTAACCAGATTCCTGCCACATTAAAATTTGTTCCCTCTCGAGTACTCTCTGTCCATTTAGATTTCTCTGGTAAGGCAGAAGATGCGATTAAATCCAAATACTGTTTATGATTTAAAAATTCGTAGCCAGCGATGAAAACAACAGGGCGCTTGGCAGACTCAACAAGTTCTTTCACAATCTTCTGACATGAAAAGGGCAAAGATAATTCAGGAGTAATGATAAAAAGAGGGCGTTGTGATTTCTTATCTAAATACTTTATTAACTGTGATCCAAAATTTGATAGGAGTTCTTGGCGTTTCTCTCCCAAAGCAGAATCTATACTCTTGCACGCTCCAGCTTCTTCTAATACAGGAGTACGAAACTGAATAATAAAAATATCAATCAAATGATCTGTTGGTAAGCTCCAAGGAAGTTCTATAGGCACCGAACTCATGTCAGGTTTTCTTTATCTTGGCTGGGTAATTCAAGAATCTTAATCTGTGGCAAAGCCGTACCAGCCAACCCCTCCAAATCTCCGTACATCCCGGCGGTGTTGGAGATGATGCGTTCTATCTGCTTCTCACGGCTTCCCCAAATCTTCTGCATCGCTCTTTTTTCCGATTCAAGGTCCTCTTTCATAGCGCGAAATCCTTCAATAATAGCGGTAACCCGGTTACGAAATTCAGGACCCGTCACATAGCGATAGATAAGGTCTTTCTTATCGTCTTTACCGCTCTCAACTTCTTTGGCATTGGCTGTCTGGATAAGAGCCATTCGAAGAGCCAGCGCCAAGCTTAATGCGGACGGAATATCTGTTACCCAAACACCGTTTATCTGCCGAAAATGGTGAAAGCCTGGCGGTAGCGCCTCGGAGACAAGCACGGCGAGATCAGCCTTGGCATCGCCCTGATCGTCTTTCAGCTTCGCTATCCAGGAGTCACTCCAATTTTTGACGCGCTTCGTTTCCCAAAGTATTATCCCGCAAGTACGACCGGATTGCGTCTTTACGGTCTGGATGATATCGCCGCCCCTTACCCCGGTTGAAACTGCTTCAATAACGTCAAACGGAAACTCTCGCTTGAACATCCCCTCTAGCTCTAATTCAAGCACATCACCTTGCGTCTGTTGAGAGCCCTGTTCCATCTTTCGCTTTAATTCATCAACTTGTTTCAGTGCGTCCGTGAGTTTCTTGTCCTTTTCCGCGTCTTTGAGCTTATGCTGTTCCTCGAACCGCGAGCTTACTGCGTCTTCGATTTTCCTTTTCTCTTCATCGATTTTCCGTGCAGTCTCAAGCTCCAGATTCTTTTCCCTGTCTTCGAGCTCCCGCTGTTTTTTGCGGAGCGCCAGTTCATTATCCTGCGCTGTCTTAAGCTTGCGATTACTTTCTTCGGCCCGTGCTTTTAAATCTGAGATCTCGGTGATAACGGTCTCTTGTGCCTGTTTTTTTAATTTCACTTCCAGATCTTCGCGCTGCTTACGCAGACGATTATCAAAGTCTTTTTCACGTTCTTTAAGCTCACCATCATGTTTTATTTTGTCTTCGGCTACCTGTTTCTCGTACTTCTGGCGGGCACGTTCTTCGATGTCGTGGGATAGGGCTTCGGAAAGTGGAATTACCATTCCACACTTGGGGCATTTGATTGAATCTTGGGACATGCTAAGACCTCCGACTCAGGGCTGGTATGCGCATTACTTTATCGACTCATAACCCTGCTTGATTATCTGCGCCATCAAACTGCGGCGCTTGACCAGGAAATCTTCATAACGCATAGCTTCCCATCCGTCCGGCAGAGCGTGGAACTGGCACATACGAATCCACTGCGGGGCGTCAAAATGTTCTTTCATCTCCTTAACATACTCTTCGGGGGCTGTATCGCTGATCTCCGCATTTATACTCCAGTCAATCAGAGCAAAGTTGGCTACCTGATTGATAAGCTTAAGATCAGTGACGCCCTCTTCCTCAAGCCATGCTCTAGGGAACAAATGGTGTTTTTCCAATGTTTTTCGATTTGCTCGAACCGTAGGGTCTAGCATATCCGAGATGTTTCTATTCTTGGAGAATAGCACCAGCACACCCAGCTTATTTTGTGAGGCAAGATAAGCATAATACGCTGGATTCTGTGCGGATGAGCTGTCCAGCGCGTTTGGGAGAGCAATGTTCCAGAAATCTTTCGTGAGCGTGTCTGCAATGATCTTTTCAAGTGCTGAGGTAAAACCGTCCGCCGCCGTCAGATCCTTGACCCTATTGAGATCCGCTTCGATCGTCGACTCGAAAGACCCCGCATAGCGGTTTGATATGCTTGCGCTAAAGAAATAACGACTGATCAGACTTTGCAGCTTCTCTTGAGGGATTTTAAACTTGGTCTTACCTAAGAGATAAAACACATAGCAATAGATCAAGCATGTCTCGGACGAGATAAGGTCTTTACTTCTAAACCCCGCTCCGATAAGGCAATTGAAGAAGCCGTGCCAATTGGACAAGTCGAGCACTAGCTTCTGGGCTTGTTTTAATATGGAAAACTGTTCTTCTCGAGTGGTGGAAGAAAACTGACCGGTTTCAAGATCCTTACCTCTCAAGAGCTGATACACGATCTTGAGACGGCCTCTATAAAATCCGGTTGCTACCTCTACGCGCAGCAATTGGTCCGGGTCGGGCTGGATAAAGTGATTAAAGGATGATGGTTTAGCTCCCGTCGTGGGTATTCTTGAATCGTGACAAAAATGCTCAAGCTCTTTACGTCCGTCATCCCAAAAGACCGACAGAAGCGTTAAAATGAAGTCGCCTTGGTTAAGCTTCACGCCTAAGCTATTTATTCTTACAAAAATATCGGCCACTTGTTCTTCATCAACACTGGGAGAGATCTCAAGTGCGGTGAACGGGTATTTCTGAAGATCGAAAAGACGATCCAGGCTGTGGCTGATCACCTCTTTCTGTTTGTCAGTCAATACGCGCTTCTCGCTAAGTCGTTTTAAAAATTCATCAACCAGTGCATAACTTGATTTATTGGCTGACCATAGCTCGGAAATATTCGATATAAACTCAGGGTCTTTTTTGATGGCAGCATCACTGACTTCAAATTTCCCGTCTCTCGGTCTGAATGCTATCTCGATCTGCTTTTCTTTATAGTCCTGATCCAATACCTTAATGCCACGAAAAACAGCATAGAGCGCCGTCAGTCTTTGCTGACCATCGACAATGAGTAGATGAGGTACTTTTCTGGCCTTATCATTTGTTCCGATAAACCTCGTACCTTCGGCACCCGCGTTGGACCAAAACAACAGATACCCGACAGGGAACCCTCTGTGCATAGAATCAAAAAGATCCCGCACTTTTGCAGCGGTCCAGACAAACGGTCTTTGGATATCCGGCAAACCAATATCCCCAATATCGATATAATGAAGAAGACCGGCGAGGTCATAATCTACTCTCTTAAATACGGTCCGCTCATTATTTAAGTGCGCTGGTGTTTCCAAGAAGAATTCCGGATCAGATGCTTGGGCGACTGGTGCCTCGACTTCATTATCATCTTCTGATTCATCGTCGCCATCAGAATTCGTCAACTTCCACTCGTGCCATAGCTTCTTAATCTCATCACTCATCGCGGCAGGATCCATTGATAACGCTGCCTTGCCCTTCTCCGTCATCCAGAAAATACCCTTGTCCCGTTTCAACCAACCAAATTTCACAGGCGGGATTATTCCAAATGGTAAAAAAACCTTCCATCGAACTGCTCCGCTAGGATTAAGCGATAGCTCACGATCTGTGAACTCGACAGTTTTTTCCATAGTCTTGATCACATCATCATAATGAATGCCCTTATCACCCTTATCCAAAACGGCATTCATAAAAGCCTGACGCAAAATATTTCTTCTAATGTTAGTGATCTTTTTTTCCATGATTGGGATCTCGAATTTCTACGTTACCAGTTTACCGTACCCCGTCCCAACCCGCCAAAAAGGGACGCGCTAGATTAAGAATCAAACTCTTCCCGGCACTCACTGCAGATACCTCGTACGCCGGGTGTTTAAGCATTTTGAGCCAGAAATAACTCGTCCATAGCTTTATCTTTATTCCGTGTTGCTTTTCCCAATATTACAGACCGAACAGAGCGTTTGAAGATTTTCTAAAATTGTTTCCCCGCCATTCGCCCAAGCTTTGATGTGGTCCACATGCAATTCTACTGATGGTTTCTTGGCAGGGCTAGCGCCGCATTGTTTACATCCAAAATTGTCACGCTTTAGCACCTTAAATCGAAGTCTCAAAGACGGATCTCTGCCCGTACGTCTTTTATCATCGACGTTACTGTTGCTAACGGGAGCATCCGAGCCTGAGGTATTTGCATACGCAACAAAACTTTTTAAGGCATTGGTCCACGTTTTGAAGCGCCTTTTGTATGGCGATTGAGAAAATTCAGAAAATTTTCTGGCCAAATCACTTCGTTTTGGCTGACGCCCTAAGTGTTGCCATAAGTTCAATAAATTCTTGTACAATCGTTCATCAGAAACATTGATCTCATTAGAGATTTCCAAATCCGCTTTTTTTAAAGCGGCATTCCACGAACCAAAACGGTTGATTATAATGCTATATTCATATTTTCCATTATTACCGTAGATGCTTTGAGATACTTTTTTTAGCCCCAGCGCAGATGCAACTTGCCGCAGGTCTGAAAGCAATTCTTCGTCGGTAATGCTTCTACGATATTCTTTAAATTCAAACTGCTCGGCCATTGTAATATTCTTAAACACAACCCCTATTCTAAAGTTCCTTTTTTAAGAAATTGGCTAAGGCTTTTATTTGGGTTTTTATCCACATGGGCATGATAGCTTTCTGAATCGGGGCCCCAATCGAAGTAAACACCGGACTTTTCACTGTTAATTTCATCAGCAAACTCTTTTGATAAGGTAATTTTTTGAGTAAAGAGACGTATGGGTCGTCTCCCTAACAAGGACGCAAAAACACTAAGACTATACTCACCGGGTAAAAATTCAAAAGGGGTACCATCTTTAGGCAATAAAAAATGATGGTTACATGCTAAGCCTTCTCTGCTGACAAATAGGCCGCTACCTCGCGCAAGCGTATCCTTCTCGCCATAGACCCAAATATTAAAATTTTGCGCAGTCTCGCCCCTATGAAGCTTCACATGCATATTTTCAACAATCTGACCTTTCCTGGCTGTGCTGAATAATAAAGTCCTTAAAAATATCTTTGGTGGGCCAAAACTACCGTCAGGCCCAAAGAAAATAATGGTGGGTTGCGTCATTTTAATGGTCCCTCGGTGGAGCAACGTAAGCCATGCGGTTAGCGCGGAAATCATCAATGCTAACCCTGATATTATTATTGCGAGCAGTGAAATATTCATCTTTGAATGTCTTCCATTTTCACATGGCCCTAAACCAAGCTATTGGTTCTCTCCCATCTTTAAAATCGACCTCTTTTTTTGTGCGTTGCTCTGCGCAATTCACGCGCATTAGCGCTGGGCCGCTCCCAGTAAACGATCACCAATGCTTCGATGTCCCTTAGCGACTCTTTCTATTCTTTGGCCGTTGTCTTTTGAGCCACTGGTCGACTTCCGTTCTTTTATACCGCCACTGCCCGCCAAACTTAGAAGCAGGCATTTTGCCTTTTTGACAGAGTTTATAAATTTTCTCTTTGGAGACCTGCAGGTAATCCGCGATTTGATCGATTGTCAGCCATTTGTCGGTCATTTGAACCTCATCCAGCGTTTGCCAGATTATACCAGTGAGTTTGGGCCCCAGCTAGCGATTTATCAGCCCTTTATTTCCCGGAGTTCTTACCGGACTAAAAAATAGTCAGACTTTAAGAAAGTTTTTCTTAAGCACTTATCCTCTAGGAGCCCTTACCGTTCGCAAGATCGGCTGCCTGCATCCGGGCATGCCTTGTGGTTCTGCCCCCTCCACACTAGTTTCGGGGTCTACCATCCGCTCGACTACGCTCTCTCGTCATAAAATTTGACCTCGAGACCGTAGTCGAGCCGAAGAGTCCGGCATACCCGGATGCGGGGTTTCCCTTATGACCAGTCATTCCCAGATTGTGGAAATAAATATTTTCAGCATAGAAATGTTCGGTTCCTGTGAACGCCCATGTCGTAAACCCATCTTCCATGAGAGACACTATAAAAAATCAAAGCCCAGTCCAAAACCTGGAATCTATAACGACGCTAAAGTCAAAAGAAATGGAGATTAAGATTGAGGGCACTGGAAATAAGAGATGACGGAGGTTTAAAAAAATATTTTCAGCTTAAAAACGTCCAGTTTCTGTGAACACCCATGTCGTAAACCCATCTCCCATGAGAGAACCTATAAAAAAATCAAAAGCCCAGTCCAAAACCTGGGACTATCACGACGCTAAAGTCAAAAGAAATGGAGATTAAGATGAAGGTACTGGAAATAAGAAATGGACGCAAGATTACTCCAAACGTCAGGATGGTTTCCAGCGGAGTTTTGAGTCAATTCGCATCGTGGTTTAGGGCAGGATTGGGACTCGGTGTGATGCTTTTCGTGGCATTCACCACCCTTTCGGCACTTGACCAGGGCGCGGATGGCCTACAAAGGGCTGCGGAGCCAGCCTATGTTCCACGGCCTGCAGTGCTTGTTGAGAAGGAGCGGGACGACTACAGGGTTATCCGGGAGCGGAACCGCTTCGTGGCGGATCTTGTAAGTCAGTTGTCCCGGACTGTAAGCAGGTTAGCACGCTAACCGGCAGGAACGGGGAGAGATTCCGAACACAGTGAGTTCGGAATCTTTTCCGTAATCGCTACACAAGGAGGTATCACGGTTTGCATAAAACCGCAAAAACAAAGGAGACAACGGATGAATATTTGATTGCGGGATGGAGCAAGCGATATGGACGTGAGATCAGTCTTGGTGAGGTCTACGAGATTAATGCCAATCTGTCCGCATTTGTGGATGTCATGGAACGCATGGACCGCTATTTGAAGCAAAAGCACAGGCAGAAAAAGCCCTCTGAAAAATAGTTTTAAGTATAATGTGGGCGCGAAGGGAGGTGACCTATGCGGACAAAAGAAAAGACGGCGCAGACGGCTTCTTTGCAGAGCGCGGTGCTCTATATCCGTGTTTCGAGCAAGGAACAGGCAGAAAGCGGGTATTCCCTGGATGCGCAGGCCAAGCTCCTGCGGGAGCATGCCCGGCAAAAGAATTACAAGATCGTCTATGAGTTCAAGGATGAAGAGACAGCCAAGGAATCGGGGCGCAAGGCCTTCAACGAGATGCTTCTCTACCTCAAAGAGAATCCTTCGATCAAGTATCTTTTAGTTGAAAAGACGGACCGCCTTTCCAGAAATTTCCGCGATATTGCGACGCTTGAAGATTTGATGAACAAGCAGGACATGCACATCGTTCTTGTGAAAGAAAACGCCGACATTCACAAGGATGCGCGCTCGAATGAGAAATTCATGTTCGGCATCCGGGCAGTGATGGCCAAGCATTTCATTGATAACCTGTCGGAGGAGACAAAGAAGGGGCTGACTCAGAAGGCGGAGAGCGGATATTACCCGGGCCTGGCTCCCTATGGATATAAAAATATCAGTGATCCGAAGGATACAAAAAGAAGGATTGTTGCCGCCGATTCGAATGCCGTTCCGCTTGTGCGCGAAGTCTTTAATTTGTATGCCACCGGTCGGTACTCCTACAGCGATCTTGCGGCGTTGTTGCATAAGCACGGCGTTCGCTCGCGTATTGGCAAGCCGATTCACCAGTCCCGCGTCGAAAAGCTCTTGAAAGACCCTTTTTATTACGGGTATTTTCTCTGGGGCGGGAAACTTTATAAAGGCCATCATCCCGCCATCATTGAGCGCCCGATCTTCGAAAAAGTACAGGAGGTCATGAAGAAAAAGGCGAACGGTTTGTCCGGTCATCGGGGTGTGTTATTGGCTTATCGCGGGTTCCTGAAATGCGGCAGCTGCGGTTGTGCGATTACGGGCGAGCGCAAACGGAAGCCCTCGGGGCGAAAATATATTTTCTATCATTGCACCGATTATTACGGCAAGTGCAAAGCAAAAAAACAGTATTACACCGAAGCGGAGTTGGAGACCATTCTGAACGGTATTGTTCAGGACCTGCGTGTGGATAAAGAGGCTTCTGAATTAATCCGGCGTGGTCTCAAAAAGAGCGCTGAAGACCATCAGGAAACCGTGACGGGGGAGAAGGAAAACAATCTTCAGCAAAAGAAAACGTATGAGCGCCGTCTGCACAAGCTTTATCTGGACCAGGTGGACGGGCTCATTGATAGCGACTTCTATCAGCAAATGCGCTCGGAATGGCAGTTGGAGCTGGATGAAATCAACCGCAGGCTGGTGTCCTTGGATCATGCGGATAAAAACTATTATGACCGGGGTGTTCTGTTCTTGAAGTATGCGCAAAAGATAAATGCTTACTGGAAAGCGCTAAAAGGCGATTCTTACGAAGAAAAAATCCTCAAGGGGGACCTTCTCAAAGTAATTTTAACCGAGGGCTGGCTCGGTGACGGAAGTCTGAAATATCAGTTTCGCAAGCCCTTTGACGAGCTTGCGAAACTGATGGGTTCGAAACAAAAGGAATGGGGTCATTACACTTATTCGTGGCGAACCAGAACCCCCGTGATTCGCTTAATCGCATTTTCGTTTACGAACAGCCATTTTATAGCATCTTTCATCACAGACGTCGACAAATCGTTTTCGGCGAGCGGCCGGAGGGCCTTGCCGAAGCCGGAACCATTGACCAAAGGATTTGGGAAAAGCACCAGACCTACCTTCAACGTCTCGAGAATTTCCCGCTTAAAAAGGCCGCCTATTACCGCCAGCTTCAGGAATCGACCGGCGTCAAAAGCGTCCGCGGTCTTTCTGAAATTACGGGAGAGGATTGGTCCTACATTGCCAGAGTCCTCAAGACCCTCGATCTCCCTACCCCGATTCAGGAGTTTTTGAATACCCACCGAGAACCCGTCATCGTTAAGTCCTTCCATCTCCGCATCCTTCTGGAACTTGTCCGGTTGGAGGACGAAACCACCCAGCTTCTACGGTTTAGGGAAATAATCGAGGGAATTCAGGTTGAATCTCCAGTTTAAAAACCCAAAATAAAGGTTGTACCTTAAATACAACGCTTGGTATATTGAGTACCTTGGAAAGAGGAATGTGACCATGGGACAATTCGGCGAGTTTTTAAAAGCCAAACGGATGGCTCTGGATAAGACGCTACGGCAGTTTTGTCTGGAAAATGGCTTGGACCCCGGCAATATCAGCCGGCTGGAGAGAGGACTCTTCCCTCCGCCCCAGCATCAGAAGCTTGAGGAATATGCCAAACGCTTGGCCCTAAAAGAGGGGACGGACGATTGGTACCAGCTTTTTGACCTAGCAGCAGCCGAGGCGGGAAAAATTCCGCAGGATATCCTGAATGATAAGCAGGTAGTTGAAAAACTGCCTATTCTCTTTCGCACGCTGCGCGGCACGAAGAGTTCTGATGAGAAGTTGAACAAGCTGGTCCGTAAAATCAAAGGGTATAAAGATTGAGTCATTTTTACAAGGGCTAGCCTAATGGCGAGGACGAAAAGATGGAAAAAGAATTGATCATAAAATTGAACAAAAATTTTGAGCAGGCTGCTTTTCAGCAGGAAGGCGTAGAGTTTTGGTGTGCCCGCGATTTGCAGGAGCTTCTCGAGTATACGGAATGGAGGAATTTTGTTCAGGTCATCGAAAAGGCCAAAATGGCATGTTATAAGTCTGGGCAGACGATTGGTAACCATTTTGTTGACGTCAACAAAATGGTTAAGCTGGGGTCGGGGAGTGAAAGAGAAATCGACGATATCATGTTAACCCGGTATGCCTGCTACTTAATCGCCCAAAACGGCGACCCGAAGAAAGAACAAATCGCTTTTGCGCAGAGCTATTTTGCCATCCAGACTCGGAAACAGGAATTGCTGGAAGAAAGAATCAGCCTTGTTGAAAGGCTTCACGCTAGGCAAAAACTGATAGCAACCGAAACCGAACTTTCGGGACTTGTTTATGAACGTGGGGTCGACGGGCAGGGCTTCGGACGGATAAGAAGCAAAGGAGATCAAACATTATTCGGGGGACACACAACCTTGCAGATGAAGAAAAAATTGGGCGTTCCCGAAAATCGCCCCTTGGCCGACTTTCTGCCGACCATCACCATCAAAGCCAAAGATCTGGCCGCGGAAATCACCAACTTCAACGTCAAAAAAAATGATTTGAGGGGGGAGAATCCGATTACGGTTGAGCACGTCAAAAACAACAAGGATGTCCGTGACCTGCTGGCAAAAAGCGGTATCCGGCCTGAAAATCTACCGCCTGAAGAAGACATTAAAAAGCTTGAGCGACGCGTAAAGGCTAATGATAAAAAATTATTGAGCCATGCCAAGGGGCTAAAAAGGAAAAGGAACGGAAAGGGATAACGCTACTCTTGGAAGATTAGCAAGTGAGAGGGGCAATCTTAATGAAAAATAAACTTTTTGTTATTGGAGGAACAATTTTTATTACGACGCTTGTTTTTTGGAACATTTACGCAATAGAAATTTCAAAGGGGCAAGATTTCACAGAGCTTTCCATTTATCACCGGAAAACCCATAACGGGATTTCGATGTGGTACAAACGTGATGAGAGGTTTGAAATGTGGCGGCTCGCTGGTACCGTTCATGGTGGGTTTGCTGATGGTCCTAGAATTTTTCCTCCCGGTCAACAGTTTTCAAAAAATTCCTAAAAGGTGCGAAATGAAAATCGGGTTAGTCGTGCTGGCCATATTATTCCTGACATCTTCAGCTTTTGGTGAAGAAACCGTGGGACCACCAGATAAAGAACCAAGGTTAGACAATGCGATGAGCAACCCCTTTTTGGAAAATGTAAAAGAAGCACTTGCTAGCGAAGGCGAATCTTTACCACAGGAGGACCAAGAACTGTTATTGCAAGATTCTGAATCAATAAAGGGCTTGAGTGATAAAGAAAAAGAAAGCATAAACATTATTACTCGCGCCCTATTTAAAAATTTTTTTGATAACGTTAAGAATGGGAATTATTATTACACTCCTTCCAAAATAAAAGAATACTATAATGAAGCTCCCGAGGAAAGACTTGGCGGCATCGCCGAAGGAATATTTTACCGATTGTTCGTAGCCTATTATACTTTAAAAATAAAAATTTTGGAGCGGGGCAAGCTGATTGGCGATGATATTGTAAAAATGGTGATTCTTGACGAAATTGTGAGCGGCGTTGAAATGGATCTGGCCGCCGCCTTTTTCCCAACGCCAGGACCGGCTAATTTATCTCCTACAATGCGACTTGTTTTTATCAAACTACAATTAGAAAATTACGCACCCGACATAACTTTCGAAGAGATTTTTGAAGTCATTATCCCATGTAGTAAATGTAAAGCTAAATTAAAACTCTATGCCCATAAGGGAATAACCCGGGGATTCTGCCCGAATTGCAAACAGCGCTTTATTTTTAATCCGATAGAAACGCTTCAACTGAAAGTCGTTGCTGATATGTGTGAAATTTGGAAGAGCCGAAGAGAATTGATAGATAAAAATGCCGAGGCCATATGGAATCGGGAAAGAGATACCCTTGAAAGAGAAATGGGTGATTCCGGCTTCGATCAATATATGCAATCCAAGAGGGAGATTAAAAAGTGACCAAAGTTTTTGTTTGTGCCGAAGTAAATCCCGCAGGGAAAAATATCATGGACAATTCACCTGCAATAAGCCACGATTATTGTTTGATCTATGCAAAATCTATCGATAAGGTGGAGCTTGGAAAAGCGTAGACACTTTTTCGGCTCTTTAATTGATTAAAGAGGCTCCCCAATTTTCGATATAATTTTTTAAAATTTCTTGAGGGACTTTACTTATCAAAACTGTACTTTTCTACCTAGAGAAATTTGTTTGATCTCTGATTCTAGTGTATCGGCATAATCGCTGCGGCCGATGATCTTCAGCGTAGCAACCTGTTCAAAGGCGGCTTTTTCATCGCCTTTTTTGGCGTAGGCAAGACCCAGGTAATAATAGCTATCAAGCCAATCCTTAAAAAAAGCAACGCTTCTGTCTTTTCCATCTTTGGTTTTCGGATTCTTTGCTATATCGGCCTGAAGCTTTTTATTTCTTTCCCCAGCTTTTACCGGGTCGATATCGAGTATTTCGAGAGCTTCTCTGAAAAATGAAATGGCTACATCATAGTCCATCTGCTGATATGCTTGAATTCCTTTCATGAAGGATTCATGACCGTTATCTATTTCGGATACTGCTTTTTCAACTGGTAAACCAAAATATCCAGCTTGTGATTGCTTGATTTCTTCACCAACAGGCGCTATTTCCTTCCCGTCGGGGTCAAAGAGCCAAAGCCAATCGTAGCTACCACCGCCAATAAAGTAGCGGTGTTGACGAACAATCAAATGGCCTCGATACTCACCACCGGAAGGCACAACATCAACTGAATTTCCTGCGGTTACAAACCTTTCGCCTGAACCATCCAAGCTGACAGCATGGACAGCGCCCGACGTTACCCAAGCGGAAATAATAAAATACAACTTTTTCCCATCCAGTGAGAATTTGAGACTGTTATCCTCAATATGAGAAATGGCTTTCGCAGGCTCGTCGGCCGCTTGATCTTCAACAAGCAACCGCTCTTTCCGCATCGACAGATCAACAACCCAAATTTGATCTGCTAATAATTCATCCTGCGAGTACCCGTTTGGATTTTCAGCGGGGTAATCAGCCGGCTTTGATGATTTTCTGATAAACGCCACATACTGACCGGAGGGAGAGAGAACGGCTGCGCGGTCTTTACCGCTCCTTGTCAGTTGCATTTTCTTACCTGTTTCTTGTTTATAGTAGATATTGCCATTCTCAATATTGAGCGTTGACCCAAATACGTTTGACGAAAAGGTGGTGAATAGTAATGAAAGAAGAACCAAACGAGTGAAGTTTGTTAATTCCAGCCTGACTGTTTTCATCGCTGGGGTTTCCTTTTGCTTACTTGTGGGTCAAAGAATCGTTATCACTGGATAGCGAACTCACAATGGTCCTTTTGAAGCAATTATGGGGGAAGCCGCACTCTCCAAGCATATTGGATCATCGAATGGCACTTAAATATTCAAACACTTTTCTATCGCATCAGTGATCTTTTCTATTCGAGGCTGGCCCGATAAAAAATAGCTTACCCCTGCTTTACGCGCTTTACGTTGCATTATTGGATCGTCAATAAGCGTAAAAGCAATGATCGGCTTTTTATATTGATTCCGTAGATCCGATATAATATCCCATGATTTTTCAATACGCTCGTAAACCGCCTCGGTTTTCGAAGAAAAATAAATATTATTTAACATCAGTATGAAAAGATCGTACGGACATTCTTTTGCAAATCCCAGCAGTTCATCTGCATATTCTGTAGACTTGATTATAGGGTGACATTTTTTTACACACACATCTTCAATGCATTCAGAAAATATTTGCACAAAACCATCCTGTCGATCACCGATAAGTACCCGAAGACATTGCTTGTCTTCTTCAACATGCTGTAATGGACAAATGTCCAAGGATTTTTTTAGCTTCCTGGATCGTGTGGGATGGCGGAGTTTACGGTGTGCTTCTGCTTCAACCGTCCCAGCCTGGGCGGGCAATTCAACCAATATTCCCTTGTCACTCGTTGACGGATTCATTTGTTCAGCCGGCATGTCACAACATTACCAATGGCGATAAAAAGAATTAACCCCCAGACTATCCAGCCAACAATATTCCACATAATATAAAACCCCCGGTACCAATTCCCGATTGGAGCGCGGCTATTCGGGTTGAAGTTGACTTTCCAATATAGCGTTAACTTTAGCTTGTATCCCTGATGGATCAAAACCGAAATGACCGGCGTCAAGTTTCAGCACGTAATCAAGCAGCTCATCAAATGTCCGGATATTATCCATGATGGCGTCAATATTACCTATAAGCGATTGAATTTCATCCGGAGATTGATCAAAGGGTCCAGGCGGAAACATAAGTTTAGTCCTCAATCGCGAAAGCAAAACACTCTTAAGCAAGTCACGTTCCGAAGTACCCTTGGAGGCTTGTTTTTTGAAATTCTCTAGAGTTGCTTTCTGAGCTTCAATGACCGCCCACTTCGATACGGCGATGCCTTGAATCATAATCTCATGCGGCAGTTCAAACCGTCTCCTCAGATCTTCCAAAGCTTTAATCTTATCCGACGAGGGTTGCAAATGAGGGGGGAGCATTCTTGCCCATTTTGGTTTAAAAAACATAATTCAACTCCATCGTAATGAGAACCAGACAGCATCCCGGCGGAACAGCAAATCTTGCCCCCCTGGGACGCCAGCCGGTTCTTCGGTTCCCCAGGGACAATTCCGGGGACATTATGACCTATCCCGGATTTGGGTCAGCGAACCCTTATTCCGGGACTTCTAACTTTTCGACCTGGTTTAAAGAAATTCCGATCCTATCATCCAAGATTCTTTTGATTCCTTCCAGCATACTGCCTGGGGCGGTTATTGAGAGGCGCGTGTGACCGTCCCCTATCGCGATCATTTTGTTTTTATCCCTGGTGACTTCTTTAAGTTTTTCTTCTAGATTTGGCAGATTCAATTTGTTGTCACCTGCGCCAAAAAATTTTGGCGAGGCCCCAGGAGAAATGGTTATGCTAGGATGATCTCCCAACACATATCTCTTCATCTTTCCCTCCTCCGTTTGCACAGTCCACAGTTGAGTCCACCAATAACTGCTCAACAACTTCTCCGAAAGAAACGCAGCGCGGTGTTATCAAGATATTTCCCTTTCCATCGCTAGTATGAGTTTTAACACAAAGCTGGGCAATAGGCCCGCCAACAACTTGTTTCTCCGAAGATTCTAAAAATAAAAGGTCAAGCGAATACGTCATATTACCTCCTGCAAATTGAAGTTTTCAGCAGACCCAACAGCTCCGAGTGCGCAACAGTTTCTTGTGTACCAATTATCGCACTGATCCGCAGATGCAAAATTATTAAACACGCTTATCTTTTTTATTTTTGTTCTCACAAACTCATCCAGTTCTTGCCTAGATTATACCAAAGGAAGCTGGATTCAGAAACGACTTACTTGTGAGCCCTTATTTATAAATACGCCCTTACTTTCCAAGCGGCTCTTACGCTCCCCAAAACATCCAGAGATACCTTTCTGAATCCTTCAGAATTGCTCTTAATTTCCCTGCTCTTAAATTGGGTCTTGTTTTTGTGGTATCTTTTATCCAAGATGAAATCCATGGGAAAAGGCTTAAGCCGGTCGGAGCGTGCTAGAACCCGGAGCGTACATTTTCAGGATATCGAGGGGAGTTCTGAAGCGCGACTCACGGTTTATGAAAAAGATGTCCTCAACAAAATCCGAAGCACGAAGGATTCTCCGCTTGAAAAATTGGTAGCGGCGGAAAAGGCCTCGGAAGAACAAAAACATGCGATCCAAAAACTGCGGCGGTTAAGGCGCTATGTCAAATATGCTCATCTCACCCCAAAACAGCGACAGGCCTACAAACTATTCTTCATGACCAAAAGAACCGGCATGACCCTCCGAAAACTGGCCAAAAAGCTTAAAATCAGCCTTTCCAGTGCCTGGGCAAGGATTCACGGGGCGGTCCTGCGGCTTGAAAGAGTGGAGCTGCGCCGGCAGGAAGGCCGCGAGTTGAGGAATATCCTGGAAGGCGTCCTTTATGCCAGAAAGCTCAAAAAGGTGTTTTACCTCTATTTTGACAAGGGCTGGCCGCCTGCAGCCGTTGCCAAATCCCTTCGTTCCAATCTCTCCACAATCTATTCCAACATTCAGACCATCCGCGTTCTCGGGTATGCCCATTCCCAGGAGGAATATATCCCGTGGGAAGAGGCACGAAAAAAAATCTCTCATCTGTAGAAAAAACCTCGAACAAATTCCGCCAGACGGACCAAATAGAAGGGGAGTGTTTTAAGGTTGTTTCGCCTTTCCTCCCTTCCAATAGCCGCTAAGTACAGGGGCGGCGAGGTTCGCTTGTTTTGGCGGATCTCGCGACTTTCGGATCAAGTGAAAGCCCCCATCCTTGGATTTACTCGGGTATAAAGACCAACAAGGATGGTGAAGCAGTACGGGTCTTTAGGGCGAATAACTTTCTGCCTATTAGGGCAGACCGAAAGGAGCGGGATTCACCATGATTCAAACACCATCCAAAGCATTTCCTTCCAGAGACTCCGGCTCTACCGACTTTTTAACCTCTACACAGATTGGGGAAAAAGGTTGGGGGTTCACCAGACCCCAAGCGTTTCGTCGTAAGTTCTCTGCCTGCCTCGCACAAAACGGCAATTCTCTTTCCCAACCACTCCCTCTCTCCATAGATTCATTTGGAATGGAATCGAGAGGTAGTGGTTGGGAAATGCCTTGTGCTCGGCAGGCAGTAGTCGTCGTTTGTGAGGGGGTGATCCTCCCATGATGATTCAGGAAAGAGATTACGAAATTATGGCGTGGCTGGACCATATGAGTTTTTCTCATTTGGATGAGATTCGGGATGTCTTTTTCAAGGGTTGCAATCCAAATCGTGCCCCGTACAGGCGAATGTTGAAGCTGATGGAAGCCGGTCTGGTGGAGACGGTGAAGGTCTACAGTGATCCACGGAATTTGTATGTGCTGACCAGGTTGGGTTGGGCCAGTTTGAGGAACGTGGGATTTCAGTATGTCCCCGCCCTTCCCAAAGACAAGCGTTTTACGAATTACGAGCATGATTATGGATTAATCCGGCTCCGAGTCCTTGCTCTGGAGCTGGGGCTTGGAATCTGGGTGCCGGAACGGGTGATTCGTTCGATCAAACCGCGTGGAAGCTCCCCGGATGCACTTCTTTTAACCGCCGACACTAATTACGCGATTGAGTATGAGCTGACGGCAAAGGAGCCGCAACGCTACAAAAGGATATTTGACCGCTATGATGACAGCAAAAAATACGATGCGGTGCTCTATATCCTTCCCACGGAAACCAGGATTCAGAAACTGCGCGAGAAGCTCGGCTATATCCAAAAAAAGATTTACTTCATCAGTGAGAAAACACTCTTTCAGGAAAAAGCCAAGGCGACTTTCTTATCCTCATGCGACGGACTTCCTGTGGAACGGTTGATTTATTACTCCCGGAACGGTCCAATCGAGGAATTGGAACGGGAGGAACTCGAAGAGATCATTCAGCGTGAGGATTCGAAGGCATGGAAAAACCGGAAGCCTTTTGTCCCTTATGGTGGTGGAGGGGGCAAATCGCGCAATGATAAGACAGACGTCGATACCGGCCATGGGGCTTCCTCTGATCCCGATTTATATCCACCCATGGATTCTGACGAATCTCAAAATTTCGAGCATGACAAGGAGGTCTATTAAACATGACGCCCAATTCAGGGTTTCCGGGGACGGTGAAACTTTGGAAAAAATAGCACAACCGGTAAAAGCGAAGAAAAAAAGACGGCTGCATCGAAAACCGATTCATTTTGAAGTCAGGATCGTCCCGCCCGAGACTTATCCCGATTTAGCTAAAAACCCTACCAATCCCTTTGTCCAAATGAGTGATGAGGAACGCCAGGAGGAGTTTACTGACATGCTGGGGCTTGTTTGGGCCGAGACATGTCTCGAAGAATCGAAGAAGGCAGGGGAATCGGCAAATCACGATACCGGAATTTTAGGTTGCAATGGCATTAAAAATAGATATGATATTACTCATCCGAAATATTCCGGAGGAGATCATGGTCAAAAAGTCCCGAAAATGGAATAAGGTTACAACGATTCACCACTTCAAAAATTTGAAGACGGTTCGCGTCTTTGGAATTGCCCGGGTATCTACGGACAAGCAGGCCAAACACGGTGAATCGCTTGAGCACCAGCGCGAAGTGATAACGAATTGGGCTAGAGCCAAGGCGAGCATCAACTCCCCGCAGGAGTGGCGATTAGTCGAGTTTTACGTTGAGAATGAAGACCGGGACGGAACCAAGCGCGGTCGCACGGCAACGAAACGGGCGGGACGGCTTGGGCTGGCGAAAGCACTGGAACTTGCGAAGGCGCGTTTGATCGATGTTATTGTGGTGACAAAGCTGGATCGCATCGCGCGAAATGTCAAAGACTACATTGAAATTTCAGCAGAATTCAACGAAACCGAAGTGGCGCTTGTCTGTCTGGATCTCGACATTGACACTTCGACCCCCGACGGCCAGATGATCATGCGCAACCACGCGAATCTGGCGCAATGGCAAGCTGAACGCATTGCCCAATACAGCCTAGAGACCGCCAAGCGGCATGTTCAACAAGGTCGGCCGCTGGGACCGCCTCCGATGGGATACCGGGTTGTGAAAGACGGCAATGGCAAGCACACTCTTGTGCCGGACCCGGTTTATAGGAAACACGTCGAACTGATCGATAAGCTCTATTTAACCTTTCAAAGTATTGATCGCGTAGTCCTGGAACTTCATAAAAAGGGCTATAAAACCCCTCGCGCTAAAACGTACTCCAAACCTCAGGTGTCGCGGATGCTTCAGAATATTCGCTACATGGGGCGCCAGGAGTATGACGGTGAAGTTTACGACGGCAACTGGCCTGCGCTCCGTTCTCCATCTACTCAAGAAAAAATTGAAAAGACTTTGACCCGGAACCGAAAAAACCGGCGGAGTCCTAACCGGATTATCCGGTATGTTTATCTGCTTCAGGGACTGTTGAAATGCCACCGCTGTCATTCCAGCATGGTTCCCAAATCGGGAACGGGACGCGGGGGGAAAAACTACGCTTACTATCTTTGCGTAAAAGCGGATAAAACCGAGGGGATTGATTGCGAGGAAATTTATCTTCCGGCTGAAGCAATGGATAACGCCGTGGTTGAGTTTTTGAAAAATCTGCGTTTGCAGCCCGAAACTATTGAAAAAGTTGTAGGCAAGGCAAATCAAGCTACCTATTCCCGCCTCGGACAGCTTCAAAAGGACTTGAACCAAGTACGGGAAAGATTAAAAGACCTTCGTACCAAAACCGCTAATCTCGTTGATGTTCTCGCAGACAAAGGTGTTTCGCAGTTGCAAGTGGTCAAGACAAAGCTTGAGGGGCTGGATCAGGAAGAAAAAGAGTTGGTATTGGAAGAAAAAAGACTGGATCAGGAAATGCGATCTGAAAAAGCCCAGGCGGGAACCGCGCATCATCAAATTCAGAGTCTTAATCTCTTCGGCGATTTATTCCGCTTGAATAAGAACCGGCCTGAAAAGACTAAGGCTATCCTTCCCCGCTTTGTGAACTTCGTGGTTTGCCACATGGCTGACAAGAAAAAAGGAATCGGCCGGCTGGATATTGGACTTTTCGGAAAGCCCTTTGTCGGCGGGGGAAATGCCGAAGTTTGGAACCAGGCACTGCAAGAGTTAGCCGGGCATTACAACAAGGCCACGGGGGAGCCGAAGAAATCCAAAGCTTCGGTCTCCTCAGAACTCTCGGCACCGTGTGGCACGGAATGCCGTTGGTTCGCTGGAGAGGAACATATGGGGTGAGCGAGGGGATTTGAACCCCCAACAACCAGATCCACAATCTGGGGCTCTAACCAGGTTGAGCTACGCTCACCGCGAATGGTTGGAGGATTATATCCATTTCTTTAAGATTCGCAAAGAATAATTACCCCTTCGGGCATGCTTGACAGCCTCAACTTGATGTGTTAATAGTTAACTAGATTAACTATTAACTAACTTAACTAATATCTCATGCACTCTGAAGACCCTGAATTTCAAAACCTCGTGCGCAATGTCCAGACCCGTTTTGCCAGGTTTTTCGGCCTGGTCCTGTGCGGCAAGAAAGTCACCTTCCAGCAATACAACCTGCTCACAGCGTTGTCCCAAGAAGGCGAAATGCCCATGAACCAGCTCGCCAAACGGCTCCATATCACAAAACCGGCCATTACCCGCTTGGTGGACCGGCTGGAGAGAGAAAGATTCCTAACCCGCAAAACGCATCCGGAGGACCGGAGGATTCTCCTTATCAAGCTGACTCCGAGGGGCAATTCGGCGGTACGCAGTATTCAAAAGGATTTTGTCGAATTCATCACGCGAACTATTTCCGGAATCTCCAGTGAAGAAAGGGAAATTATCAAACGGTTTTACAGAATTTTAATTGAGGAACTTGAAAAAATTTTGTCCCCAAAATGGAAAAACAAATAATGAAACATTCGAAAACAGTTCTACTTGGCATCGCGTTGCCGCTAGCTGCGTGTTTGCTTCTTCCTGCACAGACATTCGCCATGGCCAAAAAACCGCCCCTTAAAAACTCTTCCCCGGTATTGTCGCGCCAAGAAACCGGGCGGGAGCAACCGGCTTTCCTGAACCTCGAAGATTGCTTCAAGCTGGCTTTGCAACAAAGCGAAACAATCGCCATACGCAAGGAAATTGTCAGCGCAACCCAAGCTGATTTTTTTTCGGCAGCCAGCGAGGCGATCGGGGATGCCGACTTTGTCATGAATTATCATCGGCAAAAAGTTTTGAAAACAAGCGAAGGTTCTTCGGTGGGCAGCACCTTTAACGCCCCCAACCGAAGAGACCGGGAATTTGTCATAAGTCAGCCTCTCTTTCAAGGATTTAAAACTTTGGGTGCCCTCCAGGGCGCAGGGAGTCTCAAAAAACAGCGGGTTGGTGAGAGAATCCGGGCCGAACAGCTTCTTTTCCTTGATGTGACCAATGCTTTTTATGACGTCCTGCGCTATCAAAAAGACGTTGAGATCATCCAGGGGATCCATGATTTATTCACCGAGAGAATGGCCGACTTGAGGGAACGCGAAAAAATCGGGCGTTCACGCCATAGTGAAACGGTGACAGCGGAATCAAGGATGAGAATCATTGAGTCTGAACTCGCCCATGCCAAAGGAACTTTAGCCGTTGCAAAGCATATTCTTGAATTCCTCATCGGAACATCCGCGGAGCCGGAGCAACTTAAGGATATGGAAATTATTGAAAATGATGCCGAAAAACTCAACACTTATCTGGCCGCGGCTGAAAAACGCCCGGATGTGGAGGCCGCAAAACAAGCTGTGAAAACTGCATGGAACGGTGTCATTGTGACCCAAAGTGACCTATGGCCGAATATTTCTCTTGTGAACAATCAATATCAGAAACGCGATGGGTTTCAGGATCCCATTGACTGGGACCTCCTCTTCAAAATCAACGTTCCTCTTTTCAAAGGCGGCGCGACCTTGGGTAAAATTAAAGCCGCCAGAAGCAACTGGAAGAAAGCCCGGCTTTCCTATTCCCTGGCCAAACGCCAGGCCGAGCTCGACATCAAGAAAGCTTTTCAAAATTGGGCGGCTTCAAAAAATCAATTCAAAGCTCTTGAAGAAGCGGTGAAGTCCTCCGAAGAAAACTTCGTCCTCCAAAAAGAAGACTATGCCCACAATCTGGTGAGTAATCTCGATGTTTTGGCGGCTCTCGAGTCGCTTCACGAGACTCGCCGTGAAGTCAATCAAGCCCATTATCAAATGAAGGAAAACTATTGGAATCTCAAAGTGGCGATGGGAGAAATCCTGTGAATCTCTCTGAAATCTCCATCCGCAATCCGGTTTTTGCCTGGATGCTGATGATTGGCCTTATGTTTTTCGGATTCATCAGTTTTCAGGGCATGGGCGTGGGCCAGATGCCTGACGTGGACTTTCCCGTGTTAACCGTGGATGTGACCTGGGAGGGCGCGGCGCCCGAGGTCATGGAAACCGACGTGGTGGATGTGATCGAAGACGCGGTGATGGGAATTCAGGGTCTCAAGGATATTTCCTCCTCAACGCGGCAGGGACAGGCTAGCATCACCCTTGAGTTTGAACTGGAAAGGGACATTGACATCGCGCTTCAGGAAGTCCAGAGCAAACTTTCCGAGACTGCGCGCCGCCTGCCGAAAGAAATTGATCCGCCGGTGATCACCAAAGTGAATCCCGAGGATCAGCCTATTATGTGGCTTTCCGTGACCAGCACGCGGCCGCTTCGCGAGCTCATGGAATTTGTAGACCGCGAGCTCAAGGACAAGTTTAAAACCGTTGCCGGAGTGGGTGAAATATTCCTCGGCGGATATCTGGAGCGGAACCTGCGCGTATGGCTGGATTCCGCGAAACTTGAAGCGTATCAGCTCACAGTCGAGGATGTAATCCATGCCATCCAGGATGGCCATGTCGAGATCCCGGCGGGCCGGCTTGAGACCGATCAAAATGAGTCCAATGTCCGCGCCATGGGGGAAGCGCGTTCCGTTGAAGAGTTTGAGAAAATTATGATTTACGAGAGAGCCGGGCGCCCGATTTACAAACCCATTCCTCTGAAACAAGTGGCGGCCATCGAAGACGGCCTTGCGGATGTGCGCCGGATTTCACGGGTGCTTGGCGCGCCCGCGGTCGGGCTCGGAATCCGCAAACAGCGCGGTGCCAATTCCGTAGATGTGGCGCGGCGCGTCAAAAAGCGCATGGGAGAACTCCAAAAAACTCTTCCCCAAGGATTCCAACTCGGGGTCAATTTTGACAGCACACGGTTTATCGAAGATTCAGTGCATGAATTGATCTTCACGCTTATCCTCTCCGCCCTGCTGACATCACTTGTTTGCTGGATTTTTCTCGGCTCGTGGAGCAGCACGCTGAATATCCTGTTTGCCATTCCCACGTCCATCCTGGGAACCTTCATTGTATTAAAATTTGCTCATTTCACCCTGAACACCTTCACCCTGCTTGGGCTTTCGCTCGCCATCGGCATCGTAGTAGATGATGCCATTATGGTGCTTGAAAATATCGTGCGGCACCGGCAAATGGGCGAAGATCAACGCGGCGCGGCGTTAAGCGGCGCAAGGGAAATCACCTTTGCCGCCATTGCCGCCACCATCGCCATTGTCGCGATCTTTCTTCCCGTGGCTTACATGAAAGGTATTATCGGAAAATTCTTTTTTCAGTTCGGCATCACCATCTCGGCCGCCGTGCTGCTTTCCCTTCTTGAAGCATTGACGCTCGCTCCCATGCGGTGTTCGCAATTCCTAGAAATTTCGAGCCACAGCTCAGGAATCGGCTCTTGGTTTGAGAAGGGGATGGTGCGGTGGACAGAATCCTATCGCAAAATATTGGTTGTAACGCTCGCGAACAAAAAAAAAGTCCTGCTCGGTTCCCTTCTATTTTTCTTTCTGTCGCTCGGATGCATCCCCCTGATTCGAAAGGAATTTGTGCCGGCCCAGGACCAGAGTATGTTCCTCGTACGCATCAAAACGCCGATTGGCTCATCCATGGGGTTCACCAATGAAAAAATGAAACAAGTCGAGGCCCTGGCCATGAAAAGCCCTGAATTCAAACGGTACTACTCGGCCGTCGGCGGGTTCGGAGGCGGCGAGGTAAACTCCGGGATGCTTTTCGTCACTCTTAAACAGCCCAAGGACAGGCCAGTGGATCCGGTTTTACACCGGCGGCTGGGCCAGCAGGAAATCATGGCCCGTTCACGCGAGGACTTTAACAAAATCCCTGACGTGAAGGCCATTCTCCAGGATCTTTCCATGCGCGGCTTTGCGGCCCAGCGCGGTTTTCCTGTTGAATTCAGCATCCGGGGGCCGAGTTGGGAAAAACTGGCCGAATACGCGGCGGCCATCCAGGATGAAATGAAAAAAAGCGATCTTTTCGAGGACGTGGACACGGATTATCTTTCCGGAATGCCCGAAGTGCGCGTGGTCCCGGACCGCGACAAGGCCTTTGACCGCGGTGTTAGCGTGCACACCCTTGCCCAAACCATCAACGCCATGATCGGCGGAGAGAGAGTCGCGAAATTCACCAAGGACGACAGGCGCTACGACGTCCGGGTGCGGGTGGTGCGGGAACAGCGCTTGAGGCCTGAGGACATCCTGAAACTCACGGTATGGAACAACCGGGGGGAAATGGTGCGGCTCGCGGATATCACCACCCTGGATCAAAAACCGGGGCTTCTTGCCATCACGCGGCGGGGCCGTGAAAGGGCCATCGGCCTTTTCGCCAATGTGGCGCGCGGCAAGTCGCAAGCGGCCGCGATCAAAAAAGCGGATGAAATCAGCCGAAAAATACTTCCCGAGGGCTACCGCGCGGTTTTCAGCGGGACCAGCCAGACCTTCAAGGAATCGTTCCAGAGCCTCACTTTTGCCTTATGGCTCGGGATTATCGTTTCCTATATGGTTCTTGCTTCTCAATTCAACCATCTGATTCATCCGGTCACCGTGCTGATAGCCCTGCCGTTCAGCTTGTCCGGCGCATTCCTGTCCCTGTGGGTGGGGCATCATTCGCTCAATATTTTCAGCATGATCGGGCTGATTCTTCTGATGGGAATCGTGAAAAAAAATTCGATTCTACTGGTGGAATTCACCAATCAAATGCGGGAAAGAGGAATGAATATCAAGGAGGCGTTGACCGTGGCCTGCCCCATCCGACTGCGGCCCATTCTGATGACTTCGATCTCAACTATCGCGGCGGCCGTGCCGCCTGCCCTTGCGCTCGGCCCGGGCGCGGAAACAAGAATTCCCATGGCCATTGCGGTCATCGGCGGAGTGACCGTATCAACTTTTCTGACTCTTTTCGTGGTTCCAGCGGCGTATCTCGCACTCTCCCGGTTTGAAAAGCACCACGAAATTCCCGCCGAAAAAGTCTAGAACCAGTTTCGTCATTCTGAGCGAAGCGAAGAATCTGCGAACAGAGACCTTCATCCTCAGGCCTCAGGATGACTATGAAACTATTTCTAGGCGAGATCCTTTAAAAACTGGGCAAGCACGCGCACTCCCGCGCCCGACGGTCCGCGTGAAATATAGGCGTGATTTTCGTCAAACCAGCCCGTGCTTGCGATATCAAGATGCGCCCAGGGCAATTTATTGACGAATTCTTCTAGAAATTTTCCGCCAACGATAGCACCTGCCGTACCCTTGCCGACATTTTTTAAATCCGCGAATTCACCTTTGACGTGCTCCCGGTATTCGTCCCAAAGTGGAAGTTCCCAGCAGCGTTCCCCGCTCTTCTCGCCCGCATCTTTCAGTCCGTCAAGAAGGGCTCGGTTATTGCCCATCATCCCGATGGCATACTCACCAAAGGTGGCGCGGCAGGAGCCGGTCAGCGTTGCAAGGTCAATGATATAGCGCGGGCTGTATTTGGTCGCATAACTCAGGCCGTCTGCAAGAATCATCCGGCCCTCAGCATCGGTGTTAATCACCTCCACCGTTTTTCCGTTTGAGATCGTTACGATGTCCCCAGGTCTTTGCGGCCTTTCGCTCGGAAGATTTTCACAAGTCGGCGCCAGACCGATCACCTTAAACGGCAAGTCCATTTTAGCTGCAACAGACAAAGCCGCAATCACAGCCGCGGCTCCCGACATGTCGTACTTCATTTTTTCCATGTCATTGGCTGGTTTCAGGGAAATACCGCCGCTGTCAAAGGTAATGCCTTTGCCGACTAGCACCACGGGTTTCTGCGACTTATTTTCCACATTCGTTTCAAGAATAATAAATCTCGGCGGCTCATGGGAACCCTGCGCCACGCCCAAAAGACCTCCCATCTTAAGTTTTTTAATCTCATTTTCATTTAAAATCTTACATGTAAGCCCCGCTTCCTTGGCAATCTCTTCGGCCCGGGCCGCCAGAGCTCTCGGCGTGAGATGATTGGCCGGCTCGCTAGCAAGCGATCTGGCGATATTCGCAGCTTCCGCCACCCATTTTCCGAAACGGATACCGGCCTGAATTTCCTTACGCTCCAGGCCTTCATTGCAAAGAAGGTCCAGGGACTGGATCTCTTTCCGCTCCTCCGGCTTTGACTTGTATTTGTCAAACCGGAAGGTGGAAAGAATCCGCGCCTCTTCAATGGCGCGCCCCAAATCCCAGGAGGAACTTTTCGGCGGCGTCATGGTTTTAAGTTCCACCGCAAGCGTTCCGAACTTTTGGGCTTCCGCATGCTTTAAAAGGCGGCTCACCAGCCCCTTGAGCTTTTCCACATTGTACTTCTCCTTTTTGCCAAGTCCCGCAAGATAAACCGCGCGGGCGGATTTTAATCCCGGCACATAAGTGAAAAAAATCTCGATGTCTTTTCCCTGAAATTTTTTGGCCCGAAACACATGGTCAAAAAGACCCTTGAGCGGGCGGTCCAGTTTCCCGAGAACATTCAAGGGCTCCTTCTCCCCCTCAAAAAACCCGATGGCCAGGGCGTCCCATTTCCCTTTGGCTTCCGTCTTAAGAACCGCAGAGCATTTCATATGACAAAATCTCCTTTGTTTAATCCCCTAGTTCAATCATTGGATATTTCAGATCCCGCCGAACCTCTTGCCGGGATACCAATTCTTTCATTATAAGTTCTGTTTCTTCAAAAAGTTTTTTGAGATCAACGCCTTGATAGCGCGGAAAGCAGGGATCTAAATATTTTTTAGAGGTTTTTATTAAGCTTTTTGCGCCGGAAATATTTAGCTTCTGTACATGGACGAACACGGCGGCCAATTGGATAAGGCCTTTGTAAAAATCATTCCGCCGGTTTTGCTTGTGCCACTCTGCTTCAAGCGCTTCGTGGGCCTCAAAAAAGTTCTTCTTGTTAAAGAGCTCTACAAATTCAAAATACTTCTCAGGGTAGCCTGCCACGCCTAAATTCTGGAAGGGGTGATTTCCGTTTGCTTCTGGTACTTCCCTTTTTTATCCTTGTAAGAAATCCGGCAAACCTCATCGCTTTCAAAAAAAAGGATTTGTCCAATTCCTTCATTTGCATAAATCTTTGCTGGAACAGGGGTTGTGTTGGATATCTGCAGGGTTGCAAAGCCTTCCCATTCCGGCTCAAAAGGTGTCACATTCACCAGCACACCGGAGCGCGCATAGGTGGACTTGCCGACGCAAAGCGTGATGACATTCCTGGGGATTTTGAAATATTCCAAAGTCCTGGCCAGAACAAAAGAATGCGGAGGAATAAAACAACTATCCTGCTTTAAATGATCAAACGCCTTTTCGTCAAAATTCTTGGGATCCATCAACGAGCAACGGGAGGCATTGAAAACTCTGAAATCATCCGCGATGCGGATGTCATAGCCATAGGAGGAGAGGCCAAAAGAAATTCCCTTTCTGACCTGCGACTCTTCAAAAGGCTCGATCATGCCGCATTCCAGAGCCATCCTTTTGATCCACTGATCCGATTTAACCATGGGGCGAATATACAATAGGGCCCAAGGGTTGTCAATAAAGCAAAACCCCCATTCAACTTATGCGTTGAATGGGGGTTTTGGCTTAAAACGCCTTGTCAAATGACAAGGGTTTACACATCAAAATACAGGTAGAACTCCCAAGGATGGGGTCTCAGGCGAACCTGGTCAATATCCACGGTCCGCTTGTACTCCAGCCAAGTCTCAATGACATCCTTCGTAAAGACACCGCCTTTCGTAAGGTACTCATTGTCATTCTCAAGAGCCTGCAAAGCTTCTTCGAGAGAGCCCGGCACGCTCTTGACTTTCTTGGCTTCTTTTTCATCCAGCTCGTAAATGTTCTTATCGATCGGATCACCGGGATCGATCTTATTCTGGATGCCGTCAAGTCCTGCACACAACATCGCAGCAAATGTAAGGTACGGATTGCAGGAAGGATCGGGTGGACGGAACTCAATTCTTTTTGCTTTCGGATTCGAACTATACATCGGAATCCGGCAAGCAGCCGAACGGTTCCTTGCAGAATAGACCAAATTGACCGGTGCTTCGTATCCAGGAACCAATCTTTTATAAGAGTTGGTTGTCGGTGCCCCAAAAGCCAGAATCGAAGCGGCATGTGTCAAGAGCCCGCCAATGTACCAGCGGCAAAGCTGACTGGTCAACGCATAACCCTTGGCGTCAAAAAATAGCGGCTTGCCACCTTTCCAGAGACTCTGATGGACATGCATGCCTGATCCATTATCCTTGAAAAGCGGCTTCGGCATGAAAGTCGCTACCTTGTTGTATCGGCGCGCAACGTTCTTAATGACATATTTGTACATCATCAAATTGTCAGCCATTTTCACAAGAGGGCTGTAGCGAATATCGATTTCGCACTGCCCTGCCGTAGCCACCTCATGGTGATGTACTTCGACAGGAACACCGGCCCGTCTCAGGGTCAGCATGATTTCCGTACGGATATCCTGCAGGGAATCATGCGGAGGAACCGGAAAATACCCTTCCTTATAACGCGGCTTATAGCCGAGATTGGGCTTTTCGTCCCTTCCCGTATTCCAGGCTCCCTCAATCGAATCCACGAAATAATAGCCGCTGTTTTCCGTCTGGTCGAAACGGATGTCATCAAAAATGAAAAACTCCGCTTCCGGACCCCAGAAACTCTGGTCCGCGATCTTCGTCTTCTTCAGATATTCCTCGGCTTTTTTGGCAATAAAGCGAGGGTCTCTTGAATAAGGCTTTCTTGTGATCGGATCATAAATATCGCAAATGACACTCAAAGTGGGGCGTGTGCAAACCGGATCAAGGATGGCGGTGGAAGGATCAGGAATCAAAATCATGTCGCTTTCCTGAATCTTCTGGAATCCACGGATGCTGGATCCGTCAAAACCAATGCCGTCCACCCAGATGGACTCTTCCACATCGTCATAGTCGACCAAATCCGAGGTCGGAATGGAAAAATGCTGCCACAGGCCCGGAAGATCGTTGAATTTGAAGTCGACCACTTCGATGCCATTTTCCTTCACGTAACGCCTGACATCTTCAGGGGTCTGGGGAAGGGCTCTTTCTATCCTCTCCTCATCCCTGTCTTTTTTTGTAACCAACGTCGACATGAGAACCTCCTTTTCATTTGAATAAATCGAATGAATATCATTCATCCGATCCTCTTCGATTTAATGACACCACGACCCCTCGTTTTTATAAGAGGGGATAAAAAGGGTTAGAGGCCTTCCATGATCTGCCTTTTGAGAGGAGGGAAGGGACCAAAAGTTTCTCGAGAAGGCCCCACCCAGAAACACTTCTAAATGGCTACTTTTCCGAACTCCCTTGTTCTGATTCTGACTGCTTCAAACGAAGCTCCGGGTGCACAGAAAGTGCACCCGGAGCTAAAAGGATTAATTTAGAACAAGTAAATCAACTCGGTGCCAAACGTTGACTGGCTTCCCTGGCCTTCTGTGGAACCACCGGTTGTTACATCAAAAATCCCCGCATCCGAAGTGTCCATACGATACTCCAAGCGGGAGATGAAATTCTTGTACGGCCGGTAATCCAACGTAAAAGTATGTCCCCAGAACCTTCTGGCCGAACGCGGGGTTGTCACCCCATAAGTGCGGAACGAATCATTGTCTTCAAAAAGCTCTCCGCGGTAGGCAAGATACATCTTCTCTGAAAGGTCGTACTTCGCATAGAAATCATAGGAATGCCACATCCCTGAATTGCCAACCTTGGGATTGTTAAGCGCACCGGCCGTAATCGCTTTCACATTTCTCTGATTACCAATATCCCAGTTTCCCATCAGCGTCAATTTCTCAACGGGAGTCTTCCAAGTTAAAACATTGCTTGAAAGAAACCGCATGTCATCCGAAATGACTGCGGTATTGGCATCCGTCTGGGATTCTTTGCCAAGATAATTGGCGGTACTCGCGCTCAATTTATCCGTGAGGTTCCAGGACAACCCACCTTCGAATGTCTTGTAATTATTGGTTTCCTGGACCACGTCCCAGCCATTGTTGAGGCCCAAATTCAACTTACCCTTTCCCCCATCCAAATCAACCGAAGAACGAATTCCCGTGTGGGTGAAAGGAATGCCAAAACCAAAAGCCGTGGAGCGGGAAATGTTCCAGTTATCCTTGGACTCAATCACTTCCGCGCCAGCCATAGTCACAAACTTACCAGCTTTGATGTTGATCTTGTCGCCAAGGACAGGACCGCCATTGATGGGAATATTCAATTCTCCATAGGCCTGCTGAAGATCAAATTCATCCGGGCCAATGCCGGCAACGCCGTCAAAATTGATGCCGCCGCCATCGGTCACCGCCGCATTCAAGCCATAGGCAAGATCCGCGCGGAAACCCACGCCGCCTTCTGCGGGAGCGAGTTTCTCAAAATCGAGTTCAAATGCATTGAGGTCAAAATTATTGTCACGCGAATCAAAGGTTCTCAGATTATTCGTCGCCACATTGGCGCCGGCCTTTTGCGGACGATTCGTGTTCAGATTGTACGAGGTATCAAGGAACCCGCTCATATTGATATCCTCGAGAGTCTTGATCATGCCGCCCTCTGCTTTTCCGGACGGTGAGGGAATATAGGAAGGCGCTCCGCTGGGCCTCTTTTCCGCATTACTCAACCGGTTCTCAAAATCCTTGAGCCGGTTCTGCAAATCGGTAATCTGATCGCGCAACTGGCTATTGACCTGTTCAAGGTCCTTTGTCGTGGCCACGGGTTCATCGGCCCGTAAGATCCCCGGCGAAAGGGTGAGCATTACAAAAAGAACTGCGGTGAATAGTGACATGATTTTCCTCATAAACTCCCTCCATTTGGGTTGATTAACAATAAACATTTAGCAAGAAAGATGCCAATCTGGTTTGGCCATGAAATGAACTTAAAACGAAAGGAAAAAGCCGTTCTATACATTGTTTTTGAATCAAATTTGTAACTTTTTTAGAATTATCGACAAATTCGTAATCTTCCTTAGAATTTTTATAGAGTGCGCCCGGCCTGATTCGAACAGGCGACCCACTGCTTAGAAGGCAGTTGCTCTATCCAACTGAGCTACGGGCGCCAGTATTCCTGAGAGTCAACAAACCCGCTGTCTCTCAGATAACTCAAGCGGACGAATCAACATAGGAAAAACAGAGGCATTCTATCGAAGAATCCCCCCCCTGACAAGTTTTTTTTTGGCTAGGTGTTACCTTGAATTTTTTATCAGTTATACTTAAAGTTATCATGACACAACCGCTTTTCCTCTCCCCTCAGGATTGGAGGCAATATTACCGTTACACTTCCGGTTCTCCGGAATCGCGGCTCCTTAGGATCAAAAAAAGTCGCCGCTTCACGGCCAAAGAAATCCGCCTTCATTTCCCCCGCTCGCCGGCGGAAGATCAGGAGGATCTTACACTTACTATTTTTGAGCCGCACCTCCCTGGCCGCGCGCCCACCATTCTGGTCAATCCCATTTTCCGCGGCCAGAGGATCGCAAAAATCTTTGCCCGTTACTTTGCCCGGAAAGGATTCAATGCCGTGGTTCTGCATCACGATCCCGTGGCCTATGACTTCCGGAAAAACTTTGACCAGATTGAGCTTTATTTAAAAAAGGCTGTGATCAAAAATTTAAAAGCCCTGGACTGGATCGCGCAGCATGAAAAAACCGAGTCCGCAAAAATAGGCACCTTTGGCATCAGCTTTGGCGCCATCATTGGAAGCGTGGTCGCAGCCATTGACACCCGGCCCCGGTGTCACGTGATTGCGCTGGCTGGCGCGCCGGTGGCCCACATCATTGCACGCACCCGGAACCGGACGATCAGGAAACTCATGCGCCACGAATCCAGGCGCAAAGCCAAATCGCCCCGGAATCTGGCCCTGGACATCCTGCGACACATCAAAACCGAGCCTCTTCTCTTTGCCAAATACGTCAAATCCGAGAACGTGGCCATGTATATCAGTCTCTTTGACCGCATTGTCCGGCCGGTATATGCACGACGCCTGTGGAAAGCACTGGGCAAGCCTCGGGCTTTTTTTGTTCCCTTTGGACACTACACTTCGATTCTTGCGTTCCCTTTTGCGCGGCGGATGGCTTACCGCTTTTTCAGGGAAAAGTTTGCGGCTTAAAGCGGCCCGTTGGGAATATCGAGGTCGTACAAAAAATATAAACTGTTCGAATAGACAAGACGAAAAGGAAGATCGGGTCTTTCCTTCGGTACAAGATAATAGCGGGCCCCATACTTCAGCTTGATTGCTTCAAGCTGTGCTGGAGTCAACCGGGAATAATTTTCCCGGAGCGCGCTTAATCCTTGCTTATATTGTAAGGCCTTCCCGCCGTTAAGATCCGCAAGCCGCCTCATCCATTCTTGAATTGAAACGTCCATTATTTCGTACTTGTAGCAAACCACTTGCGACCGCTCGGCTGAAAGGGCAAACCGGTATTCCCAAGGCGGGGCGACAAATACGCTATCCAGCGCCGTATTGGTTTTTACCCAACCGGCCAATTGCGAAAAATCATTTTCCGGATAATCCTTGAGCGCCTTTTTCCAATCAACCCCAAAATAGGCGGTGTGTTTGAATAGTTTCTCTGGCATTCGGCAATAAAGCAGTGCCGACAAAAGCAGAAAAGAAACAAAAACAGACCGGCCCAGGAAACGAAAAACGCTCAAAGAGAAAAAGAGAAGTAAAAAAACAGGCCCCAGTCGGCAGGGATAAGCGGATAGAAAAAAAGCCCGGTTCCAGGCCTTTCCGAGCAACCCCAGCGCAAAAAATCCCGTCAGGATAATCAAAAATATACGGAGTTTACGGGCGTATTCCCGATCAAAAGATATTCCCAAAAGAATCAGGGTGCCTGCGGCCAAAAGCACAATCTCAGCCACAGTGGCAATCGATAAAAAAGGGGCATGCGTTGCTCTAAAAAGCAGCTGGGCTGTATAGTCGTCCTTGAATATGGAAAAATTTTTAAAAAAAGGAAGAAGGCCGGGAATAAACCCCGGCAAGGCGAAGAAAAAAAACATGGAAAAAAATTTAAGGAACCGGTTTGGATTTTTGCAACGAAATGGAACGAGCATGGTGCCCGAAAGGGCCAGACTTCCCCATCCGCCGATCAAACCGTGGAATGAAGCGGAAATCCCTGCGTAAATTCCCGCCCGAATCTCTTGATGGTTCAAGACTCCATGCAATGCGAGAAACAAAAAAAAGTAGGATAAGCATTTGGCTTCAAACCCGCCGAACACCCATTCCCACTCCGGGAAAGATTGGCCGGCATAAAACCAAAAGGCAAAGCCAAGGGCCGCCTGCCACCATTTTAATCCAAGAGTCCTGGCCGACTTGAGGAAGGCGACAATCAAAAGGATCCAAACAAGTGCCCTTCCCAGGAGAACCAGTTTCAGGGAGCTTAAAAAAAAGGCGAATGGGCTAACCAGCCAGTCAAAAACAAAATAGCCGCGGGTTCCCTGCTGCCAAGTCCAGTCATGGGCCAAAAATTCCGGATGCGCAATCCGCCGGGGATTAACCATATAAAGCCACTCGTTCTCCATCAGCGAGGGCCGGAAAAAAGCTACCGCGACCATTCCAAAAATTATCAATCCGCTAAAAATCCACTGCCCCCCAGAGTCTGGCTTTTTACTATTTGATGCCATAAAAATAAATAGAGCCGCAAATAACAAAAGCACAGAAGCAAAAAACATCCCATCCGCACTTTCGAGATAAACTTGCAACGGGTTACTGGCCTGGCCCTGAATGATTCGATTCAAAAAACTTCCTGATTTTCTTTCATAGATCGCTTTGACGATCGCATGACCGTAGTTCCAATAGATCAAGGTTCCTGCGGCCAGGCAGAGCAGGAAAAAAGCGGTAGGGACCAGGGGGTATTTTTTTTTCAACGGCGGGAATGAAACCAATGGTCGAAGCTCAACGCTTTGGGGCCGGAAACGAGAATAGATACCGCCACGGCAAAAAGCCCGAGGTCTCTCACCATCACCTCATTAAATCCTGAAAAGTAGATAATGGCGGCCAGAATAAGCGCGCAGAGAAGACTTGAGAAGCAGGTGAGGAATCCCACCACAAGGAACAATCCAAGAACCGCTTCCGCGGCTCCTTGCCCGATGAGAAAAAGATTCATGGGAACGGGAAGACGGTTCTGGATAAAAACCGGCACCCATCCTTGCCAGGATTCGGGGTTCAGGCATTTATCCACGCCAAACCAGAAGAAGACACCGCCCAATCCCAGTCTCAGGACAAAGACAGCCAAGGCATCTTTCATCATTCGGGAAAGGAAGCAGACCTTTCCGAAAGCTCAAGCTTTCGAAGCGAAAACCATCGGGGTTTTCGCGGAGTGCCGGAAGCAAGGGCTTCCGGCCGCGCTCTACGCGTCCAAACTACGGCCACCGAGGCAATGGCGCCCAGCACAAAAAGCACCACGCCCAAAAGAAAAAGAACTCCCATCATGGCGCCTTTGGTCATACTGGAGTTGGGATCGCCGAAACATACGGAGCACGCTAAAGGAATCATATTTTTCATAGGGATTCGATCTTTCTCATTTTGGAAAAAAACCAGGCCAAATAAGCTGTCAGAATAACCCCTCCGGCAAAAGCGGCAAGGCCCATGCCCCGGTTCAAAATATTTCCAGTCACAGAGTAATCCCTGATGCCCCAGAAACCAAACCCGAAAGCCAGCGCAATGGAGAGAAGAATAAAAAAGATGTGAAAGGCCTTAAGCGACATGGGGGTGACCGCTCGTAAACACCGGAAGAAGCAGGAGGGCTGCAAAAAAAACCACGGTAAGCAAAAGCACCGAAAAAATAATCTGCTTTTCAGAAATCAGATGCATGAAAAAGCAGGCCACCAACGAACCCTTGATGGTGGCAATCACAAGCGCCACTAAAATGGCCTGAAAAATCGGGAGGTGAAGATAGGAAATCGCCACAGTGACGACGGTGAGAAAAGCCAGCGCCGCGAATACCGCGATATAAACCTTCACATGCTTTTTAATTTCTTCCGTTGAATGCTCCATGATGTTCCCTCTTATAAAAGATAAAGAACCGGGAAAAGAAAAATCCACACCAAATCCACAAAATGCCAGTAAAGCCCGGCGCATTCGATCCGGCCCATGAATTGCTCGGGGTCGTGTTCCCACATACGGCTGCCGGGAAAAAGAAAATAGGTATTGACCACCACGCCGCCCACGATGTGGAGTCCGTGTAACCCGGTAAGCGTAAAATAAATCGCGTAAAACGTGTTGGTGGACGGAAAATGATGATGCTCAAATTTGTGACCGTATTCAAAAGCTTTCACGACCAGAAATGCCAGCGCGAGGAGGATGGTCATCCCCATATAGCGCTTGTACTTTGAAAATTCCTTCATGGCCAGCGATGCCCAAGCCATCACCATGGTGACGCTCGAGGTGATGAGAATAATAGTATTCAAAGTGGCCAGCGGCACATTCAAAATTTCAGAACCGCGCGGCCATAAAGGCGCACCCGTACGCAGCAGGACATAGGCCGAAAAAAGCCCGCCAAAAAGCATCACTTCCGACGCCAGAAAGCACCAGATGCCAAGCTTGGCGTTCGTGACGCCGGTGACAGGATGCGGCTTGGAAATGTAACGAATCAAATTGTCCGACATATCAGTTCTCTTTCGCCATGTCCTGGGGCCAGAAATCATGCTTCTGCCCCGGCACGCTGTATTCATAAGGACCGCGGTAAACCTGCGGCACAGTGTCAAAATTGCCGTGCGGCGGAGGCGAAGGAGCGGCCCATTCCAGCGTGGTGGATTCCCACGGGTTGCGGTCCACTTTTTTGCCCCAGATTAAACTTCCGAAAAAATTGAGGATAAAGGGAATCTGCGCCAATCCCAGCGACCAGGCACAAATGGAAATAAATACATTGAGTGGTTGCGTGGGCTGGGCGTGCGCGTATTGCATCGGATCATAAAGCCGTCTCGACACGCCGGCCAGCCCCATGATGAACATCGGCATAAAAACCCCGTTAATAAAAATAAGGGAAAAAAAGAAATGAATTTTTCCCAGGATTTCCGACATTTTCCGGCCCGTCACTTTGGGATACCAGTGATAAATGCCGGCAAAAAGCGCAAAAATAGTGCCGGGTGCCACCACATAATGAAAATGCCCGATCACATAGTAGGTGTCGTGGAGAGGTATGTCAGAAGCGGTGAGGCCGAGCGGCAGGCCGGTTAATCCCCCGATGCCGAACATGGGAAGAAATGCGGTGGCAAACAGCATGGGCGTAGTGAACCGTATCGATCCGCCCCAAAGACTCAGCGCAAGCGCCGTCAAAATAATGACTGATGGGATGGAAATAATCATGGTCGTGATCTGGAAAAACGCGCTCATCTTGCTGCCCATGCCCGTGAGAAACATGTGATGGGCCCACACGATAAAAGACATAAAACCGAGAAAAACAATGGAATAAACCATGGACTTATACCCATAAATCGGCTTGCGGGTATTGCAGGCCACAATCTCCGCCACAATGCCCATGGCCGGAAGAATCAGGACGTAAACTTCCGGATGCGCCAGGAACCAGAACAAATGCTGCCAAAGGAGAGGGTTCCCTCCCCCGCTCACCGTCAGCGCTTTCCCGGCCACAACCAATCCGCTAGGCAAAAAGAAACTGGTGCCCGCGACCCGGTCCATAAGCTGTAAAACGCCGGCCGCTTCAAGCGGCGGAAAAGCGAGCAAAAGAAGAAAACTGGTTACGAACTGGGCCCAGACAAAAAACGGCAAGCGGAAAAAGGAAAGTCCGTCCGCTCTTAGCTGGACAATGGTCACAATAAAATTCACAGAACCAAGCAAAGAAGACGTGATCAGAAAAACCATACCGATAAGCCATACGGTCTGCCCGGTAGTCGCTATATCGGAAAGCGGCGGATAAGACGTCCAGCCGGACTGGGCCGCGCCACCCGGCACAAAAAAACTCGCTACCATGGACACCCCGCCGAGAAAAAACACCCAGAAGCTCATCATGTTGAGTTTGGGGAAAGCCATATCCGGGGCTCCGATCTGAAGCGGCACAAAATAATTTCCGAAACCGCCAACCGCAAGAGGCACCACGCCGAGAAACACCATGATAGTCCCGTGCATGGCGCCAAGCTGATTGTAAAACTCGGGGAGCATGATCCCGCCCACCATGAATTTTTCACTAAAAAGATTTCCGAGAACCGGCAGCGGCTGTCCCGGATAGGCGAGCTGCCAGCGCATGAGCATCATCAGGCAAAATCCGAAAAGAAGAAAGAGAAGCCCGCTGATTCCGTATTGAATCCCGATCACCTTATGGTCCACTGAAAAAATGTATTTCCGCCAAAATGGAAGACCGTGAGAATGATGTTGATCGCTCATCAATTCAATCCTTTATTTAGACAGCCAGAACCACCGGAGCTGCGGCTGTTGCGGGTGCAGGCACCGGTGCAGGCACCGCGACCTTGGGAGCAAACTTGGCCAGCCAGGCCGAAAACTTGTCGGGTTCATCCACGATAAAAAATCCCCGCATGCGGTAATGCCCCAGGCCGCAAAGCTGGGCGCAGGCAATTTCAAAATTGCCGCTCGCCTTGGCCTGGAACCAGACGGGAATATTCTGCCCCGGAATAATGTCCTGTTTAACTCTCATCACGGGCAAAAAGAAACTATGAATCACATCCTTGGAAGAAAGATGCACAACAACCGGCTTATTCACAGGCACATGAAGCTGATTGATGGCCGTGATGTCATCCTTGGCCGCAGGGTCAGTCCGATCCAGGCCCAGTGCATTGGCCGGCCCGATCAATTTGATATCCGTCTTGCCAAAAACGCCGTCCGGCCCCGGATAATGAATGTTCCAGGCAAATTGCTCGGCCACAATTCTGACTTCCAGGGCCTCACCCTTGGCAGGAAAAGCCCGAGTATGGCGGGCGATGGGAAACGAGAATCCCAGCAGCAGAACAGCTTCAAACAAAGCCACGCCGACCTCAAGATAGCTAGGCGCCTTGAAATGGTTATGCTTGTACTCCGCTTTATGCCCGGGCCGGCTGCGAAATTTGAAGAGAGCTATCAAGAGAAAAGCAAACCACCCCACAAAAAGCAGGATCATGAAAACATGGAGGACATAAATCAAGCGGTCAATTTCGGCGCCGTAAGCCGAAGCGTTATAAGGAAGGCCCCAACCGTAATATTTTGGCATGAATACTTTTTTAAAAGTTCCTAAAAATTATGGCTTGATGATAATTGCTAAGTTTTAAAAGAATTATACCCAAAAGTCAAGATAGTTTTTAAAGATTCATTTTTACGATGCCAGCTTCCCGCTTTTTTTCAGGCGGCGGACCCAGAGATAACAAAATCCCACAGACAAAATCAGCAAAAACCGGATCAGAATCTCGGATTTTTTTGGGCTGAATCCGTGAATCCACCAGGTTTTCCACAGCGGGATAAAATTCAGCGCAAACAGCAGGCCGAAAAAGGTCCCGTATTCTTTACGGATCACTTTTTTCCAGTCATAACTGAATTTTTCAAGCGATTTACCAAGCCCCCGAAAATCGGGAATAAACCGGTTCACTGCCCGGCAATATTCGTCGTAGGATACGCTGAACTTGCCGCGAAGAAAATTTTCCTCGGCCACGACAATTGACAAGTAAACATACGTGAAAAAAGGGATCACAAAAAAATATACCCACGGCGAACCGTACATCAGCCCCAATCCCACGGTCATCAGGTAATTGGCCACATACATGGGATTGCGCGTATGCGCGTAAAATCCTTCTATCACTAAATCATCGGCATAAACACGGCCTTCTTTGCCTCCCCTTTTGATATACGCAAATCCAATCACAGCAAGGCGGAAGCATTGCCCGGCCAAAGCGGTCACAAAGCCCGCTAAAACCACAACCCGGTCCAGGGACTCATTGCCGAGAAAAAGAACAGGCCGCGTGAAGATAAAAAGAAATATAAAAATCGTCGGGAAAAGCGCGTCGCGCACACGAAAAAACAGGTTGCCGCTCGCGAGCAGGATTCGCTGAATCATAGGAAGGATTCCCCGCTCCCCTATTTCAGCGCCACGATGCCGCAGAAGTTGTACCATCGGAAGAAAATATCGCAGCCCTTGAAGCCGCTCGAGAGAAGAAGCTCGCGGTTTTCATCAAAATGGTAAGGGACGAGAACGTTTTCCAGGGCTTCCCTTTTCTGGGCAATCTCCATCCGGCTGTATCCCTGGCGCTTTTTGAATTCGTAGTAGTATTTAATGAAAAGCCGGTTGATGGTGGAATTGGGGCTGAGGACTTTTTCTACCAAAATAAGGCAGCCGCCTTCATTCAGCCCGGCCGCGATGCTTTCAATCACGCGCTTGCGATAAAGGGGACGGACAAATTGAAGCGTCAGGTTCAGGATCACCACCGAGGCATTCACGATAGGAACCGCCTTGTTCAAATCCATGCACACGAGCTCGCATTTTTGCGCAACTCCCCGCTGTTTAAGCTTCTGCCTGGCGATATCCAGCATTTCCTTGGAAGAGTCCACGCCGACAAACACCACATCCTTGGGCACATGCCTGTTGATACTCAAAAAGGTGTTGCCGGTCGAGCATCCCAAATCATAAAGATTAGTCCCCGGCACGGCAAAATCCGCCGCAATCTCCGCCATCATGCGCTGAATCTCGGTGTAAAAAGGAATCGAGCGGTCCAGCATATCGTCAAAAACCTTGGCCGTCTTTTTCCCAAAATTAAAATTCTCGATCAGGACCTTTTTTTTTCTGAAAATTTTATCCCTAGGCATCTTATTTTAACTCCTGGGAAACAAGCCGCAAATAGAAGCAGGTAGTCATTGAGGATGCATTATAACCAGGACGGCAAAAATCTTATACTAAAAAATACTTATCGGGACTATTCCAAATAAGCTCTCAGCATCCAGGCCATTTTCTCATGCTGCTCCATAAGGCCGGTGAGAAAATCGCTGGTGCCCATGTCCGCGTACTTTTCAGCACACACGGCAAGGCCCTGCCTCAATTCTTGAATGACGGTTTCATGATCGGCCAAGAGATAGGCAATCATCTTTTTGGCCTCAGGGTATTCTCTTGGGAACTCTTTCAATTGTGTCTCCTGCAGGAACTCCTTCAAGGTTCCCAAGGCCCGGCCTCCCAGAGACCGCGAGCGTTCCGCAATCTCGTCAATCATGCCATCCACTTCCTCATACTGCGACTCAAACAACTTATGGAACTCCATAAAATCATCACCGGTCACATTCCAATGATAATTGCGTAGTTTCGTGTACAGCACGTATTCATCCGCGAGCAGATGATTCAAAACTTCCACGGAACCTTGACGATTTTTATCCGAAATACCAAGATTGGGTTTCATGCCGGTCTGCCTCCATTCTCATTTGCCCTACAAAAGCGTGCCCCGCAAAACGATTGCTGAAACGGTAAAATAAATCACAATTCCGGAAACATCCACCAGGGTTGCCACAAAAGGTGCCGACGCACTGGCCGGGTCAAAGCCAAGCCGCCGCAAAATAAAAGGCAGCATGGAACCCGCCAGAGTGCCCCACATGACAACGCCGACCAAACTCAAAGCTACGGCCAGAGCGATAAGCGCGTAATGCTCCCCATAGCAATGAAAAAGGGCCTGCCAGACAAGAATTCTTCCAAGACCGATCGTTGCCAGAATCATTCCCAAACCGAACCCTACCATGATTTCACGCTGAATGATTAACCACCAGTCCCGCAGGCGCACTTCCCCCAGGGCCATGGCACGAATCACCAGCGTGGTAGCCTGAGAGCCGGAATTACCGCCGCTCGAAATAATAAGCGGTATAAAAAGCGCCAGAACAACCGCTCGCGAAATTTCTGTTTGATAATTGGTCATTGCACTTGCTGTAAGCATTTCACCCAGAAAAAGCGCGGCAAGCCATACAACGCGTTTCTTAAGCATTGAAAAGAGGCCTATCTTGAGATAGGGATAATCTAAAGCCTCCATGCCTCCCAACTTTTGTATATCCTCGGTCGCCTCTTTTTGCACGGCATGAAGGATATCATCCGCCGTGATGATTCCTTTGATGCGGTTCCCGGCATCAATCACCGGAAGAACGAGGAATTTGTACTGGACAAAGAGGCGGACAATGCTTTCCTGGTCCTGATCCTCACGGACCGTAACAATATCTGCCTTCATAATCTCCCGGACGCTTTTTTCCGAAGGCGCCCTAAAAAGATCTTGAAACGAAACCACCCCCAGCAACTGCTGTTCGTTATCCAGGACATAAACATAGAAGGTATTTTTTAATGCCTCCTTAGTCTGGAGGCGCAAGTAACTGATGGCTTCGTCCACGGTGAGTTCGGGACGGAGGCGGGCAAAGCGGGGATTCATAAGCCCTCCGGCCACATCCTGCCGATAGGACAGAAGCGCTTTCACTTCTTTACGCGTCTGTTCATCCAAAAATTGAAGAAGGCCTGCGCATGCCTCCTCAGGAGCTTCTTGAATCACATCCGCGACATCATCCGGAGCGAGAAGGCGTATCCATAGCCTTTGCTCCCCTTCAGGAAGAGTTTTTAGAATCATGGCCCGTTCGTGATTGGACATGGTCAGAAAAAATTCCTGGGCGGTGTTGCGATCCATAAATGAGAAGGCTTCCACCTGCTCATCCTGAGAAAGGACAGGCCATGCTTCCCGAAGCTCGTCGATGGTTAATTGATTATCGTTAGGCGTAGTTGCCATGATTTTAATGCCCGATGCCGCAATAACTTACCAAAAAATCAATCAGTCAGCGAGTAAAAAATGTGACGGTCGGTGCAAAGCCTTGTCCTTGCGGGGGCGCATAGCGCAGCGCTGTCTGATTATTGCAATTTTTTATGCGGTCACGATGGCCCGGAGCGCGGGGACATTTCAATGCGGGGGGCGCGACTGGAATCTTTATGGCTTTTCTCAAAGGGAAAATCAAACTTATAGGTGAACGTTATAAATGCTCCGTGCAAAATACTGGTATACCTCCCATCGATACTTTCAGCCGTCTTGGCAAAAACTCCCGGGTTTGAAATATTCCGCCTGGCAAACAGCATAAACATATAAGAAAAATCGATTCTTGTTCTATCCGTAAGATTATAACTCGTTCCCATGGTCCAAGCATAGCGATTAGCATCCGGCAAAAAATTATCGACATGGTTTTTAGGAGAGGCGGCCTCATAGAACGCAAAGCCGCCGTAAAAATCCGTGCGATCGCTTAATTGATAATGGCCTCCCGAATGAAAACTAAACGTCGCGCCATAATCCCTTGGAATGGTTCCCAAAGCGTTCAAGGTTGCATTGCCCCGGTCAAAAGTAAAATTTTGATCCGCAAAAACATTCCACCCCGTGATCCCAAAATTAGTCTCCACGGCCCATTTTTTGGAAGGTTCATAGGCGTAACCCAACGTAAGATTCCACGGAAGAGGAATGTCTGAATGAGCGCCGGATTCAAAGTGAGGGAAAGTATCATAACCCTGAGCCCCGCCTAACACTAAATCATCAATAACGACACGGCCGTCTACTTTCACATCAGCCCGGCTTCGATAAGACATAGCCAGTTTATGGTGAGCAAGCGGCTTCAATAAAATTCCGCAATTCCATCCCCATCCGCTTCCCGAAGTGTCCGTCAGCGCCCGCCCGTCCGCACCGGCCCCCACGATAGCGGCATTCGGATAATTAAAAATCTGCCCATAGTCGTAAATATAATAATTGATCGCGCCGCCTCCGACATCGAACCAATCCGTAACCCGAGCAGACCCTGCGATCGTTGTCGCCACCATTCTTAATGAATTTTTATAGCCTGTGTAACGAGCCATGCCTATGGAAGGAAATTTGCTAGATAAACCGAATGGCGAGTTTACACCGACCCCCAAAGCAAAACGATCATCGAGTAATTTGCCGGGGTTGGCTGTCAAATAAAAAGAGGGCAGCAGTATGAGTTTACCGGCATTTTGATTTTCATCACCACTCACTTTGTTATGATGAATGATCCTGAAATCCAAATTTTGGAGTCCAACACTTGACTGGATGCCGTCAAGTTCGATGATCCCAGCGGGATTCGACAAAACGGTCGAAGGATCTTGCGGCCGGGCAATGGTTGCATTGCCCTGGCCTAAGGTTTTAGCGCTATAAGAAGCATTCTCAAAACCGGAGGAACCCACCGCATAAGCGGCCGGATTTTTGCATAAGAGGATGAATGCTAAAACTAAAAAACCAGAGACATACTTTTTCATCATGGAAACCTCCTGGTTAAGATAACATTCATGCAGAATATCGGCATCCTCGGTTCAAACTCAATCTTTAAAATCTTTAAATTTTACGCCAAAATATATTGAGAAATAGTCGTTTAGCAGTCCCGACTTCGACACTGACAGCGACTCGTATGAGACGCTGCTTTCAAAAGGGGCCGCGAGCGAAGCGAGCAGCCCCGCTTTCCTTAATCTTTTTTTTCTTCAATAAAAATCGGGGCGACAGGATTCGAACCTGCGACATCTTGCTCCCAAAGCAAGCGCTCTAGCCAGGCTGAGCTACGCCCCGTAACTATATTTTAATAAAGGGGTTACTTCCCATTCCTCCTCGACCTCTTTTACCCCTATTTTGGGCGTTTTTGGCAGATTTCTGGCATGGTATGCCGGAAAATAGGTCTCAAGTAAACTAAGAAAATGGTCATCCAGCTTGGCCACTGCCTTATGCAATTCCTCGCTCACTGCAGGGGTATAAATGGCAGTCACTCTGAGCGATTCAGGGGGAGAATGCCTTAATAGCGCGGAAACAGTAAAAATATCGGTTCCCTTCAGGCGAAGAAAAACGGCAAAAGTTCTCCGCAAATCATGAAAATGAAGGCCTACGATATTTGATTCTGCAATAGCATTATCGAATACTTTGCGAAAATTGTAATCAAACGGAAACTCCTCTTCCCTGTCTTTATACTTCAAAAGAATTCCACGCGTTATCAAGTTCATCGGTACTTTCTGGATCTCATTGCTTTTCTTGAGATGTTTAGACTTGGTCTCAGGCAAATCTATAACGTTCAGATTCCAGTCTATATGCTGTTTAACGGATAACTTTTGAATCTCCCCTTTTCTCATGCCCGTATTTAGGGCCAAAAGCACTAAATCTCTCAATTTATCCGAGTCGGCATTAAGCAAAATCCGCTTAATCTCATCATCCGATGCAAAACGCCGCCGCGATTGTTCATTATTAAATTCAATGCCTTTTACCGGATTACTGCCTGGTAAGCGTAACTTTTGCTCACCATAACCGCTCTTTTGATTCCAAAATTCCGCTTTGTTAAAAATTGCACGGAGGAGCGATAATTCTCTATTCGCTGCGACCGGAGATGCTCCGCTTCTTTCCGCGTGGTATTTTTCAATCATCGAATAAGTTATCTTATGCATTGGCATATTACCGAAGTAATTGATTAAATGCCTCAAAAAGAATATCCCAGAACGGGAATAGAATTTCTTCTTCTTAATGAAGTCCAGATACCTTGAGTTCACAAAATCCTTAAAAGCTATGCCCTTCGTCTTTCTTGATGCTTGATGCGAACCCGTTTCAATCTCCGCTTTGATTTGAAGGATCTTTTTTTCAGCGGCCTCCCTGCCCCGCTCTCCGTATCCAATGCGGCGACGATATCTGATTCCGTCGAAAGAATAATCGACGGACCAGGATACACGCCCATCCTTGTTCTTCCAAGAATATACTTTCATTATCCCCGTCCTGTTATGTTCTTGAGCCTCTTAAGATCCGATTCCAACCAGTACCGGTAATTGTTCATCGGATCACGCTTCGGCGTCGGGATTTTGCCCTTGCTTTCCCAAATATAAAGGGTCTTTCGAGATATACCGAGAACCTTGATTACTTCTTCGATATAGTATCTCTTGTTCATGGTACTATACTTTACCAATGTTTTATTCCCATTGCAATCTAAAATTCATCTGTTTTTACTCTGTTTCTTTTGACCCATGCATCCAATTCTTGTAAATCGAATTTGACCAAGCGACCGACCTTGATATGAGGCAACCGCCGTTTGGAACACCACTGGTAAAGAGTATTTGTACTAAGCCCCAAATAATCTGCTGCTTCTCGTATATTTACCAACCCCCTTCTCCCTGCTGTTTGGACTGGTTCCCTATCCATCTATTTTTCAGAGATCCTTTCTATTGAAATTTGTGGTTGAAAAAACCTTGGCTGTTCCCCTCATTCCAGGCCTAAGCCCTTCGGGAAAGCAAAGGCAGAATCCCCACCTTTATCCGGGACGCTTTTGTCTCCGGAAGAGAAACCTCAACGACAGAACCTCTCCGATTCAAAGATCACACCAAGAGATTCCCCTTTATTAAAAGTTGCTCGTATCGCCTTATCCATCCAAGCAGCTCCTTTTACCCGAGCGCCAGGGAAGGCCCAAAAGGTCCCTCCCTGGTCAACCTGGGTTCATCGATTCAGAAATGACGCAAATCCATTCACTAAACGCCTGAATTCGCTTACGGAATTCGTAGTGTCACGCAATCCTTCACTGAGGGTAGGATTTCTCCACGGTAGTTTTGAACGCATTAAATATCTATCATCAGTCTGGTACCATCCTGGTCGAGACATTGGTCTTGGATTCGCAGCAACCGGCTTTTGCTCAGAAGACACACTTGCATGAACTTCACCTGTCCATTGAATCTTCATTGGACTTACCCCGTTTATTGGACCACCTGAAGGAAATCACAAAACTAAAGAGCTTAACACTGAGTTTTCGCGTCTTTTGAATCAATCTGTCTATATTGTCAGCCACTTCCTTCTGAATCTCCTTAACCATTGAAAAACCTCCTTGAAGCTTTGTCGCTTCGTTACTTTCATTCAACTTTGTGGTTGATGTTTTATTTTTTATAACGCCTTTTACTGACAGTTGTTAAAAATTGAGGGTTTGGTGATAAGAAAAGTGAAAAGTCGATTATTCCCCCAATGTTAATACGCAAAAACCAGTGGTTTTAGACAAAAAAAACTTAAAACTTGCTCCCCAATATATAAAGGGGTCCGAAACAGGGGGCTCCACAGAAAAATCTTCAAAAATCTTTAAAATCCCTCTCACTCTATAATGTGCCGAAATGGGTGGGTTGGTGACAAAACATCTTAAAAAAAGAAAAAAATCTTCCTCATACTCTCTTCCTCACCGAGCAGGAGTCCAAAAGCCTAACTCTACCGACAATCAATATGAAGGGAGAGTTAGGCTTTTGGACGGGGACCTCTATTCAGGACGAATTGCGAGGTGAGGAATGAGGCATTGCCTCCCCTGCCTATCGAAGTCCATGCGGGGAGCCTCAAGCGGGGAGGTTTTTCAGGTTCTCACTACCTCATTTATTTTCAAAAAACAGTTAATACGAGCCATGACCAAGTGCTGAAAGGGTGGTGAATGCCACGAAAAGCATCACACCGAGTCCCAATCCCGTCCTAAACCACGATGCGAATTGACTCAAAACTCCGCTGGAAACCATCCTGACGTTTGGAGTAATCTTGCGTCCATTTCTTATTTCCAGTACCTTCATCTTAATCTCCCCTTCCTTCAGCTTTAGCGCTGTGATAGTCCCAGGTTTTGGACTGGGCTTTTGATTTTTTTATATGTTCTCTCATGGGAGATGGGTTTACGACATGGGCGTTCACAGCAACCGAACATTTCTATGCTGAAAATATTTATTTCTACATCTGGGAATGACTGGTCATAAGGGAAAACCCGCATCCGGGTATGCCGGACTCTTTGGCTCGACCACGGTCTCGAGGTCAAATTTTATGACGAGAGAGCGTGGTCGAGCCGAAGGTAGCCCCGCAATATAGTGTGGGGGCGGATTCAGAAGGCATGCCCGGATGCGGGATAAACGGAAAGGAATCCTAAAAGGCACCTCAACGACGGGCCTATGCTGCCGGCTCTTAATTATGCAAACTTTCCTTTCCCGGGGCCCGGCCCGCTGCGTCAATGGCTAGTTCTTTGAAAAATTCCAGTACTCATTGAAAATGCCGCTCACTGTCCTGTTTCCTTTCAGGACTTGAGCCCCTGTATGAAAAAACCAAGAAGAGCCCCAGATGATCGCAAACAAGTGTAAGATCAGTTTCCAAGAGTCATATGGGATTCTTCCCTGCAAAATTTCTAACAAGGGGTAAGTGACGTAATAGGCAGCGGACAAACATCCGATATTAAACCAGAGACCCCGTGTCCCCTTTTTGATCCCTATGTTCATAGCCCACCCTTTCAGGTCCTTCGGGTGCAAAAAGCCAGTCCTTTTCTCCCAGGACCCTGTTTTTCTTTCTAAAAAGTTAAGCTAATCCTCTTACAAACTCGTTTTGCTGCTTTCGACTATCTAACCTCCAAAATCGCATTTTTGGCGCCAAACTCATTGGGTACTATTTTTTTTGCATTGGGATCATCGGTCCATTTGCCATCTACGAAAAAACGGTACTCGTAGCGGCCGGGATTGAAAGAAAACGAACCTCTCCAGACTCCCTGACTATCCTTCGCGAGTCTGTATTGGACGGTGGTTGTATCCCACCGGTTGAAAGTCCCAACGAGCCGGACGCTTTGCGCCTGAGGCGCGTTCAATTTAAACTCAACCCACTTCTCTTCGCCAGCTCCGCTCTGCGATGAGGCCGGTTTCCCGGCAGGTTGAGACGGCCAGAAACCGGTTTTTTTCTTTTGGTCTAGAATATTTTTTTCTTCCATGTTTTTCCTCCTATGGTTTTAAAGCCCACTCCTTTACTGCTCGTCAATCACTCTGAAGCGAAGATCCTTCATTTCCGGTCCCTGCTCACTTTATCCAGAGCCAGAAAGATTCCGAAAAGGATTGCCTCCGGCCTGGGAGGACATCCCGGAATATAAACATCCACCGGGATGCTTTGATCCACTCCTCCGACAACCGCATAGCTTCCCCTGAAAATGCCGCCCGAAATGGCGCATCCGCCGCAGGCCACAACAAGCTTCGGAGAGGGCGTTGCCGCATAGGTTTTCACAAGTGCCAGTTCCATTTGGCGAGTCACGGGCCCTGTCACAAGGAGCATGTCCGCATGTCGGGGAGAAGCCACAAAATGAATGCCGAAGCGTTCTGCATCGTAGATTGGGTTCGCCAAATTCGTGATCTCCACCTCACATCCGTTACAGGATCCAGCATCGACTTCCCGGATATGAAGGGAACGTCCAAAAATAGATTTTATTTTTTCCTTGAGGTGATGACTCAGTTCGTCGAAGGTAAACCTCGATGAAAAATCTCCGTGGCTGAAGCTTTGATTGACGTTCGGCTTTTCCTTGCTTGGAATCGCTTCCTCGGGAACAAATTCAGGATCCTTTTCACACTTCGATAAAGTAAAGGGAAAATCGAGGATAAGCTCCTTCTTCGTTCTCCGGGCAAGTTCAAACTTGCCCTTGAAAGAGACCGCCTGATAAGGGCAGGCTGGTTCACACAGCCCACAAAAGGTGCAGTCCCCGTAATTAAGAAAAAGGGTCCTCTTATCCTCTTGCCTGGAATCAAAAATCGACAATGCATCCGTGGGGCATGCGGCAATGCATTTGCCACAGCCCGTACATTTTTCAGGATCAATCTCAGGCGATCCTTTAAAACCTTCGGGGGCCTGAGTCTGTCCCGGGCAATAGGGAAGAGTGGGTTTCCCAACCTTAAAATTTTTTTTAAGAATTCGGAGCATCGATTAATTCCTCATAAAACATTCAGCGATCATTTCCTGAATAAGAAAGATTCATGCTCTTGTTAATTACAGGAAAATCCGGCACGATATTCTCAAGCACCGCATATTCAATCAGAGGCCAGTTAGCAAAGGAGGGAGATTGGATTTTCCAGCGGCCGATTTTCCCTTCCCGATCGGTTGCAATCCAGTGGAAACACTCTCCCCGAGGAGACTCGGTGTAGCCCAATGCACTTTTCATGGGTTTGAGAGGCTTAGGCTCCATTGAACAGGGACCCTGGGGCATTGCTTCCACCGCTTCATGAATCAACTTGAGCGACTCATAGATCTCCTGGATCTTCACCTTCAATCGGCTTTCGACATCTCCTTCGTCAAAGACAGGAACTAAAAACAAAAGCTCCGGATAAACCGCATAGCGATGATCCCTTCTGAGATCCCGGTCCACGCCTGAGGCTTTGGCAACCGGACCTGTTCCGCTGAGCGCTTCAGCAATTTCCTTCTTAATCATTCCCGTTCCCTCAACGCGGTCAAGAAATGAGCTTGAATTCCAGATGATCTGGATCGTTTGATCAAAGTCCTTCTTGATTTTTTTCGTTTCCCTGAGCAAAAATTCTTTTTCCTGATCCGAAAGATCCTTTCGAACGCCCCCCCAGGTGATGATCGATCGCAGAAGGCGAGTGCCTGTAAGACGCTCGTTGAGGCGCATAAACCGCTCCTTGATCCTCATGAGCTGGGCGGCTCCAAAACCAAAAGCAACGTCAAGGACAACCCCCGCAATGTCCGAAACGTGGTTATGAAGACGTTCCATTTCAAGAAAAATAACTCTTAAAAATTGCGCTCTTCTTGGAACCTCAATCCCGCTTAAGGACTCAAGCGCCTGAGCGCAGGCCATAGCGTGTGCTGCAGAATTGTCACCGGAAATCCGTTCGGCAAGACAAATGAGATGCCGAGGGTCCTTCCCCTCTCCTAATTTTTCAGTCCCTTTGTGAGTATAGAAATGGCGAATCTCAAGCTTAAGAATACTCTCTCCCGCTGAAGAAAATCGAAAATGCCCGGGTTCGATAATGCCCGCGTGAACAGGCCCGACGGGAACTTCAAAAACGCCCTCCCCTTCCACCTTTTCGAAAGGATACTCCCCCTTATCCCGGGGGATTTTTCCTGAGAACTTGAAATCTTTTCTTAAAGGGTGCCATCCTTTGGGCCAGTCTTCATGAAAAACAAGCCTTCTTGGATCAGGATGCCCTTTAGCCGTAAGGCCAAACATGTCCTGAACCTCTCGTTCATGCCAGCTCGCTTGGGGCATCCAGGGCGTGATAGAGGGAAAGACAGGCTCCTTTTCATCAACCTTAACCACCAGGATGAGAAACTGATCCTCGTGAGGATAGGAAAAAACGTAGCGAATGCGGTAACAGCCCGCCTCTTTCCGTTCATCCGACGCAAAAAGGAAGAGGAAACGCATTTCGAGATTTTGAATCAGGAAACCCACCGCCTTGACGATAGAATCCTTACGAATGGCGGCGTAGGTTTGCCGCTCTGTCTCCTGCCAAATGCCTTCGAGCGCCGCTCCGAATTTCTCCTTTAAGGCTTCAATCGCGCGATTCATGACACCACTCCTTGCACAATGCGGCTTGCGCTTTCAAGCAAACTCTGTAAGGGGGCAGGAATGTAAAATCCCATCACGAACACCAAGACAATTCCCAGCCCAAGGACGCTGTCCATGAGAAGACTCTTTTCGGAACGGGGCTCCTGTTCCCTCGTCCCCAGCGTCATGTTGCTTGCGTGTCTTAGGAAACCAGCAAAAATCAGTACCAGAAGGAAAAGTAGAACTGCACAAGCCATGAATCTTTTGGCAGCAAATCCTCCGCTTAAAATCGAAAACTCGCTCACGAAAATGCTGAAAGGCGGGAGGCCCGAAATCGCAAGGATCCCCAGGAAGAAGATCCCCCCCAGAAAGGGATTGGTTTTAAGAAGGCCCCTGACTCCTTTGATTTCTTTTGTTTGAAACTGGTGAAGGAGGTGTCCCGAGCAGAAAAAAAGAAGCGATTTGGTAAAAGCGTGATTGACAATATGAAGAAGGGCTCCGTAAATGCCAAGGGGGCCTCCAAAACCGATGCCCGCGGCGGCAAGTCCCATGTGCTCAACGCTGGAATAAGCCAAAAGCCGCTTGTAATCAGCTTGTACAAGAATAAAGGGACAGGCCACCGCAACCGAAAGAATCCCGAAAAAGACAAGAAGCCCATTCGAAAATCCCGAACCGGTAGCAATCCTTGTCAGAATATGAAACCGGACGATCCCGAAAACCGAGCAGCTTAAAAGGACGCCTGAAAGAAGGGCGCTCACGGGGCTGGGCGCCTGGCTGTGAGCATCTGGGAGCCACGAATGAAACGGGGCAAGACCCGCTTTGGTGCCGTAGCCCACCAATACAAAGATGAAAGCAAGCTTCATCACCTGAGGATCGAGCGCTTTCGCCTTCTTAAGAAGCAAGGACCAATGCAGTAGGTTTTCTTGCTCTCCCAAAGCACCCGCAATCGCGGAATAATAAACCAGGATGATCCCAAAAAGAGCCAGAGCAATACCTACCGTGCAGAGAATCAAATATTTCCACGCTGCTTCTATCGAACTTTTCTTATCGTCCACGTTGACCAGAAAGGCTGAAGCCAGGGTTGTTCCCTCAATCGCAATCCACATGATTCCGAGGTTGTTCGAAAGAACCGCAAGGAGCATCGTGAAAAGGAAGAGATGAAAGAAAAAGACATACCGGCGCAATTTAATGACGGGGATGGCCAGATCTCCATCCTTGAAGAGGTACCCTGCCGCATAAAGGGAAGAAAGAAGCCCCACCGTTGTGATCAGGAGAACAAAAATGGCGGCAAGGGCGTCCATCATAAGGTTCTCACTGAACATGAAAACGGGTTTGTGAGCGTTTGTCCGAAACACAAAATACCAGCTGCATCCTGCAAGAATCAGAGCACCCAACACAAAGAACAGTCGAACAAGCTTCTTCGTTGGAGAAATCACCGCGAGAAATCCGGAAACAAGCGGAATTGAAAGCAAATGAACGAGTGTCATCCTCTTACCCTTTCAACATCGTCAGTTTATCCACATCGATTCCCTCAAAAGCACCGCGAATTTTGAAGACAAAAACCCCCATAATGATGGCTCCAACCAGCACATCAAAAAAGATCCCGATTTCCACAAGAAGGGGCATCCCGAAAGTCGTGGTCACCCCCATCAAAAAAACGCCGTTTTCAATCAAAAGAAGTCCAAGGACCTGAGTGAGCGCCTTTTTGCGTGTTGTCATCATGAACATTCCCAAAAAAAGTGTCGAAACCGCAATGGAGACGGACTCTTTTGAGAGAAGAAGATCTAGCGCCTTCATATTCCCCACTCCGTAGAAAGAGATGAACACAAGGAGGGTTGAGAAAAGAAGTGAGAGGGGAATATTGATGTAGGTTTCGACCTCCTTGCGCATCCCAAGCTGGCGAATCATCCGGAAAAAGATTTGCGGGATCACGATGGTTTTTAAAACCAGCGTGAGGACAGCTGAAATAATGAGGTGGTAAACGTGATTGTAAAAGGCGGTTGACAAGGTGATGACGGCCAGGAGAAACGAATGGATCGCATAAAAACGAATGCAGGAGAAAAGCTGGGGCGATACAAGCAAGGCAAAAGAGGTCACGAGAAACGCCATCGATGTTAAGTGTATGATCGAAAGAATCCATTCTTGTTCCATCACATCCACCTTCCCATCATAAGTTGACCAAGAAGCGAAAGAACCGCCAAGACATAAGCAACACCAAGCAGATCCGGAACCCGGAAAAGCCTGAGTTTTGCCGAAAGGATTTCGATCCAGCCAATGACAAATGCGAGTGAGAAAATCTTTAATAAGTAGACTGCTGGCGAAAAAAGAAGCCCTGCTACGCTCTCGGCATTCGAAAGGCCCCACGGAAAGAAAACATTGGCGAGCAGGCTTAAGAAAATAAGCTGCTTGATCTCATGACTCCATTCAATGAGCGCAAGGTAGGGTCCTGAATATTCGAGGATCATGGCTTCATGAATCATCGTGAGCTCCAAATGGGTTGCGGGATTATCCACAGGAATCCGCCCGCTTTCAGCAATAGCCACAATGAGTAAAGCCCCCAATGCCGGGAGGGTGAAGAAAAGAATGCGAAAAGGCGCCTGTCGGTTGAAATGAGCGGCGAGTCCCTCCAGGGAGAGAGTTTTCGCGTGATAGGCAAGCGCAAAAAGAGCCAGGAGAAGAGCAGGTTCCGCAAGCGAAGAGAGCGTCATTTCCCGGCTGGAACCCATCCCCCCAAAGGAAGTTCCCGTATCCAGAGCCGCAAGCGCAAGGAAAAATTTCCCCAACGCCAGAAGATAGACAAAAACAATCAGGTCCCCCATGAATCCTAAAAGGGAGCCTTCGAAGAAAACAGGAACCATGGATGCAGCCACAAGGGTCACGGAAAAAAGGACGTAAGGCATACCATGGAAAATCCATGAGGCTCGTTCGGAAATCACCATTCCCTTTCGAAATAACTTCCCAAGATCCGCATAGACTTGCAGAAGTGTCGGACCCACCCGATTCTGAGAGGCGGCTTTCATCTTCTTGATAAACCAGCTCACTGCCGGAGCCAAGCCCAGAATCAGTAAAACCTGAGCTAAAGATAAAATGAAGCGTGAGTAACTCATGATTTCCACCCTCTCACGTCAGCCTCACTAAAAGAAGCAAGACTATCAGTGTCACAAAAATATAACTTAGATAAAGCTGGATATGCCCCGTCTGAATCTGCTTCGCTTTCTCTGAGATCCAGAAAACGAGTTTAGCGACGGGTCGATAAAAAACTTCCTCAAACAAGGGCCTTATTTTCGATTCGAATCGCTGGGCCGTTCTGAGAAGTTCATGTCCCTCGTCTTCCACTTCCACCCGGCGCGTGGGCTGATAAAGAAACGAAAAAATCCTCCGGAGGGGTTTGGAATAACCCGTCGCCGAATATTGCATCCGCGGGGAAAGATTCGGAACTCCGCAGTCCCAGGTCGGGCCGATCTGAATGGCTCTCTCTTTGAGCCATAGACGACCCAGCACGAGCAAACTCATAAGGACTGCCGCGAAAACACCCCATGCGAACCAGGGGGAAAATTGACCGAGGCCCGAAGGTTCCAGAAGAAAGCTTCCTCTTCCAAAATAAGAAGAAGGTACTTCTGAACCAATTAATGCGGCGGAGAGTTTTCCCAAACGAGAAACAATGAAAGGCGCAGCGGCGGCAAAGAAAAAGCAGCTCAATGCAAGGATCATCATCCCTATTTTCATGGAGGGGCTTACTTCCTGAGCATGCTCACTATGCGAAGAACGAGGCGCACCCAAGAAGGTGACCCCGAACGCTTTCACAAAGCACATGGCGGCCAATGCTCCGGCAAGTCCAAGGAGAGAAGCAAGGATCGGTGAAAAAAATCGGATGCCCAGTCCCTCACATTGAAATCCCGATAGAAGTGCAATAAAAGTCATCCATTCGCTCACAAATCCATTCAGGGGCGGAAGTGCCGAGATGGCCACTGAACCGACAAGAAAACAAGCCGCCGTCCAAGGCATATTCTTGATCAAGCCGCCGAGGCTTTCCATATCTCGCGTATGAGTTGCAGAAAGGACTGAACCTGCTCCCAAAAAAAGAAGCCCCTTGAACACGGCGTGATTGAGCACATGGTAAAGACTCGCGATCAAAGCGAAGCTAGCAAAGGGAAAATGACGGGACGACGCAAAAAACATGGCCGCACCAATTCCTAACAGAATGATTCCTATGTTTTCGATACTGCTAAATGCAAGGAGTCTCTTAAGGTCATGTTCCATGAGAGCGTAAAGGATGCCGAGAAGCGTGGAAGCAATCCCCAACACAAGGATTAAACTTCCCCACCAAGACGGTATGGATCCCAAAAAATTAAAAAGAAAACGCAGCAAAGCATAGATGGCGGTCTTGATCATCACCCCTGACATGAGTGCTGAGACATGGCTCGGTGCCTGGGGATGCGCTTCGGGAAGCCAGATGTGAAGAGGAATCATGCCGGCCTTCGTTCCAAAACCAATGAGCGCGCAGATAAAGATCGTGTTTTTCCACACCGAACTGAGTGAAGGAGCGCTTTTCACGAAATCGTCAAAGGAAAAGGATCCGGAGTTTGCAAAAAGCGCGAGGAAGGCAATCGAGATGAACGCCGTTCCCACATGGGTCATGACCAAATAAAGGATACCGGCCCGCCGGGCTTCCGGCTTTTCATGCTCAAAGACCACCAAAAAATAGGACACAAGCGACATCAATTCCCAGAAGATGAGAAAATAAAAAGCGTTTCGAACCGCCACGACAAGAATCATGGTCAAGATGAAAAAATTGTAGAGAAAGCCAAGGAAACCAGCGCTTTTTCCCTTGAATTCCCTTGAGTAGCCTATCGCAAAGATGGAGGTCGCAATCGAAAGAAAAGAAATAACAAAGATGAAAAACGCCGCTAGAGGATCAACTTCAAGCCTGAGATTTCCGAAAAGGGCAAAACCCGGCAAGTTCAAAACAAGGAGGTTTTGGCCACGGAGCGCAACCAGTGAGTAAAGAACTCCGACTCCCCCGCCTGCGGCGGCAAGGAGATACGTCAAAACACTGGTTCTTGTTTTGTTCCGTTCAAAAGAAAGTCCGGCAACTCCTCCTAAAATATAAAGAATGATCTGCAATACGAATAATGATTTCATGCTTATTTGAAGGCCCTTTCTGCCTTCCGATCATAGCCTCATGAGGCTAAACATCATTTCACGACCATCACAGGACAATTTGCCTCCTCCGCAATCACATCGGAAAGCGCCCGAAACCGGTGATCGCGCCAATCGCTGGTTTCACTTGAGCCTATGATCAGCAAATGAACTCCTTCCCGATCGCAGGTCTTCAAAATCGTCTCCTTCGCGTCACCGCACAGGATTCGATATTTTGCTTTCACCTTGAAGAGACTAAAAAAATATTCGGCCTGGGCATGGCTTACGCGCAGAGAAGGTGAAGAAACCGAGCCAACGGTCAGGACCTCCACATGCCGGCGAGCATGCTTTCCAAGGAAAGCTGCGATTCCAAGCGCCTTTTCACTAAATCTTCCGCCGATATAAGCAAGCATCACGTTACGGAAGTCCTGGTTAAAGTCGCTCGGGATAACAAGGACAGGACAAGAAGCCTCCCGCAACGCTACTTTCATGATGGGGCCCGAGTCATGGTTCTTTAAAATTGCAAGAAGATCATCCTGAGTTGAAAGGGATTGAAAGACTCTCGACAGGGAATCTTCATATACCTTCTTATCCCAAGAAAGCGAGCTGCGGAGAGCTTCCTCTTCGAGAAACTCTGTGTAAAAACCTTCTTTGTGCGGCCTGTCTTTTAAAAATGACGGTGAAACCAAAAGTCTGACCGAAATCCCAAGCGCTTTCGCGAGTTGCACCGCGGATCGCAGAAAGTAAGGATGAGAGCCGTTGGGCGGCAGCAAAACTGCAATTCTTTCACTGGATTTTCGACCTTTTTCTTTCTTTTTCATCCTACTCGACACGCTCAAGTGCTTCTCTAACTTTTTGATTTGCATGAGCGGAAAAACCGATGCTTTTCCGCATCCTAAGAGCCGCGCTTTTCACCGGAATTTTCAAAACATAAGCCAGCTCCGCAGTCAATCCCTGGACAGAGCGCTGAAGCGCCTCACGCTCTTCCCGGGATTGCTCGTTTGTATTTGCATGAGAAAGGATGAAAAGAATTCTTGTAAACGCCCATGGCGTATTTTCCTGAAGAAGGGAGCAGATTTCTTTAATCCTTTCCTTTGAGGACCCCGGTTTTAGCTCATCGCCATTCCGAAGATACTCAAGGAGTTTTTCCGCCTCTCCTTGGGAAACAGGGGGATGAAATCCCGCCTTCTGAATCTGGTTCACTGCGATAAAGAAACGGGTACCCAGACGAATCCGCCGGTCCGGTTCAAGCCAATAACAGAGCCCATCCCCTCCCAATTCAGGCTTTCTCAAAACCCCTTTGACCATAAAAGGTCCATGAGCAGAATGGAAAAGAAGTGTTCCTTCCTTGAACTCGACTTTCTCTGGAGACACCGGATCCTTTCTCCTGACTTTCTCTTTCCGATGACTCTTTTCTTTCGCTTGGTTCATCTCGTTCCCGCTTCGAATGCCGTCAAAGCCGTGACCTGTTCTTCTCGCCGCTTGACCGATTCAATTGACTCTGCTGATTCGCTACTGTAAGTATGAATAAATCTCTCGACCTCTTGTCTTGCCTGTTCATCGCTCATCTGGCGCGGAGGATGTTTCATATGATAAGCCGAAACGCCTTCAAGCGGGCCTCCCAGCTTGTGATCACGAGCGAGCTTTAAGCAGCGAATAGCGTCGATCACAACACCCGCTGAGTTAGGAGAGTCCTCAACCGAAAGCCTGAGCTCGACATTCACAGGCGCTCCGGCAAAACCACGTCCTTCAATTCGAATGAAACAGACTTTATTGTCCTTTTGCCAAGGCACATAATCAGACGGTCCGATATGGATATTTTCATCGGATAGTCTTTCTCTCATTTGAGACTGGACGGCTTCCGTTTTGGAGATCTTTTTACTCTGGAGACGCTTCCGGTTCAGCATGTTAAGAAAATCCGTGTTACCGCCTGTGTTGAGCTGGTAGGTCCGGTCGATCTTCACCCCTCGATCACTGAAAAGTTTCGTAAGAACCCGGTGAATGATGGTCGCTCCAAGCTGTGACTTCACATCGTCTCCAATAATCGGGATGCCCTTCCGCCTGAACCGGCACGCCCACGAAGGATCGCTCGCAATAAAAACAGGGATGCAATTCACGAGGCTTACACCGGCCTCCAGACATGCCTCGGCATAAAATTGCGTCGCCTTCTCAGAACCTACCGGCAAATAATTTAAAAGGATTTCTGCGCCGCTTTCTTTTAGCCTCTGGACAAGTCCGGGAAGTTCAATGGGCCTTTCATGAGCCACAACACAGCGAGCGCTTTCTGGAAAATCCTTCATGTGCTCTGAAAATCCGTCCAAAGGATTCCCCATCTCCACAACCACTTCACTGTTTGGAATCTCTGAAACAAGCCTCATGGTGCAATTGGGAGGCGAAAAGATGGCTTCATAAAGCGGCCTTTCCACCTTCCGACGGTCAATATCAAATGCAAGCACTGGTTCAATATCGTCCGGATAAAACCCACCCATAGCCGTATTCATTAAGCCTGGAATCGAAAAATAATCATTCCTTCCTAAAACCCGTTGATAGAGGGCGATGCCCTGAATCAAGGAACTTGCGCAGTTTCCAACCCCTACAATCGCGATTCTGATTTTGGACATACGTTTTTCTCCATGGTCTGGATGTCACCCCTTACCCTTCTTTGGGCAACTCCCGTCTTATAAGCCGCGTTGGCAACCGCATCGGCGACCGCTTTGACAACGCGCTGGTCGAAGATACTGGGAATGATGTATTCTTCGCTCACCTGATCCCGCGAAATCAGCCCCGCTATGGCATTGGCTGCGGCAAGTTTCATTTCTTCATTGATCGCCTTAGCTCGGACGTTTAAAGCCCCGCGGAAAATGCCGGGAAAAGCAAGGGCATTGTTGATCTGGTTTGGAAAATCGGACCGGCCGGTTGCGAAAATGCGGCAGACCTTCACCGCCTCATGCGGATCCACTTCCGGATCCGGATTGGCCATCGCAAAAACAATCCGGTCTTTTCTCATGCGCTCAAGATCCCGCGCTTCTAAGACATTCCCCGCAGAAAGCCCGAGAAAAATATCAGCACCCTTCAATGCCTCACGCAAAGTCATGACGGGCTCAGGGGCACGCTTGTGCGACAACAAATAATTTCGGAGTTCCGATTCGTCCCCTGATACCACCACGCCTCTTCGATCGCAAGCCAATAAATTCCTGGCGCCGGCGGCAAGGAGAATTTGACAGCAGGCTGTACTCGCCGCACCTAAACCATTGACGACAATACGCACTTTCGAGATGTCCTTTTTGACGATTTTGAGCGCATTCTTTAAAGCGGCCAACACCACGACCGCGGTTCCATGCTGATCATCGTGCATCACGGGAATATCCAAAAGCTTCTTAAGCCTCTCTTCGATTTCAAAACAACGAGGTGCGCTGATATCCTCAAGATTTATTCCGCCAAAGGCCGGGGCGATGTTCTGAACCGTTTTCACAATTTCTTCGATGTCTTGTGTAGCAAGGCAAATCGGCCAGGCGTCGATCCCCGCAAATTCTTTGAAAATCATCGCCTTCCCTTCCATCACAGGTAGCGCAGCGCAAGGGCCAAGATTCCCAAGTCCCAAAATGGCCGATCCATCGGTGATAACAGCCACACTGTTACCTTTGACGGTAAGCGCATAAACCTTGCTCGGGTCCTCGGCAATCGCTTTAGAAACACGCGCGACGCCCGGGGTGTAGGCCATGGAAAGCTGATTACGAGTATTTAGAGGAAACTTGCTTTGAACCCGAATTTTTCCACCTAGGTGGAGGAGAAAGATCCGGTCGGATACGGAGATGATTTTGATGCCTCGAAGTTTATGAAGCTCGGCGATGACCCGATTGCTGTGCTCTTCGCTTGCGACGTCAAACGTAATGTCGCGCACCATTTTGGCACGCGTGACTTCCACGATATCGACAGCGCCAAGATTAGCCTTTTCGCTGGCAAGAGAAACGGCGACTGACGCAAAGACACCTGGCTTGTTGTCAAGCTCCAAGCGTACCGTCAACCGGTAGTTTGAATATGGACCGTCATCGTGCGTCATTAAGTTCTTCAACACAAAACCTATGATTCGCTTCCGGCAGAGCAGACATTCACGGCTTTGATTCCTCTATGCGTCTTCTTAAGTTCAAATTCAACTTCCTCACCAATTCGCACGTAATAAAAAGGCCCCTCAATCCCGCTGTAGTGAATAAAGCAATCGCTGCTTCCATCGTCACGACTTATAAATCCATAACCTTTGTGGACACTGAACCACTTAACGCGTCCGCGGTGCGTTACCTGCTTCCTTTGAGGTTTAAGAGCCTCGGGCCCCATCTCCTTTGTACTCCGTCATACAAGTTCAACTGGCTCAAATTTTAACTTTGTTTCATCTATTCGAATATGCTAATATGATAATACAGTCATATATAGAACAAAAAAAATAGGCTGTCAATCCAAATCTTTGACAGCCTTTGCGAAGCGAAACTTTTATTCCTTACCCAGGCTTTTCAGCAGTTTCTCGCTTTTCTTAAGCTTCTTTCTCAGGATTTCGGCTATCGGCCTCAAAACTTTGAAGATATCATGGTCGTGAATACTATAATAGACTGTTGTTTTCTCTTGCCTCGCGTGGAGAATCCCCAGTTCTCTCAGGGTGGCGAGATGTCTTGAGAGATTGGACTGCTCCACTCCCAGGGCATTGACAATTTTACCCACGCTCGCCTCCCCTTCTTTAAGATATTCAATGATCTGAAGGCGAATCGGATGGCCCAAGACCTTCAAAAAATCGGCCTTAATTTTGAACACCATATCATTCATTCGTCTTTCATCTTTCATAATCGCTCCAGTCATTCACGCGCACAAAAGTGAAAAATCATAATCTGCGCCCTCCCACGCCATCCAAATCATTGTTTTTTGCCCAAAATGTGGCGGCGGATCGAAAATTTATCTCTTGTCCTTCCGCGCCGGGAGTGAATTCAGTTTGACGATGAAATTCGGCGCTGATCCGCGAAGAAGAACGTGTCCTTCGCGAGCAAGCCAGCCTATTGCCATCAAGGCGGTTTCCCTGGGAGCATCAATATTAGAAACGATATCTTCCAAGCTGGATTCTCCTTTGCAGGCCTCAAGATATTTCCAAATTTCCCCTGCGCATAACCCGATCCACGTGATCACAGATTATATCCTCTTTCTTCGGTAAGTCCGTTCTATACTTCGTCGCCAATCAGGATATTTTAAATTAAAAGTTTTTCATGAATCCGATTATTTCTATTTTTGATTATATGAGTCTATTATCATATTTGCAATAAAGAAAATCCCCTACTGAGACTGATTGTCTAGACCTCCAAATTAGCAGTGCGTTATAAATCAACCAAGGTGAGATGATCAATTCAAAATCGGAATTTTTTTGTCAGTTTTCCGGCATGTATGGGGTGTTAATTGAGGCAAAAACACGGTAATTGACGTGAACAGGTAAAATTATCTAACTGATTTAAAAATTTGGAGTTGCCGGAATTAATTGGGGTTAGAAAAATCACTCCGGAATGGTCCCAAAGCAAGCGCTCTAGCCAGGCTGAGCTACGCCCCGTAAAAACGGTTTTGCATCCTACTCAGGAATCAGCCGTCAGTCCACTTTTTTCTGACGCTCAATCCTCTATAAAACCTCTTGCCTTAGCAAGGCGCGCATTTCACGCATCAGGTGGATGGTGCCTGGGAAGTCAAAACGGCGAGCGGCCTCCATAATCCTATCGCTTATTTCACCCAATCTGGATGCGACTGCAACATTCTGATGCTTTGCCATAAGCTCCAGGGCCAAATGTTTATATTGTTGCGCATGCATTGCAATTTCATCACACTCCTCTTTAATTTTTAGCGCATCCGGAGGATTCTGATTTTCAAGAGATTGTAATTCTGTCAAATGCCCGTCGATATGCCGGGCAAGCTCGGCCAGAGAATGAAAGCCGGTTCCATGGGCTGAAATTGCAGCGGGCAGAATCAAACTACCGCTGATCACAGCAATAAGCACCGCATTCTTTAAAATTTTCATCAAATGATCCCCCTTTCCAGGTATCTATTTTATCATGGAACTATCAAAAGTGAATATTCACTCCTGCTAGGATGCGAATCTTCAATTCTTCGTGTTCTCCCCCTAGATTTTGATAAATAGGCGTTGAGATAGCCCAAAAGGCAGAAATATTCCGGGTAATATCCGCGCTTAGCCCGGGTGTTACGAAAATCGTAGTACCGCCGCTGTCAAAGACTTTATCCTCTTTCCGGGAATGGTCCCGGAGCATCCAGATGTTGTTGAGCTCGGCCACAATACTCAGATTCGGATATTTTCCGAACTTCCGCAGCGCATAAGAAGTCCCAAGACTGTAACGGAACTCATCGCCCGACTTGCGATCCTGCGCCCCCTCCCCTTTTAAAGTGTATTTGAAACTTTGGGCGAAAGAGAGCTGATGAAAAAAGCTTCTTGAAAGGGCTAATCCAAATTCACCATCCCACGAACCGCTTCCCGGCGCCTGCTCAGGTTCGAATTTGTTACCGGATTTATCCTTCTTCGAAGTTGTTCCTGTAGGGAACTTGATCCCGGCTATCAAGGCGGCCTCGACAAATTTTTTCCAAAACCGGTATTTGCCAAGAAGGCGCATGTCGCCGAATCCTGAAAATGTTTCACGCCTTCCAAGATTCCCGGGAATCCCAGCGCCATCATCTCCCGCATCCTCAATTTGCAGAGAAGTTTTGGAAACAATCGGCGCCACCAAATGAATATCAAGGTCATCCCACAGCCCATACCCGAGAAGCATGTTGTAATACTCTTCGTAGTCCTTGCCGTGAATATCCCGGCCGCTTTCGTGAAGCGCATGCGCCGTATCAGGAGCTATGGAGTTAAAACGGTCATATTCAAAGACAAAACCAGCCGCGACATGACTTCTCCCCACAGTCGTAGCCGTTGGCGAATTGAGCATGGCGCCGCTCGAAATGGATTCTTTCTGCCTTTCCGGGGAATACGAAGAAACTTCGCAAACGCCACAATGGGCAAAAACTTTTGGAACCATGACTAGAGATAGAAATACTGAGAGAAAAAATAATTTATTGGACGACATGAAAAGTCCTTTCTTTTAGAAAATTAAAAGCAAATAGAATGCGCTTCTTGAGGCACAGCTATTCGTTTTAAAAAATTTCGAGGGCGGCTAAAAAAGAAGCTGAAGGATTCTTGGCGGGTGGTCAATGCCCTGCTCCCGGATCAGAGGCAAGGCATGAGAGAATGAAACTGAGGAAAAATTTGACCATGTTAAACCAAAATGAATTAAAGAAATCGAAATAAGGAAATCTTTGCAATATCCCGGCAAAACGGATTTCGGGGTCTCCGAATGGCAGGGCGCCTTGGCAAAGTTAATTCCTTTTGGGGTTGATTGTTCATCCTCTTGGGAATCCTTTAAAAAAGCGTCTTTCGATTTATTCCCATGAAGATGGCAAGACTCATGGACCTTTAACTCTTGTTCCCTTTCATACCGAAAAGGGCAAACCGCATCCTTCGCATGCTTACACAAACAAACAGGACGGCCGCAGCACGTCTTGGGGTTGAGGGCATTCCGGACCGGTGGGATGTCAAAAGTTTGAAAGGCAAATGCCCCTGCCAAAAACAGGGCCGTGACACATAAAAACTGTTTCATACAACTCTGATTATATAAACAAAATTCAGAATTTCCAGTTTTTTAAAACCACCGGCCCGTTAAACGTCTTTTTCTTTTTTCTGAAACCGGCCATAACGCAAGGCTAGAGTGGGCAGGACAAGGAGATTGAGAGCGGTTGAAGTCACAAGCCCTCCCAAAATCACCATCGCCATCGGCCCTTCAATTTCACGGCCCGGCGCTGAGCTTCCCATAGCAAGCGGCAATAATCCCAAAGCCGTTACAAGGGCTGTCATAAGAATGGGAGTAAGTCGTTCCGAGGCGCCGCGAATGGCTGTCTCTAATCCCCAGCTCATCCCTTCCTCGGAAACCAAATGTTCGTAATGGGAAATCATCATGATGGAATTCCGCAGGGTGATTCCAAAAAGGGTGACAAACCCGACCATGGAGCCAATGGACAACCCTTCCGAAAAAAATACCGCTATCAATCCCCCGGCAAATGCAAAAGGAAGATTCATCAAAACCAAAATCACATTTCGGTAGTTGCGGAGAACAACAAATAAAAGAAGAATAATTCCAAATCCCGCCAGCAATGAGTGGGCCATCAGATCGCGTTTTGACCGGGCCTCGGCTTCGGCTGTTCCTGAAAATTCCAGATAAGTGCCCGGCGGAAGCGCAAGAGATGCGTTTAGCCGTTTTTTTACCTCAGCGACAAAAGAGCCGATATCCCGGCCTTCGACGTTACAGGTAACAGTTTGAACGCGGCGCGCGCCATGGTGGAGGATTCCATACCGGCCGGAAACCTGGGAAATGTCGGCGATTTGTTTTAAAGAAACATACGCCCCCCCCGGGCTGCGGAATGGCAGCGAGCCAACATCCGTAATCGAGCTCCGGTTTTTTTCGTGAAGAATAACCGACACATCAAAGACACGGTTGCCCTGATAAATCTGGCCAACGATATGCCCCTGATAGGCGGTTCCGATTCCATCCAGAACGTCTGTGGAATCAAGCCCCCATTTCGCCATATCTTTTTGCCGCAATCGGATCGACAATTGCGGAGTTCCCGCCGGCGATTGCACTTGAATATCCCTCACCCCGCGGATTGTTTCCAGCACTTTAACCAGATCACCCACCTTTCGATCCAGCGCGTCCAAATCATTCCCAAAAAGACTGACCCCGACCGGCGCTGTGAAACCGGAAAGGGTCTCCTCGATTCTTTCGGTAAGAAAAGTGTTCACCGCAATTCGGACGCCGGGAAACTTCTCCAACCGGCTCCGGATATCGGATTGAGCGGACTCCGCCTGTTTGTCCGAAAGCGGTTTTAAATCAACTTCAAACTCGCTGGCATGCGTCCCGAAAGTGTCATCCGCCTCCGCCCGCCCTATTCTCTGCGCCACGGACCGGACATAAGGGATTTCAAGAAGATCGCGGGAAACAAGGTTTCCTATCCTTAAAGACTCCGCAAGCGAAGTTCCCGGAGCTGCCGTCATATGAACAACAAAGTGCCCTTCTTTGAGTTCCGGCAGGAATTCGCCCCGTAAAAAAGGAAACGCCATCATCCCCGCAAAAGTCATGAGCGCAATACCTGCTAAAACCGGCTTCGGATTTTTTTCGACTTTTAAAAGGAGCGGACGGTATTTTTCCTTCAACCAGTGAACCACTCCAGATTCTCTCTCCTTCAAACCGCGGGCATTCAAAAGAAAAAAACACAGGGCGGGAGTCACCGTCAAGGCAACCGCCAATGAGAAAAGAATAGCCAGAATATAAGCGGCTCCCAGAGGAGCAAATAAACGGCCGCTCAATCCCGACATGGTGAGGACAGGAATAAAAACAAGAACCACGGCAAAGGTGGCATAAACAACGGCGCTGCGGACTTCGATGGAGGCATCCAGGACCACTTGAAAGACCGGCTTTGGCTGTTGCAAAAGACGATTCTCTTTGAGCCGCCTCAGTATATTCTCCACATCAATGACCGCATCATCGACCACTTCTCCAATGGCAATCGCCAGCCCTCCCAAAGTCATGGTGTTCAGACTAAAACCAAAAACCTGAAGCGCGGTAACCGCCGCCAGAAGGGATAAGGGGATGGCCACAACGGAAATGGATGCCGACCGGATATTGGCCAGGAAGAAAAAAAGCACCGCAATGACCAAAAATGCGCCGAGAAAAAGAGAACCCTTTAGATTATGCGTCGCTGTTTCGATAAAATTCGCGGCCCGGAAAAGATCAGGATAAAGAATGATATCCTGGGATTCAAGAGCCGGTCTTAGTTCTCCGATCGCCCGCTCGATGTCCCGGGTTGTCTCGAGCGTATTGGCGCCGTACTGGCCCCAGACATTCAGGATGACGCCGGGCTTTCCCATGATACCGGCCGCGCTGATGCGGGGCTCCGGGGCTTCGACCACGCTCGCAATATCCCCGAGTTTCAGATTGGCGGTTACATTGGCATTGTTTCCGATCACGACAGCGCTTTGCGCCAGATTTTCAGCGGTAAGCAATTGTCCTTCGGTTTGAAAAATAATACGCTGGTTTTCGGTATCGATAAACCCCGCCCCCTTCACTCCCGTGGCCCGGCGTGCCGCATTCAAAACATCATCGACTGAAAGATTGTATTGAATTAATTTCTCCGGACTCACCTGAATCTGAAATTGCCGGACTTCTCCCCCAAACACGGCCACTTTGGCCACGCCAGGCACAGCCAAAAGCCGTTGTTTGATAGTCCAATCTGCGAGGGTCCGAAGTTCCATCAGAGAATGTTTCTCTGAAGCGATTCCAATCGTCATCAAGTCGCCCGTGGAAGAAGTCAGCGGCACCATCAGCGGGGTTGATGCCCCTAAAGGAAGTTTTCCCACCAAAGTCGTTAATCGTTCAGAAATGGCTTGCCGGTCCCGGTAAATATCACTGGAGGGAGGAAATATAATCGTGACAACCGACAATCCTTGAATGGAATTGGAACGCATGGCCTGAATTCCATCCACCCCATTCAGCGCATTCTCAACGGATTGAGTAATGAGAGTTTCCACTTGTTCGGGAGAAAGTCCGGGAGCCGAAGTTTGAACCACGACTTGAGGCGACGCAAATTCCGGGAACACATCGTATTTGGCCCGGGATAAAGAATAAAGACCATAGGCCAGCAATGCGCAGGCCAGCGCAATGACAATCCCGCGGAAGCGAAGTGAAAACCGGACCAGGGCGTTCAGCATGGTTTAACCCTCATCCTCTTTAATCTGTGAGCGGAACTCTTCGGACAAAAGCATCTGCCCGCCTGTCACGACCACCTTGTCTCCGGCTGAAAAATCCCGGCCAATGAACCCTCCGTCCTTAGCTTTTTTTTCTGTAGAAATTTCACGCCGGAAAAAATGCCCGGGATCCTTCTCGACATAAACCCAGGCCTTGCCTTCCACCCAAACCACAGCAGTTGCGGGAATCAAAACGCCCTCAAGAGGCCGGGAGACGATTCCGCTTTTAACTTGCGCCTCCGGATCAAGTGCGACCGTACTTTGGCTACTCTCAAACGGGCCCCTTGATTCGGATTCAATAGGAGCTTCTTTTTTGTTTTCATTGTTTTGATTCGCAACTTTTTTTTGCCCTTTGTTGCTCTTCTCCGGTAAAGAAGTTAGAAAATCAGCCGGACTTTGCAGCGCGTCTTGCAGCAATCCCAAAGATTGTTGGACTTCGAGAAAAGCGTTCAGGCGGGAAAGCATCGCAGAATCAAGTTCAAGCTGGGCATTGAGTAAAGCCATCCGCGCCGCTTCTCCGGTTTTCAGCATCGCTTGTAATGATTGATATTTTTCCTGCTGCGCGTCTACCAGGGAATCGGCAGTTTCCAACTTTTGCAGGGCAAATTGATAACCGGCAAGCGTGCTGTCAATTTCCGCAATCACTTTGGATTGAAGGCCCTCAAACTTTGCGCGGGCTTCTTCCCGCCGCGCCTTGGCTTCCGCAACGGGACCCTGATTATGATTAAGAACAGGCAGTGTTATGTTGACTCCGACGGCCCACTTATTTTGACCCTGGTCCCAGGAATAACCCGGTCCGAGATGGATATCAGGATATTGCCTGGCAATTTCAAGCTTGAGACTTGACTCACTGGCAGCATATTCGGCCAGGGCGCCTAAAATATCCGCGCGGCCGGCCAGCGCCTGGCGACGGACATCCTTTAAATTTAAATACGCGGCATGGGGGTAGGAATCGAGAGAATCAAAGGAAAGATTGATTCTCTCGAGGGCATTGACGGGCAATCCGAGAGCGTCGGCAAGTTTGACCTGAGCCTCCGCATTTTGTTTTTGCGCTTCCCTTGATAATAGACTCGTTTGTTCAAACGCAATACGCGCCTGAGTCATATCAAGAAGAGACACACCTCCCTGGGCTTGGCGGTCTTCGAGTAAACGAAGTGTCTCTTCCTGAACCGCCCGCTGTTTTTTTAAAATTTCACTGGTTTGACGGGTTGAATAAAAATTGAGAAAACTGATCCTCAAGCGGCTCCTTACCTGCCATGCAATCGTTGCCACATTCAGACGCGCGGCTTCGGAAAGGTGCCTGGCCTGGGCAATACGACGCCCCCGTTTGCCCATGGTCTCGACCGGAATATCGAAGGTAAAGCCGTAAGTCCACGGCGAAACGCCGCTTGCGGCACTCGCGTTGAACTGGGGGCTAAAACCCACGCTGGGATTAGGGCGTGCCCCGGCGCTGATAATGGCGGCATTCGCCGTCTCCCACTTGGCATACGCCTGATGCAAATCAGAGTGATAATAAAGCGCCGCAAGCGTCAGCATGCTGAAATCCCATTGCTGGGGCGGCCAAGGCGTCAAGGGACCCGCCTTTGGCGAGCCACCTGTCCGCGGCATAAAACCGCGGGCAGGTACTGCTCCAGATACCCCGGGCAAGCCCAGGGCATCTTCCGCTGTTAATTTTTCCGGCAGATTTTCTTCCAGGAATTGCTTGAGGCCTGGGCTATCAAGACTTCGTGCTTCAAAAGCGGAGAGGATTTCAAGGGGAAAGAGAGGCTGGGGGTGAAAATGCGCACACCCGGTCATCCATAACAACAGAAGAGGGAAAAATAGGACTCTTTTTATAGGATTCATTCTATGAAAATTATAAAGGATGAACCCGGACAGGAAGGTGACGGGAAGATTACAATTTTTGTAACCTTAGACGGGGAAACTAAGAGTCTCTAACATAATGAGACCGCCGGCCAGAGGCTGAACGAGGACAAGCGGGGCAAGGCGCCCGAAGCAGGCGATGCCAAGGCGCATCGGCGATGCAGGGCAACGCCGCCCCGCGAAGCCGTAGTCAGCCGAAGCCAGGTTTTCATTATGTTAGAGGCTCTAAGCCGGATTCGGAAAAGAAAGGATAACTGTTGTTCCCTGCGCGGGTTGACTTTCAATCTTAACCGTACCGCCGTGAAGTTCCATAATCGACTTGACGATGGCCAGCCCCAATCCAGTTCCTTGGGGATATTGGGACCTGGCGCGGTCCGTCCTGTAAAAACGATCAAAAATTTTCGGAAGATGCTCAGGACCAATCCCGGAACCTGTATCCCTGATATTAATTTCAACGCGTTGGTCATCCAGCTGTTTGATAGAAACATCAATCTTTCCGCCCCGCGGAGTGTATTGCAGGGCATTGGAAAGTAGATTGCTGATTGCGCGGCGGAAAAGAATCGGATCGGCATTCAGTTTTGCGTTTCCGCGGCAAGTCACTCGAACTCCCTGCTCCTCAGCCACGGCGTCATGAAATTCCCTTACCGCTTCGATTTCCCGCGAGACGTCAAAAAAGGAACGCTCGATCTGGATTTGCGTCTTGTCCGCGCGGGCAAGGAAAAGAAGGCTGTCAATCATCCTCGAAAGCCGGCCGTATTCCTCAAGGTTGGATTCAAGGACTTGCCGGTATTCCTCGGGCGTTCTCATTTGGGAAAGAGACACTTCGGTTTGCCCCATGAGATTATGAATAGGGGTCCGTAATTCGTGAGCCAGGTCCGCTGAAAATTGCGAGAGCCGGGAAAAGGAATCTTCGAGACGGCTGAGCATCTCATCAAAAGCGGCGGCGTGAGAGGCCAGCTCTTTGGGCCAGCGATAGGCCGTCATTCGCTCATGAAGCTGGGCTGCCGTGATACGCTGGGCGGCTTCTGTGATTTGCCGGAGAGGACGCATTCCCCGGCGCGCGACAAGAACTCCGGCACCGGCAGAAAAAATAATTCCAAAAAAAAGTACCATCATGATTTTCCGGCGATAGTCCGCAAGAAGGCGCTCGTCATCCGTGATATCCAAAACCAATTGAAGAAGATGACGGCCTTTCTCTTTGGCGCTCGCCTCAGCCCACGAAGCCATCAAAAGATAGCATTTTCCGTTGCCCCGCCACTTGATTCCCCGCGGCAATGCTTCCGCGGGTTCTGCTGGATTTGGAAAAAGCAGGGGCTTGCTGGAAATTCCATCGATCCCGGGAGTTTCCGTGAACAAACGGCCCTTCTCATCCAAAATTCTGATGTAGTACTTTTCAAATTCATGGGCCAGCACTTCCCTCTTCACTTCCTCATCCAGGGGTTCGCTGATATCAGAGCGTTCTTTTAAAATGGAACGTAAAATATGGATTTTATCCGCAAGAAACTCTCTGCCCTCGTTTTCCAGATTACTCGACAGCACCCAGTACAAAAAACCGGTGGAGAGAACGAGCATGGCAAAAGCTGAAAGAGTATAAAGAACCGTCAATCTTCTCGTAATAGACCAGGAGGCGGAAAAAGCCGGGGGTTCAGGAGAGGACATATCCAACTCCGCGGATGGTGCGAATCAATTTCTGGGGAAAGGGGTCGTCTACTTTCCTTCGCAGCCGGCGGACAGCCACATCGACCACATTGGTATCACTTTCAAAATTCATGTCCCAGACCTGCTCGGCAATCAAAGTGCGGGGCAGAACTTCTCCTTTCCGTCTTGCAAAAAGAGAAAGCAGCAAAAATTCCTTGGGCGTGAGATCAAGATACTTACCGGCCCGCATCGCGCTATGCTTTAAAAAATCAATTTCAAGATCAGCGACGTGAAGCGTGTCGGAGGATCTTGCGTCACCCCGCCGCAAGATAGATCGAACCCGGGCCAGAAGCTCGGAAAATGCAAAAGGTTTCACCAGATAATCGTCCGCGCCAAGTTCCAGGCCCTTGACTTTATCCGCCACCCGGTCCCGAGCGGTTAAAAAAAGTACGGGAATCTGTTTGGCCTGCTTGCGAAGCTCACCCAAAACCGACCAGCCATCCAGACCGGGCAGCATGACATCGAGAATAATCAGGTCATAATTTTTTGATGTCGCCAGCGAAAGCCCCTCATCTCCCTGATGGGCCGCATCCACCACAAACCCATTCTCACTCAGGCCTTTTTTTAAATACGCCGCTGTTTTCTTTTCATCTTCAACAATAAGGATTCGCATGGATATTCTAATTCTATCGGAGTTTCATAATTTATGTCAATGCAAAAGGTTACGAACAATTGACAGGGGGGGATATTTATGATAGTTTTCAGATCCTATGTTCAAAACTCTGCGCAACCACACGAAAACCGTGGTGTGGTTCCTCATCGCGGCCTTTGTGTTGTGGGGCGCTTCCAGCATGTTAATAAGTCAGAATAGAACCACCAGTTACGCCGGCGAGGTCTTTGGCCGGAGAGTTTCCTACAAAGAGTACAATGATATTTCCAACATGCTTAATCTCTTCTCTTCTCCCAATGAGATCTCCCGCCACGCCGAGGACACGGAAATCTGGCTGCACCTGGTTTTAAAGCGCGAGGCGGAACGGGAAAAAATCCCGGTTGCGGATGAGGAGGTCAAGGATCAAATTCGCCAGATGTTCGGTGGCGAGCGCTTTGATGCCCGCCGTTATGAACAATGGGTGCAGAGCGTTCTGCGGGACAATCCGAGGAGTTTCGAGGAGATCACGCGCGAATTCATCCGAATCCAAAAACTGATCCGCTCGGCCAATCTGCAAAGGGATGCGGTGAGCGAGGAAGAAATCAAGACGCGTTACGCCGCAGACCATCCTTCGGGCGGCGCAGCAGTCCCCGCAGGCTTTTCGCAGCCCTCGCAGAGGGAAGGCGTAGCCGGAGGGGATGAACCGGATGGAAAAGCCAAGGAAGAATACCGGAAGAAAATTTCCCTGGAGAAAGCCAAACAACGTTTCGCGGAATGGACCAATGATCTTATCCGGGAAGCCCGCATCAAAAAATACTAGTACACGCCAACCTTACTAATCCTGCTTACGGCTTCTTCCCCAGCAAAACCTTAACCTCCTTCATGAAATGGTTAAGGTCTTTAAACTCCCGGTAAACGGACGCAAACCGGACATACGCCACCTGATCAAGCTGCGAGAGTTTTTCCATGATAAACTCCCCGATCTCGGAGGAGCGGATCTCCCGTTGCTCCTTCTCATCCAGCACCTTTTCAAGCTCCTCCACAACCGCCTGCTGCTGATCCATGGAAACCGGACGCTTTTCGCAGGCTTTCATGATGCCTTGCAGCACCTTGGTGCGCTCATAGGGCTCCCGGCGCTGGTCCTTTTTTACCACCATGAGGGGAATCTCCTCCACTTTTTCGTAAGTGGTGAAACGCCTTCCGCACGGCTCGCAATGCCGACGCCGGCGTATCACCGCGCCTTCATTCGAAGCGCGGGAATCAATGACTTTGGTGTCTTCAAACTTGCAAAATGGGCATCTCATGATGATTTAGAATTTCTTTAAGTTTTTGGGCAGCCTTAAAAGTATTTGAATTTCCCCAGATAGCTCTGACTACAGCAACTCTCCGGGCTCCGGCTTCAAGAACCTGCTCCATATTCTCGGCATCAATACCGCCGATAGCCACAAAAGGAATCCGCACGGAATCTGCTACTTTGCTCACCAGATCTATCCCCACCGGCTCATACAATGGTTTCGTTGGGGTTGAAAAAACCGGCCCCACGCCGATATAATCCACCCCTTCTTTTTCAGCTTCAAGCGCCTGCTCCAGACTGTGAGTGGATTTTCCAATGATTTTGAAGCGGCCCCTTAAAATTTTTCGGGCCTGCGCGACCGGAATATCCTCCTGCCCTAAATGCACGCCGTCCGCATCCAGAATTTCCGCAAGATCCAGCCGGTCATTCACGATAAAGAGCTTCCTCATTTTCCGGGTAACGGCCCGGAGCTTTAATCCCAGCCGTATGAGCTCGCCGTCTTTCAGGGTTTTGGAGCGGAGCTGAAGAATATCCACACCGCCCTTCAGGGCATCTTCCGCCTTTTTCAAAAAATGCGGATCGCTTTCTCTAAGATCGGTGACCGCGTAAAGTTTGAAATTTTTTAAGAGCCTGTTTTTCCAGTTCATAAACCGAAAACCTCAAACGCTCGAAAGCCTCCGCCTGGTCAGGCGATACGGCCCGCACCACCTCTTCCAGCACGCGAATCGCCTCTTGAGAACGCTTTATATTTCGTAAAAAAATATCCCGGGGCCTGGGCTTCCGGCTATCGGAAACGAAATTTTCACGGCCCACATCGGAACGCACTTTACGAGCTTCGACTATTTTAGCATAAGGCACGGGCAGGGTTAAAAGGATTTGCGTCAGGCGATGCCTGAGCGATTTCGAGCGGGAGGAAAGCGCCTTCGCATTGAGGACAAAACGCAGGATATCCTCGGCCACACGGAGCGCTTCCTTGGCCCGGTTAAAATTGGCATCAATGATTCGAAGATAGGATTTCTGCCACACTCAAAGACCTTTTAGCTTTTCCAGGGTGCGGGTTGTGGACCGGCCCTTCACCAGGGGAATGCGCTTGACCTTTCCGCCGTAAGACTCCACAAAATCAGCGCCCACGATTTTTCCCTTGCTCCAGTCCGCGCCCTTCACCAGCACATCGGGTTTGACCCTTTTGATAAGGCGGAAGGGCGTCTCATCGCCAAAAAAAGTCACCGCATCCACACAAGAAAGCTCGCTCAAAACCTCGGCCCGGTCGCGCTCGCGATTGACAGGCCGGCCTTCTCCTTTAATCACCCTCACGGAATGGTCCGAGTTAAGGCCGACCACCAGACAATCCCCGCATTTTTTGGCTTTACGTAAATAATCCACATGCCCGAAATGCAGCACATCAAAACATCCATTGGTAAAAACGATTTTTTCCGGAGGCCGGTGCTTGCGCAGCCCGTTCAAAAAGGCCTCAAGCTGCTTTAAAGACTTGATTTTGGAATTCATCAGGAAGGAAAAACTTCGTCAACCATTTCGCAAACCGCATGAAGCACCACGAGATGCACTTCCTGAATATGGGAGGTGACATCCGAAGGCACGCACAAACATAAATCCGCCAGCTCCTTGATTGCGCCCCCCTTAGCGCCTGTCATGGCAATCGTCTTGATTCCCTGAGCCTTCGCGCTGCGGCAGGCCGCAAGGCAATTCTTGGAATTTCCGCTGGTGGAAAGGAGAACAAGAATATCCCCTTCCTCACCCAAGGCCTCGACCTGGCGGGCAAACACCTTGTCATAGGAATAATCATTGGCAACCGAGGTAAGAATGGAAGTGTCCGTGGTCAAAGCAATGGAAGGAAGCGCTTTGCGCTCTTTGACGAATCTTCCGACAAATTCCGCGGCAATATGCTGCGCCTCGGCTGCACTGCCGCCGTTTCCACAGAGCAGGATTTTTTTGCCGCCGGCCAGGGCGCGCTTGACAAGCCCGGCAATTTCAACCACCTGCGCTTCAAATTTTGGGTCTTGAACAGCGGCCTGAAGTGTCTTCAAGGCCTGGCCGAAAATAGGGATCATCCGAAGAAAACCTTGGACATCTCATACATTTCCTTAGGCACGAGTTTGAGCGCGCCCACGGCCTTGGAAAGCGGCACAGAAACAATCGCATTGCCCTGGAGGCTAACCATTTCGCCGAATTTGCCTTCTTTCACCAACTCCACGGCCTTGACTCCGAAGCGCGTTCCGAGAATGCGGTCAAAAGCCGTCGGACTTCCGCCGCGCTGAATGTGCCCCAGAACCGTGACGCGCGTTTCATAACCGGTCTTTTCCTCAATACATTTTCCGATTACATTGCCGATTCCACCCAGTTTGACGTGTCCGAATTCATCCAGCTTGACATCCTGCACCACATCCTGATTGGCAAGTTTTGCACCCTCGGCCACGGCCACAATACTGAAGGTTTTCCCACGCTGATGCCGCTTTTTAATCAAAGCGCAGACCTCGTCAAGGTCAATGGGAAACTCGGGAATAAGAATAATGTCCGCGCCACCGGCAAGGCCGGCCTGAAGCGCGATCCATCCCGCATGCCGGCCCATGATCTCGACCACAATCACGCGGTTATGAGACTCGGCCGTAGTGTGCAGCCGGTCAATGCATTCCATGGCAATATTCAGAGCCGTATCAAATCCGAAGGTATAATCCGTGCAGGAAAGATCATTATCGATGGTTTTTGGAACTCCCACTAATCTGAGCCCTTCATTATAAAATTTGACTGCGACCCCAAGCGTGTCCTCGCCTCCCACCGCCACCAGGGCGTGAAGGTTATTGGCAGCAAAAGCCTGTTTCACTTTCTCGACACCGCCGTCTTTTTTGTAAGGATTGGTCCTGGAAGTTCCCAGAATTGTCCCGCCCTTGGGAAGAATGCCCGACACGGATTTAGCATCCAGAAGCATCCAGTCATTTTCGATCAGGCCTTTCCATCCGTTGCGGAAGCCGATCACCTCCCACCCTTCCAAATGAGCTTTTCTCACCACCGCCCGTATCACAGGGTTGAGGCCCGGGCAATCACCGCCTCCTGTTAAAATCCCGATCGTCTGCATAGTCACTCCATCCTCAAGATGAAACCGCTTTCGTGGACTGCGTTATGTCATCGTCCACACGATGTTCCTCCACTTTCACCACTTCCGCCTTGATTTGCAGCGGATATTCCATGCCCAGCACACGGACCAGCTTTTGCCGGACCTCTTCCTGCACATCCCGAATAAGATCCGGAATATTGAGCGAGGACCACAGCGTCAGCTTGAGAATAATCTCAAGCTCCGCGTCCTGAAGATTTGTTTTAATCTTGCACTCTTTCACCACCAGAAATTTTTTGATCGCCTTCCGCGCAATATCCTCAATGGCGGCCAGCGAAACCGTGATCCGGCCCATCTCGCTTTGATATACCAGGGAATCATCCGAACGCGCGCGCATGATCAGGAGCTTGGCAAAAGCAAGACCGGTGATGATAAAGAGAACGCCGATTCCAAATGTCTGCGTGGCCTTCCAGAACCCGCCGTAAACCTCGCGCACGGCGGTAAACACATCTTCCATGGAGACAATGTGCAACGCCATGATCACCAGAAGACTTCCGATGGTCAGATACACGAGCACGGAAAAAATATGAATAAAAGAATGCACCACTTTCATGACGCCAGCTCTTCCTGCTGAATCTTGCCGGTTTCCAGAAGCTTTTCAATAAAAAGCGTGTTATTTTTGCCCTTGAGAAAGGTGGGGTTGGTCATGATCTTTTTATGCAGGAGGACGGTGGTCTTGACCGGCCCGATTTCCATCTCATCCAGCACACGACTCATGCTCGTGATCGCCGCCTGCCGGTCCGCTCCCCAGGTAATCACCTTGGCGATCATGGAATCATAAAACGGAGGAATCTGATAGCCCTGGTAAACATGGGAATCCACCCTCACGTTAGGGCCGCCAGGGAAATGAAGCGTTTCAATCTTGCCCGGGGAGGGCATAAAATTATTCTCTGGATCCTCCGCATTAATACGGCACTCAATGGCCGTGCAACGGGCCTCAACCTTCTCCTGCGTCACGGAAAGTTTCTCGCCCTGCGCAATCAGAATCTGCTCCTTCACAATATCCACGCCGGTCACAATTTCGGTCACAGGATGTTCCACCTGAAGCCGCGTGTTCATTTCCATAAAATAAAATCGATCATCCTCATCCACCAAAAATTCCACCGTGCCCACATTTTCATAATTCACGGCTTTGGCCGCCTTGATAGCCGCCTCGCCCATTTTTTGCCTGAGTTTTTTGGAAATCAAGGCCGGCGCCTCCTCGATCAGTTTCTGATGCCTGCGCTGAATGGAGCAATCTCTCTCCCCCAAATGAATCACATGGCCCTGGGAATCCGCCATGATTTGTATTTCAATGTGGCGCGGGCCTTTCACATATTTTTCAATATAAACTTCCGGATTCCCAAATGCGGCGTCTGCTTCAGCCCGGGCGGTCATGAACGCGCTGATCAGAGTGCCGTCATTGTGCGCCACCTTGATGCCCTTGCCGCCGCCGCCGGCCTTGGCTTTGATAATAACCGGATACGTGAGTTTCTTGGCCAGCCGCAGAGCTTCTTCCTGGTCTTTCACCACGCCCTTGCTTCCCGGAACCAGCGGAAGCCCCACCTTGCGCATCGTGTCCCGCGCCAAGGACTTGTCACCCATCAGCCGGATGGATTCGGGCGGCGGTCCGATAAATTTAATTTCGCAGGATTCACAAATCTCGGCAAAATGCGGATCCTCGGCCAAAAATCCATAGCCCGGATGAATGGCCTCCACGTCCGCGATCTCGGCCGCGCTGATGATGCTCGGAATATTCAGGTAACTTTCACTGCTTGGCGCTTCGCCGATGCAAATGGCATCATTGGCCAGGCGAACGTGAAGCGAATCACGGTCGGCCTTGGAAAAAACCGCGATGGTCCTGATGCCCAATTCCCGGCACGCGCGAATAATGCGGACAGCAACTTCGCCGCGATTGGCCACTAAAATCTTGCTAAACAACGGTCAGGACTTCTCTATTCTAAAAAGCGGTTGATCAAATTCAACAGGCTGGCCATTGGTGACCAGGATCTCGAGAACCTTGCCGTTTACTTCCGATTTAATCTCATTCATTAGCTTCATGGCCTCGATAATGCAAAGCACGTCGCCTTCCTTAATCGTCTGTCCCTTGGTGACATAGGAATCCTGGTCCGGCGCTGCGGCGGCGTAAAAAGTACCCACCATAGGAGAACGGACAAGGTAGGCCTTCTCGTCCGCAACCTCCGGCCGGCCGGCGGAGGGCTCTTCGGCTGAACCCAATGGCTGGCTGGGCACATACCGGGCATGGGGGATTTGTTCCCGGATAATCGTGCCTCCCGTATCCTTTTTCAGGCGAATCCTTTCCCCGTCCTTTTCAATCTCAAGTTCAATCAGGTCATGCTCTTTCATGAGATTGATCATTTCCTTGAGTTCTTTAACATTCATCTAATGAGTCCTCGCGAATTTTTGCCATTCTACTTGAAAGCCCCAAAACTGTCAATGCTGGAAACCGCCCCGCAGAAGTTTAACCCTTTTCTTTACAAATAGTTACAATGAACTTCCAGCCGTAAGCTTCAGCAAAGCCCGGAGGCCAAGCAGATAACTTTCCTTGCCAAATCCCGAAATCTGGCCCGCGCAAGCCGGAGCTGTGAGAGAAACCTTTCGAAAGTCTTCCCGTTTGTAAATATTGGAAAGATGGACTTCCACGGCAGGAATGGAGCATGCGGCCAGCGCGTCCCGGACCGCCACGCTGGTGTGGGTGTAGGCTGCCGGATTGATCAGGATACCTTGAAACAAGGCAGAGGCGGCGCCGATCAAATCCACAATTTTCCCTTCATGATTGGATTGGACGATTTTGAGTCTGACTCCGCAGGCTTTCGCCTCCGCTTCCAGTTCCCGGTTGATATCCTTGATCGTGACATCCCCGTAAATGTGGCGTTCCCGGCTGCCGAGGAGTTGAAGGTTCGGGCCGTGTATGACCAGCAACCGAACGGTTTTCTTAACGGCTTTTTGAAGGTTTTTCCGCTTCATCGATCAACATGATGGGAATGCCATCCCTGATAGGAAAACGCAGGCCGCATTCTGGATTGGTGCATACGATTTTTTGATTTTCCAATTTTACCTCTTTCTTGCACTGCGGACAAGCCATAATCTCGAGCAAATCTTTGTCAATCATCTTTGCCATCCTTTCCCTTTAATTCCAGTTCCTGCTCCTCGATTTTTTCAACCTGCTCCTCCATGTCCATGGCTTCATGAACCACGGCCGCGCGAAATCCTTCGCGGAAAAGATAAAGCACACCAAAAAAAATTCCGATGCCATAAACCAGGGCATCGAAAACCAGCGAAAGCGCCAGAGCCTGCTCGGAACTCATGAATTTTCCGAAAAGATAAACAAATCCCGCCTCACGCACGCCAAGGCCGTTGATGGAAGGCGCCATGCTCAATACCGTCACGATGGGAACCACGAGAAAAAATGTGGCATAGGGAACCTCGATGCTCAAACTCCGGGCCAAAAGATATTGCACCGCAATAAAAAATGCCTGCCCCACGAGCGAGATGAGAAACCCTTTCACCAGCACCTTTTTATGATTCTGGTAATAGTTCAGCGTGTGATACACATGGGCGATGAGTTCTCGCAGCTTCTCGGAAGGGATAAGCATCTTGAGAAATCTGAACTTATCCGCCAAATTCTTATTAAGGAGAAAGACCAGCGTAAGGAGCATAGCCCCGCCAAGCAGCAAAGTCCAGTTGCGAAGAGGCGCAAGATTCAATTTCTCGCCGTAGTAAAGAATGGCCACAAGGCCAAAGGCAAGAATCCCCAAGGATCCCACAAACCGGTCCAGAAAAATCGAGGTAAAAGCCCCGACTTTTTTTGATGATTGCTTGTACACATAATACCCCTTCACCACATCACCGCCGATAGCCGAAGGAAGGAAAAGACTAAAAAAAAGGGAAATGCCATTGAAATAAAGAAGGGTTCTGAAGGGGAGACGGATCTCCTGCACTCGCAGGATGGCGCCAAACCGCACGGTGATAATGGCAAGAGACACGAAAAATACAGCAACCGCGGCCGCGAACACTTCCGGCCGAAAACTGGCAAAAACCCTGACCACTTCATTCCAGCGGCTTTTAACCAGAAAGACAATGAAAAGAATACCCGCAAGGCTGACCAGGATTTTGAAAGCGGAAAGGAGATGCTTTTTCACCGGGCGCTTTCCACAAAGCGGATCTGCAGTTCGGCCAGCAGATTGGTTAAAAGGGATTGCTCGTCCGGCGTGAGATTGCCTTTGGTTTTTTCTTTGAGGAGCATCAAGAGATCAATGATTTCTTGCGCGGCCTGAAGATTTTTGGTTTTCTGGCCCGTGACCGGATTCTCGATCTCTCCCATATGCGCCAGGGACTGAACGCCGAGCGAGGTCAGAAATTCGGCAAAGGAAACGCTTGCAGAAGGCGATTCTTCGGAAGCCGGCGACAATTTACCTTTGTCGCTTTCCACCGACTGCTTCCAAGAATCATCCACTTTCTTTTGTGTAAACCTGATTTTCTTTTCGTCTTCCATATTAGAGCAACCGGCTGTTAACAAATAAAAAGAGGTTCCTAGCTCAAGTGGGGATGCATAAAGCCAGGAACCTCTACTAGGGTGAGTAGAGACTCGGAAGTCTCTAAAACAAAATTATCTTAACACAATGGGTCCCTTCTGTCAAAGGGAAAGGAGGTTGTCAATCCCCACCACTCCCACCGCCTCCTGGTCCTCATCCACCACCACGGCAAAGGACTGATGACTTTGCTGCAGCTTGAGAAATGCCTTCTCGGCTGAAGTGTCCTTGGGAACAAAGAGCGGGGCGCGCAAAAAGGAGGTTAAAGAGCGGTTATCATCCGTCTCAAAAAGCGTGTCAAACACATAGATCACGCCCACGATAATGGAGGGAATTTCTTCATACACCAGCACAAACGGAGCCCCGGTTTTCCGCGCCAGGGCCTTGAGGTCTCCCACTTTTTTCCCCAGTTCCAGCTGGGCCGCGCGGTCCAGCGCAGTCATCACCTCCTCCACGCGTATTTTCTCGAAATTAAGAATCGTATCCACCATCCGTTTTTCATGTTCGGAGATCACGCCCTGCCGGACACTCTCGTTAATCAGGTAATGAAATTCTTCCTTGGTAACAAAGGGACTTTTTTTCTCGGAGCTTCCCAGAGCTTTCAAAAGCGCGTCGGTGATGAAAAGGATGCCGCGCACAAAGGGCCGGAAAAGACGGACGAAAAATGCCATCACAGGCGCCAGCTGGTAAACGATTTCATCCGCCTTCTGCCTTCCGTAATCCTTGGGAATGGTTTCCGCAAAAATAATCAAAAGGGGCGCGACTGTCAGCGTCACGAGAAATTCATTATCGGTCCCGAGGTGCTGTTGAAAAAGATAGGCCGTAAGCGCCGTCACCGTCACGTTCGCCAGATTATTGCCCACCAGGAGTGAGGCCAGAAGGTCCTTGGGATGGCGGTGAAAGTGTTCGATCATATCCGCCCCTTTTTTCTTTTCGCTCACATACCGCTTAAGCCGCAGTTTATTGCAGGAAACAAACGCCATCTCGGAGCCGGAAAAAAAAGCCGAAAGAACAAAGCAAAGGGCAATAAGAAAATAAGCCATCTAAACCACCCTCCGGACAAAAACCTTGGAAATTCTCTGCCGGTCCACTTCCCGGATTTCAAAATAAAAGTTCTCAAGACGGAAGGTTTCCTTAAGTTTCGGGATTCGTCCCAACCGCTCGAGAACATAACCGCCAAGCGTCTCCGAAACCTCCGAGCTGATTTCGACATTTAACAGTTCATTGAATTTTTGAATAGGAATTTTGCCGTCGACGATAAACTCATCCCTGCCCACCTTGCCGAAAAGAGTTTCCTTTTTCGCGTATTCGTCGTAAATTTCACCGAAAATTTCCTCTAAAATATCTTCCAGAGTCACGAGGCCGGCCGTTCCGCCGTATTCATCCACGCAAATGGCAAAGTGCACCTTCGTTTTCTTCATCTCAAGCAAGATCTCGTCAATGCGCTTGGTTTCGGGAATATAATAGGGCGGCCTCAGGAGCTCCTGAATATTCTTTTCGGGGTAGAGCATCAGCTCCTGCGTGGAAATCATCCCCAAAATATGATCCATCCCTTCGCTGTAAACTGGCATATACGTGTAGTGGTATTTTTGAACCATACGGGCCAGTTCCCCACGGTCTTCATTGATATCAAAGGCAATGAGCTCCGTGCGCGGGGTCATGATCTCCTTCACGCTCCGGCCCTCCAGCTGAAAAAGCCGTTCCAGCCGCTCGCCTTCAGCCTGATCCAGGATGCCTTCCTCCTGCACGATCTGAATCAGGGCCTGAAGTTCCTTTTCGGAAATTTTATCCGCCGGCCCGATTTTTTCATGAATAAGAAGAGACAAGGTCCAATCCGTCACAGCACGGACCAGACGTCGCAGGGGCATGATGGCCTTGGCAAAATAATGAAGCGGATAGGCGGTCAGCACGCTCAGGGCCTCGTTGTTTCGCACGGCCACGGTCTTGGGAATAATCTCGCCCGCCACCACCAAAAGCACGGTGAAAAGAGCGATCGCAATCCCCACGCCGCTTTGGCCCAGAAGACGAATCGCCATCAGGGAAACCATGGCGCTGGCCAAGATATGGACAAAATTATTTCCAATCAGAAGCGCGATCAAAGTCCGGCGGGGGTTCTCAAGAAGGTAATTGACGAGCTTGGACACCTTGGGATGCCGCGCATCAAGACGCCTCCTTTCAATGGCTGAGAGCGAAAAAAGCGCGGTCTCGGAAGCGGCAAAAAATGCCGTGGCCAAAAGCAAAAAAATCACAGAAACGGATTGGGCAAAATAATTCATAAGGAATCAGGTTTGTGGTAAAGCCGATATTTCTTAATAAGTTTGGCCACTCCCGCCGGAAGCAAGCGGGCTACGGATTTACCTTCCCTTATCTTTTCGCGGATCTTGGTCGAGGAAATATTTAGAGGCCGAATGGGAAGCCAGATAATTTGCTTTTGCTTCGCGGCCCCGCTCTTTTCAAATCCCGGCCTTCGTGCAATCACAAAATGACAGAGCCGGAAAATCGTGTCGAGATTTTTCCATTGATGCAGGATAGAAAAATTATCCGCTCCGGTCAAAAGAAAAAATTCATCACGGGGACAACGCCGGCGCAAGGCCCGCAGAGTTTCTACCGTATAAACTTTTCTTTTCTTTCTAACCTCAAAATCCGTGATCTTGAATGAACGCTTTCCGGCCAGGGCGCGCTTGAGCATTCTTAAGCGGAGACGGGCCGGTGTGATTTCCCTTTTCTTGGATTCCTTGTGAGGAGGCAAATAGGCGGGCACAAAAAGGACCGAATCCAAAACGAGCTTTTTCTTGGCCTCTTGGGCTAAGTGGAGGTGGCCCCGGTGAACCGGGTCAAACGTTCCACCCAAAATGCCAATTTTCATGAAAGCCTCGTAGTTTAACTGCGGAGTTGTCCGTTCCCTTCAACCACGTATTTATAGGAAGTCAACCCCTCAAGTCCCATGGGACCGCGGGCATGAATCTTGTCGGTCGAAATCCCGATTTCAGCGCCAAACCCGTACTGGAACCCATCGGAAAAACGGGTGGTAGTATTGACCATCACTGAGGAAGAGTCCACCTTTTTGACAAATTCGGCCGCCGTTTTTTTATTCCGCGTCACAATGGCTTCCGTATGGGTTGAACCGTATTTCTGAATGTGGCGTATCGCCTCCTCCACATTGTCCACGACCCGGACCGCTAGAATAAGGTCGAGATATTCTTCATACCAGTCCTGTTCACTCGCGGGTTTAGATTGCGGAAGAATCTTGCGGGTTCTTTCGCAGCCACGTACTTCGCAGCCCGCAGTTGCAAGTTTTTTATAAAGCCCGGGAAGAAATTTTCCGGCAATGTTTTTGTGTACCAAAAGTGTCTCCATGGCATTGCATACACTCGGCCGCTGGCACTTGGCATTGAAAGCAATGGCCGCCGCCTTTTCGAGATCCGCGGCCTTGTCCACATACACGTGGCAATTACCCTTGTAATGTTTGATCACGGGGATACGGGACTGCTCCGCCACTTTGCGGATCAAACTCTCACCGCCCCGCGGGATGACGAGATTAATATCATCCGAAAGTTTGAGTAGCTCATCTACCACCTGCCTGTCAGTTTTTTCAACCGGCGTGACAATATTTTCCGGAAGACGGTTTTTTCTTAGAACGTCCCGGAAAATTCTGGCAATGGCTTGGTTGGAATGATAGGCCTCGCGACCGCCCTTTAGAATCACGCTGTTGCCGCTTTTGAGGCAAAGCGCGGCGCATTCCTGGGTCACATTGGGCCGGGCTTCATAAATAATGAGAATCACACCCAGCGGCACCCGGACCTTGGAAATCCGGAGCCCATTGGGGCGTTTCCACCGGGAAATCACCTGGCCCACGGGATCCGGAAGCTTGGCCACGGCCTCAAGAGAGGCGGCCATGTCTTCCACACGTTTTTCATTCAAGGCAATACGGTCCATGAGCGCGGAAGACAAACCGGTCTCTTTTCCGTAGGCCATATCCTTGGCATTTTCTTTGATCAAAGATTTTTTTTGCATCCTAAATTTCGCAGCTATCTGCTTCAAAATTTTATTTTTAAGCGCCGTTGGAATATTCGCCACTTCATAGGAAGCCTCCCGGCCCAAACGCGCAATTTTCCTGGCATAATGAGCCAGGCCGTCCAACGATCCGGGCAAAGTCGTCATATTATTCCCCCGCCGTAATGACCATATTGTCCCGATGAATCACTTCGTCATAATATTTGTAACCCAAAAGCTTCTGAATTTCATCCGTGCGATGCCCGCGGATTTTTTCCAGCTCCTCCGCCCCGTAATTGGCCAGCCCGCGCGCTATCTCCGCGCCTTTGGCATCAATAATGCGCACCGCATCGCCCAGGTTGAATGCCCCGTGAACCTTGCGAACGCCCGTGGGCAGGAGACTTGTCCCGCGCTCGATCAAGGCCTTGCGCGCACCGTCATCCACTTCCAGATCCCCTTTGGCGTGAGAAAAAGCCAGCCAGTTTTTTCTAAGCGCCCTTTTTTTTTCGCTGGCGTGAAACCATGTTCCCACCGGCTCGCCGGCCAGAATTTTTTTGAGAATACCTTTTTCGCGGCCATTCGCAATCACCATGGGCACGCCGGACTGCATGGCCAAACGCGCGGCCTCCAGTTTGGCCTCCATGCCGCCCGTAGTATTGGCCCTCTCATTGCTGTAAAGATGCGCCCGGAGCTCCTTATCAATCTGGCTGAGCGACTTCACCTGATCAAGACGGGTCTTGCCCTTTAAATAAAATCCGTCCACATCCGAAAGAATCACAAGGAGATCCGCCTCCACAAGAGCGCTCACAAACGCAGAAAGATTATCATTGTCGCCAAACCGGATTTCCTCCGTGGCCACCGTGTCATTTTCATTCACCACAGGAAGCACCCGCATGCGGAGAAGCGCGTTGAACGTGTTCCTTGCGTTAAGATACCGCTCCCGATCCTGAACCCCGTCCCGCGTGAGCAGAATCTGGGCCGTGTGAAATTTTCGTTTTGAAAAAAAATCCTCATAAAATTTCATGAGCTTCCCCTGTCCGATAGCCGCGCAGGCCTGAAGCGACGGAAGCTCCTTGGGTCTTGATTTGAGCCCCAAAACATCCATGCCACAGCCGATGGCTCCGGAACTGACCAGCACCACCTCGCAGCCTTCATTCAGAATCTCGAGAACTTCCGCGGAAATTCTCTCCACCTCGTCCCGGGAAAACCGGCCCGACTTTGCGGTCAGAATGCTGGTCCCTACCTTGACCACAATGCGTTTGATTTTGCCTACTTTTTCTTTCATGTTACCTCAGCGGACACCAGTATTTTTTTCTCCGCCCCCTGCATGAGCGCTTCAATGCCCAACCCCGTTTCAGACGAAATCTTAAAAACCGGACAGGGGACTTTCAACTTTTTTTTCGTGAACGATTCGCTCACCTCCGGCCTGTCTATTTTACTGATCACCAAAAAATGAGGAATAGCGGTAAATTCGGGATTAAAGGCCCTGATCTCTTCCAGTAATTCATTATATCCGGCAACCGGGTCAAAAGCATCCTGAAAAGGATCCAGCATCAGGAACAAAAGACGTGCCCTGGCCAAATGTTTCAGAAACTGGTTTCCCAGCGCCTTTCCCCGCGAGGAGCCGCTCACAAGAGAAGGAAGTTCGCACAAAAGCAATGACCGGTAATCCGGTGTTTGAAAAATACCGAGCTGTGGTGATTTTGTGGCAAAGGGATACGCCTCCGATTTGGCTTTGGAGCCGGTTAAATAATTCAAGAGTCGCGATTTTCCCGAATTGGGACTGCCGACAAAAAAAATATCGGCCTTAAGTTTCAAACTCAGCACCAAATCCATCGACTGGCCGGGTTCGCCCGGTGTCGCTGTTTTGCCATGATGCTGATTGCCCATGCCTCCCCGGCCGCCCCGCAGCGCGACAACTTCATCCCCTTCGTTCACAAGATCCCGGATCAACAGATGATCCGCTTTATTGAAAATCGTAGTCCCGCACGGAACAAAAACAACCAAATCCTTCCCATTCCTTCCCGTTTTTTGATTTCCTCCGCCTAGCTGCCCAGAATCGGCACGGTGCTGCGGGTTGAATTTGAAGGAATACAGACTGGTCATATTGCGTACCGCGCGGAAAATAATATCCCCGCCTTTGCCTCCGTCGCCTCCCGTGGGCAGGAATTTTTTATCCATGCGGCGGTAAAAACTTTCGCATCCCTTGCCGCCGTTTCCGGACTGGATATGAATCATAACTTCATCGACAAATATCAAAGCAGACACCTCTCTTTTGAATCTCGCGGCAATTTTTTCCGCGATACGCGCCTTCGATTTTTATAGTGAGAGAATGATAGACTTGGGACTTAAAAAGGAAGGACTTTAGAATCAATTGGACGGTGTCACGCTGACCACGCGATTCGGGCTGAAGCAGACCACCCCGGCCTTTAACGCAAAAAGAGTGTCATCGCTCCCAAGGCCGACATAAAGACCGGGTCTGAACCGCGTGCCGCGTTGACGGACGATGATCGAGCCAGCTGTCACTTTTTCGCCGCCGTAAGCTTTAATGCCCAGCCGCTGCGCATTACTGTCGCGGCCGTTTGTACTGCTTCCCTGTGCTTTAGTATGCGCCATTTAACCGCTCCTAGTATTGCCAACCTTGTTGCTTTATTTTTTTATAAAAACGCGTACAGCACCGTCTCCTACATCATCGTAGTCGGACATCCAGTCCGACACGATGAGTACTGGCGCACATAATCGTGGCGAACTTCAAGTTCGCCACGATTAGTGCTTGCGCAAAGGCGCATGCAAAAAGCGCCGGTAAAATAAAAACGGTGCTACTCATTCTTGAGAACAATTTCTTTGACTTTGAGACGCGTGATCGTCTGCCTGTGGCCTTTTTTGCGCCGGTAATTTTCTCTGCGGCGGAACTTGAAGGCAATGATTTTATCCCCGCGAACCGTGCCCAACACCTCGCACTGAACCGTGGCGTGTTTCACATGGGGCTGGCCGACGATCACCTGTTCGCCGTCCGCTATCAAAAGAACATTGCGGAGAGACACACTGGCTCCGTCTTTCTTGGAGAGATTTTCGACTTCCAAGATATCGTTGGCCTGAACTTTGTACTGTTTACTTCCCGTTTCGATAATGGCGTACATGGCTGCCTCGCTAAAGAGATAATAGTATAGTCATAACTCAAAAAATGTCAATGGGTTGGGGAGGCACGGCCCAAATCAGCTTAACTTATTCCCTTGAAATGAGTTAACCTTTAATATCTGCATGGCGCAAAACCGGAAATTCTCGCCGTAGCTTTCGCAAAGCACTAAAATTAAGATCCGCGGTTATAATTTCTTCGCCGGACATGCTTCCGCGCGCCAGGATCCTGCCCCAGGGATCGATGATCAAACTTGTGCCGAAACTCTGGATGCGCGAGGCTCGATTGGTACCCACCTGGGCTGGTGCAATCACAAAAATCTGATTCTCAATGGCGCGCGCGCGTAAAAGAATTTCCCAGTGCGCCTGTCCTGTTTTCCTCGTAAAATTGGCGGGCACGAATATCATCTCCGCGCCCCGGGAAACAAGTCGCCGGTAAAGTTCGGGAAAACGGAGATCATAACAAATGCTGAGTCCCACCTTCCGCCCGTGGAATTCGGACACCACTGTTTTTCTGCCGGCCAGAATATGTTTGGACTCTGAAACTTCCATCTGACCCCGGAGATGAATATCAAAACGGTGAATTTTTCTGTAGACGCCGGCAATCCTTCCCTTTTCCGAAATAAGAATGGAAGTATTAAAAAATTTTCCACGGCTGGCGGATTTCTCTAGCACGCTCCCGAGAAGAATTCCCATTTTTAGCTGCGCGGCAAGCTTGCAAAAATTTCGAATCATGGGAGAGGAAAGGGTTTGAGCGGCTTGGGGAAATTTTTCAGGGTTTCCACGGTAATGAAAAACTTCAGGCAGGCACGCAAGATACGCGCCTCTTTTTTGGGCCAATCCTATCATCCGGACGGCCTTGGCCACATTTTCTTCCGTGTTTTCGCCCGCCCCTATTTGAAGGCAGGCGATACGAATTTTTGAGGGGTTCATAAAGAACCTACCGGCAGACTTGCGGACTACTTGCCGGCGGTCTGGGTCTTCACCTTTTTCTGATAGCAATCCGGACAATTATAAACGGCGCGGGAAAGGGTGCGGTCGTAATTCTCCCGGATCATCACCCGCTTCACCACCGGAACTTCCCTGCCGCAGGTATCGCACTTCATGTCAGAATTTAAGGCCGTATTTTTTGAGAAACTCCAGGTCGTTTTTGGTGAGTTCGGAATTCAGGTCCCTGCCTTCCGCCGGATCTTCTTCGGCGAAAAGCTCATCCATTTCGTACTCGAAATCGGCAAAATCTTCCTCGCTCAGAGGCAAAAAGGTAAAAAAACAAAGATTCAGATTCACATTCTTACTTTCCAAAAGTGCCGTCAAATCAACATTGCCCATTTTTTGAGATTTCAGGATCTTTTTCAGCAGATTAAGGAGTTCCTTCATATTCTTGCCGAACTCGTTAGAATCTTTCATTCTTTCCCCCTTTTGGTTGTACCCTATGAAACTTCTCTGTTAAACCAGCGGTACCCCTAATTCAAACCTGCCTCATCCAAAACTTCCTCGGCCACATAAATCGGACATCCTGCCCTGAGCGCCACGGCCACGCTGTCCGACGGCCGGGCATCAACCAAAACCTCTTCTTCATCCTTCTCAAGCGCCAGCTTGGCGTAAAAAGTGTTATTCTCCAGTTTATCTATCACGATATATTTCAATGCGGATCCGAGATACTGGATAGCGCTCAACAACAAATCATGCGTGAGAGGCCGCGGCGGCGTGATGCCGCTCAGCTTCAATTTAATGGCGTTCACTTCCGCCATGCCGATCACGACCGGAAGCAGGCGCTCGCCCTCCTTCTCCTTCAGCACAATGATCTGCTCGCTCCGGTTTTCGTCAATCTTGATTTTGGAAAGCACCACTTCCCGCATCCGGTTCTATGCCTCCATGCTCTTCAGATTGGATTCCGCCAGCTCGGCCCAGCCGCTTGCCGGATAGCCTTTGATTATTTCCAGAAGCAATTTTTTTGCCGACTCGCGGTCCCCCAGCTTTTCATCATTCAGGGCCAGGTAATATTTCACAGGAATCGCAAGATCGCCGGCCGGATAGTTTTTTAAAAAACCCTGCGCCTTTTCAACCACGCGCCGGCTTTTCCCTTTTTCATGGAGGGCCCTGACCGCGCAAAAAGCCTTCTGCTCCCTGGTGATGGGCTTAAGAACCGGCCGCTGACTGGCGCAGCCCATTACCACGCATATCCCGAGGATGAGATAGATACACTTAAATCGGATTCGCAAACTTTGGCTAAAAACCCGCCGCGTTCAGATGCTCGGGTCCGGAGGGGTTGCTGCCTGGTTTCAGTTGCTTGGCCCGGACAATTTCCTGCTCAAATATTTCCTGCTCGGCAAGGGTGACCTTGAGAAGTTTTTCCTTCTCCGTGATTTCCCTTTCAAGATCCTCCTGCCTTTTGACCAGCTCCCGCAAGGCCCGCTCGCGCAGCCCCATGGTCTCCTCCACCAAAGCACGCTGATAACTCCGCTCCGCATCTTCAAGCCGGAGCGACAAATCTTCCGCCTTTCTGCGGAACAACTCCCTCTGATCTTCGTGTCCCCGCACCTCGTCGTCCTTGGCTTTCAACTTGCGGGCCCAGAGAGTTTCCGCTTCTTCATATTCCTTTTGCAACGCTTCGATTCTCTCCTTCGTGGATTTATTCTCGCTCTCGACCGCAGAAAATTTTCTGGATTGTGCGACCTCGGCAGCCTCAAGCTGTTTGGCCACAAGTTCATGCTTCACGCGAAGCGCTTCCAGTTCGTGAAGCAAATTCTCCTTGTCCAAAGCCAGCGCCTTCAAATGGCCGGAGGCGGCATTGTCCTTGTCGCGCAAAAACCGCACTTCTTTTTCAATGGCGAGCGCCTTCTCTCCCTGAATTAATTTTTCTTCTGCCAGAAGGTTGTACTGATGCAGCAAAAGCTCGTATCTTTTCTGGTATTCGCCCTGGTCGTCAAAACCGATATTTTTCAGAACGGACGCACCGTTCCTGGATCCCTCGTCCCGTCGGGGCGCAGGCTGTTCGGGTGAAAAAAACTCTTTCCGGGAGGGCGGCTCAAAGAGTGAGGTCTCACGGGGCACAAAATTCAAACGGGGCTCCTCAGGCCAGACCGTCTTGAAGCATTTCCTTTTCTGCAGCGGATTGTTGGTGAGAATAATCTCCACCCCGCTTTCGTCAAGGTAATGCTTGGCTTTTTGCGCGGTCTCGTAAGGCATATCTTCAAGAAGAATCACAGGAGCGCTTTCCACCAGCTGGGAGGATTCCTCTTCGGATATGGAGAAGAATTGAGACAGCTTATCCGTCGTTTGACTTTTGGCGAGCTCCCCTCTGACGGGGGCTAAAATCAAACTCCAAAACTTGTCTGCTTCCGGTGGACTTTTTTTATGGATGATCACGTTATGAGTGCGTTAATGGAGTGGATTCTAGCGTACTTTTTAAGCGACGTCAATCGTGCAGACAAAAATTTCGCTCCTTTGCGGTTCAGAGGGAAATTTTCTGGGCTATATCGTAGACGAGCGGCATCTCCCAGTATTCGTTCATCAGCACCTTCAGGATTCCGACCAGGGAGAGAATACCGCACACCACAAACGCCAGGGTAAAAACCACATCCCCGACCGCAGGCACAATTTTTAAAATGCCGGCGCCAAACTCAAGGATAAAAAGAACCAAGGCCTGTTTACCGTGAAAAAGGGCAAATTTATTTTCACGCTTCAAAATCAGGGGCACCAGACAAAGAATGGAAACATACCCCACGGCTGCAAAAAATTTACCTTCGCTGATTTCCGATTCGCTATCCTGCGGTTTTTCCGCAAGTCCTGCCGGTTGCTCCTCTTTCATGCGTTTCTCCTAATGAAAATGGGTATGCTTAATATATAGTTTCGGCTTTTTCCTATCTTCCTTGAGAATGAAAGCTGTAATCCGCCACAGGGTTTCCCTGAATCAAATGTTCCTGGATAATCCTTTCCAGCTTGTCAGGCCCCACTTCCCCATACCAGACCCCCTCCGGGTAAACCACCACAATCGGCCCTTTTTCGCAAATCCCGAAGCAGTGGCACCGGGACCTTTTCACCGGACCCATCTCCGGCTTGCGGTAAAGCCCGAGTTCCTCCAGCCGCCTCTTGAGGGATTTATAAAGGTGCTCCGACTCTCCGGGCGCGCAACGGGGGCCCGTGCATACGAGAACGTGCCGCTCATATTTTTCCAAAGTTATACCGGAACTCATGGAATTTCCTTTTTTCAACTAAATGGCTCTTTTTCCAAATCCTTCCAGAGCGATTTGAATTGATCCAAATCCTTGAGATTCTTCTCCTGCCACTTCTCAAAATACACCAACTCATCAAGCGGGATCCTCTTCTCCCATCCCGCTGTCTCCAACATAGGCCTGGGAGGAAATTCCGTGACATAGCCGAGGCAAAGGTAAGCGACCGGGATCACCGTAGCTGGAATATTCAAAATCTTTTTAACTTCCTCATTTTTCAAAATACTGACCCAGCCCATGCCGATTCCTTCCGAACGCGCCGCCAGCCACAAATTCTGAATGGCGCAGCAGGTGCTGAAGAGATCCGTCTCGCGGATCGTGTTCCTGCCCAGCACATGCGGACCGCCGCGCTCCGTATCGCAGGTAACGCATAGATTGAGCGGTGCCTCCAGAATGCCTTCCAGTTTAAGCGAAACGTATTTATCCTTGCGCTCTCCTTCATAATTTTGTGCGGCAGCCTGATTCTCCCTTTCAAACCCGGCTCTGACTCTTTTTTTGACCTCCGAGTCACGGATCAAAATAAAATTCCAGGGCTGCATAAATCCCACAGAGCCGGAATGATGGCCCGCATAAAGAATTCTGGCCAAAACGTCGTCGGGGATGGGGTCCGGCTTGAACTGGGAACGGATATCGCGCCGGAGCATGATGGCGCGGTACACGCCTTTCTTTTCATTAGCCGGAAACTCGTGCTTATTTGGCATCCAGGATTTCCCCTCTTAGAGCTTGGGCGTGTTCTTTTCGGTCTTCAATTGTCATTCTTTACATGAACGTAAACAGTCGGTGGCGTTTGAAACTGAACAATGGGACGTCTGTCGGCCTCCTGTTGTTTAATATCTAATTCCCTATCTTTTTGCTCTAGCTGCCGATCTTTCTGCATTTGTTGAACAAAACTGTTTGCCCCTGCCTGCATATTTTGTTGCATTCGATAGTACTCCTCATTATCTCGAGAATAGCCGATTAGTCGACCGGAAGTATCAAAAGTAAGGTCATAAGGCTCTAATCCTCGAAATGGGGTAAACAAATCATATCGATAGGAACTTCCACCTCCGGAGAGTGGTTTTATTTGCTTGGGTTGCCCCATAATTGTAACCACCTGCGCCGAAGGCATGCCAATTTCCAATTGATTGAGTTGGCTATGTGGTCTGTATTGCCCATAATGACACGAAGAAAAGGGAAAGAAAAAAATTGCCGCGAGTACCAGATAAACAAGCCTCCGCGCTAGCACATATTCATTTTTCCTGCTAAAAAATAAGCCCTTCATTAGTTCTTCTCCTGCTGTTTTATTTTGCCAATCTCGCCCCGACATGTCGCATTAATATCAGCCACCATAGCGGACAGATCCCTTGGCAGTGGGCAATAGATCAATTCCATATCCGGCCAAATTTTACCCTCGGTCATTCGCTTCATGATATCGAAAAATCCATGGTCAGTTAAAACAAGAAGTTTTTTCTTGGCCTTCGTTAGGCTCAAAAAGTAGAGCTCCGTAAAAGCAGACTTTACAGTTCCTGTGCCGATTCTTCTCTTGCTGGTAGGGTCTCTTTCCATGTTCGCTTTTATTCCCGCGATAATAGAAGCATCAATTGATACTGCATCAAACCTGTGTTTTCCACCAGTCAAAAGCTTTATGCTCGTTTCATTGTCTTCGAAAGATGTTTTGTATTTTTCGGCAAGCCACTTCCGTACAAATTGCTCAACTGAAGTCTTAAGCACTTGTGTATTTGCCATAGTACTCTTTCTTCAGATAGTCATTTTATAGTGGCCCCGGTTGTCTGGACCATTTTTTGTGTTGGTTTTAGAAAGGTCCCGATAGGCGTCTCGGCGCCGGTTTCTACGTGGATTTTGACAATTTTGAAAGATGCCGAACCATTTTGAACCAGCGTGACAGACCCCGGTTCAATAGGAAGAGAGCGAAATTTATGAAGCGGCTCTCCGAGAAGCTCAAGAAGCAGCAAGCGGATGGGGCCGCCATGCGAAACCGCAATGACCGTCTCGGATAAATGTCTTAACTCCGCAAAAAACGAGCGGATCCGCTCCAACACGACTTGGACAGTTTCCCCGCCCGGCGCCGAAAAATCCGCCTTCAATTCCATCCAGTTCCGGTAAAGTTCCGGGTATTGATTCTGAATGGTCTGATGGGGCAGGCCCTCCCAATCGCCAAAATAAATTTCATTCAGCCGGGCGTCCTCTTCCAGGGAAAGCCGACAGGCTCTGGAAATAAAATGGGCGGTTTCTCTCGCACGCGGAAGTTCCGAACCGTAAAGCCGGCAGACTTTCATGGCTTTAAAATAATCAGCCGCGGCCTGTGCCTGTTTTTTTCCGGTTTCGTTGAGCTCAACCCCCGAACGCCCCTGAAGCCGGCCTTCCAAAAGCCAGTTTGTCTCTCCGTGGCGAACCAGAAAAAGTTTCATCTTAAAACTCAATCCCCTTCTGGGCCAAAATCCCCTCTTTAAAAGGGTGCTTGATCTCTTTCATTTCCGTCACCAAATCCGCTATGGCAATAACCTCGGGATGCGCATTCCTGCCCGTCAGAATCACATGGACCTTGGCCGGTTTTTTCCCCAGGGCCTGAACCACTTTTTTCACATCAAGATATTGATAATCGATCACATAATTGATTTCGTCAAAAACCACAAGCTCGTATTCCCCGCCCATCATTTTTTCCTCGCCCAAAGCCCATGCCTTTTCGGTCATCTCTATATCCCGGGCACGGTTTTTCGTATCCCAGGTAAACCCCTCGCCCATGGGTCTTACTTCCATATAAGGCGCGAGTTTCTCGGCCGCGGCCAGCTCCCCGTATTTCCACGCGCCTTTGATGAATTGAACCATGAACACCTTCATTTTATTTCCCGCGCAGCGCATGGCTATCCCTAAGGCCGCTGTGGTTTTTCCCTTGCCATCGCCTGTATGGACCAGGATCAATCCCTTTTTTTGCCTTTTAGCATTTTTGGGAACGGGACTTTCAAGCGGGGGTTCTGTCATGGAACTGTCTCCTTATTCCGCCGAATCTTGCGGCATTCCGGCTTCTTCCTGAATCTGCTTGACCAGAAACCAGCCCAAATACCAAATCAACATGGCCAGAATAAACGCAAAAAAAGAACTGACATACATCAAACGGACGGCCCGGTCAATATCCTCAATCTCGGGCTCGCGGCCCTCTTGGCCTATGATCGCTTTCTCAACCGCCACGCCTTCATAATAATTCAGGCCGCCTAACTTCACTCCCAAAGCACCGGCAAAACAGGCTTCCGGAAATCCACTGTTTGGGCTGGACTGGCATCCGCTGTCCCGGAGCGCGGTTTTGAAAGCCCTCAGCCCGTGATAGCCGGAAATAAAGGCGGCTGGAGCAATAAGGAAAGGCGCGACCCTCGCGGGAATAAAATTGCTCCAATCATCCAGCCAGGCGGAAAATTTTCCGAATTTCTCATAGCGTTGATTCCGGTATCCCACCATGGAATCCAGCGTGCTGATGGCCTTAAACGCCATGACCAAAGGCGCGCCGCCCAGACCTGCGTACATAAAAGGAGAGATGACGCCGTCGAGCGTCCCTTCGGCCACGGTCTCCACCACAGCGCGGACGATTTCCTTGCGGTCAAGATGGGCCGTGTCGCGGCCCACAATTCCGGACAAAGCCGCGCGTGCCTCGGCCAATTCCTCTCTGACGAGCGCATCCCGTACCCTGAGCGCCTTATCCGCCAGATCTTTGATGGAAAGGCTGCTATAAATAAGAAAGGTACTCAGCGCAAACTGGAGACCGGGATGAATCTCGCGGGTAACCCAGAGAAGAAAAAAGGTGATAAGAAAAACATCTGCCGGCAAGCCAAAAGCAAGCAGCATTCCGCCGCGCACCTCATCTTGAAAAAATTCGCGGAGTTTCTTTTCATAGGCCCCTATCATGCGGCCGATCAAACGCACCGGATGAAACGCATAGAAGGGGTCCCCGAACAAAAGATCGATGGCATAGGCCACTGGAAGAATCAGTCCTAGCATAAAATCGCGTGAATCTTTTTCATATCCAAGGCTTCCCGGACCGTTTCCGCAATGCGTTCATAGCTCTTTTCCCTGGCCCGGGCAAAAGACATGGTATGGGCGCGATCTCTCCCGTGACCATTGCCGGAAAGGGCGCCGAGAAATTTCCGGCGGAACGAATCATTTTCAAATAATCCATGAAGGTAAGTGCCGAAAATATTGCGCTGTTGAATAATGCCTTCGTTCTGATTTGAGTCTTTCGGACCCGTGGTACGGCCCAGGTGAATTTCGTACCCTTTGACATTTTCGCGGATCCGGCGGCCGTTCACGCGGATATTCACGAGGGCATTGACTTTTTTCGTCACCTTCTCCGGCTCAAAAAAAGTTTTGACCGGCAAAAGCCCCAGTCCGGCTACGCGTTTCCGGGAGCTCTCCATTCCGTGCCTGTCTTCGATCACACGGCCAAGCATTTGGAATCCTCCGCAGATACCAAGCAAAGTTCCCCCTTCTTTAACGTATCGCCTTAAGGGCCGGTCCAGCCCCTGTTTTCTCAAAAATTCCATGTCCACGGCCGTGCTTTTTGTGCCCGGCAGAATCACAAGATCCGGCTTTCCAAAGTCTTGTGCTCTTGCGAAATAGCGCACTTTCACATGAGATTCAAGTTCCAAGGGTTTTAAATCCGTGAAATTGGAAATTCTTGAAAATCGGCAAACCGCAACGTCAAGTCCCCCTTTTTGAGGACATGAGGATAAGTCCAGCGAATCCTCCTCGTCCAGAAAGAGGCTTTCCATATAAGGAACGGTTCCCAAAAAAGGAACACGGGTCTTGTTCACAAGATAACGGATCCCCGGCCCAAGAAGCGCCGGTTCTCCCCGGAATTTATTAATTATAAACCCTTTCACATGGCGGCGTTCCGCCCGTGTCAGAAGAGCGTAAGTTCCGTAAAGCGAGGCAAAAACACCGCCTCGTTCAATGTCGCCGGCCAGAAGAACAGGCGCCTGGGCCAAGCGCGCCATTTTCATGTTGGCAAAATCAAATTTGCGGAGATTAATCTCTGCCGGGCTCCCCGCGCCTTCGATAATCACCAGGTCAAAACGTTTCTCGAGATACCGAAAAGAGTCTTCGACTTTGGAAAATAAAGTCTTCTGCAGACGATAGTAATCGCGTACCGGCATGGACTCCAAAGCCCGGCCCTGCACCACCACCTGAGATTCCGTGAGGGAATGCGGTTTTAAAAGCACGGGATTCATATGAACCGAAGGTGCCACCCCTGCGCATTCGGCCTGCATGGCCTGAGCGCGGGCGATTTCCCCGCCTTCGGCCGCCACAAAAGAATTGTTGGACATATTCTGCGCTTTAAAAGGCGCGACACGCCATCCTGCCTTTTTAAAAATCCGGCAAAGCGCGGCCGTGAGCAGGGACTTGCCCACTCCCGAACCCGTGCCCTGAATCATTAAAGTCTTAGCCTGCGGCATGGCACACCTCAAAAATCCGGCGCAGGGACGCGAGCAGGCATTGATTTTCTCCCCGGTTTCCCACCGCGATTCTGAAAAATTGGTTATCCAGGCCCACAAAATTAGAGGCATCCCGGATCATGATTTTTTCGGACGCCAATTTTTCGGCGAGATCTCCCGCCCGCAGGCTATTCTTTAATTTAACCAGAAAAAAATTAGCGGCCGATGGGAAAACTTTCAACTCTTCAATCGCGGACAATCCCGCAATCAAAAAGTTTTTCTCGTCACTTAATAATTGCCGGGATTTTTTCTGAAATTCCATGTCCCTCAAGGCCTCAACGCCCAGTGCCTCCGCCAGCTGATTCACCGACCAGGTAATTTTCGCATGTTCCAGCCGCTCAATCAGCCGCCTCGATCCCAAGCCATAGCCGATGCGAATGCCCGGGAGACTGTAAAATTTGGTGAGCGACCTCAGAATAAAAAAGGACGATTGGTCCGTCAGTGTGGCCGCCACGGACTGCTCAGGGCTCCAGTCAATAAACGCTTCATCGATCACCAGAAAAATACCCCGCCGCCTCATAGCCTCGATCAACGCCAAAACTTCCGCACGCGGAAGCAACGCCCCCGTGGGATTGTTGGGATTGCAGAGAAAAACCGTTTCCACTCCCTGGGCCGCATTCAAAAGCTCGGAAAGATTGATTTGAAAATCATTTTTCTCCCTGAGAAGCAGGCCGCGCACTTCCGCGCCGTTCAGATTCAAAGCCCGGCGGTATTCGGAAAAAGTCGGTTCAATTAAAAGGGCTTTGCGCGGCTTTAAAAACTGGACGATCAGATGAATGAGCTCCGTGGCGCCATTCCCGGCAATGACATTTTCCGGCCACACGGGAAAATGCCTGGCGATTTCCTTTTTCAAAAAAGAGCTGTCCGGGTCCGGATAGCATGAGAGCAAGGGAAAGGATTCCTGATAACGGAGGCAAACGGAGTCCGGCGGGCCCCAGGGATTGCAGTTGGCCGAAAAATCAATCACGCCGGATTCGGAAATACCGCGGGTTGCGGCAAAGGCCCTGCGGTTGCCGCCATGAACCGAACCCTTCATCACGGCCGCGCCCCCACGGCAACGATCAAAACCAGAAGCTCCGAAAGCTCACTCGCAGCGCCGAGCAAATCCCCGGTCACACCGCCCAACCGGTTTTTTGCCATAACACAAAATAAACCGACAAAAAAAACAAGAAACACAGCCTCCAGAAAAGTAAACCGCAATCCTGTCAATAGCGCGGCAAAAGCCGTGATGGCCACCGCAGCACAAAAGCCTTCACGGCTGATATGCCCGGCAAATTCTTTTGCCATGCCTGATTCCCTGCCGGCATAGGGAAGAAAATACGCAATCGCCACCTGAACCGTGCGTGATGCCGCCAGCATAAAAAGAAAAACGAACATCTTCGAACCCACGGCCACGAGAAGTTCATATTTGGCAAACAGCGTGAGCAGCATTCCCAGCGCTCCCATCACGCCGATGCGGGAATCTTTCATGATTTTCAAAATTTCTTCCCGGTTGGTTCGGGCGCTAAAAAATCCGTCGCAAAAATCGCTCAACCCGTCGATATGAAGCCCGCCTGAAAAAATCACGGGCCCGGCAAGAAGAAAAAGAACGCTCGCCCTCCAGGGAAGCCAGCACGAGGCCCCCCAGAACAAAACATAGCTCAGGACGCCGATCACGATCCCCACCAGAGGGAAAAAGGGGACTGTTTCCGCCAGCGGAATCTCTGGCTCCTCGTTGTGACCGGAAGGAACAGGAAAAATGGTCAGAAAACCCAGAGCTCGAAAAAAATGCTTCATTAAAAGAAAACTTTTTCCGGGGATTTGGCTTCAAGAATCGAGTCCACAAATCTCTCGGCCATAGAAGGGTAGGTGCCAAAATGGAGATGCTGATAGGACGCCAGGACAGGATAGGACCAGAATCCGTCCTCCCGGTCCTCGATCTCATAAGGGCCTTCAAACCCGTTGTACGAAGGCGTCCACTGCGAATAATGAAATTCATGCGACCGGAGCAATTCATTTTTCGCAAATAGGAAGGTATCTGTTTTGGTCCGAATTTCTTTGTACCCAAAAGACTGCAAACAGGAAGTCATTTCAACCTGACCCGGCACAAGCCCTGCCATCGGATACACTTGCCCTTCGAGATCCTTGAATTGTTCCGCAAGATAAATCAAGCCGCCGCATTCGGCATAAATAAAATGTTTGTCTTTCGCGAATTTTTGGATGCTTTCAATCATGGATAAATTTCGTGAAAGTTTGGGCGCAAACATTTCGGGAAAACCGCCGCCGAAATAAAGCGCGTCAAGATCCGGCGGAAGAACGTCCCGGTAAAGCGGCGAAAAAAACACCAGCTCCGCACCGGCCTCGCGGAGAAGATCAAAATTGTCCTCATAATAAAATGAAAAAGCCTCATCGTATGCCACGCCGATTCTGACTTTGGCTTTATCCCGGCTTTCATGCGGTCTTTCTCCAAAGATCTCTTCCTGCAGGACAGAAAAAGGCAGCTCCTGCTCCGGTTCCACACGGACCACATTCAAAAGGCGGTCAATTTCAATATGTTCCGACGCTTTTCTCAACCGGTCAAAAAAGGAATGGCTCAACGGATTTTCCAAAGCCGAGCACAGGCCGAGATGCCTTTCGGGAATCTCTATTTCCTTGTCTTGCGGAATAAAGCCCAGTATTTCCACGCCCCAATCCGGCGAAATGGATTTCTGAAGATATTCGTAATGACGTGGCCCTCCCACGCGGTTAAAAATCACTCCGCGCAAATTGGCCTCCGGGTCAAACTGTTTGAACCCAAGGATCACCGCGCCCGCGCTATGCGCCATGCGCTCGGCGTCCACAATTAAAATCACGGGCAGCCCCAACATTTTGGCAATATGCGCCGTGGAACCTCTCTCGCTCGCCGGCGCACTGCCGTCATACATGCCCATCACTCCCTCGATAACCGCCACATCCGCCCGCAGAGTGTTGCGCCGAAAACTTTCCCGGATATAATCCTCGTTTAAAAGAAAACTATCCAGGTTTCTTGATTTTTTTCCGCCGGAGAAAAGATTGTGATATCCCGGATCCAGATAATCCGGCCCCACCTTGAACGGCTGAACCAGCAGGGCTTTTTCATGCAGTGTGGCCAAAAGCGTGAGCGTGGCTGTGGTTTTTCCCACTCCCGAGTGAGTTCCCGCAACTACAAAGGCGTATTTCAGCTTCAAGCGATCAGTCCTCCAATCAAATGATCGTTTCCCCTCGCCTTTCGCTCGGGGCTGCTTAAGTTTCGGCGGCTTGACAGCCGCTCGTCTATGCTGTCTTCCCGGATTTTCCGGGTGGCCACCTCGGCTTCTTCAAAAGTGGCCACTTCATTATAAACCTTCACCGCGGCATCCAGAATTTGCATGGCCAGACACGCGCCGCTTCCCTCACCCAGCCGCATATCCAAATCCAGAATGGCCCGGCCGTGATATTTTTTGAGAACCGCGTCGTGACCGCGTTCAAAAGAACGGTGTCCGAAAAATACATAATCGCGAATATTCTCATGCAGCTCAAACGCTACCAGCGCGCCCGCAGAAGCCACCAAACCATCGATCACCACCGGTATTTTTTCCATGGCGCATCCCATGACAAAACCCGCAATACCCGCGATTTCAAAACCGCCAACAGCTTGGAGAGCCTGCATGGGATCCGTAAGCAAATGCCGGTTCACCTCCAGCCCTTTCTCAATCACTGCAATCTTCCGTTGCAGGGCCTCATCGTCAATGCCGGTGCCGCGGCCTGTCACCTCCTGCGGCTTCCGGCCCGTCAGCGCGGCAATCACCGCACTGGACGCTGTGGTGTTGCCAATGCCCATATCGCCCGTGGCGACAAGTTCAAACCCTTCTTTTTTTGCCGCGCACGCCAAGCTAATCCCGGCTTCCAAAGCCAGCCGGCATTCCTCTTCGCTCATGGCCGGACCCTTGGTAAAATTCGCCGTGCCGTATCCCGCTTTTCGAAGGATCAGGTCATCCCGGCGGGGAAAATCATGGTCCACACCCATGTCCACCACCTTCACCTCTGCCCCGGCTGCGCGGGCCAGAACATTGATCGTGGCGCGGCCGGAAAGAAAACTGTAAACCATCTGGGCCGTGACCTCCCGAGGATAGCAGCTTACATTCTCCTCGGTCACACCGTGATCCCCGGCAAAGACATACACGCACTTTTTTTCAACCGATGGCTGGATCTTTTCCTGAATGGCCACGAGCCGCTCGACTATTTTCTCCAGCACTCCCAGACTGTGCGCCGGACGGATCTGGGACTCCAGCCTTTGCCGGGCTTTATTAATATAGGAAGCCGAAAGGGGCTTGATGCGCGCCAGACAGGAATCAAACGGCTGCATAAGTGTGTGCCTCTTTTTTAACAAACACCGGAAGCCCGGCCACCATGAAAATCACTTCATCGGTCCGCTCAGCCGCCAGCTGATTCAGCTTTCCCTGAAGGTCCCGGAATTTTCTTCCAAGTTCATTGTCCGGCACAATGCCCATGCCCACTTCATTCGTCACCAGCACTACCGTAGAGCGCCGGGACGCGAGAATCTCCAAAAGTTTTTTAATCGCCTCGTCAATCGCAATCGCACTTTGCCCTGAGAGCAGAAGGTTGGCAATCCAAAATGTCAAACAGTCCACGAGCACAAAATCAAATTTCGGAAGGATTGATTCAAGCATTTGAGGAAGCTCAAGCGGGGATTCAAAGGTAGCAAAGGATGCACCTCTTTCCCGCTGGTGCTTTTCAATACGCAATTGCATCTCTTCATCCAGCGGCTGGGCCGTGGCCACATAGGCTTTTTTAAAAAAAGGGCTGCCCAATTTGAGGGCGTAGGAACTTTTGCCGCTTCTTGCACCGCCGGTGATCAGAATGATTTTATTTCCCATCGCATGGAACTCCAGCAGGTCAAAACCCCTGCTCTTTTAAAAATTTTTCAGTAATCGGAGAAAAAGGTTGTTCACCGGTCAAGGGACGGCTTCGCTCCGCTCCGCCGCCACCAGCCCGCGGTTTCATGCCGCGGGCTGGTACTGCATCCGCATCCCCGGCCATGGCCGGGGCACGGAATGCTGTCGAAGCGGACATCTCGCAGACATATTTTTTTATATATTTGGCAAAAAGATCGGCTTCCAGATTGACCAGGAATCCTTCGGACTTGGCTTTGAGGTTGGTATGCTTGAATGTATAAGGAATGATAGCCACTTTAAAAAAATCCGTTCCTACTTCCTGAACCGTAAGACTGATGCCGTCGAGTGCGATCGATCCCTTGACGATCAGATGCTGGATTATAACTTCGGGTGCCTGGATTTGCAAGGTCAAGGATTCGGAACCTCGCTCTATTTTTGTGATTCGTCCCACCGCATCCACATGGCCGGTCACAACATGGCCGCCCAGTTCGTCCCCGACACGGCAAGAGGGCTCGAGATTCACGAGACTGCCGGCTTTAAGAGAATCAAGATTCGTGGCATGTAAAGTCTCGGGCACGGCCTGAACCATAAAAGATAATTTTCCCTTCTTCGCGACGGTCAGACACACGCCGTTCACGCACACACTGTCCCCCAATTTTAATTTCCGGAGGAATCCACCCGTGGTCTTGATCTCAAATGCCGCGACATTGCCTTTATCGAGGCGCTTTTTCACAGCGGAAGATGCCCCAGGCTTGCCCGGGGTATCTGGAGCAGTACCAGACCGCGGTTTCAGGCCGCGGGCTGGTGGCGGCGAAGCGACACCTAAAGGTGCTATAGAAGGCATCGAGCGAAGCCGTCCCTTGACCTGCCCGACTTGCGTCACAATTCCGGTAAACATTCAGGCCTCCTTACGCATAACAGGGATATCCCTCAAACAAAAAATCTTCGCCTGCATTTGAAATCTTCATATTTTTTATTTCAATGGCATGGTCCAAGTTCCGAATGCCCGGGCCCTCGACCGGCGTTACGGCATCCCTTCCCCCCAAAATTTTGGGCGCTACAAAAAAATAAATCTTGTCGACTAGTTTCTTTCCAAGAAGCCAGGCCGCGATTTCTCCCCCGCCTTCCACCAGCAAGGAAGCTATCCCCATTTTGCCTAATTTTAGCAAAAGATCTTTCAGATCCAGCCTTCCATTGGCTGACCGGACCGCCAGCAGGCCGATATTCTTCCGGTCATAAACCGGAAACTTTTTCTTGAAAGTGTTCTCGGTTGTAACCACGATGACTTTCCGGTCAGACGGTTTAAAAATATTAAATGAAAGAGGCACTTCTAGCCGCGGGTCCAGGATCACGCGCACGGGTTGCGGCGCGTTTTGGATATTCACATTAAGCCGCGGATTATCCTGAAGCGCCGTATTTTTTCCCACCAGCACAGCCTGATGAACGGCGCGAAGCCGGTGCACGGCCTGGCGCGCTTTTTTACCCGTGATCCAGCGTGAACTTCCGCCCACAGCCGCGATTTTTCCGTCCAGCGTCTCCGCCATTTTGAGCGACACAAACGGCAGGCCGGTTTTTACCCATTTTGAAAAAACCTCGTTTTGAATGGCCGCTTCCTTAGAAAGAACACCGGGGATCACCTCAACGCCGTGTGCCCGAAGTTCCTTTATTCCCCGGCCGGCGTGCAAAGGATTGGGATCTAGGCAGGCCGTCACTACGCGGCGGATTCTTTTCTCAAAAACCAGTCGTGTGCAGGGCGAAGTTTTACCAAAAGTCGAGCACGGCTCCAGTGTCACGTAAAGCGTGGCGCCCTGAGCCCGAGAACCCGCTCGCTTCAGAGCCTCGACTTCCGCATGCGGACCGCCGAAAATGGCGTGATATCCTTCCGAAATCATCTTTCCCTTTTTGACGACCACCGCGCCCACCAGCGGATTGGGATAAGTCCGGCCACGGCCTTTTTCAGCCAGTTCTAGCGCTCTTTGCATCCAGGGGATATGCGGCGAAGACGCCATGGAAAAAAATCTATTCTCGCGGAAGGGCGGAATCGGCGATACGCTCTTCGGTATGATTGATTTTGTCCAAAATGCCGTTCACGAATTTTCCAGATTCTTCCTGGGAATATTTTTTAGCAATGGTCACGGCTTCATTAATCGCCACCTTAGGCGGAATTTCGCCGGACAGGAAAAGAAGTTCATAGGTGGCCAGGCGCATAATATTGCGGTCCACTACCGCCATGCGTTTCAAGTTCCAATTCTCCGCGTGTTTGGCGACAATTTCGTCAATCACCCGCGAGTTCCGGAGCGTACCGCTGACTAGTTTTTCCGTAAAAACTTTAACTTCGTCGTCGGCCGGCTGATCCTGCCAGAAATATTCGAAGGCCTCATGCTCGGGGTAACCTGTCAATTCAATTTCGTACAATACTTGAAGCGCGTACTCGCGTGACATGGTCCGTTTACGCATATCCTCATTTGCCTCTGAGGGCCGGCTGAAGATTGGCCATTTCCAGGGCCGCAAGAGCCGCCTGCGCCCCGCGGTTTCCCATTTTTGCGCCTGCGCGATCGATGGCCTGCTCCAGATTGTCGCAGGTGATCACGCCGAAAACAATCGGCACTCCGGCCTCGACCGATGCTTTTTCCACGCCCATAGCCACTGAAGAGGCCACATGCTCGTAATGATCCGTACCGCCGCGCAGAATGCATCCCAGCGTGATCACCGCGTCGAATTTTTTGGTTTTGGCCATTTCCAGAGCTGCAACAGGAATTTCAAAAGATCCGGGAACCCACGCCGCCTCGATATCCGATTCGGCAACGCCATGGCGTTCCAATTGATCCACAGCGCCGTCCAAAAGCCGCTTCGTGATAAAATCATTAAAGCGGGAAACTACAATCGCGAATCGTTTTGACTTTCCGGAAAAATTTCCCTCGTAGGTTTTGGGCATGATTGATGATGAGCTCACAGGTCAAACAAATGCCCGAGCTTTTCCTTTTTGGCGCGCAGATACTTTTCATTCTGCTCGTGGTGAGGAATCTGGATGGGAACCCGCTCCACCACCTTGAGGCCGTAGCCCTCAAGTCCCACAATTTTGCGGGGATTGTTGGTCAAAAGCCGGATTTCACGAACACCAAGATCGGTCAGAATTTGCGCACCGGTTCCATAATCACGAAGATCGGGCTTGAAACCAAGCTTTTCATTGGCTTCCACCGTATCCAATCCCTGATCCTGGAGCGCATAAGCCTTGAGCTTGTTGGCCAGACCAATGCCACGGCCCTCCTGGCGCATATATAAGAAGACGCCGCTTCCCTGCTGGGCGATGAACTCCATGGCCGCATCCATCTGGCCCTTGCAATCGCACCGGAGCGAGCCCAGCACTTCACCCGTAAAACATTCGGAGTGAACCCGGACATAAGTCGGGTTTGCGGAAATCTCGCCCTTCACCAGCGCGATATGCTCCATCTGATCCACCAGAGAGCGGTAAAGCACCACTTTCCATACGCCGCTTTGCGTGGGAATCATGGCCTCACTTTCTCGCACAATCAATTTATCAAATTTGCGCCGGTATTCGATGAGAGATCGGATGGTACCGATTTTAATTTGATGATGGTCCGCAAAGCGGAACAAATCCTGTGCCCTGGCCATGGTTCCGTCTTCATTCATGATCTCGCAAATGACGCCCGAGGGATAAAGCCCGGCCAGCCGCGATAAATCCACGGCCGCCTCGGTATGTCCGGCGCGCACCAGAACTCCTCCCCTTTTTGCCTTCAGCGGAAAAATATGGCCGGGCGTCACAAGGTCAGATGCCTTAGCGGAGGGATCCGCTAACACCTCGACCGTGCGGGCACGGTCATAGGCCGAAATACCGGAGGCAATGCCAAGCCGGGCATCCACAGATACCGTGAAGGCGGTCCGGAAATCATCTTGATTTTTTTCCACCATGTCCCTGAGGCCGAGCTCGCTGATCCGGTCTTCCTCAAGAGGCACGCAAATTAAGCCGCGGCCGAACCGCGTCATGAAATTGATTTTCTCCGGGCTTACGAATTGGGCGGCAAAGATCAGGTCCCCTTCATTTTCACGCGACTCGTCATCCGTGATAATGACCATGCGCCCCTGCTTGACTTCTTCGATAATATCTTCTATAGGTGAATATGTCATAAAGTGTATAGGGAACGTGCTCGGATATTATCAGTAAGGAAATGCCTTGTCAATAAACGCTGCACCATCTTATGGTATTCATTTTGAATGAGATAGAGAACGGAACCCAATATTATCAAAAAATAGTAAAAATTATCAATTTTAGTCAAGTAACATTAACAACAAAAACCTCTGTAGTGCGGTGGAAAAAGTTCTGATTTATTTCAAAAATTCACTTAAAAACTATTGAAACAGGGCAGGGTATGTGGTATATTAACCAATGAATTGAAAAACTTTTTAAAATCTTTAAATTATCAAACTTCAAAAGAGGGTTAAATAAATGCGAGTCAGAAAAATCAGCTTTATAATTAAAAAATATTTGAAAAGATGAAAATATTTTTTATATTGCTTTAAACGGAATTCTAAATTCTTAACGATAGAATTCAACAAAAAAATCAAGGAGGAGAAAAACAATGTTTAACAAAATGTTTAACAAAATAGTGAGAGGGGTTCTTGCAATAACCCTCGCTTTCTTGCCGCTTCAGGGGCAAGCTCTCGCTGTCACGTTCGACGCGGAAGGTACTGTAACCGCTGTCGCAACGTTCAGCGCGGCTTTGAAAAAGGTCTCCGACAACTCGGCTTCGACCAAGATTTCATTCCCTGGTGGCACAGGACCCGCGAGTGGTGATACTTACATTGACACTTCGTGGAACGATAACCAGCTGGGGTTCCAGGCTATAACGATTAACACAAACAACCGCAGCACCTCGGCTCCGGTGGCGAATCCAAAATATATCGGAATCGCTCAGGGAAGCGGTGCAGTGGGCGTGACAGACGCCAATCTGATCGTTCCTTTAAGATGGGTGGTCTCGGACAGTCTGATTGCTGGCGGTGAAGTCTTCACCGGCACCCTCGCCGCCCCCGTCGTCGGTGAGTTCTTTTTTCAGGACAGCAAGCAAGGCACGACTTCGGCCGCTCAAGATGTGACGCTTGGCGCCTCGGCCTGTCTTGACAACAATAAGAGCAATACCTGTACGGCTGGAGAATTTACTGAATTCAATGGCACGGCCGGTTTCCAGGCAATACTCTGGTCGACTGGCCTGGCGAACAATCGCTGCTCCTTAAATACTGGCACTGCCAGATTTGAAGGCATTGACTGGGACGGTGATTGCTACGATGGCGCGAAGCCTATGGACAACGGTTTTGCTTCCGTTGTATTTGGTCTTGCCGGCACGAGTGGACAACTTGCTGATGCCGACGGTGATAACGATCCAGCAACCGGCGTTGCCAGACAATCCACGGACGGAAACGTCAAGGTTTATGTGGGTATTGATTACACCGGAGCAGATGCTCAAGTGTATAAGACAAACACGGTGTCGATTCAAGTAGTTACTATCTAATCCGTAACGGGAAAGGTAAAATCGGCCATTTCTCGTTCACGGATGAGCTGGATGCGCGTTTTCTCTGCCAAGCGTTATATAAAGGTGGGGAATGAAAGTTCCTCATCGTGAAAAGGCGGAGGGTGTGTTTTACAGTCAATCCGATGGTTAAAAAGTAACGCTTGAGTCTTTTTACAAGCGTTGGAACGAGAAGCCGAATTACCAGGAACCCAACAAGTTTCCTGTTGTGATTCGGCTTTTGTTTTTTACAGCTTTTTCAGACAAAGCGGTTTTTCCCGGCGGACAGAAACTCCTCCTCTTCCGCAGGGCGGCATTATAGCGAATATTTTAATTTTTTTTTGCCTGCTTTATCTGGATTTATAGAAGTAAGAGTTTTTAAGAACGTGTCATCATAAGGCGACCCTAAAGGGCTGCTTCGCTGAGCCGAAGGATCTCGGCTTTAGATTCTTCGCTACGCTCAGAATGACAAAAATTTATGCAGCGCTGCATCGGATCAAAAAATTGATTGGATGTTTGAGGGTAGGGGTGTACCCAAAGAAAGCAAAAGAGGGCTCAGCCTTGACTTGTTTTTTTAAGTACAAATTCATGAGAGAGTTAGCAAAAAAATGCCTAACCGGCTTTCTGGCTTTCCTCCTCGTTTTTCAGGGAGGATTAGGCCCTTCTCTGCTCTCTGCGGAACACCAGGCTGAATCAGCTAAAAACCAGCCGCCCCTGCTTGAGCCTATCCCTGATTATGTTTTTAGCACGGATTTGCCGGTGGAATTCCAGCTCCAGGCCAGTGACCCTGACGGAGATCCTCTCGAATTCACTGTCGAGGATCTTCCTCCCGGCGCCGAATTTGAAAATGGCGTTTTCCGGTGGTTTCCGGAAGAAGTCCATGTTGGAGAATACATGCCCACGTTCACTGTCTCGGACGGGACTCATTCTGTAAGCCAGACCATCCTGCTTTACGTAATTCCCGGAAACCAGCCGACGCCGCAAATCCCCGAAGAGGCCCTGGAAGACTTGACTGATTCTCAGGCTAACAATCCGCCTTCAACCTCGGGTGAAACCGGCACAGGCATCGGCACAAAACCGCCTCAAACCGGATTTCAATCTCCAACCACAGTTGGAAATTCCACCGGCATCACACCAGGCGCAGGAACTGGCGTAACCGGAAACACGGGTGGCGGTACAGGCGGTGTTTCTGTCGGCAATGGCGTGGTTTCTCAGGCGCCTTTCTTCCCGTCTTCCACGGGGACGGGTACAACGACCTCAGGCACAACCGGTAGTACAGGCGGGACAACCGGAGGAGGCACCACAGGAGGAGGTGGCGGTGGTTCGACGACAGGCGCGCAGAGCAATTTCAAATTCTCCGATCAAACCGCGGCATCAGGTGTGGCCGCGCTTCTCAACTCCGAATCCGTTGCCGTGGGCGATTTAACCGGCGATGGAAAAATAGATTTGCTGGTGGCAAGACCCATCGGCGCTTATACCCTTTACACCAACAACGGCAATGGAACTTTCCGCGAGAGCACCCTGCTTGATTTGGGCAATGCTTTCGCAGGCGGCGTAGTCACACTCGGAGACTTTAACAACGATGGATTTCTCGACGTTTTCATTGCGCGAAACGGCGCTGATTTTTTGCTTCGCAACAACGGCAACGGCACTTTCCAGGATATCACGGCGCAGGCCGGTGTGAGTTCCAATGCCAATAGCGTGGGTGCTATTTTTGCGGATTACGATAAAGACGGATTGGTAGACCTTTTTGTTGTAAACAGCGGACAGCCAAGCACACTTTTTAGAAATTTCGGGAACGGCACGTTCAGCAATGTGACCCAACAGGCAGGCATTCAAATCGCAGCCACGGATGACAACCGGGCCGCAACCTTTTTCGACGTGGATAACGATCACGATTTGGATCTTTATCTCGTTAATTATCTCGGCGCCAATGTCCTCTATATCAACCAGGGCAACGGGATATTCACGGCTTCCCAGTCCGCAGGCGTGGGAGACACAGGGCCGGGCGTGAGCGTGACGGTCAGTGATTTTAACCTGGACGGCTTCAACGACTTTTTCGTAGTGAACGATTCCGGCGTTGCCAGCCCATTCTACCAAAACAACGGCAACGGCACCTTCACCAATATCGCTTCCCAGATGGGAATCCCCTCGCTTGGATTGAATGCGCGCGGGGCCATTCTCGCTGATTTTAACAACGACAACTTTCTTGACCTCTACATCATCCGGAACAGCGAACAAAATATATTTCTCGCCAATGACGGCGCGGGCAAACTTGTAGACAAAACCCAGGATTCCAGCACAGGGTTGCCGTTGACTGCGCGCCAAGTTGCGGTAGGTGACTACAACGAAGACGGGCTGGTCGATCTCTTCGTGGCCGGGAATCCTTTCACCGTGCACCGCAATGATTCCCCAAAAACCAACATTTATATTCAAATCCGCACGGTCGGAACACAGAGCAACCGTGCCGGATTTGGCGCAAGAATTGATTTAACAGCCGCATCCCGCAGGCAAGTCCATTTTGTCCAGGAAGGCACCAGCAACAGCAAGGAATCCCTGATTCAAACACTGGGTCTGGGAACGGCATCCGCCGCGGATACCTTGACCATCCGCTGGCCTAGCGGAACTGTGCAGGATGTAAAAGCCAAAACAGGAACCAACCGTTTGACTGTGATCCGCGAAAATGCCGCGCCGGATCTTACAGTTACGGGCCCAACGAGCGTGAATGAAGGCGAAAGGCTGACGCTCAATCTTCAGACCACGGATTTTGACAATACGGGAGGTGTTCAGAACGACACCTTCACCCTCAGCATCGACTCTTCGCCGCAGAACGGCACTTTCAGGGACAATGGCGACGGCACCGGCACTTTCACCTTTGATCCTAATTTCACTCAGGCCGGCCAATACACACTGACTTTCCGCGTTTCTGATGGCGATCTCACGGACACGGAAACGCGACAAATCACGGTCAATAATATTTCAAACAATCATCCGCCCACGCTTGGACCTCTGCAAAATCAAACGGTGAATGAGGGGCAAGTCCTGAGCTTTAATGTCACGGGCCAGGATCCTGACGGCGACCGCCTGAGTTTCAGCATCACCGGCCCGTCGCCTCTGCCGCGCAATGCCGGCATCACAGCAGATCCCAATGATCCCAACCTGGTTCATTTTGCGTTCAGCCCTGACTTTGATCAGGCCGGCGCGTATGACTTTGTTTTTACCGCTTCGGACGGCACGCTTTCCGCCTCCACGCAGGCGCGCATCACGGTCAACAATGTCAACCGCGCGCCAGTCCTTGATACCATCGGCGACAAGCGGCTCAAAGAAGGAGAAAACTTGAATTTCACAGTGACCGGAAACGATCCTGACGGAGATTCGATTACTTTCAGCGTCATCGGACTCCCCACCAATGGCTCGTTCAATCCGGCGACCCATGTCTTTAACTTCAGCCCTGATTTTACGCAGGCGGGAGACTATTCCGTCAAATTCCAGTTGAGTGACGGCAGTCTGATCGCGGAACAAATTATCAAAATCACGGTCGATGATACGGTGCGGCCCGGACCTCGCACGCCTTCCCTGATTGATCCCGGTATTGCCAATTTCAGCGGCCAGTTCACGCTGAGATGGAGCGATGAATCGGGCTCCGGCGCCACCCTTTACGAAATCGAAGAGTCCCAAACCATTGATTTCCAAACCATCCTGCGCACCTTCACCACGCAAACGAATCAACAGGTCATCAACGTGACCACGTCGGGCACCTATTTCTACCGCGTGCGGGCGCTTAACGGGCCTTTGCAGAGCGGCGGGGTTGCTTCTCTATTCTCCAACGTGGTGAATCTTTGCGTGGATCTCGAACGCAATCTGGATATTCTGAAGGTGTTCACAAATCAAGGGATTATTGACGGCAATCCTGCCCAGTCACAGTCCAACCGGCAAATCGTCAATGACTCAGGAGGCCTCGGCACTTTGGGCAATAACGGCGGCAATGCCATCCGCTTCAACTATGATCTCAAAAATCAAAATCTGGCAGGACTTTTCTTTGAAAATAATGGCACGCCCGTGGATATCACAAATTTCAAGACCGTGAATCTGCGTGTGCGCGGGGACACTCAGGCCGGATTCCCGGTCAAACTTACGATTGAAATGCGGAAAGGCGGCGAGTTCGCCAGCTTTGTTCTCTTCTTTAAAATCACGGATCAATATCAGGACTTCGTTTTTCCGTTTTTCCAGCGCCTGAGCGAAATTGACACCATGACCATTCTGGTAGAAGGCGACACGCAGGGAGACGGGTTCGGGACTATCTTCGTGGATGAATTTTTCCTCTCTCTCAAAGGTTATCTCGCCAATGCAAAGCCCAATCTTACGCCCAATTCCGGTGCTTCCCTTTCCGATGAAGCAATTCTTGACAAAACCGAGGCCCAGGCCGCGCATTATTTCTTTGATCAGGTCATCGGACCGGGGCATGTCAAGGATGCGGATAATAAAAATTTCTCGAGCATTGCGGCTACAGGATTTGGGTTAACGGCCTTGACCATCCTGGCCAACCGTTTTGACACCGGAAATCCGAATTGGAACCGGGTTTCCACGGCTCAGGCAAGACAACGCGCGGAAGCCATTCTGGACGATATTTTGAGAATTCAGGGCCTTCAGGCGCAGGATCCCGCGCGATACGGAACCCAGGGTTTCCTTTATCACTTTATTGAAAATGACGGAACACGGCATGGAAATTCCGAGGTTTCTTCCATCGATCAAGCGCTTCTTCTGGCCGGCGTGCTCACGGCCGGAGAATTTTTCGGAGGCACGGTCAAGACCAAAGCCGACCAGATTTTTATGAATACCAACTGGGCCTTTTTTGTGAACGGAAACAATATGTTTATCCGCGCCTGGACACCGCAAGGGGGACTGGCCGGAGTTTATGACCATTACACGGATGAAATCCTGATCATGTCGCTGATGGCCATTGCCAGCGATCCTAATAATATTTCATTCCTTAAAAGTTTTTACAGTTTCCCGAGAACCGAAAATAGTTACCGCGGCGGCACGGGTGAGGAGTTCCGGCTGGTCAATTCCTTCTTTGGTTCCTTTTTCACTTATCTCTACGCCCATTGCTGGTTTGACTTTGAAAAACTGGGCACTGATAAACCCAATCTGGTGCCGGGCGCAGCCAATCCTAGAAGTGTGAACTGGTGGGGCAACTCTATTCAGGGCGCAAGATCCAATCGGCAGTTTACGATCGACAGGAGCCAGTTCTTCCCCTTCTCTTATCACAGCCAAAGCTGGGGCCTGTCGGCTGTGCAGAGGCCGGATGGCTACTACGAAGGGCAATACGGCGCGCCGCCCTTCGGCCTGGGCGCTCATGACGGGACAGTAGCCGTCTATGCCCCGCTTTCAGGCCTGCCCTTTTTCCGGACCGTGGCCAACGAACCCCTCGCGAACAACCAAGCCTTTCAGGTGCTGAAATTTTACTACAGCAATCACTTCAATGAATTGTTCGGTGCTTACGGGCCGCGTGACTCTTTCAATAATGAAGGGGAGTTTTCCGAGCGTTATCTCGGCCTTGATTTGGGGCCCGAAGTCGTCATGATGGAAAATTACCGCACTCGATTCATCTGGAAAACATTTAAGCAAAACACGCGCATCCAAGCCGCCACGGATAAAATTTTTGGGTCTTCGAGTCCTGAAATGACATTCGGTGCGACTTTGAAAAACACCTTGGACAATGCTCCCGCAGCAAAAATTGATTTCGGCGTTATTTCACCGGGAACGAAATTCTCAAGCTCCAAACAGTACATCGAAATCACCTTTACTCCTTCGGGCTCTAATTCAGGGATTTGTATTTTCACGAATAATGCCGATTACACTGGAAACGGAGAGGGCGCCGGCTTGAGCGGCGAAACGGACCGTTCCGAATCCGTACCGGTTCTCTGGACAGCGACTGATAATCCGATTCTGCCCGGAGGATATGAATTCACCGGAAACCCGAATTTGGAAGAACCGATTCAGGACCTCCGGCGTTCCGACTTCCTCAATCCGTTGACGGCGCGGCGGCGTGTGACGGTGGACGGAAACGGAACCTTGATGCCATTCAGGCCGGGAGGCGCCAGTGCTTCTCCGGTTTCCGTTTACCTGGGAGCAAATTTTGAGACTGCGACCGCGCAGAAATACAAGGGCAAATTCGTGCTTGAAGTGTGCCAGTTTTCATAACGGAAAAGAAAGGAATTCCTATGAAGCTTCGAAAGGTTATCCTCTTCGGAATTGTCGTTGGTTTTTTGATATTCACAGCAACAGCTCGCGCCAACATCAGCGTGGAACCCACCCTCACTGAAAAGGTGATGGAACCCTCTTCCACGGCCGAAGGCTCCTATTGGGTTACCAACAACAGCTCCGAACCCTTAAAAATCACGGTCCAGCTTGAAGATTGGATGGGCTATATGCAGGGAGCCTATGATCAAGTAAAAGTCGATGAGTGGTTAAAAATCGAACCAAATTCATTCCCTCTCCAGCCGGGTGAAAAAAAACAAATCAAGTATCGGATCATCACGCCCCCTGATTTTAAAAATGAGAAAGTGGCGCAAGTTTTTTTCCGTTTCACGCAGCTCGAAAACTTTGAGGCGCGGCTTGGTGTGGTGCTTTATCTCTCCGCGAAAGGACAAGAAAAACTCAGCGCTGAAATCACTCGGCTTTCGGCCAAATACCGGGACGTCAATGATCCGAGAGACGAGCTTCTCCTTTCGATGGAAATCAAGAATAACAGCAACTTTCATATCCGGCCGGCGGGAACTATTGAAGTGAAAAATTTGGCGACAAATCAAGTCGTATACACTTATGCGGTGGATCGAATCCCTTCGATTTATCCCAATCAGCCGTTCGCTTTCGATTATCTCTTTCACCCGGAATCCATTCCCGAGGGAGATTACGAGGTGCTGTTGAAGTTAAATTATGGTAATTTATACGGCAAGAATGTTTTTATGGAGAAAACAGCGGCCGTTGTTTGGGAGCAGAAGGAAAAAACGTCGCCATGAAGAAATCGGTTTTCGTGATATCACTGGCTCTTGCATCTCTGTGCTTCTTGGGAAGCCCAGGAATCACAAGCGCCTCTCTTTTCACGGCCGATGGATCTGTTCTTGAAACGAGTTCGCTTACAGTCACGATTCAAAACGGAACCTCGTTAACGGGGACGTCCTCGGGATCAACGACATTTAATTTCCCCCAGTATCTTAAAGTTGACTACTATAGCAATCAAAGCGGTTATCAGGCCGTGATTATTTTCACGGATAATTCCAGCGCCGGTGCTAATCCCAAATACACCGGAGGAGGAGACGGGGCCGGGATGGTTCTTACCACTTCCACTGCCGTGAATGTGCCCATGCATTGGGTGGTTTTCCCAACCGCTCAAACCGGAGGTTACAACTTTGATCCGATTGATCCCGCCAATGAATTCTTTGTGGTTGATAAAAAGAGGCCTGACGGTTCGGCTTTTCCGGCAGGTTTTGCTTCTTTTATTTTTGATTTGCAGCAGCGATTGGCCTCACTGGCTGCGGCTCCGATTGCCAATCGAACCACCAATAGCGGAACAGTTTATATTTATTTAGCCGCAAACTTTCAAGGGGCTCCTACCGGCACTTATAAAACGAATCAATTGAATATTCAATTAGTGACCCTCGTAAACGGCTCCATCACTGCCGTTCATCAATCGCAAGTTTTCACCGCAACCGTCACGCGTAGCTAAGTTCAGGCATAAAGAATGGTTAAAGAAATCCACTTTTTTATCGATATTTATAAAGCATAATATTTACACCCTATGTCTATAAAAAGCATATTAGAACTCAGCGCCTTCAAGAATATACCGCGTTTGGAAATTTCAAGCGAAAGGGTGAAACGTGTCAGCATGATTCTGGCGGCGGCCTCGGCTGTGTTCTTTATTGCTGAACTCCTCTACTTGCTCGCCAGTTATGCGCTTCCCTTCCGGTCCGTGCCGGCCCAGGCAGTGACCGTGCCGGCCATTGCCAAAGCCAATCTTGAGTCCCTGGATGCCTTTGAAAGCAAGCTTGGTGCAAGAAATCTTTTCTTTTCGCCGGTCAAAGAAGCGCCCGTCGTCGCGGCGGCCGGGATTGAGGAAAAGGTCAAGAACCTTTCCCTGATCGGTATTGTGGCCACGGGCGAACCAGAAGCCATTGTCAAAGACTCAAGCATCAATCAAACCTATTTTCTGAAACGCCATCAAAAACTCCGCGATCTTGAGGTCAAGGAAGTGAAATCAACCAGCATCGTCCTCAAATCAGGTAAAGAAGAAAAGGAGATATTCCTTGTTTAAAAAATCCTCTATTCTTATCACGGTTTTATCGCTCATTTTCCAGCCCTTCGTTTCCTTTGCGGAAAATGAGCCGGGATCCGACGTGATGGACCAGGCCCAGCTCGTTCAGGACGCCGCCGCCAAGCCGTCGCTCTCCCAAAAAATCACCATGGACCTCAAGGGTGTCGACATCCTTGACGTTTTGAAAATTCTCTCCAAACGCACGGGGCTTAATATCGTTGCCGGCAAAAATGTAGGCGGCAATGTCACGCTTTATCTCCAAAATGTCGATGTGTGGAGCGCGCTCAAAAAAATCCTTGAGACAGCGGATCTCGCCTATGTGGAAGAAGACAGCATCATCCGCATCATGACAGATAAGGACTACGAGACTTTATTCGGCAAACCATTCCGCGACTACCGCAAGGTGCACGTCTTTAACCTCAAAAATGCCAAAGCCTCGGAACTGGGGGAAATCGTCAATCAGCTCAAATCCAATATCGGCCGCGTGATCATCGACGAGCGCAGCAATTCCATCATTGCTTTTGACACGCAGCTTGTTCTGGATGATATGGAAAAAACCCTGTCCGAAATGGATAGCCCCACGGACAGTAAGGTATTCACGCTGCGTTACGCGCTGGCCGAGGATTTGGAACCTAAATTGAAATCCGTCATCAATCCCGTGACGGGCTCTCTCGAAATCGATAAGAGGTCTAATAAAATCTACGTCCGGGATCTCGCGGACCGGGTCAATCAAGTTGCCGCCATTGTGAAGGAGTTTGACGCCCAACCCTTGCAGGTTTTGATTGACGCCAAAGTGATCGAAGTGGTCCTGAACGATCAGTCACGGTTCGGAATCGACTGGAATACGATTCTCGAACGAACGCGCAAAAATCCCTATAAATTCAGCGCCCCTCTGACCGTCACCAATCCCTCGAGCGGACCTCTTGCCAATGTCACGTTCGCAACATTGACCGGAGATAAAACCGGCGACGCTAACGAGGATGATTTTAACTTTGTGATCTCCGCCCTTGATGGCGTTGGAAAAACCAATACCCTTTCCAGCCCGCGTCTTACGGTCATGAATAATCAAGAGGCCAAACTTGCAGTCGCCACTCGGGAACCATTTGTAAGCCAAACAGTCGTTCAAGGGGCTAACACGGCTTCCACCGCCGATAATGTCCAGTTTGTCGATGTGGGTGTGACGCTCACAGTCAAACCGACCATCGCGGCGGATAACAATGTCATGATTAAAATTAAACCTGCCGTGAGCACGGCGGGCACCCCGCTTGAACTTCAGGGCGTTGCCTCCGGCAGCAACACGACTTTTGTGAGAACGCGCGTTCCTGTGGTAACGACCCAGGAAGTGGAAACCATGGTGATTGTCAAAAGCGGCACCACCATCGTGATGGGTGGACTCATCCAGGACCGGACCGACAAATCTTTCCGCAAAATTCCCGTTTTGGGCGACATACCTTTTTTTGGCGCTCCGTTCCGCAACAAAATCGAGGACGCCAAAAAAACCGAACTCGTGATATTTATCACCCCCCATATTCTGAAGCCCAACATCCCGACCGATGAGCAGGAAAAATTTCTTAACGGCAAGGGTGAGCTTCTGGATTTCGATAAAGTTGCGAATGTGGATTTCGCGAAGGCCTACCAAAATTCTAATCATCCTTGGAGTAGGGCCAATCATCGGCCCTACTGGCACGAACAAATTCATAAGCGGGTTAAAAAACGAGATGCCCTTTCCCAGCATCCGCTGACCTGGGACTCCCTGGACACTTCCATGATTTCCGAGGTGGCGCTTCCAACGCAGCCGGCGGATGTTATTCAGAACACGGTGGTCAATCAATGGATTCCGGTGGTGGAGGAAAACCCCAAGCAAATCACGGTGGAAAATCCTGAGATGAAAAAAATCGCTCCCCGGAAAAAACATTCTCATCGCCTTAAAAAAATTGCACCGGAACCCGAAGCAGCCACGGCCTGGTTTGAAGCTAAAAATGCCTTCCCGGCAAACCCTGAACCTGAAAAAGTGGTTGAGCCGGGACCCGCGCGCCCAATCTCTGCCCCTGAGCCAGTTTCCGCTCAATTCGTTCCGGAGAATCAAAGCGCCGCGATTTTTCAGGAAATCGAGCAGCATATGATTTCCACGGATCCTGTCCGCTTAATTTGGCGCAACTATTTCCAGGCCCTTCGCGCGGAGGTCCTTCAAACTTTGAAAAGCAATCCAGTCCTGTCGGAACTCCATGGCGATGTGCGGATTGAGTTTTCTGTCACGCAGAATGGCGGGATGAAAGATCTTGAAGTTTTTGAGACCAGGCATGTCACCCACCCTGACCAGAAAATGTTAATCGCCGAGGTCTTGAAACAAGGCGCCTACACCCCTCTTCCCCGCGAGCTGGGGAGCGAGAAAAAAATCCGCCTGACCATCCGCCTTTAACCGGCGATGGGGTCCATTGGCCACCTTCATGAAAACGTTTTACTATAAAGCCAAACAAGGCCCCCAAAAAATCGTAGAAGGCGAGATGCAAGCTGAAAGCCGCGATCAGGTGGCCTCACGCTTGAGCGGACAGGGATTATTCCCCGTAGAAATCACCGCCCGGGACGGCAGCTTAGCTCCGGAATCCGATTCACCCTCACCAAGCCCCTCATCCGGAGGCGCTTCTCTCCGGGAAAAAATCGCTTTTATCGATCAGTTGGCTGATCTGTCTTCTGCCGGATTAAGTATCATGCGGGCCATGGATGTTATTTCAAAACAGCCGCGCACACAGTTTTGGAATCACCTTCTGGCTGATCTTAAGCGCTCCATCCAAAGCGGAAAAAGTTTCTCCGACGCTCTGGAATTCCACCCCGCGGTTTTTTCCCCTTTCATTATCAGCATGATCCGGGCCGGCGAAACAGGCGGCTCTTTTGATTTATCACTCCGCCAGATCAGCCAGTCGCTGGAACGGGAAGAGGATCTTCGCTCTAAAATCAGGCAATCCCTGCTTTATCCTGGAGTTATCCTGTCCTTCGGTTTTATCACCATTCTCATTCTTTTTATCTTTGTGATTCCCCGTCTCGAAGGGCTTTACGAGGATTTCGGCGGCACGCTTCCTTTCATCACACGAATCGTGATCGGCCTGAGCCGCCTGGCGCTTTCCTTCTGGTGGCTTTTTGCCCTGCTTTTTGCCGGAGCAGGCCTTTACCTGAAAAACTCCTCTCAAAAGGGAAATTTTTCATGGCGCACGTTTGGGCTTAAAATGCCCTGGTTCGGAAAAATGCTGCGGATGGAAGAAAATGTTCACTTCATAAGAACCCTGGGGCTTTTGCTCAAAAACGGCGTGTCTATCACCGAAGCCCTGACCGTAGCCGGAAATATCGCGGAAGATCCGGCCCTTCAGTCCCACGTCGCGGCCATCAAGCGGGACGTTTTGCAGGGCCATTCTCTGGCGCATTCCATGGAGGGAACCGGGGCCTTTGATGCCCTGGCCGTAGGATTTGTTCAGACCGGCGAAGAAACCGGAACCCTGGACCGCTCGCTGGAAAAAATCTCGCAGGTTTACGAAAGGGACATTGAGCGGAAAATCAAAGTTCTCACAACACTGCTTGAACCGCTCCTGATTCTTACGATTGGAATCATTGTCGGCGTGATTGTCATCAGCATGTTGCTTCCCATTTTCCAGATCAGTTTTCTGGTTCGCTAAGGAGGCCTTATGAAAAATCGGATGCTTGGAAACCACGCTCAAAAGGGATTCACACTCATTGAACTCCTCATTGTCATCATCATTCTGGGAATACTCGCCGCCCTCACCATTCCGCGGCTGGCGGGACGGACAGAAGAGGCGCGCGTCCAGGCCGCTCGTGCCGATATTGAGGGCGGACTGTCGGTGGCTCTGGACCTTTATGAAGCGGACATGGGAAAGTATCCCCAGGCGCTTGGGGATTTGATTCAAAAACCCGCCAATTCCGAACGCTGGCGGGGCCCCTACCTTAAAAAAAGGTCGCTTCCCCTGGATCCCTGGAAAAATCCCTACGTTTACCGGTTTCCCGGCACGCATAACACCTCCGATTACGATCTTTTCTCCAATGGTTCGGACGGCGCGGAAGGAACCGATGATGACATCACGAACTGGACTAACTCTCATTGAGCTTCTGGTTTATCTGGCGGTTTTGACCCTGGTCACAGCCCTCTCTGTCCCCGCATTCACGGGAAGTTACCGGCATCTTTCGGAAGAATCGTTGATTCAAAATCTTGAAAGGGATATCCGTTTTGCCCAATATCGCGCCATCATGGAAGGAAACGCTTACGCCTTGCAATACAACGACCGAGAGAACATTTATCGATTCCTGCGTGAGGAGCGCTCGGGACGGCATGTGGAATGGCGGCCCGTGGAAGAACGGTGGGGGAAGCCCCGCAAAATCGGAAAGGGTATCCGCTTGTCTTTCCGCGGCCAGGATAAAATTTATTTTATTCCGGACGGTGAAATCACGGAAGGAATCATTGCGGTGATAGCAGGGTCTGAAACCATCGCCACTCTTTTTCCGGGCCATTCCCTTCTCGGCGTTGAAATCAAGCGAAAAGGAGACCTCCCTCATGCCGCTTGAGAAAAATACCGAAAGGGGCTCTGCCCTTATTGAAACCATGATTGCCATGGCTATCCTTGCCATTGTGCTGACATCGATTATTCAGTCGCTTCTTGTGTCCCTGCATGCTTCGGAAAAAATCCGGGATTCTTTTGAAGCTTCCATCCTGCTTGAAAATCTCCTATTCGAAATCAAGAATGATGAAAAGGGCGAGCGGTATGCAAAACCTCATGAAGGCGAACTTAAGGGATATTTTGTGAGTCCGAACGACTATTTTTATACAGTAAATTCGAAAATTATCGGCAGCACGCAAAAAGCCTGGGGCCAGCAAACCCTTTATCAGGATTTCAAAGTGCAGGTCAACTGGAAGCAGGGCCGGGATTTTCTTATTGCCAATTCCGTGGCAAGAACCCGGATACAGATTTCATAACTTATGATAACTAATAGAGTTAAAGCAAAGAGTGGCATTCTGTTAATTGAGTTCCTGATCGCGCTTTCAATCGCGGCAGTTCTGTTCACAGGTATCCTTTCGGTTTTGCACGGAGGGCTGGCCGCTTACCAAAAAGTGGACACGCTTTCCATCCCGATTTATCAGGCACGCGCTTTCTTCGCCCTTCTCGAATGCCAGCTTCACAACATGATTTATTATTCCGAGGCCCCTTTCACCGGAGACCGCAGCAAGTTTACATTTCCCTCCATGCTGGAGAATTATTCGGAAGACACCCTCCGCGAACTTCCCTTCTCGGTCACCTATCAATATCGCGAAAAATCGCTTTACCGTACGGAGACTCCCCTGCGCGGCTTATTCACCGAAAAAGAGGCGCATTCGAAAAAAATCTTAGCTTCCCTAAATTCATTTGTCGTACAATACGCCTACCGGCAGTCCGAAAATCCGGCTATTGTGTGGCTGGAAAGCTGGCCTGCAAACCAGGGACTTCCGCGAGGGTTAAAAATCAGTTTGTCCCTTGAAGTTCCCTCTAGCAAAAAACGGAACAAAATGGAGAATTTTGTGGTCACAAAAAAAATTTTCATCCCTCATGGCAATTGGGGATGGATCGAAAAGGGATTCTAATGCGGAAAAGAAACGGTTCTATCCTGATCCCGGCCTTATGGCTTCTTATCATTCTCTCTTTTTTGGCCATTTCCGTCGGGATCCGGACACAGCTTGAGGCACGCATGATGTCCATCCAGCGCGGCTCGGATGAGCAAAAGGAAATGCTCGAGTCCGCGGTCCAGATCGCGCGGTTTCTCATCGAGTCCGACAACGACACCGATGAAGACAGTCCTCACGACAGCTGGTACGGAACCCATGACCTTTCACCCTGGCTCGAATCACAGGGCTATGAACTGACGATCACGGATGAAGAGAACAAAATCAATATCAACCGCGCACCGCCCGTGGTGTTAAAAACTCTGTTTGAAGTTCTTGCTCAAAACGGAGCCATCCTAGAAAACAGCCCGCAAGACCTGGCCGCAAGCATTGCCCGGTGGCGGGGCGAAAACCCGATTTTCGGAAGCCCGTCCACCTACCGGCAAAAAGACCAGCCTTTTGAATCCCTCGAGGAACTCCTGCTGGTCGAAAAAATGACCGATCATGATTTTGAGGTGATCAGCCCATTTTTAACCGTGTACGGAAAACAGGGTGAACAAAATCTTCGCATCAATCTGAACACGGTCTCGGATCCGGTCATGGAAGCGTTGATCCTGTCTCTTGCCGGTGATGAATTCTCGAAAAAAGAACTCTCCGCAGCTTTTGCTTCATTCCGAAGGAAACAACTCGATGGCTCCGCCGGGTACTGGGGTTTGAAAGATATGTCCACGGACAGAATCCTGGTCCATCTCAATGTCTCAAGCACGGTGCTCATGGTAAGTCTGGTGAATCAACTGCTCCAGTTGGTCAGCGTGGACTCAAGTTATTTCTCGGTCACGGCCCGGAGAAAAGACGCGCACTACCGGCCCGCAAGCGTGAGCGCAGTCTTGGGCCCCACCGGAGGCCGGGCCGTTCCTTTCATGCCCAATCAAATGACCGTTTCCGGGCCCATGTTTTTCCGCACGGATAATCTCGACACCTTGAGCTGGAAGGAAGGCGTATGAAATTTGGCCTTCCCCTGCGCCAGGATCTGCTGGCTCTTGAAGTCGACCACAACACCCTCCGCTGGGCTCACTTTGTGAACCGTCACGCTGACATGCTGGATGTCCGGTTTGCGGAAGCCCCTCTTGAGGGAAAAAATCTTCTTGAACTGAAGAGCCGCTTTCCCGCCTCCCCCTCCAGGACCGTGTTAATCATCAAACGGGATGAACTGCTGACCAAAATGCTGCGCCTCCCCTCCGTCAATGTCCGGGAATTGTCGCGCATCGTGGCCTTCACGCTTCCGCAGGAACTTCCTTATAACATCTCCGAAATTGTCTACCGCTTCGATGTCCTCAGCACCAGCCAGGAGGGTTTCAGCAATGTCCGCGTGGTCTGGATGCTTAAAAAAAGTGTTGAGGAAAAACTCGAGTTGCTAAAAAGTATGGGTCTTGAACCTGATGAAGTGATTGCCTCCGACCAAGCCCTGCTCTTCTATTACCTTAAACTCCGTGAATCAAATGCCAGCCTTCAGGCCCGGGAAACTCTTCTGAATCTTGAGTCCGAAGAAACGGAAATTGTCGCGATTGACGGTCAAAAAATACTTTCCTCCTACCGGATAAAAAACGGATTCCAGACCTTGTCAGCCAATCCGGCCGAATTTGTCCGCACTCTCAAGGAGAATATGGAGGATTTAAAAAAACAGACGCATGAAACCACCGCCTCCATGGCCTTCACAGCCGTTTCCGAAATCATGATCCAGCTCCGCGAAAATCTTTCTAAATTGCTGGATGTCCCGATCCGCATCCTGCCCGTTCTCGGCAGCATGGACCCTAAAAAAGCGCGTGCGGTTCCGGCCGCATTTCTCGGCGCTTATTTTTACGCGTCTTTCGCGTCTCATCCTCCGGCCAGCCTGCTGCCGGAGGAGCTTAGAAAACTGCGCCATGACGCCAGGTCCCGTGAGACCCTGCGCGACGCCGCTGTCTACGCCGCTACTTTCATGATCCTCACCCTGGCCGGACTTTACTGCCATCTTCTGGGGCAGTCCGCGGCCCAAGAAAAACTCATGAAGGAATATTCGAAAATGAATGCCAGTACCAAGCGCATCCTCCGGGTGGCGGAAGAAATGGAACTTCTGGGTGCAATCGAAAAAGAAAAAACCGTAGCGCTTGATTTTTTGGCTGCGCTGCCGGGCCTTGTGCCGCCCAAAATTTCCCTGACCCAGATCGAGTATGACCGTGAGCAGGGACTCCGCCTGCACGGCATTGGGGAAAGCAACCAGTCCATCACGGATCTCATGAAAGCCCTCAAAACCCTTCCCCGGATCAAGGCCGCCGAATTTGATTTCTCCAGACGCAAAATTCAGGACGGCAAGGAATATTTCGAGTTTCAGATTAGTTCCAAAATTAATTCCGCGGAGCCCGAAAACGCATGATAAACTTGAACCAAAAATCCCTAACATTGGTTTTGGCGGGAATGCTGGCCCTGGTCTGGCTTAGCAGTGTGCGGGCGCTTGCCAGCCGCAACATGGAATTGGGCGATCAAATCACCCTGCACCGGAAAGAACTCGGATATCAAAAAGGCATCCTGCTTAAAGAAAAAGAATTTGCCAGCCGCTTTGAGGAAATCAGGAACGAAGTCAGTGTGGGCGGAGGCCCGGATGAGCGGTTGAGTCTTTTCATCGCTCAAGCTGAAAAATGGTCGGGCGAGGAAAAGATTTTGCTCCATGACGTGCGGCCTCTTCCTCCGGGCAAGAAGGGACGCATGACTTTTCTCAAGGTCACGCTGGAGCTTGAAGGGGAAATGCCTTCCCTGGGACGGTTTTTGTATAAAATGTTATCCAGCGGCGAGCCGGTCCAGATCGACCATTTCAGTTTTTATCAAAAAGTCAGGATGCGGCCGCAAATCAATCTGGATATGGAAATTTCCATTCTTTTTATTGAGTAACCAGGAGGCGGGGATATGACGCAGCGCAAAGATTATAAACTGGGGGAGGCCTTAATCAAAAAGGGCTATGTCACGCTGGCCCAGATCTCGGAAGCGCTCCAGGTTCAGGAAAAAACCCTGGGCTCCCTGGGAAAAATCCTGGTCCACCTCGGCTATCTGGATGAGGAAAATCTTCTGGAAGTGCTTTCGGATCAGCTCGGTATTCCTTATATTAACTTGAACCGCGACAAAATCCAGCGCGACGCGGCCAAGAAAGTGCCGGCCAAGCTCGCCTTTCATTACAAGGTGCTTCCCATTGAATTCAAGGACAATAAACTCACACTGCTGGTAAGCAACCCCCAGGACCGCCGCCTGTTTGACGAACTGCATACCCTGCTGGGATGCGACATCGCCATTGCCATCGGCCATGAGGAACAGATCATGGCGGCTCTGGAAGAATATTATGGTCTGGGCGCGGACACGATTGAGCGGCTCGGAACGCAGGAAAAGTGGGGGCCTTCGGCTCCCGCACGGGGTGGCCCGGAAATCGTCGATTCCCGCGACGATGAAGGGACCATTGTCAAGCTCGTGAATCAATTCCTTCTTGACGCAAAAAAATCCCGCGCCTCGGACATTCATCTTGAGCCCTATGCGGATGAATTCCGCGTGCGATACCGGATTGACGGCATCCTTTATGACGCCAAACTGCCTCCCACCATCAAACAATATCAGGCCAGCATCATTTCCCGCATCAAAGTCATGGCCGACCTGGATATCGCCGAGAAACGCCTCCCCCAAGACGGCCGCATCAAAATCAAAACCGGCGACGACGAGCTCGACCTGCGCGTTTCCGTGCTTCCCACTGCTTTTGGCGAAGCCGTGGTGATCCGGCTCCTCTCCTCCACGCAATTTGTCAAAATGGATCAAGTCGGCCTTGCCTCCCGGAATCTTGCCATCTTGCGGAATCTGCTTAAAAACCCCTACGGGATTATTTTTCTAACCGGCCCCACGGGAAGCGGGAAAACCACAACCCTTTATGCCTGCCTGAGTGAGCTCAATGATCAGAAACGAAAAATTCTCACCATCGAAGACCCTATTGAATATCAGTTGAAAGGCGTGGTCCAGGTGCAGGTGCATCCCAAAATCGGCCTCACCTTTTCGCAAGGCTTGAGACATCTTCTCCGGCATGATCCGGATGTCATGATGGTGGGCGAAGTCCGCGATCTTGAAACCGCGGAAATCACCATCCGCACTTCCCTGACCGGCCACCTCGTCTTCTCCACTCTGCACACCAACGACGCTCCCGGCGCCCTGGCCCGGCTCTTTGACATGGGCATTGAGCCCTATCTAGTGGCTTCCAGCGTGCTTTGCATCATTGCCCAGCGTCTGGTCCGCATCATTTGCCCCAAATGCAAAAAAGAAATCCCGGCGGAGAAAACGGGCCACTTTGACAAATTGCCGGAGGCCTTCAAAAAAGGCTCCTACTACGAAGGCAAGGGTTGCGAGGCCTGCAAGCAGACCGGGTTTTCGGGCCGGACAGCCATCCATGAGCTAATGGTCATGGATGAGGAACTCAAGGAAGCTGTAAGCCGCAGGATATCGACCGCAGAATTAAGAAAACTTGCGGGCTCAAAAGGGATGCGCCTTCTCTATGAAGACGGCCTGGAGAAAGCCCGCCAAGGACTTACGACCGTAAGCGAAGTATTCCGCGTGATTCAATCGGAGGAATGAATGAGAAGGATTTTTATTTTATTCGCGCTATCTTTGTTAAGTATGGCTCCTAGGCTGCAAGCTGCAAGTCTCTTTGAAGAAAAAAAGAAAGATGCGGCTTCGAACGTAGTCATCGATGTTGAACAAGACCGGCCCATCACTTCCCAGGGAAACCGCAAATTTGTCCAATCCGATCCCGATTACGTCAAAACCAAACTCAAGGAATTTGATGAGCGACTCACTAAAATGAATGCCCGCATTGAGAAACTCGAAGCAGAAGTTAAAGACCTGACCGGCAAGGGGCGGTAGGCGCAGCAGTATCTTTCTGTTGACTTCCGGGCGTTTTACGCCGTAAAATGCCCACATGCTTACACGCCATCTTGCCTCCCTGTTAAAACGCTGTCCCAAAAGCATCCTGCTCCTGGGCCCCCGGCAAACGGGAAAATCCACCTTGATTTCAAGTTTTTCACCGGATCTTACCCTGAATCTCGCCCACGAAGCCGTCTATCTGGATTTTACCCGTAATCCCCTGGAGCTCGAGCAGCGGATAGCTCCGTTGAACACCTCGAAACCTTTGAAGGTATTCATTGATGAAGTTCAGCGGCTGCCGAGTCTTCTGAATACCATTCAAACCCTGCTCGATAAACCCGGAAATAAAATTAAATTTCTTCTGACAGGCTCCAGCGCAAGAAAGCTAAGACGAGGAAATGCCAACCTGCTCCCCGGAAGAGTACACACGTTTTATTTGGGGCCGATCGTAGCGTGCGAACTTGGCTACCGCATGAATGCACACCAGGCGCTTGCTTATGGAAGCCTTCCGGGAATTTGGACCGATACGGATACCAGCTCCAAAGAAAAAACCCTCCGCTCTTATGCCGGAACTTATCTTAAGGAAGAGGTTCAGGCGGAAAGTCTCACCAGAAATCTGGAAGGTTTTTCCCGGTTCTTAGCTATCACAGCCGAATGGGCCGGCCACTTTCTTGATCTCTCAAAGATGGCCTCAGCCGCTCAAGTAGCGCGACAGTCTGCCGCCAGATACTTTGAAATTCTGGAAGACTGCCTGATCGTTTACCGAACCGAACCCTTTACGAAAAGTCTGACACGCCGGTTGATACAACACCCCAAATTTTATTTCTTTGATCCGGGAGTCTTGAACGGCCTTCTGGAAAATTTCAAAGTTTCACAAGACCGTATAGGCAGTCTTTTCGAACATTTTATTTTTACCCAGATACTCCACAGCGCCGCCGCTTGCGACAAAGTGGTGCGAATTTCCTCATTTCGAACGGAACATGGCGCCGAGGTGGACTTAATCCTGGAAATCGAAGGAACCCTTTTTGCCCTGGAAATCAAGGCCTCCCGCAATATCGGTCCCTCCGATTTGAGCGGACTCAAACGGTTTGCCGCCTTTTACGGCAAAAAACACCGCCCTTGCATCCTCTATCTTGGAGACTATCGAAAAAAGGTGGAACAAATCGAAATCCTCCCTTGGCAGGATGCTCTTCAAGAAATGGGGCTCTAATATTTTTCACACCTTTAATTCAACTAATTCCTATCTCTAGTTTCTGCAATAAGATACAACTTTATCAATTTTAGTCAACTTTTAGCTCACATTTGATTTTTATAAAATCATCATGTAGCCTTTATACAGTTATTAAAAATTGAGCTTAATGGGCTCTATTTTTTTGGATAGCAAATAACCAGTTTTAAAAAGTCAAATATAAGTTCGGAGGAAAAGGGAGGGGGAAGAAAATGAGAAAATCGGTAAAAAGTTTTTCCATATTTTTTGTGATAGCAACATTTGTGATTGTGTCAGCTTCATTTGTGGCGCCTGGCTTCCTGTCAACAGCGAAGGTGTTTGGTTTTGGCACGCCTTCTACGGGTAATAACGACGGTAGTGACAATTTGGCCGCAACGGGTCCTGACGAGGTTGCTGTTGCGAAATTATGCAGTAACACCGCTGGACCTTGTAAGGACAAAGCCATAGGTAGCAGTTGCACTTCAGCTGGTGGTGTCACAGGCACGTGTCAAACCAGCAGCGATACCGATACTAACTGCGGCTGCAGCCCGGCGTAAACCGGACGGCGCACTTTCGGAGAAGAACAACAAGTTCTTCCCGAAAAGTACTCGCGCAAAAAGCGCGCGTGTCCGTCGGGGAGGGGTTAACACTCCATCCGAGCTCGCGTCTTGCGCCGCGGGGACAGGTATTATTGAACTGTGTCCCTCGGAGAACTGGGACTGGACCTATAAAGGAAGGGTAAAAAAATGAAAAGAGCAGTGAAAAGTTTTTCCGTATTTTTTGTCATAGCAACATTCGTGATTGTGTCGGCATCGTTTATAGCGCCGGCTTTCTTGTCAACGGCGAAGGCATTTGGTTTTGGGGACTTAGATGGTGGTCCTCCTCAGGATAACGTCATCAGTCAGACTTGCGGCAATGACAAGTGGGGGGTATGCGCGGACTTTGGATGTGCCAAGGCCAATCCTGGTTTCGAATGTAAGAACAGCATGATGCCAATCACAGACGATGAGGGCCAAGAAGATAACATAGAAGTTTGCGGGTGTTCGAAGACAGTCTAAGACAGAATAAATTGAACCATCAGTAATCAGTACCGGTTCTGCCCTAAATCCAGTCGATTTAGGGCGGCGCAAGCACTCGCTCCAGCCGAGCTCGTGTCTTGCGACCGAGGGGGACAGGTATTAAGCAACTGTGTCCCTCGGAGAACCGAGACTAAAACAAAGGGGAGTAATTGAAAAATGAAAAGGGTTAGAAAGTTTTCAACATTAATGGTGGTGGCACTATTCATAGCAGTTACTGCTACGATGATCGTTCCATCGTTCATTGGAAAAGCAATTGCTCAGGGTACAATAAGCGAATTGACACTAGTTACACAAGATACATCAGGTAGCGAAGAGGACTCGGAAGAATCCAATACGGCGCCACAGACGACGTCTGGAACGCCGTCTGGGACTATAACCGAGATGACGGTTACACCGGGCATGGCAAAAACTATTAGGGAAAATGGCTAATGTTCCAGTACTACCGGTTTTGCAAAAATCACAAACCGGTTCTAGAAAGAAAAATAAGTTCGGAGGAAAAGGGAGGGTAATAAAAGATGAAGACACTAACTATTTCGATGTTGACGCTTTTTATCGTGTTCACGACGTGTCCGTATGTGCTAGCCTTTGGGGCGGCGCCTGATAATCCTGATTCTGGTGGAGCTATAACCTCAGTACCAGCTGAGACGGCCTGTCATGCGGGAGGTTCATGTAAATGTGCATCTTGTCCGGGAACCGACGGGGGTTGCGTCTTTGTAGGAGGTGCTTGTTACCGCGTCCAAAACTAAGCAGTATGCGAAATGGAAAATGATATGCGAAAAAAACAAAAATTATGGGCCTTGGCATTAGAACCGCAAGACGGTAATTTTATGTTCAGTTACCTAACGCTTTCTAAAAGTTTTAAGAGGAAAAGAAACCGATCGGTCCGCATCGCACCTATTGTTGTCCTGATACTTGTGATGGCTTTTACTTTCTGCGGCTCGCAATCCGCTTTTGGCTGGGGGGAAGATGAATTGGCGCTGCCTCAAAATTCTAAGAATCAACCTTCGGCACAGCCGGAGAAGAACACCAACTCGGAATCCACTTCTCCAGCGTCTAGCGCGGCAAAAACCTCTGGCGATCAGACTTGCAATTGCAAAAGCCCAGATCTTGATGTAATGTGCACAGACAATAATAAAGGAATCTACACTCAAGCAAGTTTTCAACAGGACCATTGCGGATAATTGGCGGGTATGAAACGGTGCTGGTTCTTTCTGGTCTTGTTTCTAATCCCTCTCCGCGAAGCCCAGGCCGCAGAAAAAAAGGTTCCTGACCCTTCCAGCCTCGTTCTTAATCAGTCGATTTCCCTGGTCACAGTTGCCACCCTGATGGATCCGGCGTACAAAGTAAACGGCACTGTCACCATTGCAGTTCATGACCAGAAAATTGACCCGGAAGTACTCTCTAAGAAACCCTCCATCAACCTGACGGGATTAGCCGAAAGCGGGGCTGGTGTCGTTCAGGCACCGGCCGCTTCCTATGTGGAAGCCACGTCAGAAATCACTCTCCCGCTCGCGGACGGAAGCTCCGCCCGCTACCTTTTACTCCAGTATCCTTTCACCGCTTACCTCACGGCAAAATCGGGAATTAAGTGGCTATGTGCCTCAAGCGGCAAACTCAAGGATTGCGTCGAGGCTCCCCCTCTCAAGGGCGCCCAAATATTGACCGTGGACCCTCCCGAATCCAAAATTGAAATCACATCCTTTAAAATTTTCACCGCCAAGTCCAAAGTCGCCGCACCTACGATTGCATTAGCCGGGGTGGCCGAGCTGGTCATCAACGATACCAGTCAGGGGTTCCCCATGGAAGTTCCTATTTCCGTCACGGTTGCAAATTCCCTGGGCCAAACTCTGACCAAACAAGGATTCAAAGCCAAACTTTTTTTTCTGCGGCACACCCTGGTTCCCAATCCGGCTTACCAACCCAATGCCCAAACTCCTATGCTGCCTTACCTGACAATCGCAATCCCTCTTTATGAGTTTTCAGGTAATCTGCCTCTCACGGGAGATCCCTGGGAAATCCGCGCCTTTGCCGAAGGTTCTTCCTTTGGCGCAAAACCATGCCTTAAAAATCTTCAAGTCATTGACTCGAACCGCGACGGGTCTGTGAATGATGTCGATGATCTCAATGGGGACGGCGCCATTGATTCCGGTGACTGGCTGGGCATGACTCCGCCTTCTTAAAAGCGGCCTCTCAAGTTCAGCATGGAAATGCCGAATTATAAATTCGATGAATAAAAACTATGTGATGGCCGGCGTGGGAATCGTGATCTTTCTTATCACCCTCGTCACCGGTGTCCGGATCGCACGGGGCATGCCTCAAGCCATTGAAGCAGAACCCTGGAAAGTCAAAGGCAATCCGCAGGCCTCTGTTTTCATTGTGGAATTTAGCGATTTTGCCTGCCCCTATTGCGACAAAATACGGCCCGCGCTCGAGGAAGTCCTCAAGGCCTTTCCTAACGATGTCAAACTCGTGTTTAAACACTTCCCTCTTTCGATTCATCCCCCGGCTCCCATGGCCGCCGAAGCGGCCGAGTGCGCCGCCGATCAAGGAAAATTCTGGGAATATCATGACCTGCTTTTCGATGTCGAAAACAGAAAGCAATGGTATCCCTCGAAGGATTTGCCCGGACTATTCACCCAATACGCGGAAAAGCTCCAGCTCAACACCGCAACTTTCAGGCAATGCCTCGAATCAGGCGCAAAAAAAGAAATCGTCCGCCGCAATAAAGATGAGGGCCGCAAAATGTTTGTCAGCGGGACTCCCACCTGTCTTTTAAACGGCCGCAAGGTTTTCACCAGCCACAAACCGGAAGTCATGAAGGAATTGATTCGCAAAGAAATTGAAAAGGAAAAATCATGAAGCTGGGACTGCCGCGCATTCCTGAGAAATTGGCGCTGGCGATGCTTTTTGCCACCAGGATTCTAATTGGACTTTTGTTTTTTTATTCCGGCTTCTCGAAATTGATTCAGCCTATCGAATATTTTGAAGTAGCCGTTGGGCTTTACGCCTTCATCCCGGATGCAGTGATTCATCACGTAGCCATGATCACACCCTGGATTGAACTTGTGGGAGGAACGTTTCTCCTGCTCGGTTATGCGCTGGAAAAATCGGCAGCCGTCCTCAGCGTCCTGACCGGATTATTTCAGCTTATCCTCGGGCAGGCTTTGGTGCGGCGGCTTCCTATGGATGAGTGCGGATGTTTCGGCGGGGGATTCATCCATTTGACGCTTTATCAATCTTTTGTCCTCGATACCGTTCTCGTGCTTTTGCTGATTCAAATTGCCGGGGCAGAAAAGAATATCTTCAGTCTGGATAATAAACTCTTAGGCTCCTGAACTACTTTTTAGCCGGCTTGACTAAAAACGAGGTGATCAAGCCCAAAATCAGAAATCCGCCCAAGCCGTCAAAAAACATGACGGTGTTCAGACAAAAATCTCCGTTCATCCAGATAACATCAACTCCCTGCCACAGCAAATGGACCACAAGTCCCACCCCTAAATAAAACCGCACCGCAGGCCATGCGCCCTTGGAAACGCTGGCAACGCTGTAGAGTTGGGCCATCAAAAGCGCGACTGCCATATTCAGAAGGAGCGCAGCCAGAAAATTCGCCGGAGAATCGCAGGTTTTGGACGCGATCTGGACAATTCCCTTTAAGCCGCTTCCCTTCCAGTCATTGATCTGATAAATCACTCTTTCCTTAAGCGGCAATTCAGAAAGCAGGGCCTGGACACGGCCGTATTGGGGAATGCGCGGGAAAAAAGAAGAGTAAACCGGAAGGACCATCCACATCACCGCCCCATATAAAAACAAAGCCACTCCGCCGAGCATTCCCGCTAAAGCTATTTTTTTGCTTACGACTGCCATGATACGCCTCCTTTTATAAAATCTTGTGATCTAAAATGCCGGAGGCCGGGATCGAACCGGCACGCCCTAAAAGGGCACGGGATTTTAAGTCCCGGGCGTCTGCCAATTCCGCCACTCCGGCAGGAAATTGGAGGCACGGACCGGAATCGAACCGGTGTATAAGAGTTTTGCAGACTCCTGCCTTACCGCTTGGCTACCGTGCCGGATTTATTAATAATTTCAGAAGAAATCGCGCCACCTTTGATTTCGGCGCTTTTTCCAGGAAAAACCTGGTCCCATCTTTGCCTAGAACATACACCGTGGTTGGATGCGGACCAAACGGCCGACTCCCCAGCCCCAAAAAATTAGCGACAATATAATCCGCCTTCTTTTCACGCAGCTTGCGCCTGGCCTGGGCCAGAAGATTTTCCGTCTCCAGGCAAAAGGCCACCATAATACGCTTGCCTTTCCGGGCGGCAAGACCTTTTAAAATATCAGGTGTTTTGACAAGTTTCAAATTAAAAGTGGAACGCCTTCTGATTTTCCGTGCCGAAAACCGGGCCGGACGAAAATCGCACACCGCGCTGGTCATGAACAAACAATCGCACCGGGAAAACTCCCTGCGAAGCGCCTGCTCAAGCTCCGCAGAAGTCGTGATGCCGATAAAGCGCACGCCCCGGGGAGGATCAAGAAGCGTGGGGCCGCTGATAAGCGTGGTGCTGAAGCCTGCCTTGCGGGATGCTTTCGCGAGTTCGTAGCCCATCACGCCGGTCGAAACATTGGAAAGGTATCGAACCGGATCAATCATTTCGCGCGTATTTCCCGCCGTGATGAGAACGCGTTTTTGTGAAGGCATCTCGCAGTGAATTATTTTTTACGGAGAAGGGTTTGGATCCTGGTGAGAATCGCATCCGGCGGCGCGATGTGCCCAATGTCATCCCGGCCGCAGACCAGCGGGCCCTTGACCGGCTCCACGAATTCGTAGCCGAATTCCTTCAACTTTTTCATATTCTCCTGCGTGGCCGGATGACGGTACATGTTATCGTTCATGGCAGGCACGACAAGCACGCTGGTCCGGCTGGCAAGAATCGTGCAGGTAACGAGATCATCGGCAAACCCGCCGGCAAGCCGGGCCATCACATTCGCAGACGCCGGCATCACGAGAATAAGGTCCGACTCATCCGCCAGGGTCGTGTGCAGCACCCCCTCATACTCCTGAAAAAGGTCCGTATAGACCTTTCCCCCGGAAATAGAACGCAGGGTAAGGGGCGTGATAAACTCAAGCGCGCCTTTGCTCAAGGCACAGGTAAGCCGTGCGCCTTTTTTCCTGAGCTCTCCCAGAAGATCGCACACCCGGTAAGCCGCGATACTGCCCGTCACACAGACCAGGATTCTCTTGCCTTGCATGCTCAGTCTTTTTCCGATTCTTTGTTTTTGTAGGGCTCAACCGGAACCCCTTCAAAGGTCACTCTCCCGCTTGCAATCTCCTCCAGGGCAATGGTGGAAATTTTTTTGGAATGCGTCTGGATCAACGGCTGCGCCCCCTGCCCAAGTTCCGTGGTCCTTTTTGCCGCGGCCATCACCAGATTGTAAAGACTGTTGGAATTGTTCAAAAGTTTCTCAAGCGGAATATACGCCATGTTTCATCTCCTTTTTAGCCGGCCGTCTCTTTCTTTCCCTCGCCATGATGGCTTCAATGGCCGCAATCGATTCCTCGACATCATGGTTGGTCACAATATAATCATATTCCTTTGCGCAGACCATTTCCGAACGCGCCTGCTCCAAACGTTTCTCGATCTGCTTGCCGGAGTCGCTCTTTCTCGACTTGAGCCGTTTCTCCAGCACCTCCATGGAAGGCGGCATGATAAAAATAAATACTCCACTGATTTTTTTTCTCACCTGCCTGGCGCCCTGAACATCAATGGTCAAAATGACATTCTTCCCTTTCTCAAGCTCATCCAGTGTGGCGCGCTTCAATGTCCCGTAATGGTAGCCGTAAACCTCTGCCCATTCGAGAAAATCCCGTTTCCGCTTTCGTGCCTGAAATTCCTTCTCCGTGATGAAAAAATAATCACGTCCGTCCGCCTCGCCTTTGCGGGGTTTCCGGGTTGTCGCAGTAATGGCGCGCACAAAATTCTTATTTCGCTGAAGGAGATGATGAAGGAGGGTGGTCTTGCCGCATCCGGACGGCGCCGAAATCACCACCAAAAGTCCTTTAGGTTTAAGCGGTCTCATCAATCCTCCTCGCGTCCCGCCTCATTCCGCGCCCTTGCCGTCAAGGTTTCCGGCTCAATGCTTGACAGCACCACATGATTACTGTCCGTCACAATCACGCTTCGCGTTTTCCGGCCATGGGTCGCATCCACCAGCCGCCCCGCCTTATGGGCTTCCTCTTTCAACCTCCTGATGGGCGACGGATCCGAGGAAACAATCGCGATAATCCGTTCTTCCGCCACCATGTTGTTGAATCCAATATTGAGGAGCGTGAGCCCGCTCTGCCGGCTATTCAATGTTCTGTACCTGTTCCTTGATTTTCTCGATCTCAGATTTGATATTCACCGCTTCCTGGGAAATCTGAAAAGCCGGGGATTTGGAGGCAATGGTGTTGGCCTCCCGGTTCATTTCCTGCGTGATGAAATCCAGTTTTTTCCCGATCTCGCCGCTTTCTTCAAGCGTGCTCCGGAAAAGCTTCAGATGATTGCCCAGCCGTACAATCTCCTCGGTGATATCCGACCGCTCGGCCATGATAGCCACTTCGCGCGCGAGCTTTTCCTGGTCCAGTTCAATCCCCTTGGTGAGTTCAGCCACGCGGTTTTTCAGCCGCTCCTGATATTGCAGAACGGCAATTTGAGAAGCTTTTTCAATTCGCTGAAGCGCCTCCGCAATCAGCCGCAGGCGCAGAAAAAACTCCTTTTTGAGCGCCATCCCCTCCTTAGCCTTCATTTTTTGAAGCTTCGCGAGAGCCCTGCGGAGCGCTTTCGAAAGCCGCTGCCATTCCCGGGCAAGCTCGAAATCCGACTTTTGCACGAGAAAAATATTGGGTAAGCCTACCAAATCCTGCAGGGATAGCTTTGGATCGATTTTTAGACGCTGCGCGATGCGGCGTAGACTGCGATAGTAGAAATCCAGCTTTTTTTCATCAATGGCCACATCTTCGCGGGGTGAATCCCCTCCGTTGTAACTGACGGAAAGACTGATTTTGCCCCGCTTGACTTTAGTCTGAATTAAATTTTTGATTTCATTTTCAAGCGGCGCAAGCACCTGCGGCAGCCTGGCAGAATACTCCAAAAAGCGGTGATTCAACGAGCGTATTTCCACCACCCACTTATCCTTGCCATGACCCAGGGTTGACTGGCCGAAACCCGTCATACTTTTCAGCATGTGATCGAAATCCTACTCAGGAAGTTAGCAGCGCTATGAAACGCAGATGTTGCGTTGGAAAGGATTGATTATATTGAACTTAGCGCGAAGTGTCAAGCTGGCAATATGCCGGTTTTTCAGGCGACGGGTGGCCGCTCGATTTTCCGGCACTGCGCGATTGGCGCTGTGCCGCCGGCCGGATCAATGCGAATCGATATAATGTTGGGCGCGTTTGGCCCGGAGATACCTTTGAAAGCGGGCTTTTCTCAGTTTATCCGAAGGTTTTTCGTAATGAAGGTGTTCTTTATGCCCTTCGATTACTTTTTCACGCATCAGTTTACGCTTAAGAACCCGCAATGCAGATTCAATGGTTTGGCCTTGCCTTACCATAATTCTAACCACGTGCGATCACAACCTCTCTTAAATAGATTTTAGGCCGGAACCTCTTGGTTCCGGCACGCTTGCTGAAGCCCGAAGCTTCAGTCTTCGCAGACCCACCCTTGCAATCAAGGGTAATTATAGATTACACAATAACGGTCCGAAAGTCAAGCTCGTAACTCTATATTAAATAAAGAGTTACAAAAAAATGGCGAGTTCAGCCCCGGGGATGATATTTTTCGTGAATGGATTTCAGGCGGTTTTTGTCAATGTGCGTGTAAATCTGGGTGGTGGCAATGTCAGAATGGCCCAGCAATTCCTGAACCACGCGGAGATCCGCGCCTCTTTCCAGCATGTGCGTGGCAAAGGAATGCCGCAACGTGTGGGGTGAAATCTTCCGGGTAATGCCTGCAAGGCGCGCATAGCGCTTGATCATCTGCCACAGCGCCTGCCGGGTAATACCGCCCCGGCTTCTTCCCAAAAATAAAACCGGTTCCAAAACAAAAGAACTTTTCACGCGCACCCGGTTCAAATACCTTTCCAGCGCCTCTCTGCATTTAGCGCCCACCGGGACAATGCGCTCCTTGCTTCCCTTGCCCATGCATTTGAGAAAGCCCGCCTCAAGATTCACATCCTCCGACTTAAGCTTGGCAATTTCCGACACGCGCAATCCCGTGGCATAAAAAAGCTCAAGCAGCGCACGGTCGCGGATGCCGTCGGCCTTTCTAAGATTCGGGAGTTCAAGCATCTTGATCACCTCTTCCAAACTTAAAAAATGAGGAAGTTTCCGCCACGTTTTGGGAGAATCAAGCACACTTGTGATATCTTCCTTCAACTCGCCTTCTTTAACGAGAAAGCGGTGGAAAAGTTTGATAGCCACAAGCCGCCGCGCAATTGAACTTGAGGCTGCATCTTTTTTCTTTTCTGCAAAGAGAAATTCCATGATATCTTTGCGCTTGATTTTGGATAACGTTAGACGATTTTTCAAAAAATCGCGGTATTTCAGAAGATCCTGCTTATAGGCCAAGAGACTATTCTCCGCCAGGCCGCGCTCGATACTGAGATACGCCAGAAAATGTTCGAGAAGCTCCTCAAAGGCTTTCACTTTTTCTTTCCCGCCATTCTTGCCAATTCTTCTTCGCCCAGAATGGCAATCTTCAATTTTTGCGCCTTTTCGTATTTGCTGCCCGGTTCCTCCCCCAGCACCAAATAATCCGTGTTCTTACTCACGCTGGAAGACACTCGTCCTCCCGCATTTTTAATCAGAGTTTCGGTCTCCATTCGAGAAAAATTCTTAAGTGTGCCGGTGATCACAAAGGTTTTGCCGAGAAGCACCCCTGACCGTTTTTCTTTAAGAGCAAAATCAACCCCCGCTTTTTTCAGTTTCCTGATAACGTCGCGCCCGCCCTGCTGTTTGAAAAAATCCACGATGGAACTCGCAGCCACGGGGCCTACTTCATGAATCTTCATTAAACTCTCTTCACTAGCCGCCATCAATTCCTCCAGGGAGTCGAAATGCTCGGCAAGAACCTCTCCCATGTGTTCTCCTACGTCCGGTATTCCCAAAGCATAAATCAGCCGGGCCAGCGGCCGCTTTTTACTGGCTTCAATGCCGGCAAATAAGTTTTCCGCGGACTTGCGTCCCATGCGTTCCAGGTCTTCCACTTTTTGAATATCAAGATAGTAAAGGTCGGCGAGATTCCCGGCCATCTTCGAATCCACCAGATGCTCAATCAACGCCATGCCCAAGCCCTCGATGTCCATGGCCGCCCGCTGGGCATAATGCCGTATTCTTCCCTTCAGCTGCGCCACGCACCCCAAATTCACGCAGTAGACCGCCACCTCGTCTTCCCGTGACACGACTTTGCTGCCGCAAACCGGGCAATGTTTTGGAAATTTAAATTTCGAGAGTCCTTTTTTTCGCTTCTCCTTGACGACGTCTACGACCTTCGGAATAATCAAACCGCTTTTTTCCACCAGCACATAATCCCCTATCCGCACATCCAGACGCTCAATTTCGTCGCGGTTGTGGAGACTGGCGCGCGAAACCGTGGTGCCGGAAAGCCCCACCGGCTCCAGAATAGCAACCGGCGTCAGCGCGCCGGTTCTTCCCACCTGCACTTGAATATCTTTAAGAAGCGTTTCCTTTCTCTCGGCCGGGTATTTGTAGGCAATCATCCAGCGCGGCGATTTGGACGTGACTCCTAAAATCTCCTGATCCTTAAAGGAATCCACCTTCACCACCAGGCCGTCAATTTCGTAATCCAGTTTTTCAATCCCTTCTTTGTGCTTCTCGATAAACCTGACAACTTCTTCCACGTCCCGGCAAATCTTCCCGCTTTCAATCACACGGAATCCCAAATCCTTCAGAAACATCATTAAACCGTGCTGTGTAGAGACCTCCCTCCCCTCCAGGACACCCCTGCCGTGAATAAAAATATTCAAATCCCTTTTAGCCACCAGTTTTGGATCCAAAAGTTTAAGACTTCCGGCGCAAGCGTTGCGGGGATTGGCAAAGGGCTCCTCTCCTGTTTTTTCTTTCTCCCGATTGAGTTTGAGAAAACTTTGGCGGGGCATGTAAACCTCGCCTCTGACCTCAAGCGTCTTCGGCGCCGGTCCTTTGAACTTGCTTTCTGCCACAGGGATTTTTAGCGGAACCGAGCGGATAGTTTTGATATTTTCCGTCACGTCATCCCCAAAGCGGCCGTCGCCCCGCGTAGCCGCGGTCTTCAACCACCCATTTTCATAAATCAGCGCAATGGAGACTCCATCAATCTTCTCTTCCACATAATAATCGATCGTTTCCCGCTCCAACGATCTTCGGACCCGTTTATCAAATTCCCGAAGCTCCTCCGCCGAATACGTGTTGTCCATGCTGAGCATTTGGATTTTATGTTCAATGGTCTTGAATTCCTTGAGCGGCGCTCCTCCTACGCGCTGGCTGGGAGAATTGGGGCTGAAAAATTCCGGATGCTCTGACTCCAGTTGAATCAGTTTTTTAAGAAGCCGGTCATATTCGAAGTCCGAAATCTCCGGCCGCGCCTCGAGATGATACTTCCGGTTGTGGCGTTCAATTTCCTGCCGGAGCTTTTCAATTTCAATTTTGGCTTTTTGATGCTCCTGTTTCATTTTTATAATAGCCGGCTCGCCAAATATTCCGGCAATCCGGCTGCTCTTATTTTTTGGGCCGTTTTTTGATTGTCATAACCAAGCCGGACAATTTCCAATTGATAATCCTGTTCATCAAAGATGGCAAAGGAAAGACGAGGATCGTGATCCCGCGGCTGACCGATACTGCCGGGGTTGATCAGATACGTTTCATTCCGGTCCAGCGGATAGGTTCCTTCTTTTAAATAAGAAGTCATCCTCTCCTTTTTCATGAAAATCTGAGGAACATGGGTGTGCCCTATCCATCCCAGCGGCGTCTCCAAGCGCTGGAAAGACGGCAGGGCATCGTCAAAATAAAAAAGATAGTGGAATGCTTCCGGGCAATCCATGGAGCCATGGGCGATCGTGCAATTTGAAGCAATGTGCATAAGCGGGAGGTTGTTCAAAAAACTACTCCATTCAGCGGCCAAACAGTCTTTAGTCCAGCAAATGGCCTCATAAGCGGCATCATTAAATCCGGCTGCCTGGGTCAAATCCAAGGCAGCCTTGTCGTGGTTCCCGGCTACTATTCGAGCTGGAAGTTTTGAGATCAAGCCTAAACATTCGTTGGGATTAGCCGCATAACCGACGATATCCCCCAAAATCAAATACTGATCAATCTGTTTGTCCGCAAGATAATCCAGGGCCGTCTGAAGCGCTTCCAGATTGCTGTGAATATCGGATAAAACCGCATATTTCACGGCTCTCATTTCTCCTATTTTTTGAGCTCGAGATAATAAATGGGGCGGCCCATGGCTTGAAATTTTTTTTCATAAAGCGTTTTCAAGGTCTCATGAACGAGCCGTTGATTGATGCTTTCCCGGAAAGAGCGCCACCCGCTTTCTCTGCCGGCAACAACTTTTTGCATGGCCGAAAAATAATCCTCATCATCCGTCGCCAAATGGAGAATGCCTTCCAGTTCAAGCGCGCGGTGCAGTTCCGTCAAAAAATGAGAATCAAATACCCGCCGTCTCCGGTGTCTGCGTTTAGGCCAGGGGTCGGGAAATTGAAGGTAAAAAACAGAAACACTCTCATCCGGGCATGCGGCAACAAATTGGCGGGATTCGGTCCTGAGGAATTTTAGATTGGGATGATTAGCTTTTTCGTCCGGCAAGCGGCCTTTTTTAAGCCAGCGGTCCGCATAATCCACGCCCAAAAAATTAATATGAGGAAATTGAAGGGCCAGTGCGCAGGTGAAACCGCCCTTGCCGCATCCAAGATCGACTTCAACAGGGCGGGTATTGCCAAAAAGCTGGGAAAAGTCAATCGGGGCAGGCCTAAAAGGTACCGTTTCCAACCCTAAAGGGCTGTTTCGCTGAAGTGCCGGGGGGTTAATCATAATAGCCGATCAGGATAGCCCCGCGAAGCGGGCAGTCCCGATATTGAGCGATAGCGAAATATCGCACCGGCGCCGACCGCGCCGGTACAACCACTCTTTTCGCCCGGCAGGGGCGAAAAGGTGGTCGGGATGGCGAGATTCGAACTCGCGGCCTCTTGGTCCCGAACCAAGCGCTCTAGCCAGGCTGAGCCACATCCCGAGGGAGACGAATTATAGCACAAGGTAGCCTCGATAAAAAAATTAATCAGCGTTAAATCTCTCTTTGGCTTCCGTAAGCTGCGTCTCAAGCTCCCGCTCTGCCCGCTGCGAGTCTGCCACGCTCTCTTTCAGCTGTTCAATCTCCGATTGGATGGATGAAATCGAAATATTCTGGTTGATTCCGAGAATAACATCCTGGGCCACATCCAGATCACCAGTCATCAACTTTTTTTTGAGCTGAATCTTTTTAATGAGCTCCACCTTCTTGGTCTTTTCAAGCTCCCGCTGATACTTATAAATTTTCTTCTTCCAATACCTCTTGGGAGTCACCCGGCGTGCGATAAAATCCAGTTTCAGAAGCCCATAAACAGCGGTGGCGGTCAACGCCAATACGATTGTCGCAATGACTAATTTTTTCATGGCAGGGAAAGATAATTCAGCAATTTGATCCCGTTTCCTTGAAACTCATGCTCCCACTTTTCAATTAAAATTTCGGCCGGAGTTTTTTCCGGTTTAACGACTTTCTCCATTAAAAGATCCAGGTAAAACGACTCATCCTGCCCTCTCCCATTCAACCGGTTCTGCGCCCTCAAACCCCGGCGTGCAATCACTAAAATTTCCCTGATGAGTTCCCATCCCCTGTGTTGCCCGAGCATGGCACGGAGCCCCTGTTTTTCCATGTCCCTGTGAAAAAGGCACCGCTCCTCCCAGGTAAAGTCCCGCACTATTTCCCACACATCATGCCTTGCCAGTTTATCATAAAGGACGCCTTTCCAAAAGGCGGTAACCGCGGGAACCAGCTCAAACAATTGGCCGTCCGCTCCGCGAATTTCAATGCAGTTTTTCAGTCTGGCTTCCGGAAAAAGTGTGCTCAAATGAAGCTCAAAATCATCTTTCGTGGCCCAGAACCCGTCATGGCCCTTGAACAGGAATTCCCGGAACCTCACCCCTTTCATCGGCACCCAGGCTTCCCCGCGGATGATAAAAATCATAGGCGCATTAAAAACATAATCGAGATATTCCTCAAAGGAGGCGAACTCTTCCAAAAAAATCGGAAGAAGCCCGGTTCGCTCTGCATCCGTGTTGCGCCAGGCATGCATGCGGTAAGTCAAATACCCGTTCAGCTTTCCTTCCGACAAGGGTGAATGAGAGAAAAGCGCCGAAACCAGAGAAGTCAAAGCATAAATAATCCTCAACTTCTCCATCGCGTCCTGCTCATCGCTATAATCGACACTCACCTGATTGGCCGCAGTCCGTTTCATCATATCTTGAGCACCCTCGCCGCGGGCCGTCAGGTAGTCTCTCATGATTTCGTAACGCTTTTTGGGCACCCAATCCATTTGATCAAACCGGGCAAAAGGATGAAAACCTGCGGTGAACCATGTCACCGGAAGATTGTCGGCAACACTTACAAGTTCCTGCCTGAATTGATCGAGCTGTTTCTTGATGTCATGGATGGTCTCAACGGGTTCGGCGCTAAGCTCCAACTGCCCGCCCGGCTCCAAAGCCACGTAATTCTGCCCCCGGAAAAGAGCAATGGCATGGCCCCGTTCTTCCAGGATCTGATAGCCAAATTTGACGCTGAGCCATCTCAGAACCGCTTCAATCCCACTGGTTCCATAATAAGGAAGCGGCGCCAACGTATCCCGCACATTGCCAAAAAGTTCCCATTCAACTCCCAATTGATGCCTGGAAACCGGCTTCCCGTGGGCCTGAAAATAGCCTCTCAAATCATCCAGGGAAATGGCCTGTTCACTTTTGGAAGCCCGCAGATAAGTACTCATGTTTTTATGATACCTTTTTTCAACCCCTGGGACTAGTACCGTTTTATTTTTATTTTAGGGGAACACGGTACTGTACGCGTCTTCTATTAAAAGGATACATTGACGATTCTAATGTTGGCGATACTGGTAAAAGTTGCTTGCGCGGTGGCGCAAAATCACTGATGCAGGGCGTCTGGTGCAGGATTAAGATTGACGGCGGTTTTGAGGGGTTCCTGCTGAACGGTTTTAGCGGGTTCTTCAGGCGCGGGGGGAACATACCCCAGGTAAAGGAGAGACTCTTGCATCGCCCCCTTAAAGACCGGCGCGGCCACGGTGCCGCCATAGTAGCTCGGGTGCGGATCATCCACCATCACGATCATGGCCAGCATGGGATTTTCCGCAGGTGCAAAGCCCATGAATGAGGAAATGAAATTGGAATGAGAATATCCGCCGCTAGCGTTCAGCTTCTGCGCAGTGCCGGTTTTCCCAGCAACCTTCACTCCCTTGATTTTTGCATTCTGTCCGGTTCCCTCCTCGACCGCATGGACCAGAATCTCCCGGATCTCAACCGCAATGGTTTCATCAATGATTCTCTGCCGCATCGGCGGAACTTCTTCTTTAATCACTACGCCAAACTCGTCACGAATCTCCCTCACCACCTGAGGCCTCACGAGATACCCGCCGTTTGCAATCACGGAAAGGGCCCGCACCATCTGAAGGGCCGTGGCAGTTACCTCCTGTCCATACGGCACCGAGGTAATTGAAATTTTCGACCATTTTTTCAGGGGATGGACAATACCCGAGACCTCTCCGTTCAGATCAATGCCGGTCATTTCTCCAAAACCAAAAAGTTTGATATAACGGTAAAGGATGGCTTCCCCGATCAGACGGGCGATTTTGACGGTTCCGATATTGCTGGACTTGATGAGAACCTCGGGAAATGTGAGCCGGCCGTAAGGATGGACATCATGAATCACTCGCTTGTTATTGACATGCCAAGTCCCATTCTCGCAGAAAAAGGTATCATCCAATTTGGCTTTGTCCTCGCTCAACGCCGTGGTGAGGGTCACGACTTTAAAAATCGATCCCGGCTCATAAAAATCCGTGACGCAGCGATTCCGCCGCGCATCCACAGCCGAGGCCTTGTAGTCATTAGCATTAAACGCAGGCTGATTGGCCATGGCTAGAATATGTCCTGTGGCCGGCTCCATAACAATGGCGCATGCTCCCTTCGCGTGCCACTGGGTGAATGACTTGTCCAGTTCGCGCTCCACTGCATGCTGAATAAATTGGTCAATGTGCAGCACCAAATCCCTTCCATTCACCGGCGGGATATATTTGTCCTCAAGCGCGCTCACCTCACGACCCAACGCATCCCGTTTGGACTGGCGAAGCCCTTTTTCACCCCGAAGGTAATTATCGTAAGCGAGCTCCAGTCCTTCCATACCCTGATTGTCAATATTGCAGAAGCCGAGCACATGCGCCAGCTCGCTGGAATGAGGATAAAAACGCTTGAACTCGTTCTGGACCGCGACATTCGGATTCCCGAGTTCCAGGATTGCCTCCGCCTCTTCATCCGTCAATTTCCGCTTCAGCCAGACAAAGGCTTTGTCCCGGCCAAGGCGCTTGTCGAGCCACTGGGAATCAACCCCCAGAATATGGGACAGCGCTTTAACGACTTGGGGTTTCCTTTTTTTTGAAATCAGACGCGGAATGGCGTAAACGGAAGGACTTTTGATGGTGGTCGCGAGAATCTGCCCTTGCCGGTCAAGGATATTTCCTCTTTTGGGTTCAAGCTCGATGGTGACGTTGTGCTGTTTTTTGGCAATTCTAAGAAGCGTCTCGCGCTGAAAAAATCCTAGATCGAAGAGGCGGTAGATGATGGCGGCGAAAAGGGCAAGGACGAGACAACTTACCACAAAAAAACGATTCACAGCGGAGGACATCCCTGGCTTACCCGAGCGGATGGCGCGGGCCTGCTTGACGGTAATTCAATGCTCATGCTTTCAGTTTTTTTCCGGGGACACAATTTTAGCTTGAGCTTCACGTACGAATTGTAACAAAGAGAATGGAGATTTGCCAGTCTCAATCGGCACAGAAGGAATTTTATTTTCCGGCAAGACGGCTTGGACCGTTTTAATCTCCCCGGGAAGACCGAAATCCATGTCGGCGTCCTGAATTCTTTTTTCAAGAATGTCCAGGGCCTTAAGTTTGAAGAGTTTGACCCTGGCTTGCTCAAAATCGTTCTGAACATGGATAAGCGTCTGGGTCTTTTTATGAATGGCGTAAGACACTCGGTAAAGCTCGATCTGCAGGGCGACATAGAAAAGGGCGCACACGGTGACGGCGGCAATCATAAAAAGAAGTTTGAAAATTTTCTTCATGACTACACCTCTTTTTCCGCAGCCCGTAATTTGGCACTGCGGGAACGCGGATTCGTCGACATCTCACCCGCAGTAGGCACGATCACTTTCTTCGTCAAAACCCTCATCATTCCCGATACGGCCAATCCCCGCATCTTCTGCTTCACCAGTCTGTCCTCCAGCGAATGAAAAGAAATCACCACCAACCTGCCTCCCGGCCCCAAACTGCTCACGGCCGCTTCCAATCCCTCCTCCAGACTCTCAAGTTCCTGATTCACCCTTACCCGCAAGGCCTGAAAAATCCGCGTGGCTGGATGAATTTTTCCGCCACCGCGACCAAGGCACGCAACGATGAAATTCGCCAAATCGAGCGTGGTCCGGAAGGGCTGTTTCCTCCTTTGTGCCACGATTTTTCCGGCAATCTGCCTGGACTTTCTCTCCTCGCCGTAATTCCAGAAAATGTCAGCCAATTCCTTTTCAGAAAGATCATTCACCAGATCAAAAGCCGATTGCGGGAGGTCCTGGTCCATCCTCATATCAAGGGGGCCTTCTTTCATAAAACTAAAACCCCGGTACGCAGATTCCAGATGATCGGATGAAATTCCGAGATCAAAAAGCACGCCGTTTATCTGCCTGATCCCCTGCTGAGAAAGAACTTCGCGCAATTTCCTAAAATTCGATTTAACAATCCGTATATTAGACCTTGAGCCCAACGCTTGCCTGGCCCTTTCAACCGCCTCCGCGTCCTGATCCATCCCGATCAGCATCCCCGAAGGTCCGATTTTCTCCAGAATCATCCGGGCATGTCCGCCTCCTCCCAGCGTCCCGTCCGCTATCACATCCCCCGGCTTCGGATCGAGGTAGGCCAGCACCTCTTCCATGAGAACCGGCGTGTGCAAACCAAGCGCCTCTTGCCGCCTTTTACTGAAGGCAGCAGAAACTACGGAGCGCCTCTTCCCTGGAATCGTAGGCCTCCATCAAACGGCTGACTCCGACCAGACGCAGCGTGTCCGAAACCTGACGCCGCAGATTGCACAGCTTGATATCGCCGTTTAAGGTACGCAGCATGCGCAACCGTTCAATCAAAAGGCCGAGCCCGGCCAAATCAACCTGTTGTGTTTTGGACATGTCAATGAGCACCCGGGTGCGATTCTTCTTCACAAATTGATTCATGCGCTGCTTGAGCCGCACCATGGCGCTCGCATCTAGGCGTGTATCACAATCGAGAACTTCAATGTCAAAATACTGGTGTCCGTTTTTCGCGTGATAAACCATCGAATCCACCTCCTGATTTCGGAAGTTTTTAAACTCCCTTATTGTTTTCCCCGGTCCGGATCCAAAAGCTTTTCGGCCAAATCCTCAAAGGAGCCCATCGAATTCTTGAAGAATTCTTTCCACTTTTCTTTGGCCCAGATTTCGATGCGGTCGGAAACGCCGACGATCATAACGTCCTCTTTGATTTCGGCGTATTCCTTCAAATATTGCGGAACGAGAATTCTTCCCTGTTTGTCACAGGCCACTTCGCAGGCGCCGGAAAAATAAAGACGGTTGAATTGCCTTGCCTCCTGCCGCGTGAACGGCATGTCCTTAAATTTCCTCTCCTGTGCCTTCCACTCCTCTTCGGTGAAAACGAAAAGACATTTATCCAGACCCCGTGTGATGTAAAACTTTTCCGCGTAATGCTCCTTGAAAATTTCGCGGAATTTGGAGGGAACAATGAGCCGTCCTTTTTTGTCTAACGAATGAGCGTATTCACCGTAGAACATTGTTTTCCACTTTCCTCCACTTTATACCACTTTGCTACATCGGAAGTATAAAAGAATTCATAATTCCTGTCAACAATAAGTTTGAATTTTTTTTCAGGAAGTCCATATAATACAATATGTTGTGTTATTTAATTCAAAGAACACAATAAGTAGAAAACCCTTTTTTTGAGGGCTTTAAATCATCGGCAAGAGGCTGGGGGGAACTTTAGCTAAATCTTTAGAAACAAAGATGTTAGACTTTGAGGCAAAAGGCTGAAATTGAAATTTTGGGATAGCAAACCACCAAAAAGGTAGTGGGAAAAGTGGGAATTAGATTTTAAACGCGGGAATCAAGCTTCTTCGTAGAGAATGCGCGTGCAGTTTTCGCACAAAACAATCTTTTCTTGTAATTTGACCTCATTCAGGACCTGAGCCCTGAGTTTCATTTGGCAGGAACTGCAATTCTCGCTGTCAATTCTGGCCAGGGCAACACCGCTTTTCTTGGCCAGAATCCTTTCATAAAAGGAGGCCGTTTCCGTGCTAACCTGATTTATGAAATCCTTTCGTTTGACCTTAAACTCCTCCACTCCGGCACGGCATACTTTTTCTTTTGCCGCAAGTTCGGCTTTGCGGTCGGCCAGTTTTTTTTCCTCAAGCGTCAAAGATTCCTTGCCGGCATTGACCTGCTTGGTCTCCGTCTCCACTTCATCCATCAGAAGAAGAATGGCCTCTTCCAGCACAGAGTTGTCCGCCTTCATGTTCGCAATCTCCATGCGGATCGCGGAATACTCCTCGTTGGTTTTAACCAGGTTAAGCTGCCCCTGGCGCTTGAGAATCTGATCTTCCTTCTGGCCCAGGTCCAGTTCCTTTTCCTTTTGCTTGAGCTTGGCCTGTTTCAACTTTTCTTCCAGGGCTTGAGAGGCCTTTTTAGCGTTATCAAATTCCTGTTCGTAAGCTTTTATCTGGATTGGGATTTGGAGAAGATCCTGGGAAAAATCATAGATTTGTTTGTCCAGGACTTGAAGGTCTTTGAGAATCTGCAGGTCTTGCTTGAAGGTTTTGGTCTCGGGCATAGGGATTCATTATATTGATAATCCCTGGACCCGCAACTAAATTTTCGGCGGGAGATCGTTCAAGAAGCCACCCGACCGGCCAAAAAAGAAAAAGCTGCAAGCTCTTCCTGGGACAGGCGGGATCTTTCATAGAAAGGGGTTGAAAGCAGCGAGGGTTCGGAAGCAACAGCCTCGGCGGAAGAAGTTGTCAGAAAATCACGCTGAAAATGAAGGGATCTCTGGCGTTCACGGCGCAGCACTTCCTCCTGTGGCAGGGAGATTCCCCCTGCAGACGGCTCGGGACCAGCCGCAACCGCCGATGAAGCATTTAGAATCCTCTCTTTAAACGGCTGCAAATTATCCAGCCAGACCAGATCCCGGTTAAGAAAATGCTTAATAAGATCGTTCCATTGGAATGCAACCTCGGCCAGGTAAGGAGCCCCGGGCTCTTCCCAGCGCACAAAAGGGTCTTCCTTAAGAAAACATGACACGCCCTTTAAAAAGCGAAATGCATTTTTCAACGACCCGAGCGACGATCGCATGGTCACAAGAACCGCAGATACCAAAGGCATGAGAGCGTCGATAATATCCGGAAAATTCCAGGGAAAATCTACCAGGCAGAGTTTCCCTTCTCCGTCGGAGATTAAGTCCTCAAAAACCACCGGAGCGCAAAATAACTCGGAAGACGCCGAATAGCCATCGTGAGAATCCTGCTGGGCGGAATTAACATGAAAATCAATTTGATGAATAGGTAATTCCAGATTTCTTGCGAGCGCGGCATTCATTTCAAACGCACAATCGGACCAGGAATCCACGCCCACCGCCAGCACTGGCCTAGTATGGGATTTCTCCTGCGCCCGGCTCCAGGGGTTTTGCGCAGAGGATAAAAAAAGATGGGAAATGTCTTTCAGTCCGCGCGGTGTTTTTTTCTCTTCATTTTCCATAAAGCAAAGCCCCCTGCACACTCACTTCCAGAATAGAATCCGTGCCCCCATAAGGATTGGGCTCGCTCCTCGGGTTTTGCGGATCGGTCATCCATTCTCCATCAATGATAAATTTGTATTTGTAGATTCCGGGCTGAAGATGGTAAAGCTTTCTCCAAAGCCCGCCCGCTTTCACAGAAGGCACAAGCTCCTCCGGCACCCAATGGGTGAAATCGCCTGCGATCTGGACATAACGAGCACCCGCGGCTCTCACCGTAAAAAGAATCGACCGATTCTCGAACCCCTCCTCTTCCGGGGAAAAAAATTCGGGGGGGTCTCTTAATTCATTCAAATCCGGTACATCAAAAGCGCTGAAAGCAACTGCCGCCTCTGTCTTGGGGGCCGTCTCTCCTTCAAGGATCTCGGCGCTCAAATTCAGAAAATCCTTGAACACAACCGACTGCCGGTCGTAATCCGTGATTGGCTTGCCGCAGGCAGCGGCTTCACGCAAACGGACCGAATGGTGAATCACCGTGCGGCAAAGCTGATTTGTAAACAACCGTTCAAGTTCTTCCTGGATTTTTCTGGAAAACCGCGTGCGCGGATCAAAATCATTCAGGAGGACCCTCACCTTTAACTTCTGCTGAAGCGCTTCGTCAAGCAGCTGAACAGTCTCAAGAATTTTGCTCAATCCGTGCAGTGAAAACGTAGAACACTCTACCGGAATGATAAGTTCCTGGGCAGCACGCAAGGCATTAAAGGTAAGCAATCCGAGATTCGGCGGGCAATCAATCACGATGAACTCATATTCCGCGTCCAAGCCCACAAGTTTTTGAAGCAGTCTATTTTCTCTTTCAGGCGTGCCTGCCAATTTCTGTTCCATGGCGCTCAAAACCACTTCGGAAGGAATGAGATGCAGATGGTCCGATAAAATAATCCGGACATCCCGGATGCCAAAGCTTTGTTCCCCGGAATCATCCAGCACGTCGTATATACTGCTGGAAATATTATCCGATTTAACTCCCAGACCAAGAGAGGCGTGGCCTTGCGGGTCTAAATCAATGAGGAGAACTTTTTTCCCAAGAAATGCCAGGGATGAGGAAAAATTGACACTAACCGTTGTTTTACCGCAACCACCTTTTTGATTGGCGATGGCTATGGTTCTCACGGACTAATTCTAGGGTTGTCTTGGAGACTTGTCAAGCAGTAGGACTAGTGTTTGAGAAACTTGGCAGCAAAGCCGGTCTGCCTGCTGGTCACTTCAGTCCGCAGCATTTCCACGTCAAAGGCCTGCTCCTGGGCAGACAGAGGCGGTTTGAATTGCGCCTTCACCGCGAGGTTCCGGAAATCCCTTACATTGCGGAGCGCCTGCGCGGCCTGAAGATCTAGGCACTCGGCGAAAAATCCACCCTCGCTCAGATTGGTGATCAGCGCGGTGGCTGAAAACACATCTGAAGGCGAAACCTGGGCCTGCACGGTCACGGGCACCGCCACTTCAATACGCTGATTCTTGCGGCGCTCTCCCTTAAAGATGAATTTGTCCTTCTCCACAAGATAAAGGCCAAAAGTATCCGAAATTTCGGCCTCATTTTTGCAAATGGACATCTTTTCCGGAAGATAAGTGTTCAAAAACATATCCAGCAACTCCGGCGAATAGCAATAAACGGCCTTGCGGTGGGGTCTTTCTAAAGGAACTAAAATTTTTCTCAGCGCCAGTTGATCCACATGCAACACGTTTTGAGTATTCAGGATGACGTTTCTATACCCGCCCCGCTGAATATTCCTTTCTATAAATTCTTTTACGGTATCAATATCTCCATCCGTCAAGTCGCCGTAGAGATCAAAAATAATAACCGATCCGATTTTTCTTTTGTGAACCTCAGTTTTAGCAATCATATGCATTTCTCCATTAAAGCTATCAATTCTTATTACTGACTTAATTTTACTACTTTAATTAAGAAAATGCAAATTTTTTCTTAGTGGCTTTATTAATAGAAGGTTATGGCAATGATCGTTTTTAAGCTCAACCCAAAAAGTCAACCTAACATGTTTATTTTGAATATGTTAAAGAAAAAATCTATCTTCTAATAAACCCTTACGGATAGATTAATTTCTACTTTGATTTTTAAATGAGGGGTTGAATGAATATCTTTCTACGAGGTCTTCAAAAAGTTGCCTATACGGAATACATCTTCGGGTGAAATCTCAGAAAATTCAATGCCGATTTCCACCTGATCACGGTCAATAAAAGTCCTTGCCACCTTGCCCTTGGCCTCCACGTCGCCAAAACCCGGTAATTTGATTTTAAGATTCAGCATGCGGAAATCATAAGGGCTGAGTTTCATGCGGTGAAAGGACTCGCGATCCAGATCCAGATACTCGGCCAAAAGCCCCCCCTCGCTCAGATCTGTGACCACGGCGCTAAAAAAAACGCTCTCCCCTTTTTCATCTTCAAATGAAAATTCAAGCGGAAGCGCGGTTCTTAGCCGCTGATGGCGGCGCTTCTCTTCATAGCCCTTCTCTTCCCATTTCACAAGGTCTTGTCCAAAATATTGAATGATTTCTTCTTCGGTTTTAAAAAATTTAAGATTTTGAGCCGCCGCTACGCGGAAAAACATTTCCATGACGGATAAATTTCCGACAACCAGCCCGCTGCGAATATCGGGTGAAAGATTCCCGGTCACGGCCTTGACGCCGAGACTGTCCACTGTGGTTAATCCGCGCAAATTAAAAAGAAGATTTTTCGTCTTGTGATTTTTAAGGAAAAGGAAAATTTCTTCCTTGCCGCGCAGCGCCCACAGGCCCACAAATTCCCCGCGCAGATCAATGATATGCACGGATCCTATTTTGCGTTTAATGATTTGCGGCGATCGATTCATAGAATTTTAAACGATGCTAAAAAATCAGGTCCGTTCAATTTTGTAGCGGGCGATTTTGCGGATCAGGTCCACACGGGAAATTTGAAGAAACTTGGCGCAGGCGCTTTTATTCCAATTCGTTTTTTCAAGCCCCTTCCGGATCACTTCCCTCTCCACCTGCTCTACGGCTTTCTTCTTTATCTCCTTGAGAGAAACCGTTCCCTCGCCCCCCTCAAAACTCTCCCGTTTCTTTGTCTGAAGCTGATACAAAAATTCCGGGCTAAGGCTCACTTCGCTGATGATCTTTTTATTCCCTGAAAAAATCGTGGCTTTCTCAAGTTCGTTCTCAAGCTCGCGCACATTCCCGGGCCAGTCATGCCGTTTCAGAATCTGAATAGCATCAGAAGAAAGAATCTTTTTTCCCTCCTGATTCTTTTTGGCAATGTTTTCCAGAATATGCTCCGCCAAAACATCGATATCCTCCTTGCGCTCCCGAAGCGGAGGGATCGCAAGGTCCACCACATTGATCCGGTAGAACAAATCCTCGCGGAATTTTCCCTGCTGAACCATCTGTCGCAAATTGCGGTTGGTCGCAGCCACAATGCGCACATTGACGCGCACAGCCTTGGTGCCTCCTACTTTAAAGAAAGTGTTCTCCTGCAAAACACGGAGAATCTTCACCTGAAGCGCGGGACTCATGTCGCCGATCTCATCCAGAAAAAAGGTACCCTGGTCCGCCACTTCAAAAAGGCCCATTTTTTCCGCCATAGCACCGGTGAAAGATCCCTTCACGTATCCGAAAAGCTCGCTTTCAAGCAGCGAATCGGAAAAGGCGGAACAATTGATCACCACAAATTCCTTGTCCTTGCGCGGGCTGTTATAGTGAATAGCCCTGGCCACAAGCTCCTTGCCCGTACCGCTTTCCCCTTCGATCAGAACCGCCACTTCGTATTGCGCGACCACTTTGATTTTTTCAATGAGGTCGCGGAAGAGCTGACTTTTCCCAACCAGATAGTCAAAACTGAAAAATGTTTGATCGGTTTTCATTGTATTTTCAATCTTAGCTCTCTGATTTCCGGCGCTTTAACTCTTCAAGACGCTCGCGCATCTTCTTCTCATAGCCAAGATCCGTCGGAAAATAATATTCCTTTTTTGTGCCGATATAATCCTGCTTCACAAAGTGGCCGGGCCCGTTATGGGCGTATTGATACCCCTGGCCATGCCCCATACGTTTGGCACCGGAATAACTCGCATCCCTTAAATGGGAAGGAACTTCCTCCGTCTTTCCACTTTCAATATCGCGGGTGGCAGCCTCGAGCGCCATATAAGATGCGTTGCTTTTGGGCGCCAGGGCAAGATAAACCACGGCCTGGGCTAAAATAATTCTGGCTTCGGGCATGCCGACAAACTCCAGGGCCTGCATGGCGCTCACGGCAATCACCAGCGCCTGCGGATCCGCGTTGCCAACATCCTCGGACGCCAGAATGACAATCCGGCGGGCTATGAAGCGGGGATCTTCACCCGCATAAAGCATCTTCGCCAGCCAATAAACGGCCGCATCCGGGTCCGAACCGCGCATGCTTTTGATAAACGCGCTCGCCGTGTCATAATGATAGTCTTCATCGTGGTCATAATGAACGATCTTCTTCTGTATAGATTCTTCGGCCGCTCTCTCGTCAAAGTGAATGGTTCCGCCGGAGTCAGGGGGTGTGGAAAGCACTCCGATTTCCAGAGAGATCAAGGCGCGTCGGGCATCCCCGCAGGCATTCTTGGCCAGATGATTCAAGGCGACCGGCGTAATTTTGACCGCCCGCCCGCCCACGCCGCGCTCCTTATCCTCCAGCGCATGGCGCATCACTTTAACCAGATCTTCTTCCGTGAGCGGCCGTAGTTCAAAAATGACGGACCGCGAAAGAAGGGGCCCGTTCACTGCAAAGGAAGGATTGTGTGTGGTCGCACCGATCAAAATAATGACGCCGTTCTCCACTTCGGGCATGAGCACATCCTGTTGGGCTTTATTAAAGCGGTGGATTTCGTCGATAAAAAGAATGGTGCGGTGCGACTCGTAACGCTTACGGCTCTTCGCCTCATCCATCACTTTCCGGATCTCCTGAACGTTAGAAGTCACGGCATTGAGCGTTCGAAACTCGGCCTGCGTGATGGTTGAAATGAGATAAGCGAGCGTGGTTTTACCGCTTCCGGGAGGGCCGTAAAAAATCAAAGAGGTCAAACGGTCAGACGCGATCAGTCTCCGGAGAAGCTTGCCTTCGCCAAGGATATGCTCTTGGCCTACGAATTCCTCCAAAGTTTTTGGCCGCATCCGGAAGGCAAGAGGGGCATGGGGAGGGGCTTTGACCTCTTTGCCTGGCGCTTTGCCGGCATCTTGGCCAAAGAGGTCTTCTTTCATAAAAAAGCCCCGCGACCTACCGTGTAAGCAGTGTTTGTAAGAACCCTTTTTACAAAGGCGGGAATGTCTCGGATATTGCTTGGTTCCTTAACCTTCAAGGCCGCCATTTCACATCCTGAGCTTGATTCCCTTTTCTTTTTTAGTGTTGGTTCTAAAAAGAACTGCCTAATCACGTATAGGGCAGGGCTAAGGAGATTATAGCACTCGCGAATTCGAAATCAAGAAAAGAAAGGAAGATCAGGACCGAAGCTCGGCCCCAAAATGCTGTTTCACGGACTGAACCACTTTAGCGTGAAGCTCATTCACTTCCTCCGCGGTTAACGTACGGTCGTCGGAGCGATATTCGATGGAAAATGCGAGACTTTTTTTGCCAGCGGGAATCTGTCCGCCATGATACAAGTCCAGAAGATCCACCCTGCGGATAAATTCCAATTCCAGCGATTGAACATGACGTATCACCTCGCCTGAGGGAACGCTCTCACCGAAAACGAATGCCATGTCACGCCGCGAAGCCGGATATTTCGGAAGCGGCTTAAAACTTCTTTCAAACCGTGCGGCTTGCGCCATTTTTTCAAGACTGGCTTCGCCCACAAAAATATCGGCGGGGATATCATAATAAGCCTTTACCGCGTTGGAAACTTTCCCAAGGATTCCGAATGACTTTCCTTCAAGATCCATGGAAAACGCTTGACTTAAAAATGGATTCTCAGCAGGAGCGAATCGAATCCCCCGGATGCCTAACGCAACAAACATCTGTTCAAAAATGCCCTTGAGATCAAAGAGTGTGTATTTTCTTCCCTTTTCCAGCCAATGCGGATCCCGAACTCCCGCCAGCCCTGCCGCAAATGTGAGTTCTTCCTTGGGAAGGTCATGATTTTCCTCGGGCCCATAAACATTGGCGATTTCAAAAATTTTAATGCCGTCAGCGCTGGAATGATAAAAATTGGTTTTAACGACATCCAGCATGCTCGGAAAAAGCGTGGGCCGCATCAAGGTTAATTCCTTATTCTGCGGATTGACGACGCGAGTCGCAGGCCCAAGCGTTGTTCCCAGCTTTTCAAAAACTTTTTCGTTTACCAGACTAAAGGTCACAACTTCATTAAAGCCCGATCCCAAGGCGGCATCCCGAACCTGCTCTTCTGTCTTTCGCAAGACGTCTTCCTTTATATAGACCGGCTTTAGATCCGGAAGCGTACCCGGGATACGGTCATAACCGTAAAGGCGGGCCACTTCTTCCACCAAATCCACCGGGCGCGTGAGATCCTGCCTGAAGGATGGAATGCCGACTGACATAACCCCTTTTTTTTTCGGCCGGACGGAAAGCCCTAAAGAGTGGAGATAATGAGAGACCTTTTGAGACGCCAAATCCACGCCGAGAATTCTACGAATTTCAGAAAGAGGAAATTTAATCGTGCCGTCTTTTTTGGGCACGCGGCCGCCTTTGTAAACCACGCTCACGCTCCCGATTTTTTTCGCATATTTGCGGATCAAATAAATGGCGCGCTCACGGCCGGTATCCACCGCCGCCGGATCCACGCCCCGCTCAAAACGATAAGACGACTCGCTCGCCAGCGCCAAACGCTGGGATGTTTTCCGCACGGCCGCTGGAAAAAAATAGGCGGACTCGAGAAGAATATTTTTTGTGGCCAAAGAGACTTCGGATTCTATTCCGCCCATCACGCCCCCAATGGCAATGGGGCGGACGCCGTCAGTGATCAAAAGGTCCTCGCGATTCAGCGGGTATTCGGTTCCATTGATGGCGCGAATGGTTTCTTTTTCTCTGGCTCGCCGCACGAGAATTTTCTCCTGGGACAACCTGTCCCAGTCAAAAGCATGCAGCGGCTGTCCGATTTCATGAAGGACATAATTGGTCACATCGACGATTAAATTGATAGGCCGCAGACCCACGGCCCTCAGGCGGTTCTTGATAAAATCCGGCGACTCACCGAATTCGATATTCTCCAAAAGACAGGCGCTGTAATAAGGGCAAAGCTTGGTATCATGAATTTCAACGGGAAGGATTTTTTTCCTATTCCTGACAAAAGCATTTTTTCCTTTTGTCTCGCGGTTTTCCCAATCGGGATAGGTAAGCTTCAGATTGGCCACGGCTGCGATTTCACGCGCGACCCCCACATGGCTGAGCCAATCGGGACGATTGGAGGTGATCTCAATCTCCATCACATGGTCTTTCAGATCCGGCACAGCCTCAACGCTCTTGGCCTCAAGACCAGCGAAGGTCAAAAGCTCCGCAATTTTCCGGGGCTGTTCTTTCAGCGAAACGTAATCTTTGAGCCAGTTCAGGCTAATCTTCATCGGAAGAAACCGGTTTAAGCAAACTGTCTAAGGAATCGTAAATCATTCTCATAAAAAAGCCGGATATCGTTAATGCCGTGTTTGAGCATGCATATTCTTTCCACGCCAAGACCAAAGGCAAAGCCCTGCACTTTTTGGGGGTCATAACCCACGGCCTTAAACACGGCTGGGTCTACGCTGCCTGCGCCCATCACCTCAAGCCATCCTTTGTGCCCGCAGACACTGCAGCCCGCGGCATGGCAGATGAAACAGCTCACATCCACTTCCACGCTCGGTTCCGTGAACGGGAAAAAATGGGGTCGGAAACGAATTTTTGAATCCGTACCAAAAAGAGCTCTGAGAAAAAGGTGGATGACGCCTTTTAAATCCGCAAAGGTGGTCCGGCGATCGACCATCAATCCTTCGATCTGGTGAAACATGAACGAATGACTGGCATCCACCGTGTCCGGCCGGTAAACGCGTCCCGGCGCTACAATGCGGAGAGGCGGTTTCCGTTTTTCCATCATGCGAATCTGAACCGTCGAAGTCTGGCTGCGGAGGAGGTTTCCGCCTTGCGTGAAGAAGGTATCGAAAGAATCCCTGGAAGGATGGTCCTCCGGGATATTAAGCGCCGTAAAATTGTAAAACTCGGTTTCGATTTCCCGGCCCGCCACCCATTCAAAATTGAGCTTTTCAAAAATACGCACAATTTCGCGGATCGTGGCCGTGACCGGATGCGTGACGCCACGCTCGCTTCCCAGCCCGGGCAGCGTAAAATCCACCCCTTCTTTTTTAGCGCTCCCCTTCAGGGCCTCGCCCTTTTTCCGGATGGCCTCCTCAAGCTGGCGCCTGAGACGGTTAGCCCTGTCTCCTACCCGCGCCCTCTCCTCTTTTTCAAGTGTCCCCAATGAACTTAGAAGCAGGGAAAGTTTGGCTTTGCGGCCCAGATACGAAACCCGCAGGGCTTCGAGTGCTGCCGCATCAGAAATCTGCTCAATTCGAGGAAGCGCGTGAGCTTCAAGCTCATCCAGGACGGCTCGCATGTCATCCGGCGAGAGAGTTTCGGAAGGGTCTTTCATTTTGACGGCAACTTGACCATTTCAACCAGACGCTTAAACGCCTGGGAATCCTTCACCGCCAGTTCCGCAAGGGACTTGCGGTCAAGAGTTACTTTGCCTTTCTTGAGCCCGGCAATGAAACGCGAATACGACATGCCATTTTGGCGGCAAGCCGCGTTGATGCGAATATTCCACAAACTGCGGAACTCACGTTTGCGGGCTTTCCGGTCCCGAAAAGCAAAGGCCATTCCGCGTATGATAGTTTCCTTGGCCTGCCGGTAAAGCTTCCGCCGGCCCTGAAAAAAACCTTTGGCTTTTTTAAGAATCTTTTTCCGCCTTCGACGGCTGGCGGGATTATTGGTTGAACGTGGCATTACTTTTTTCTCCTTTTCTTATCCGTAAGGAAGGCACCTTTTGACCCGCTTCACATCAGTTGCATCCACCTCCATGGGCCGCCGAAGCCGGCGTTTCCTCGCCGAACTCTTGTCGCCCAAAAGATGACGGCGGAAAGACTGATGCTTCATCACCTTGCCCCCAGCGGAAATTTTAAACCGCTTGCGCACCGCTTTTTTCGTTTTTAATTTAGGCATTCAACACCTCGCTATTTCTGTTTCTTGGGACCGAAAAGAAGGGTCATGACATTGCCTTCCAATCCCATATTTTTCTCGATAACTCCTACTTCTTCGAGATCCACGACCAAACGCGCGATCACTTTTCTCCCCAAATCCACGTGCGCCATTTCTCTTCCCCTGAAAATCATGGTGAATTTGACTTTATCACCGCGGTTCAAAAAGCGTATCGCGTTTCTGAGCTTGGTCTGGTAATCATGCGCCTCGATTTTTAAGCTAATCTTGATTTCCTTGACATCGAAGACCTTCTGTTTTTTCTTGGCTTCCTTCTCCTTCTTCTCCAAGCTGTAAATATACTTCCCAAAATCCATGATCCGGCACACAGGCGGCGTGGCCTCCGGTGCAACTTCCACCAGATCCAAGCCGGCCTCTTCGGCCTTCCGGAGCCCCTCTTCTGCAGAGACAATGCCAACCGGCTCACCATTGGGTCCGACCAGCCGGATTTCCCGGACACGGATTCTTTCGTTCACTCGAATTTTTCTTTGATCCAGAATGTAAATCACCTCCTCGTTTGAGTTTCGTCTTGAACTCTTTTTATAAAACCATCCACGGCGAGAACCCCCAGATCCTTGCGGCCGCGGCCGCGCACCGCGAGCATCTGGCTTTCAGCTTCGCGGTCACCGATCACGGCAATGTAAGGAATTTTCTGGGTTTCTGCCTCTCTTATTTTATAACCAATTTTCTCGGGGCGGATATCAAGTTCACTCCGCAGACCTGCTTTCAGAAAACGCTCGTGCACTTGTTCGGCAAACGCCTCCTGCTTTTCGGAAATAGTAGCCACCAGCATTTGCACCGGCGCAAGCCACAAAGGAAACGCGCCGCCGTAATGTTCAATCAAAATTCCAAGAAACCGCTCCAGAGAACCGTAAATAGCGCGGTGCACCATCACCGGCCGGTGCCGGTTGCCGTCCGATCCGATGTATTCGAGATCAAACCGTTCCGGCATGGAAAAATCTACCTGGATGGTGCCGCATTGCCAGGGCCGGCGCAAGCTGTCAAAAATCACAAACTCGATCTTGGGGCCGTAAAACGCGCCCTCGCCTTCATGAATTTCGTAAGGGATGGACAAGCTCTCGAGGGCCGACTCGAGCGCGGCCGTGGCCTTGTTCCATATCTCTTCCGACCCCATGGCTTTGGGCGGCCGGGTCGAGACCGCGACCTGATACTCGTTGAAACCAAAGGCCTGGTACACCGACTTCGTCAACTCGATCAAAGACTTTATCTCGTTTTCAAGCTGCTCCGCCATGCAAAAATGATGCGCGTCATCCTGAACAAACGAACGCACGCGGAGCAGACCGTGCGTCACGCCCGATTTTTCATAACGGTGGACGCGGCCGAATTCTGCGATCCGAAGCGGCAGCTCACGGTAGGAGTGCTGCTGGGATTTGTAAATCAGAACGTGGCCCGGACAATTCATGGGCTTTACGGCGAACTCCCGCTCTTCCTGCTTGGTGAAATACATCGCCTCTTTAAAATGCTCATAATGCCCGCTCTTCTTCCATAACTCATCGGAAAGAACCATGGGCGCCTGCACTTCGCGGTAACCGCCTCCGCCAAGCTTGTCCCGCATAAATTGAATCAACGTGTTGTAAATAAAAAATCCCTTGGCGTGAAAAAAAACAGATCCCGGGGATTCCTCGTGAAAACTAAACAGATCAAGCTCACGGCCCAGTTTGCGGTGATCGCGCTTTTTGGCCTCCTCCAGATTCTTCACATGCTCGTCAAGATCCTTTTGCGAGGCAAACGCCGTGCCGTAAATCCTCTGAAGCATCTTGTTCTGCTCGCTTCCGCGCCAGTACGCGCCGGCAATACTCAAAAGTTTGATAGCTTTCACATCGCTTGATTTTTGGACGTGAGGACCGCGGCAAAGATCGATAAATTCTCCGTCTTTATAAGTAGAAACCTTGCTGTCCGCAATGCCTTCGATAATTTCGCATTTATAATTTTCCCCGCGCTTACGGAAAAATTCAATGGCCGCCTTTTTATCCATTTCATCGCGCACAAAATCATACCCCGAACGGATAATCTCCTTCATAATCTCCTCGAGTTTCACCAAATCCTCTTCCGTAAAATTCCTGTCCACTTCAAAATCATAATAAAAGCCGTCTTTAATCGCCGGGCCGATGCCGAGTTTGGCGTTGGGAAAAAGGCGCTTCACCGCCTGCGCCAGAATATGCGCCGCGCTGTGCCTCAAGCGATCCAAATCACTATGAATGAAATCTTCCTGTTTTGTATCAGCCATTGAAATCATTATTGAAGCCTGCGAGCCCTAATTGCGTTAGCAATTAGGGCCGCATTTGCTCCCATTCCTTTTTAAATAACGCAAATGGGCGATAGAGGGCTCGGCGCCCTTCTCTCGCCGGGCTTTTCGCCGCCCTCGTAGAGGGTTCGCTCGTTCAGGGTCGGCCACCCGCCCCGCATCGCCGATGCTCGGCCTTCCTCGCATCTTGCGGGGCTCCCTTCGAGCCATCTTCGTTAACAATTTAAAACATGGGCGATAGAGGGCTCGAACCTCTGACCCCTACCATGTCAAGGTAGTGCTCTAACCAACTGAGCTAATCGCCCGCACAATTAAAACCTTCGCCCATGGACAAAAAAATACCTTTGCTTCACCCAACTTCTTGGGAAAGGGTTCGTAAACTTTTTTGCAAGTCTATAGGAGCGCTAATTTTAGAGAAGGTGTCAAGCTTTGTCAACATGACTTTTCCCGCGCCTGGCCGCATATTCACTTAAGATTTCTTTGGCCTTTAAAAGCGCCTTTGCGCGATGCGAAATTTTATTTTTAACTTCGGGAAGAAGCTCAGCAAACCTTTTGCCCGACTGGGGATCGACAAACAAGGGATCATACCCAAACCCGAAACTCCCTTTAAGATCATGCGCAATCCATCCGCGGCATTCCCCCCGGGCAGTCCCAATGAGCTTGCTGTCGGGCCCGGCAATGGCAATCACACATACAAACTCCGCTCCGCGTTTCGCCTCCGGAACCTTCTCCATCATGCGAAGAAGTTTCTCGCAATTTTTTGCATCATCTTGCGCTTCTCCGGCAAACCGTGCCGAATAAACCCCCGGTTCACCGCCTAAAGCATCGACACATAATCCGGAATCATCGGCCAACACCAGCTTTTGACTCCAACGGGCAATTTCCACCGCTTTTTTGACCGCGTTTTCTTCAAAGGTCACGCCGTCTTCCACGACTTCCGGCGCCCGGGCCAGATCACGGAGAAAAATAGCTTGAATGGGAAGGCCCGTTAAAATGGCCTGAAGTTCCTCGACTTTTTTGGGATTGCGGGAGGCGATAATCAGAGGGATCATTCCAAAGTGAGTTTGAGCAGTTTTTTCTGATGGCGGATAAGCTCTTGAATGCCCTTCTTGGCCAGGACAAGCATGCGATCGAGGTCTTTCTGCGTAAAGGGTTTTCCCTCCGCCGTTCCCTGAACTTCAATCAAATCGCCTTGGCCGGTCATCACGACGTTCATATCCACTTCCGCATGAGAATCCTCTTCATAGCACAAATCAAGAAGGGGTTTTCCATCCACAATGCCGACGCTCACGGCCGCCACATAATCCTTCAGAGGATTTTCTGTCAAAGCTTCCCGTTGTTGCAATTTTCTAATTGCATCCGCCAGGGCGATGAAACTTCCCGTGATGCTTGCCGTCCGGGTTCCTCCGTCGCCTTGGATCACATCCGCATCTATCCAAAAGGTGCGTTCCCCGACTTTCTCAAGATCAATCACAGCGCGAAGAGAACGGCCTATCAGCCGCTGAATTTCATGCGTCCGTCCCCCGACCTTGCCCCGGCTGGACTCGCGGTCAATCCGCTCTTTGCAGGAGGCGGGAAGCATGCCGTATTCGGCGGTCAACCACCCTTTGCCCTTTCCCCTTAGAAAGGACGGAATTTTATCCTCCACAGACACGGAACAAATCACACGGGTCTTACCAAATTCAATCATGCAGGATCCAAGCGCATGCTCCAGATAATCCCTTTTGATTTTGATTTCACGCAGCGCATGCTCCGGACGGTCTTGTCTCATCATTTCACTCCTAACACTTTGTGCAGCCGCGGAACGACCCGGACATTGGCGAGCCATCCGAGCGCCTCAGACTGAAGTTCCATTAAAGTATCCAAAAGTACCTTCTCAATATCCTTTTCCTCACCCGCAGTCATGGGTTGAAGCACCAGAAGCGTTGCTGGATTAATGTCATGAACCATGGCCACGGCTTCCCTGAACTCCTCGCGGCTGATGTCCGTGGACACCACAATTTTCACGTAATTCTCCTTTCCCTGCAATGCCTGAAGAAAAGCCCGGTGCTCGGCCAAACAATTCCGGTCCTTGGTCACGCTGGGGAGTTTGACGTCCATAGAAATAAAATCAACGCCATCCATCACTTCTTCCAGCGCTTTCACCAAAAAACCGCTGGTTTCAAGATAGAACCGGAAGCCCTCAGGCCTTAGCACCGCAGCCATATCCTTGATCACGGCCGTGTAAAGCAGCGGCTCGCCGCCGGTCAAACTGATAAAGGAATGCGGCCCGTGCTGCGCGTCAATGGCGCGGATCCGTTCAAGCAGGGTGGCCAAATCCATCTCGATTGTTTCATGGCCAGTCTCGTCGCAATAATGGCAATGGAGATTACAAACCGGGAAACGCACAAAAAGATGTTTTTCGCCCAGCCGGGGGCCCTCGCCCTGAAGAGAGGAAAAAATTTCCGCGATTTCGACTTTCTTCTCTGATATTTGCTGAATCATCGGGATAAACTCATGAGGGGATCGGAAAGTCCTGCTTCATGAAATCCTTTTTCGCGCAGCAGGCAGGAATCGCAAACGCCGCAGGGTGTCGCGCCGCCTTCGTAACAAGACCACGTGTGTTCAAAAGGCACGCCCAGGGCAAGCCCCCATTTAATAATTTCAGCTTTAGTTTTATGAAGCAAAGGGGCCGCAACCCGGATGGCGCGTCCTTCCGCGCCGGCCTTGGTTCCCTTTTTAAATAATTCCTCCACGGTCGCAAAATATTCGGGACGGCAGTCTGGATAGCCGCTGTAATCCAGGGCATTGGCGCCGATAAAAACTTTTTCCGCGCCTAGCACTTCTGCCCAGGACAAACCAAAACTCAGAAAAATTGTATTTCTTGCGGGCACATACGTGGCCGGTATCCCTGAATTCATCTCATCCGTGCTTCTTTTTTGCGGAAGTTCTATTGCATGATCCAAAAGCGCGCTTCCCTTCCAAGGCAATTCTATAGAAAGCTCGCGCATCTCAATGCCCAAATGCGCGGCCATCCAGCGAGCGCAATCCGTTTCTTTCCGATGACGCTGGCCATAACGGATCGTAAGGGCATAGGGACGGTATCCTTCGCTCCTAGCCGCATAAAGGGTTGTGGCTGAATCAAGACCGCCCGACAGTAGGATAACTGCTTTTTTTATATTTTCCGGCATGCTTCAAGAAAGTTTCATCTTAAATGGCTGAATGGGAACTACCCGGACATGCTTCAAACGGCACCCCAGGAATTGCTGGCCCACGTGAACAAAATTGCGGGGCATGTCGCTCACATAAATCTTGAGCGTTCCCCGTCCGCCGCGGTCGGCCAAAAGCTTAAGTTCCGCAAGTCTTTCCTGGAGATGATAAACTGCCGGCCCTGCAGAATCAACTAAAACCACGTGGGGGCCCACATAATCCTGGAGAGCGTGGCGTAAGAGGGGGTAATGCGTGCAGCCGAGAATAAGCGTGTCGATCCTTTGTTTAACCAAATCTTTCAGATACTCATGAATGACCTGATCCGTAATCTTGCCGCTCGTCCACCCCTCTTCCACCAGCGGCACAAAAAGAGGGCAGTCCTGGGTGAAAACTTTGACCTTGGATTCCAGCTTCTTGAGCGCTTTCTCGTACGCCCCGCTGCGTATCGTGGCCGGAGTCCCTATCACGCCTATCCTTTTGGTGAGAGAAAACCGGACTGCTTTTTGCGCGGCAGGCTCAATCACGTCCGTGACGGGCAGAAAATATCTTTTTTTAAGAAGCGCGATGCTGGCGCTGGCTGAGGAATTGCAGGCCACCACAACGGCCTTCACATTTTGCCGCAGCAGGAATTCGGTGTTTTCGCAGGAAAACCGGATGATTTGCTCTTTGGACTTGATTCCGTAGGGAAGCCGCGCCAGATCCCCGTAATAAATGATATGCTCCTGGGGAAGCTCTCTCATGATTTCACGAACGACCGTAAGACCGCCTAAACCCGAATCAAAAACCCCGATGGCCTGATCTTTACTTGGTGGTAAACCCCCGCGTCCTTTCATACTCCGCCTTGTACGCCATAATCCCTTCTGCAATCAGCCCGGCCAGCTGATCCTGATAAGCCGGGTCGGCTAACTGCCTTACCTCCTGACGATTGGTCACAAATCCCGTTTCCACAAGGATGGCGGGTTTATCTGTCCATTTTAACACAAAAAACCCGGCGCTTTTAATCCCTCTGTTTTTAATGGAAGCGTAACGTTTGAGCGAAGAATTGATTGCCCGCGCCAGCTCAATGGATTCCTGCCGGTTTTCCGTGTTGATGATGTCCCAAAGCGTGGGATCGCCGGAGCGCTTGTTGGGTAAATCCGGATTCACCTCCACCGTATTGCCGTAATCAATCACCATTTGGTTGGCGCGCTCGTCATCATCCACGGTCTCGGAAAGATAATAAATTTCCGTACCCTGGACACTTCTATCAGGTGCGGAATTGGCATGAATGCTCACAAAAAGATCGGCACCCGAATTATTGGCGACCCAGGCACGCTCAGGCAAAGTGAGATACGTATCATCCGTGCGGGTCATCACCGTGTCAATCCCCATAGCCCGGAGTTTCTGCTCCAGTTTTTTTGCAATCTCAAGCACGATATTCTTTTCGTCCAGCCCAAAAAACCCCGGGGCTCCCCGGTCTTTCCCGCCATGTCCCGCATCAATCACCACCTTGTCCACCATAAAGGAGCTTCCCGGATAAACCGCTTTCACTTCTTTCCAGAGATCTTCCTTCTTTTTCCACCACGGCATCTCGGCCAATTCCCGCGGCAGCATCAGAACCCCATTGACCACACAGGGCGGGACGGAAAGCGTATGGATATTGCCGTTGATGCTGATCTTGCGATCGTTCGTCATGAAGGAGAGATAATTCGAATTCTTGTAAAGGATATGCTTTTTCGTGAGGGCGTCCCATTCGTAATTCATCTTCAGGAGATCGCAGGCGTCCATGAGTGCCACATATTCGACAGGGCCGATGCGCTGGGTGACCTCGTTCCAGGCGCGGGGACTTGGCGTGGTGGCGCAGGAAGAAAATAGAATGGTGAACCCCAAAAGAAAAAAAGAAGAAAAGTATTTTTTCATAGAAGAATAAGGGCACCTAAAGTGGCCCCGATGGGTTGGATCGGGGCCGACTGACCGAGCGGCCGACCGCCGCTTGACCAACCGGCCCTTATTGTATCGGCCAAAGCGTCGACGGCTTAAATTTTATCCCGGACTTTTCAGCTCAGGCCTTGGTAACGTTCGTGGCCTGCTTGCCTTTCGGCCCTTCCACGACCTCATACTGGACGAGTTCACCTTCATTGAGGGTTTTGAAACCATCCGATTTGATGACCGAATAGTGGACAAAAATATCGCCGCCCCCTTCGGACTCAATAAAACCATAACCTTTTTGGTTGTTGAACCACTTCACTTTACCTTGCGCCACGTTAACTTCCTCCTTCAATTGCTGGGGCTGGAGTAAAACTCCTCGCCTTTTTTAAAAAATTTTAACCCGCTGTCTTTCTTGCCTCGAGAAAAGTTTCCTCCGCGTGATAGGAACTGCGCACAAAAGGCCCGGAAAAAACCTCCTTAAACCCCATTTCACGGCCCCTGGCCTCATACAATTCAAATGTCTCAGGCCGCACAAATTCCGCCACCGGAAGCCGCCCCTCCTTCGGCTTTAAATATTGCCCAATGGTGACGATATCGCAACCGTACGCGCGAAGCTCGCCAAGGACATGAAGCACCTCGTCCACTTTCTCACCCAGTCCCACCATAAGGCCGCTTTTTGTAAGAATGCCGGGGTGATGTAATTTCACCGTCCGGATAAGATTAAGGGACTGTTCATAAAGGGCTTGAGGCCTCACTCGCTTGTAAAGCCGGGGCACGGTTTCAAGATTGTGGTTATAAATCTCGGGACGCGCCTCGGCCACGCGCAAAATCGATTGGATTCTGCCTTGAAAATCGGGGGTTAAAACCTCCACCGTCGCATCTGGAATCAGCTTTTTAATTTCCTGAATGGTCCGGTAGAAAATCTCCGCGCCGCCGTCTTCGAGATCATCCCGGTTCACGGAAGTCACCACCACATGCTTCAGCCCCAATTCCAGACTGGCCTGGGCTATGCGCACGGGCTCCGTCATGTCCAATTCCGTGGGCAATCCCTGCGGCACGCTGCAAAAAGTGCAGCGGCGCGTGCATAAATTTCCCAGAATGAGAAAAGTAGCCGTGCGGTTCGAAAAACATTCCGAACGGTTCGGGCATTTTGCGGAATAGCAAATGGTGTTGAGATTGAATTTTTCGAGGGTAGCGTCTGTCTGAAGGGTAGTTGCTTCAGGAATGGATTTCTTAAGCCAATCGGGAAAACGTCGCATCAAAAATAAAAACTCCGACTTTCATACACCGTCAAGGGACGGCTCAGCTCCGCTTCGCCGCCACCAGCCCGCGGCATGAAACCTCGGGCTGGTACTGCTCCAGATACCCCGGGCAAGCCCGGGGTATCTTCCGCTGTGAAACACAACGAGGAAATTTTAATCTCGCACGAATCGAAGGTCAAGGAATATTTCGACCTTCGCATCATTTTGCGAAGGTCGCCCTAGAAGCCGCGCGTAGCGAGGCAATAGGGCTTCCTTAAATATTTCTACTAGCTTCCCAGATGATTTCGGAGAAGGTGGGATGGGCGTGGATGGTGTTGACCAAATCCTCGCGCTTGGCGCCGAGGCGAATAGCAAGAGAAATCTCTGCAATAAGGTCCGAAGCGTTTTCGCCGATAATATGCCCGCCGAGAATCTTGTCCGTTTTACGGTCAAAAACCAGTTTTGCCAAGCCATCCGGTTCTCTTTCTACATGCGATTTTCCAAGAGCTCCGAAAAGACAACGGGATTCCTCGACCTCATGGCCCGCTTTTTCCGCTTCTTCTTTGGTTAGGCCGGCGCAAGCCACTTCGGGATGGGTGAAAATGGTGTTGGGCCAGCCGCGGTAATCCATAGGCCGGCGGTCGCGCCGGAGATTGTCCACCACCCAAAGCGCTTCGGCCTGCGCTACATGTGCAAGCTGGGGCGAGCCAATCACATCGCCTATGGCATAAACTCCTACGCTTGATGTTTCCAAAAATTCATTGACCTGAATCATGCCCTTTTCCGCCTTGATGCCTAATTTCTCAAGTCCCAGCCCTTCGATATTCCGCCTTCGGCCCACAGACACCAGCATTTTGTCGCAGGGTATTCTCTCCCCTCCGCTCAAAAGCAGACTAAGAATCGTGCCATCGCTTGAAAGCTTCTCCATTTTCTTATCCGTAAAAATTTGAATGCCGCGCCGCTTGAAAAGCACTTCCAGACGCTTGGCAATATCTTTATCCACCATGGGCAAAATTTGCGGCAGCATTTCTACTATTGAAACGCGGGTGCCCAGTGCCGCAAAAAGCGAGGCAAATTCGCATCCTATCACCCCTCCGCCGATAATCGCCAAATCCTTGGGTGCGTCGCGGAGAGTCAATAAATCATCCGAGGAAAGAATATTGGTATGATTGAAAGCAATCCCGGGCAATTCCTGGGGCCGGGAGCCGGTGGCAATCACAATCACATCGCCCTGAATTTCTTCCGTGCCGCCTTCTTTTTTAACCGCAAGTACATGCGGGCCTTTAAACGATGCCTCGCCTTGAAAAATCTCAACGCCTTTTCTTTTTAAAGTTTGCAGCAGCCCCTGCGTTAGCTCTTCGACAATCGCGTCCTTTTTTTCGGAAATTTTCCAGAGCTTGTGCGGCGTGTCCAGGCGGACCTCGAGGCCAAACTGGACCGCGCGGTTGATTTTGTCAATGAGAGAAGCCGAAGCCAGCATGGCCTTAGTCGGAATACAGCCGGTCTGGAGGCAGACGCCGCCCACTTTATTCTTTTCGATCAATAGCGCGCTGAAGCCCATGTCGCGCGCGCGCATCGCGCCCGTGTATCCGGCCGGCCCACCGCCTATAAAAACGATGTCGTATTTTTTCATTTAAGCAAAATCCTCGGAAGAGAAATATCCGCCACAATCACGCGGCCCGTAAACTTTCTGGCTCCACGTCTTAAAAATCCCTTTTTAGGAAGCCCCAGCGCGACGGTCACGCGGGCCCGCACGCAAAGGCCCATCACTTTACCCGTATCCGCATTCAACCCCGAAGGGATATCCACGGCAACCACCGGACGGCCGGATTCATTAATCAATCCGATCATGGTTTTAAACGGGTCCTCAATGGGTTTCGAAAGACCGGTTCCGAACAACGCATCCACAACAACCCGTGCCTTTTTAAGAGCCGCCCGGATCCGTGCCTGCGGCAAAACTTTCGAACAGTTTATCAGGGGAACCTTCATCTTTTCAAGGATTCTGAAATTGACCATAGGATCGGCTTTCATTTCCAGAGGCTGCTGAAAATAAAAAACAACCGCCTTTATTTCCTGATTCGCGAGATGACGCGCCGCGACAAATCCGTCTCCGCCGTTATTTCCCTTGCCTGCGAACACCGCAACAGAAGCCGGACCTTTGCCAATCAGTTTCAGAGCTTCACGGGCGCAGGCTGACCCCGCGTTTTCCATTAATATAAGCGAGGAAATTCCAAACACATGAATGGCTTTTTCATCGATAAGACGCATCTGGCCGGCAGTAACGGATTTCATGGAAAAAAATCAGGAAGGAATGACTTCCGCACGGTAGGTTTCGTCAAAAACTTCTTTCAACCGTACCTGCATGGTGGAGCCAATAAGAGAGGCGTCGCCCTTGAACACCACTTTTTTCTCCTGCCAGGTGCGGGCCAGCACTTCTTCCCGGCTTTTCTTGCTCATATCTTCCACCATGACCTTGACCGTACGGCCGGCCCAGGTCTGATTTTTCTTGCGGGTAATTTCCTTTTGAAGATTCAATAGATCATTGTTGCGCCTGTTTTTCTCAGATATTGGTGTGTTATCCTCCCACTGGGCCGCGGCGGTGTGCGGACGGGGAGAATATTTAAAAATAAACGCGCCGTCAAATTGAATGTCCGCGAGCGCCTTTTCCGTTTCCTTATAATCCTTCTCCGTTTCCCCGGGGAATCCCACGATAATGTCGGTTGTCACGGCAATATCGGGAATTAACTCGCGCATGCGGTCAATTTTTTTGCGGTATTCGGCCAGCGTGTGGTCGCGCTTCATGCGCCCAAGAATAAAATCAGAGCCCGATTGAAGAGGTAGATGAAACCGCCTCGAAATTTTCTCCTCATCGCGGATGGCCTGGAATAATTCCTCATAAGCATCCTGGGGATGCGATGTGGTGAATCCGATTTTTTCAATGCCCTCGATTTTGGCAACCGCTCGGAGAAGATCTGCAAACATACCGTGATTTTCTTTGCTGGCCATTGCGCCGGCGCGCAATGACGGCAAAGCGGTATCTCCAACCGAACCGCCGTCTTTGCTCGCATATGAATTCACATTCTGGCCGAGAAGCGTCACATGCTTCACGCCCGCATCCGCAAGCCGCCTCACCTCATCGACCACTTCGCGGAGCGGCCTTGAAATTTCCCGGCCGCGCACATAAGGCACAATGCAAAAAGAACACACCTTGTCGCAGCCCGTCATAATAGGAAGGTAAGCGTGAAACTTCCCTTCCATGCGCGGCATTTCATAAAAGTCATATCCAAATCCGGCTTTGGCAAGCTCCATGACCTGGCGTTTCTCGGTACGAACCTGTTCGATCGCCTTGGGAAGCTCGGGGATACTGCGGGTTCCTATTAATAGATCAACATGCGGAAAATCGGAAAAGAACTTAGTTTTATAATTTTCAACCATACAGCCCATCACGCCGATGACAAGGTCGGGCCGCTTTTTCTTCTCCACCTTGAGCTCGGCGAGCTGACCAAACACCCGGTCCTCGGCGTGCTGGCGCACACTGCAAGTGTTGAAAAGAATGACATCGGCGGATTCTTCATCCTTCACGATCTCATGCCCTGCCTTTTTAAGCAGCCCCACCGCCAAATCCGAATCAAAATCATTCATTTGGCATCCGAAGGTCTTAATGCACACCCTAAGCTTTCGCTTGGCATCAACTCCTCCAGTAATTTGTTCTGGCATGGTTCCCTCCCTTCTAAAAATGATTTAAACGGCTCGAATAACTCAAATGATACTATGCCGCGGTCCTTAATCAAAATCTCTTTAAAAATGACCCTCACGACCTCTTTTTTACGGATAGGGTCCAGTTCGTCTTTGGCTTCTGTAAAACGGTTCACAACCTCCCTAACATACTGCTGATACCCCTTTGCTTTTTCCTTCGCGAGAAGCTTTAATTCAAGTTCAGCCAATCGGCTCCGAAGTCGCTTCTCCTCATCCCGAAAATCTCCGGCTTGCGGCTTATAAATTTCAATCGACATGCAATCCTGCATATAAATATCGCTTAATTTCTTCTGCTGTCTCAGGTTTTCATGGATCAACTTCTTTTGCTCCTTAATCATCTCAAGGAAAGCTTCGCTTGGTTCTGCCTGAGCCTTAACGAGACGCGTCAGCCGCACGGCTAAAACTTCTTTATTTTTGGTCAGTTTTTCAATGATCGCAAAAAGCTGCGGCTCCACCATTTCAGCCCGGATCATCGAATTCTTGCATTTGATATCGTGCATGTAGGCCGCGGAGCAGCGATACCAGCGTTTGCGCTTTTTTTGTGCCGAATTTGTCATCGCGGAGATACCGTGCATTTTGTGATGGCAGCGGGCGCAAACCAGGACTCCCGTAAAGGGATAGTCGAATTTGGTCATGCAACGCTCACCACCCTTGCGGTTTGCACGAAGTCTCGCCTGAACCTTGTCAAAGACCTCTTGGGTTATAACAACTTGATGTATCCCTTCAACCGTAACAATCTGATCGGGTGGATTGGGAATGGCCCGGTAGGTTTTTCGGCTCTGATTATTTTTGTCATAATGATGCCGGTTCCAGACTAGCTTTCCCAAATAAACCGGGTTTTTCAAAATATCGCAGATAAGTTTTGCGTGAAACCGGCCGCCGCTTCGAGATTTGACCGCTTGCTTGTAAAAATGACCCGCGATTTGAACTGTGGATTTATTGGAGAGATACATTTCATAAATCTTTTTTACGTTCTCAGCTTCGACAGGTACAACTTCCAGAAGTTTTTTTTCCTTATTGTAAGTATAGCCATAGGGAGAGTATCGAGCCCCCTGCCAATGCCCCGCTTGAGCTCCGCGCACCATTCCGGGGAAAACACGTTCCACCAGCCGGTTGCGTTCAAACTCCGCGTATGTTCCAAGCATGTGGAGAGCCATTTTCCCGGCACTTGTCGTGGTGTCAAAAGGTTCTGTGGCAGACTTATACCCAACTCCCCAGCGGCTCAATTGATCAAGCAAATTGAGCATGTCTTTTAAATTTCTGCTCAATCGGTCTTGCTTATAAACAAGAATTAATTCAAATTGCTTTTTTCCCGCATCCGCAAGAAGTCTCTGCAAAGCTGGCCTGTCCAACGTGTACCCGCTTACGCCATCGTCCTGATAGATCTTGGTACCCGAAATACTGCAAAAAACTTCCCACCCCTGATCCTTCGCATGTTTTAAAAGAAAATCCCGCTGTACATCAAGCGAGAATCCTTCTCTTGCCTGATCTTCCGTGCTAACGCGGGTATAAAGAGCTACCTTCATGCTTTTTTATCCTCCCGAAGTGTATTACGCCACTTACGGATTTTTTGCAGGTCCTCCGAAGTCAAGACGGGCAGATTCCGGTAATCTCTTTTCACGGTAATCCAGCCTTTTTTGATCCAGTAATAAATAGTCAAGCGATGGACACCAAGCTCCGCCGCTGCCGCTTTTAGATTGAACCGTTTGGAATTCTTACCCATAGGCCCTATTTATACACGGCTATGCACGTGAAAGCAATCAAAATTAAAGTTTTTTCTCTTCTATTTCCTTTTCTTTCCGGTCTTGGATGAGCCGCTTAAGCAAAAGCAAATCAGCCTCGGAAATGATCTCCAGAAAAATATTGAGCCGGTATGATTGCTCCTCGAGCTCCTTCTGTGTCCATTCTCTTGGTTTAAAACGATTTACCTGCGACAAAAGCTTATACAAACCTCCTTTTTCTAATACTTTCCAGAAACTTCCAAAGACAGAGAGCGCCTGGAAATCCCGGACGCTCGACGTAGGCATTCTTTCCATGCTCGGTGAAATTCTTATGCAGTACCATGAAAATCTTGGGGTAATCCCGCATGATCTCACGCAGCATCTCCCTCAGATTAGGCGTCCCTACAAAATAAAGCACCGCGTCAATAGCCGGGTGATTCTGATAAAATTGAAACCGCTTTTTGTATTGCTCAACGGTCTTGCCTGAGAATTCGAGTTCAATCGCAATCTTTCGCCTGCCTAGTTCGAGAATCCCATCGGGTGTAAATTTAACCATTCCTCGCTGCCGGAGGCATCTCTCCGACTGCCAGATCTTGTGCCCCATGTCTTCAAACTTTAGCCTTAAATTCCTCAAGGCCTCATCATGCAGTTCATTTTTCAAAGGTGCTCTTTGCAGCGTCGGCACATAAACCTTCGCGCCAAGGTCCGTCAAATATTTTTTAGCTTTTTGTGTCGGAAAATAGTGCATGCCCGAACCGAAATAACTACCATCCGCTTTGACGAACCCTTCTCCAAGCAATTTCTCAAGCTCCGGGGTTTCAAATCCGGAAATTCTCTTCATCTGATCCCACGAGACACTGCCTTCCTCAAACATCCGCCCAAGCAGTCTGAATTTTACTTCGTCTTCTTCCTGAATTGGTTCTGTCATGCAAAGTGATCCTCCTTCCGGCAAAGTATGAATTGCTTCCCGGATGCATTCTCAAAGGTGATGGAATCCTTCATTCCGGTTAGATCGCCGATTGTTGCAAAATGAATTCGCTCCCACCCCTTCGCCTGCTTCATGAGCCATCTTTTGTCCGTTTCGTTCGCCATGATGTAGAGAATGACCTCTCCCTCATGGAACTGCCGGAGGCAGCCGTCAAGAAGCGTTTTTTCGTAATACTCTTTTTTCTTAAGCGTCCGCTCCACCTCAATGATGAGATCCTTGTCCTTAAAAGACACGATCCCATCCGGCACTTTCTTTTTGATATTCTCCTGCTTCAGCACCCTCTCAGATTTCCATTGCTGAAGTCCCAGCCGTCTGGAAAAAACAATCCTTACATCCGTTACCCAGAGGTCATGCTCCCAGCTCCGGGTATCGATCTTCTCAATCGCTCCCAGTCCGGTTACCTGGCCATGCCGTCTCAAAAGGGCCGCACCTTTCCGCGTGACCCGGTAAAGGGCAGGCTTGCAGAATCCCGGTTTTTCTACCGAAAGAAGTCCTTCCTTAACCAGCTTCCGAACACACTTCATGGGCCAGTTAAAAACTTCACGATTCTCCGGAAAAAACATTTTCGCAATCTGATCCAGTGTCAAAAACTTCTGCTCCAGACCAAACTGAAGCAATATCAAATCCCTAACATTGATGGCCACGAATGCCACCTCCTTTATGCGCCGCTTGCATGATCCCTGCTGCACGTTCCCGACCCCAATCCCGAACCAATTCCACCAAGTTGAGGGAGTGGGGTCGGGAGCGTGCGTTTCACTCAACATGCAAGCGGCGCTTTGACTTACAACTATGAACGAAGGCAAGACCACTTGCACTTTCACTTGCCTGCCTTTCTTGCGGTAAAATGCTCCAAAAAAAGAACACTTCGCCGACCTCTTTCCTCCGGTTTGGCGGTGATACTCTATAAAATGAGCATCCCGACCGGCCGTACCGGAACAACAGTCCTCTCATAGTATTGGGCAAAATCAGCGGCTCCTGCGCTAGGAAGGTGTACTTTCTGACAAAAATCAGAAAAATACTCCTCATAGTATTGGTCCAAAAGGGCAGTATCCGGATCAGAGACCCGGACATTTGGGGAAATATTTTTAAAAATCTTGAACCTTCCCTTTCCACACCCCTCTCCATAGTATTGGGCCAAAACGGCCTATTTCGGATTAGGCATTCACAGATTTTGAAGATTTTTTATAAGGAAGGGCTAAAAAGAAAGAAGATGCTCTGAAAAGTGTCTCTCTGGAAATTTATTTTTGGGGCCGGCTAAGAACGCCGGAAATTAAGGGGGGTTTATAAGTAAGTGCTTTGTTCAGCCTAGAAAGCAGTGGCGAGGATCAGCTCCAAGTTCGGCGAGGCAGTCGTCAATCGAGTTGATTTTGCGGATAGGAACGTAGGGCCACCATTTGCCGGATGCGCGTTTCCAATACAGGTGCCATTTGCCATCATAATCCGTGTAACGAACCTGGAAAAACTCGCTGGTGGTTGTTTGGGAGGGATCTTGAAAATAAGGCCGTCTTTCAGAAGCCGTAATCCGGTTATCCTTGGCGACCACTTGGAACCAGAGCTTTCCCGCATGTTCATTCTTGGGGAGCCGCGCGGCAAAATACTCATTCATCTTCCGGCTCGCTTCAATCCGCACCGCTTCGGGCATGGCTTTCTTGTAGGTCAAAGCTTTTAATCCCGATTCATCCGCCGCTTGGTAGGCATTGAGATAATAAGCGAGCTGTTCTTCCTTGATTCCAACCTCTTCTGCAAACTCCCGGAATGACGCATAGCCATCTTCCGAATCCAAATCCCATTTAGCCGCTGTCTTGGCCACCTGAAGAATTTCCTCAAATCCACGTCGCATAGGGCCCTGCCCCCGTCTCCAGGACTTGCAGGCGTCCTATTTACATACACACGACACCTACATTTTTAAAAAATAACCTACTCAAGTGTCAATAAAGACAAAACTTCTTTAGCTTTTCCTTTTGCATCGCGTATCAATACTTCGATACTATCTTGTCGTTTTACCATAATTTCAAATTCGATATTATGGTTATTTTCCACCAGTTCGCTGCCAACTTTATTCGTATAATGTTCGCCGCTATGCGCTGAAAAACGGACAAGAAAACAATCATCTCCCATAAATTGAATCTTACATGGCTCTAGCTTTATCATGGTCGCCTCGCTGTATTTGAAATTAGGTGCACGTTATTATTTGATTAGCTACGCTTTGACAGATATTCCATAAAAGAATTGCATCATTTGCTGACAGGCTAACGCCTTCTGCGTACTCTTTTTGAGGATGAATAAAATTACGGTAATCTCTTAATACAACGCCTACATCTTTAGCAGTCTGAGATATCCATCCCATCTCATGGGCCACATCGATATAATTATTCAATGTCCACTGATTAAGATTTAAAACTTTGTCGGATTTGGATTCTTTTGGCGCAGCTTTTGTCTTAAAAACTTTACCCTGGTTTTTTTCTCTATGAATCCGAGCAAGTATTAATGCTTCGAGCATACCTCCCATCATAACCGTTGCAGACAATGGCGCTTTTTTCGACTGTATGCAAAAAGCGCATTCTTTCCATCTGTTGCTTAATATATCACGCATGCGCCCGTCACTAATCAACGGTGCAAAATCAGGCGCTGAAGCGTCTGAGATAATTTCCGACGAATTGAGGAGCGCCTTATCCGATCTCAGTTTAACTAAATTTTTTCTTAGTAAAGACAACCTATTTTGAATTTTAGATCGTAATGTTCTCTGTGCGCTCAGTGCTAGTAAGTCCTTAAAAAAGTCATCGATGGGATCAAGGCTCACCTGTATTGCGTTTACAGGCAATGAGGATCTTCGATTATTAAACCATGTATAAGCGGTGGCCTTAATAATCGCTCGCTCATCACTTGAGTTGATTTGTGGCGTGCGATTTTTTCGAAGAACTCTTTGGAGAGTTTCAATATCTGATATTGAATGATCTACAGCTTGGCATGCCACATTCATTATGCTTATTAGCTTTACCGTTTATTCTTACCTGTAGTACGTTTCTTTGAACCTTTGCCTTTTCTACGGGAAGAACGAGCAGAAGCGCCAGAAGTGATCGGCAATGTCATTGCGACGAGATTTTCTCCAACCGCATTTATCGAATATGATCCCCTCTCTGACCCTCTGTCTAGCAAGCCAGTAGTATGAGCATTCGCAAGAACCATGATTGGTTTTTTAAATCTATCACGTCCCGCTAAACGACATGCATCTTGAAGATCTTCACTGTTAATATTTTCCTTCCGATTACCATCAGGAGCTTCGAACCGGTAGTAATAGGCTACAGTTGCAGCAAAGTGAATATCATTCTTTGGTGCTTTAGCATCAACAAAATTCTTAATGTTAGACAAACGTTGACCTTCAAGCTGTTTCGAAATAGGGACCGCTTGCTGATGATCAGGGACGACTGGACGCGCTGGTTGCACTGAAACCAAGTCAAGACCGACACGCTCTCTTGCCCACCTAATTATTCTTTCTTGATCATTTTTTTCAAAATCCTTAAGAGCTTCTGCAATTATACGAACAGCTTCCAGGTCGTCATTTTGTTTTGTCATTTTTTCCGTCTCCTATATTCGCGCCTTATTCATAAAACTCTAAGATCAGACAAATTTTCCGGTTGAAGCTGTTTAAATTTTTGTTGTGGGATTTTTTTGTACTGCCATTTTGTCTTGGTTAATGCCGTTGCGTTTTCGCACCAAAGGGCAGCGGCCCGATCCTTAAACTCGGTTTCTTCGGATTCCATCCCCTTTGTTTCCAAGAGCCAATGGGAACCGGCCTTATCAACCGCGACAAAATCTGGATAGTAATTTCTCAAGTTGTAATTTCCGTCGGTGTATTCAATAGCAAATCCGTAACTTTGCGGTATTTTTGAGAACGATTTTACATCGTCGGCTTTGTCCAGAAAGCGGGCAAATTCCTCCTCGAAATCATTGTCACAGGGAACAAGGTTTAATATCGTTTTCTTCCCCTCGTAAGTCGGCCGGCTCCAAGGAAAAGCTGCCAAGCTAGAAAGGAACCGGTCCGCACCTTCCAGCTTCGGCGTTTGTTCTTCAATAATTTTGCTGAGGAGTTCCTTTTTAAAAGTCTGGACGCAAACATACTGCGCCACATTCGTGCTCATGGCTTTCAAAATAGCCGGGTCTTCTAGGTTCACCGCTTTGCCAAAGGCCTTTCCCTCAAAAAACTCTCTGACTTTGGGAACCAGAGCGGCAAACTGTGAAGAAAGTTTGACTTCCTGCGCAATCCGGCGGGCATAATATCCGATGACTTCCTGGGGCGTCTGCGGCTCAGGGATCGTGTATTCCCGTTCAAGTTCCTTTTCAAGTGTAAGGATGTCATACCCTTCATATTTAAAAGTTTTCGCCGCGGCATCTTCTCGTCTCACAGGCAAGGTTGGCGTATTAAAAGCATAAATATCCAAGTCAGCGATTTCTTGCCCCAGACTTTTCTTGCGGACCAGAATCGGCGATATCAGCGGGATGCTAATATCATGTTTCCTTTTCTCTGTAACCGGAGCAATCGTAACAATTTTTAGTTTGTCTTTTCCGACTTCAAATGTACCAAGCTTAAGTTCTTCCAGCTTTTCCAAGTCCTCAACAAATGAAATAAAAGCTCTATTGCCGATTACATCCAGGCGTTCCGTATATCCAACCGCTTCGCTGCGGAACATCAAGCGCAATCCCCGTCCGATAGTTTGTTCAGGGAGGATATTGGCCTTCGATGTGTAGGGCCTTAATCCCACAACGACTGTCACGTTTTGAACGTCCCAGCCCTCACGAAGCATGAGAACGCTGACGATTGCATTAACCGGATTTTTTTGTTCGTCAGCTTCCCGTGCAATATTCCGCGCCTTGTCCAAATCCTTTTTTGAAACCTCCCCGGAACTATCTGTGTGAATGACAAGAGTTTTATCCGCTCCAAACTCGCTGGGATATTTTGTCTGAAGCCATTCACCAACATCATCCGCTCCCTCGGTGTCATTCATCATGATAAAAAGAATAGGCTTCTTATTAAGTGGTTTGAGCTGTTCCCGGTACTCCCGCCACCGTTCAACGCCCGCCACCAAAAAGGCTTTATATCGAACGCTGGCAATCTGAGATTTTGCTTCATCAATCTTGGCAATGCCTTTCATGGGCCGTTTTACAATTGCGTCCAGAATCGCCTGTTTCAAAGGATAGTCATAAATGGTCCAGGGAAATATCTGGCCCTTTTGAAAACGCGGTGTGGCCGAAAAATCAACCTGCATGCTTAAAGGACTTTTTTCATGCAGGCGGCGGATCACTTTATTCCATTCGCTTTCTTCATCGTGCGTATGATGGGCCTCGTCATTGATAACCGCTAAATTACCCGCGCGAAGGGCAATCCTTTCCGAGAAGTCTGTTAATTCCAGTTTTTTCAACCTGGGTTTGGCACCTAAGACGGCCGTTATTTCTTCCGGTTCGTCGCCGTTTTCTCTCTGTAGTCGTTCGTAAAACTGCTGAATATTGGTTAAAAACAGCATCCCCTCACTATGGGCTCTTTCACCCTCCCCTTTCAAGACACAATCAAAATCCCAGAATATATCAAAATGCTTGGGTATCACCGGATCAACTTTAAAAATCCAGCCGCCAGCAAAATCAGTTTTTAATCTTTCAAAAACAATGACGTTTGGAGCGATTAGAAGAAAAGTTTTGGCGTAATCTTTTGAAATCTCCGGCACTTCGCGTACTGAATTTAAAAACTGCCAGGCCATAACCAAAGATATGACTTTTGTCTTTCCGGAACCGGTGGCCATCTTGATGCAGTAGCGGGCAAAATCGTCGTAGGGAGGGAGCCTTACGTCTTTGAGACTTTCGGCATATCGTTCAAGAAGATTTTTTCGAGTCCGCGCTTTCTCATATTCCCAGACAAAGACAAGCGTTTCTATGGCCTCTCTCTGAGATGAGTGATAAGCAAAAGGTTTTCCGCTGGGAAGTCGGTGATCATTTTTGAACCAGAAATTCAGGAGGGTTTTGGTGGTGTCGGTCGTGCCTTTATAACCACCGGCACGCCATGCTTTGACGGCTTCTCTTAGGGCGGGAACGCAGGGAGCCGTGCGTAGCTTCCCGGTTACGTCAAATAAATCATCCCCGGCTTGTTGCTTCGGCTTTTTGCTTTTTACTTTGGGCACCGGCCACCTTTATTTTTACAAGTTTCGTCGTATCGTTTCCAAGAATATCAATCACTTTCACAACAACCTGATATTCGCCGGGCGTTTCGTAATTATGAGTCGCTTCCAATGCTATTTTGGAATCCTTGCGTGTCCGGAAGCTTTGCCACTGATTGTGAAAAGTGTCATTTTTATAATCCCAATCAATCGCCCAATAATCGATCCATTGAGACCAATGCGTAATGGCTTTCTGGACTTCTTCCGGCACATCCTGCGGAGGAATCACAAAATCCTTTAATTTGGCCGATGCCTCCATGCCTGTTGTTTTGATTTCCACCGAAAGGGAAGCAAGCTCAAAAAATCTAATGTCCCCTTGCTCGACGGCTTTCTTTTCCAAGACTTCACGCGGTATGATCTTAAACGAGACATCCACTTTGGATTCTGCGGCAATTTGCTTGGCCACTTCATTGACTTCGAGCGCAAAATCCCAACCTAAAACATCCACGGCGGCTTTAGTTGCGGACTCCTTGCCTTTGCCAACTGACCGCCAGACTTCTGCTGCAATCGATTTAATATCCGCAAGAGTAACGGGCGCATCAACCGATCCCACATGAACCATCCGTCCATTTTTTACGCCATGGAGCCATGAATATCCTGTCACCGGATCGGCCTTATAAAGATCAAGAATGAACCTGCGATACCTGAGTTCTTTTTCTCTCTGATCCTCTGGAGTCGTAAATTCTGCCGATTGCCAAGTTTGCCTTTCGTATTTCCCTAAATTTTGAACAACAAACGGTTTTACATTGGGAATTGAAAGTAAGCGCTTTCGAGCTGTATGAATCGCAAAGCGTCCTAAATCACATGTGATCCATCTTCTGTTTAGTTTTTCCGCTACAACAGCAGTCGTACCAGAACCACAAAAACAATCCAGAACCAATCCTTGTTCTTTCGAAGATGCTTGAATAATTCTCTCCAGAAGTTCTTCAGGTTTTTGAGTTGGGTATCCGGTACGCTCATCCGCCATAGGATTTGGTAAATTTACATCTTCCCAAACGTTGTCATCATCCGCATCTCCAGCGGCTTCGAGTTCCTTTTCGGGCCAAATATCTTCAACTTGTTTGCCCTTTGATTCATGAAGATATTGTCTGTAGGAGGGGTATGCCCCAGTACGAATTGGATCGATCCACCGCCCCTCTTTTTTGAGACGTTTTTCAGTCTCTTCTGAATATGTTTTTAACAAAGTTTTCCGGTAAAAACCTCTTTCATCTTTATACTTAAATCTCGATTTATATTTTTCCGTATAATCTATATATTGATGTTTGAAGACATACCCATCTGCATCTTTTCGATATAAAAAAATACAATCATGGTTCGTTGGAAACTTATTTGCGCGAGCCTTACTGCTACCCGCAAAGGGCGTTCTCTTCCAAATGATTTGGTTAAGGTAATTTTCAAAACCGAAAACCTCATCGAGCACAACTTTGACATAATGGGCAACGTTTGGACCGATGTGGACATAAAGACTTCCGTCATTTGCTAGAAGGTCTCGCAATAAAGTCAAGGTTTCATAAAACCACTGCAAATAAGACTCCAAGCCCTTTCCCCAGGTATCACGATAAGCCTTCTGTTCTATAACGTTTGGCTCCTTAACAAAATTTGATGTCTCGTCTTGATTTGTGATTGGGTTGTCGGGAATGGTCGCAGTAAATGAGAAATCCGCACCGATATCAAATGGCGGGTCGATGTAAATGAGATTTACTTTACCGGCAAATTCGGACAACAGGCTGGGCAATACGTATTTCTTATCGCCCCAGATCAATCGGTTGCGCCATTCCGAGTCGTGGCCGGATGAAAAGAGATCAAGCGATTTTTGGCGATCCTGCACGCTTTCATTAACCGTTTCAACATTCTGAAAAGGTAACGCCAGGCGAACAGGGGCTATTTTCCTGCCGTCTTTGTCGTATTTTCCGTCCCAAATTAATTCAGTCATAGTTTTTGTCTTTTGATTTCGTCCATTCCTTCGCATAGTGCCCTCCAGAAATTTGGATGGGCAAATCGTGTCTACCGGAAGGAATTTCCAGCAATGTTCCTGCTTTCGCAGGCTTATCCGATCTTTCCGCAGGACTACTCAATAAGTGAGGCGCCCGCAACCCTAATGATGCCAATGAAAAACTTCGTTGATTTTACCGCAAAATCAGCAATTTTCCAGTAATAATGAACAGCCGCAAATTTAAAATCAGAAGCAACACTTGCTACTGAATTGAGTCAGCGACAGGCGGGATGAACGGAGGTGGAGCAACACAAAAGGGAGCGCTTAGATTTGGATACATCTGATCGCAGAAGGTATGGATTCTTTCCGCCAGGTTATCTGGTTCGGCGCACTTGATCACGACAATCCCTGCATGATTCTTTTGTTTTTGTATCCATCGGTTATGGAGTCGACGAAAATGCCGCCTATTATGCGTAAGCATCACGTAGTTGTTTGCGGCGGCATATTCAAGCTGCGCTTCGTCAGATACGCCTTGATTGCCAACGTGGAGAGTATGAACCGCCTTGATGCCTTTTTGGGAAAGGAGATCAACCAGCCGGACTGCTATATTTTCATTGAGGTAAAGCGTGGGTCGATGCGTCACTCTTCATCAGCTTCTTCTTTTTCTTGTTGCAGGAAGGCATCAATTTCTTTGGTGTGCTTATCGTAATAATCCAAAGCTGCAAAGATTTGCTCACTTGTGAGATGCGGATACTCCGACCGAATCTTTTGAAGATCCCAGCCAAGGAGATGATAGAGTTCGACAATCAAACAAACTGTGATTCTAGTGCCCCTAATAATAGGCTCATTCTGACAGATATCCTTGCGCCTTTCGATCAGCAGATATTTATCAGCCGTTTCATCTGATGTTCCTTTGGTCTGCTGAGGCAAGTTGAAGGGCAGAACAACCCCGATAAAAGTTGACGTGGCAGTCTGATTATCGGTGCTCATGTAATCTTTGCTGTTTATGACTGAAATTTCTGACATTTTATCCTCTTCCTAAGAAGTATGCCCTATGTCCAAAACATTTTCAATGTGCTCCCAGATAAGAGAATCGGCACAATCCCAAATCTGGACGATCTGACCGGGCTCCAAGGAGTTGGCCAGATTTCTGTTATTGATATCCACTCGAACAGCCAAGACAAACCTATCTTCTAATTTGGCCTGCTGATAATTAACCACGGTTTGAAGATTATACCATTGTCCTCCGACATCATGGTATCGGGTGAAAGCGAGATTTACTTCACCGATATCATTAAGCCCCATCGAAAACATTTTCCCGAACAATTTCGATTTATTCTCTTTCTCAAACGGACCTAATACAATCTCAAAAATTTTCCCGGCGCGTTGATACTTCAGAGTTCGAACCGCCTGTTGGATTTCAAATAACTTTTCCGACATGGACTTATTTTGTTCTTTCGTTTCAAGGGAAGCAGTTGTCACTAAGATCTGCCCAGCAATTTTGACAGGATGCAGCAGCGTCACGCTATTGTTTGCAAATACAAGCGAAGGCATTGTGATTGTGGATGCACCGACCACATGTTGCTTTGAAACTTGAAACAACTGCTGCGTATCGCCTGAGGCAGGATCCTCAAAAAGCTGGAAAAAATCTGGATCCTTTTCACGCAAGACATTCTCCAGAGCTTTTTTTTCAGCAGACTGTAACTGCTTCCGCGTGGGAGTTCGGCAAGCAAATTGTACGACAAATTGCTGTATTAGGTTGTTTGGAATAGACATCTGATTTGGACTTTTTTCCATATTTATAGTGGTTAGTATAGCTGGTTCAAAAGTGAGATTCAAGGTTATATATACTCCGTTTGCGGCAAATATCAAACACCGTTATCTGCTACGCTTAGAATGTACTTCTCAAGCAAATCTAACAATTTGTTCAGTCAACTGAAGACTTTGTAAATCAAGCTTTTTTAGGCAGGTTTCAGAGATAGAGCTTGCGGAGGATTTCACACAGAAGAGTGTAGACGCTGACCCAACGGTCAGCCGAAGGTAGCGACATACACCCTAAGCTTTCGCTTGGGATCACTGCCTCCAGTAATTTCTTCTGGCATGGTTCCTTTCCTTCCAAAAATGATTTAAACGGTTCGAATAACTCAAATGATACTATGCGGCGGTCCTTAATCAAAATCTCTTTAAAAATGACCCTGACCACCTCTTTTTTGCGAATCGGGTCCAGTTGATCCTTGCCTTCCGGAAAACGGTTCAGAACTTCCCGCACATACTCCTGATACCCTTTCTCCTTTTCTCTGGCCAGAAGTTTTAATTCAAGTTCGGCTAAACGGCTCTTGAGTCTCTTTTCCTCATCCCTCAAATCCGCGTTTTTTTCCTTGAAGACTTCATAGGACAGGCAGTCCTCCGTGTAGGCATCAGCTAAGGGATTGTGAATAAATAAGTGCTCCATTTGCTATGTTATCGTGTAGACTTTTTTCGTTTGCTGGGACGGATCGTGTAATTCCAATCCCCATGGAAGATCTCCGGTTTCAGATGAAGAGTTGCCATCTGTTCGTCCGTGATTTTCTGTCCTTGGGGATAGCGCCCCATATCCATTTCACAACGCACTTTCAAACCCCCGTTGGTCCGCGTGGATCCGATCAATTGGACAATCACGGCCAAGCTTTCAAGCGGTCGCCCTCTCCAGTTGCGGCTAATGAACGAGAACAACCGGTGCTCGATCTTGTTCCACTTGCTGGTTCCCGGAGGAAAATGACACACCGAAATCGACAGCCCCGTTTCGGCGGCCAGTCGCTGCAGTTCCCACTTCCACAAGCGGGCTCGGGATCCGTTGCTTCCACCCGAGTCCGCCATGATCAACAAGGATCTGGAACTTCGGTAGACGGGACGGCCCATCGTCCTCCACCACCGCCGGATGCTTTGGACTGCAAACGCAGCAGTATCGTGATCGATCCCTACGTTGACCCACCCCTCATTGCGCGCCAGATCGTAGACCCCATAGGGAATCGCCTTGCCCTTCTCCGGGATTATAAAATCGTGGACACGCACTCGCCGGCAACGACCCTGGGACGCCATTCCTGGCCTGTATTCTTGAAATTCCCCACCAACTCCTTTTTCTTCGTGTCCACCCGAAATGACCGGTTGACCCGCCCGCCGCTGCCGGATCACCCGCTGATTAATGTACTCGAACTGGGCATTGCGGTCGGGATGTTGTTTGCCCTCGCGCATTTTTTGATTCGCCTGCAAACTGTAACCCGCTTTCTTCAACAGGTGCCCCACAGCGCGATAACTGATTGTATGTCCCATCCGCCAGAGTTGTCCGGCCAACAGACGCAGGCTTTTGGACGTCCACCGAAGCGGCGATTCGGGATCCCCTCGGGTGCCCGGTTCCACCAGCGACTCCAAATCTTTCCACAATCGGCTGTCCTTTTCGACCAAGCTTTTTCGGCCAGCACCGAAACAACGAATGCGCGATGGATCCGCACTCGCTCGTTCGCTTCCAAGCTCCTTCAACCCACGCGCAATCGTCGAACGCGCCAGACCCGACACTTTGAAGACCGCGGTAATTCCTCCACGGCCCAAGGCGCGTGCCTCCGTTGCCGCATAAATCCGCCAGCTGCGCTCGTTGAGAGTCGGCATCAAGGCCGTAAATTTTCGGCGAAGTGCATCGAGATTCACTCATGGCATATCGGCGAACAACCTGAAATGGAGTACTTATTTATTCACAATCCCTAAGGACCGAAAGCGCGTGAAAATTATCGCCTTCGATCAGAATATTAATGGGTTTTACGGGTGCGGTGAGAATTTCCTTTGACTTGACCTCCCTTAGGACCGGAAGGGTATTTTCGGCATCTTTTTCAAACTGCTCCTTCGTCCGCTCCTCGTCCCAGATGAGCCCATATTTTTTCCGTGATTCGATTTTCTCGATGATTTTGAGAAGTTCTTCTTTGGATAATTTTGAATAATCACTTTTAGCCATAGCTATTTACACTCCCACTACCCAATTGAATCGCCGACATTACCTAATTGCTTCGGATTACTCATCCTGAAACCGCCTTCCGGTCGCGGATGCGAATTTTTTGGCTTCGCTCTTCAGAATAAAATACCGCCCCACAAATTCGGTGGCGTGGAGGCGGTCCTCCTTAATGGCCTTATGGACCGCCTGCGGGGTAATCCTGAGAGCATGCGCCGCCATCGAAGTGGTCAAATAATTATCCCCGGGGCCAACCACCGGGATTTCGTGGGATTTCCGAATCATGGCAGCCATGATATCAATTTAGTTGATGTTTATCAACCCACAAAAGGATAGATTTCTTTGCGCGGTTTGAAGGTCTTCTGGAATCAAATCAAGGCGGGAATGCAGAGCTTATGCGAAGGCAGTCAGTAGAACCTGTATCGTGGCGATTTTCTCCTGGCTGGTCTTTGGTTTAATAATGATTTCGACATCACGATCTAGCGCGTTCAATAGTTCAAAGAGATGATCCAAAGAAAACATGCTGAGCTTGCCGTTCATCAGACAGGAAACCTTTGATTGCGGAATGCCTAGCAATTCGGATGCTTTCTTTTGAGTCAAACCACGTTCTTTGAGGATTTCAGCAATACGGGACATGACTTGAGCCCGCACCCGTACTTGCCGAGGGTGTGCCGTTCCAACGTCGGCAAAGACATTACTGCTGCCTCTATAGACTTTCTCTTTCGAACCGGCCCTCATTTTATTAATGCGACGAAAGGGCTTCCGCGGTTTGCTGGGGCTGTGGCGAAGGTGGCGGTGGGGTTTGGGGCGGCTGCGGCGCCTGTTGGAGCACTCTTAATTTTCCGGAGAGTTTGATAAATGCCTTCCCATTCTGATTCTCGATAATCTTGGCGGTAGGCGTCACACTGAAGGTCATTGTCGAAGCATGAAAAACGGAAAGAACCAAGTCTTGCAAGGTTTGGTCTTGTTCAAGGTCATCAATAATAAGCCCGATGGTCTTGCAATCATCCCGGTCCAAATGGCGGCCATGGCTTTTGTGGTCTTTATGAGCAGCCAATCGCTTTGCCACAAAACTTGCTTTGTGAGAAGCCCGGCGTGCCCCCTGAAACATGTACTTCGCCAGCCAATCCTTTACCAACGTTTTTGATAGTGCTATGGCATTATTACATTCGACGATCAGGGCCGGTCCGTATTGACTTAGGATAGGCAACCAAGGTCCGAGGGTCTGGCTATCCTTGCATTCTTTCTTGGCTAAATCGAACTGATCAAGAATAGCCTGAGCTGGAACCATTCGACTCGCGCCCGGTGAGAGAGGCGTCGGAAGAATAAATTGAGGGTCGATAGGACCGAGGAAGGAATGTTTTCCCATGACAATTCGGTTTCCGGCACAAGCGAGCATCGTTCCGGCCGACATCGCTCCCTGCGGGACAATGATTCTTATATTGGTAAATTTCTTGCGGAGATATTTAACGATTGCCTCTGTCGCGACCGGAGAACCGCCGGGGCTATGAAGAATGATATCCAAATCGGTACCCCGCAGTCCGTGAACGACCTCCATAAATCCCTGGATATCTTCTTCCGTAATACTAATTGTGTCCGGATTAACACCTGTCGGGTCCGTCCATTTTGTGGAATACAAAATGGTATCCCTGCCTGTATGAGCGGCAAGACGCGAAAGGTAATTTCTCCGGACGGAATCTGGATTATTCGGAGGCGTGTTAAATTCGGTTAAAATCTGGCCCCAAGTCGGCATGTTATTGTTTTTCGGTCACGAACGATTGGTTGCTGTTGGATTGGTGGGTTTTCGGGGAAACCATCTCAAGATATTTCTCGGTCACCGCATACGCCTCTTGAAAACGCTCGTAGACCTTCATGAGATCCTGGACTCCGGAAGGCATTTGAGCCGTTGATACGGAATAATTTGCTTTTTTCCTCTTCTTTTGGTTCATAGCCCCGCCTTTCTCTTTACTGCGCCAGCTTTTTCATAGCCTGGCCGTATTGCTTCATGGTTTCATTAACCATCATGACGAACTGATTATCCACGACCCCGTTTTTATAAACTGCAGACATAGTCCGGTATTGCTCAATGAGAAGGCGGAGCGACTGTTCTACCAGCGCCCTTTTGGAGACCTTGGTCCGTTTCTTGAGGTCTTCAAGATCATTAAGCAACTTCGCGTCTATCTCGACATTTAACTGTTGCGTATTAGATTTCATACCCAAGATGATACTAGGTATACCTAGGAAAGTCAATATTTTCCTACCATATCCCCTTTTTAAGCTATCGGGATACAGCCTTTAATAAAGCGTACAAGCCCGTCTAACACGCTGAACGTATATGACATGAGGCCCTTCCTATTACCCAATTGATTACCTAATTGAATTCCCATCATTACCTAATTGATGCGGTCTAGCCATCCTGAAACCGCCTGCCAGTCGCGGAGCTTATCGATTTGGGCTTTCAGGTCTGGGGTTTCCGCATGGGCCAAATCTCTTTAATACCTAATTCACTACCTAATTCATTGGGTTATTACCCATTTCCCATTTTTTGGTCTTTTCCCACTGCGCATTTTGGCCTCTGCCCAGACAACGAACCTGCCCGGACGCACGAAACTTTTTCAGTAGTTGCCGGATTAAGTCCACGCTGACTCCCGGGCATTCTCTTTGAAGGTCGGATACCCGAAAGGCATTCTCGGCACGATTAATCGCGCTGGCCACCAATTCACTTTTAGCGCCCCGCGGTGCATTTGTTTCGCCGGCCCTTTGTTCAAATTCATGGTAGGCCGTCTTCAGGATAAAAAGCAAATAATTCACAAAGGGCCAAGGATCGTGCTTGCCTTCGTGCCACCTTTCGGAACTTTGCTCCAGAGTTTCATAATACCGTTCTTTATTTTGCTCAATGAGGCGTTCCAAGCTGATATATCGCCCAACCTCAAATCCCAAATGGTAGCATTGCAGCAGGATGAGAAGGCGAGACACGCGTCCATTCCCGTCGCGAAATGGGTGAATACAAAGGAAATCTAGGTTGAAGGCAGCCAGAGCAATCAAGGGATGCACCCAGCGTTCGGAGATTGCCTGCTCCCAAAGATCCACCAATTGCCCCATAGACCTCGGTGTCTCTGAGGCAGACACCGTTTTGAACCGGATCCTCTCACGGCCGTCCGCGTAGCGTTCGATGATGTCGCTCTCCTTTACTTTATATTTTCCAGCATCCCCAATACCCGCTCGGCTTAAATGATGAAGCTTTTTAACTGTGTCCTCGGAAACGGCCAATTTCGCGCCCTGCTCATGGATGAGCTTGAGGGCATTACGATACCCCCGAACCTCCTCTTCATCCCGATCTTTGAGAAGAGACTTCCCGAAAATAACTGTGGCGATGCGTTTTTGATCGACTTCCACACCTTCAATGCGGTTTGATGATACCGCGCTTTCAATCAAAGCATGTTCACGGAGAGCTTTGAGCTTCTGAGGTGATTGCCTGGTGAAAAGCTCTTGTTTGCCCCGGGCTTCCGCCAAATCTGTTAAATACCAGCTGGTGGATACTGGGATTGTTTCCGGTTTTAAAGAAAACTCTCTAAGCGTCTTCATCTGAAGCCCTGTGTTTGAACTTCGTTCATAGAATCAGGTTCAATTAGGTAATCAATTGGGTAATTGTAAAACAAGTTTCGGAATTTGTGGAGAATAACTTAATGGCAGTTTGTCGGCATCTTATTGGCAGCGGCAAGCTGAGGCAACAAGCCAAGGCTTGTTTTCTGTAGGCTATTTATCTTAAAACGGGCAATAAACAAGCTATGACCAGTAATTTTTCTGGCATAGGGGAAGATCTCAAGTACATCACAAGTCCTCTAAATAACATTTCCTGATATGAACAACATCTCAGATGTACTTGCGGGCAGGTTTCCCAAAATGTCCGCTCTATAACGGACATTTCGTGGCGGGTGCTAATCAGCGGGAATACTAGAGATACAGCTTGCGGAGGATTTCACAAACGAGGGTGTAAACGCTAACCCAACGGTCAGCCATAAGTCTTCAATAAAATTTTCATTCCAAGTGCCCCTTTAATAAAAGACTCATGGCAGCACCGCTCAATAAATCTTTCATTAATAAAAAGGTGCAACCGAAGGTTTTAAGAGCCACTTTTAATTTTTTCATTCTATTAACGATCTCTTCGCGCGGCAAAGTTGAAATGGTAAAAGTATTTTCTCCACGAGGATTCCGTAGACCGGTACAGGTTTGTTCCGGAAAAATAATCGACCCAGATTTCTCTAACTCTGGCCAGCTCCTTGGTGCGCGGAAAACTCTTTGCATTCTCCAAAGTTAAATCGACTAACTCAAGAGCCCGTTTAAACGCTTTTTGAGAATAGGCCGCGTTATTTTTTGCCCGCCAATTGAGCGCGCGTTCCACTTCACTTCCGATATTCGCCATCTGTTCCAGAAATGAGAGCTGATTCCAACGGCCCGCAGCAAGAGTTTCATGTTGATAGCTCATCGCTGAATCCTTTTTGCAATGACCGCGTTGATTTTTTTTGCGCGTCTCTTCGCTGTCTACGCCATCGACGACCGCTTTCACCATATCCCCGAACATATTGGCGTCCATCCGGTTCAATTCGTCCAGAGTCAGTTTTTCTTTTATAATCTTCATCAAAGTTCAACCCGGGCGCGAAAGCAGTCGGCGGAATGGTCATTCACCATGCCCACCGCCTGCATAAAAGCATAGCACACCGTCGCGCCCACAAACCGGAAGCCCTGTTTTTTCAAATCCTTGCTCATCAGCTCACTCTTTGCCTTTGCATTCCCGACCGCGAATTGCCAAATATACTTATCGAAACTTCCGAACTCGCGCTGAACCGCAAGAAATGCCTTGGCATTTTCAACCACGGCGTTGATCTTGAGGCGATTCCGGACAATGCCTTCATTTTTAAGCAGCGCAGCTTTTTTTGCCTTGTCGTACTTCGCGATTTTCCTGGCATTAAAATGATCGAATGCCTTGAGATAATTCCAGCGTTTCTTGAGAATGGTAAGCCAACTCAACCCTGCTTGCGCGCCCTCCAGATTCAGCATCTCAAAGAGAAGACGGTCATCATGAACCGGGACGCCCCATTCCTCATCGTGATAAGGAGCAAACAGCTCGTGCGACTCCGCCCATTTGCATCTAACCTTCTCTTTTAATTTCATCATTGTCGACTTATCTTACCCTTCCCTGCCGGACGGCGTCCGGTTTACGTCGTGGAACTTTTGTCCCGCGCCTTTAAGGTAAATTGTGACATTGCTCCCTGTCTCTCAACTTTCGTTCGATAGCGCGACTTGCTTAAGACTCGGCCGTGCGGGAATCTTCATCACAATGCACGCACCTCGCCCTGCAATGGTGTTCAGGCGAATTGACCCACCATGGGCTTCGATGTGGGCCTTCGCGATGAACAATCCAAGACCCAACCCACCGGTCTTGCGCTCATAAATGCCACCGATTGAATGCAATCGATCAAAAAATGCCGGTATTTCCTGTGCAACAATGCCAGGCCCTCCGTCTTGTACCGATAATTCCAATTCCACCCCACCGGAGACCGCGCTACACGATAGCAAAACCTCACCATCTTTTGGAGTAGCGGCAATGGCATTTTCCACAACTTCGCTAAAAGCTTCGGCAAGTCGTCTGCCATCGGCCGTACAGACGGGCAGCCGCGCCTGACAGTTTACTTTTAAAGCCACGCCTTTCTGTTCCGCAACGGGACGCAGCTGGGTTTCAAGCATATTAATCACCTGCCCCATCTCTAAAGGCTGGAAGACATATTTAATCTCCTTGGTCAGCAGCTGTGTCACCAAACCCACCTTGTCAAAGATATGATTCAGGCGGTTGATATCCGCGCAGACGATCTTCAAAAAACCATCCTGCTTCGGAGTTGTCGGCCCCAAGGACCCCTCCATTATCTGACTGAGTCCCTCTTGAATGACAGTCATGGGCGTGCGCAATTCGTGGGGTATGATGGCTAAAAGATCATCTTTCGAACGCTCCACTTGCTTGCGTCGATTCATTTCAATGACCAACGGATGAAATAAAAACAGATAGAGCGCCGGGAACACGATTGCGGTCAGCAGGGATGCGTCAAGAATTCCTTGCGTCTGGGGCGGAAGTACCACTCCGGCTCGCCCCAGGATATGAAAGAACACCATAATAGCGCCCTCGGCCACAAAGATTACCACCAGCGTGATCACTAAGAACCGAATAGGATTCGTGTTTGACATCAACAAATCACCTGTGCAGACCAACCCAATCTTTTCTGGTATTCATCTATCTATTTTCCAAATAGAAAGCCTCTCATTCCCAACACAATCCATTGCCCATAAGTGAAGCATCGTCAGCCGAAGGTAGTGATTTTTATTTTCATCTTTTCCATAACAAATAGCAGTTTATCATGACTTTCTGAGTTTATCGATGGTCAAATCATCGGACAACGGATTGATTTGACCATTTAATCCATAAATTGCGGGCCAGATCGCCATCAGTCATTTCACCGCTTGCGCCAGAATGGCCTGATTGCGGCCACTGTTCTTGGCTTGATAAAGCGCAACGTCAGCTTCGTCAATGAGTTCATTAACGGCCTTTGCATTTCCAACCGGACACACGGTAACGCCAATACTCACGGTGACTGTTATCGCGCATTGCGGTGTTGTCACAGGAACGGCCCGCATCTGAGCGCAAATCCTTTTGGTGATATTCATGGCTGTGAAAGAATCTCCTCCCGGCAGGATAATCAAAAATTCCTCGCCCCCGTAGCGGCCAATGGCGTCCTAGGGGCGGGTGGCGGCACGCATGCGCTGGGCAGCCTCGTGAAGCACCTCATCCCCTGCCGTATGCCCGTAAGTGTCATTGATCTTTTTAAAATGATCAAGATCCGCTATCGCCAGGCTTAGCGGCTTTCCTTCCCTTCCTGCATGAGCCAGTTCGCGGGGCAATACCTCCATGATTCCTCTTCTGTTCCAAAGACGCGTCAGGGGATCGAGCAGAACCAAGCGCTGCGATTCCTCCAGCTTGGAAATTAATTCGATTTGGGCCTCGCTAATCGCATGACGGCAAGCTCCTATTCCACCAATCCGGCAAAATCCTGGAGTGCGCGCAAATCTCCGGCGCTCATCTTTCGCGACGCTTGATCAATAATGCAAAGCGTTCCGATCTTGTTTCCATCAGGAGCCAGGATGGGATATCCGGCATAGAAACGGATATGAGGCTCTCCGGTAACTAAAAGGTTGTCTTGAAAACGAACATCTTGCCGCGCATCTTCAACAACCAATGCTTCGTCACCCAAAATGGTATGGCCACAAAAGGAAATGTCGCGTGATGTCTCACAAGCCGTCAATCCCTGACGCGATTTAAACCATTGCCGGTCGGTATCAATCAGGGAAATCAGCGCAATCGATACTCCGAAGAACTGCTTGGCCAGCCGCGTGATGCGATCGAAACGCTCTTCGGCCGGCGTGTCGAGGATATTCAGTTTTCTGAGCGACGCCAGCCGGGTCGCCTCATCAGGGGGAAAAAACGGCTTGATCATCAAGATAAAGTTTTCTGAGTATTCCGCAAACGAGGGTGTACAGACAGTCGCATTAATAAAAATTATAGCAGATTTTCAAGGGGGAGACACCACGATTCTTGACTTCGTCCCGTTACTTTTTTCTATATTGACTCAGGCGGAACTAATCGACATAATTCCATAAATCGGTATGAACAATCACCTGCTAACAAGGAGACCGGCTTTGAAACGACCGCACCCTTATTTTATAGTCTTTTTTTTATTGCCGCTGTTTACCACGGGCTGCGCCATGGCTCCTCTCAAGGGCATTACTCCCGAGGGGAAAAAAGTTTATCTAGGGCCGGTGCCCATCAACGACACCGAGGCCTATCAGACGTTTCTAAACAGCCCGAAGGGGGACGTCAATGAGCAGACATACCTCTTCAGCCGGTTGAAATTAGCGACCGATCTTTCTTTTTATCACGACGAGAGCTGGTACAACTGGCTGGAAGCCTACCGCGGCGGTATGTGGCTGATGCGCAATCGCTACAAAAAGGGTCAAGACAGCCGGACGTTTCTTAAAAATTATGTGTGGCACTCGGAGGATACGGGTCGGGCCCACCTGATCAAATATCCGGATGGCTCGATCCAGGAAGCCTACTATGTCCTGCTGAATGAACTCGATTTGCTGGAAGAAACGCTGAAGAATGATCCCCGAGCCGCAAAGCATGCGGCAGCTTAACTTTTTTCGGTGTGGCCGAAGGGACGCCAATATTGCATGGCTAGACATTCCATGAGGGCGGGAACAAAGATAACGGATGCAAGCATGCAACAGCCGAATCCGATAAAGCCCAGGGCACCCATCGACGCCATGCCTTGGTGACGGGCCAGAAACAGACTCCCGAAAGCGCTCATGGTCGTTGTGGACGAAAGAATCACCGCCTTGCCTGTCTTGTCAAGAATCTGCGACATGGTGGCTTTCTTTTCAACTTTGTAGCGGTGAAAAATATAAATACCGCTGTCGATTCCTACTCCCAGCACGCTCGGCAGAATCGCCATATTCATATAATTAAATTTCACACCAAAAATACCGGCAAATCCGACCATCCATAAAAAGCCGAGTAAAATCGGCGTCAGCACCCAAAGCACATCCAGCGGTTTCTTGAAATGGATAAATAGAAGCAGAATGATGACCCCAAGGCTGAGCCATAACGCCATCGGTGTGTCGTGCTCAAGCATCGATAAAATATCGACATAAATCATCGGCTCACCCGCGAGCTCCGCATCCGCCGGCAGGTTGAGCGATTTGATTTCTTGGACAAATTTCTGCGCATTACGGCCATCCATGATGCTGTGATTGGGATAAACAAAGACGGTCGAGAGCTCGCCTGTCTTCCCCTCATACTGTTCCCTAATTCCCGAGGGAAGATCTTCCAGACGAAGAATCGGCGGTTCGAGCTGTTCACGCAGTTCTTTTACCCGGTCTTGGGTTTTGGCATCAAGGCTTTGGATCAGCCGGTTGTATTTATCCAGAACCAGTTTAATATCGCCCAGTATTTTAATCTTTTCTTCCTGATGCTTGGGCACCTGCGTTAACAGCGAAGCGGCAAAATCGATGCGGGTGTTTGAATTTTTCCGCACACGCGCGTTGATTTGACGGGAAATCTCACCCGCCCGTTGACGGTTGGGAGTAAGAACCGCCACCGGGTTGAGTACGACTCCGAAATGGTCACCGATGCGCTGTGCAAGATTGGTGGCATTGGCACCTCGCTCCTGCAGCTTGGAAAAATCAAACTCAAACTGGATACGCGGAATCTGCGTGAGCGAAAAGACTGAAAAAAGAATTCCCACAATCACCATCCAAAGCACCTGACCGGATTTCGGCTCACGCAGGTGAAACTTCGTAGGTTGAGTTTTCCATTTAAAGATCCGCAGTTTTTGGCCCACAATAATCATGCTGGGCAGGCCATAGAAAATCACTATCAAACAAAAAAGAATCCCCGCTCCGGCGATTAATCCAAAATGCCGGTATCCTTCAAAGCGGCTGAAGGTCAGCGTAAGAAAGGCAATCACCGTGGTCAAAGCGCTTGTAAAAAGCGGCAGGCCAATCGATTTAATCGTACGCTCAATGGCTTCGATGGTCGTGACTGATTTTTTATGTTCTTCTTCCAAATCGACGAGCATGTGCAAACTGTAATCGATACCCATCCCGGTCATGATTCCCAGCAAAAAGCCGGAGATAAGATTGAGATAGCCCACGGCATAAGCGGCAAAGGCGCACATCCAGAGCATGGCGATTCCAAGCGGCACAAAGGCCAATACGAGAGAGCGGATATTGCGAAAACCGATGATCATCTGCAGAACAATCAAAATCAGCGTGACCGCAGTGGTCAATTTCAAGTCTTGTGTAATCGTGATGTATTCGTCGTAGCGCGTTTTATACGGACCGGTTATGCCGAAAGTGACGGGCTGAGCTATTCCTGACTGGATTTTACCCATCGCTTCTTCGATGGTTTTAAACAGTTTTCCGGACGGCCCAAAATCTCCCACCTGAAAGTGCGGTTTAATCAGCACGACACGCATGAAGGTGTCTGTTCCTTCGCGGGAATACGCGCCGATGCCGTAGACTTTTTCTTCCAGCTTGAGAGAATCGGCGCTGATGACCGGCTCTTCTTCTTCCATCAGATCAAGCGAGAACGGGCTGTTTTTTCTGCGCTGATAGTCAATGAAATCATGAATGTTTGAGTCTAGCGTGCGCAGGCTTTCCAGGCTCAAAAAAAGCATGTGCCGCTTGGTAAATTCAGGAATATTACTGCGATTATCAACCGATTCAACATCCGCAAATCCTGGGGCTTCCTCGGCCAGCCGCTCCGAGGCCAGACGCGCGGCGTCTTCATCTTTGGACTCGATGGCGACAATCACAAAACTGGTGCCGCCAATTTTATCGAGGAGTTTATTCAGGCTTTGAACGCTCGGCGTGTTTTCCGGAAGAAGGCCTAAGAAATTCGCTTTGAGCCGCAGGCGCATGGCCGCGGGATAAACAAGCACAGTAATGAGGGCGATCAGCAATAAAATGCCAAAGGCATTCTTGCTGATAAAACGTGCCTGGCCATGGACAAGGCCGGACTTTTTCGTCATCTTATTTGCCCGCTGTCTCTTTTTGGGCTTTGGCGAGGCGTTCGCTCATGCGCGTAAGCAATCCGGGGAAAGAGGTCTCTTGGATGATCTTGTCGAACTGGAACCTGAGGTCTTCGGTCATGGAAATGCCATCCATAAAAATGTCGTAAATTTTCCACTGCCCGTTTTCTTCATAAAGGTTGTACACAACAGGCACATCCAAAGCGGCTTCCTGGTCTTTGACAGCGGAAGATGCCCCGGGCTTGCCCGGGGTATCTGGAGCAGTACCTGCTCGCGGTTTCATGCCGCGGGCAGGTGGCTGGGCGAAGCCCGGTCCCTTGACCATGCTTGAAACTTCGACGCCCTTCGCGAGCGGCTTGGGCTCCTGGTAGGAAGTTTTTTGATCGCCTAGAAAATTCTTGGTACGCGGATAGGCAATATTTTCGATCAACTTCCAGAGCAGGTCCATGAAAGATTTCTGCTCGTCCGGTGTCATTTGGGCCCAATGGCCGCCGAGCGCCTTTTTGCCCATGGCTTCCAAATCCAGATAGGCATCGGTGCGCGCCAGAAACTTTTGATGGCTGGCGGCATCCACGATGGGAAACTGCATGGCGCGGATACTATCCAGAAAAGACTGAATCCCCTGCTGCGGGGTTTCGGCAGCGAGAAGCCGCCCGGGCAAAAGGTATAAACCGCTGCCCACAAGCATTCCAATCGTCAGTAAAAAAAACTTTCGAATTCTTTTTGTTGTGGCCATTCCCGACTCCTATTTTATTGTGTGGTGGGTCGATGTAAATAACGGCCACTTTGCATGGGAGGTTTAATTCGAGCGCTTTTCAAAAATATTTACATCTTTTAATTTTCTGCACAAACCCTTAAAATCAATTCAAAGGCATGGGTTCTTCAATGTTCCGAGAAAATCAAAAAAAATCGAAAACGAGATCAATGTTACGCCAGTCGTGGCCTCTCTATTGCAAAAGCATGATTTTGGTGGGGGCGATGACTTTGGGAGGCGAATTCGTCAAACGTAATCTCGAGCCAGCCAATCTTGTGATGTGCTATCTTCTGGCAGTCGTGATTGTGGCAGTGCGGTGGGGACTTGGACCGGCTGTTTTCACCTCCGTTTTGAGTGTTCTTGCTTTTGACTTCTTTTTAGTTCCTCCCTATCTGACTCTTGGAGTTCACGACCTGCAATACACCTTTACGTTTGCCGGGCTTCTGATTGTGGGGCTTATCGTGGGCAAACTTACCGCAAAGACGAGAAGGCAGGCCCTTGAGGCAACTGTCAGGGAGCGCCGCACAGCCACTCTCTATGAATTGAGCCGGAATCTGGCTATTTCTCAAGGATTGGAGAATACATTGGAAATTATCAAAAAACATTTACGAGAGATTTTTGTGTGCGATGTTGCCCTTTATCTGCCGGAGGAACAGAATCTTAAAGTGCATACTCACGATGCAGGATTTCCTTTGAATGAGCGCGAGTTAGCCATGGCTTCATTGTGTTTTAGAAGCGGCCAGCCCTCGGGAAAAAGTGCCGACGCTCTTCAAGGGGGCGAGGCCTATTATTTTCCTCTCAGGACCGCGCACGGGGTTACTGGAGTTTTGGGACTTCAATTCACAGGGCCACAGGAATTCATGAACCCTGAAGAGAGTCAGTTGCTCGAAGCCCTCTCAAGCCAGGCTGCTTTGGCGATTCAACAGGCAAAACTCGCCGAAGAAGCGCGGCAGTTGGAACTTTTACGGGCCACCGAAAAACTCCAGAAGGCTCTCCTGAATTCTATCTCTCACGATTTAAGAACGCCGCTTGTTTCTATCACAGGCTCTCTAAGCATCTTGCTCCACGACGCATCATGGCTGGATGAGGAGACAAGAAATGAACTTATCGAAAATGCCTTGGAGGAATCGGAGCGGCTGAACCGGATTGTCGGCAACCTTCTGGACATGACTCGTGTGGAAGCCGGAGCTTTAAAAGCTTCCCCAAAACCCTGCGAGTTAAGAGACGTAATCGGAGTTTCTCTTCAGGAATTGAAGCATAAGCTCAGCCGTCGAACATTGGATATCCGGATTCCCCATAACTTTCCTGAAATTCCCATGGATTTTTCTCTAATGCTAAAGGTTTTTTTCAATCTCATCGATAACGCGGTCAAATATTCCTCCGGAGAGACGCCGATCCGCATTCGTGCCGAGATTCAAGGAAATAAAGCAAGAATTGAAATCTCGGATGAGGGCGCCGGAATTCGGGAAGAAGATCTCAAGCGGATTTTCGATAAATTTTACCGCGCGGTTAAGCCCGGCCAGATCAGCGGTACCGGATTGGGTTTGTCAATCTGCAAAGGAATTGTTGAGGCTCATAACGGCGAAATATGGGCCGAAAGCCGTTCGGAAAAAAAGGGGACGACATTCATTGTCCTTTTACCGCTGAGGCCGCAATGAAAGAAAGCCAGACATTGAGAATTTTAATTGTCGACGATGAGAAAACCATAAGGCGGTTTCTTAAAACCGCCTTGGTCTCCTACGGCTATATGGTTTTTGAGGCCGCCAATGGCTTAGAGGCCCTGGAAAATTCGGTTTCCTGTCACCCGGACGGAATCATCCTTGATCTCGGATTGCCTGATAAAGACGGACTTGAAATTATAAAAGAGATCCGCGCGAGAACCAAAACGCCCATCGTGATTTTGTCTGTAAGGGAACAGGAAACCGATAAGATCAAGGCGCTGGATGCCGGGGCTGATGATTATCTGACCAAACCGTTTAGCGCGGCAGAACTTTTGGCCCGCCTGAGAGCGGTCATGAGGCGCTTAGTGCCGCAGAATGAAACAACCGTTTTCAGAGCGGGAAAACTTTGTGTGGATATTGCCAAACATGCGGTTGAATTAGACGGCGGTTCGCTGCAGCTCACTCCGACCGAGTACGAGATCCTTAAAGTGCTTATTGTCAATGTGGGTAAGGTTGTGACTCAAAGACAAATTTTAAAAGAAATTTGGAATAAAACCGAAGATACGGAAGGCGCCTCTCACCTGCTCCGGGTCACGATCAGTAATCTACGAGACAAAATCGAACCCAATCCGGATCGCCCCGTTTATGTCCTCACCGAACCCGGCATTGGGTACCGGTTACACTCCGACGATTGATTTCCGCCCAAATTCACCTCCTAACCTACTATAAATTAAAGGGTTAAATCAAACAATCCTTTTTGACGCCTTCTTGACTACGCTTTCTCCGGCTTGGGGTGTAATTTTTTCACTACCATGCCTCAAATTCCGCAAAGTAAAAAAACTGCCCGCAATGTCGTTTTAGTCACAACGGCCATGCTGAGTTTTATCAGCTTTTGGCGTGCCGCGGCCATTGTTTTGTGCGATATCGCCTCAACCGTTTATTACATTGGCGGCATTGCGGAGCACGCCGTTGGAAAAGCCGCTCCCTGGTTTGTGCTTGGTGTCATGCTTTTTTCTTACGCCGTTCGAGCCATTTATATTGAATCGTGCAGCATGTTTGTGCGCGGCGGCGTGTATCGGGTGGTCAAAGAAGCGATAGGCGGCACCTTGGCCAAACTTTCGGTTTCCGCTCTTATGTTTGACTATGTCTTAACAGGCCCCATCAGCGCGGTTTCAGCGGGACAATATTTGGTGGGTTTATTGAACACCACGCTTCCTCATTTTGGCATCCACTGGCATTTGCCTACCGATCTTTTTTCAGTTCTATTCGCCATCGCTGTTACCCTGTATTTTTGGTGGGAAAACGTGAAAGGAATTCCCGAGTCAAGCGGCAAGGCCCTCAAAATCATGGCGGCTACCACCGTGATGGCTGTTCTCGTCATCATCTGGAGCATCGTGACTCTCTCGATCCGGGGGTTCCATTGGCCGCCCTTCACGCCCGTTTTCAATGAAGAATCCTTAGGGTGGCTGCATTCGTTTCAAAATAAAATCAAGCCCCTCGGCCTGATTGGCATTACGATTGCCTTTGGACATTCGCTGCTTGCGATGAGCGGCGAAGAGTCTCTTGCCCAAGTTTACCGGGAAATCGAATCACCCAAACTCAAAAATCTCGAAAAAACCGGGTTTATTGTTTTTCTCTACAGCATGCTTTTAACTTCCCTAGTCACTTTTTTTGCCATCATGATCATTCCGGATTCTGTCCGGATGAGCCAATACTCGGATAATCTGCTCAGCGGCCTCACCATGTATTTTGTGGGCCCGACTCAATTAAAACTTATTTTTCAGGCCTTTGTCGTTTTCGTGGGGTTCTTGATCCTCTCGGGCGCGGTCAATACCTCCATCATCGGCTCCAACGGTGTTTTAAACCGTCTCGGCGAGGACGGGATTTTGCCGAAATTTCTGCGCCGCCCGCATCCTCGTTTTGGAACCTCCTCCCGATTGATCAATCTCACCGTGGTTTTGCAGCTCCTGACGATTTTACTGTGCCGGGGGAATATTTATGTGCTGGGAGAAGCGTATGCCTTTGGGGTCATTTGGAGTTTTGTGTTTACGTCACTGTCGGTTTTGATTTTGCGTTACAAAGACAAAACCCCGCGCGAATGGAAAGTCCCTCTGAATATTAAAATAAGGGGCATTGAGTTTCCCATCGGCTTGGCGGCTATTTTCTCGCTTCTTTTTATGACCGCCTGCGCCAATCTCGCGACCAAGAAAGCGGCTACCATTTCGGGATCTATTTTTACTTTAGCTTTCTTCATGGTCTTTGTGGTTTCCGAAAAACTCAACGAACGGAAACGTAAGGAACAAGGAAGGCTTCACAAAGGTCATGTCGATCAAGTCAATCTTAATCAAGTTGAGTTGTTAACACCGGAAGCCTGTCACTGCTCAAAACCGAAGCGAATGGTGGTCGCAGTCCGGAGTCCGCACAATCTTAGCCATCTTCAAAAAGCTCTGGAGGAGATGGATCCGGAAAATACGGATGTGGTTGTTTTAACCTCCAAAGTCGGAAAAGGCTATCACTTGGAAGGAGATTTAACCCAAATGATGCCTGAAGAGGAGAAATTATTCACTCGCATCATCGCGATTGCGGAAAAAGTGGGACGATCCGTAACCCTCTTATCCGTTCCCACGAATGACCCGTATTATGCGATGGCCCGCGTGGCTTATGATCTAAAAGCCCAAGAACTTGTCCTGGGAAAATCTGAAAAGTTTTCTCCTGAAGTTCAAATGGAAGAAATAGCCGTTGCCTGGGGCGCGGTCACTCCGCCGGATGAAGAGGAGCGCCATAACTTACGGATCAGAATTATCTGGGATAGCGCGGAATTAAAAGAAGATCTTTAAACGCTGTGGATTCAAAAATATGGGGTTCTTTTTAAAGTTCACACTTGTTTCGTATGCGTCGCTGGTTTTTTTTGTCATCGGATTGCGTTTGTCTTTATTGCACCATTTTGACTTGAGCCTATTCAAACTCATTCTTATTTTTGCAGCGGTGGCCATCCCTTTATCCTTCTCCTTTGTAGCAGAGTCGGTTCAAAACCGTTTATTCATCTCTATGATTTGGACTTCCATCATAAGCTTCGGCTTCCGTTTCGGAAAAAAAATCAAGCAAACCCCGGAGTGATTTGGATTATTGATTGGCTTAGGCCTCTCGCTCAGACCGCAGAAGAAATAATCTGGGAGGCGCGCGCATCAAGCCAGAGATTGAGATCAAAGGCATAGGCACCGTCAGAGAATCCCAAGAAACCGCTCTCTCTATTCTGCGCCAAAACCTGATCCCTGGCTTCACGGTCAAGTTTGGCAAATTGCAGAGTTTCACCGGCAATGGCCGGAATGATACGCGATTGCAAAATGCGCGGCTGCTGACGGAGGAGCTCGGCATTAAGTTGAAGGGAAAATCCGATTTCCTTCAAATCTTCGCCCCTATTGCCCTTTTCGGGAAACACATCCTGAAAACTTGAGAATAGAAACACGGCATGACCTGCGAGGCGCGCGTCTTTTTCCGCAACGCGTGCAAGATTTGTCTTTACCGTCTTCAGGGAGAGAGTCCTTTCATAAATTGTGCGGGAATATTGGACACCGGCAGGCAGCAGGCTTCCCAGATCCAATCCTGAGGGAGCGAATCGGTCATCGTAACCAATCACCACACTGCCCATGGGAATATCCGCAAGCCGCGCCCGAAGGTCTGAGCGGTCACCTTCTTTTAAGGCCTTAAGCATGGCCAGAAACACGACGGGATTTTCATGGGCCATGCGGCGTTTTTCGGGATTAATCCCTAGCCCGTCCCTTGACTTATCCCGCAAGGATTGAACCGTTTGAGAAGTCTCCTCTTTCGATTTCCCCAGGGATGCGCCCTCGGTCACGACGCGCTCCAGGAATTCTTTATATTCCCTCACCCCCGGGCCAACACCCACTGTAAATATCCCGCCCATCAAAACAAATGGATTCACCACCCCGCCGCCAACTTCTAAAGCCAGCGGCTCAAGCATCGCCCCGTCTCCATAAAGCATGGGAAGCTCGATTCCGGAAATATCTCCCAAGGACTCGGCGGAGACGGTAGTGCGGGGAAGACGGCGCATGATGCGAACATAATAATCGTCCAATACAAATCCCTCCAAAGCAGGATTTTCAATGGCCTCCAGTTCCGGGAAAGCTTCACCGGATTGCGCCAACAGAATTTTCCCGCCATCGTCGTAATTCGTGACCAGCAGGCCGCCGGTTTCCAGCGAACGGGTCACTGTCTCGAGGAAAATGGAAAAACTCGGGGCACCGTAATTAAAAACATTACGGGCCATGAGAAAAACCGTGGGCTCTTTTTTCCAATCTTCATAAGTTTCCGGTTTGGTCAGGTTCACAAATTCGTAAGCCGCGATTGGCCGGAACCATTCATGCGCGCTTTCAATCTTCGCCATTTCTGCCTCTGCATTCTGCAATTTGTCATTCTGAAGATCATAGAAGCGGAAATCCAGGTTCAAGGCACCGGCAAGACCTGCCATATCCGAAATCCCGCCGCGTTTCAACGCGTCTTTATGAGCCGGCTCTGCGAGAATATTGTTCAGAACCTTCTCCAGCATAGAGAAAACGGCCTGAAGTTCATGGCCGTCTCCCAAAGCTGTGAATCTAAAAATCATAGGGTTCGGCGATTCTTCCTTGCCTTCTAATCGGGACAAAATCAATGCCTTGAGCCCCTCAAACATGGCCAGACTGTTATTAAAATTTTGCATCGGATAATTATTTTGCAGCCGACTCCCGCTGAAAGTAAAGATACGAACCAGATTCTCCATCTCCTGCCAAACCGTCTCATTGTCTTTGTCTTGTTTCCAAAGGTCATGATATTGCTCGAGCGTTATCCCGTGCTGATGCGCCCGCTTTTCAAAGAAACGCACAAGGTATTTTGGATCCAAGGGCTTTAAAATGTGCAGCACCATCTGGGCATTGATTTTCTGCGGCGAGAAGTTGACTTGCCTGGCCGCAGGTCCAAACTTTGCAATGATCTTTTGTTGAATCTCCGCCGCCAGGGAGAGCGCGCTGTCTCCCAATGATTGGGCTGTGTTATCGGGAATAATTTCCTTTGCGATTTGACGCAAGACGTTCTTGAACGGTTGCTTGGTGATAAACCAAAGCTGATAATTTGTGTGGGGACTCCGGTGAGTTTGAGTACGGATTTTAAAACCGGCGGTACGAAGGGCTTGTTTAAGCGCCGGATTCCCTTTTTCCCCAAGCGTCCATAGGGCTATGCCGTTTTCCGCCAAAGTACGGTCAAGTTCAGAAACAATTTTCTGGTAATCTCTTTGCCGGTGACGGCTCCATGCGCCGGGATAAACTACGGGCACTTCCCATCCAAGCGCCTGAAAGCTGAGTGCCACACGAAGCTCATCCTTTTTGAAAGGCCAGGACGATAAAAAGTTTTGCCGCCATACTTTTTTGTATCGCTCGGCCGCCCATTTGGGAATAGCTCTATCCAAAGCATGCGCCTTCCGCGATCCATGGCGCCATAGCCAGCGGACCAGGTCAGAACCAGCACCGCTTCCCAAATCCACAAGATTCTGCCCGGCCAGCCAGTGAACCATCTCTAGAGGCGTGACCGGTTTTCCAGAAACACGCGTTAAATCAAGCGCAAGCTCCTTGAGAATTTGTCCCATTTCAAATTCTTCAGCCGGAATCTGATCAAGTTTCAACCGTGGATCTAATCCCAAAGACAGTCCCTCGCCAAGATGAGAAGGCGTTTCCGTAAGCGGCCCGCCCACGAAAAGTTCGTGGTATTCCTGAATCAATCCCACATGGCTGAGATAATTCTGCCACATGCTGGTGTAAGGCCCTTTGGAATCATTTTGATCCCCGTATCGACCGGCCAGCTCGTAATAATCATAAAGAGGCGTTACCAGTGAACCGGCATAAGGCCACTGACTCCGGATGCCGATGGCAGTAACATCGCCCAGTATTTCAATGGAAGCAATCATGCTGCGCCGGAATTTATCCGTAACAAAAACATATCTTAGCTTTCCATTATGCGAATCAAAAACCCGGGCCTTGGCTATGCCGTAATCCAATTCCAGGTGCGAGCCATCCGGATAGTCAAATCCGAGAAGGCGGCCATTTCCGTCAAAACGTGATTTGGGACGGGAGCCGGCTGCTCCTGGCCACTTCATATCCTGCAAATCCCGATTCATTTTCAGGCCGCCAAAAATAAGTTTCAGCCCGCCGGGGAGCGTGAAATGCACAGCGCCTCCGGTCTCTTCGCTCAATGAAATTTTTTGAACTTGCGGATCCCCGTGAGCCGGATAAAGCCGGAACCGGTCCGGGATGCCATCCGTATTGAGGCCGGTTTCAATTTCAAATTCGTCAATCACCTTCCGGAAATTCGGTTTATTTCTGGGATCATCCAACTTGACATTCTCCGGAGGCGTTTTCCCCGAAAGCCCTCGTATCGTATGTGAATCGTCATTCAAAATGTCTCCTTTGGGAGACACAATTCGTGAGTAGGTATCACCCGGCTGCCTCGTATCTCCCGGACGCGGCTCTGCTCCAACAACGCGCGTGGTGCCGGCAAACAAACGTAAACGTTCCGTTTCATCCGCGACCTGCGCGATTCCGTTTTCAAACCGGACAGCATTGATGGCTTTGATCACTTGGTATGGAACGGGCAAAGAGTCCTCGCCGTACCCTTTATCCAGCAGACGTATACGCCCGTCCAAAGTCAAGATTGTGGGAAGGTAGCGCCATGAGCCTCCGTGCGAATTGCTTCGATAATAAGTGCGGGCAACATAGCGTTTTTTCTTAGGGTTATCTCCCGGTTTGGGATCATCCTCAACAAAAGCGATTATCCCCAGCCGCCCCCCTAATTGAAGATCAAAAACACTTTTGGCCAGATAAACGGTGCGCTTCCCCACCCTCAGCCAGTATCTCGGGACCATGCCCAGGTGTTTGAGGTCAGCCACTTCCAGCGTCTCGCCGCGGAAAGTCGAACCGTGAATCTCTGTGGCTTTGAGAATCTGCCCGCTTCTCCGTTCGCTGACGGGCTTCAATTCCGCGCCCAGCGACTGGGCCGCGATTTCCCCCCCTATCGGGAAGCGATGCAAAGAACCGTCCGGTGTTTGAGTCATTCCCATCCATTCGGGGTCTCCGGGCCCGCGCCCTTCGCCCATCACGATTGCATCATGGAATTCCAGAGAAAGACGTCCTTCGGCCTGAAGCCCTTCAAGATGTTTGATCCGTTTGGTGATTTGATCGTCTTCAATCATAGCCTGGGCGTGAGCCAAATGGTTTTGGAGATACCCCCTTCCTGCATGCTGCAGACGATAGAGTTCGATCCGTTCCGGCGTTTGCACGCCTATCCGGACATTGAGGCCCGTTTCTTTGCGGATTCTTTCCCGGACGCGAAATAAAAATGCATCCAGCCTTGCCCCGTCAAGCACAGTCCCGTCCAAAATAAGGTTCAATTCATCACCGCCCATCAAGAAAAGCTGATCCTTTCCCTTGAGCGCCGCGTATTCTTCCGTAACGATTTCCTGCATTCGGATTAATTTTTGGGTCACCGAATCAGCCCCGGTCCGCCCGATCCTCTGGATTTCATCCCATCTTTTTACTTTTCCCTCCAGCAATTGATGAATCCGTTTGATCTCGATTTGAAATTGAGTGAGGTTCAGATATCCCAGCCCAATCACATCAAAAGAAATATAAACAGGCTTCCGTATAAATGGCGCATGGAGATGGAACGCCAAAGCCGAGGTCACGGCACGGCTCTTCGGTTCCCGCAGGATAAAAAATTTGACTCTTTTTTGAATACGCTTGAGCTCGGTGTCCAACTTCTTTCGGGCAGCCGGAGTTTTGGCGGATTGCAGCCGAGGTTTCAAGACATCTAGCCTCGCCAATAAACGCTGCATCTCCCGGGCCTCTCTCAAAGCCTCGTTCCAATCCAGCTGCCAGCGTTTCAGGTAATCCTGCAGCCCAAGCAGGTCAAAATAGGCCTGCGCTTTTTGATAATGATCCGGCTTATGCTGAAAATTGTCTTGAATGGGTCCCGGCAAATCCTGCCAAAAGGTATGTGCGCGAAGCTGCTTCAAAATCGCATCCGTCATTACCTTTTCCCCACTCGCCTCATCAATCCTGAAAAGGCCGGGCGCCTGCGCTTCAAGATCTCGCGCCATCTGGACCGCCTCGCGGATGACTTTTTCATATTCGTCCCGGCTGAATCGGGCGCTCCCCGGCAGTTTGATGGCCCGGCGGGCGTTCATATGTGCTTCCAATCTCGCCTCGGGGGAGGATCTCTCGACCAGCGCAGACCCAAACCGGATGTCAAGCAATGGATCCGTCATAAAATTTTGAATGCCGTATTTTGCCAAAAGCCCCTGATTTTCGTTGAGCTTTGTCTGAAAACGGGGATCCTCCCGCATGATTTGATTTAACTGCATGATGGCCCGGTCGCGAACCGCCTCAAATTTTCTTTTAAACTCTTCCGGCGTAACTGACACTCCTTTGATGCGAAAAACTTGTTCCTTGTAAGATGCGGAAATTTCTTTTGCAGCAGGCCCGAATCCCATGATTCCGGCACGCTCGCGGAGACTTGTTGTCCCCGTCTTCGCAGGCCCGAACTCCCGCTCCATATTGGAAAGAAGTATTCTTTTTCGAATGTTGATCAAGTCCGAAGCGGCCGCGTAGCCGAGAACCTCATTGAGTTGTTTCTGCCCCATGCCCTTCTCCCCGTATCCAGGCACTTCAAAGACAATAAGAATGTCACCTGCGCCGATGGCCGGATCAATGATTTGAACCAGCGGATTTCGCGACTGAAGCGCCAATTGCAATCTCTGGATATCATGCGCTGTGAGACTCTTTCTCTGGCGGAGAATCCCATCAATGATTTGTCCGAAGCTAACTTGCCGTAATATCCGGCTAAACTGGGAGCGGAGATTCTCATTGCGATGAAAAACCGTGCCTTGCACCGGGCTCGCTCCTTGGTCAACCCGAATCTGTTTACCAAGAGGCGACTCATCCGGCAGCTCCCCCAGGGACTGGGCAGAAAAGGTCAATTGGGTGGCATCAAATCCATGTTCCGCCCGTTTACCCTCCAAGTATCCGACCCTGAGACCCGGATTCAGAGCCATGACAAGCGCCTCACGGTTCTCGAACATCGCGGCTAAATTACCCCGCGCCTCCCCAAGCGAGCTAGCTTCTCCGGCCGCTTCATCGGTAAGGTCATGGCCGTGGACATTCGCGGCGGAATAAAAATTACTGAATCGCGGGTCCAGCGGTTGGCCTTTCCAGGAAAGCTGGTCCATCCTCTGATCAACGATTTTAAGTTTCGGAAAGGAAATTCCCGTACTTTGATTCGTGATTTTAAGCGTGCGGTGGTAAGGGCGATATTCGTATTCTTGAACACCGTCCGGCAGGAAATAACGGTTAAGCCGCTCAAAGAATTTTCTCGGTGAGGTTCCGTTCACATGAAAGCCATCCACTCCATTGATAATAGCAATGCCGCCCGGCCTCAGTGATTGTTTCACGTGGTGAATAAATTCATCCTTTTCCTTGGAATATTTAAACACCCGGGAAGTGACGAGAACGGCGTCAAACGCCCCTTGATAGTCTACCGGCAGGCCATGATCAAGATCGGCGAGGATTTGCTGATTCCGGAACCGATCCAGAAACTCATCCAGCCATTGCTCGTCCGCGGAGCCCCGGAGAGCGGTCACGGCTTGTGAAAATTCGCTTTTGGATAAATAGATGGCCCGTTTGTTGACAAAATTAAACTTCGCCGCCGGAAATTCTTTTTCCAGATCCCTGACAATCAGCCCGCCACCCGCGCCAACAATCAAAATCCTAGGCTGGCGGCCTTCGCTTTGCGCCTTGGAGACCGCCGCCGCCATCGTGCGTCTCAACTCGTCTTTATCGGCGCGGTTATAATATTCCCCTTCTTCGATTAAGCCTCGGATGACGTTGACCGCGTCAAAATAGGGGTTCTTGCTTTCACTTTCCGCGGCCGGTTTCAAATCCGTCGCAATAGCAATCCCTTCAATCGCGCTTAAAGCCGGAGTGATGTCGGATTCGGTATCCAACCCTAGCAGCATTCTGCTCTGGAGTTCGGCTTCATAATTGAGCGAATAAAGCGCTGTTTTGAGTTTTTCTTTTGCTTTGTCGCCATCATCCAGCGAGATTTGAAATTGTTTAACAGCTGACAGGGGTTCCCGGACTCTTTGCCCAAACTGTTTCAAAATTTCCATGGTGCGGGCAAAATAGGCAGGATTTTCAGTGTTGAGAAAAATACCGAGTTTATTGATGAAACCCGCTGAGGCAAGAATCCAATGATAACCGGCGAAAGAGGCGCGTTCCTGGACCCCGGTGTCCGGGTCATGAGTTATAACTTGAGTTCTGCAAATTTTAGGTAACCGACAATGATAAATCCTTCAAGCAAAATGGCTTCCGGCCGAAACCTCCTATGCCAGCCAAGGCAAGGAGGACACGGAAGCCATGGGAAAAA